>Ga0101941_1000089_pt1 | contig 242224 bp, 249 predicted proteins | sample DewCreD2012metaG_3_FD_75242 | JGI IMG/M metagenome (GOLD analysis project Ga0101941, IMG submission 75242) | Hot spring sediment bacterial and archeal communities from British Columbia, Canada, to study Microbial Dark Matter (Phase II) - Dewar... ... | reverse complement strand
TGCTCATGCGGGGCCTCCTCAGGCTCCTCAACTACGAGGCCGCCCATGATGCCCTGGGGCGTGCCCCACCCAACCTCATCTGCCACCCCCTTCAGGAGGAGCGTTCTGGGTAAAGCCCTGGCGGGTGAGGATTGAAACAGTGCACTGATGAACGTCTGATCCAGCGTTACATACCGTTGCACCCGCCCTTCGGGGCGGGTGAGGATTGAAACTTCATCAACCCGCGGCACGCTAGCCGGGATGCTCGCCTGGTTGCACCCGCTCTTCGGGGCGGGTGAGGATTGAAACCTCATCACAGATTGCCCAACCAACGCACCAGCCACCCGTTGCACCCGCCCTTCGGGGCGGGTGAGGATTGAAACCGCTGACGCTGGATCCGGGGCGCTGGCGGCCTGGTTGCACCCGCCCTTCGGGGCGGGTGAGGATTGAAACGCAGGTCCGGGCGACGGTGGTGGTCAAGAGCGGCGGTTGCACCCGCCCTTCGGGGCGGGTGAGGATTGAAACGTCCACCTGCTGGCCAGAGGGACCGTTGACGAGCAGGTTGCACCCGCCCTTCGGGGCGGGTGAGGATTGAAACGATGTTGGGTTGCTGTTGCTGGTGCGGCGATTGCTTGTTGCACCCGCCCTTCGGGGCGGGTGAGGATTGAAACAACAGGACGATGGAGCGGTTTGCGGTCGGGGCGGTCGTTGCACCCGCCCTTCGGGGCGGGTGAGGATTGAAACGCCAAAGGGCGGCGCAACTGGACAGCCTATACGAGGTTGCACCCGCCCTTCGGGGCGGGTGAGGATTGAAACGCATGCAGCTATACGATAGGCTGACTGGGGAAACGCTAGTTGCACCCGCCCTTCGGGGCGGGTGAGGATTGAAACGCCGGAGCGGATGGAAACTTTGTCGCGGTTGGTGACGTTGCACCCGCCCTTCGGGGCGGGTGAGGATTGAAACGTGGACGCTGTGGCGTTTGTGCGGCGCTACGGGTGTTGCACCCGCCCTTCGGGGCGGGTGAGGATTGAAACTCGGTCATCAAGATTACCGTCCCCTCCCTGCCCACGTTGCACCCGCCCTTCGGGGCGGGTGAGGATTGAAACAGCCATTCCAGGACGCTTTTGGGGGGCGTCAGGTCGTTGCACCCGCCCTTCGGGGCGGGTGAGGATTGAAACCCTGGCCCGCCGCCGGTGGTAGAACTCCATGCGTTGTTGCACCCGCCCTTCGGGGCGGGTGAGGATTGAAACCAGGTCTACGTGGCGCCGGTGGGGACGGCCTTCCCGCGTTGCACCCGCCCTTCGGGGCGGGTGAGGATTGAAACGGCATCCGTGACCGGGTGGTGGACGCCTTCGGTCAGGTTGCACCCGCCCTTCGGGGCGGGTGAGGATTGAAACGCCTGGGCTGCCGCCATGCCGCCCGAGCGCTTCGGCGAGTTGCACCCGCCCTTCGGGGCGGGTGAGGATTGAAACTGCAACAAGACGACAAGCGCCGTCACCGTCACCATGGAGTTGCACCCGCCCTTCGGGGCGGGTGAGGATTGAAACACGGGCGCCCCGATGCAAGCCATCGTGCTAGTGGACAAGTTGCACCCGCCCTTCGAGGTACCTGAGGACTGAAACAACGGACTAGGAACTGTCCGAAACGCCAGCGAGCTGTCGCACTCTCTCAAACGCAGCGCGGATCGCCTGCGGCACTTCCTCCGGCTCGATTCTGCATGCCAGCTCGTAGCCAAGTTTGGGTTTCTTAATTTTACCGCACCGAGCCTGCCGCTGTACTTCTGCGCAAAGATCTTCTGAGAATTTACGCTTGGCGTCCTGACAGTTAGTGCGTATTTGGCGGATGTGGTCGGGCGACCAGGGTTGACCGTCCTCTCGGCGCCATTCTTCGGTACCGTTCAAGACCCTGGCCCATACCTCGTCTGAGAACGCGTCTTCGAACTCCTGCATCCCGATAGGAATGAGACGAGCGTTCAATTCCTCTTCAGGCCAGGATCGTTCCAGCAGCCTATTCCGTTGTTCTTCGGCCGCAGGTTTATCCAACAGCGCGATGAAACTGTTCTTCTTCCATTCCAGCCTGAATAACTCCCATAACCCAATGTTGTTGATGTGTCCCTCCACACAGAGGAGGACGATTCCGTCCTCTCTCATGCTGGAGCCGTAGATCTTCCTGTACATGATGGGTAGAGCCTGCTGTTCGGTCTGCCCTTCTACAATCAGGTACGCTCTCTCGAAGAGAAGGGCGGAATTGGTGAGCCCCACCGTGCTCGCCACATCGCTGAGGAAAGCATTGATCTCCTCGTCGCATGCCTCATCATAGAGATGGAGTGCCTTGGTCCGGCCGTGATCTAGATTCAGGAGCACGATGCTGGAGGCCGGCGCGGAATCTATCATCAGCACTGAGTGGGTACAGATCATGACCTGCGCTGCGGGATTCTCGCGCGCCAATCCCCGTAAACTGGCAAAGAAGCGTCTCTGGTTTTCGTAGTCGAGGTTCGTATCCGGTTCATCATACCCTAGCAGTATCGGTTGATTGGCAGGCAACTGTCGCTGTATCTCCCTGTCCCACATAAGTACACCCATCAGCATACGCCTCTTGGTGCCATCGCCCATGGCCGAAAGGCGGTGCCAGCTCTGCCCGCGGCGTATGGTAAACTCCCCTCCCTCTAGCGCTCTCCCGAAATTGAACCTTGGGTCGTAACTGAACTCATAACCAGGCAGATATCGCTCCACGTGCTCTCTCAACTGAGCTACCGCCCTTTGAATCTCGTCAGCCGCCGCCTGCTGGACTTCGGACAGCTTCGCTTCCGTATCCCCACTACCGATAAATGTCGCGAAAACGCGAGCCAGCGTCTTTTCGACTATCCTTTCCGGCTGCTGGTAATCAATGGCCCTGTAGCGCTCAAACCGCGGAAGAGATAGGCTCTGAAGCTCCGCGGGTCTCACCTCTTTCCAGCGGGCGTTGCGCGGTGCGCTCTCACGAGCCTTCGCCAGGGCCGCCAACTTTTCACTTTTGCGAGGATAATCGCTGGGGGAGAATCCCAGTTTTGACAGGAGGGCATCCAGCTCCGGAGGAGTTTTGCGCTGGAGCTGCTGGTCTGTCAAGTTGAGCTCTTCGACTACATAGGCATGCACCCGTTGCTCTATTCGGTGCTCCCCGCCCCTTCGATAGGTTACCCTGACAGCTAACTCTCTAGTCCCGCCTCCCTCACGCTCCGTCCCTTCAATCCCCTCATCGCCGCCCTTCTGAAAGCAAAGCTCGATAACGATCACATCAGCACAGGCATCAGAATCCGGATCTCTGAAGTATTCACTCTCATCAGGCTGTTCTTTGTTGCCGTGAATGGTCTTAAATGTCCGCTCGAGTGCATCTAATACTGAACTCTTCCCACAGTCGTTGCGCCCTACAAACACGGTGATGCCGTCTTGGAGACGAATGGTCACATCCTCCAGGGATCGGTAGTTGCGGATGCGGGCCTGCTTCAGTTTAATCATGACCTAGCTAGTTGCCATCAGTTTAGCCCTCCAGCGGCACGGTTTTCAACTAGCCTAGGGACATTCGAGCAAGGACCGGAGTGGGGAACGAGGGCACAGGGAGCCGACGAGCTGGCACCGTCACCAACGCCCACATGAGCGTACTACCTCACTGACGCCCACAACCAGCTGGAGCCGTGCGGGTATTCCCTGTGGGCGGCGTCACAGCCAGGGCGATCTCGCGGGCCACCAGGCCCTGTATGGTTTGGCACCACACCCGGCTGGCGAAGGTCCACCAGAGGGGACCTCCACCCCTCACCAGGCGCCCTCGGAGAGGTTTGCCAGCGGGTGTTCCGCGGTCGTTCGACTGTGCCCCACAGCCGGCGCACTCGCTGGCCCAGCTCGCTCTGGCTACGGAGTCAAGAAACAGTGGCGTCTTCCGCCGGCACCTAGTGGCTCTACACTCTTCAGTGTGGATACGGTAATGGGGGGTTAGCAGAAGCACCTGACGCTCCTGTAGCCTTAAAGGGACGCGGTAAGGGAGAAGCCTTAAGGCGGAAAGGAGGTCAGGTGCAAAGACATCATATCAGAATCAGCCTGGGGCTGCCTGGCCTGATGGTGTTGGGGGAGAGGGAGGGGGAGGGGTCCATCGAGGTGGTGGCCCGCTACTGTGACGAGGAAGCTATCTGCCCCAGGTGCAGCCGCCCCACCTGGCAGGTGCACCAGTGGCACCGGCAGCTGAAGAGGGACGCCAGGGTGTGGGGCAAGGAGGTGTGGCTGGTCATCTGGAAGAGGCGCTTCCGCTGCCGGGGGTGCGGCAAGGTACACGTGGGCTGCCCCCGCCTGCGGCCCCAGGCGGCGCACCACCCGGCGCCTGAGGGAGGTGGTGGCCAGATGGGCCCAGCAGGCCACGGTGCGGGCGGCAGCCCGCCTGGAGGGGGTGAGCGAGGGTCTGGCGGAGCGGAGCTGGCGGGAGCGTTATGGCCGCCGCCTGCCTGGGCGGCCCCACCGCCTGCTGGGGCTGGATGGCTTCTCCTTCCGACGGCGGCAGATGTGGACGGGGCTGTGGGACCTGGAGAGGGCCCTGCCAGTGGCCTTTGTGGCTGGGGAGGGGCAGCAGCAGGCGGAGCTGCTGCTTGGGCGCTACGGCTCTGCCAGGACGGTGGAGGCGGTGGCCATGGACCTGCACGAGCCCTACCGTCAGGCGGTGCAGGCGGTGCTGCCCCAGGCAGCGGTGGTGGCCGACAAGTTCCACGTCCTGGCCCTGGCGGCAAGGGCCCTGCAGGAGGTGCACCGTCAGAGGCGTCGACGGGGCAACCTGGCCTGGCTCCTGCAGCGGGGGGCCGAGAGGCTTGGGCCCCAGGAGCGGGAGAGGCTCATGGAGGCCCTCCTGGCGGACGAGGCCCTGGCCAGGGCCTGGGGGCTGAAGGAGTCTTTGCGCTCCCTCTACCGCCTGCCCAGGCCCCAGCAGGCGGAAGGGGCCCTGGGGCGCTGGCTAAAGGAGGCAGAGGCCAGCGGCCTAGCGCCCTTCCAGCGGGTCGCCCGCACCCTCAGGCGCTGGTAGGAGGAGCTCCTCAACTACTGGCGCTACCCCATTACCAATGCCTTGGTGGAGGGAAAGCACAATCGTATCAAGGCCCTTAAGAGAAGGGGATACGGCTACAGGAACGACAGGAGCTTCCTGCTAAGGATCCTTAGCCAAATCCACACCGATTAAGGTCATTGATATCGTTGATACAGGATGCTGGCCTTGCCGCGCAACCTGTTTATCTCGGCCCAACTCTGTCATGACTCGTCCCCCAACGACTTTTCAGCGCGACTATGCGACGTGATCCGGCAGCCCGTCAAGAGATGGTCTGACTTCTCTTGCAAAGAGATGGAGGCTAGGGGCCTGCACAGAAGGATCTCAGGGAGCAGCTCCATGCCCTGCTCCCCCAGGAGGAGGCGCTGCTGCTCATGGACAGCACGGGGCTGGCCCACCGTAGCCAGGGGCAGCAGCTCAGGTGGCGGCGGGGCAGCCAGCTCTGGCAAGTGCGAGGCCACAGCCGCCTCCTCTGCCTGGTGCGCTATTACCGGCAGGGGAGGCTCATGGCCCTGGAGGGGGTGGCGGTGGGCCCTGCCTACGCCTCCGCTGTCCGCCTGGGGCTCCTGGCCCTGGCAGGGGCCCAAGGCCACCTCCTAGCTGATGCCGGCGCTGGTGCCATGTCCCTGCGGCAGCTGGCAGCCCAGAAGGGGCTTGTGGAGCACCTCCCCCTCAAGGGAGGGGGAGAGCCGAGGGACGAGAGGCGGCTCTCGGGCAGGAGGCGCCCAGGTCCCTCCCTCTACCGGCTGCGGGGGGTGGTGGAGGGCGTCTTCAGGGCGATGAAGACGAGGCTGTGGGGCGGCTACCTGCCGGAGGTGCTGCCCCAGATGGCCCAGAAGCGGGCCTACCTGGAGGCGGTGGCCGTCGTCCTTGCGCCTGCTGCTGCGCCTCTTAGTGCACTTGCTACGGCCCTGGCCCCCAGCCCTGCGTCCCTCTCGCTGTAGGCCATGATTTGCGAGACAAACCCACGGAACTCTCACGACCTGCAAGTCCACCGATATTGGTTCTTTTAATCGCCTACAGCAAAGGACCCATCGGTTGTAACGTCGCTCCGTATCCGTCGCATTTCTGACAGCACCTCATTCGTATGCTCACCAAGCCGCGGAGCCCGACGTCTGAACCGGATAGGTAAGCGAAACATTCTGAACTGGGGTCCCGGCCCCCAATATCTCTTCCCTGCGCCGGAGAAATCAACAATGCTCTTCCGTTCCACGAAGTGCGGATGGCTGAGGATGTCGCTGCCAGTCAAGAATGGGGCGAATGGCAGTTCATGCTCCAACGCAATGCGGAGAATCTCCTCCTTCGTCCTTTCCATGAACCAGGGAAGGAGCAAAGCGTCCACTTCGTCCGGATACTCCTCGGCCATGGCCCGCCGATCGCGGTAGCGGGGCAACTTGGTCCACTCGGGCTCGCCGATGACCTTCACGAACCTGATCCACTGCTGGAGCTGAGGGGCGCTGAAGGCCACATAACCGTCCTTGCAGGGCATCACCGTCTGAGGGTAGAGTCCATACCGCGGCCGTCGGCCCGACCTGGCACCGGTGATGCCCCGGTAGATGAAGGTGGGCAACGCCCTGCCTGCGTGCTGTGTAGCTAACACTTCTTCCACCGCCACCTCCACCTGCTGCCCACGGCCCGTCACCATATCTCTGGCCAGCAGCGCTGTCAGCGTCGCTGCTGCCGCGGCCCCACCACCTTGAAAGGAGCACTGGAACAGAGGTAGCACCAAGGGAGCCCGCCCACGCTCACCGATGCCGTACGAGACGCCGGCAGCGGCCGAGATGTTAATGTCGTAGGCCCGGCGGTGGGCGTAGGGGCCGCTCATGCCAAAAGGAGTCACCGACGTCACCACTAAGCGTGGGTTCCGGCCCTCCAGATGAGCGTAGGTCAGGCCCAGCTCCTCCTGCTCCCTTGGCGGCAGGTCAACCAGCAGCACATCGGCCGAGCCCACCAGCTCCAGCAAGGTGCCATGGCCATCGGCTGTGCGCCAATCGAGGACGATGCCCCGTTTGTTGGCGTTGAGATAGAGGAAAAGCCCGCTCTCCTCCGGGTCGAACTCGTCGTTCGGGAAGGGCCCGTAGCGCCGCGAGACGTCTCCCTCAGGGGGCTCCACCTTGATGACGTCGCAGCCCAGGTCGGCCAGGATCCTGCCTGCCCAAGGCACAGACACGAAGCTACCAAGCTCGATGACCCGAAGGTCTGCGAAGGGAGAACGAGGCAGTTGCACGTTGTTGCCGTCACTCATGACTCTCGCTGCGTTGCCCGTCGTCTAATTTCTGGGACCTGGGCCCGCACAGGATCAGGCCCAGGCGCTCCAACTCGTCAATCTTCTCGGCTGGCAGTCCCAGCAGATCGCTCAGGACATGGCGTGTGTGTTCTCCAAGGGCTGGCGCAGGGCGCCGCACCGACGCATCCTCCTCGCTCAGTCTGAAGGGAAGGCCAGGCCAAGGCATGACAAGAGCACCTTGAGATGGCCGATACTGACGGAAGAATCCTCGTGCGCGCAATTGGTCGCAATCCGCTATCTCGTCCACCCTCCGAAATGGCCCCACCGGGCACTCGTGCTCAAGTCCCAAGGTCAACAGCTCGGCCTTAGTAAGGCCGCTGGCCCATTCTCGGAGCCGCTGGTTAATTTCTCTTCCATGTTCGGCCCGGGAAGCCACGTCAGCGAAGCGCGCGTCTTGGGCCCACTCTGGATTACCCATCATCCTGACCAAAGCTGTCCAGTGCCAGTCCGTAGTGGGCTGGAACATGACATAGCCGTCCTTGCAGGGCATCATGCCGCCATAACGGTAGGCCCTAGTGGCGCGCGACTCGACCCACTCGAAGGCCGTGTATTGGCTAATCAGCCAGCGGTTCAGGCTCAGCTCAGTCTCCTGCTCGGCAATGTCTATGAAGGCACCCCGATGTTCCCCTACCAACACACCACATAGGCTTGCTGCACCGACTAGCGCCGCCACAGTCCCGGCAATGTAGTCCACCACCCGGCCTCGGACTAGGAGAGGTGGGGCGTCAGGAAAGAGCTCGTAGCCGAGGCCGCCGGGCAGCATGCTCGCTTCTCCGGCCGCGGCGAAGACGATCCGGCCAGTAGCATCGTACTCAGAGTAGGGCCCCGTTGCGCCGAAGGGCGTTACGGCCACCGCCACCGTGCCGGCGCTGCGAACTGCTTCATGAACCATCGAACCATATAATTCCAGGAAGGCCCGATCAATGAACACTAGATCCGCCCGCTGTATCAGGCTTCTTATGAGCTCCCGCGTGGCCTCGGTTCTGCAATCCACACAGACCCCAAGCTTGCTCGAATTTAGATAATGGAAAAGCACTGACGATTCTGGGCTCGATTCAGGCCACGCGAAGAAGCTGGACTTGCGCGTCGGATCGGGATTTCTCGCGTCTTCGACCTTGACGACCGTGCAGCCAGCGTCAGCCAGCAGCCGCGCCGCAAAGGCCACGCCCGGCCCGTAGCCCATCTCTAGGACGATCAACTCATGCAAGCTAGCCATGACTTCGGCCCCTGGTCTCATTTGAGGGCGCCCGACTCCTGTAGCCTGGCGATTTCCGCTTGGCTGAGCCCCAGCACCTCTTCCAGCACCTGCACTGTATCCCCACCAAGGACGGGCGCAGGATGGGGCTGGGGCCTCTCCCCATCTACCACCCAAGGCACCCCCACCGTCATGCCCTCCCGGCCGCCCACACTGGTGCGGTAGAACACCTGCCGCCCCACCAGATGAGGGTCGCAGACCAACTGCTTGGCATCCAGCACCGGAGCAGCAGCGATCCCCGCCCCCTGCAGCCTGTGGAAGAGTTCCCCAGTCTCATGCCCAGCGGTCCAGCGCCCTATCTCCTCGTCCAGCCAATCCTGATTCCTCAGCCGCCCCTCAACATGGGCCAGGTCCTGACGGCCCGCCAGGTCATCCCTCCCCATGAGCCGGCACAGCCGCCGCCACTCCTCATCACCCCTCACGGCGAGGGCCAGCCAACCCCCACCCTTACAGGGGTAGACACCGTGAGGGGCCATCTCCTCGTCCCTGTTGCCTATGCGCTGGGGCACTACCCCCCGGGCCAGGAAGAGGGCCAGGTACTCCCCAATGAGCATGGACACGGCCTCAATGGCCGAAAGGTCAATGCGGCACCCCCTGCCCGTAGCCCGCGCCCGCAGCAGCCCCAGCACCACCGCCGCAGCAAAGACCGCACCTACCCGCATGTCCACTGACGTGCGCAGCTCGGTGGGGGGCCCGCCCTGGTAGCCCGTCAGCTCCCCCAGCCCTCCCATAGCGTTGAAGATGCCAGCGTAGCCAGGCAGATGCGAGAGGGGGCCGCCCGACCCGGCGGCGGACAGGGAGGCGACCACCAGCGAGGGTTTCTCCTCCAACAGGGACGAGGGGGAGAGGCCCCAGCGCTCCATCACCCCCGGGCGGAAGTTGTCCATGACGGCGTCGCTAGCCAGAATGAGCCTACGAGCCACAGCCACGGCCTCGGGATGCTTCATGTTCAGCCGCAACGAACGCTTGGAAAGGTTGACGTCTTCAAACAGAAGGGAGCGTGTATAGGGGCGGTTCTCTCTACCTCTCGTGGGGTCTGGGCGCGTTTCGCTCTCAACCTTGATGACTTCTGCGCCCAGGAAGGCGAGCAGCATGCTGGCGTGAGGCCCTGCTCCCTGGAAAGTAAAGTCGACGATGCGCGTGCCTTTGAGCGGATTCCACGACTCCTTTCTCTGCATAGTCTCTACGACCTCTCGGAGGGGAGATCCACGGCCCCCTCTTGGGCGAGCCTCTCTATCTCAGCCCGGTCGAGACCGAGCAAGTCTTGCAGAATCTCCACCGTGTGCTCGCCAAGGCAGGGTGCCACCCTGCGGATGGATCCGGGTGTCGCATGCAGACGCCAGGCCAACCCAGGAATGGGCTCGAAGCCCACCAGCGGGTGGTCGGTGGTCGGGAAGACGCCCCTCTCCTGATGGTGAGGATCGAAATACACCTCGCCTATATGCCGCACCGGGAAGACCGCGATATTCCGTGCTGCGAGCAAGGCCACGATCTCGTCCGTGCTGAGGGTCTTGGTCCAACGAGACAGCTCCTCGTCGAGTTCTTTCGCATTCCTGAGCCTGGCCTCGCGGCTGGCGAACCTGGCATCCGCCAACCATTCCTCATGACCTGCTGCCCGGGCTAGCTCTTGCCACTCCTCTTCGCTGTCCACAGCTATCGAGATCCAGCCATCCTCATCGGCAGTGGGGTAATTGCCATGGGGGGCCATCAGCGGATGGCGGTTGCCTCGAGGTTCGGCATCGCGCCCCGTCATGCTCGGCAGGAGCAGAACCTCCGGTAGCAACGCCATCACCGCCTCAATCTCGGACACCTCGATGAATTGGCCGTGCCCCGTTTTCTCGCGCATCCACAATGCTGCGATGACAGCGGTGGCTGTAGCGAGCGCCGATGCTGCATCGGCATAGGGCACTTGAACAGTGCCGAGGGGCGGCTCACCTTCGTAGCCCAGCACGCTCGAGAGGCCTGACATAGCGTGGACGCTGGGCGCATAACCCACCAGATCGCGCAAAGGGCCGCTCCTACCGGCCGCCGACATCTCCGCCATGATGAGCCGCGGGTTGACAGCCGAAAGTTCTTCGTATCCCAGGCCAAGCTTCTCCATCACACCAGGCGCAAAGTTGGTCAGGACAACGTCGCTCACCCGCACCAGGTCCTTGATGATCTCCCGACCGCGAGGGTGCTTCAGGTTCACGGTGAGGCTGCGCTTGTTGCGGTTGAGGGCATGAAAGGTAGGCTGGAGGTCGGGCCACCTTCCTTCATCTCCGCCAGCGATGTCGTCCCCGACTATTGGTCTGCCAAGACGAAGGCCATCCATGTAGACCCTAGACTCGACTTTGATAACGTCCGCCCCCATATCGGCCAGGATCTGCGTTGCCATCGGTCCGGCCCAAGCGGTGCCGAACTCTATTACCCGGAACCGCTCCAGCGGCAATGCCATGACCTCCGCCCCTCAGGCGAATATGGAGATGTTGTCGGGAACCCTGGCAGGAAGCTTTACTGGTCCTGCCTCCCGCGAGGGCAGCAGCACCCAAGCAGTAGCGGTGGTGGTGCGCTCGCCCCGCTGGTTATCGGCCCACAGATCTAGCTCCACGAAGCGTTCCCCGTGCTCTATCCACTTGCGCGTGACTCGCCCACCTATCCAAGTGGTGTCACCAACAAAGCAGAAGCCGAGAATCCTCACCTGCAACCGACGCAGGAATCCGTCGTCTCCCATCCAGTTGGTGACAGCGTGCTCCATCCAGGCCACCCGCTCACCACCAAAGTCGTAGGTTTCAGGCAGCCCAGCCCGTCTAGCCATCTCACGATCCCAGTGCACCCGTGCAACCGTGTCTGGAAAGCCGTAGTCGTTGGGAGGAAAGGCCCGAGGATGCTCCTTCCGATAGCGGTAGGCATCGGAATGGGCACGGTGGAAAGCGTTGCGCGGGCCCGTCGCCTCGCAGTAGCAGATGTAGGCCGTCACTGTGTAGGGCCCCTTCACCAGGGGAACCATCTCTTCCCCTACCTCAACGTCTTCCCAGAAGCGGGGCTCGGAGCCCCGAATGTACTCTCGCTCGTAGTCCGCCTCTATGCGGGCCAGCTCCTCAGGGGTATAGCGATGGGGCACGTCCAGATTCATGTATCGTCCCCGCGACCGGGCTGCCGACCGCTCAACACGAATCAACAGTTGGCGGCTGACTCCGACGAGCTCACCTCTTTGGTTCCAGAAGACTAGCTCGTGGGTTTCGTGGACAGCACGGCCGCCCATGCGGCTAGACTTGACTTCGACATTGCCCAGTCCGCCCTTGACCTTCAGCCGATCGCCCTCACAGATGTACTGGAACCACTCCAAGTCGTGACCAGCGTAGAATGCGTGAACGCCGGCCAGTGGGTCACCACGACCGCCAGACCGTCGCACGTCCTCTTCGGACAATTCCTTTTTGTCCGATACGCCCATGTAGAGCATGAAAGTTGGATGGGCGACAAACTTCCCGACGCGCGTGGAGCGAGCATACTCTGGGTCTCTGTAGAATGGATTTATGTCCCCAATGCCGCGAGCGTAGTTACGCAGGGCATCTACGCAGGCAAATTCAAAGGGTGGCTCAAGCCGTGGTCTCTCAATACCAATCCTACCCTTGAGCTTCTCAATGGCCTCATCAGTAATGGTTCCCTCTTCAGGACGGCGCACTTCTTGCATCGCTACTCCCCTCGCTCTCGTTCTGAGGTCAATGTGGAGTTTCCTCTGTGTTCGCTAGCTTTCTGGGTACAGCCGCCGCTGACGCCCTAAAACATGTGTTCACCCCCGTTCACATGGATAGCTTGCCCTGTGATGTAGCCGGAACGCTCCGAGGCTAGAAAGCGGCACACCCACGCTATCTCGCGCGGATCTCCTATGCGACCTAAAGGATTGGCGCGAGCTCGCTCCTCGGCACTCCAAAAAGGGTAGTGCTCTCTGGGCCTAGTGGTGTTGAACGCTCCCGGCACAACTGTGTTGACAGTAATGCCGTAACGGCCGAGCTCCTTCGCCATGGCCTTAGTCAACCCGTGCAGCCCTGCCTTGGCTGTGACGTTGTGCGCTCTGTGTTCAAGCCCTACCCATGCGTCGTGCCCAGAGATGTGAATTATGCGGCCCCAACGCTGCCGGATCATATCCGGCACAATGGCTTTAGCCAAGTAAAACGCGGCATGAAGATTGGTGTTTAGGACGCGGTGCCAGTCATCATAACTTATGCTGAGCAAATCCTGCCGCGGCCGCACAGCAGCATTACTGATGTAAATGGATATGGCACCGAATCGCTGCCTAACCTCCTCAACCATGCGCTCCACTTCGTCAGGCATCCCGACGTCGGCCAGACAGACGAGAGCGTGACCACCCAGAGACTCAATCTCGGCCGCTACAGCCTCCGCCTCCGCTCTGTTGGTGCGGACATTCACTACCACATTGGCCCCAAGCGCTCCGAATTCCAGTGCACAGGCCCGTCCTATATTGCGGCCAGCCCCGGTCACTAGTACTGTCTTGCCTCGGAACTCCTCTTCGCAGCACATGGCCAGCACCAGCGAGACCTCACTGAACGGCATGGCGGCAGCCGTCTAGTGCCTGCCAGAACCTTTCGCCGTCTTTGTCCAGAGAGAGGATCGCCGCGCACAGAGCGTCAGCCCGAGGCCTACCCAACACCGGAACGGCGTTGTCCATGAACTTTGCGATGACCTCATCCTCGGACATGGGGTCATCAGGGCTTCCGTGCAGAACCTTTTCTTGCCGCTCAAGCACCTGCCCATTGGGCAGACAGATTCTCACCACGCTCCCCGAGACCTCAAGGTCCGGGTCAGCGACCACTACGACCTTGTCCATCAGCTGCAGGACAGTCGGATTGCTGATCATTCCATCACTGTAGGTTGCGATCTGTGGCTTCCCCGCAAGAAGAGTGACAGCTACGTTGAATGGTAAGCTGAACTTGGCCTGATATCCGTCTGCCGGTCGCTCATGGAAGAGGATGACCCTAGTGCGTGGATGAATGCGAACCTCTATTTTCTCTATGTCCTGGACGTCAAACGAGTGTGCTGCCCGGAGATTCAGCAGCGCCTGAATTGTCCGATGGTTGGCTCCACAGCAAGGAAACTGTTTGATGCTGGGCCCGCGGAAAGTGATGCGCCACGGGTTGCCAAGCCCGGACAAGAAAGCACCCCAGTTGACCTTATTTGCCATATAGGCGACTCCAAAACCGTGTTCCGACTCCAAGACGGTCCAGATGCCGCCGAATCCCTCCCGGGCCATCACAGCAGCCTGCAGCCCGCTACGGGCCGCATGTCCAGCGTGAACGGGCTTGGCCAAGCTGCCGAAATTGCGCGTCAAGCCACACCCGAAGGAAGCGACGAGAGAAATGGCATCGGCTGTTTCCCGCTCTGAGAGATGCAAGGCCTTGGCCGAAGCGGCGGCACTGGCCAGCAGACCAAAGACCCCAGTCGGATGCCAGCCCAACTCGTGCATCTCGTCAGCGGGAGCTACCAGCGCTAATCGGCCGAAGACCTCCATGCCCACGGAATATGCTGTCAGGATATCTCGGCCGCTGGCGCGCGCTTCCTCCAGCGCCGCCACAACTGCTGGCAGTATGCATGTCGTGGCGTGACCGCCGAAGCTCATATCGTCAAAATCCAAGCCGTGCATCAGCGCACCGTTCGCAAATGCGGCGTCGCACGGCGCGACGCGAGTTGGAGCGCCGATGACGGTGGCATTTCCGGACCCCATATACTGGACGAGGCGCACCACAGCCTTCCCTATCTTTTCCGGTAAGGCCGCTACAGCAACACCTATGCCATCCAGGATGAACAACTTGGCCAGATCGATCGCTTTCGGCGGAATATCCGCGTATGTCACCGGCTGGAGCCACCGGGCTATACCGACGACAACCTCCTGCTGCGTCTCACGGGCTTCTTGGTTCATCCGCTAACCTCCACGGCCGAGCGCTCGCCGCAGCTTCGGGTCAAGCAAATCGCGCAGGTGGTCTGCCAGCACGTTGAACGCCATCACCGTAAGCACGACGCAGATACTCGGAGCGATCGTGAGCCATGGCGCCCTGGACACGAACGGACGGGCACCGGCAAGCATGTTGCCCCATGATGCCTGAGGCGGTTTCACGCCAACGCCCAAGAAGCTCAGGGCCCCTTCGGCGATGATGGCCACGCCAATACTGCCTGCCGCCAGCACTAGTAGGGCAGGAATGCAGCCAGGAGCTACGTGTAGGGCGAGAATGCGCAGGTCGCTGGCCCCGCTCACTCGCGCTGCATCTATGAACAGCTCTTGCTTGAGACTGAGGGCGACGCTACGAATGACGCGTACGATCGTTGGTGCTTGTGCCAACCCAATTGCGATGGCCATGGTAGACACATCCGAGCCGAAGACCGTTACCACGACCAACAGAAACAAGAGGGTGGGCAAAGCCATGAGGGCATCCACTATGCGCTGCACAATCAGGTCAGCGATGCCCCCGTAGAAGCCGCAAGCGATGCCTACAAGAAGGCCGGCTACACCAGCGACGGAAACCGCCACTACTCCCACGAATAGGGAGACCCTAGCCCCGGCGATCAGTCGGCTGAGCACGTCTCGCCCGAACTCATCAGTTCCCGCCCAGTGCCTCGCGCTGGGTCCCTGTAGCCTCTCCATAGCCACACCCGAATTTGGATCTTGCTTTACCAAAAGAGGTCCTACGGCTGCACCCATCACCAATACAAGCAACACCAAGCCGGAAAGGCCCACGAACAGATCGCGCCACAAGCGTGAGGCCCTGAAGACCGACACCGTCAGCCCGCGGCTCGCGGTCAACACATCCGGCGTCGTCATTGTTTACACCCTTATCCGCGGGTCCACAGCGGAGTAGACAAGGTCAACAGCGAAGTTCACCATGGTCACTAGAAAGGCCACCACCAGAACAGTGCCTTGCACGATAGGGTAGTCCCTCTGGTGCACCCCGGCGATGAGGAATGAGCCCACTCCGGGGACATTGAAAATCTGCTCGGTTATCACCACTCCGGCTATCAGGTGGCCGAAGTATGCTCCTATTAGCGTTATTATCGGCAGCATCGCATTGGGCAGCATGTGGCGGCGGATTATTACTAGGCCATTGAGTCCCTTAGCATGAGCAGTCCGCACATAGTCCATCCTCATAATTTCGAGCATCGAAGAGCGCACGAGCCTTGAGATTACGGCGGCCGGGCTCCATGCCACCACCAACGCCGGCCATATCATTTGAGTCAGGTTAGCCCAGGGGTCGTCCAGCAGCGAATGATAAGTAAGGCTGGGCCGCCAGCCGAATAGACTTACCAAGACCAGCAATATAAGCGAGCCAAACACGAAATGCGGTAACGACAGGCCTAAGAAGGCACCCATCCTGATCGCCAAATCCGGCCACCTGTTCCGCAAAATAGCGCTAGCTACTCCGAGAGGTACTGAAACCACTGTCGCCAACAGCATTCCCAGAACGGTGAGTTCGAGTGTAGGCACAAGGCGATTCTTCAGTTCAGTACCAACAGATACGTGCTTTTTAATCAGAGAGTGGCCGAACTCCAGCCTTAAGGCGTCCCCCAGCCAATCAACGTATTGCTTCGCTAAAGGGCGGTTCAAGCCCAGCTCATTGCGGATCTGCTCGCGTAGAGCGGGATCTACCCTCCCACCCTCTTCGGCAAGGATGACGTCTGCCGCATCCCCAGGCAAAACACGCATGACAAAGAACACAATCAGGCTCATCAGCAGAAGGGTGGGGCCCAGCAGAGCGATCCGGTTTGCTACATACCTGTTCATCCTGTCTGCTCTAGATCCCCGCCTCGATCCTCACTCGGGTGAACCAGCAGGCCCTCACGAGAACCAGACGTCCTCGTATTTGTTGTTTGCGTATGTGCCTGGTCCTGGCCGGAAGTTCTTCACGTTTTCATGAAGGAAAACGAAGTTGGTCGTCCAGTAAACCGGTGGGGCAGGCGCCTCGCTCTCTAGCATGGAGATCAGTTGCGTCACTAGCGACCTCCTGCGGGCCTCGTCTAGCTCCCGCGCCTGCGCCTGTAGCAGTTGATCCATCTGTGGGTTTGAATAATTGCCGTAGTTGAAGCCACCCCCCGTGATGTAGTAACGCACAATGTTGTCTGGATCGGGCAACTGAAGGGCGTTGGCGCTCGTGCGGATATCGAATCGCTTCTGGTCTAGCCTCCGTTGCTCCTCCGCTGAATCCAGGAGCAACGGCTGCACCTCTATGCCATAGGGCTTGAGCTGATCTGCCAGCCACACGGGGTGGCGAGGGTAGAGCTCGCCTCTAGTGATGCCTTCTACCCTCACGGGGTTGCCGGGCGTGATCCCGCCCTGCTCGAGGAGTCTCTTCGCCTCAGCAACGTCTGTGGTTTTGTCCGGCCTAAATCCTGGCCGGCCAGCGACGGTGCGCTCATCTACTCCCCACGGAGAAGACGGCGGCAGATATGACCCGATGAGGCCGAGCCCCTCCTCCAGAACCTGTATTGCTTCTTGCCGCTGCAATAGCAGATGGACAGCATAGCGCACGCGGCGATCATTGAACGGCGGCCGTGTCGTGTTGAAGAACGTGGCAAACCAGCGCCAGCCGTCGAATGACATGACCTGGGCGCCCGAGGGGAGGGCAGACTGAAGTTCTTTCACGAGAGGCGGCTCCAAGCGGCTCATGGGACTCAACATGTCTACTTGCCTGGTTCGGAAGGCCTCCATTTGGGCGCGCTGGTCCGTTGTGATGAGAATCTCGATGCCATCCAGGTATGGGAGGCCAGGCTTGAAGTAATCCTGGTTCTTGGCGTACCGAATGCGCACGGATCTCTGATACTCGACAAACCGGAACGGCCCAGTACCGATCGGCGACTCGTTTATGCGCGCTATAGCATGTGGCGGCAGCATGACCGTCCAATTGATTGCCAGGCTAGGTAGAAAAGAAGCTCGCGGATACTTTTGAATAATGCGCACCGTCTTCGCGTCGATTGCTTCGACCCGATCCACCGAATCGAACCAGTCGCGACGGGGTGCCCGCACACCCTGGGGTGGGCTCATCATCCGCTGAAAATTCCAAATTACGTCGTCAGCGACGAAGGGGCGTCCGTCATGCCAGCGGATGTTGTCTCGCAAGTGGAATACGATAGTGCCGTCAGCCATCAACTCGAAGTTCTGCGCAAGGTCGCCCTCGAGCTCCATGGTGCCAGGCTTAAACTGAACCAAATTGTTATATAGGGGGGCGATTACAGTAAGGGTCTGGAAGGACGTCTCTTGGTGCATATCAAAGCTCGCCGGATCGTTGGTGGCGACGGTTCTAAGCGTCCCTCCCGCCTTTGGCTGCCCAGGCTCAGTAGCGGGACCCCCCTCCTTCACTGTGGGCTCGCCGCGGCATCCGGCGAGCCCTACTCCTAGCGCCCCCATCGCCCCGGCTGCCAGGCCCAAAAAGCGCCTTCGGGACAACCTGCTTCCGCTGTACCAACTGTAAGTCGGTGGCCACGCCATGTCTGTGAGCCCTCCTATTATTTCCTGCTCCCGTGACCATCTTCCTTGCTTCTCTTTTCGCTGTAGGGCTTGATGCCTGCAAGAATCACTTCGTTATAAGAGCAATGATAAATTCAGGTGATTTATAGGTGCAGATAAGTCCAGCCAAGTCCAGGGCGCTTCCTTGCTGTCGGAGTCAACGCCCAAGGCTGCTCGTTGGACAGACCTTCACTGAGTCCCTTGATACCACTGAAGCCAAGAACCAGTTTCAACGATGTTGAGGAACAAGGAGAGGGGCCTGGTCAACGGCCGGAAGCGTCGAACCAGCACATACAGCGGCTGTATCTCTGGGAAGTCGGGCGGCATACTCAGTGAAGCCAAAGTGCCGGATTGCAACTCATGTCTCACCGCCGAGTAGACCGTCACAGCAAGTCCTCGCCCACTCATGGCAAACCGCTTCAGCACATCGTGGCTGGTTGCTTCCACCAGCACTTTCAGTTCAATCCCATGTGCTAGAGCCCACTCGTCCACGACTCGGCGTGTGCGAGTAGAGGGGCCTGGGAGCGCCAGGGGCCAACAACCGAGAGCGTCACCGCCCCCTTGAACGGACCCAGGATGCTTTGGCGAGGAGACGACTAAAATCCGTTCCTCGAATATGGGTCGCGCGAGTATCCTGGGATTGCGGACCGGCTCCGACGTAATGCCTACATCTACTTCCCCACGTTCAACCAAGGAAGCGATTTCCCAGTGAGAAGCAATCCTTAACGAAACCGCCAGCTCGTCGCTAGATTCCAAGGCTTGCAGCAAGTAGGGCAAAACGTAACTGGCTATGGTGGGCCCTGTAGCAATGACGAGGGTCGAACGCTCACCGGTCATCTCTGCCCGCATAGCTAGGCTGGCCAACTTGAGTCGGTCAATGAGATCTTCAGCCAGCTCGTAGAATGAGAATCCGGCAGCAGTGAGCCGGAGTTTGCCCCCGCGCACGCGCTCGAAAAGCGGCACCCCGACCAGTCGCTCTAGCCGAGAAATTCGTTGTGAAATGGCAGGCTGAGTGAGGCACATCGCTTCGGCTGCCCGACGCTCAGAGCCGCTACGCGCGACCACAAGGAACGTCCGCACTAGGTCGAAGCTGAGCGACGACAGGATGGGGGCCAGGGATTGCAGATCAGCGTCAGTCACTCGAACGACGCGATCCGCACTGGATACCTCACTATGGTAGAGCTCGGGTTTGAGAGTGGGGTCTCTCGATGCCTCTTCCCGACTCATCACTGCGGGCGCCTCGGTTCCGTTGGGCAGGAGCAGGCTCATTGTAGTAACGACGGTACAAAATGTAAATCTGGTGTGCTCGTCTCATACATATGGGGCCCGGATGGGTGTGGGCCAACCTCTGGGCACTACCCAAGCTTGGATCCCTTCGTCCCTCCCGCATAGCTTGCACGGAGGAGGGCAAGCCCTGGAGCATCTGGCCAAGGAGGTCCCTGGTGGCCTGGGGGGTGGCCCAGCTATGTTGCTGGGCCACCCCCCAGCGGCTGACCGGGTCTTGGGCGGTGAAGCCTCATAGTGGCCCAGGCAGCGCTAGAGCACCAGCGTGTCTATCTGCACCGGCTCGCCAGGGGCCTTGGGGGGTAGCCCTTGGGCAGGGGCAAGGCCCAGGGGCGCCCCTTGTGGCTCGCTTCTGTGCTTCTGAGGGATCACAGGCTCAGCCCCAAAGCGGCATACCCTCTGGTGATAACGCGCCCGAACTACAATGAATCACTTGTCCGACACTATAGTCAGCATGCGCTAGGGACGCCTGCCACAGTGCCCCCACAACGCGTTCAGGCATGTGGACGACGCAGGGACCACGGGAGGTTGGCGACGGTGAAAGAGACCACCCCGATGCCCTGCACAAGCCCGCTAGGCCATCTGTCAGCCTATCTCTCCCGACAGTTGAGAGGAGCGTCGCTGGGCGATGCGCTGGCTCGCCGAATGTGTATAGTCCGGGGAGTCGTCTAGCCTACGTTCATCTTGGTTTCGGCCCATCATTTTGGAGATGGCCTCGGCCTGGTTGCGGGCCCCAAGTGTGCGGTAGGACCGCTCCAGGAGCTTGCGGGCCGTGCCAAGGCCGGTAACTGTCAGGGGCTTCCGGCAGGCCCAGCAGCTGGGGGGCACTGGCCAGGACTGCCCCCGAGGCCACCGCCCAGAGCCTGTCACACTAGGAGAGGGAAGAAGGGGACCGGCCCACCGCCAGCACCAGCCCGGCGGGGAGGCCGCCTCCCTTCACCAGCAACGGCCTCCAAGCCGGCAACGGGGCGAGGGCCACCGCCAGTCGCAGGCCCGTCAAGGCCGGGCCCACCGGACTAGCGCCCTCTCCAGGCGAGGCGGGACCACGCTTGCTAGCCCTAGTGTGGCCAGGGCCACCCCATGGGCCAGGGCGAAGGCCTCCGTGGCGGTGAACGGAGCCAGGCCTTCCGGTGAGGCCCTGGCCTGCAGGAGTCCCGCCAGGGGCAGGCACAAAATCCAGACAAAGAGCAGCCTCGGGGCCAGCGCCGGTCGGGCCAGGCGGAGACCCTCGTCCTGGGATTGGCTATGATGCCCCTCAGCGCCCCGTCGTACGCTCGCCGAAGGCTGTGTACGCATGTGCGTACAGCCTCCACGACAAAATTACGCACAATGCGAACACCATTGCTATTTACTCGGCAGCGTCGCGTCCATTATGCGACCTAATTGAACAACGTCACGATAGCGACCCATCGTCAGGAGGTCACTGAGATGAGCGTTGCGACGATGGTGCTGAGCCAGGGTAGTGCCCCTGCTCACGAGCGTCCTGGCCCTCACCTTGTTCCTCGGTACGGACAGCGTCTTGGCAGATGACCCCCCTTTTACAGTCAACACCTTCGCCGACACGGTGGACGCCAACACCGGAAACGAGACCTGCGCCGACAGCAGCGGCCAGTGCGCCCTGCGAGCTGCGGTCATGGAGCTGAACGCCCTGGGCGGGGGAACAATCCAGGTCCCCGCCGTGACCTACATTCTGACTCTCGGCACCGGCGGCTCGCCAGGCGCCAACTCGGATGACCTGGACATTACCGCCGACATCATCATCCAAGGGGCAGGCAGCGCCTCCTCCACCATCAAGCGGCCGGACAGTTCATGCAATCTGAACGGCACCCATTACCAGGGTGAGTTCCGCCTCTTCCACGTATACGAGGACATGAGCTTTACCGTGCGGAACCTGACCCTGGCCAACGGCTGTGCCGACGGATCTGACGGAGGCGCGATCTCCGAAAATGCCGGAGCGAATGTTTTTCTGGAACGAACGGTTGTGATGGGGAATCGAGCCGGCGTGAGAGGCAGTGGCATGTTCATGGACGTTAACTCGACGCTCACGGCGCTGCAAACCGCAATTGTGTACAACTAGTCCGGCGAGGGAGGAGGCAGTGGTGTGTTCCTGAGCGATATGTATATCGCTCTTATTGACGGGTTCGAAAATGTGACGCTCTCCCACGACACGACCAGAGGCAGCGGGATGCTCGCAGACGGTGTCGGTGGGCGGCATGGCGGCCAGGTGCTTCCCCGCCGGCACCAGCGAGCACTGGGCCTTCGTCTTCGGCGCCTACCGCTTTCTGGGCCTGGCCTTCGGCTGGGTGCAGGGCCAAGTCAGCGTCCCAGGAAAGCTCTCGGACCTGCACCTCTACGATGGGGTCCAGGGCTACAGCGGCGTCCCCACAGGCTCGTGGGCCGGCGTCATGCCCGGAGACTCCTGCCAGGGGAGCTGGCCCAGCGCCAGCCCGTGGCTCAGCGGCTCTCAGTCCTTCCCACCCTACGGCGAAGTGGGGGTGGCCCTCCGTCTGCCCTAAAGACGCCGGGGGAGGAGGGGGATAGCCCTGTTGCATTCCCCCTCCTCCCCTAGGCAGACTGCCGCCGCTGTCAGCTCGACTAAGCTGCACGCGAGCAGCTGGCCCACGTGGCCCAGCGCTGGGCCGGCGCCTAGGTCGCGGACACGCCGCCCGCTGGCGGGCATGGCAGCGTCGAGCTCGTCTTGTCAGGGCGCTGCGGCGCGGGCATCGAGACCCGCCCGGCCGGCGGCCGCGGCCTGCGACCGCTCGTAGGCCTGCGACCGCCGCGGCGAGACAAGCTCGGCAAAGCTTGACAGTCCTCTGTCAGCGGTGCTAGCTTGCCCGTGGGAGCCGTCGCTGCGGGAGGTGCCCCATGCTCGTCCAGGACGACCTGCTGGCCCCGGACGTGGTAGCCGACCCCTACACCTACTTCGGACGCCTGCGCGAGGAAGACCCCGTCCACTGGAACCACCGCTGGGGCGGCTGGCTGGTCACCCGCTACGAGGACGTGGTGACCGTCCTGCGCGACCACGAGCGCTTCTCCTCCGACCGCATGGCCTCCCTGGTGCTGGAGCTGACGCCGGCAGACCGCGACCGCCTCTCGCTGCTCATCAACTACTTCTCCAAGTGGCTGGTCTTCACCGACCCGCCCTACCATACCCGCGTGCGCATGCTCATCAACAAGGCCTTCACGCCCACCAGCGTGGAGCGGCTGCGCCCCCGCGTCCGCCAGATCGTGGACGAGCTGCTCTCGGCCGTGGCAGCCCGCCGCCAGATGGAGTTCATCCACGACTTCGCCTTCCACCTGCCGGTCATCGTCATCTCCGAATACATGGGGGTGCCGCCCGAGGACAGGGAGCAGGTGAAGGAGTGGTCCGACGAGACGTCGCGCATCTTCTTCATCCGCGCCGATGAGCCCGACCGTCGCGAGCGCTCCCAGAAGGGCCTGCAGCACCTGCTGGAATACTTCGAGCCCCTCATCTACGACCGCCGCCGCCACCCCAAGGACGACCTCATCACCGCCCTGGTGCAGGCCGAGGAGCGGGGCGACCTCCTCTCCCACGAGGAGCTTCTGGCCACCTGCACCGTCCTCATCTTCGCCGGCCACGAGACCACCACCAACCTGCTGGCCAACGGCCTGGTGGCCCTGACGGAGCACCGCGACCAGTGGGAGCGGCTGCAGCAGGACCCCTCCCTCATCCGCCCGGCGGTGGAGGAGCTGCTGCGCTACGACGGCCCGGTGAAGGCCACCTTCCGGTGGGTAAAGACCGACACCGAATTGGGCGGGAAGGAGCTGCGCGCCGGCGACCGCATGCTGGCGGTGCTGGCGGCGGCCAACCGTGACCCGCGCAAGTTCGCGGAGCCGGACGACCTGGACATCGGCCGCGTCCCCAACCCCCACGTCGCCTTCGGTCACGGCATCCACATCTGCCTGGGGGCGCCCCTGGCGCGGCTGGAGGCGCAGGAGGCCTTCCTCGCCCTGAGCCAGCGCTTCCCCCAGATCCGCCTGGCCGACCGGCCGCGGGAGTATCACCGCACCATCGTCGCCCGCGCCCTGAAGGAGCTGTGGGTGGAGTGGTGAGGACATGGCGCGGCGCCTGCGCATCAGCATAGACTACGACCGTTGCGTCGGCTCCGGCATCTGCGTGCTGACGGCACCGGCGGTGTTCCAGTTCAACGAGCGGCGCCAGTCCTCCGTCCTGGACCCCGCGGCGGAGCCCGAGGAGAGGGTGCTGGAGGCGGCCCAGGGCTGCCCCCAGACGGCCATCTTCGTCGAGGACGCCGATACGGGCGAGCGCCTCTTCCCGCCCCCCGAGCTGGCCTAGGGCCTCCCCGGCAGCCGCAAGGCAACTGCAAGGGACGCGCAAGGCAGACGTCAGGCGCGGGGCGCCGCCTCCTGTCACCCTGGGGTCGGGGTGAAGGCCATGCAGGCATGGCGAGGCGCAGTGCGAAGGCGGCGGGGCAGGGTGGCCCTCGCCCTGCTGGTCGTGGCAGCCCTGGGGCTGGCCCTGGGGTTGTGGCTGGGACGGGGGGCGGGGCCAGCCCCCCATCCCTCCCTGCACCCCGCGACCGACCAGGGGCCCGCCTTCCGCCTGCAGCCCCTGCGCGCCGACGACCTGGGCGTGGAGCGCGACTCCCCCTTCCTGCTCACCGCCAGCGGGCCGGTCTCCCTGCGGCAAGTGCGCGAGGCCCTGAGAGTCTCGCCGCCGCTGGAGATGGACGTGCGCCAAGACGGCGAAGGCCGTTTCCTGCTGCGGCCCCGCTCCCCGCTGGCGCCCGATGCCATTTATCGCTTCACCCTCTCCTGGGACGACGGGGCGGGGCGGCAGCCCCTGTCCTGGGCCTTCCAGGTGAAGGGCGCCTTCCGCGTGCTGGGCACCCTGCCCAGGGACCGGGCCACCGCCGTCCCCATCAGCACCGGCATCGAGATCACCTTCAGCCACGAGGGGTTCGCCGACCCGACGCCCTACTTCAGCATTGACCCGCCGACGCCCGGACGCTTCGAGCAGCACGGGCGCACCCTCGTCTTCGTGCCCCGCGAGCTGAAGCCCAGCACCCTCTACACGGTGCGCTTGGCCAAGGGCTTCCCGCTGGCCGGGGGCGAGGCCGCCCTGGCCGAGGACTACGTCTTCCAGTTCGAGACGGCCGTGGAGCAGGTCCTGCGCCCGCCCTTCTTCTTCCTGCAGGAGACCTACGAGACGCCGCCCAACGAGGCGCCGGCCATGGCCGTCTACGCCGTCGCCAATGAGCCCCTCGCGGTGCAGGTCTTCCGCTTCGCCGGACGCGAGCAGTTCCTGCAATCGCTCGCCGCGCGGGACCGCTTGCCGCCCTGGGCCTACGGCGCCCGCCGGCACTACCTCCAGGACACGTCGGGCCTCACCCTCGTGGCCAGCTTCGAGGCGCCCCTGGAGAGCCAGAGGCAGATACCGGCCATCGAGGCCTACTTCCGCTTTCCGGAACCCCTGCCGGCGGGCTACTACCTGGTGGAGGCGCGCCAGGGCGACCAGGCGCGCCAGACCTGGCTGCAAGTAACCCCCGTCAGCGCCTACGTCACCGGCACCCGCACCCGCACGCTGCTGTGGGCTAACGACGCCGTGACGGGCAGGCCCATCGCCGGGGCACGGGTGGAGATGGTGGGCGGCGGCCTGCTGGCCGAAACCGACGCCGACGGCATCGCCGTCTTCGACACGCCCCCCGAACTGGCGGAGGGGGAGACGGTGCGCCGCTACCTGGTGCTCCTGGCCCCGGACGGCAACGAACTGGTCCTGCCGGGCGCCTCCACCTACAGCCTCTACGGGTTCTGCCTGGAGTGCGACCTCTGGCCCGGCTTCGCCCGTCGGCTGGGCGACCTCTACTGGCGCTACGTCTACACCGACCGGCTCCTCTACCAGCCCACCGACTCCCTGCGCTTCTGGGGGATCGTCCGCCACCGGGAGACGGGCCAGCCGCCCGACTCGCTGACGGTGGAGCTGGTGCGCGAAGTCTGCAGGCAGGCGCCACCCTTCAGCTGCGACGAGGTGGTGTCCAGCCGGACCACCGTGCGGCCCTCTCCCTGGGGCACCTTCCAGGGCGAGCTCTCCTTCCGCGCCCTAACCCCCGCCATCTACTCGCTGCGGGTGAAGGACGGAGAGACGGTGGTCTACGAGGTGGGGGGCGTCCAGGTCACCAACTACGTCAAGCCCGCCTATCGCCTGGAGGTGGAGCCCGAGTGGCAGGCCGCCTTCGTCGGCGACCAGGTGCAGGCGCGAGTGGTCGCCCAGTTCTGGGAAGGCACCCCCCTGCCCGGGCTGGAGGTCCGATACGGCCTAGGTCTCCCGTTCGTGGACACGGTCACCGATGAGAACGGGCAGGCCAGTCTCTCCTTCCGGGCTCCCGACAGGAGCGACGGCATCTCTTTCCCCTACGCCTATCCCCTGGTGGCGACGCCGGCCCGCGCCGAGGAGGGCGACATCAGCGGGCAGGGGGTGGTGCTGGTCTTCCCGGCGCGGGTGCACTTGGAGGCGCAGGCCGAATACGCCGACGGCCGCGTCACCGTGCGGGTGGCCACCCACCACGTGGACATCTCGCGCCTGGCCACTGCCGAGGGCGGCCCGGCCCTGGGCTATCTGGACCCCAGCCGCTACCTGGGGCCGCCGGCCACCGGCCAGCGAGTGACGGGAACGCTCGTCCGCGCCCGCTGGGAGAGGCAGCGCACCGGCGAGACCTACGACTTCATCTCCAAGCAGGTGGTCCCCACCTACTCCTACCGGCAGGTGTGGGAGGAGATGGGCAGCATTGAGCTGACCACCGACCAGGACGGGCGCGCCGTCTACAGCTTCCCCGCCGAGCCAGGCTCCTTCTACGAAGTCCGTCTCGCCACGACCGACGCCCAGGGACGCACCTGGCGCACCGTGACGAGCGCCTACACCGCTACTTACTCCCCTTACGCCGCCACCGGCTTCTACTACCTGGAGGACCTGCGACGGGCTGCACGGGGCGAACCGGCCGACTTCTTTTCCGACTCGTTTTACATCTACGAGCGGGCAGGCGCCCGCTCCCTGGTGACCTACCGACCGGGGGACGAGGTGGCCCTGGCCTTCAAGCGCGACGGCGAGCTGATGCCCGAGGGCCAGGGCCGCTACCTGTTCGTCCAGACCCGCCTGGGGCTGCTGGAGCACCGGCTGCAGGCCAGCCCCGTCTACCGCTTCCCCTTCCAGCGGCAGCACATACCCAACGTGAACGTCCAGGGGGTCTACTTCAACGGGCGCACCTACGTCGTCACCGGCCAGCGCACCGTGCGCTACGACCAGGAAGAGGCGCGACTGCAGGTGAGCGTCTCGCCCGACCGCGCCTTCTACCGCCCCGGCGACGAGGTAACGCTGACGGTGGAGGTGCGGGACGGCCAGGGCCAACCGGTGCAGGCGGAGGTGAACCTCTCGCTGGTGGATGAGGCCCTCTTCCGGCTGCAGGAGTCGGGCCACTACTGGCCCATCAGCGCCGACCCCCTGCCCTCCCTCTACCGTGCGGTGGGGCCGGGGGTGCTGTTCGTGCACGCCTCCCACCGGCTCCCGCGTAGCTTCCTTCTGCCCGGCGGCGCGGGCGGCGGCGGCGAGAGCTCCCCGCGGGAAGATTTCCGCGACCGGGCCTTCTTCGGTCAGGTGCGCACCGACGCCTCGGGCCGGGGGCAGGTGACCTTCCGCCTGCCCGACAACGTGACCTCCTGGCGCATCACCTACCAGGCGGTGAGCCAGGACCTGCGGGCCGGCTCGGGCTCCCGCTCCCTGACCGTGACGCTGCCCCTGTTCGTGGACGCCATCCTGAACCGCGTCTACCTGCAGGGCGACCGGCCGCTGCTGCGCCTGCGGGCTTTCGGTCGCGCCCTGGCCCCTGGCGACCAGGTGTCGTTCAGCGTGGACGCCCCCAGCCTGGGCATCCAGGGACAGACGCTGCGCGGCCGCGCCTTCCAGCCGGTAGAACTGCCCCTGCCGCCCCTGCCCCTGGGCACCCACCGGCTGACGATCACCGTTGAGGGAGCCGGCCTGCGCGACACCATCGTCCGCACCTTCCAAGTGCTGCCCGGACACCTGCTGCGGGCCGACGTGCGCACGCTGCCCCTGCAGGCCGGCACGGTCATCGTGGGCGAGGGGACGGGGCCGACCACCGTTCTGGTGGTGGACCGGGGCCGCGGCGCTTTCTACCCGCTGGTGCAGCGCCTGCGCTGGACCTGGGGCGAACGGGCGGACCAGGCCCTGGCCCGCTGGCTGGGGGCGACTCTGCTGCAGGAGCACTTCGGCGAGGAGGAGCCAGCGCCCGAGTTCCGTCCCGCCGGCTACCAGGCGCCCGACGGTGGTATCGCCCTGCTGCCCTACTCCTCCAGCGACCTGGCCCTTTCGGCCAAGGCGGCCGCTTTGGGCGCCCCCTTCGACCGGGAGGCGCTGCGCCTCTACTTCCGGCGGGTGCTGGACGCGCCGAATGAGGGCCGCGAGCGCCAGACGATGGCGCTGCTGGGGCTGGCCGCCCTGGGCGAGCCGGTGCTGGCCCGCGCCCAGGCCCTGCTGCGTCGCCCCGACCTGACGCCCTTCGAGTCCCTCTACCTGGCCCTGGCCGTCTACGTCCTGGGCGACCACCAGAGCGCCCGCGACACGCTGGAGCGCCTCGTCTCCCTCTACGGCGAAGACAGGGACCCCTACCTGCGCCTGCGGCTGTCGGACGACGGCGACGAGGTGCTGGAGGCCACCGCCCTGGCCGCTGCCCTTGCCTCGGGCCTGGGCGCGCCCCAGCGCGACGCCCTGGTGAACTACATTTTCGACACCCGCGGCAAGGACGTGCTGGTGGAGATGGAGAAGGCGCTCTCCCTGGCCTGGGCGTTGCCCGGGGCAGCCACCGCCAGCGCGCGCGTCGCCCTGGAGGTGGAGGGCGACCGCCAGGAGGCCACCCTGGAGCGGGGCCGTGCCCTGCGCCTCGAGTTGCAGCCCGGCCAGTCGCTGCGCGTGCTGGCGGCCGAGGGCCAAGTGGCGGCGCTGGTCTCCCGCCTGGTGGCGGCCTCGGCGTCGGAGCTGTCGCGGGACACCGAGCTGCGGGTGCGCCGCACCTACTATGTGGGCGGGCGGGCCACCACCCAGTTCCGCGACGGCGAACTGGTGCAGGTGGTCCTGCAGTTCGAGCTGCCGCCGCTGCCCCTGCCCGGCTGCTACCAGGTGACCGACTACCTGCCGGCGGGCCTGCGGCCGCTGGTGCGCTTACCATTCGCCGACGGCTGGCCTAGGCTGCTGCCCAACTGGTATCCGCTGCAGGCGGAGGGGCAAGAGGTGAGCTTCTGCGTGGCGCCGCCGCGAGGGGAGCCCATCGTCTACTACGCGCGGGTGGTGAACGGCGGCGAGTTCCGCGCCGAGCCACCCCTGATACGCGCCCTGGCCAGCGAGGCCAGCGCCAACGTTGGCGAGGGGACGACCGTCAGCATCCGCTGAGCCCACCCTGGTCGCCCCTCTGACTCGAACCACCGTCGCCGCGACCCGGCGGAGACTACCGGCGCGTCGGCAACGAGAGCACGTCGCGAGCGCTCCCGTTAGCGCCAGGCCCCGAAGTCGCGCCGCCTGTGTGGACGGCAGATGGTCGCGCAGGCCACAACGTCCTCCGCAGGCTGCCCGGGTTCCGAAGCGGCTCCCGTGCGTGGAAAACGAAAAATTGGCGGGAGTGTATGGGAGTCGAACCCACCCGGGACGGGCACGCCGCCCCGCCACGGTTTTGAAGACCGGGAGGGCCACCGGGCCCCTGCCACTCCCGCGCTCCGGCCCCGTTCCATTTTAGTTTCGTAGCTTGCCATCGCCCAGGCCCTCACCCGCCACCCGCCCCGCCTCCTCAACGATTCATTCCCGCCGAGCACCCCGCCGATGGCGTCGGCGGCGACCGCTTGCCGCGGGCGCACGCCGCGGGGAGCGGGTGGGGGAGCGGCGCCAGAGCAGCACCGCCCCTTACGACCCCACCGTGCGGGGCAGGGACTACGCACCGGCCCTCAAGGCTCGACGCAGCCCCCTTCGCGCGACGGGGCGACCCTGGGCTTGACGGCCAGGTGGAGGGCCACCGACCCCAGCCCTAGGGGACGCGCCTCCTCCACTTCCAGCCCGGCCCGCGTCAGCAGCCGCGACAGGCCGCGCAGGTCCAGGAAATCCTCTACGGAATCGGGCAGGTAGCGGTAGGCGGCCCGATCGCCGCTCAGGACCCCCCCCAGGAGGGGCACCAGACGCTGCAGATAGAAGCGCAGGGGCCAGCGCAGGACGCCGTCGGGCCTGACCAGCTCCAGCGAGAGGAAGCGGCCGCCCGGACGGAGCACGCGCACCATCTCGGCCAGGCCCGCCTCCAGGTCGGCCAGGTTGCGCAGCACGAAGGCCGAGGCCACGCAGTCGAAGGCGGCGTCGGCGAAGGGGAGGCGGAGCGCATCGGCGGCGGCCAGCGACAGGGGCCAGCGGCCTGCCGACTTGTCGCGGGCGCGGGCCAGCATGGCCGGGGCGAAGTCCACCCCCACCACCGCTCGCGCGCCGCGCCGGAGGAACGCCAGGGCCAGGTCACCGGTGCCGGTGCCCACGTCCAGCACCAGCATCCCCTCCGGCCGGACGCGGGAAGCCGCCCGCGCCCGCCAGCGCTCGTCCAGCCCCAGGGTCATGAGGCGGTTGAGCAGGTCGTAGCGGGGGACGATGCGCTGGAACATGGCCCGCACCGAGCGGGCCCTTTCCTGCGTCGTCATGACCGCGACACCTCTCCCATGATACGCGCAGCGACGGGGACGGGACTCATCGGCCGGGAGGCCCGCGGCCCTGCCATGGCGCTCCTTTCGACGGACAGGCCCGTGCGGGCCTTGACGCGGCGGCGCGAGGGCGCTAGGCTGGAAAGGCGACTGACTGGTCGGTTCCGGTGGCGGACGTGACCCAGCAGCGGGCCATCGAGAGGCAGCGCCGCATCCTGGAGGCGGCCCTGCGGGTCTACGCCCGTCGCGGCTACGGCGCTGCCACCATGGACGAGGTGGCCCGCGCCTCCCGCACCTCCAAGGGCGGCCTCTACTTCCACTTCCCCAGCAAGGAAGACCTCTTCCTCGCCCTGCTGCGCTACGCCTCCCGACGCCTGCTGGAGAAGGTGGAGGAGGCCATGTCCGCCGCCCCGGACCCGGTGGCCCGCGCCGAGGCTGCCCTGGGCACCGTCCTGCGCACCTTCTCGCGCCATCGTCCCCTGGCCCGCATCCTGCTGCTGGAGGGCTACGGCGCCGGGCGCCGCTTCCAGGCCGAGGTGACGGCCCTGCGCGACCGCTGCGCGACGCTGGTGCGGGGCTGCCTGGAGGAGGCCATCGCCCGGGGCCTCATCGGGCCGGTGGACGCCGACCTGACCGCTCGCGCCTGGTTCGGGGCGACGGTGGAGGTCATCGTCCACTGGCTCATCACCGGCCGGCCCCGCCGCCTGGAGGACGCCTACCCGCCCCTGCGGGCCCTCTTCCGTCGCAGCGTCGGTCTGCCGCCCGACGACGTCCCCTGAGGGAAGCCCTTGCTCGCGCCCGCGCCCGCCGTCGCTGCCGGCCGCCCGCCCGCGCCCCGCCTCAGGCCCCTGCCCGCCCTCGACCTGCTGCGCCTCCTGCCCGCCGACGCTGACACCATCTTCTACTGGGAGCAGCCGCAGCGGGGCATGGCATTGCTCGCCGTCGGCGCCGCCGCCGAGGGACGCTTCCGCGGCGAGGGGCGCCTGCGGGCGGCGGCCCGCTGGTGGCAGCGCGTCCGGCTGGAAGGCCTGCCTCTCCGTCTGCCGGTGGCGGTGGGCGGTCTCGCCTTCGCCCCGCGCCCCCGCCGCGAACGCATCTGGCGCCCCTTTGCCGACGCCCTCTGGTGGGTGCCGTGCCTGCTGCTGGTGCGGTCGCCCGAAGGCTCCTGCGCCCTTCTCTTCGACGCCGACGACGCCGACCTGGAGCGGCTGCTGTCGCTCCGGCCCTGTCCCGACCGTCCGCCCGCCTTCCGCGCCGACCCCACTGACGACGCCTTCGCCGAGGGGGTGGCGACGGCGCTGTCCGCCCTGTGTTCGGGCGCGGCCGAGAAGGTAGTGCTGGCACGACGACTGCGACTGCGCAGCGACGGCCCCTTCCATCCCCCTCCCGTGCTGGCGCGGCTACGGACGCGCTACCCCGAGTGCACCGTCTTCGCCCTGGCCCGAGGCGGCCGCTGGTTTTTGGGCGCCACCCCCGAGACCCTGCTCTCGGCCTGCGGGAGGCGGGTGCGGGCCGACTGCCTGGCCGGCTCCGCTCCCAGGGGCCGCACGCCGGAGGAGGACGACCGCCTGGCCGCGGCCCTCCTCGCCGACGCCAAGGAGCGCCACGAGCACGCCCTGGTGGTGGAGGCCGCCCGCGAGGCCCTGGCGCCCCTGTGCCGTCGCCTGCGGCTGCCGCCCGGCCCGACGGTGCGGCGGCTGGCCAACATTCAGCATCTGCACACGCCCGTCGAGGGGGAGCTGGCGGATGCCACGCACCTGCTGCAGGTGGCCGAACGGCTCCATCCCACGCCGGCGGTGGCCGGCCACCCGCGCGAGGCGGCCCTGTCCCTCATCGCCCGGCTGGAGGGGTTCGACCGCGGCTGGTATGCCGGGGCGGTGGGGTGGCTGGACGGCGACGGCGGCGGGGAGCTGGCCGTGGCCATCCGCTCGGCTATCGTGGGCGAAGGCCAGGCCGTCCTCTACGCCGGCTGCGGCATCACCGCCCGCTCCGACCCGCGACGGGAGGACGAGGAGTCGCTGCTGAAGCTGCGGCCAATGCTGGAAGCGCTGGGGGCGACATGACGGCCGAGGCGCTGACGGCCTTCGTCGGCGTCTTCGTGGACGCCCTGGCCACGGCCGGGGTGAGGCATGTCTGCATCTGTCCCGGCTCGCGTTCGGCGCCGTTGGCGCTGCTCCTCGCCCGCCACAGCGCCTTCCGCCTCTGGACGCACCTGGACGAGCGGTCGGCCGGCTTCTTCGCCCTGGGCATGGCCAGGGCGCTGCGGCAGCCGGTGGCGGTCGTGGTCACCTCCGGCACGGCGGCGGCCAACCTGCTGCCGGCGGCGGTGGAGGCCTTCCACTCGCGGGCGCCGCTGCTCCTGCTCACCGCCGACCGCCCGCCGCAGGTGCGCGACGCGGGCGCCCTGCAGACCATCGCCCAGCCCGGCCTCTACGGTCGGCACCTGCGCTGGCAGGCCGACGTCCCCCTGCCCGAGGCGTCGGTGGAGGCGGTCCGCCACGCCCGAGCCCTGGCCTCGCGGGCGGTGGCCGCCGCCAAAGGCCCGCCGGCCGGCCCCGTGCACCTGAACTTCCCCTTCCGGGAGCCGCTGCTGCCCGCTCGCGCCCGGGCACCCGTCGAGGCGCTCCCGTGGCCCGTCGCCGTCTCGGTGGCCCCTCGCCGTCCCACGCCCGCCGAGCTGGCGCCCCTGGCGCGCGAACTGGCCCGCGTCCGCCGCGGCCTCGTCGTCTGCGGGCCCCAGGGCGACCCCGCCTTCCCCGCGGCCGTGGCCGACCTGGCCGAGGCGCTGGGCTGGCCCGTCCTGGCCGACCCCCTGTCGCAGGTGCGCTGGGGCCCGCACCGGCGTCGGCTGGTGCTGGACTGCTACCTGCCGCTCCTCCAGGACGAGGCCATCGCCCGGGCGCTGGCGCCGCAGGCGGTGCTACGTCTGGGCGCCCTGCCCACGCCTCGCCCCGTCCACGCCTATCTCGCCGCCCACGCCTGCGCCCTGCAGGTGACGGTGGACGAGGAGGGCTGGGCCGCCCCCTCCTTCGACGTGGCGGCGGCCTTCCAGGCCGACTTGACAGCCTTCTGCCAGGCGCTGGCCGAGGCGGTGCGTGCCCTGGGCGCCACGGATGGCGACCCGGCCTGGACGGGCACCTGGCTGTCCCTGGACCGCCTGGCCCGGCGCACCCTCGACGACGCCCTGGACGCCGAGGACGCCCTCAACGAACCACGCGCCCTGCGCGACCTGGCCCGCGCCCTGCCCGACGGCGCCGCCCTGCTCGTGGGCAACAGCATGCCCGTCCGCGACCTGGACGCCTTCGGCGGCGGCGACGGGCGCCGCCTGCTGGTGCTGGGCAACCGTGGCGCCAGCGGCATAGACGGCGTGGTCTCGACCGCTCTGGGCGCCTGCGCCGTCCACGATGGCCCCCTGGCCCTGGCCGTGGGCGACACCTCCTTCTATCACGACCTGAACGGCCTGCTGGCGGTGCGCCGCCACGGCCTGGCGCCCCTGGTCCTGCTGCTGCACAACGACGGTGGCGCCATCTTCCACTTCCTGCCCCAGGCGGGGGAAGAGGAGTTCGAGGCCCTGTTCGCCATGCCCCACGGCCTGGACTTCCGTCCCGCCGCCGAGATGTTCGGCCTCGCCTTCCACCAGCCCTCCGACTGGCCCTCGTTCCGCCGCACCGTGCGCGACGCCCTCTGCCGGCGGGAGGCGACCATCGTGCAGGTGCGTAGCGACCGCCGGGCCAATGCCGACCTGCACCGGCGGCTGTGGCAGGCCGTCTCCCAGCGAGCGCGCAGACTGCTGGAGGAGAGGGGATGGGCAGACGGGTGACGGTGGGCGACCTGGCGCTGCACGTGCAGGAGGCGGGGGAGGGGCCGACGCTGCTGCTCCTGCACGGCTTCAGCGGCAGCGCCGAGACCTGGCAGCCCCTGTTGCCCCACCTGCGCGGCTTCCGCACCCTGGCCGTGGACCTGCCCGGCCACGGCCAGTCCGACATTCCCCCCGACCCGCAGGCCTACAGCGTCGAGCGCTGCGCCGCCGACCTGCTGGCCCTGCTGGACGCCCTGGGCGTGGGGCGCACGGCCGTCCTGGGCTACTCCCTGGGCGGGCGGGTGGCCCTGCACCTGGCCCTGGCCCTGGGCGAGCGGCTGTGGGCGCTGGTGGTGGAGAGCGCATCGCCGGGGATCGAAGATCCCCGCGAGCGGGAGGCCCGCGCCCGCCGCGACGACGAGCTGGCCGACCTCCTGCTGCAGGAGGGGCTGGAGCGCTTCGTGGACCTGTGGGAGGCGCAGCCCCTCTTCGCCAGCCTGCGCTGGCTGCCCGAGGCGACGCGCCAGCGCCTACGCTGCCAGCGCCTCTCCCACAGCCCGGCTGGACTGGCCGCCGTCCTCCGGGGCATGAGCGTGGGGCGCCAGCGGCCCCTATGGGGGTCGCTGGCCGAGGTGGCCGCACCGGCCCTGGTGGTGGTCGGCGCCCTGGACAGCCGCTACGCCGCCATCGGGCGGCGGATGGCCCTCGCCCTGCCCCACGGGGAGCTGGCGGTGGTGCCCGGGGCGGGACACACCGTCCACCTGGAACAGCCCCTCATCTTCGCCCGCATCGTCGCCGAGTTCCTGGAGCGACACAGGCCCGACCGCAGGGAGGTGAGAGCGTGACCATCGCCTGGCGCCGCGTGCGCGATTACTGCGACATCGTCTACGAGCACGGGGAGGGCGACGCCAGCGGTATCGCCCGCATCGTCATCAACCGTCCCGAGGTGCTGAACGCCTTCCGTCCCCTGACCATTGACGAGATGCGCGATGCCTTCACCGACGCCTGGTATGACACCACCATCGGTGTGGTGCTGCTGACGGGGGCCGGCGGGAACTTCTGCAGCGGCGGCGACGTGCGAGTGCGGGCCGGCGGCGGCTACCTGGACGCCGACGGCCGCCCGCGGCTACAGGTCACCCATCTGCACCGCCTCATCCGCGAGATACCGAAGCCGGTCATCGCCGTGGTGGACGGCTACGCCATCGGCGGCGGCCACGTGCTGCATGTCCTCTGCGACCTGACCATCGCCTCCACCCGCGCCGTCTTCGGGCAGATCGGCCCCAAATACGGCAGCTTCGACGCTGGCTTCGGCGCCATCTACCTGGCCCGCATCGTCGGCGAAAAGAAGGCGCGAGAGATCTGGTATCTGTGTCGCCGTTACTCGGCCCAGGAGGCGCTGGATATGGGGCTGGTCAACGCCGTGGTGCCGCCTGAGCGCCTGGAGGAGGAAGCGGTGGCCTGGGGGCGCGAGCTGCTGCAGAGGGGGCCCACCGCCCTACGCTTCCTGAAGCACGCCTTCAACGCCGACACCGACCACGTCTACGGCATCCAGAACCTGGCCCACGGCGCCACCGCCTTCTACTACGCCACCGAGGAGTCGGAGGAGGGGACGCGGGCCTTCCTGGAGAAGCGGCCGCCCGACTTCTCCCGCTTCCGCGTCCACCCCTGGTAGGAGCGATGGCCGGCACGTCGCGGACGAAAGCGAGGCCCCAGCCCCGCGCCGCCCCCGGCTGGCTGGCCTGGCTCCTGGCCGCTCGCCCCGCCACCCTGACGGCCTCGATAGCGCCGGTGCTGGTGGGGACGGGGGCCGCCTGGCAGGAAGACTTCCGCCTCCCCGTCTTCCTGGCCACGCTGGCGGCGGCCGTCCTCGTCCAGGTCGGCACCAACTTCGCTAACGACGTCTCCGACTACGAGCGGGGCGCCGACGCCCCCGACCGTCTGGGGCCGCCGCGGGCCGTGGCCCTGGGCCTCGTCTCGCCGCCGGCCATGCGCCGCGCCGCCCTGGGCGCCTTCGCTCTGGCGGCCGCCCTCGGCCTCTACCTGGCCCGGGAGGGTGGCTGGCCGGTGCTGCTGATGGGTGCCCTGGCCATCCTGGCCGGCCTCAGCTACACCGGCGGCCCCTGGCCTTACGGCTACCGCGCCCTGGGCGACGCCGTGTGCTTCCTCAGCTTCGGCGTCATGGCGGTCGTCGGCACCCGCTACCTGCAGGCGGGCAGCGTGACCCCCCTCTCCTTCCTCGCCTCGCTGCCGGTGGCCTGCAGCGTCACCGCCATCCTGGTGGCCAACAACCTGCGCGACCTGGACTCGGACCGTCGCGCTGGCAAGGTAACCCTGGCCGTCCTCCTGGGCGACCGGCTGACGCGGCTGGAATACGTCGTCCTGCTGCTGGGCGCCTTCGCCCTCTGCCCGCCTCCGCTGGCGGTGGGCGCCCGCCCCTGGTGCCTCCTGCCGTTGCTCGCCCTGCCGTGGGCCGTCGTCCTGGCCCTGCGCGTCTGGCGGGGCGCGTCCGGCCGCGAACTGAACCCGCTGCTGGCGGCCACGGCGCGCCTGCACCTGCTGCTGGGCACGCTGCTGGGGGTGGGGCTGGCACTGTGAAGGTCGCCACCGTCGCCGTCTGTCGATACTCAGTCCCCCTGCGGACGCCCCTCCTCACCGCTCGCGGGCCGGTGCGGGCGCGGGAGGGGCTGCTGGTGCGCCTGCTGACCGACGAGGGCGTCGTCGGCCACGGGGAGGCGGCGCCCCATCCCCACGACAGGCGCGGCGTCCGCTCGCTGCTGGACGCCCTGGGCGCCCTCGCGCCCGTCCTGCGCGCCATGCCTTTGGCCGATGTGCCGTCCGCTGCCTCCCGCCTGCCGCCTCCCCTGGCCTTCGCCCTGGAGACAGCCGCCCTGGACGCCCTGGCGCGGGCTCAAGGCGTCCCCCTGGCCAGCCTCCTCGCCGACGACGTCCGCCAGGCCGTGACGGTGAACGCCCTCGTCGCCGCCCGGGACCCCTGCCAGTGCGCCCGCCAGGCAGCCGAGGCGGTGGCGCAGGGCTTCCGCTGCCTGAAGCTGAAGGTGGGCGCCCTACCCCTGGAGCGCGACGTCGCCCGCCTGCGGGCGGTGCGGGAGGCGGTGGGCGATCGGGCGGCGCTGCGCCTGGACGCCAACGGCGCCTGGAGCCCGCAGGAGGCAGCCCAGGCCCTCGCTGCCCTGGCACCCTTCGGCCTGGAATACGTGGAGCAGCCGCTGCCTCCCGGCCGCTGGCGCGAGATGGCCCGCCTGCGCCGCGACAGCGGCGTCGCCATCGCCGCCGACGAGGACGTCACCGGCCCCGAGGCGATCAGCGCCCTGCTGGAGGCGGGCGCCGCCGACGTGCTGGTGCTCAAGCCAGCGGTGGTGGGCGGGCTGGGGAGGGCGCTGGAGTGCGTCCGCCTCTGTCGGCGGGCGGGCGCCAGGGCCGTGGTCACGACCACCCTGGAGACGGCCATCGGCACCGCTGCCGCGCTGCACCTGGCCGCCGTCCTGCCCTGGGGACTGGCGGCGGGGCTGGGCGCCCTGGCGCTCCTGGCCGGTGACCTGGCCAGCGGACGCCTGCAGCCGCGGGACGGCCTGCTGCACCTGCCCGCCGCGCCCGGGCTGGGGGTCGAGCCGGACGCGGACGACCTCGCCCGCCACTGCGACGGCTGGACTGCATTCTGAAGGCCGGGTCAGTGGCGGTAGCTTCCGTCGCCGGCGGGGGCTGCCGGGCCGGGCTCCTGTCCGTTCTGGCGCCGCTCGCTCTGGCCGAGCGCCTCGTCCTCGTCGCGGAGGCCGCGGCGGAACTCGCGCACGGCGCGGCCCAGGGCTCCGCCCAGTTCGGCCACCCGTCCGGCGCCGAAAAGGAGCACCAGGATGCCGATGATGATGAGCAGCTCGGGCAGGCCGATGTCGGGCACCTCGCCACCCCCTCGCCCGCCCCGAGGCGGGGCCGGCAGCTACAGGGTAGCACCGCCCCCGGAGGCACACAATCGCCGTGGCCCCTTCCCTTAGCGCCCGCTTGACACCGCCGCGCGGCGCTATGTATGGTGGTGGCGCGTTCGCCCGAAGAGCGGGAGGCCAGCCATGAGGATGATCCTCTCTCACCCCGAGAAGTGCGTCGCCTGTCACCTGTGCGAGGGCGCCTGCTCCTTCCGCCACGAGAACGTCTTCGCCCCGGCCAAGACCCGCATCTGGGTCTTCGATTTCGTGGAGGACCAGGTCTACGGCGCCTTCACCTGCTTCCATTGCGCTGACGCACCCTGCCTGGCCAACTGCCCCACCTACGCCATCGCCCGCGACCCCCAGACCGGGCAGGTGTTCGTCAACGACGACAAGTGCATCGGCTGCAAGATGTGTCTGGTGGCCTGCCCCTTCGGGGTGATGGGCTTCCACCTGGACAAGCACGTGGCCCAGAACTGCGACCTGTGCGGCGGCGACCCCCAGTGCGTCAAGGCCTGCGTCTACGGCGCCCTCGAGTTCGCCGAGGTGGAGCCCCTGCCCTGGGAGGAGCGCATGGCCCAACTGGAGACCCCGGCCACAGTCTGAGGCAGACCGAGCGGAGGGTGCAGAGATGCCTTACGGATGGGTCGGCACCGTCCTGCGCGTTGACCTGACCAACGGCCGCGTCAGCCGCGAGCCCCTGAACCTGGACTGGGCGCGTCAGTTCCTGGGCGGGCGCGGCCTGGGCACCAAATACCTCTACGAAGAGATAGACCCTCGCTGCGACCCCCTGGGTCCCGAGAACAAGGTCATCTTCGCCACCGGCCCCCTCACCGGCACCTACGCCCCCACCGGCGGGCGCTACATGGTGCTGTGCAAGAGCCCCCTGACCGACGCCATCGCCTGCTCCAACTCCGGCGGCTACTGGGGGCCGGAGCTGAAGTTCGCCGGCTACGACATGGTCATCCTGGAGGGGAAGGCGCCCCGGCCCGTCTACATCTGGGTCTACAACGACCACGTGGAGATCCGCGACGCCTCCCACGTCTGGGGCAAGGACACGGCCCAGACGGAGGACATCCTCCGTTCCGAGACCGACCCCCAGGCGCGGGTGGCGGGCATCGGCCCCGCCGGCGAGAACCTCTGCCGGGTCGCTTGCGTCATCAACGACAAGGGGCGGGCCGCGGGCCGCTCCGGCGTGGGGGCGGCCATGGGTGCCAAGAACGTGAAGGCCATCGTGGTGCGGGGCACCGGCGCCGTGCCCGTGGCCGACCCGGCCACCTTCTCCCAACTGGTGATGGAATCGCTGCAGGTCATCAACCAGGCGCCGGTGACGGCCCACGCCCTGCGCGGGCTGGGCACCGCCTCCACCGTCGGTTTCACCAACTCGGTGGGTATCCTGCCCACGCGCAACTTCCAGCAGGGGCAGTTCGAACAGGCCCAGCCCATCACCGGCCAGGCCCTGGCCCAGACGATGCTGGTGCGCAACAAGGGCTGCTACTCCTGCCCCATCGGCTGCGCCCGTGTCACCGAGATACGCGGCCCCAGCAAGTGGCAGGGCAAGGGCGAAGGCCCCGAATACGAGACCATCTTCGGCCTGGGCAGCGACTGCGGCGTCGGCGACCTGGCCGCCGTCCTCTACGCCAACTACCTCTGCAACCTGTGGGCCATGGACACCATCTCGGCCGGGGGCACCATCGCCACCGCCATGGAGCTGGCCGAGAAGGGCTACATACCCCCCGAAGACCTGGCCGAGCTGCCCTTCGAGCTCAAGTTCGGCAACGCCGACGCCGTCGTCGGCTGCCTGGAGCTGATGACCTTCCGCAAGGGGAAGTTCGGCAACCTGCTGGCCGAGGGGGGCTACCGGCTGGCCGAATACTACGGCCACCCGGAGCTGTTCATGGGGGTGAAGAAGCAGGACTTCGCCGCCTACGACCCCCGCGGCGCCAAGGGCATGGGGCTGGGCTACGCCACCTCCAACCGGGGGGCCTGCCACCTGCGCGGCTACACCATGTCGGTGGAGTGGTTCGCGCCGCCCAACCAGCGCCTGGACCCCTTCAGCATCGAGGGGAAGGCCCAGGCGCAGAAGGCCTTCCAGGACAAGGCCGCCTGCGAGGACTCCAGCGGCATCTGCACCTTCACCACCTTCGCCCTGCCGCCGGACAAGCTCTGCGCCCTCTACAACGCCGCCACCGGCGAGAACCTGAGCCTGGAGGAGTGGAACCTGGCCGGCGAGCGCATCTGGACGCTAGAGCGCATGTTCAACCTGCGCGCTGGTCTGGGGCGCAAGGATGATACCCTGCCGCCGCGGATGCTCAAGGAGCCCCTGACCGGCGGCGCCGTCCAGGGGCAGGTGGTGGAGCTGGAGCCCATGCTCGACGAATACTACCGGGTGCGGGGCTGGGACGAGGAGGGCCGCCCCCTGCCCGAGACCCTGGCCCGGCTGGGCCTGGCCTGAGCCGGCCACAGGAGGCTGCCATGACCAGCTACCTGATCCTGGGCGCCAGCGCCGCCGGCCTCGCGGCCATCGAGGCCATCCGCCAGCGCGACCCCTCCGGCCCCATCACCCTGGTCTCCAAGGAGCCGGAGCCCTGCTACTCCCGCGTCGCCCTGCCCTATCTCATCGCCGGCGAGAAGGACCTGCGCCAGATCACCCTCCAGACCCCCGACTACTTCCGCTCGCGCAACGTGGAGGCCATCTGGGGCGTGGGGGCGGCCTCCCTGGACGCCAGCGCGCGACAGGTGCGCCTGGAGGACGGCCGCACCCTCAGCTACGACCGTCTGCTCATCGCCACCGGCTCCCGCTCGCGGGTGCCGCCCGTGCAGGGCATCGGGGAGGCGGAGGTCTGCTACCACTGGACGCTGGCCGACGCCCGTCAGATAGACCGGGCCAGCCAGGACGCCCGCCATTGCTTCGTCATCGGCGCCGGCTTCATCAGCCTGCTCACCATCACCGCCTTGCTGAAGCGGAGGCCCGGCCTGCGCTACACGGTGGTCGAGATCGCCGACCAGGTAATGCCCCAACTCCTCGACCCCGAAGGTGGCCGCCGCCTGGAGGAGGAGATGCGCTCCCTGGGCATGGAGGTGCTCCTGGGCGACGCCGTCAATGCCATCGAGCGGGGCCGCGACGGCAAGTATGCCCTCCACCTGCGCAGCGGCAAGACCTACCAGGCGGACATGGTGGTCTGCGGGACGGGCGTGGAGCCCAACATCGGCTTCGTGGAGGGCTCGGGCCTGGCCGTGGAGCGGGGCATCGTCACCAACGAGCGCCAGGAGACCAACCTGCCCGGCGTCTACGCCGCCGGCGACTGCGCCCAGACCCGCGACTTCATCAGCGGCGAGCCGGTGGTGCACGCCATCTGGCCCACGGCCATTGAGCAGGGCCGGGTGGCGGGTGCCAACATGGCCGGCGACAGCCTCAGCTATCCGGGTAGCCTGAGCTGGAACGTCACCGAGCTCTTCGGCCTCTCCTGTGCCTCCATCGGCAAGTTCCGCGACGAGCCCGGTCTGGAGCCCATCGTCTTCCGCGACCGGGCCACGGGCGTCTACCGCAAGGTGCTGGTGGACGGCGACAACCGCGTCGTGGGGGCGGTGGTCATCGGCCGGCCCCAGGACGTGCAGGAGATGGGGGTGCTGCAGGCGATGGTGCGGCGGCGGACCGACGTGGGCCGCTGGAAGCACCGCTTCACCCACGAGCGCATCAACCTTGGTATGATAGCTTTCGAGGCCCTCAAGGCCCAGCTAGCGAGGCGATAGCGTATGCGGGTGCGGGTGGAGTTGCAGGCCTATCTCGACAAGTATTCGCCTGACGGCGCCGCCGAGTTCGACCTCGACCTGCCCGAGGGGGCGACGGTGGACACGCTGGTGAGGCGCCTGGGCATCCCCGACGACATGGCCCAGGTGATCATCGTCAACAACGAGAACTCGGACTTCGACCGCGCCCTGCAGGAGGGCGACCGGGTGGTCCTCATCCCGCCCCTGGCCGGCGGCCGGTAGCGCCGCACGACGCAGCGGCGACGTAGCTGCAGAGCTTCAGCTCTGCCCGAAAGCGGGTCCCGCGGTCAAGCGCTACACCCTGGCTGCAGGCCTTTAGGCCTGCAGTTACGTCCTGTCCGCTCGCCCGACCCCGAACTGGGGGCGTCTGCGTAACGGGCCGGCTAGGGCTTCGCCACCCGCACCTCGTCGCCCTCGACCTGCACCTGGAAGCAGGCGATGGGCCGCGAGGGCGGCGGCCCCACCACCTCGCCGGTGCGCACGTTGAACTGGCCGCCGTGCCAGGGGCACTCCACCACGTCGCCCTTCAGTTCCCCCTCCCCTAACGGGCCGCCGCGGTGGGTGCACTCGTTGCTGAAGGCCACGAACTCGCCGCCCAGGTTGGCCACCACGATCTCCTGCCCGTCCAGCTCCACGATCTTCATCTCGCCGGGCGGCACCTCGCCCACGGTGGCTACCTTGACGAACTCGGCCATCGGGGACCTCCTGTGGTGGACTGCTGCCTTCCATGATAGCACCGCGTCGGCACGGCACGAAGGCCCCTTGCGCCGTCACCGCCGCCGTGGTAAGGTATCGGGCAGAAGGTGCTCTCCCCCTTTAAGCCGGTCCAGCGAGGCCGGCAAGGGAGAGGAGCGAAGTGGTCAGCGAGAGCGAATTCGATAGCGCACATCGCCGGCGGCCCTCTCGCCCCAGTGCGGGAGGGCCTTTCGCTCCCCCCGCCGCCCGCGAGCACGTGCTGATGACGGCCGACGACATCCGTCGCGCCGTCCACCGCATCGCCCACGAGATCATCGAGCGCAACCGCGGCGTCGCCGACGTGGTGCTGGTGGGGATGCGCACCCGCGGCGTCCCCCTGGCCCGCCGTCTGGCCGATGCCATCCGCCAGTTCGAGGGCCAGGAGGTGCCGGTGGGCGCCCTCGACATCGGCCTCTACCGCGACGACCTCCCCTACCTGGGCCTGAGGCCCGCCCTGCGCCCCAGCGACATCCCCACCGGCATCGAGGGCAAAAGGGTGGTGCTGGTGGACGACGTCCTCTACACCGGCCGCAGCATCCGCGCCGCCCTGGACGCCCTCATGGACTTCGGGCGGCCGGGACAGGTGCAACTGGCGGTGCTGGTGGACCGGGGCCACCGCGAGCTGCCCATCCGCCCCGACTACGTGGGCCGCAACATCCCCACCTCCCGCCGCGAAGAGGTGCAGGTGCGCCTGCTGGAAGTGGACGGCCGCGACGAGGTGGTCATCGTGCGGCCGCCGGAGGAGGCCGAGCATGAGCGCTAGGGCCAGGGCCACGGGCAGTCCGACAGGCGTGCATGAGGCCAGCGCCTGGCAGCGGCACCACCTCCTCGACCTGGACGAACTGACGCCCACCGAGATAGAGCACGTCCTGGACACCGCCGAGGCCATGCGCGAGGTGCTCTCGCGGGAGGTGCCGCGGGTGCCCACCCTGCGCGGCGTGACGGTGGTGAACCTCTTCTACGAGCCGAGCACCCGCACCCGCGCCTCCTTCGAGCTGGCGGCCAAGGCCCTGGGGGCCGATGTGGTCAACATCGCCGCCGAGCAGTCCAGCGTGAAGAAGGGCGAGTCGCTGCTGGACACGGTGCGGACCATCGAGGCCCTGGGCGCCCAGGTGCTGGTGATGCGTCACTGGCAGTCGGGGGCGCCCTACCTGGTGGCCCGCCACACCCGCCTGCACGTGGTCAACGCCGGCGACGGCTGGCACGCCCACCCCACCCAGGCCCTCCTGGACATCTACACCCTGCACCGGCACCTGGGCGACCTGCGGGGACGCAAGGTGGTCATCGTCGGCGACATCGCCCACAGCCGCGTGGCCCGTTCCGACGCCTGGGGCCTCACCGCCCTGGGCGCCCGGGTGGTCCTCTGCGGGCCGCCCACGCTGCTGCCCGCCGGCCTCCGCACCGACGGTCGCGGCGCCGAAGAGGGGGCCGCCCTGCCGCCCGTGCAGGTGGAGACCGACCTGTCGCGGGCCCTGGCCGACGCCGACGCCGTGATGGCCCTGCGCCTGCAGCGGGAGCGGATGGAAGGGGGGCTGCTGCCCTCCCTGCGCGAATACGTTCGCCTCTACCAGGTCAACGAGGAGCGGCTGGCCCGGGCCAGGCCCGGCGCCCTGGTGATGCACCCCGGCCCCATGAACGAGGGCATCGAAATAGCGCCGGCGGTGGCCCGCTCCGCCCAGTCGGTCATCGAGCAGCAGGTGACCAACGGCGTCGCCGTCCGCATGGCCGTCCTCTACCTGCTGACCAGGGGGAAGGCATGACGACCATCGCCATCCGTGGCGGTCGCGTCCTCGACCCGTCCCAGGGGCTGGACGCCGTGGCCGACGTCGTCATCGGCGACGGGCGCATCGTCGCCGTCGGCCCCGACGCCGGGCGCGACGCCGCCGATGTCCTCGACGCCTCCGGGCTGCTGGTGCTCCCCGGCCTGGTGGACGTGCACTGCCACCTGCGCGAGCCGGGCTTCGAGCAGAAGGAGACCATCGAGACCGGCACCCTGGCCGCCGCCCGCGGCGGCTTCACCACCGTCTGCTGCATGCCCAACACCGAGCCGCCCCTGGACAGCCCGGCGCTCCTGCGCTGGTTGCGGGAGCGGGCGGAGCAGGTGGCGCACGTGCGCGTCCTGCCCATCGCCTGCACGACGCGGGGGCGCCAGGGGCGGGAACTGGCCGACCTGGCCGAGCTGGCCGAGGCGGGAGCGGTCGCCTTCAGCGACGACGGCGACCCGGTGGCCGACCCCGCCCTGCTGCGCCGCGCTCTGGAATATGCCTCGGCCCTGGGCCTGCCCGTGGTCGAGCACTGCGAGGACAGGTCGCTGAGCGCCGGCGGCGTCATGCACGAGGGCTGGGTGGCAACGCGCCTGGGGCTGCGGGGCATGCCCGCCGCCGCCGAGGAGGCGGCCGTCGCCCGCGCCCTGGCCCTGGCCGCCGAGACGGGCGGGCGCCTGCACATCGCCCACATCAGCACGGCCGGTGCCGTGGGGCTGCTGCGCCTGGCCAGGGGGCGGGGCCTCGCCGTGAGCGCCGAGGTCACCCCTCACCACCTGTGTCTAACGCATGAGGCCGTCCTGGGCGACGGCGAGGCACCCGGCGGCCTGGCCTACGACACCAACGCCAAGGTGAACCCGCCCCTGCGCGCCCGCGCCGACGCCGATGCCTGCACCGAAGCCCTGGCCGCGGGGGTCATAGACTGCATCGCCACCGACCACGCGCCCCACGCGCTGGAGGACAAGCTGTGCGAGTTCGACCTGGCCGCCTTCGGCATCTCCGGCCTGGAGACGGCCCTGTCCCTCTGCCTGTCACTGGTGCACGAGGGGCGGGTGCCGCTGCCGCGGCTGGTGGAGGCCATGACCGTCGGGCCGGTGCGGGCGCTGGGCCTCGACCGTCACGTGCCGGGCCTGGGCACCCTGGCCGTGGGCGCCCCGGGAGACGTGGCCATCGTTGACCTCGGGCGGGAATGGACGGTGGAGCCGGAGCGCTTCGCCAGCAAGGGCAAGAACACGCCCCTGGCCGGCCGCAGGCTGCGGGGGCGGGTCGTCTGCACCATCTTCGGAGGCAGGATCGTATGGCAGGAGTGAGGGAGCGGGGCTTCCTGGTGCTGGAGGACGGCAGCGTCTTCCCGGGCAGGCCCTTCGGCGCCGCCACCCCCACCTACGGCGAGGTCGTCTTCTCCACCGCCATGACCGGCTACCAAGAGATGCTCACTGACCCGTCCTACGCCGGGCAGATACTGGTGCTCACCTACCCCCTGGTGGGCAACTACGGCATCAACCGCGAGGACGTGGAGTCGTCGCGCATCCAGGTGCGGGCGCTGGTGGTGCGGGAGGCCTGCCCGCTGCCCTCCCACTGGGCAGCGGAGATGACCCTGCACGAATACCTGGCCTCCCAGGGGGTGCCCGGACTGGAGGGGGTGGACACCCGCGCCCTGACGCGCCGCCTGCGCTCCCGCGGCGTCATGATGGGCGCCATCGCCATCGGCGAGGCGCCCGAGGAGGCCCTGGCCCGCCTGCGCTCCCTGCCCCGCTACGGCACCACCGACCTGGTGCGCGAGGTGACGGTGGAGGAGCCATACCTGTGGCCGGAGCCGCCGGCGCCCCGTCACCACGTGGTGGTGGTGGATGCCGGCGTCAAGTTCAACATCATGCGCCTGCTGCGCCAGCGGGGGTGCCGCGTGACGGTGGTGCCGGCCACGACGCCCACCGAAGACCTGCTGGCGCTGGGCCCCGACGGCCTGCTGTTGTCGCCCGGGCCGGGCGACCCCGCCCTGCTGGACTACCTGGTGGGGTCAGTGCGGCCGCTGCTGGGGCGCGTGCCGGTGCTGGGCATCTGCCTGGGGCACCAGGTGGTCGCGCGGGCCTTCGGTGCCCGCACCTTCAAGCTCAAGTTCGGTCACCGGGGCGCCAACCACCCGGTGAAGGACCTGCGCACCGGGCGGGTGTTCATCACCTCCCAGAATCATGGCTACGCGGTGGACCCCGACGGCCTGCGCGACGGCGTCCAGGTCTCGCAGGTGCACCTGAACGACGGGACAGTAGAGGGACTCTGGCACCCGGAGCTGCCGGTGCTGACCATCCAGTATCACTCGGAAGCGTCGCCGGGGCCGCTGGACAACGTCTACATCTTCGACCGCTTCCTGGAGATGATGCAGGCGCATCGCGTAAGATGAGCGCCAAACCACAGAACGAGGTGGCAGGATGCGCGTGACGCTGCAGATTGACGCCGAACTTCTGGACAAGGTTCTGGCCCTGACAGAGGAGCGGAGCAAGAGCCGGGCGGTGGACAAGGCGCTGCGCCAGTTCGTCCAGCAAGAGCAGACGAGGCGCCTGCTGGCGGCCCGCGGCAAGCTAGACCTGGCCCTGGACGACTGGGAGGAGTTCCGGCACCGGGAGCGCTGAACATGGCCGCTATCGTAGTAGACACCTCGGTCTGGGTGAACTTCTTCCGCCTGCCTGGGTCACCAGAGGGAGAAGAGCTCGCGGAACTGCTCGAAAATGGCCAGGCGGCCATGGTCGCAGTGGTGCTGGCGGAACTGATGCGTGGCGCCCGCGACGAAGCCGAACTGGAGTTCCTGGAAGAGACGCTGGGTGCGTTACCCTTCCTAGAAGCGCAACAGCAAACGTGGAAGCGGGCAGGACGTCTGCTTTTCCAGATGCGACGCTCGGGAGTCAACTTGCACCTCGCTGATGCCCTCATCGCGACCGTGGCACAAGAAAATGGTTGCCCGGTCTATTCGTTGGACGAGGACTTCGGCCGCATCCCGAACCTTCAGATTCATCGCGTGGCTAGTGACCGAGGAGCGCCCGATGGAGCGTGAGTTAACATTCCGACGGGCCGACCGGCGCCATGCCGCCGCCATTGCCCAGGTCGGGCAGGAGATCATCGCCGAGATGGGCGCCCAGGCGGCCGCCCTCCTCCAGCCCATGACCGCCGAGGCGGTGGCCCGGCGCATGGCCGGCTACCGGGGCCGGGGGGCCATGTTCCTGGCCCGCGACGGACGCCGGCCCGTGGCCTTCGCGGCCCTGGAGCCCGACGCCAGCGACCCGGACACCTGCGTGCTGGGCGTCTGGGTGCTCGAGGGCTACCGACGACGGGGCATCGGGCGCGAGCTGGCGCTGATGGCCCTGGAGGTGGCCCGACGCAAGGGCTACCGTCGCCTGCGCGGCACCATACCGGAGGGCAACGAGGCGGCCCTGAGCTTCTTCGGCGAGCTGGGCTCCCTCGCCCAGGCCGTCGGCGGCGGCATCCAATACGAACTGCCACTGTGACCCGGTCGTCGAGCTGGATGTTGGGGGCGTCAAAGGATGGGTAGTCTGCGGAAAGTGCTCATCATCGGTAGCGGGCCCATCGTCATCGGGCAGGCCGCCGAGTTCGATTACTCCGGCTCTCAGGCCTGCCGCTCCCTGCGCGAGGAGGGCATCCACACCGTCCTCGTCAACCCCAATCCCGCCACCATCATGACCGACGAGGACATCGCCGACACCGTCTACATCGAGCCTCTGACGGTGGAGGTGCTGGCCCGCATCATCGAGCGCGAGCGGCCCGACGGCCTCCTGGCCACCCTGGGCGGCCAGACCGGCCTCAACCTGGCCGTGGCCCTGGCCGATGGCGGCGTCCTCGACCGCTACGGCGTCCGCGTCCTGGGCACCCCTATCGAGTCCATCCGCAAGGCCGAGGACCGGGAGCTGTTCAAACGCCTGCTGGACGAGATCGGCGAGCCGCGGCCCGAGAGCGAGACGGTCACCACCCTGGAGGACGCCCGGAGGGTGGCCAGGGAGCTGGGCTTCCCGGTGGTGGTGCGCCCCGCCTATACCCTGGGCGGCACCGGCGGCGGCATCGCCCGCGACATGGACGAGCTGGAGCACATCGTCTCCATCGGCCTGAAGGCTTCGCCAATCCATCAGGTGCTCCTGGAGCGCTGTCTCCTGGGCTGGAAGGAGATCGAATACGAGGTGATGCGCGACGGCGCCGACAACTGCATCACCGTCTGCAACATGGAGAACCTGGACCCCATGGGCGTCCACACCGGCGACAGCATCGTGGTGGCCCCCAGCCAGACGCTGACCGACAAGGAATACCAGATGCTGCGCTCCGCCGCCCTGAAGATCATCCGCGCCCTGGGCATCGAGGGCGGCTGCAACATCCAGTTCGCCCTGGCACCGCGGCGGGAGATAGCGCCCTGGGCCCTCTCGCCCGACGGCCGCCCTCCCTACTACGTCATCGAGGTGAACCCCCGCGTCTCGCGCAGTTCGGCCCTGGCCTCCAAGGCCACCGGCTACCCCATCGCCCGGGTGGCGGCCAAGATCGCCGTGGGCAAGCGGCTGGACGAGATCGCCAACCGGGTGACGGGGAAGACCACCGCCGCCTTCGAGCCGGCCCTGGACTACGTGGTGGTGAAGGTCCCCCGCTGGCCCTTCGACAAGTTCCCCCTGGGCGAGCGGCGTATCGGCACCCAGATGAAGGCCACCGGCGAGGTGATGGCCGTCGCCCGCACCTTCGAGGAGGCGCTGCAGAAGGCGGTCCGTTCCCTGGAGTTCGGCGGCCGCACCCTCCTCTGGGAAGACCCCACCTGGACGGAGGAAGACGTGCGCCAGCTCATCGCCGAGCCCAACGACCAGCGGCTGTGGGCCATCATGGCGGCCCTGCGCCGGGGCATGGAGCCCATGCAGGCATCGCTCCTCTCGGGTATAGACCCCTGGTTCATCGAGAAGATGCAGGGGCTGGTGGCCCTGGAGCGCCGCCTGCTCTCGGAGCCCCTCACGCCCGAACTGCTGCGCCTGGCCAAGCGCAAGGGCTTCCCCGACCGCGACATCGCCACCCTGGCCGACATGCTGCCGGAGCAGGTGCGGGAGCTGCGCCGGCGCTGGGGCATTCGCCCCGTCTACAAGATGGTGGACACCTGCGCCGCAGAGTTCGAGGCCGAGACGCCCTACTTCTACAGCACCTACGAGGACGACCCCGAGGCCGAGAACGAGGCGCCGCCCCTGGAGGCGCCCAAGGCGCTGGTGGTGGGCTCCGGGCCCATACGCATCGGCCAGGGCATCGAGTTCGACTACTGCTCCGTGCACGCCGTCTGGGCGCTGGAGGAAGAGGGCTACCGGGCCATCATCGCCAACTGCAACCCCGAGACGGTCTCCACCGACTTCGACACGAGCGACCGCCTCTACTTCGAGCCCCTGGACGAGGAGGGGGTGCGCGACATCCTGGAGAACGAGGCGGGCGACGGCGGCCCGCCGCCCAGCATCGTCCAGTTCGGCGGCCAGACGGCCATCAACCTGGCGGTGCCCCTGGCCCGGGCCAACCTGCCCATCCTGGGCTCCAGCGCCGAGACCATAGACATCGCCGAGGATCGCGGCCGCTTCGAGGCCCTGCTGGAAGACCTGGGCATCCCCCGTCCGCCTGGCGCGGCGGTGGAGAGCCTGGAAGAGGCGCTGGAGACGGCCGGGCGCATCGGCTACCCGGTGCTGGTGCGCCCCAGCTACGTGCTGGGCGGGCGGGCCATGGAGATCGTCCAGGGGCCGCGGGAGCTGATACGTTATGTCGAGGAGGCCGCCCAGGTGGGACAGGGCCGCGCCATCCTCATAGACAAATACTTGGAAGGAATCGAGGCGGAGGTGGACGCCATCTGTGACGGCTACGACGTCCTCATCCCCGGCGTCATGCAGCACATCGAGCGGGCGGGCGTCCACTCCGGCGACTCCATGGCCGTCTACCCGGCCATCGGCCTCACGGCCGCAGAGGTGGAGACCATTGTGGACTACACGCGGCGCATCGCCCTCGCCCTGGGCGTGCGCGGCCTCATGAACGTCCAGTTCGTCATCATGCGCGAGGGCGGCCGCTCGGCCGTCTACGTGCTGGAGGTGAACCCCCGCTCCAGCCGCACCGTCCCCTTCATCTCCAAGGCGACGGGCGTGCCCATGGTGCGCCTGGCGGTGAAGGCCATGCTGGGCAAGCGGCTGCCCGACCTGGGCTACCCCTACGGCCTCTGGCCCAAGCAGGGCCTGGTGGCGGTGAAGGCGCCCGTCTTCTCCATGTCCAAGCTGGCAGGGGTGGACACCCACCTGGGGCCGGAGATGAAGTCCACCGGCGAGGTGATGGGTATAGACCGCGACTTCCGCCCCGCCCTGGCCAAGGCGCTGCAGGCGGCCGACCTGGCCCTGCGCCCGGGCGGGTCGGTGCTCCTCTCTCTGGCCGACCGCACCAAGCCCGAGGCCATCCCCATCATCCGACGGCTGGCCCAGGCCGGCTTCCGCCTCTACGCCACCGAGGGGACGGCGGCCCTCATCCGCGCCCTGGGGCTGGAGGTGGCCGAGGTCACCAAGCGCCTGGACCAGGGACACCCCAACGTGGTGGACGTGATAGACCAGGGGCTGGTGGACGTGGTCATCAACACTCCCGAAGGCTCGCAGGCGGCCACCCTGCGCGACGGCTTCTACATCCGCCGCGCCGCCGTGGAGAAGCGGGTCGCCTGCTTCACCTCCCTAGACACGGCCCGGGCGGCGGTGGAGGCGATGCTGGTGGAACCGGAGCGCTACTCCGTCCTGCCGTTGCCCGAATACCGCAACGGCGCCCGTCCATGACCGCCGGCCGACTGCGACTGGAGCGGGCCACGGTCATCTCCCAGGAGGAGGTGTGCCAGGACACCTTCCTCATGTGGCTCTCGTGCCCCGCTCTAGCCCGCGGCGCCGCCCCCGGACGCTTCCTGATGCTGCGCTGCGGCGACGGCCTCGACCCCCTGCTGCCCCGCCCCATGAGCTACCACCGCTTCCGCCAGCGGGGGGAGGAGCGCCAGTTCGCCGTCCTCTACGACGTGCGCGGACGCGGCACCCTCTGGCTCTCGCAACGGCGGCCGGGAGACTGGATCGTGGCCTTCGGGCCGCTGGGCAGGGGGCTCCAGGTGCGTCCCGATGCCCGCAACCTGCTGCTGGTGGCTGGCGGCCTGGGCATCGCCGGGCTGGTAGCCCTGGCCGAGGAGGCCGTAGCCCAGGGCCGGGCGGTGACCCTCCTGGCCGGCGCCCGCACCGCCGCCCGCCTGCTGCCCCCGTCCCTCCTGCCGCCGGAGGTGGAGGTCGTCTACGCCACCGACGACGGCTCCCGCGGTCACCGCGGGCCCGTCACCGACCTGGTGCCCGAATACTTGGACTGGGCCGACCAGGTCTTCGCCTGCGGCCCGGCGGCCATGTTCGCGGCCCTGGCCGAGGCGGTGCGCGGCCGCGCCTCCCGCCGCCCCGTGCAGGTGCTGATGGAGGAGCGCATGGGCTGCGGCACCGGCATCTGCTACGGCTGCGCCGTCTTCCCCCGTCGGGGCGGCGTGCGACTGGTCTGCAAGGACGGCCCTCGCTTCGACCTGCGCGAGCTGTTCTGAGGCCGGCCGCGGGCCCTCGGCGGGAGTGACTCTTTCCGCCCGCGACGGCGTTGCGATAGTTGGGGAGGGGTAGGGCGCGAGAGGACTGCGTGCCCCCAGCCGGGGCGAATGGACAGGGAGGTGCGGTGATGAGCGACACGCCCTACCGCCTATCCTCGACAGGCACGCACCAGCCCTATTCCCTCGGCCTGCATCGCGCTGAAGGGCGCCCTGCTCCTGACCGCTTGCGGCGGCAGCGACGCCACGCCCCCTCCCCACCCGACCGCCTCCCCGGAGAGCGGAAGGAAACGACCGTCCAGGTGGGCCACCTGCGGGTGGAACCTCACCGCGGCGACTTTGGCCCTCTCGCCGAGCTGGGCGGAGCGATGGTGGACGTGGCCACGGGGGCGACCAGCGGCCGTTACTGCTTCGACCCCCGATGGGCCCGGAGGTGGCCGACGGCTCGGACTTCGGCTTCCTCTGCTTCATGTCCAATCGGGAGATGGTGGTGGGGCAGGCGAGGCTCCGGGGCGAACGGGTGGGGGTGGAGCAGGCCTACCTCCTACGCAGTGTCCAGGCCCAGCCGGGAGGGGTGTCCTGGTTCATCTACCCCCAGGACTGGCCGCCCACAGCCCGCTCGCGCCGCGGGACGCCGGCACGCCGGCTCCCGTCGCCGGGCAGACTGAGGGCGAACCGTACGTCTTCGATGCTCGGTCGGGCGCAGTTCAGCTCGTGTTCTCTGGGCCGGGTCGCGTGAGCGGCAGATAAGCGAGGACGGCGTGGCCTTCGCTGGCTGGTCGGCCGACGGCCGGGCTGTGCTGGTGACCGCCCCCACCGGCCATATCTACGACCGCGAGAGCCGGCTGCTGCCGCTGGCCGGGGGTGCGCCCAGACAGGTCGGGCGAGGGCTGCTGCCCGCCTGGTCATCCGACGGACGGAGGGTGGCCTACGACAGCGGCCCCTGCATCGAGTGCTCGGTGACCCGCTTCGACGTGGCCACCGGTCGGAGCACGGCGCTCAGCGGGCCCCTCGGGGCGCTCATTCAACTGGCCTGGTCTCCCAGGGGCGACGTCATCGCCGTTTCCATCATCGCTGGGCCGGAGACCTCCGGGGTCTACCTGGTGCAGGCCGACGGGTCGGGGGTGAGGAAGCTGCCCGTCGCCACGTCGCGGCTGCTCTGGTCGCCCCGCGGCACCCACCTGCGGGTGGCCCCTTACGTGGGCGACCACGGCGTGCAGTGGCCTCCTGGCCCACGGGCGGGCTATACTCTAGCCAGCGAACACCTGGCGAGGAGGTGCCCCATGTCCGGCCACGTCTTGCGCGTCGGCAACATCGAGGTCATCGAGTTGCTGGACACCCCCATGGCCTTCCCCTTCGAGGCCTTCTTCCCCCAGCAAGGGCCGCAGCCGTTCCAGCCCTACCGTGAGCTTTACCCCCGCTCCTTCGCCCCCGACGGACGCTTCCAGACCTACGCCCAGGCCTACGTGGTGCGGGCCGGGGGACGCACCATCCTGGTAGACGCGGGCGTGGGCCCCGGCCCCCACGACTGGCTGGGCGGCGCCCGCGGCCGCCTGCTGGACGACATGCAGGAGAAGGGCGTGCGTCCGGAGGACGTGGACATCGTCGTCTTCACCCACCTGCACGGCGACCACGTGGGCTGGAACCTGCAATACGAGGCGGGCTCGCCCCGGCCTACCTTCCCCCGCGCCCGCTACTACGTGCCCCAGGCCGACTGGGACTTCTTCACCGACCCTTCCCGCCTCGGCCAGTGGGGCACCGACCGGACCGTGGTGCCCCTCAGGGATCTGGGGGTGCTGGAGCTGTTCAGCGGCGAAACGGCCCTGGCCGAGGGGGTGACCACCCTGCCCACGCCGGGCCACACCCCCGGCCACACCAGCATCATGCTGGCCTCGCTGGGGGAGCGGGCCCTCATCTGCGGCGACCTGGCCCACCACCCGGCCCAGGTGGACCAGACGTCCTGGGTGCCCGCCTTCGATACCGATGGCGCCCAGGCCGTCCAGACCCGTAGCCGCATCTTCGACATGCTCGAGTCGGAGGGTCTGGTGGCCGTCTTCTGCCACTTCCCCACGCCAGGCTTCGGGCGGCTGGTGCGGCTGGAGGGCAGAAGGGTCTTCCGCGCCCTGTGAGCGGGCAGGCGCTCTCGAGGCGGCCCCGACGCGCGACGGTCAGCTAGCTGCCAGCGGCCGACTGCAGGGCGAAGTGCTGCACGCTGGCCTTGGCCGCCACCTTCTGGGCGATCTCCAGGATGGCGCGGGCCACCGGCGATTCGGGGTCGGACTCCACCACCGGCAGGCCGCGGTCGGCGCCCTCGCGCACGGCGGGATCCAGGGGCACCTCGCCCAGGAAGTCCAGCCCCAGCCTGGCCGCCGCCTCCCGCACCAGCCCGTGGCCGAAGATGTCCACCCGCCCGCCGCAGTGGGGGCAGACGAAGTAGCTCATGTTCTCCACCACGCCGAAGACGGGCACGTTCAGCCGCTCGAACATGCTCACCGCCTTCAGCGAGTCCTCGATGGAGACGGCGTTGGGGGCGGTGACGATGACCACGCCCGTCACCGAGGCCTCCTGGGCCAGGCTCATGGAGGCGTCGCTGGTGCCCGGTGGCAGGTCCACTACCAGGTAGTCCAGCTCCCCCTCCTCGCCCCAGGGGACGTCGTGCAGGAGCTGACGCACGCCGGTGCCGATCATGGGCCCCCGCCAGATGACGGCGGTGCCGGGCTTGAGCAGGAAGCCCAGGGAGACCACCTTCAGCCCGTAGCGCTCGACGATGGCGAGGCCGCGATCGGCCTGGAAGCCCGCCGGCAGTCCCAGCATGGTGGGGATGTTGGGGCCCGTCAGGTCGGCGTCCAGCAGCCCCACCCGGGCGCCGAAGCGACGCAGGGCCAGGGCCAGGTTGACGGCGATGGTGGACTTGCCCACGCCCCCCTTGTTGGAGGCCACGGCGATGATGTTGCGCACGCCCTCCACCGGTCGCGGCCCCCGCTGACGCGTGGCCCGCACCTCGGCCTGCATCTCCACCTCGGCGTGCTCGACCCCTGGCAGCGAGAGCAATAGCTCCTCCGCCTGACGCTTCATCTGCTCCCGCACCGGGCAGGCGGGGGTGGTGAGGGTGATGGTCACCTTGACGTTGCCGCCGCAGATGGCCACGTCCTCGTCCTTGACGAACCCCAGGCTGACGATGTCGCGGTGCAGGTCGGGGTCCTGGATGCGGCTCAGGGCGGCCAGGACGGCCTCCTTGCTGACCTGGCCGTCCTCAGGCCTCTTCTCGCCCATACGGGGGACCTCCTGTGGTCGTGTTGGGGCCGGTCTCCTCCACCACGAAGCGGCAGCAGTGGGCGCCCTGGGCCACGAACTCGTCGCAGCGCACCGGCCGTCCCAGCACCCGGGCCAGCAGGTCCAGGTGCCACTGGCAGACCTCGCCGTGCACCCGCGCCACCTGGTAGTAGAGGCAGTTGTAGTCCAGGATCTCGAAGCCCTCGGCGGTGCGGCGCCACTCGGCCAGGGCACCCTCCTCGGTCATGAGGCGGGCGAGGGCCTGCACTCGCTGCGACAGCGGCTTGCCCTCCAGGTGGGGCAGGTACTGGGCGGCGGCCCGCTCCAGGGCGCGGCCCAGCAGCGCCCGTCGCTTCTCGCTCTCGCTCAGGCCGGCCAGGTCGCCCGCCTCCAGACGGCCCGCCTCGTCCAGCAGGAGCAGGGCCAGGCGATCGTAGCGCTTGGGGTAGGCATCGTGGCCGTCGGCGCTGAGGGTGTAGAGGTGATGGGGGCGGCCGCTGCCGCGGCGCACCTCGCGGGAGGTGACCAGGCGGTCGCGCTCCAGGGCCATCAGGTGCTGGCGGACGGTGATGCGGGCGAGGCCGAGGGCCCTGGCCAGGTCGTCCACGCTGGCGTCGCCGTAACGCTTGAGGTGGTCGAGGATCTGTCTCTTCGTGGGGTGCATTTCAGGCCTTTGCGCTGCCCCCTCCACAGCTCCATCCTGGGGCTGTCACGGAACTTTAATGCCCGGCGCCTACCCTGGGCATGGTCGGCGCTCCCAGACCAGTATACCATGGCCGGGAGGCAGAGGCACGGTATAGGGGGTTGATAAAGTGGAAACTGTAAAAACCGACCAATGCTTGACAGCGCCGCACGCGGTTGCTATACTGGCGGGCTGGTGAAGAGCGTAACAAAGTCGCCGGTTGGTGCAACGAAATGGCAGTGACGAACGTTTATCCATATGAGGAGGTGAACGACTTGAGCGAGGCGGCTGTGGAGGAGCGGGAGACCAGGGTGCTGGAGTGCCGCCACCACTGGGTCATCGAGACGCCCAGCGGCAGCCTCAGCCTGGGGCGCTGCCGGCGCTGCGGTGCCGTGCGTGAGTTCCGCAACTCCATCCCCGACACTTACTGGGACGAGGAGTCGTCCGTGGGGGCCTGGGGCAAGAAGGGCTCCGCCCCGGCCCAGGAGAAGGCCCTGGCCGACCAGGCCGACAGCGAGCCTGCCCTGGCCATCTAGACCAGACCGCGTCCACGAAAAAAGGGCGCCGGCCGGCGCCCTTTTTTCAACGTCACGATGGCCTGTGACGCCATCGGTCTCGGCGTAGACGGCACCTTTGTCCCCCGTGGGTTCTTTCGACGTCACGACGGCCTGTGACGCGCCGGTCTCGGTGTGGACGGCACCTCTGCCCCCCATGGGTTCTTTCGACGTCACGACGGCCTGTGACGCCATCGGTCCTGGTGTAGACGGCACCTTTGTCCCCCACGAGTCTTTCGCCGTCAAGGCGGCCCGTGATGCCATCGGTCCCGGGGCGGACGGTGGCCGTCGCTTTAACCCTTCTGTAACCGCTGTAACCGCCTGCGGCTGCCCGCGCGCGTATAATGACTCGGGATGGACCTGCGCGTGCGCATCGCCGCCGGCAAGCGCGAGCTGGTGCTCAACAACCCGGTGCTGACCGCTTCCGGCTGCTTCGGCAACGGCATCGAGTTCCTGCGCGTCTTCGACATCCAGCGGCTCGGGGGCATCGTCAGCAAGGGCATCACCCTGCGGCCCCGTGTCGGCAACCCCCAGCCGCGCGTCGTCGAGACGCCGGCGGGGATGATCAACTCCATCGGCCTGCAGAACGTGGGCGTGGAGGCGGTAGTGCGCGACCTGGCCCCCGTCTGGGCCACCTGGTCGGTGCCCGTCATCGCCAACATCGCCGCCGAGCGGGTGGAGGACTACGCCGCCCTGGCCCGCCGTCTGGACGGGGTGCCCGGCATCGCCGCCCTGGAGGTGAATATCTCCTGCCCCAACGTGGAGAACGGCCTGGAGTTCGGCTGCCGCCCCGAGCCCGCCGCCGAGGTGACGCGGGCGGTGCGTCAGTCCACCGACCTGCCCGTCATCGTCAAGCTGACGCCCAGCGCCGGCGACGTGGTGGCGGTGGCGGCGGCGGTGGTGGAGGCCGGGGCCGATGCCCTGACCATCGCCAACACCTTCCCCGCCCTGAGCATAGACATCCGGCAGCGGCGTCCCGCCCTGGGCTGGGGTTCCGGCGGCCTGTCGGGGCCGGCCATCCGCCCCATCGTCCTGAAGATGGTCTGGGACGTGGCCCGCGCCCGTCTGGGGGTGCCCATCATCGGTTGCGGGGGCATCGTCACCTGGCAGGACGCGGTCGAATACCTACTGGCGGGGGCGACGGCGGTGCAGGTGGGCACCGCCACCTTCGTCAACCCCAGGGCACCCCTGGAGGTGCTGGAGGGGCTCGAGTCCTTCCTGCGGGAGCAGGGGCTGGAGAGCCCCGCCGAGCTGGTGGGGGCCGCCCTGGAGCACGAGAGGGCGCGAAAAGGCGGCGCGAGGGCCTATTCTGGCGCTGAGGGCTAGCCAAGAGGCCGCCACTCCTGGTATGTAGTGAGTGGGAGGGCCGGTGTGAGGTCGCCGGGAGGGCGCAGGTCGGCTGGCAGCCGCCGTGGGCAGGCGGCGGCCGGGGCTACCCATGTCGCCCTCGAGCCTCCCCGCTGGCGTCGCTGGCTGGCGACGGCTTCCGGTCGCCTTCCCCCCTGGGCCTGGGAGGCGGGGCTGGCCTGCCTGGCGGTGGCCCTGGGGCTGGCCGTGCGCCTCTGGCACGTGCTGCCCGCTGGCTTCCCCCTCAACGATGGGGGCATGTTCTACGTCATGGCCAGCGATGTGCAGCGCCACCGCTTCAGCCTGCCCGACTTCACCTCCTACAACGGCCTTCTGATCCCCTTCGCCTACCCGCCCCTGGCCTTCTACCTGGCAGCGGCCCTCGACCTGGCCGGCCCCTGGTCCCTGGCCGACGTCCTCCGCTTTCTGCCCGTCTCGGCCAGCACGCTGAGCATCGGCGCCCTCTACCTGCTGGCGCGGTCGGTGGTGGGCCCCGGGCCGGTGCCGGTGGTGGCCGCCTTCGTCTTCGCCCTGGCGCCCCGCAGCTTCACCTGGCAGATCGTGGGCGGTGGCCTCACCCGCTCCCTGGGCCAGCTCCTGGCCATCCTCGCCCTCTGGCAGGGCTACCTGATGTTCAAGGAGAGGCGGGGGCCGCGGCCCCTGGCCATCGCCCTGGCCATCGCCCTGGCCGCCCTGGCCGTCCTGACCCACCCGGAGATGGGCTGGCTGGTGGCCTTCAGCTACGCCTTCTTCTTCGTGGCCCTGGGGCGCAACCGGGCGGGGGTGGTGAGCGCCATCGTCACCGCCCTGGCCGTGGCCGCGCTGACCATGCCCTGGTGGACGACGGTGCTGCTGCGTCACGGCCTCGACCCGCTGGTCTCGGCGGCCCAGACGGGCAAGACCGACTGGCTGTCCTGGAAGTTCATCAACCTGCTGCAGCCCTACTTCACCGATGAGCCCTTCTTCCCCCTGTTGGCCATGCTCATGTATGCCGGCTGGGCCATCGCCGGCTTCAAGGGCGACCTGCTGCTGCCCCTCTGGTTCCTGCTCATCCTCTACATAGACCCGCGGGTGGCCTACACCAGCGCCATGGTGCCGGGCTCCATCCTGGCGGGGCTGACGGTAACGACCCTGCTGGAAATCGCCCGCCGCGAGGGGAGGGCGCTGCCCCTGCCTGCGTGGCTGGCGGGCGGGCGCTGGCGGCGCTGGGCCCTGGCCGCCGCCCGCCCCTGGCCGCTGTTGGGGATCGCCCTGCTCCTGACCTACGGCACCTACTCGTCGGTCAAGGCGGACCGCACCCCCGGCTCCCCCCTGGTCTCGCTGCCGGAGGAGGCGCGCGCGGCCATGTCCTGGATCGCCAGCAGCACGCCCGGGATGGCCAGGTTCGTCATCGTCAACGGTAACTACAACCCCTGGATAGACACCATCTCCGAGTGGTTCCCGGCCCTGACGGGGCGGGTGAACATCACCACTGTGCAGGGCTCCGAATGGCTGGGGCTGCCGCGCTACGAGCGGCAGCAGTTCATGTATGCGACCTTCCAGGACTGCGCCTACCAGCAGTCCTCCTGCCTGGACAGGTGGGCCTTCCTCTACCGGACCACCTTCACCCACGTCTTCGTGCCCAAAGTGGGCGGGCAGGACTGCTGCGAGGCGCTGCGCGACTCCCTGCGCTACGACGCCAACTACCGGCTGATCTACGACGGGCCCGGCGGCACCATCTTCGAGCGGGAGCGGCCCGACAAGATCACCTACAACCTGCCTTCCAGCTAGGCGCCAAGGCAGCCATGACCCCGCCCCCCGAAAAGCCCCCGCCCTGGTGGCTGGAGACCTGGGTGCTGACGCGGGCCATCTTCGGCATCCTCTTCTGGCCGCTCCTGTTCCTGGTGGGAGCGGTAGTAGCCATCGCCGGGCTGGTGGTGGCCTTCGGCGCTGGCCCCTGGTGGGGGCTGCTGGCCCTGGGTCTGCTGTCGCTGGTGGTGCTGGGCCTGGTCTGGTGGGACAGGCACCGCCCGCCCACGACTCACGAGTGAGGCGCCTCGGCGTCCACCACCTCGAAGGTGTAGCGCAGCCAGGTGCCCCTATCTGACGGCCCTATCTGTGCCACAACCATGCCACAATCGCCGCCGCCTCCCCCAGGACACCCGCCATCCTGCCACCCCCGGGGCCGAGGGGTCAAGCGCCTACTGGACGCATTACGGGCCAGTTTCGGCGGCCCGGGCTGGCGGCGCCAGCTTCCCGTCCTCTGGCGCCACAAGCTTGACTCCAGCAGGGGGCGGTCGGTAACTTAACGTCGGGCCCCGGTGCGGCGGAAAGGGCCCGTAGCTGGTGGCGTCACTGCGGGCCGCCTGTTGTTGGGCCGGGGCCCTTCCCATTTCAGCCCCCAAAAAGCTAGGGCCCCCAGGCGTAGCCCAGGGGCCCGTCTATTCGGTTGTCGCTCTCGCCTAGCTCAGCGACCGCATGACGGCAGCCGCCTGCCAGGCGGGGCTGCTCAGGTGCCAGTGCACCACCCGCTTGCACCTGCCATTGATGCACGCCTGGAAAGGCGCCCAGATACCCTGACGGGTGCCGCAGTAGGGGCAGACCATCGTGCCCAGGCTGTCCTGGTAGGCGTGGCGGCCCGTGGCATACCAGGCGTCGCCCACCAGGTAGCCAGGGCCACACTGGGCGCACCGGCCCACTAGTGGCGCTAACCGGCCCTTGGCGTGGTCGCTGAGCAGCTGGCGGACAAAGGGGTGGGGCTTGCGACGTGGCGTCATCGCATTGCCTCCTGTTGTTGGTATGTCCTGGCCCACAACGTGGGCTGTCGGGCGCTCTCAATGGCCGCCCACGCCTGGCCAGGTATGCGGCTGTTAAGGTGCGGGCCCGAAGGCCGTCTGCCCAGAGGCTAGCACCTATGGGGCCGCTTGTCAAGCTTTGTGGGGAAGAATTTTGGAGGAATTTTCAGGAAGCGGGCACCAGCAGCCCTTGAAAAAACCCCAGCGGCCCGGAGTGCCCTAGGCCGCCCCTATCCTCGAACGGTGCCTCTCTCCCTCCACGGCCCCTGGGAGGCCAAAGTAGGCCCCTCCCGAGCCCTGGGCAGTGTTCCGACACCCCCGCCTGGCCAGGGGGCCCCAAATCGGCCTCTAGCGGGGGAGGTGAGGGGGCGGCAGAGGGGAGAGGGGGGCCGCCACTCGCCCTTCCTGTGGCCCTGGTGTGCCATAATCGCACGCTTCAGGGAGGGGGCCTGCGGCTGCTAGGGCCGCTGGGCTGGCCTGTGGGCTGCCTGGGGCTGGGAATTGGCCGCTTCCTCGGCGGTGGCGCTCCCGGCCGGTCGTTCCCTGGCCCTTGCTCGCCCTTGCTAGGGTGTGGGGGCCGCACAATTACACCTTTAGGTGGCCGTTGGCGGCCCTGGAGCGCACGAGATTATCGTCTCACGGGCTACGGCCCGTTCTTGAGCGGGGCCCCCATGTGCTCCAGCACCTTTTGCGCCCAGGCGGGAGGGGGTGGGGTGGCCTCCCCCTCCGTCCCGGCGTCGCTGCTGCTGCCAGGGCAGGGCGGAACCTTACTTCCGCTTATATAACCCCCCTCGTCGGAAGTAAGGTTGGGCGGCGAAGATGGGGCCTGGGCCAGGGGCTCGAAGGCGCTCGTGGGGGCCCCGGCACCCCGGCCCTCGCCCGCCGGACTTTCCTTCCAACTAGTGTATGTGCCGTTGGAAGTAAACTCGGGGGCCAGCCGCCAGCGGTAGGTAGCTCCCTGTTTGGTGCCCTGCGAGAGAGGCGGGTCCCGCTCCACCCTGCCCTCTCGGGCCAGCTCCACAAGGGCCCGCCGCACCTGGTCGTCGGAGGGCCTGGGCGTGGGCAGGGCGTCCCTCACCTCCTTGGTCTTGGGCCACCCCTCGGCCTCGGAGAGGGCGGCCAGCACCTTCAGCTTCACCTCCGCCAGGGCCACCTCCTGGGGTGAGCCGATGATGCGCAGCTTCCCGTCCTGGGCCCGCTCGATGACCACGGTGGGGGGCTCCATCAGCCGCCCCCAGCCCCGCACGAGCCGCCGGTCGCCCTCATCCCGCACCAGCTCCAGGACGGTGTCCACGCTCCCGAAGATGACGTGGGAGTCGGCCACCCTTTGCCCCTCTTCGGCCCCCTCCGAGGACTTGCGGTCGTGGTGGGCAAGCACCAGGGTGATGGGGCGGCCCCTCCGGGCCTGGGCCTCCTGGTGGGCGGCGAGAATCTGCGTGAAGGCAGCGTTCACCTCGGCCGTGTCCCGGAAGGACTTGAGGGGGCAGACCTTGCGCCAGGTGTCCACTATGAAGATGTCCGCCTCTACCTCCCGCAGCGCCTGGCAGAGGCCGTCCACCCCCAGGCCCAAGGCTGGCTGCACCGTCACCCTCTCCCAGGGGCCGTCGGGCATGGCGGCGAGCCGCCTCCGCCACACCTCCAGCCCTTCCTCGGTGAGGATGTGCACCCGCCTTTCCCCCTGGGCCCACTCCAGCGCCAGCCAGGCAAGCAGGCTACTCTTGCCTACCTTGGGGTAGCCGCTCAGGAGGGCAACCGAGCCCTCCCAAATGAAGCCCTCCTCGCCCAGGAAGAGGAGCCAGGCCAGCTCCCTGGGCGCCTGCGCCCTGAGTTCGGCAGCGCTCACCCCTGGCTGCTCGGTCGAAACCTTACTTCCGATGGGCAGGGGTATATAGTCGGAAGTAAGGTTGGGGGCCCCGCCCAGGGCCTCGACGGCCGCCCGCAACTCAGCCATAAGCTTGATGCCGGGCCGCCGGTGAGCGTCCCTCAAGTCCTTCTCGCCCAGGGAGGGAGAGATGAGCCCCCGGGCCACCAGGTCGAAGGCCTCCGCCGCCAGGCCCGCCTCTCGGGCCGCCTGCGCCCAGGCCTTGGCCCACGCCTGGCCTGCGGCATCGGCGTCGGGCACCAGGAGGACGGCCTTGAAGCCCCTGGCCGCCAGCTCCCGTAGAAGCGCTCCGTCGGGCCTCTGGGAGGCCCCCTTCGTCACCCCATGGGCCGACGCCACCTCAGTCAGGCCCGTCGCCTCCAGCAGGTAGGCGGCCACGGTGCCGTCGGACTCCCCCTCACAGAGCACCAAGACGGGCGGGGCCGCCTCGGGCAGGGCGGGCCAGAGGGCAGGCCGGGGGCCGTCATCGGGCTCCCACCAGCCTTTGCTCCCGGGGGAGCGTAGCTTCTTCGTCTCCAGCCCTGGCCAGGCGAAGGCCACCGCCCCCTCATGGGCCTCGATGGGCAGCCCCCGCAGCCACTCCCTGGGCACGCCGCAGCGCTCCGCCCACCAGGACAGGGGGTCTTCCGCCTGCCGCCGTTGCTGCTGGTGGCCGTTGCGCCTCTCTGGCAGGGCGCCCCCGTCCTCGAGGCCCAGGAGCCTAGCCAGCCGCCAGAGGCTGCCGCCCTGGTGCAGCTCGCAAGAAGGGGCCAGGCACTTGTAGCCGCCCTCGCTGAGGCGGAAGGAGGGGTGGGCGTCGCCGTTGCGGTGGGCCTCCGCCCTAGGGCAGCGGGCAGTATACCAGCCCTGAGCGTCGGGCCCTCGGACGGCCTCGAGGCGGAGCAGTATGCAGTTCAGCGCAGGGGTAGTCATCGGGCCGCCTCCCCCAGCAGGGCGAGCTGGCGGGGGAGCTCCCCGGGCCCGGGGCCGAGGCGGACCGCTGCGGTGGCGTAGGGCCAGTCCACCCAGTCGCCCTCTTCGAAGAGGCTGAGGGGCAGCCACACCTCCACCTGGCCGTCCAGGGCCTCCCGCCAGCCGTGGCGCAGGGCATCCTCGATGGGGAGCCGAAGGGCCACCCGCTCGTCGTCGTAGCGGACGATGACGGCCTGCGCCCCGTGCTCGATGCCGTAGCGGATGGCGACCAGGGGCAGGGAGACCCGATTCTGGAGCCGCTGCCGGTGCCGATAGGTGACGGCCAGCACCGTCTCGCCATCTACCCCGGCAACCTTGCCCACCACCACCCAGCGGCCCAGTGAGGGGCGGTAGACCTGGATGGCAATCGCCCTATGGGAGCCATCGAAGAATTCTTGCGAAATTGGGGCGTGCAGATATTGACGCTCGGGCGACGATGTATTAGCCTCAGGCTCGGATAGCACGGCTGAACCTCCTTTTAGCTGTAGGTCGGGTCGTGCGCCCCCGCCCCAGATGGTTGCCAGCCCCCCGGGGCGGGCAGGCAGAATTGATGTTAGCCGATTAACGATTAGCCGCCGGTCTCACCCCCTCTTTTGTTTGTCCTGCCGCTCGGCCAGCAGGTGCTCCACCGCCTCCACTGGCAGCAGGTAGCCGAGGGGCGTTTCCTGCGCTGGCAGCACGCCACGGCGGATGAGTTTGCGAACCCACTCGCCGCTCACTCCCAGGCGCCGGGCCGCTTGGCCTGTGGACAGCATCATCTCATTCATCATCTGACCCCTCCTATCAAGCAAACGCCTACGCCCCTTCACAATAACACATGCGTTCTTGGTTGTCAACCGCCCCCAGACAGGGGCCGAGACAGCACGGACAGGGGCCGAGACAGCACGAGGCGGTGCCCTTCAGCCTGCGAGGGCCTGGGCCTACCCCAGCGCCCTGTCCACCATCTCTGCCGCCCGCCGGTCCATCTCCGAGAGGGCATGGCTGTAGATGTCCAAGGTCACCGCTGCCTGGGAGTGACCTAGCCTGCGCTGGAGGGTCTTCACCTCCAGGCCGGAGGCGGCAAGGAGGGAGGCGTGGGCATGGCGCAGGTAGTGGGCAGGGCGCCTGGGGACGCCCGCCCTCTCGCACAGTTCCCCCATCAAGGCGGAGAGCTTGCTGGGCAGGGGCGGTCGCTCATGCCAGAAGACCCAGGGCAGCCGCCGCTCCAGCCCTTGCAGGATGGCGAGGGCCGAGGCGGGCAGGGCGATGGCCCGCTCCCCCGTCCTGGTCTTGGGCCCGGCCTCGTGCCACCCGCCCGAGGTGTAGCTCAGGCTGCGGCGGACGGTGAGGGTGGCCCCCTCCCAGTCCAGGTCGGCCCACTTGAGGCCGATGGCCTCCCCCGGGCGCAGGCCGGTGAGGAGCATGAAGGCGAGCATCCTGGCTGTTGGCCTGGGGTCGCTGGCGGCCACGGCGAGGAAGCGCCTCATATCGGCCATGCTCCAGTCGCTCCCCTCCCGGCGGCGGTAGGGGGGCCTGGCCACCCGTCGGCAAGGGTTGCTGCCCAGGAGCCCCAGGCGGACGGCCTGCTCCAGGCAGCTATGGAGGGCGCCGTAGGCCAGGGCAAGGAAGCGGCGGCCCCTTCCCGCCTCGGCCAGGGCGGAGAGGGCCGCTTGGACATGGAGGGGCGTCAAGCGCTGGAGCCGCACCCGCCCCAGGTGGGGCAGGAGGGCACGCAGGGCGTCACGGTAGCTGTCCAGGGTGTTGGGCCGGAGCCTCTGGCGGCAGCCCTCCAGGTAGCGCTCGGCCCACTCGGCGAAGGTCATCCTGGTGGGAGGGGCAAGCTGGCCCAGCCGGTGCCGCTCCACCAGCTCCCGTAGCCGCTCCACCGCCTCGGCCCTGGTGCGCCCGTAGACGTAGAAGCGCCTTCCCCCCAGGGAGACGGACGCCTCCCACGTCCTGCCCCGCTGCCGGACGTTCCCCTCGTGGCCGGCCCGCTTGCCCCTGCCCATCGCCTCGAAATGCCACAACGATGCCACAACCGAGGGCGGCGGGTTGTGGCATGGCGAGGGGCTATTATGGGCAATCTAGGGCGATGAGGGGCCGTCTGGGGCGACCTGGCCCTTACAGTGCTGGGCCTGGTCTGGTGGGACAGGCACCGCCCGCCCACGACTCACGAGTGAGGCGCCTCGGCGTCCACCACCTCGAAGGTGTAGCGCAGCCAGGTGCCGTCGGGGTGGGCCGCCGTGGGCAGGGCCAAATCCTCGAACGCGGCCACGGTGGCCGCGGCCCCCTCACGCACATAGCGCTGACAGTCCTCCAGCGTCTGCCAGCGGGTGACCTGCCCCATCTGCCCATCGCCATACACGCCCCACAGGTATTCCACCGACAGGAAGCCGGGCTGCCGGCGCAGCACCTCCAGGATGCGGGGCAGGGCCCGCTCCAGCCGCTCCTGCCATTGCTGGCGGTCGCTCACCCGCGTCTTGCGTATGACGATGGAGACCACCATGGCGACCTCCTGCGCGCAACTCTTCCAGCCCTGTTATACTGGATGCGCCGTGCAGACGCTAACTATCGCCGCCCGCGTCCGTGAGGCTCTGCAGCGGGTGCAGGCCGCCTGTCGCCGCTGCGGTCGCTCCCCGGAGGAGGTGACGGTGGTGGCCGTGGCCAAGGGCTTCCCGCCCGAGGCGGTGCGGGAGGCCCACGCTGCCGGCCTGCGCCACTTCGGCGAGAACCGCGTGCAGGAGGCGGCGGCCAAGCGCCCCTTCCTGGCCGACCTGGACGTCACCTGGCACATGGTGGGCCACCTGCAGACCAACAAGGTCAGGAAGGCGCTGGAGCTGTTCCAGGTGTTCCACAGCGTGGACTCGGAGCACCTGGCCCGGGAGATGGACCGCCGCGCACCGGGGCCCCTGACGGTGCTGCTGGAGGTGAACGTGGCCGGGGAGCCCACCAAGTTCGGCTTCTCCCCCCAAGAGGTGCCGGCGGCCTTCGAGCGCATCGCCCGGCTGCCCAACCTGCGGGTGGTGGGACTGATGACGGTGGCGCCGGCGGTGCCCAACCCGGAGGAGGTGCGGCCCGTCTTCCGCCGGCTGCGGCAGCTGGCCCGCGCCCTCGGCCTCCCCCACCTGTCCATGGGCATGAGCGACGACTTCGAGGTGGCCATCGAAGAGGGGGCCACCATGGTGCGCCTGGGTCGCGTCCTCTTCGGGCCGCGGCCCGGGGGCTGAGGCGGTGAGGGCGGGATGAAGATAGCCATCGTCGGCGGCGGCGTCATGGGGGAGGCCATCGTCGGCGCCCTGCTGGCCAAGGGAGTGGCGGGCGCCCAGGAGGTCGCCGTGGCCGAGGTGCTATCGGAGCGCCGCCGCCACCTGGCCGACCGCTACGGCGTGGCCGTCCACGCCCAGGCTGCCGAGGCCGTCCGCGACGCCGACCTGGTGGTGCTGGCGGTGAAGCCCCAGGAGTTCCCCGCCGCCGCCCGCAGCCTCGCCGCCGACGGCGACCGCGTCTTCCTCTCCATCATGGCCGGGGTGCCCCTGCGCGCCCTGGCCGCCGGCCTGGGCAGCCAGCGACTGGTGCGGGCCATGCCCAACACCCCCGCCCAGATCGGCGAAGGGGTCACGGTCTGGACGGCAACGGCGGCGGTGGACGGCGACGCCCGCGAGCTGGTGCGGCGCGTCCTGGGCGCCCTGGGGCACGAGGTCTACGTTGACGACGAGAAATACGTGGAGATGGCCACCGCCGTCAGCGGCAGCGGCCCGGGCTTCGTCTTCCTGCTGCTGGAGGCACTGGTGGACGGCGCCGTGCACATCGGCCTGCCCCGGCCCCTGGCCACCGACCTTGTCTACCGCACGGTGGCCGGGTCGGTGCGTTACGCCCAGGCCACGGGCAGGCATCCGGCCGAGCTGCGGGCGCAGGTGACCTCGCCGGGGGGCACCACCGCCGCCGGCCTGCTGGCCCTGGAGCGGGGGGGCGTGCGGGGCGCCCTGGTGGAGGCCATCGCCGCCGCCTACCGGCGGGCGCTGGAGCTGGGAGGGCAGTAGCCATCGAGACCCTGGCCACCTTCATCCAGATCCTGGCCTACGTGCTGACCATGGCCATCTTCGTGCGGGCCATCCTCTCCTGGTTCCCCATAGACCCCCACAACCCGGTGGTGATGTTCCTGCACGAGATCACCGAGCCCATCCTGGCCCCCCTGCGCCAGGTGCTGCCCCGCATCGGCTTCCTCGACCTGTCGCCGCTGGTGGCCATCCTCCTCCTGCAGGTGGTGGCGCGGCTGGCGGCCAACGCCCTCACCAGCTAGCGCCTTGCGGGCGGGGGCGGGGCGTGGTATGATGGCCGCGCACAGGCGAACAAATAAGCTAAAAAGGTGCGTGAGCGCATGAGCCAACCGAGCGAGGGCAAGAGCGAGCGCCTGCGGGCCCTGGAGATGGCCATCAGCCAGATCGAGAAGGAGTTCGGGCGCGGGGCCATCATGCGCCTGGGGGAGGCCGGGCAGCGGCTGCAGGTGGAGGCCATACCCACCGGCTCCCTGGCCCTGGACCTGGCCCTGGGGGTGGGAGGCATCCCCCGCGGGCGGGTGACGGAGATCTTCGGCCCCGAGATGGCGGGGAAGTCCACCCTGGCCATGAGCATCATCGCCCAGGCGCAGCGCATGGGGGGCGTGGCCGCCTATATAGACGTGGAGCACGCCCTGGACCCCACCTTCGCCGCTGCCATGGGCATCGCCGTCGGCGACCTGCTGGTCTCCCAGCCCGACACGGGCGAGCAGGCCCTGGAGATCGCCGAGGCGCTGGTGCGCAGCAACGCCGTGGACGTGGTGGTGGTGGACTCGGTGGCGGCCCTGGTGCCCCGGGCCGAACTGGAGGGGGACATGGGCGACTCCCTGCCCGGGCTGCAGGCCCGCCTCATGTCCCAGGCCCTGCGCAAGCTCACCGCCACCATCGCCCGCACCCGCACCGCCGTCATCTTCATCAACCAGTTGCGCGAGAAGATCGGCATCGTCTTCGGCAGCCCCGAGGTGACCCCCGGCGGGCGGGCGCTCAAGTTCTACGCCTCGGTGCGCATTGACCTGCGGCGGGTGGAGTCCATCAAGTCGGGCAGCCAGATCATCGGCAACCGGGTGCGGGCTAAGGTGGTCAAGAACAAGGTGGCGCCGCCCTTCCGCACCGCCGAGTTCGAGATCATCTTCCATGGGCCCAACGTGGGCATCCACCGCGAGGGCGACATCCTCGACCTGGGCGCCGCCCTGGGCATCCTGCGCAAGCAGGGCGCCTTCTACTCCTACGGCGAGACGCGCCTGGGCCAGGGCCGCGAGCAGGCCAAGGAGTTCCTGCGCCAGAACCCCGCCCTGGCCGACGAACTGGAGCGGCTCATCCGCGCCCGGGCCGAGGAGGCCGCCCCGGCCGCTGCCTTCGCCCCCGCCGAGCCCGAGACCGTCTAGCCCTGCGCCGGCCCGCTTCGCGAAGGGGGACGCGCGGCCCCTTTCCCCGACCCTTGGCCGTAGGCGGGGCTTAGTTTAAAATCGTTCTAAGGTGAATGGCATGGACAGGACACAGCGCAACCTCTGGTCGGCGTTCCTGGGCGAGGCCAAGGCCAACCGCCTGTATATGGCCTACGCCCTCAAGGCCATGGAGGAGGGGCACCCCGAGGTGGCCCAGGTCTTCATGGAGGCGGCCGGCGCCGAGACCATCCACGCCCTCAGCCACCTCAGGGTCCTGGGCGAGGTGCGCTCCACCCTCGAGAACCTGCGCGCCGTCACCGAAGGGGAGGCCTACGAGTTCGAGACCATGTATCCCCGCTTCATCCGCGAGGCCGAGGCCGACGGCCGCCCCGACGCGGCCGAGAGCTTCCGCCTGGCCCTGGAGGGAGAGAAGGAGCACCTGCGCCGCTTCCAGGCCGCCCTCGCCCACCTGGAGCGCAAGACGGGGCAGAAGGCGCCCCCGGTACCGCGCCCCGCCCCCGCCCCGCCCGAAGAGGCGCTGACGCCCGAGGCGGCGGCAGTGCCCCAGGCGGCCCGCGAGGTCGTCACCGAGAAGCAGCGCATCGCCCGGCTGGCCCGCATCCGCGAGGTCATCTTCGGCATGCAGGACGGGCTGGTGACGGCGGCCACGGTGGGGCCGGCGGTGGCGGGGGCCACCGCCACCGGCTCCACGGTGCTGGTGGCCGGGCTGGCGGCCGTCCTGGGCGGCACCCTCTCCATGTCGGCCGGCAGCTTCCTGGGCTCCCGGGCCGAGCGGCAGGTGCAGGAGGCGGAGCTGGCCCGCGAGCGCTGGGAGATCGAGCAGCGGCCCGAGGAGGAGCTGGCCGAGCTGATCGAGATATACCGCCTGGAGGGGTTCGCCTACGAGCAGGCGCGGGAGATGGCCGAGCGGGTGGCGGCCGACAAGGACCTGTGGCTGAAGACCATGGCCGAGAAGGAGCTGGGCCTGAGCCCCGAGACGCTGCCCGAGCCCTCCAAGGACGCCCTGGCCATGGGCGCCTCCTACCTGGGCGGAGGCATCCTCCCCCTCATCCCTTACTTCTTCGCCGCCGGGCCGGCGGCGGTGGCCGCCTCCATCGGCATCGCCGTGGCCGCCCTGTTCGCCATCGGGGCGGCCAAGGGGCGGCTGGTGCGGCGCAACCCCCTTGTCTCGGGCGCCGAGGTGACGGCGGTGGGCGGGCTGGTGGCGGTGGCGGCCTACTTCCTGGGTCGCATCGCGCCGGTGTAGGATCATTGATAGAAATTAGCTATCTTAGTCATAGGTAGCCATTCAGGCACCTTGACTGGGGCCGCGAATGGGGCCTATGATGGACTCGAAGGGCAGAACCTTAACAAGCAAGAGCGGTTGACTCTTGTCAGCCAAGGAAGTGAGGTCGCTATGCCGGAAGGCATGCTATTGGCTATTATTCTCGGCCTTCTCGGCGCGGCGGTAGGGGCCATCGGCGGGGCCATACTGCAGCAGCGGGTCACCCAGTCCCGCGTGGCCGCCGCGGAACAGAACGCCGCCCGCATTCTCAACGAGGCCGAACGACGCCACAAGGAACTGCTCATCGAGGCCCGTGAGGAGGCCCTGCGTGTCAAGAACCAGGTCGAAGCCGAGCTGAAGGAGCGGAGAAACGAGCTACAACGCCTGGAAAAGCGTCTGCTGCAAAAAGAAGAGAGCCTGGAGCGCAAACAGGAGGCCCTGGAGCGCCGCGAACGCGCCCTGGCTGACCGGGAGGCCCGCCTAGAGGAGACGCGCCTCCAGTTGCAGCGCCTGGAGGAACAGCAGCGCCAGGAGCTGGAGCGAGTGGCCGGCCTCAGCCTCCAGGAGGCCCGCCAGTTGCTCCTGGCCGAGGTGGAGCGCGAGGCCCGCGACGAGGCCGCCCGCCGCATCCGCGAGATCGAGCAGGAGCTGCGCCAGGAGGCGGAGGAGCGGGCCCGCAAGATCCTGGTCACCGCCATGCAGCGGCTCACCAGCGAGGTCGTCTCCGAGGCGACCGTCTCGGTGGTGCCCCTGCCCTCCGAGGACATGAAGGGGCGCATCATCGGCCGCGAGGGGCGCAACATCCGCACCCTGGAGCACCTGACGGGCGTGGACGTCATCATTGACGACACCCCCGACGCCGTGACCCTCTCCTCCTTCGACCCGGTGCGCAGGGAGGTCGCCCGCGTCGCCCTGACCAAGCTCATAAGCGATGGCCGCATCCACCCCGCCCGCATCGAGGAGATGGTGGAGAGGGCCCGCCGCGAGGTGGAGCAGGCCATGCAGGAGGCCGGCGAGCAGGCCGCCCTGGAGGCCGGCTGCCCCGGCCTGCACCCGGAGATCCTCAAATACCTGGGGCGGCTCAAGTTCCGCTACTCCTACGGCCAGAACCAGCTCAAGCACGCCGTGGAGACGGCCCGCCTGGCCGCCCTCATCGCCCACGAGGTGGGGGCCGACGTGGAGGTGGCCCGCCGCGGCGGGCTGCTGCACGACCTGGGCAAGGCCGTGGACCACGAGGTGGAGGGCACCCACGCCAAGATCGGCGCCGACCTGGCCCGTCGCTATGGCGTGCCCGGCCCCGTCGTCCACTGTATCGAGGCTCACCACGAGGAGATCGAGCCCCAGACGGTGGAGGCGGTCATCGTCATCGTCGCCGACGCCCTCAGCGGCAGCCGCCCCGGCGCCCGCCGCGAGTCCCTGGAGCAGTATCTGAAGCGACTGGAGGCGCTGGAAGCGGTCGCCTACTCCTTCCCGGGCGTCGAGAAGGCCTTCGCCATCCAGGCCGGCCGCGAGATCCGCGTCATCGTCAAGCCCGACGAGATAGACGACCTGGGGGCCTTCCGCCTGGCCCGCGACCTGAGCCGCAAGATCCAGGAGAGCCTCGAATACCCGGGCCAGATCAAGGTCACCGTCATCCGCGAGAAGAGGGCGGTGGAGTATGCCCGCTGAGAGCGACCGCCCCGGCCCCACCCTGCGCGTGCTCATGATCGGCGACGTGGTGGGCAAGCTGGGGCGGCAGGTGCTGGCCCAGGTGGTGCCGGAGCTGCGCCGCCAGCACTCCCTCGACCTGGTCATCGCCAACGGCGAGAACGCCGCCGGCGGCAAGGGCCTCACCCCCGACACCGCCCAGGAGATCCTGGCGGCGGGGGTGGACGTCATCACCTCCGGCAACCACATCTGGCAGCACCGCGAGATATACCCCTTGCTGGACGGCGACTGGCCCATCCTGCGGCCCCTCAACTACCCCGAGGGGGCGCCGGGCAAGGGCCTCTGGTGCCGCGACGGGGTAGCGGTGCTGAACCTGCAGGGGCGCGTATTCATGCCCCACCAGATAGACTGCCCCTTCCGCGCCGCCGACCGCGCCCTGGGCCGCCTCGGCGACGCCCGCGTCGTCGTCGTGGACATCCACGCCGAGGCCACCAGCGAAAAGGTGGCCCTGGGGTGGTACCTGGACGGCCGCGTCAGCGCCGTCCTGGGCACCCACACCCACGTCCCCACCGCCGACGCCCGCCTGCTGCCGGGCGGCACCGCCTACGTCAGCGACGTGGGCATGACCGGCGCCCGCGACAGCGTCATCGGCGTCGAGGTGGAGCCGGTGGTCCAGCACTTCCTCTACCAGGTGCCCGCCCGCCTGCCGGCGGTGGACAGGGGGCCCGCCGTCCTCAACGCTGTCCTGGTAGAGATAGACGCCGCCAGCGGTCGCGCCCTCGCCATCCGCCGACTCGACTGCGAGGTAGCCTGAGATGCCCAGTCGCGCCGACCTGCACACCCACAGCACCTACTCCGACGGCGTCCTGACCCCAAGGCAACTGGTGGACTACGCCTACTCCCGCGGCGTCCGCATCCTGGCCCTCACCGACCACGACATCACCGACGGCATCCCCGAGGCGCTCGAGGCGGCCCGCGCCTATCCCGACCTGCTGCTCATCCCGGGCATCGAGATGAGCACCGACGTCCCCGGCAGCGAGGTGCACGTCCTGGGCTACTTCATAGACTGGCAGGACGAGGGCTTCCAGCGGGTGCTCGCCCGTCTGCGCGACTCGCGCCTGCACCGGGCGCAGCGCATGGTGGAGAAGCTGGCCGAGCTGGGGGCGCCGGTCTCCTGGCAGCGGGTGCAAGAGCTGGCCGGCGAGGGGGCCGTGGGGCGGCCCCACATTGCCCAGGCGCTGGTGGAGGCCGGCCACGTGGCCAGCGTCAACGAGGCCTTCGAACGCTTCCTGGGCCGCAACGGCCCCGCCTACGTCGAGCGCGAGAAGATGACGCCGGCGGAGGTCGTCCACCTGCTGGGGCAGGTGGGGGGCCTGGCCGTCCTCGCCCATCCCCGCGAGCTGGAGGGGCAGCTCGCCGACCTGCTGCCGGAGCTGAAGGCGGCCGGCCTGGTGGGCATGGAGGTCTACTACCAGGACTACACGCCCGCCGAGATAGAGCGCCTGCTGGAATGGGCGCGACGCTTCGACCTGCTGCCCCTGGGCGGCAGCGATTACCACGGGCTGGGCGGCCCCCAGCAGCGGGAGCCCGGCGACATCCCCCTACCCGACGAGCCGGTGCAGCGACTGCTGGAGCTGGCCACCGTGCGGGGCCGCGTCTAGGCGCCCCCTCAGCGCAGGACCAGCCGCGCCACCGCCAGCCCCACCAGGATGACCCCCGTGGCCAGGCCCACCCGCCACAGGTCGGTGAGCACGTAGCGGTGGTCGCGCAGCAGTCGCCGCGGACGTCGCTCGGGCACCGCCCCGGCCGGCGCCTCCTGCGGCTGGACGGCGGCCGGCGCCGGCGGCGGCCCCGACGGGACGTGGACGGGGCGATAGGGTGGACGACGGCGTCGGCGGGCCACGGCGCAGCTCCCTACGGCGCCATTATAGCCCAGGGCGGCGCCGGGGCCTATTGACGCCGGGCGGGGGCGGCGGCCAAAATGAGGATGGCAGGCGGCCCCGTGGTGTAGCGGCCAACATGCCTCCTTGTCAAGGAGGAGAGCGCGGGTTCGAGTCCCGTCGGGGCCGCCAGTCTGTTTCCCTCACCACCAGTCGGGCAGAAGGGAGTCGGTGCCCTCGTCCAGTTCCACGGCCAGGGCGCTGAGCAGGCGGGCCATCATGCTCCAGATGCCGATGCAGAAGGTCAGCTCCACCAGCTCCCGCTCCGAGAGGTACCGCAGCAGCTCCCGCCCCAGGGACTGGGCGCGGCCGTCCAGCGCCACCATCGCATCGGTGTAGCGCAGCACCAGGCGCTCCAGCTCCCCCAGGGCGGGGCTGCACTCGTAGTCGCGCACCGCCCATATCTCCTGGTCGCTCATCCCCAGCCGCCGCGCGATGGTCACGTGGTGGACGAAGCCGTAGGGCACCCGCGCCAGCAGGAAGACGCGCAGTATCGCCAGCTCCCGCAGTCGCGGCGCCAGGGACAGCCGGGTGAGGGCCACCCGCATCATGTCCCACCAGGCCAGGGCCAGCTCCGGGCTGTGGGCGGCCGCCCGGAAGACGTTCAGCACCTGCCCGCCGCCGGCGCGGGCCGCCCGCTCCAGGAAGCGGCGAGTCTCCTCGCCACGCGCCTCGGTCACATCGGATACGACGGCCATGTTTCACTCCTTTCGCTCGACTATGCGGTAGATCATGGAGCCCTGCCCCACCAGCTTCTGCCCGTCGCCGAACACGCGCACGTCCAGGTAGATCAGCTCGCGGCCTCGCCGCAGGAGCCTCGCCTCGGCCACTACGTCCTCGCTGGCCGCCGGCGCCAGGTAGTTCACCGTCAGGGAGACGGTGGAGCCGGCGTAGCGGGGCGAGCCGATCTCGGCCGTTGTCCAGCCGGCGATGGCGCCGGCGGTGTCCATGAGGGAGGCTATCGCTCCCCCGTGGAGGACGCCGCCACCGGTGGTGTTCTCGGGCCGGAAGGGGAGGCGGATGCGGGCGTAGCCGGGCGAGACCTCTTCCAGCCTCATGCCCAGGTGGCGCATGAAGGGGGTGACCTCCACCACCTTGGCCAGGCGAGCGGCATACTCGGGCGCGAGACCTTCGCGGGCCATGTCCACCTCCTAGGGGACGAGGGCGATGTGCAGCGCCTCCTCGCCCGGCACCTCGCGGGCCAGGAGGCGCAGGGCGCGGTCGGCTTCCTCGATGGGCAGGGTGTGGGAGTGGAGCCTCTCGAGCGGGTAGCGGCCCGAGGCCATCACGGCCAGGGCGCGCTCGTAGCTGGCGTAGTCCACCCCCAGGGCCCCCTTCACCGTCAGCTCCTTGCCGATGATGCGGTCGGAGTAGAAGTCGGGCACGGGGCGGCGGCCCTTGGTGCCGGCCAGCACCACCGTGCCGCCGCGGGCGGCCATCTCGATGGCCTGGGTCACCGCCTCCACAGCGTAGGCGGTCACGTCCACCACCACGTCGGCGCCGCGGCCGTCGGTCAGACGGCGGACGGCCCCCACCGGGTCTTCGGCCTCCACGTTGACGGTGTGGTGGGCGCCCAGCTCCCGCGCTAGCGCCAGCCGCGCCTCGTCGGCGGCCAGCCCGGTGACGATGATGCAGCCGGCGCCCGCCTCGCGGGCGGCGATGACGCAGGCCAGCCCCCTCTGTCCCGGCCCCAGCACGACGATCGAGTCGCCCGCCCTCAGCCCCGGCAGGTCCACGGCCCAGCGGAAGCCCGCCCCCAGGGGGTTGAAGAGCACCGCCAGCTCCGGCGGCAGGTGCTCGGGCACCCGGTGCAACACCGAGTTGGGGGCCAGATACAGGTGGCTGGCGTAGCCTCCCCACAGGCCGGGCGGCACCGAGAGGGGGATGAAGCCGTAGGCGCTCATGGGGCGGCGGCCCACGCACAGGGTGTAGCGCCCGCCCAGGCAGAGGGGGCAGGCGAGGCAGGGGATGGCCGGCTCCACCGCCACCCGCGCCCCCACCTCCACCCGCCAGCGGGCGGCTGCCCTCTCGCCGATGGCCACTATACGGCCCACCGGCTCGTGCCCGGGCACGAAGGGGTAGGGGGCGTAGATGGCGCCGTGATACTGCTCGTAATCGGTGCCGCAGATGCCGCAGGCCTCCACCTGCAGCAGGGCATCGTCGGGCCCCACCTCCGGCAGGGGCAGCCGCCGCGCCTCGATGGAGCGGAGGCCGGTCATGACCATCGCCCTGGCCTCGGCCATCGCCTCTCCCCTCTCGCGCTCGCCTGCATCCTAGCCTCGGACGCGGCAGCGAGTCAACCCTTACGTCAAGGTAATCAGCCCGCGGCCGTGCATCCCTCCCCCGCCGGACGGGGCCGGTCGGCCGCCGAGCGGGGCGGCGGGCGTGGGGAGCGGGAGCGGTCGAGGGCAGAGATCCGGTCGCCCCCCTGGGGCGTAGAACTGTGCGAGGAAGCTGCGCGGAAAGGAGGTCCGAGCGATGCTGCGACGTCTCCTGGCCTCGGCTGCCCTGCTGGCGGCGGTGCTGGCCCTGGGCACGGCCGCCGTCGCCTGCGAAGAGGAAGAGGCGCCCTCGCCCACGCCCGGCCGCACTCCCGCTGCCGGTGCCGCCACCACCCCCACCCCCGCCGGCCCCTCGGTGGAGATCGTCTCGCCGGCGCCGAACGCCACCCTTCCCGCCGGCGACATCCGGGTAGAGGTGCGCGTCAGCGGCCTGCAGGTCGTGGAGCCCACCCTCACGCCGGTGCCCGGCCAGGGCCACGTGCACTTCTACATCCTGCGCCCCGACCAGCAGGTGCCGACCACGCCGGGCCAGCCGGCGGTGACGGCCCAGGGCACCTACCACGCCACCGCCACCACCACCCACACCTGGACCAACGTGCAGCCCGGCACCTACAAGCTGGCCGTCCAGCTCGTCCAGAACAACCACACCCCCCTGCAGCCGCCGGTGGTGCGGGAGATCACCGTCACCGTGCGTTAGGCCGACTGCTTCCCACACATCCCCCGGCACGTCCCGGCCCCCGTCCTGCGGCCCCATCGGGGGCCGGGGCGCATCTCGGCGGCGCCGTCGGCTATAATGGCCCCTGACCGCGCCTCGGACGGAGGGACGATGCCGAGCTTCAGCCTGTTCGACCTGTTCTGGATCTTCCTCATCCTGGTCTCCCTTCAGCCCCTCCTGCAACGCCACCGCCTGCAGATGCAACGCCTGCGTTGCATACGCCAGCTGGAGCGGGCCCGTGGCTCCCGCGTCATCACCCTCATCCACCGCCAGGAGACCATGAGCCTGCTGGGCTTCCCGGTCATGCGCTACATAGACATGGACGACTCGGAGCAGGTGCTGCGGGCCATCAAGATGACCGACCCCCACGTACCCATAGACCTGGTGCTGCACACCCCGGGCGGGCTGGTGCTGGCCTCGGAGCAGATCGCCTTCGCCCTGGCCCGTCGCCCCGGACGGGTGACGGTCTTCGTGCCCCACTACGCCATGAGCGGCGGCACCCTCATCGCCCTGGCCGCCGACGAGCTGGTGATGGACGAGAACGCCGTGCTGGGGCCGGTGGACCCGCAGGTGGGGCAGTATCCGGCCGCCTCCATCCTGCAGGCGGTGCAGGCCAAGGACGTTAACGAGGTGGACGACCAGACCCTCATCCTGGCCGACATCGCCCGCAAGGCCCTCCAGCAGATGAAGAGCACCGTGGCCGAACTGCTCTCCGAGCGCATGGGGCCGGAGCAGGCCGAGCGGGTGGCGACCGTCCTCACCTCCGGCACCTGGACGCACGACTACCCCATCACCGTCGCCCAGGCGCGGGAGCTGGGGCTGAACGTCCGCACCGACATGCCGCCGGAGGTCTACCACCTGATGGAGCTCTTCCCCCAGGCGGGGGCAGGCAGGCCGTCGGTGGAATACATACCGGTGCCCTACCTGCCACCCCAGCCGCCCGGCCGGCGGCCCCTGGGCCGCGACCAGCGCTAGGGCCCGATGCTGCCCACCGGCTGCCCGTTGACCAGCACCCGGTAGCGACGAGCGGCGCTGCCCAGCGACAGGCTGGCCTCGAAGGGCGCCAGTAGCTGCGCACAGACGGCATCGGGCGGCACCAGCGAGTAGACCTCCACGGCGATGACCCCCTGCGCCTCGTCGCGGGAGACGGTCGCCCGCAAGCGGTGACAGGGGGTGGGCAGGGAGCCCCGCAGCAGCAGACGATACTGGGGCGGATAGGTCTCCATCTCTACCATGCTCGTCTGGTCTATGAAGGCGGGGCCCCGCTGCAGGCGCTCGTCGCCCGGTCGGGGCGAGAGGTCGCCGGGGGCAGGCGTCGGCGATGGCCCCTGCTCGTCGCCGGCGCCGCAGGCCAGGGCCGCGCCGACCAGCGCCAGGGCCGTCAGGGACAGGGCGAGGGAGCGCATCTCTTCCCTCCTCGCCCTACAGACGCACGACGGGCCCGGAAGGTTCCCGGCCGGCGGGCACACGGCTCCCCTAGCGGGCGGGGGCCGTCATCCCCGCCAGCAGCGACCGCAGAGGGGCCGCCCGCGCCGCGAACTCGGCGTCGTCCAGCACGGGGTGCCTGGGCAGGCCGTCCAGGGCCGCGGCGGGCAGGTCTACCCAGGAGAAGCAGCCCACGTATTCGGGCAGAAGCGGCAGGGCCAGGGGTCGCTCCAGACGGTAGACGCGGAGCAGCATCACCGTCAGCGGCTGCTTGGGGCGCCAGTGTAGGCGCTTCAGCAGGTATTCGTCGGCCCAGATGTGGTAGGGCGAGAGGGCCAGGACGTGCTCCTCTTCCCGCAGCTCGTAGAGGTCCGTCACCTGCGCCCAGCAGGGCACCAGCAGGGTGTCTCGGGGCGGAGCGGCGCGCAGGGTCTCCTCCAGGTCGGGGAGAAATTCGGGCTTCAGCAGCTCGGGCGCCTGGTGCTCGTAGGTGGGGTAGAGATAGAAGCTCTCGAAGTCCACATCGAAGCGCTTCTCGCGGATGCCGCCCTTGCGCATGACGACCAGCTGGCGGCCCTCGGCCAGGGCCTTGACCGTCACCGCCCACTCCTTGAGCGCCTTCGCCGTGGTCATGGGACTCCCTCCTGCCTCCCAGTATACGCGGTGGGGGCCGCTGGCGCCCGCAGTTGCCCTCCGTCGTCCCCGCTCCCAAGATGTAGTCGTGCGACGCCTTCCCGAAGCCCTGGGCCTGGCCTCCCTGGTCGCCTGGCTCTATCTGCTGCTGGGAAGGGGGCGCTTCTGGCAGGCCGGGCCCGTCCTGCCCGATGCCCCCGCGCCCGCCCGCTGGCCGCGAGTGGCGGTGGTGGTGCCCGCCCGCAACGAGGCGGCCGTCCTCCCCCGCACCCTCCCCACCCTCCTCTCCCAGGACTACCCCGGCGACTGGCACGTGTTCCTGGTGGACGACAGCAGCGAGGACGATACCGGCGGCGTGGCCCGCCGGGTGGCCGCAGCCGGCGGCGCCCCCGCCCGCCTGACGGTGCTGGACGGTCGCCCGACGCCACGGGGATGGTCGGGCAAGGTGTGGGCGATGGCCCAGGGGGTGGCGGCAACCAGCGCTTTCCGCCCCCATTACGTCCTCTTCACCGACGCCGACATCCTCCATCCGCCCGCTGGCCTGCGCCGCTTGGTGGCCCTGGCCGAGGCCCGCGCCCTCGACCTGACCTCGGTGATGGTGCTCCTGCCCACCCGCGGCCTCTGGGAGCGGCTGCTGATGCCCGCCTTCGTCTACTTCTTCGCCAAGCTCTACCCCTTCCGCTGGACGGCCGACCCCCGCCGGGCCACCGCCGGCGCCGCCGGCGGCTGCATGCTGGCGCGGCTGGGCGCCCTGCGCCGGGCGGGTGGGCTGGAGGCCATCGCCGGGGCGGTGATAGACGACTGCTCCCTGGCCGCCGCCATGAAGGGGGCGGGCGGCAGGCTCTGGCTGGGGCTGTCGCAGGACTGGCGCAGCGCCCGCGGCTACGAAGGGCTGGGCGGCATCGGGCGGATGGTGGCGCGCAGCGCCTACGCCCAGCTCCGCTATTCGCCGCTGCTGCTGCTGGCGACGGTGGCGGGTATGGCCCTCGCCTACCTGGTGCCGCCCCTGCTGGCCCTGTGGGGCCTCCGCCGGGGGCGACGGGCAGCGGGCGCCCTGGGGCTCGCCGCCTGGGGCCTCATGTCGGCCTCGTATGTGCCCATGCTGCGCTGGCACGGACTGTCGGCGCGCTGGGCACCGCTGCTGCCCCTGGCCGCCTTCTTCTACACCCTGTTCACCCTCGACTCGGCGCGGCGCTGGCACACGGGGCGGGGCGTCCCCTGGCGGGGACGGGAGGCGGGGCGGGTTTCTCTCCCCGCTGCCAGCCCTTATAGTAGTGGTGAGGGCCCGAAGGCCATTACCACCGCGGGGAGCGATGATGTGCATGGACACTAGGCTGGGGCGACTGCGAGCGGCAGGCAGACGCGTGCTGGTAACGGTGGTCGGGGGTTGCGTGCTGGCCGTGGGCATCGTCTTCGTCGCTCTGCCCTTCATCCCGGGCGGGAGCCTGCTCACCGTCCTGGGGCTGCTCATCCTGGCCCGGGAATGGCCCTGGGCCAGGCGCCCCCTGGAGTGGGCGCGGGCACGGCTGTGGCGTGGGCCGCAACAGGCGGCCGAGCCCGGCGAGTGACCCCACCTCCCGCCTGAGGAAAGGTCATGGATCCCGTGGACTACCCCGTCTGGCTCTGGACGGCCTTCACCGTCGGCATCATCGTCATCCTCGCCTTCGACCTGTGGGTGATCCAGCGGGAGGCCCACGCCCCCGGCTTCCGTGAGGCGGCCCTCTGGAGCGCCTTCTGGATCGTCCTGGCGCTGGCCTTCGGCGGCTACATCTTTCTGCACTACGGCACCCACAAGGGGCTGGAATACATCACCGGCTACCTGATCGAGAAGTCCCTGAGCGTGGACAACGTCTTCGTCTGGATGGTGGTGTTCCAGTATTTCGCCGTGCCGCCCAAATACCAGCACCGGGTGCTGTTCTACGGGGTGCTGGGCGCCATCGTCATGCGGGCGCTCTTCATCGCCGCCGGCGTCACCCTCATCAACCTCTTCCACTGGGTCGTCTTCGTCTTCGGCGCCATCCTCATCTTCACCGGCATCAGGCTGGCGCTGCGCCACGGCGAGGAGGTGCACCCGGAGCGCAACCCGGTGGTGAGGCTGGCGCGGCGCTTCCTGCCCATGACGGCCGAATACCACGGCCAGCGCTTCTTCGTGCGCCAGGGGCACATGCTGCTGGCCACGCCCATGCTGCTGGTGCTGCTGGTGGTGGAGAGCACCGACGTGGTCTTCGCCATAGACTCCATCCCGGCCATCCTGGCCATCACCCGCGACGGCTTCATCGTCTGGACATCCAATGTGATGGCCATACTGGGGCTGCGGGCCCTCTACTTCCTGGTTGTGGGTGTGCTGGGCCTGTTCCGCTACCTGAACTACGGCCTGGCGGCGGTGCTGGTGTTCGTGGGCGTGAAGATGCTCATCAGCGAGTTCTACAAGATACACGTGGGCATCTCGTTGGGGGTGGTGGCCACCATCATCGGCGCCGCCATCATCGCCTCGCTCATCGCCGAGCGCAGGGAGGCGCGAAGGCTGGCAGCGGCGGGCCGGCCCGCCGACCCCGCCGCCGGCGACGCGCCCTCCGCCCACTGAGGGCGCCATGGCCCGCAGCGCCGCCGTGCGCGTCCTGAAGGTAGACCCGGAGCGTCCCTCGCCCGAGGCCATCGCTGTGGCCGCCCGCGCTCTGCGGGAGGGCGGGTTGGTAGCTTTCCCTACCGAGACGGTCTACGGCCTGGGCGCCGATGCCCTCTCGGCCGAGGCGGTGGCCCGCATCTACGCCGCCAAGGGGCGCCCGCCCGACAACCCCCTCATCGTCCACATCGGTCGCCCCGAGGACCTGGAGACGGTGGCGCGAGAGGTGCCACCCCTGGCGCGGGCGCTGATGGAGCGCTTCTGGCCCGGCCCCCTGACGCTGGTGCTGCCCAGATCGGAGCGGGTGCCGCTGGCCACCACCGCCGGGCTGGACACGGTGGCGGTGCGCATGCCCGCCCACCCTGTGGCCCTGGCCCTGGTGCGGGAGGCGGGGGTGCCGGTGGCGGCGCCCTCGGCCAACCGCTCCGGCCGCCCCAGCCCCACCCGCGCCGAGCACGTGCTCGCCGACCTGGGCGAGGCGGTGGACCTGGTCCTGGACGGCGGCCCCTGTCCGGTGGGCATCGAGTCCACGGTGGTGGACGTGACGGGCCCGACGCCGGTGGTGCTGCGTCCCGGCGGCCTGCCCAGGGAGGCGCTGGAGGAGGCGCTGGGACGGCCGGTGCCGGTGGGCGGCGGGCCGGAGCTGGCGCGACGCTCTCCCGGCACCCGCTACCGCCACTACGCCCCCGCCGCTCCGCTGGTGCTGGCGGGCCAGGAGGAGGTCGCCGCCGTCGTCCAGTCGCTCCTCGCCCAGGGGAAGGCGGTGGGGCTGCTGGCGCGTCGCGACCCGGGCCTGCGCCATCCGCGCCTGCGGGCCCGCATCGTGAGCGGAGGAGTCCGCCGCTACGCCCGCGAGCTGTTCGACGCCCTCCGCTCCCTGGACGCCGAGGGCTGCCAGGTCATCGTGGCCGAGGCGGTCGAGGAGCGGGGCCTGGGGCTGGCCATCATGGACAGGCTGCGCCGCGCCGCCAGCGCCCCGCCGCCGGGGGGCCGTTGACGCTCCGGCGCCGAGATGGTAAGCTCTTGGGCACAAACGCATAGGGTAAAGGCTGCGAACGGGGCTAGTAGCCCGCAGAGCGGGGCCCAGAGAGCCGGGGGTAGGTGCGAGCCCGGTGCTGCCGCGGCGGGTGAATGGGCCCGGGAGCCGCCTGCCGAACGGGGCGCCCGTCGCCCCCAGTAGGCCAGGACGGAGGGGCACCGTTAGAGGCCCAGGGCGTGCGCCACCGGCTGGCCGCGCCCGCAACGAGTGCCCGCCCCCGTGGCGGGAACTAGGGTGGCACCGCGAGAGGCCCCTCGCCCCTAGAGGCGAGGGGCCTCGCAATTAAAGGCACCGGGGAGGAGGCCATGCAGAACTACAAATACGTGTTGGACGAGAAGGACCTGCCCACCCACTGGTATAACGTGGTGGCCGACATGGGGCCGCCGCCACCGCCCATCCACCCCGCCACCGGTCAGCCGGTGGGCCCGGAGGCGCTGGCGCCCCTCTTCCCCCAGGCCCTCATCGCCCAGGAGGTGTCGGCCGAGCGCTGGGTGCCCATCCCCGACGAGGTGCGCGAGGTCTACCGCCTCTGGCGGCCGACGCCCCTCTACCGGGCATGGCGACTGGAGCGGGCGCTGGGCACCCCCGCCCGCATCTACTACAAATACGAGGGGGTCTCGCCGGCGGGATCCCACAAGCCCAACACGGCCGTCGCCCAGGCCTACTACAACAAGGCGGAGGGAGTGCGCCGCCTGACCACCGAGACGGGCGCCGGGCAGTGGGGCTCGGCCCTGGCCATGGCCTGCGCCTTCTTCGGCCTGGAGCTGAAGGTCTACATGGTCAAGGTCTCCTACCACCAGAAGCCCTACCGCCGCGTGCTGATGGAGACCTGGGGCGCCAGAGTGGTGCCCAGCCCCAGCCCCGACACCCAGGCCGGCCGTCGCGTGCTGGAGCAGGACCCCGAGTCGCCTGGCTCCCTGGGCATCGCCATCTCCGAGGCGGTGGAGGACGCCGCCAGCCGCGACGACACCAAGTATTCCCTGGGCTCGGTGCTCAACCACGTGCTCCTGCACCAGACGGTGATGGGCCTGGAAGCGCTGCGCCAGATGGAGATGGCCGGCGACTATCCCGACGTGGTCATCGGCTGCGTGGGCGGCGGCTCCAACTACGGCGGCCTCTGCCTGCCCTTCGTGGGCGAGAGGCTCCGTGCGGGCCGCAAGACGCGCTTCGTGGCCGTGGAGCCGGAGGCCTGCCCCTCCCTCACCCGCGGCCAGTATACCTACGACTTCGGCGACACGGCCGAGACGACCCCCCTGCTGAAGATGCACACCCTGGGCCACAGCTTCATACCGCCCTCCATCCACGCCGGCGGCCTGCGCTACCACGGCATGGCGCCCATCATCTCCAAGCTGGTGGCCGACGGCGTCATGGAGGCGCGGGCCTACCACCAGACGAAGGTGTTCGAGGCGGCCGTCCAGTTCGCCCGCGCCGAGGGCATCGTGCCCGCTCCCGAATCGGCCCACGCCGTCCGCGCCGCCATTGACGAGGCCCTGGCCGCCCGCGAGGCGGGGGAGGCGCGGGTCATCCTCTTCAACCTGTCGGGACACGGCCTGCTGGACTTGGCCGCTTACGACCAGTTCCTCTCGGGCAAGCTGGAGGACTACGCCTATCCCGAGGAGAAGGTGCGCGAGGCCCTGGCCGGACTGCCCCGTGTGGGATCATAGAAGAGGGGGTGGTGGAGGCATGAGCGTGGAGACCAGCCTGAAGGCCGCCCTGGACGAGGCGCCGGTGCCGCCGGCGCCCACCCTGTGGCGGATGAACCTCGACCTGCAGGTGAAGCCCACCTGGCGGCGGATGCTCACCGGCGACCGTCCCACCGGCCCCCTGCACCTGGGCCACTACGTCGGCTCCCTGCGCTACCGCCTGGCCCTGCAGGAGCGCATCGAGTGCTTCGTCATCATCGCCGACCTGCACGTCCTCACCACCCGCACCGAGCGCCTGGAGGAGCTGGAGGCCAACGTGCGCGAGGTGGTGCTGGACTACCTGGCCGTGGGCATAGACCCGCGCAAGACCACCATTTACCTGCAGTCGCTGGTGCCGGAGGTGCTGGAGATCGCCTGGCTGTTCATGAGCCTGGTCAGCGTGCCCCGCGCCCAGCGCATTCCCACCCTGAAGCAGGCGGTGCGCGACCTGCAACTGGAGTCGGCCTCGGTGGCCCTCCTCTCCTACCCCATCCTGCAGGCGGCCGACATCCTGATGGTCAAGGGCGACGTGGTGCCGGTGAGCAAGGACAACGCCTCCCACATCGAGCTGACGCGGGAGATAGCGCGCCGCTTCAACCGCCTCTACAGGCCCGTCTTCCCCGAGCCCGACTCGCCCATCGGGCCGCTGCTGGTGGGGCTGGACGGCCAGAAGAAGGCGTCCAAGTCCCTGGGCAACGTCATCCTCCTCAGCGACGACGCCGAGACGGTGCGGCGCAAGGTGCGCAGCATGTTCACCGACCCCAGGCGCATTCGCGCCGACATCCCCGGGCGCACCCGTGGCAACCCCGTCTTCATCTACCACGACTTCTTTAACGACGACCGCGCCGAGGTGGAAGAGCTCAAGCAGCGCTACCGCCGCGGCCGGGTGGGCGACGTGGAGGTGAAGGAAAGGCTGGCCCGGGCCATCAACCGCTTCCTGGAGCCCATCCGCCAGCGGCGGGCCTACTTCGCCTCCCGCCCCGCGCTGGTGGATGAGATCGTCTACGAGGGGTCGCGGCGGGCGCGGGCCGAGGCCCGCGAGACCCTGCAGGAGATGCGGGAGGCCATGGGCCTCACCCACTTCCGTCGGGGGTGGACCTCCTGAGCGTCTACTGGCCATCACTCTCGCAGGTGGCGGCCCTCGCGCGGGAGGGCAGGGGCAACCTCTGCCCCGTGCTGCGCGAGGTGCCCGCCGACCTGGAGACGCCCGTCTCGGCCTTCCTGAAGGTGGCACGGGGCGCCTACTCCTTCCTGCTGGAGTCGGTGGAGGGCGGCGAGCGACTGGCCCGCTACAGCTTCATCGGCACCGAGCCCTACCGGGTGCTGCGCCAGGGGCCCTACGCCCATCCCTGGGACGGCTCTGACCCCCTGCGGGAGGTGGAGTCGGAGCTGGGGCGCTTCCGCCTCGCCCTCCCCCCGGACGGGCCGGCGCTGCCCAGCTTCACCGGTGGCGCCGTGGGCTACCTGGCCTGGGAGTGCGTGCGCTATTTCGAGCCGCGGGTGCCCGTCCGCTCCGAAGACCCCCTGGGGGTGCCGGAGGCCCTGCTGCTGTTCGTGGACACGCTGCTGGTCTTCGACCACCTGCGCCACACCATCAAGGTCGTCTCCCATTGCCGGCTGGACGGCGACGTGGCGGCCAGCTACCGTCAGGCCTGCTGGCGCATAGACGAGCTGGTGGGGCGCCTGTCGCGGCCGCTGCCTGCCCAGCCCTACGCCGTGCAGCGGGCCGCCGCCCCCGCCAGCGTCAGCTCCAACGTGGACCGGGAGGACTTCCTGGCCATGGTGGAGCGGGCGCGGCAGTATATCATCGCCGGCGACGTCATCCAGGTGGTGCCGTCCCAGCGGCTTTCGCGGCCCACGGCCGCCCACCCCTTCTCCATCTACCGCGCCCTGCGCATCGTGAACCCCTCGCCCTACATGTTCTATCTGCACCTGGGCGACTTCCAGATCATCGGCACCTCGCCCGAGATGCTGGTGCGGGTGGAGGGCGGGGAGGTCATGACCCACCCCATCGCCGGCACCCGCCGTCGCGGGCGGACGGCCGAGGAGGACGCCGCCCTGGAGGAAGACCTGCGCCGGGACGAGAAGGAGCGGGCCGAGCACCTGATGCTGGTGGACCTGGCCCGCAACGACGTGGGGCGCGTCTCCCTGCCGGGCACGGTGCGGGTGCCCCAGTTCATGGAGGTGGAGCGCTACTCCCACGTCATGCACCTCGTCTCCCACGTGACGGGGCAGCTGCGGCCCGAGCTCTCCTGCTATGACGCCTTGCGGGCCTGCTTCCCAGCCGGCACCGTCTCCGGCGCCCCCAAGATCCGCGCCATGGAGATCATCGCCGAACTGGAACCTGACCGCCGCGGCCCTTACGCTGGAGCCGTGGGCTACTTCGACTACTCCGGCAACATGGACACGGCCATCACCATCCGCACCGTGGTGCTGAAGGACGGGGTGGCATCGGTCCAGGCCGGCGCGGGCGTCGTCTACGACTCGGTGCCGGAGCGGGAATACGAGGAGACCATGAGCAAGGCCGCCGCCATGCTGGCGGCCATCGAGCGGGCCGAGGCCGCCGAGGCCGAACTGGTCACCGGCAGCCTGGGCTACTGAGAGGAGGGGCGGGCGCGTGCGCGAGCTCTTCTCGCTGGTGCCGGAGCCGCTGCGCAACCTGGCGCGGCACCGGCTGCGCACCAGCCTGACGGTGCTGGGCATTACCATCGGCATCTTCGCCCTGGTGGTGCTGGGCGCCCTGGCCGAGAAGGTGAACGTCCTCGTCCAGGGCGGCGAGGAGTATCTGGCCAACCGCATCGCCATCACCGACAAGGGGGGCGGGCACCCCTTCTTCGGCGGCTTCGGCCTGGTGCCCGTCACCTTCGCCCAGCAGGTGCGGCAGGTGCCCGGCGTGGCCTGCGTGGAGACCAGCATCAACCTGCTGCTGGACCCCGAGGGCGGCGCCTCGGTGGGGATGCCGCAGATCATCTCGGGGGTGGTGGCGGACGAGGTGCAGGAGTGCCAGGACGAGGCGCCCACGCCCGTGGACCTGACCTTCCGCAGCGGCGACTGGTGGCGCGAGGGCGAACGGGGGGTGACGGTGCTGGGGGCCGACGTGGCCCAGCGCCTCAAGGCGCGCGTGGGGCAGGAGGTTATCCTCCGCGATCACCCCTTCCGGGTGGTGGGCATTCTCGACCGGACCCTCACCGGCCCCGACAACATCGCCTACGTGCCCCTGGACGACGCGCGCGAGTTGCTGCGGGAGTCGCGCCTCTTCTTCTCGGAGGTGGACCTGTCGGACAAGGTGGACACCATCTTCGCGGCAGTGCGGGAGGGCGTGGACGGCGACCAGGTGGCCCGCGACATCGAGGCCCGCTACCCCGACATCCAGGCGCTGGGCCCCAGCGAGCTGACGGAGCCCCTGCAGACCAGCAACATGGTCTTCCAGTTCATCATCGTCGGGGTGGCCATGATCGCCCTCATCGTCGGCGGCCTCTCGGTCATCAACACCATGGTCATGTCGGTGGCCGAGCGGGTGCGCGAAATCGGCATCAAGAAGGCGGTGGGGGCCAGCGACGGCGACATCCTGCGGGAGTATCTGGCCGAGGCGGTGGCCATTGGCGCCCTGGGCGGCCTGCTGGGGCTCCTCGTCGGCTGGCTCGCCGTCAACGTGCTGAACGACTTCGCCCGCGACGCGGCGGGAGGCCCCATCTTCCTGGTGACCTTCCGGCTGGCAGTGGGGTCGGTGGCCTTCGCCGCCTTCCTGGGAGCCGTGGCCGGCCTGCTGCCCGCCTTCCGGGCGGCGCGACTGCGGCCGGTGGAAGCGCTCAGGGCCGAGTGAGGTGGAGGAGATGGCCCAGGAGCAGACGAGCGCCGTCCGGCTGGAGGAGGGCCCCGCCATCATTCAGGCGCGGGGCCTGCTGAAGACCTATCGCTTGGGCGGGAGCGTGGTGCGGGCGCTGGACGGCGTGGACCTGACGGTGGAGCGGGGCGAGCTGATGGCGGTGATGGGGCGCTCCGGCTCCGGCAAGACGACGCTGCTGAACGTGCTGGGGGGCCTCGACCGCCCCGACGCCGGCCAGGTGCTGGTGGACGGGGTGGACATCGCCCGGCTCAACGGCAGCCGCCTGCCCCGCCTCCGTCGCGAGAAGGTGGGCTTCGTCTTTCAGGAGTTCAACCTGATACCTACCCTGACCGCCCTGGAGAACGTGGAGCTGCCCCTGCGCTACGCTGGCGTGGCCCGAAGCGAGCGGCGACGGCGCGCCCTGGAGGCCCTGTCCCTGGTAGGGATGGGTGGCCGCGTGCACCACCGACCATCGCAGCTATCGGGTGGCGAACAGCAACGGGTGGCCCTGGCGCGGGCGCTGGTCAACCGCCCGGCCATTGTCCTGGCCGACGAGCCGACGGGCGAGCTGGATACCCAGACGGCGGCGGAGGTCATGTCGCTGGTGCAGCGCCTGAACCGCGAGATGGGGCAGACGTTCATCATCGTCACCCACGACCCGGCGGTGGCCCAGCGCTGCCGCCGAGTGGTGCGCATGGAGGACGGCCGCATCGTCAGCGACGAACGGCGAGAGGAATGAGACGCCGGTGCTATAATGGGGGCCAGTCATGAGCAGGGAGCAATTGCACCGCCTCCTGGAGCAGGTGCCCGAGGACGACCTGGAGCTGGTAGAGCACCTGCTCGTGCACCTGCTGGCCTGCCGCGACCCCGTCCTGCGCAGCCTGGTCCACGCCCAGGCGGTGGAGGAGGACCTGACGCCCACCGAAGAGGCTGCGGTGCAGGAGGGCCTGCGGGACGTGCGCCAGGGCCGCACTCGCCCCACGGCTGAAGCGCGACGCCTTCTGGGCCTGTGAACTGGCGAGTCGAGTGGAGCGAGCGGGCCATAGATGACCTGCGCCACCTACCGCCCCGCGACGCCAGACGGGTGATGAACGCGATGGAGCGATACGCCAGCACCGGCCACGGCGACGTGCGCAAGATAAGGGGGCACAGAGGCCTGTTCCGGCTGAGGAGCGGTGTCTGGCGGATCCTGTTCACGCCCGACATCGAGGCCCGCTGCCTCTATGTCCTTGCCGTCAGCCACCGCCGGGAGGCATACCGAGGCGATTGAGGAAACGGGCCGTGATCCTCCTCATAGACAATTACGACAGCTTCACTTACAACCTGTTCCAGTTCCTCTCGGAGCTGGGGGCCGAGGTGCAGGTGGTGCGCAACGACCGCATCGCCGTCGAGGACGTGGAAGCGATGCAGCCCCGGGGCATCGTCATCTCCCCGGGGCCGTGCACGCCGCGCGAGGCCGGCGTCTCGGTGGAACTGGTGCGCAGGCTGGCGGGCCGGGTGCCCATCCTGGGCGTCTGCCTGGGACACCAGTGCATCGGCGAGGCCTTCGGCGGGCGCGTGGTGGGCGCCGGCGAGATCGTCCACGGGAAGACCTCCCTGGTCCACCACACCGGCCAGGGGGTGCTGCGGGGCCTGCCCGACCCCTTCCCCGCCGTCCGCTACCACTCGCTGGTGGTCGAGCGCGACTCGCTGCCCGAGGAGCTGGAGGTGACGGCCTGGACCGATGGCGGACTGGTGATGGGCCTGCGTCACCGCCGTCTGCCGGTGGAGGGAGTGCAGTTCCACCCAGAGTCCATCGCCACCCCCGTCGGCAAGGACATCCTCCGGAACTTCCTGGAGTCGCTATGATCCGCGAGGCCATCGCTGCCCTGGTGAACGAGGGCCGCCACCTGAGCGAGGAGGAGGCGGCCGCCGCCATGACCGAAGTGATGGAGGGGCAGGCCACCCCCGCTCAGCTGGGAGCCTTCCTGGTGGCCCTGCGCCTGCGCGGCGAGACGGTGGACGAGCTGGTGGGGATGGCCCGCGTCATGCGCCGCTTCGCCCTGCAGGTGCCCCTGCAGCCGCCCCTCCTGGACACCTGTGGCACCGGTGGCGACGGCCGCGGCACCTTCAACGCCTCCACAGCGGCGGCGGTGGTGGCCGCCGCCGTCGGCGCGCGGGTGGCCAAGCACGGCAATCGCGCCGCTTCCTCCCGTTGCGGCTCCGCCGACCTGCTGGAGGCCCTGGGCGCCCGCATCGAGCTGGGGCCGGAGCAGGTGGCCCGCTGCGTACGGGAGGTGGGCCTGGGCTTCATGTTCGCGCCCGTCTTCCACCCGGCCATGCGGCATGCCGCCGGGCCGCGGCGTGAGATAGGGCTGCGCACCGCCTTCAACCTGCTGGGGCCACTGACCAATCCCGCCGGCGCCAGCCACCAGCTGCTGGGGGTACCCGACGCGGCCGTGGGCGAGAAGGTGGCCCAGGCCTTGCTGCGCCTGGGCGCCCGTCGCGCCCTGGTAGTGCACGGGGCCGACGGGCTGGACGAGGTCAGCCCCTCCGCCCCGACCCTAGTGTGGGAAGTCGGGGAGGGCGCCCTGCGCCACTATCGCCTATCGCCCGCCGATGCCGGCCTGGAGCCGGTGGCGCCGGGGGCCATCTGCAGCAGCGACCCCCAGGAGAACGCCCGCCTGCTGCGGTCGGTGCTGGCCGGAGAGCGGGGGCCGCTGCGGACGTTCGTCCTGCTCAACGCCGGCGCCGCCCTGGTGGCGGCCGAGCTGGCCCGCGACCTGAGGGAGGGGGTCGCCCTGGCCGCCGAGGCCGTTGACAGCGGTGCCGCCGCCGAGAAGCTGGAGCGCTTCGTCGCCACCACCCGCGAGCTGGCCGAAACGGTGTCCCCGTGAGCACTTCCTCCGTCCTGGACGAGATCGTCGCCCACAAGCGGCAGGAGGTGGCCGCCGCCCGCGAGCGCCTGCCCCTGTCGGAGCTGGAGCGACGACTGGACGAGGCGCCGCCCCCGCGCCCCTTCGCCCCGGCGCTGCGGCGGCGGGGCCTCGCTCTCATCGCCGAGGTGAAGGCACGGAGCCCATCGCGGGGGGTGCTGCGCCCCGGCCTGGAGCCGGTCTCCCTGGCCCTGGCCTACGCCCGGGCGGGGGCGGCCGCCATCTCCGTCCTCACCGACGAGCGCTACTTCGGCGGCTCCCTGGAGCACCTGCGTCAGGTGCGCCAGGCTCTCCCGGACGGCCCGCCGCTGCTGCGCAAGGACTTCGTCCTCGACCCCTACCAGGTCTACGAAGCGCGGGCGGCGGGGGCCGACGCCGTCCTGCTCATCGTCGCTGCCCTGTCGCGACCGGAGCTGAAGGGCTTGCTCGAGACGGCACGCAGCCTGGGCATGGACGCGCTGGTGGAGGTGCACGACGAGCGGGAAGTGGAGGCGGCGCTGTCGGCCGGGGCCACGCTGGTCGGCATCAACAACCGCGACCTTCGCACCTTCCGGGTAGACCTGGCCACCACCGCCCGCCTGCGCCCCCTCCTGCCCTCGGGCGTGACGGTGGTGGCCGAGTCGGGCATCCACACGCGGGAGGACGCAGCCAAGCTGGCGGCCCTGGGCGTGCACGCCGTCCTGGTGGGGGAGGCGCTGGTGACGGCGCCCGATCCCGAGGCCAAGGCCCGCGAGCTGGCCTCCCCGGACTGACGGCGGGAGGCGTTCGCCGTGACCCCCGGCGGGACAACGTTATATCATGGGGCTGCCTGAGGTGGAGGCGGTGGGCATCGGCCCCTGTCTGGTGAAGATCTGCGGGGTGATGGAGCCCCAGCACGCCCGTGCCGCCGCGGCCATGGGCGCCGACTTCGTGGGCGTGGTCTTCGCTCCCAGCCGTCGGCAGGTGACCCTGGGCCAGGCCCAGAAGATAGCCATCGCCCTGGGCAAGCTGGACAGACCACCCGAACCCCTGTCGGCGCCCGTCACCACCGCCGACGTGGAGCGGCTGCTGGCCCGCTCCCGTCCCCTGCTGGTGGGGGTGTTCGCCGACCAGGACGTTGACACTATCAACGCCATCGCCGACCAGTGCCGCCTGGACATCGTGCAGCTATCGGGCTCCGAGCCCTGGCAGATGTGCTTCCAGGTGAGGCGCCCGGTCTTCAAGTGCCTGAAGGTGCGGCCGGGGCAGCGAAAGGAGGAGGTGCTGGCGGCCATCGGCCCGGGCGCTATCCCCCTGCTGGACCCCTATGTCGAGGGCGCCTACGGCGGCACCGGCCAGATGCTGGACTGGGACCTGGCGGCGGCGGTGGCGAGGGAGGCGCCCATCGTGCTGGCAGGGGGCCTAACGCCCGACAACGTCGCCGAGGCGGTGCGGCGGGTGCGGCCCTGGGCGGTGGACGTCTCCAGCGGCGTGGAGACGGAGGGGGTGAAGGACCTGGCCAAGGTGCGGGCCTTCATCCTGGCCGCCAAGGCTGCCCCCACCGCCCCGTGAGGGGTCCCCGCCCCTGGCCCACAGCCAGAGCCTCGACTGCCTGTCGGCGAAGACGTCTTTAAGACGTCACTTGACGTCTCAGCCTCCCGTCGCTAGGATATGACTGGCGAGGAGGCGATGACGCGATGAAGATCAGCGAGGTGGCCGCGCGCCACGGTCGGCCCGCCCTCTCCGACCTGAAGGCGCGGGTGCTGCGCTACCTAGAGGAGCACCCGGACGAGGTCTTCACCTACCGCGACGAGGCGCTGGCCAGGGCAGTGGGCGTCAGGCCATCGGCCCTGGCCTGGACCCTGTGGTGGCTGCACCGCCAAGGGCTCATAGACAAGGAGGAGGTGGACGGTCGCGTCTACCTGGGCAGCCGCCGCGCCGTGGCCGAGCTGCGCAAGCGCCTGGGTCGGACCAGGCGCGACGTCATGGCCCGTATGGATGCCCTGCGCGAACAGATCCGCGCCCACAGCGGCAACATAGACGTGGTAGCGCTGCTCGACGACGTCCGCGGCCCCTGGGAGTAGCCGCGCCGTGACTGTCTCCCTTTGCGTGGATGCCAGCTTCATGCTGGCCTGTATGCTGCCCGAAGACTTGACGCGGCCGGCACGCGCCCTTTGGGACAGGTGGCAGCAAGAGGGCAGGCAAGTGGTCGCTCCGCGCCTGTTCGTCTACGAAGTGATTTCGGGCCTCAGTCGAGCAGTACAGATGGGCAGGATATCGGCACAGGAGGGCGACGACGGCCTGCGCAATTTCCTCGACCTGATCCCTTCCCTGAACCTGCTTGAGCCCGAAGGACTCTTCGAGCGGACGTGGCTGATAGGCAGGCAGTTGGGGCTGTTCCGCCTCTACGATGCCTTCTATCTCGCTCTCGGCGCGCTGCTCGACTGCGAGGTCTGGACGGTGGACAGGCGCCTCTACGACCGCGCCCGTCCCCACTTCCCGTTCCTGCGCTGGGTGGGGCATGTCCAGGGCTGACGGCGGCCTCCCCGACCCCGCCGGTCGCTTCGGCCCCTTCGGCGGCCGCTACGTCCCCGAGACGCTCATGGCCGCCCTGCAGGAGCTCGAGGAGGCCTACCTGGCCGCCCGCGACGACCCCTCCTTCCAGGCGGAACTGCAGTCGCTACTGCGCGACTACGCCGGCCGGCCCACCCCTCTCTACTTCGCCCGTCGCCTGACGGAGCGCATGGGCGGCGCCAGGCTCTTCCTCAAGCGGGAGGACCTGGCCCACACCGGCGCCCACAAGATCAACAACGCCCTCGGCCAGGGGCTGCTGGCCAAGCGCCTAGGCAAGCGGCGCATCGTCGCCGAGACGGGCGCCGGGCAGCACGGCGTCGCTACCGCCACCGTCTGCGCCCTGCTGGGGCTGGAGTGCGTCGTCTACATGGGCGCCGAGGACGTGCGGCGCCAGGCGCCCAACGTCTTCCGCATGCGGCTCCTGGGGGCGGAGGTGCGGGCGGTGGAGTCGGGCTCCCGCACCCTGAAGGACGCCATCAACGAGGCCCTGCGCGACTGGGTGACCAATGTCCGCACCACGCACTACCTGCTCGGGAGCGCCGTGGGCCCTCACCCCTACCCCATGATGGTGCGCGACTTCCAGTCCGTCATCGGCCGCGAGGCGCGAGAGCAACTGCTGGCCAGGGAGGGACGCCTGCCCGACTACGCCGTCGCCTGCGTCGGCGGTGGCTCCAACGCCATCGGCCTCTTCCATCCCTTCCGCGACGACCCCCAGGTGCAACTGGTGGGGGTCGAGGCGGCTGGCCACGGCCTGGAGACGGGCAAGCACGCCGCCAGCCTGGTGGCCGGCCGACCGGGGGTGCTACACGGCGCCTACTCCTTCCTCCTGCAGGACGAGCATGGGCAGGTGCTGGGCACCCATTCCATCTCGGCGGGGCTGGACTACCCGGGGGTGGGCCCGGAGCATGCCTATCTGAAGGAGACCGGCCGCGCCCGCTACGTGGCCGTGGGCGACCGCGAGGCGCTCGAAGGGTTCGTGCTCCTGGCCGAGACAGAGGGCATCCTGCCCGCCCTGGAGCCTGCCCACGCCATCTACTACGCCGCCCGCCTGGCGGCCGACCTTCCCCCCGAGGCCATCGTGCTGGTATGCCTTTCGGGGCGGGGCGACAAGGACCTGGCGGTGGTGGCCCAGGCGCTGGGCGTGCAGGTCTAGGCGCCGGGGCCCCGCCAGGCCGTGCGCACCTTGTAGACCGGCAGCTTCCGCCCCAGCATCTCGATACCCAGCACCTCCAGCCCGTCCACGTCGGCGGAGGTGGTCAGGTGCCTCTGCACCAGCCGGCCCAGGGGCTGGGCGGCCACCGCCGCCAGCATGGACAGCAGCAGCGCCTGTGGCAATCGGTCCCAGCGTCCGGAGCGGCGCGCCACCAGGAAGGCAGACAGCCCCGTCAGAATGCCCGTCAGCGAAAGGTTGGTGCCGCAGAGGGGAGAGATGGCCAGGTAGGACTCGCCGCGGCGCAGCCTGACCAGCGCCTCCAGGACCGACGCCTGCAGGTCTTCGGGCCCCACCCTGCCCACGATGTAGAACCCGTCGGCGCTGGCCCGCCCCAGCAGCTGCAGGGGGCGACCGCTCCGGGCCAGCAGCACGGCGATGGTGGCGTGCTCCAGGGCGTGGTTGCGGCGCACCGCCCGCAGGTGCCGCAACAGGGGACCCATCACTCCTTCGCCTCCTCGGCCCCTGCCGTCGCCTCCTCCGGACGGCGGCCCCACGCCTCCCGCAGCCGGTGCCCGTAGTAGAGGACGACGGCCAGGGCCAGCAGCGCTGCCAGGGGCAGGCTCACCGGCCGGAACCAGTCCACCAGGCGCTCCCAGTGCTGCCCCAGCAGGTATCCGCCTGCCGCCAGCCCCAGCGACCAGGGATAGGAGCCGACGAAGGTGAGAACGCTGAAGCGGAGCAGGTCCATCCGCGCCACCCCCGCTGGCAGGCTGATGAAGGTGCGCACCACCGGCAGCAGGCGCGAGAAAAAGGCCGCCGCCTCTCCGTGGCGCCGGAAGAAGCGGTCGGCCAGGGCCAGCTCGCCGGGGGTGATGAGCAGGAGGCGCCCGTAGCGTTCCAGGAAGGGGCGTCCAGCCCAGGCACCGGCGGCGTAGGCCAGCAGCGAGCCCAGCAGGTTGCCCAGGGCGCCATAGAGGGCAGCCACCAGCAGCCATTGCGCCCCCAACCCCTCCTCCCGCACCAGGAACCAGCCGGCCAGGGGCATGATGACCTCGCTGGGGAAGGGGATGCAGGCGCTCTCCACGGCCATCAGGACCACCACACCCGGCCAGCCGATGGCCTCGTAGAGGTCGCGGGCCAGCTCCAGCAGGCGGTCCTCGATGCCGGACATCACCGTCCAGTATGCCAGGGCCGGCCGGTGCAGGCCAGCCGCCACCCATGGGATCCCCTCGATAGCCCCTGCCCCGTGATATTGGCGCCGTTTTTGAAAAAGTGTCCGCGCACCCCTTGACAACCGCTGGCGGTGGTTGTATGCTTCTGGCAAATTTTTGGACTGCTAAGTATCGAACGATGCGTATGTTTCTTCGAGTCGGTCCGAGGGATGGGGTCCCAGCAGACCCCAGCCAGGGCAGACGGGGCGGCGACCCGCGGGAAGGAGGTGGCGAGGGACAGGCATGAGTCGCGCTTGAGACCGACAAGGCAGTAGGCAGCTAACGGAGGTAAGGAACCATGCAGGACAACTACTGGACGCGAGCATCCAACTGGGGGCGTTTGGCCAGGGCGAGGGTCAACCGTCGCCGCTTTCTGGCCGGAGCCGCCACTCTGGGGGCGGGTGCCCTGGCCTACACTGTCGTGGGTTGCCGCGAGTCGCAGCCTAGGGCCACGCCGGCGGCACAAGAGACACCCACCGCCCCCATGTCGGGCAGCGTGGCCCGCGCCGTGGCGTTCGGCGCCATGGACTTCGACAACGTGGACCTGCACCGGGTGCGTGCCAACCCCACCCTGTGGCTATCGGGCGTCATCCTGAACAAGATCGTCCGCTTCAAGAACCCGGACGCCGGCGAGCTGGAGGGCGACCTGGCCGAGCGCTGGGAGATCGTTGACCCGGCCAACTACGTCTTTCACATCCGCCGCGACGTCTTCTGGCAGGACACCCCCGTCACACGCGGTCGGCAGTTCACCGCCGAGGACATCAAGTGGCACATCGAGCGGCAGGCCGCCGGTAAGCTGCTGGACGGCTCCACCGGCGACTTCCCCCGCCGCACCTTTTATCAGCGGATCGTCAGGGTGGAGACGCCCGACCAGTTCACCGTGCGGCTGACCCTCAATCAGCCTCTCGGCCCCTTCCTGAACATCCTGGCTGAGTTCGGTCACTCGGTTCCCAACCGGGAGGCCACCGAGCGCTACGGCGAGGGCGACCCCAAGACCAAGACCGAGGAGGCGATGCCCGCCACCGGCCCCTTCATCCTCAAGCAGTGGCGAGAGGGCAAGGAGTGGATCCTGCAGAGGAACCCCAGGTATTTCCGCCAGGGGCTGCCCTACCTGGACGGGCTGGTGGTGCCGCTCCTGTTCCACGACCCGGCCGCCGGCCGCGCTGCCTTCGAACAGAAGCAGTTGGATGGCTGGGCCGGCCCCGACGACGCCACCACCAGGGCGGTCATCGAGGCCCACCGCAGCGACGTTTGGGAGCTCCTCAACGCGGTCTCCAACACCGTCTACTTCCACCTGAACATGAACACCACCTTCAGGGACGTGCGCCTGGTCCAGGCCATGAACCTGGCCTTCGACCGCCGCGCCGCCATCCAGACCTTCCACCAGGGCCTGGGGCAGGTCAGCGGCCCGGTCACCTGGCTGCAGGAGGGCTTCGCCATACCACCCGACCAGCTGGTGCAGATGGACGGCTACCGCACCAACCGCGACGAGGACATCCGCAAGGCACGGCAGCTCTGGCAGGCAGCGGGCGGCCCCGCCCTGGGCGAGATACGCATCTCGATCATTCAAGACTGGCTGGCTCTCTGGCCCGACACTATCAACTGGGTGCCCAACATGCTCAACCAGGCCCTGGGCGTCAACCAGTTCGTCGGCGTCCGCGGCACCTATGAGGACGTGACGGCCAACCTGGCCAACGGCCGCTTCCCCAACTGGTTCGCCTGGACATCGGCCGTGGCCGGTGCCGATCCACGCCTGGGGTTGTGGAGCGCCTACCACTCCACCAGCCCCACCAACTACCAGAAGGTCAACCAGGGGAACGCCAGCGTGCCCGGCTTCGACAGCCTGCTGGACCGGATGCTGTCCGAGACCAACCCCCAGGAGGCGGTGCGCCTCGCCCGCGACGTGCAGCGCATCATCATCGAGAACGGCCAGTTCGGCAACATCGTCCTTTACAACTACATGTACCGGTCCGCTGTCTGGAAGTATGTCCGGGGCGCATGGAGGACTCAGCCGACGGAAGACCGGCCCGGGCAGAGCTACAGCATCCCCGCCTTCCATCTGTGGGAGATAACCTGGCACGACCAACGGCACCCCACTTACCGTGACCGGCCGCCGGTCAGCATCTAGCTCGGCAGGCGGAGGCACGCCGACGAGGGCCACCACCCGGGGACGGCGATGACCGAATACATCATCCGGCGGTTGCTCATCAACATCGTCGTCCTCTGGGTGGTGGCCACGGGCGTCTTCTTCTCCTTCCATGCCCTGCCCGGCGACTACCTCATCCGCCAGTTGGTGAGTCAGCTGGAGGTGCAAGAGGACTACGCGCAGGTGGTGGCCGAGGCCCGCCGGCGCTTGGGGCTGGACAAGCCCATCTGGCAGCGTTACGGCGAATTCCTCTGGGACACGGCTCGCCTCGACCTGGGCCGCTCCCTAGAGACGGGCCGCAGCACCTGGCAGGAGCTGGCCCAGCGCTATCCAGCCACTGTCGAACTGGGGGTGCTCATCGTGCTGGTGGCCTTCGCCACCAGCATCCCCGTGGGGCTGCTGAGCGCCATCCGCCACGACTCGTGGCTGGACAACGCCCTGCGCGCCTTCACCGTGCTACACCTGGCCATGCCCGTGTTCTTCCTGGCCCTGCTGGTGATGCTGGGCGTGCTGCGCCTCGACCTGTGGACCATAGACATCGTCGGCTCCCCCCACTTCTGGACCGACCCGGCCGGGGCGGCCCAGAAGTATGCCATCCCCGCCCTGGCCGGGGGCATCGCCTCCGGTGCCGGCATCGCTCGTATCCTGCGCTCCCAGATGCTGGAGGTGATGCGAAACGACTTCATCCGCACCGCCTTCGCCAAGGGGCTGGAGACACGGCTGGTATGGGTGCGTCACGCCATGAAGAACGCTATGCTGCCGGTGCTGACGGTGATGGGCTTCGCCATCATCGGCATCGTGGACGGGGCCGTGATCTTGGAGAACATGTTCAACATTGACGGCGTGGGCCGCTATCTGGTGACCCGGTTGGAGATGCGCGACCAGCCCCCCTTCCAGGGCACCGTCATGCTCATCGCCTTTGTGGTGGTGACCATGAATCTGGTGGTGGACATAGCCTACGCCTGGCTCGACCCGCGCATCCGTTATCGTTAGGAGGAAGAGGTGGCCGGAGTCGAGGAGACGGCAGCGCCGCCGTTGACGGGCGCCCTGGCACGGCGGCCCCTCGCCGCGGGCCTGCCGCGCCTCGCCCTCTTCGTTCGGCGCAAGAAGCTGGGGGCGCTGGGCTTCGCCCTGGTGCTGTTCATCCTCCTGGTGGCCCTCCTCTCCCCCTGGCTGAAGCGCTACGACGAGAACCTGCAGTTCCAGCGGCCGAACCCCGACTTCAACCCTACTGCCAGCCCCCTGGAAATTGCCCGTAACCCCAACGTCGGAGCCCCCTTCATCCTGGAACGCTTCCAGCGTCCCAGCTGGGAGCACTGGCTGGGCACCGACCAGGCTGGCCGCGACATCTACGCCCGCATCGTGGTGGGGGCGCGGCTGGCGGCCATCATCGGCCTCGGCGCGTCCCTCATCTCGGTGCTCAGTGGCACCGTCACCGGCCTCATCTCCGGCTACTTCGGCGGGCGGGTGGACTTCTGCCTGCAGCGCATCGTGGACGGCATCCAGGCCTTCCCGGGCATCGTGCTGCTGCTGTTGCTGGTGTCAGTGGTGGAGCGACCGAACCTTCCGCTTACGGTGGCGGTGCTGGGCTTCCTGGGCTGGGCTGCGTCCACCCGCATCATGCGCTCGGCGGTGCTGAGTGTGGCCGCCAGCACCTATGTGGAGGCAGCGCGGGCCAGCGGGGCCACCAACGTGCGGGTGATGCTGCGCCACGTGCTGCCCAACGTGGTAGCACCCATGATCGTCATCTTCTCCATCAGCATCGGCCTCTACATCCTGGCCGAGGCGGGTCTCTCCTTCCTGGGCCTGGGCCCCTACGATCAGGTGACCTGGGGTAAGATGGTGAGCGCGGGACGCAACTTCGTGGACCGCTACCCGGAGGAGTCGGTCTGCGCCGGCGTAGCCATCACCGTGACGGTGCTGGCCTTCAACCTGGCCGGCGACGCCATCCGCGACCTGCTGGATCCGCGCCTGCGCGGCACCCGCTGACGCGCGGAGCGGGGCGACCACGCACCTCTAGCCAAAGACGGGGCAGGCCTGCGAGCGATCCTTGACCGGCACCGCCGCTCGAAACCACCCGCCGCATGAGGAGGCAGCAAGAAAGCCCCGGGCCTTGCCCCCGCTGCGGCCCCTGCAAGCGAGGAGGCCACCGCGCCTTGACTGGCTATGGCGCTGGGCTAAAATGGGTGGTGGCTGATGGGGTGGGCGGTTAGCTCAGTGGGAGAGCGCTTGCTTCACACGCAAGAGGTCGCAGGTTCGAGTCCTGCACCGCCCACCACGCCAAGGCCCACCTGCCCAGGTGGCGGAACTGGCAGACGCGCTGCGTTCAGGGCGCAGTGCCCCGCGCGGGCGTGCGGGTTCGAATCCCGCCCTGGGCACCAACAGCATAGAACGGATGAATTGTCCCCGCCCCCCCCCCCCCCCCCCACGGCGGCCACCAGCGCAGCGCGCTCGTAGCTCAGCCCGGACAGAGCGCAGCCCTGCGGAGGCTGAGGTCGTGGGTTCGAATCCCACCGAGCGCGCCATCTTTCGCCCTGCGGCCTTGCCGCCCCGCCCGCCCCTGAGCTAAGATGTAGCCGGGCCGATTCCCCCGCCGATGGCCGGCCTCCCGACGGCGTAACGGCACTCGTTCTGTTATCGTCTTCGTCCTGCGGCGGCCGCCAATGGCTGAGGGGCTGGTGTGGCTGGTAGTCGCCATAGCGTCGGCCGTTAGCGGGGCCGCCCTGCTGGCCCTGGGACTGACCCTGCACGTCCTTCCCCTCCTGGTATCGCCCGTGGGCGGAGCCCTGCTGGCCGCCCTGGGCCTCGGCCTGGGGGGTGCCTTCCTCTTCTGGCTGTGGCTGGGGCGCACGCTGGAGGAGGCCCTCACCCGCGCCTGGGACCAGGACCGCTAGCGGGCCGCCCCCCGCTGCAGGTCGTCCAGCAGGCGCAGGACGCTGCCGGCGTCGCCGCTGGCCTGGAGCCGCACGACCCGCTCCCGCCACTCCTCCGCCGAAAGGGCCCGCAACGCTACGTCGCCCCGGTCGTCCAGATAGAGCAGATAGACCTCGCCGGGGAAGGACAGCAGCGCTTCCACCTCTGCACGCCGCTCCCGGGGCCAGCAGAAGGGACAGCGATAGCTCTCGGGCCGCTCCACCACCAGGTAGCGGCCGTATAGTCGGGCGTCGGTGAAGGGCTGCTCCAGGGCGAAGGGGAGCGCCCAGGCCCACAGATAGGCGCGACCGTAGGTGCCGGGGACGTCCAGCACCACCGCCGCGCCGGGCGGCGCCTCCCGCGCCACCTGCTCGGCCCGCTGCGTGAACTGCCGCGACAGCCTCGCCGCCGTCGTCCAGTCCCGCTGGTAGTCGGCCAGGCCCAGGCCCATGGGCACCAGCAGCAGGAGGGCAGCGGCGCCGGCCAGGGCCGCCCCCCGACCGGGCAGCGAGCCCACCACCAGCGCGATGGTTACCGCCAGCCCCGCCGAGGGCAGCAGCAGGTAGCGGTGGCTCTCGGGCAGATAGGACACCGCGGCCGGCGCCAGCACCAGCAGGTGCCAGACGGGCCCGTAGAAGAGCATCTGCCTGGCCCGGGCAGAGTCGCCTCGCACCCAGGACGCCGCCAGCGCCACCGCCAGGGCCGCCAGCGCTACCGCCACCGCCGCGCCGTCGGCGAGGGGGCGCAGGGGCGGCAGCAACTCGCCCAGGTAGTATCCCTGGCGCCCCAGGAAGGCGCCCAGGGCGTCCAGCCCCAGCATCTGCTCCCGCGCCGTGCTCTCGAAGGCCAGGTGGCGCAGGAAGAAGTATCCCCCGAGCAGGGCGAAGTAGGACAGGTGAGCGGCCATCTCCACCGGCCGCGGCCTCCGACACAGCAGGTCATAGGCCAGCAGCAGGAAGGGCAGCGTGACGGCTATCTCCTTCGAGAAGAGGGCCGCGGCGAAGGCGAGGAAAGAGAGCGCCCACAGCCACGGCCGCCCTTCCGACCGAGAGCGCAGGAAGAGGTAGAACGACGCCAGGTAGAGGGCAGCCGAGATGACGTCCACCCTCGCGGCTATCCAGGCCACGGGCTCCACATGGACTGGGCTGAGGGCGAAGAGCAGCCCGGCCAGCAGCCCCAGCAGCGCCGAGCCGCCCGTTACCCGCCGGGCGATGAGAAAGACCAGCGCCGCGCTCAGGCCGTGAAAGAGGAGGTTGGTCAGGTGGTAGCCGACCGGGTTCAGGCCCCAGAGGAAGCTGTCCAGACGGTAGCTCAGGCCGCTGACGGGACGCAGTTCGTCCAGCGGGTGCCCCCACAGGCCGCCCGACCAGTCGCTGACGAAGAGCTCGGGGAACTGCGACAGCGGCCTGGCGTGGAAGATGCGAATGAAGCCGAAATCGTCGGCGAGAAAGTAGCCGTCCAGGGTCGGTAGATAGGCGGCGAAGGCGACCAACGCCGCGACCGCCGCGCCCGCCAGCGCCAGCAGCCGGCGGTCGGCGATCGCTGTCAGCGACCGGGGCGTCATCGGGGCCAGTATAGACCAGGGGGTAGCGAGAGGGGCAGGGGACGGGTGGTGGCAGGGGTGGGATTCGAACCCACGGCGCACGGCTTATGAAGCCGCCGCTCTACCGCTGAGCTACCCTGCCACCGCTACGGGCCGGGACCCACCGGCCAATACCATCATGGCAGCGACGAAGGGAGGAGGCAAGACGCCCCCTCCCCCAACGGGACGGACGCTGCACCCGTCAGGTAGAGGTGCCCAGACCGCGGGCCGGAGCCTGTGCCGCCGCCTCCCCTCTTGGCCCCCCGCCGCCGGTCGCGGGGGCCGGTGTTGCTCCGGCAAGCGCTAGCGGACGCGCGTCTCTCCCGTTGCCTGATAGGCCCGCAGGCGCTTGACCCAAGGCGCGCGGAGACGGTAACATCATAGGGGACGGGGGATTTGGAGACTTTACACAGGATAAAATGCACTAAAACGGAGGGAAGGTATGGCCTACGTGATCTGCGAGCCCTGCATTGACGTCCTGGACAAGTCCTGCGTCGAGGTCTGCCCGGTGGACTGCATCCACCACGAGGAGGGGGTGGACCGCAAGCTCTACATTGACCCCGACGAGTGCATAGACTGCGGGGCGTGCGAGCCTGTCTGCCCCGTCACTGCCATCTTCGCCGAGGACGACGTCCCCGACCAGTGGAAGGAATACATCGAGCTCGACGCCAAGTGGTACAAGGACCCCGACGCTGTTCGCGCCCGCATCAATGAGCTGAAGCCGGCCTAGCGGCCGCGGCAGTAGTCGCGATCGAGGCCCTGGCGCTCACGTCTCGTGGGCGGCCAGGGCCTTCAGCGTCTCGGCGAAGAGGGAGGCCGTCTCGCCGTCGCGGTCGCACAGGCGCACGCGCTCGACGGACGACTCGGGGTGGGAGTCCAGGTATTCCTGCACCGCCCGCACAATGACCCTCACCCCGTCCGCCTTGGGGAAGCCGAAGATGCCGGTGGAGATGGCCGGCAGGGCCACGCTCCTGGCGCCCACCTCGTCCGACCGCTCCAAGGCGCTGTGGACAGCGCTGGCCAGCAGAGCCTCTTCGTTGCCCATGCCCCAGCGCGGCCCCACGGCGTGGACCACGTAGCGGGCCCTGAGCCGCCCGGCGCCGGTGATGGCGGCGCCGCCCGTCGGAACCGGCCCGTGCTCCCGCACCCAGCGGTCGCTCTCGTCCTGGATCTCACGTCCGCCGCGACGGACGATGGCCCCCGCCACGCCGCCGCCGTGGGCCAGGCGCTCGTTGGCAGCGTTGACGATGACGTCCGTCTCCTCTTCCGTGATGTCGCCGCGGACGGCCTCCAGCACCCGCCCGTCGGGTCGCCGGTAGGAAGCGAGGACCTGGGCCATGCGCTACAGGCAGTCTGCCAGCCTCTCCTTCAGCGCGTCCACCAGGTTGGCGATGGGCACCCGCACCTGGGCCATGCTGTCGCGGTCGCGGATGGTCACCGCCTCGTCCTGCAGGGTGTCGAAGTCTATGGTCACGCAGTAAGGGGTGCCGATCTCGTCCTGACGACGGTAGCGACGGCCGATGCTCTGGGCGTCGTCATACTGGGTCATGAAGTGGGGGCGCAGGAGGTCCCAAACCCGCCTGGCCACCGGCACCAGGTCTTCGTGGCGCGAGAGGGGCAGCACCGCCACCTTGATGGGGGCCAGGGCGGGATGGAGGCGCAGCACCGCCCGCGTCTCCCCCCGCACCTCCTCCTCGTCGTAGGCGTCCATCATGAAGGCCATCAGGCAGCGGTCCACCCCGGCCGAGGGCTCGATGACGTAGGGGACGATGTGCTCGCCCGTCTCGTCGTCGAAGTAGGTCAGCTGCCGACCCGAGAACTCCGAATGACGCTTCAGGTCGAAGTCGGTGCGGTTGGCGATGCCCTCCAGCTCCGACCAGCCCATGGGGAAGAGGTATTCGATCTCGTAGGTGTCCTTGGCGTAGTGGGCCAGCTCGTCGGGGTCCAGGCGGCGCACGCGCAGGTTCTCCTCGCGGATGCCGTAGCGCCGATACCACTTGTAGCGCTCCTCCACCCAGTGCTTGTGCCACTCCTCGTCGGTGCCGGGCCGGCAGAAGAACTCGATCTCCATCTGCTCGAACTCGCGGTCGCGGAAGATGAAGTTGCCCGGCGTCACCTCGTTGCGGAAGGCCTTGCCGATCTGGGCGATGCCGAAGGGCAGCTTCTTGCGAGAGGTGGTCAGTACGTTATCGAAGTTGACGAAGATGCCCTGGGCCGTCTCGGGGCGCAGGTAGGCGGTGGCCCGGTCCAGCTCGTCCTTCAGGTCGCGGATGCGGGCCGAGGCGCGCTCCCAGTCCTCCCCCTGCAGCTCAGCGATGGCCCGGGTGAACTCGGCCTCCACGTCTATGGGCCCCACGTAGGTGCGGAACATCAGGTTGAACATGCGCGGCGTGGTCAACTCGCCGCCGCATTCGGGGCAGCGGGTGGGATAGGCCAAGGGGGCGTGGCCGTGGGCGGCCTCGGGCTCCGGGTGCTCCCGGGCCAGCTCGTCGGCGCGGAAGCGGCGCTTGCACGACTTGCAGTCCACCATCGGGTCGGCGAAGGTCTCCACGTGGCCGCTGGCCACCCACACCCTGGGGTTCATGACGATGGCGGCGTCCAGACCCACCACGTCGGGTCGCTCCTGGACCACCGCCTTCCACCAGGCACGCTTGATGTTGTTCTTCAGCTCCACCCCCAGGGGGCCGTAGTCCCAGAAGCCGCCGATGCCGCCGTAGATCTCGCTGCCCTGGAAGACGAAGCCCCGTCGCTTGCACAGGGAAGCGAACTTGTCCATGGTGAGCTTGGGCGCCATCTCGTCCGACACCTCGTCGCGATGGGGCCTTCGGCCGGTCGCAGCCCCTCCTCTGCTGCAAGGTAGCAGGGGCGGACGGCTAAGTCAAAGACGGCTGCCGGGCTTCTCCCGTCGGGGGGCCCGCGGCGCCGGCCCCAACGCCGCACGAGGGCGTCCGCTTCGTCGCCGCTCACGGCACGCATCCGGCCAGCGACAGCGCTCCGGGAAGCGGCCGCCGGCCCGCGCCCGTCTCCCGCCAGCCGATGGCCGACTCTCCTTGACACAGACAGGCGCTGGCTGATAGTATCGGCCCCGCCTCGGGCCTCAACGCCTGCCCGGAGGGAAACGCGTGCGCTTCGTCATCGGTTTCGTGGTCGGACTGGCCCTCGGGGTGGCCCTGGGCGCCCTCCTCTTCCCTCGCCTGCAGGGGGAGGCGCCCCGCCGCCAGGAGCCCTTCCCGCCGCCGGGGCAGGGCCGGTAGCGTCATGGGCCCCCACAAGCTGGTGCTCATCATCGCCGCCGACGTGGACGCCGACCGTCTCATGCACCTGCTGAGCGAGCGGGGGATACCCGTGACCAAGCTGTCGTCCAGCGGCGGCTTCCTGCGCCGCGGCAACACCACCCTCCTTTCGGGCGTAGAGGAGGAGCGGGTGGAGGAGGTGCTGGAGCTGGTGCGCAGGGAGTGTCGCGCCCGCACCGAGCTGGTGCCCATCCAGGCCCTCCCCTTCCCCGACGTGGCCCTGCCCGCCGGCCCGGTAGAGGTGCGGGTGGGCGGGGCAGTGGTCTTCGTCCTGCCCGTGGAGCACTTCGAGAAGACCTAGGGCGGCCCCGCACTCCGGGGCCGCCCCGTGCCCCCGTTCGCTCTCTGCCCCTAGCTGATGAACAGGGGCGCCAGCACCAGGGTGACGGTGGAGAGGAGCTTCACCAGCACGTGCAGGGAGGGCCCGGCCGTGTCCTTGAAGGGGTCGCCCACCGTGTCGCCCACCACCGCCGCCTTGTGGGGGTCGGAGCCCTTGCCGACCACCACCAGCTCGGCCGTGGTCGGGTTGTGGCCCGGGTTGGAGCCCACCGCCGCGCCCAGCCGCCGGGCCTCTTCCACCGGCAGCTTCAGGTAGCCGGCCTCGATGAACTTCTTGGCGTTGTCCCAGGCGCCGCCCACGTTGTTTAGGAAGGTGGCCAGGATGATGCCGCCGATGGTGCCCACCATCAGCAGGCCGGCCACCGCCTGAGGGCCGGTGTCGGCGATCCAGCCCGCCTCGTGCAGGGCGCGGAAGACGACCCCCACCACCACCGGCATGCCCACCGCCAGCAGTCCGGGGGCCACCATCCCCCGCAGGGCGGCCCGGGTGGTGATGTCCACCGCCCGGCCGTAGTCGGGGCGCTCGGTGCCGGCCATGATGCCCGGCTTCTCGCGGAACTGGCGCCGCACCTCCTCGATGATGGCACTGGCCGCCTGCCCCACCGAGCGGATGGCCAGGCTGCTGAACAGGAAGACCAGCATCACCCCTAGCAGGCCGGCCACGAACACGCCCACCCCCGACAGGTCCACCGGCAGCGGTATCTCGTAGAGGGGGCGCCCGAAGAAGGGCGAGCCGGGGTCTTCGGCGAAGGACTCCTTCACCTTGTCCAGGAAGGCGCTGAAGAGCAGGAAGGCGGCCAGCCCCGCCGAGCCCATGGCATAGCCCTTGGTCAGGGCCTTGGTGGTGTTGCCCACCGCGTCCAGGGCGTCGGTTATCTGGCGCGACTGGGGCGGCGCCCCCGCCATCTCGACGATGCCGTTGGCGTTGTCGGTGATGGGGCCGAAGGTGTCCATGGACAGCACGTAGGCCGCCGACATGAGCATGCCCATGGTGGCCACCGCCGTCCCGTAGATGCCGCCGTTGGGCAGCCCCGACTGCTCCCCCAGGACGAAGGACGTGACCAGGGCCGCCCCGATGACGATGGCCGTGGCCGCCGTCGTCTCGAAGCCCACGGCGGTGCCCGTCACGATGTTGGTGGCCGGCCCCGTCAGGCAGGCGCGGACGATCTCCCGCACCGGCCGCCAGCTACCGGACGTGTAATACTGCGTGATGTAGACGAATAGGATGCTGGTGACGATGCCCACCAGCCCGGCAGCGAAGAACCAGTGCCACTGGTCGGCCATCATCACGTGGGTCACCAGGGCCATGAAGCCAGCCGACAGGGCCACGATGAGCCAGTAGGCGTAGTTCAGGGGGGTCATGGGGTCCTGCTGCTCGCGGGTGAAGAGGGGCACCGCCGACACGCCCACCATGGTGGCCACCAGACCGAAGGCGCGCACCACCAGCGGGAACAGGATCCACTCTTCGCGCCCGGTCAGGGCGAAGATGGCCACCCCCAGGATCATGGCGCCGATGTTCTCGGCGGCGGTGGACTCGAACAGGTCGGCGCCACGGCCGGCGCAGTCGCCCACGTTGTCGCCCACCAGGTCGGCCACCACCGCCGCGTTGCGGGGGTCGTCCTCGGGGATGCCCGCCTCCACCTTCCCCACCAGGTCGGCCCCCATGTCGGCCGCCTTGGTGTAGATTCCGCCGCCCAGCTGGGCGAACAGGGCCACGAAGCTGGCGCCGAAGCCGAAGCCCACGATCAGGAAGGGCGCCTGCTCGATGGGGTGCCCCAGCACCCGGCTGTAGAGGCCGAAGATGCCCGCCACCCCCAGCAGGCTCAGGGCGACGATGAGGAAGCCCGAGACGGCCCCGCCCCGCAGCGACACGGCGATGGCCTCCCGCAGGCTGCGGGTGGCCGCCGAGGCGGTGCGCACGTTGGCCCGCACCGCCACATACATGCCGATGAAGCCGGCCAGGGCCGAGCAGAAGGCCCCCACCAAGAAGGAGAGGGCCGTCAGCAGGCCCATCTCGGCGTCCTCGTCGAAGTAGCCCACCAGCAGCCCCACGATGGCCGCCACCACGAAGGAGAGGAGGCCGATGGTGGAATACTGGCGGCGCATGAAGGCGTTGGCCCCCTCGAAGATCATGGCCGCCACTTCCCGCATCTGGGGCGTCCCCTGGTCGCGCCGCAGGACGTCCCAGGCCAGCCAGGCGGCGAACAGCACGCCCAGCAGGCCCGCGGCAGGAACTACCCAGACCATCTCCATGGCCCACTACCTCCGTCCGGGGAGTGTAGCTAAGCGCTCGGCCCCCAGGGGCCGTTCGGGACGACGCATGGCTCCCCCGCTGCTCACGGGGCCCGTCACGAGCCTTATCATACCATCTCGCCCCTATGGGAAAAGGCCACTGACGCTTCAGCGGCCCGGGGCGGGGCGCCCGGCCACCGCCGTCTGCAGGCGGCGCCGCGCCTTGAGCTTCTTCCTCTTCTTGTGGTGCTTCTTGCGGGCCACCTTCTTGGGCTTGTTCATGGGACGTCACCCATCGGGACAACGTCTGCCGAGGGATGAACGCCGGGCTGGTGCCCCCGGCGGGATTCGAACCCGCGATTTCCACCTTGAAAGGGTGGCGTCCTGGGCCTCTAGACGACGGGGGCCCCCGATAGCATTCTAGGGCAGAGATGAAGGACGGGCAAAGGGACGCGCCGATCCTCGTTGGCTGCTGCGGCTGGCCTCTGGCCCGGCCCCGCTACTTCCAGCGCTTCCCCATCGTCGAGCTGCAGGAGACCTTCTACGACCCACCCACCCCGGAGCGGGCGCGACGGCTGCGGCAGGAGGCGCCGCCGGGCTTCGCCTTCGCCCTCAAGGCCTGGCAGTTGGTGACCCACCCCGCCACCAGCCCCACCTACCGCCGCCTGCGCCGACCGCTGCCGCCCGAGGAGGCGGCCGAAGCTGGCCTCTTCCGCCCCAGCGAGACGGTGCGCCGCGCCTGGGAGCGGACGCGCGAGCTGGCCGAGGCCCTGGCCGCGGTCGCCATCGTCTTCCAGTGTCCGCCCAGCTTCGGCCCCGACGCGGAGAACGTGGCCAACCTGCGCCGCTTCTTCCAGGGCCTGGAGCGGGGCGACTGGCTGCTGGCCTGGGAGCCCCGCGGACGCTGGCCGCCGGAACTGGTGGCCTCCCTCTGTCGCGAGCTGGGCCTGGTGCACGTGGTGAACCCCTTCCAGGCGCGGACCGCCTTCGGCGCCTGCGCCTACTTCCGCCTGCACGGTCGCGGCGGCTACCGCTACCGCTACAGCGACGACGAGCTGCGAGAGCTCCTGGCCATCTGCCGCCGGGAGCTGGCGCTGGGACGACGACCGGTCTACGTGCTGTTCAACAACACCAACATGGGCGAGGACGCGGCCCGCTTCCTGGCCCTGCTGGAGGGAGAGGGGCTGTCGCCCTAACGAGCGGTGGTGGAGCCGGTGGGCAGGGAGGGCTCGGGGCTGGGGCTGGCCGTGGGCGAGGCCGCGCTGGCTGTGCTGGTAGGCGTCGGCGTCGGCGACGGGGTGGGGGTGGGCGTGGGCGTCTCCGCTGGCGGCGGCGCGGGGGCCGGCGCCAGCACTTGCACGTAGACGGCCTGCAGCCCGGCGATGCTGCTGGTGGCCTGAACCTCCACCTCGGCGCCTACCTCCGGCTTGCCGGCTACGTGGGCGTCGGCCCCCACCCGCACCGTGCTGTCGCCCACCAGCCAGGTGCCGTCGTCGCGCATCTCGCGCAGGGTGCCGCGCACCTTCACCAGCACCCCCTGCTGCTGGCCCATCACCACCACGGCGCCGCGGGCCTCCACCCGGTCGCCGGAGCGGACGGCCTCCACCCGCACCAGGGCGCCCTCGGGGGGCGGCGTGGCGCCGGGGGGCGGGTCCACAGCGGCGCCGCCCACCAGCCACTTGCCGTTGGCCGACCCCTGATACACCCCCTGCACCCACAGGCTGCCGCTGGCCGGGGCGGCGGCGCTCAGGACGGTGATCCGCTGGGCCACCAGCTCCTGGCCCTGGCGACGCGCCTCCACCCGCACGAAGGCGCCACGGCGCGGCTCCCCCGCTCCGGCGTCTATGACGGTGGAGGGAGTGACGCGGAACACCTGCCCCGCCACCCGCCAGAGGACGTCCTGCCGCTGGCCCAGGGTCAGGTCGTCCTCGGCGGTGCCGTCTAGCGAGAAGGTGGAGACCAGGTTGAGGCCGCCCAGCAGACGCACCTCGGTGGCCACCAGGCCCTCGTTGCTGACGTAGGCCCGCACCTGAACCGTGTCGCCGACGTTGACGGTGTCGAGGGAGGCGCCACTGGCGATACGCACCAACCGCCCGTCCACGTCCAGCTCGGTGCCCTCGATGCGCTGCACCACCCCCCGCACGATGATCTCCTGGCCGGGGGAGCCCACCACCGCCACCGTCAGGGCACGCAGGACGCGGTCGGGGTCGCGCCCCACCAGCACCCGCACCAGCTTGCCCTGCTCCAGGGGGACATCGCCCAGAGTTATGTCGCCCACTCGCACCTGGTAGGGGCCGATGAGCCAGACCCCGGGCTCGCCGGTGGGCCTAGCGACGCCCTCCACCTGCAGCAGACCGCCGGAGATGCTCTCGGCGGGGAGGGCGACCCCCCGTCCGGCCAGGCGCAGGCGGGCGTTGTGCAGCCCGGCCACGGTGGCCACCAGGTCGTCCCGCTCCTCCAGCCCGGCCTGGGCGGAAAGGCGCACCAGGAACGCCTGCTGCCGCTCCAGCTTCGATTCGGCCGCCTGGGCCAGGGGCGTGTCGCTCCCCTCCAGCAGGCGAGAGGCGCGGGCCACTCGCGAACGCAGGGCCGAGAGGGCCTCGGCCGGCACCTCCCCCCGCTCCGCCGACACCCGTTCCAGCTCCGCCACGCGACGGTCGGCCTGCTCCAGCAGCAGGCGGGCGCGGGCCTCCCTGTCCCAGGTCAGGAGCACCTGCGCCTCTTCGCTCAGGAGCTTGACCCGGTAGAGGGGGTCGCCGGGCAGGCTGCGGCTGGCGGCCATCACCGTCAGGGCCAGCCCCAGGACCACGGCGGCGATGAGGGAGGCGGCGATGGCGGCCGGCGCCAGCCAGCGCCATTGCCGTCGCATGCGGGCGGCCCGCATCTGGGCGGCGCGACGGCTGAAGCGCAACCAGGTGGCCGCCTGGGCCTCGGGGCGAGGGGTGATTTCCCCCATCTGGCGCAGCACGATGGCGGTGCGCAGCAGGGGCCGCAGTTCGGCGGCCAGGTCGGGATAGCGGGCCAGGCACGACTCCAGCGACTCGCCCCGCTCCAGGGAGCGCAGGCAGTCGTCCAGGGCGGCCCGCAGCCTTCGTCGGCGCATCAGCCCTCACCCTCGGCCAGCAATCGCTCCAGGGCCTTCAGCGCCCGGTGCTGCAGCGACTTGACCGCCCCTTGGCTGCGTCCCATCACCTGGGCGATGGTGCGGGTGTCCAGCCCGTGCAGGAACCTGAGGATGACCACCTGGCGCTGCTCGGCGGTCAGGCACTGCAGCGCCCGCTGCAGGTCCTGGCGCTGCAGAGAGACGTCGGTGCGGGACTCGGGGTTGTGGGCAGCCAGGGGAGGTCGCGCCTCGTCCAGGCTCACCTCGGGTCGGCGCTTGCGACGGCGGTGGTGGTCCATGACGCAGTTGTGAGCGATGCGGTATATCCAGGCGGCCAGGGGCGCCCCCCGGAAGCGGTAGCGGGGCAGCGCCTCCAGGACCTTCAGCATCACGTCGGAGGCGATGTCCTCGGCCATGGCCACGTCGCCCGTCTGCAGGAGGGCGTAGGAATAGACGCGAGGGTAGAACTGCTCGTAGATGGAGGCCAGGGCCCGCTCGTCCAGGTGCTGGGCGCGCTGCACCAGTTCCCACTCCTTCTGGAGCTGGACATCCCTGGCCCAGAAGGGGTGGGCCCCGTCGCTGGCGGCTGGGTCGAACGGCCCGGGCAAGGCTAGAGCTTAACATCCCCGTGCGCCCCCCTCACAGGGAAAAACGCACGAGGAACCCCCTAGGTTACGTCAGGTGTTATCGTTCATTTCGCTTTCGTCCGAGAGCCCCAGCAGGCGGCGGCGGGCCCGCTCGTAACGCTCCTTGGCCCGCGCCTCGCGGTTGAGCAGGCCCTTCAGGCGGGGCGGGTCCAGGCGCTCCCCTTCCAGCAGCACCCGGTGCAGGGCCTCCAGGTGCCGCAGCCACTCCTGGAAGGCCTGCCGGTATTCCCGCTTCAGGTCGTCGCTGGCCGGGACGGCGCTCACCTAGAGGAAGCCTCCCCGCACCGACCCGTCAATGACGACGTCTATGAGCCGTGGCTCGCGGGCCTGCTGGGCCTCCCGCACGGCGGGGCCGATGTCCCGCGGGTCTTCCAACCTCACCCCCTTCACCCCGAAGGCCTGGGCCAGGCCTACGAAGTCCACCTGGGGCCCTACCAGGTCCATGGCCACGAAGGCGCGGCCTGCCGCCCCCTCCCCCAAATAGTCAAGCATGTTCAGCTTGAGGATGCGGTAGCTGGCGTTGTTGGCGATGACCCAGGTGACGGCCACGTCGTGGTGGGCGGCCGTCCACAGGGCCTGGATGGTGTAGAGGGCGGAGCCGTCGCCCACCACAGCCAGCACCGGCCGCTCGGGGGCGGCCAGCTTCAGGCCGATGGGCGCCGGCATCCCGGGCCCCAGCCCCCCACCGGCCGCCCGGAAGTGCTGCCCTGGGCCCAGGCGCACGTGCCTGCCCAACTGCCCGCCGACGGTGATGGACTCGTCGTAGAGGAGGGTGTCGGGGTCGAGGGCCTGGGCCAGCTCGTAAGCGAAGCGGGCCGGCGGCATGGGGCGGGCGTCCCAGCGCTCGCGGGCCGAGGCGTCCATCGCCTGGGACATGGCCTGGCGCAGGGAGGCCACCGCCTCCCGCCGCCTGTGGGCCGCCTCCCGCTGGGCGGGGGTCAGCGTCCGCTCCACCGCCTCCCGCAGCTCGGCCAGGGCCAGGGCCGGGTCGGCCAGCAGCGCCAGGTCAACGGGCCAGTTCTTGGCCAGCTCCCAGGGCTCCAGGTCTATCTGGACCACCCGGCAGCCGGGCGGGAAGGGGTCCTCGACGATGGGGAAGAGGCCGCGGAAGACGGGCGTGCCCACGGCCAGCACCAAGTCGGCCCCCGAGAGCTGGGCCTTCAGCCCGGCGCCGGAGATGACGTTCAGGGGGCCGACGTAGAGGGGGTGGTCGGCACCCACCGGCCCGACGGCGCCGAAGGACACGTGCAGGCGCGCCCCCACCAGCTCGGCCAGGGCGCCCAGCTCGCGGTGGGCATGGGCCGCCCCCGCCCCGGCCACGATCACCGGCGCCTGGGCTTCCGCCAGCCACTCGGCCACCTGCGCGATGGCCTCCGGGTCGGGGCGGACGCGGGTGCGGGGGTAGCTGGGGGCGGCCACCGTCGCCTCCACCTCCTCGTCCATGACGTTGGCCGGCACCGACAGCAGCACCGGCCCCCTGGGGGGCGTGGCCGCCACCTGGAAGGCGCGCCGCAGCAGCATGGGCAGGTCGGCGGCGTCCTGCACCTCGGCCGCCCACTTGGTGACGCTGCGCGCCATCCCCACCAGGTCGCCCCAGAGAATGGGCTCTTGCTGGCCTCCCCGCTGCGGGTGCTGACCGACGTAGACCACCAGGGGCGCCCGCGTCCAGTAGGCGTTGTAGAGCATGCCCATGGCGTTGCCCAGCCCGGGGGTGATGTGGAGCTGCACGAAGGCCGGCACCGGCGACAGCCGCGAATAGCCGTCGGCGATGCCCACCGCCACCCCCTCGTGCAGGGCCAGGATGTATTGCAGCTGGGGATAGTCGTTGAGGGCGTCCATGAAGGCCTGCTCGGTGGTGCCCGGATTGCCGAAGACGTGACGGACGCCTGCGGCCAGCATCTGCTCCAGCATCAGGTAGCGGCCTTGCCTGCGCGACACGGCCTGCGGGCACCCCCTCGGCGGACTACAGCACAGCCATAGTATCATTCGCCGCCGCCCTTGGCCACGGCGGGAGGGGTCTGGGCTGGGGTCGGGGGGAGGCGGGAGCTTGGTGGCGCCTGCGGGATTCGAACCCGCGATCTCCGCCTTGAGAGGGCGGTGTCCTGGGCCACTAGACGAAGGCGCCACCGGTTGGCTGCGGGGCTAGGATTCGAACCTAGAGCCTCCTGGTCCAGAGCCAGGCGTGCTACCGTTACACCACCCCGCAGCGCCAATACCGATTGTAGCAGGACGCCCGACGCTGGGAAAAGGGGCACCGGCCTCCCGCGCCCTCGGGCATGCTCGCCGACGCGAATGAAAGATCAACACGCGACCGGAGCGCACTCCCGCTGCTTCCCGTCCACGTGCACCTTGACCGGGAAGGAGTTCGGGCTGGGCAACGACAGGTGACCCAACATACCGGACCCGCCAGGTCCGTTGCTGCCTCCGCTCAAAAAGGTCTCCCGCTTCTCTCCACCCATGAAGAAGATGACCGAGCGGCCGTCCACGCTGGCGCCCGGCGGCAGCCAAACCTGCCAGGCATAGGTGCCCAATTCTGCCATCCGCGCGGAGCTGGCGCCCGCGAGCGGCGCTGCGCTCACGTTCGCCTCGCCGCCCGCGGGTATGTTCAGGACGACGCATCACTGCCCTTCGAGGACGACGCGCTGGGCGTCGGGGTTGGGGGCGGGGGTGCCGTGCAGATAGCGGGCGCCGTGGCTGCGGGCGACGGGCAGCCACCGTCGGCGAGGGCGCCGCCGTCGGGGTGGTCAGGGCCCCTACGGCCGCTGTCGGTATCGGCGCCTTCTCTCCGCCGCGACAGGCAGCCGGCGAGAGCACTGCAGCCTGGGCGCCGGCCAGCAAGAGGACACGCGCTCCACGCGCGCTCCCACCCCTCTCTTCGCACCTGCGAATGGTGCAGGGTAACGGGGCCTTATAACCTCTTCAACAGTGAGGCGCGGCGATGGACGAGAGTTACGGCCGCGTTCATGGGCGCGCGGGGGCCACGGCGAGCGCTCCCGGGCGCAGGCGAGCGGCCGGGTCGGGGGCTGCGCCGAACGCCGTGGGCAGGGGTCGCGAGGGCCCCCTGCGGGCCTCAGCTCACGTGGGGGTGGGCGTGGTCGTGGATGTGGCCCTCATGTTCGTGCTCGCGCTGGGGGTTCTGGTGCGGCGCGTGGGCATGGGTGACCGCCGGGTGGTTGTGCTCGTGGGTATGCACCGCCACCAGGTGCTCCACCTCGCCGCCGACCCCACCCTTGACGTGGTGCACGATGTGCACGTGCTCGTGGGTGTGGACCGTCTCTTCGTGCCGGTGCTCCTGGAACTGGGAGGTCATCGCCGCCCCGCCTCCTCTCCGCTCTCGTCTGGGCCCATTTTAGCAGAGGGCGCCGAACCTCACCTCTCGGCCTGCAGGCGGGCGATGGCCGCCTCCAGGCGGGCCAGCGTCCGCTCTCGGCCCAGCAGCTCCAGGCTCTGGAAGAGGGGCGGCGTGACGGTGCGGCCGGTGGCCGCCACCCGCAGCAGCATGAACAGGTCGCCCGTCTTGAGGCCCAGGTCGGCGGCCAGGGGACGCAGCACCCCCTCCAGCGCCTCCGCCGTCCACTCGCCCAGCCCCCGCAGCCTCTCCAGGGCCGCTGCCAGCGCCCGCGCCGCCTCCTGCGGCGCGCCAGCGAAGCGCTTGCCCAGCAGGTCGTCCAGGGACGGTTGCACCTCCTCCTCAAACAGGAAGGCGGCCATCTCGGTGGCCTCCACCAGGGTGCGGATGCGCTCCTGCAGCAGGGGCACCGCCCGCAGCAGCAGCCCCTCGTCCACCCGCCCGAAGCGCCGCTGGAAGTAGGGCAGCAGGCGTCGGGCCAGCTCCTCGGGCGGCAGGGAGCGGATGTAGACGCCGTTCATCCAGTCCAGCTTCTCCAGGTTGAAGATGGCCGGGCTGGGCGAGACGCGGTCCAGGTCGAAGTGGCGCACGAAGGTCTCACGGTCAATGACCTCGGTGTGGTCGTCCAGCGACCAGCCCAGCAGGCCCAGGAAGTTGAAGAGGGCCTCGGGCAGGTATCCCCGCTCGCGCAGCTCCCGCACCGACATGTCGCCGTGGCGCTTGGAGAGCTTGGCCCGGTCGGGGCCCAGGATCATGGGCAGGTGGGCGAAGCGGGGCGGCTCCCAGCCGAAGGCGTCGTAGAGCAGCACGTGTCGTGGCGTCGAGGGGATCCACTCCTCGCCCCGCAGCACGTGGCTGATGCGCATGTAATGGTCGTCCACCACGCTGGCCAGGTGGTAGACCGGGTAGCCGTCGGACTTGAGCAGCACGAAGTCGTCCAGGGTGTCGTTGCGGACGGTGATCTCGCCCCGCACCAGGTCGCGGAAGGTCGTCTCGCCGGTGAGGGGGGTGCGGAAGCGCACCACCGGCCTGATGCCCTGGGACTCCATCTCCCGACGCTCGCCCTCGGACAGGTCGCGGCAGCGGCGGTCGTAGCGGGGCGGCTCGCGGCGGGCCATCTGCTCCCGCCGCACCCGTTCCAGCCGTTCCGGCGGACAGTAGCAGTGGTAGGCGTGCCCCGCCTCCACCAGCCGCCGCGCCTCCCGCTGGTAGATGTCCAGGCGGCGGGACTGGACGTAGGGGCCGTAGGGCCCCACGTCCCGCGACGGGTCACGGGGGTCGGGGCCCTCGTCCCACTCCAGCCCCAGCCAGAGCAGGGCGTCCATGATGGCCTCCACCGCCCCCGGCACCAGCCGCTCGCGGTCGGTGTCCTCGATGCGCAGGACGAAGGCGCCGCCGTGGTGTCGGGCGAAGAGCCAGTTGAACAGGGCGGTGCGCAGGTTGCCCACGTGAGGCTCCCCCGTGGGCGAGGGCGGGAAGCGGACGCGCACGCTCATCTTCAAGGCCATTCTAGCAGAGGGTGCCCTGGGGCCGGGGGCGCCTTGCCCGGCGGCCCGTGGTGCTTGTATCTTCCTCTTTGGGGGCCACGATGGTCAGCGAGCTGACGGTGCCCGACGACCGCATCGAAGTGCTGGAGGTGGACGGGCGGGAGCTTCCCTACGTGGAGTTCCACCGCCGCCAGCCGGCCGTCAAGCTCGTCCTGGACGGCGAGGAGTATTTCTTCTACAAGACCTTCCCCCTGCGCGGCTACGCCCCTGCCCTGCTCAAGGCGGTGCAGCAACTGGAGGCCGAGGGCAAGAAGGTGCTGGTGGCCTACTTCCCGCCCGGGCGCAACTTCCCCACCTCCCACCACTGGGACAGGCTCTATCTCTACGCCACGGGCATCCGGCCTATCGGCATGGGCAAGGCGCCCGGCCTCTAGGGCCGCTCGCCCCGGCGCAGCGCCGCCAGCGCCTCCCGCAGGTCGGCCGGCAACGGCGACTCGAACTCCACCGTCCGCTCCCGGCCGGGCAGGACGAAGGACAGGCGGTGGGCGTGCAGGAACTGACGGGAGACCAGCGCCGACCGCCGCCCGTAGACCGGGTCGCCCACCACCGGATGGCCGATGGCCGCCATGTGCACGCGGATCTGGTGCGTGCGCCCCGTCACCGGCTCCACCTCCAGCAGTGCGCAGTCGCCGATGGCCTCCAGCAGGCGGTAGCGGGTGATGGCCTCGCGCCCCCCTTCCACCACCGCCATGCGCTTGCGGTCGCGGGGGTGGCGTCCGATGGGCGCCTCGACGACTCCTCGCTCGGGCTGCGGCACCCCGTGCACCAGCGCCAGGTAGAGCTTGCGCACCTGCCGCTCCTTCATCTGCTGCACCAGGTGGCGGTGGGCGCGGGGCGTCCGCGCCACCACCATCAGACCGGAGGTGTCCCTGTCCAGCCGGTGGACGATGCCGGGGCGAAAGGCCTCCCCCACCTGCCCCAGCTCCGGATAGCGGGCGAGGAGGGCATTGACCAGGGTGCCGCGGGGGTGCCCCGGCCCTGGGTGCACGGCCATCCCGGGGGGCTTGTCCAGGACGATGACCTCCTCGTCCTGGTAGAGGACGGTCAGGGGCAGGGGCTCCGGCTCCAGGGCCACGGGCTCCGGCGGCGGCAGGTGCACCGTCACCGCCTCCCCCTGGCGGACGATGCGGGAGGCCCGCGCCGGCTCGCCCTGCACCGTCACCAGCCCCCGTTCGATGAGGCGCTGGGCCTGGCTGCGAGAGAGGCGCTCCACCCGCCGCGCCAGGAAGACGTCCAGCCGCTCCCCGCCCTGGTCAGCCGTCAGTTCCAGGGTCGTCACGGGCCACCCCCTCCGCCACCCGCTCGCGCTCCTTCTCCTCCCAGAGCAGGTGATAGCCGATGAGGACGGCGAAGGCGATGACGATGGAAGAGTCGGCCACGTTGAAGGACGGGTAGTGGGGGAAGGAGAGGAAGTCCACCACGTGTCCCAGCCGCACCCGGTCCAGCAGGTTGCCGACGGCGCCCCCCAGCATCATGCCCAACGCCAGGGCGGTGGGCCAGGGCTGGCGCTGGCTGCGCCAGTAGAAGACGATGGCGGCGATGCCGATGATGGAGGTGACGATGAGGAAGGCCGTCTGGTCGCGGAGGATGCCGAAGGCGGCGCCGGTGTTGGTGACGTAGTGCAGGCGCAGGGGCCAGTCGTCGCTGGGGTAGTATTGGCCCACCTCCATCAGGCGGGAGACCAGGGCCTTGGTGGCCTGGTCCAGGGCCAGCACCGTTGCCGCCGCTGCCAGAAAGGGCACGTCCCGTCGCTTCAGACCCCTCACCCCTGACCCGATGATAGCCGCCCTTTGACCGCCAGCGCCACTCCCTGCTATGCTGGCCTCGAGGAGTTATGTCCCTCTTCGACGTCTACCGGCGTCGTCAGCGCGACCGCGAGCTTTACGGCGACCGTCTGCCACCCAACCAGAAGGTGGTGGACGACTGGCCCGTGCTCACCTACGGCGCCACCCCCCGCATAGACCTGGAGAAGTGGCGCCTGCGCCTCTACGGCGAGGTGGAGGAGGAGCGGGAGTTCACCTGGCAGGAGTTCCTGGCCCTGCCCCGCTCCGTCGTCCGCTCCGACGTCCACTGCGTCACCGGCTGGAGCAAAATGGACAACGAGTGGGAGGGGGTGCGCACGCGCGACCTGCTGCAGCAGGTGCGCCTGCGCCCCACCGCCCGGGCGGTGATGGTGCACTGCTACGGCGGCTACACCACCAACCTCCTGCTGGAGGACTTCCTGCACGAGAGCGCCTTGTTGGCCTTCCGCCACAACGGCCGCGACCTGACGCCGGAGCACGGCTGGCCCCTGCGCCTGGTAGTGCCCCATCTCTACTTCTGGAAGAGCGCCAAGTGGGTGCGGGCCCTGGAGTTCCTGCCCGAAGACCGCCCCGGCTTCTGGGAGATGTATGGCTACCACATCCGGGGCGACCCCTGGAAGGAAGAGCGCTACGCCTAGGCGCCTTTACGCCCGTCCGGTGCTGTGGGAGAATGGCCCTGGGACGGGGACGTGAGAGCGTGGACGACTACGGCATAGACATCGAGGAGGCCCTCAAGGCCATTGACCTGGCCGAGGTGCTGGTGGTGCGCTTCGCCATCCTCCCCAAGCGCCTGCTGATAGACTTCCGCACCAGCGCCAGCGAGGGGCCCATGGTGGCGGTGGTGCCCAAGGCCGAGTCCCTGGAAGAGCGCTACAAGAGCCTCAAGCGCATGCGCCCCCGGTTTCCCCTGCCCGACCGCATCGTGGCCTTCATGTGGCCCCGCACCAACGTGGAGACCCTGCGCCGCTCGGCCATCTGGGAGCACATGCTCCAGCGGCTGGTGGACCTGGGCGGCCCCCAGATGGCCGAGCAGATGGAGGACGCCTACCGGCGGCTGCTGGAAGAGGAGCGACGGGAACTGGTGGAGGCCATCCGAGGCGGCGAGTCCTACCACTCCCTCTGGGAGCGCCCCCGCTGACAGCCGGTGAAGACCATAGACCTGCGCAGCGATACCGTCACCCTGCCCACCCCGGCCATGTTCGCGGCCATGACCAGCGCGGAGCTGGGCGACGACGTCCTCGGCGACGACCCCACCGTCCGCCGCCTGGAAGAGCGGGCGGCCCGGCTGCTGGGCAAGGAGGCGGGCCTCCTGACCGCCTCGGGCACCATGAGCAACCTGGTGGCCCTGCTGGCCCATTGCCAGCGGGGCGACGAGGTCATCGTCGGCTCGGAGGCCCACATCCTGCACCACGAGATGGGGGGCGCTTTCGCCCTGGGCGGCCTGGGCCTGCGCACCGTCCCCAACGACCCCCAGGGCCGCCTCGACCTGCCGGCGCTGGCCGCGGCCATCCGCCCCCGCGACGGCTACTACCCCCGCACCGGCCTCGTCTGCCTGGAGAACACCCATAACCGCTGCGGCGGCACGGTGCTGACCGAGGAGGACACGGCCGCGGCAGCGGCGCTGGCCCACCGTAATGGCATCCCCGTGCACCTGGACGGGGCGCGCATCTTCAACGCCGCCGTCGCCCTGGGGGTGCCGGCCGAGCGGCTGGCCGCCCCCGCCGACTCCGTCTGCTTCAGCCTGAGCAAGGGACTCTCCTGCCCCATCGGCTCCGTCCTCTGCGGCAGCGGCGAGTTCATCGCCCGCGCCCGCCGCTTCCGCAAGATGGTGGGCGGGGGCATGAGGCAGGCGGGCATCATCGCCGCCTGCGGCCTGGTGGCCCTGGACAGCATGGTGGAGCGCCTGGCCGAGGACCACGAGCACGCCCGCCTGCTGGCCGAGGGGCTGGCCACGCTGCCCGGCGTGCACCTGTCGCCGCCGCCCCAGACCAACATCGTCTACTTCACCGTGGACGGCTGGGAGCCCCAGGAGCTGGTGCGGCGCTGCGCCCAGGCGGGCCTCCTCTGCCTGACGGAGGGGCGGCGCCTGCGCATGGTCACCCACCGCCACATCGGCCGCGCCGAGGTGGAGGAGGCGGTGGAGAGGCTGCGGCGGGTGCTGGCCGCCCACGCCTGAGATGGGGTCTCCCTTGCCTCTCCGCAGGCTACTACCCCTGGTTCCGGCCCTGCTGCTGGCGCTGCTGGCCGCCTGCGCCGGTCAGAGCGAGGCCCAGCCGACGCTCCCCCCCGCCGACCTGAGCGTGCGCGCGCCCTGGGGCGACCGCGAGGAGGCGCGCTACCGAATCCTGCGCGGCGACGAGCTGAGCGGCAGCGCCGTCCTCACCGTCGAGCGCCAGGGGGACGCCTACCTGCTCGTCCAGGACTTCACATCCAGGGCCCAGCCCCTGCGCGACACGGTGCGGGTGGTGGTGGACGCCGCCACCCTCAAGCCCCGCAGCGTGGAGCGCACCATCGCCCGCGAAGGCGAAGGGGAGAGGCGCTGCCAGGCCCAGTATTCGCCGGAGCGAGTGGTGGTGCACCAGGAGTCGCAGGGGGAGTCGCGCACCGACCAACTACTCCTGCCGCCCCACGCCTACGAGTCGTGGGCCGACATCTTCCTCTGGCGGGCCATCGCGCTCGACCGCGGCTACCGCGGCGCCTACAACGACGTGGGCACCTGCCTGCTGCGCAAGCCCGGCCACGCCCTGATGGTGCTGGAGGTCATCACCGAGGAGCCGGTGGTGGTGCCCGCCGGCACCTTCCAGGCCTGGCGAGTGGAGGCGCGCAGCGGCGGCCATCGTCAGACAGTCTGGATCGCAGATACTCCCCAGAGGCCCGTCGTGCGGTATGATAACGGCACGCACGTGTTCGAGCTGGAGGCCCTGCGCTGATGGGAACGGTGCTGGTGGCCGCCCATGACCCGTCCCTCCGGGAGGCGGTCTCGGCCGCTCTCTCCGCCCGGGGCCACGAGCCCGTGGGCGCCGCCGATGCCGCCGCCGCCCGCCGCGCTCTCCTTTCGCTGCGGCCCGACGCCCTGGTCCTCTCCACCGACCTGGGCCTGCTGGAGTTGACGGACCTCCTCTCGCTGCTGGAGGACGAAGAGCCGCAGGTGCCCGTCCTCTTCCTGGCCACCCTCGAGGAGCGCTGGACGCCCGGGGCGGTGCCCCGGCGCCCGGGGCTGGACGAGGTGCTGGTGCGCCCCTGCGCCGCCCACCAGGTAGCCCACTCCCTCTCGCGCCTGCTGCAGAAGGCCGAGGGCGACTTCCTGCAGATGGGGGGCGCCCACCTGCACCGCCCCTCGCGCGAGCTGCGCGGGGCGCACGGGGCGGTGACGCTGACGGCCACCGAGGCCCAACTGCTGGAATACCTGGCCCGCCGCCGCGGGCGGGCCGTCCCCCTGGCGGAACTGCTGGAGCAGGTGTGGGGCTTTCCTCCCGGCGAGGGGCCGGCGGGGACGGTGCGGGCCCACATCCGCAACCTGCGCATCAAGCTGCGCCTGGCCAGCGGGAGCGAGGTGAGGGTGCGCACCCTCCACCGCCACGGCTACCTGCTGGAATAGCTTCTCGCCGCCGGCGCTATACTAGATATTGGCGAGCGGGCGGGCGTAGCTCAGTGGCAGAGCACCGGCCTTCCAAGCCGGCTACCGTATCTAGCGCCCCTATCTGCGGCACCATTTGGGCACCATTTTGCCGGCCCCTGGCCCCTCCCCAGGCAGGGCCATGATGCCAGGGCCTCCCCTCAGGGTCTAGGCAACAGGTGTTCTATTCGGTTGGTAAGGTGCGTTTCGCAAAATCCCTCTTTTGCGAAGCCGGGGGTAATGGGGACCCCCTACACCCCTGGCCTCTCGCTCCTGTGAGGCCGGGGGGTAACGGGGGCCCACTACACCCCCTCCCCTGCCGTCCACTTCCGCCAGAGGGCCACCAGGGCCAGGACGCCCAGGGCGTAGCCCGTGGGGGCGTCGGTGAAGTCCACCACGGCGGGCAGGGAGGCGGCCAGGGGGTAGACCTTGTCGCCCTCGTCCAGCCCCTCCGGCGTGGCGGGCAGGGAGAAGATGACGACGATGGTGCGCTCCATGGCCTAGCCCTCCCCCCTGTGGCTGCCGCTCACGGGGTGGGCCACCACCCGCACCTCCTCGATGACCTCGTAGCCCAGGAAGGTGAAGGCCGCCTCCCCCGTGGGGGTGACGTGCCTCTCCATGACCGCCCTTACCACCGGCACCCCCCGCTCCCTGAGGGGCCCCACCACCTGGGCCAGGAGGCCTATGGGCAGGACGGCCTCCAGCAGCTGGGCCCCTGTCTCCTCCACCAGGGCCACCACCTCCTCCCCCGAGGAGACGGTCTCGGAGAGCTGGACCACCTCGATGTCCTCGGCCCCTAGGAGCACGGAGGCCGCCTCCCTGAGGGCCTGGTCTTGCCCCTCTTGCAGGGGGTGGCGGGTGAGCCGGAGCACTTTAGCCTTCATCACCAGCCTCCTTGGAAAGCAGCTTCTCGGCAATCTCGGCCTCCCGGGAAAGCAGCCCATAGTATTCGGTGTTGAAGAGGTGCAGGGCCATCTCCGCCAGCTCCCGCTCCAGGAGGAGGGGGACCCCTTCCAAGTCCAGGAGGCCGCAGATGGCCCTGGCCAGGGAGCGCCTCGCCTCCCGGATGTCCGCCAGCACCGCCTCGGGCCTGGTCATGGCCTCACCTCCCTTTCCAGGTCTGGCCTGGCTACATGCCTGTCCCTCACCCCTTCAGCGCCGCAGTAGGGGCACCTGAGGGCAGGGGGGTGGCAGGTGAACTCCTGGTGGCAGGCGGGGCAGAACTGGACGTAGGTGCCGCCAGGGTGGACGTAGCCCCTGCCCCTCACGAACTGGAGGGGCTGCCGGCAGTAGAGGCAGGGGGAGGGCATGGCTAGCCCTCCCCCCGCTCGCCGCCCTTGAGCCACTGGAGCACCTTCTCGGCGGCAGCAAGGGCCTGGTCTACCGACTCCAGCCGTGTCCATTGGGCCAGGGTCAGCACCACCCGCAGGGCCTCCAGGCGCTCTTGGCTGGTGGCCGGGACGGGTGTGGGGGCGGCCTCGGCCTCGGTGGGCTGGGAGCCGTTGGCGCTGGCCACGGGTCTGGCCGCAAGCAGCTTGGGGAACTGGCCCTCCCTGGCCTCTATCTCGTAGACGGCCCCAGGCACTAGCTCCTGGGCCAGCTTCCCGTCCCAGCAGTAGAGCTTGCGGCCCCCATCCAGGTGGACCACGTGGTAGCTCCCCTGCTTGCCCTGCCTGCGCTCTACTCGCTCGATGGTCACTATCTGCATCGCAACATCCCTCCCTTCTAGCCCTCGATGGCCTGGGCGATGGCCTGGGCCGCCTCCCGGTAGGCCTCGGGGGAGAGGGACTGCCGCACCGCCTGTAGCAGGTGCCAGGCCAGGTCGGGGGTGAAGGCCACCCGCTCCCCCTCCAGGTCGTGCAGGGCGCCGCAGCGGGAGCACTCCAGGGTGTAGGCCTCGGTCCAGGTGGCCGTGCCGTCCTGGTGGAAGGTCACCGTGGCCCCCGGCAGGAAGGCCTCCGCCACCACTTGCGCCCTGGTCTCGGTCTGTTGCATCATGGTCTCGCCTCCATTCCTGGTCTTGGGGCCTGATGGGGCCGCCACCCCACCAGGCCCCTGGTCTTCCTAGCAGCGCACGGCCTCCCAGCCCCTTCGCTCCCCCTTGGGCGCAGCGCAGAGGGAGCACAGGCCCTTGGGGTGGCTCAGGTAGGCCCCGCACTGGCGGCAGACGTAAGGGTCGGCCTCTTCATCACCCCCTTCCTCCGGCTCGAAGTAGGCCTCTTCGTCACGGATGCCCAGGGCCACCTTCACGGCCCGGATGTGCTTGCAGACGGTCTGCCGGTAGCGCCGGTCAGGGCACTGGCACTCCCAGCGGTCGTAGCTCCCCCACGGGTCACGGCGGTGGTCCACCAGGTAGGCGTTGCCCGAAGCGGGGGAGATGACCAGGTAGGAGCTGGGCCCCACCTTGCGCACACAGCCCAGGGCCGCCAGCTCCTCCCCCAGGGCCTGCCGGTCAACAGGGACGTAGCCCCTGCGGGCCTTGCTCAGGGTCGCCTGCGCCATCGCCAACACCTCCGTCCTCGTGTCTCTCTGGCCTCTACGCTAGCATGCTACCGTAGACCTGTCAAGGGGCATGGGCAAGAAGTTTGATGGAACTTTTGGAGGCTCCGAGGCTTGTCCCATAGGCATTACTAATGCGTGCTCCCGTTGACGGGCGGCTGCTAAGCCTGCTACGGTAGGGGACGCAATGGTGTGGCCTGACGATTTGCGCCAGCGATTTCGGCAGGTGGCCAGGGATGTCGCAGCTCGCAGGCGGAAAGTGGAAGGCGTCTGCCCAGTCTGCGGCCAGCATTTTGAAGGCACGACTCGGCGTCGCTATTGCTCGGCTCGTTGCCGTGCCAAAAGCCACTACCGCCGCAAGAGGGGCCTCCCTCTTGAAGGCCAGGGCGAAGGGAAGGAGGGGGAGCCATGAGGGGGCTCTATCGTGCCCTCTCCCTCCTCTGGCTCCTGCGGGCAGCAGCTAGGGGGCCAGGCAGCCTTGCCCGCTACCTGGTGCGCAGGGAGATAAGGCGCAGCCTGAACCGCAGCCTCAGCCGTGCCTTCCGCCGGGGCGGCCTCTGTCGTCGGGGGCGCCGGGGCCGGCTAGACTGTAGGTGTGAGGGGGAGGAGGCCCAGGCCCACCCCGGGCTGGCTGGCCCACATGCGGGCCCATGCCGCCCTGGTGGGGCTGGCCTTCCATGCCCGCTTCCCGCAGCAGGCAGCGCCCCCTCCCTTCCGGGAGAGCCCCGTCTTCGGCCCCGAGGCGGCCAGGGACTACCTGCGGCGCCTCACGGCAGCCCTTATGGCCCTCGCCCAGAGCCACCCTCCCCAGGCCCAGGCCGTGGCCTGCCTCTGCCTGGGGGAGGGGAAGGGGCGGCGCCATTCGGGGGAGGCGGTGCGGGAGCTCGCCGAGCTATGGGGGGTGGACGTGACCACCGTCCGCTCCTGGCTCAAGGAGGGCTGGGAGCTGCTGGCCCAGAGGCTAGAAGCTCCCACCAGGGAGGGCGGGCAGGCCTGAGGCCGGGCAGGAGGGGGGCCTCGTAGGCGCAGGCCAGGCAGTAGAGGGCGCCCCGGTAGACCACCAGCCCCACCTCCCGCAGCCGCCCATACCTGGCCTGCCCGAAGCGGCAGCGGGGGCAGGGGGAGCCTACCCCCACTCCCCCTGGGCCTCCCCTGGGCCTGGCGACCTAAACATTTGTAAACACCCGCCTATCTGATTGTCACGCCTTCCAGATATGGGGGGTGTTTAATGTGAAGCTGAGTCGTTCCCGGCGGCGCCTCTGTCGGTAGCGCCAGCCGCAGCGGGGGGAGCAATACAGGGAGTGGCGGCGGCGCCGGGCGGGGATGGGGAAGCGGCACTCCTGACACAGCCTCCCTCCCGAGAGGAGGGCGGCCGCCCTCAAGCTGAAGGGGGCGAAAGCCAGCTTCTTCGGCACAATTCCCCCCCAACCTTAACTTAGTGCTCGTTCAACAGCTGCGCCAGCGTCTCCAGGCGAATGATGGCCAGGCGCAGGGGCCTGCGCCCCCTGCCCTGGGGCACCACCAGCACCAGGAGGGGGAGGCGCTCCGTCCCCCTGGCGGCCGCCTCGGCCTGGGCGATGGCCTCTAGCAGCCACAGGGGGAGCTGGCGCCGCAGCTTCACCTCGATGGCCCAACGAGGGGCAAGCACGTCGGCCGAGCGCCTCCCGGTGTTGGGCTGCCTACGGCCTCCCAGGAGGCGGGCCACCTCCCTCTCGTGGCGCTTCCAGGCCGCCTCAGCCATAGAGCTCACCCCTGAGGGCCCGCCACAGCCCTAGGGCGAAGATGAAGGCGGGCCTCGCCTCCTCCAGGCGCACCCCCTTGGCCTCATAGCCCCCGTCCGGCCGCAGGCCCACCAGGTAGGCCGCCCCTACAGGCAGCCCCGTCATCTCCTCGATGGCGATGGCGTAGGCCCCTAGCTGGAGGGCGTGCTCGGGCCATAGGCCCCCCGACTTCCAGTCGGCTACCACCAGGCCATCCCTGCCCTCCGCCACCAGGTCGCAGGTGCCGGCGTAGCCGTGGGCCCTGCTGACCACCACCACCTCCGTGGCCAGGGCCTGGAGGCCGTAATCGGCAAGGAAGGCGAGGGCGGCTTCCACCTGGGGGGCAAGGGCAGGAGGGTAGGGCTCCCCCGCAAGGGCCAGGGAGACGGCCTCGTGGACGGAGCTCCCCTGCCCTGCCGCCCTGTCCCTCACCCGCTCCGGCTCCCGGGAGGCGGCCTCCAGGATGGCCTCCAGCTCCTCCCGGGCATACGGGCCCCCGGTGCCATCGAGGGCAGCACGGACGACCTCGATGGTGGTCCTGCGTGCCCAGGCCACGAGGCCCGGCCTGGCGATGACCTGGAGGATACTGGTGACGGAGGGGTAGAGGACACCCCCAATCTCGTAAAGTCGCACCCCGCCCACGTTCAGGCGGCGGGCCTGGAGGATGGGGATGGTGGTCATGGCCTCCTCCCCTGGGGGAGCATGGGCTTGCGTTGCCGCAGCCACTTGAGCCAGCGGCCGCACCTGGGGCAGTAGGCCCCCAGGTGGCGATGGCGCTCCCCTCCCCAGGTGACGTAGGCCCGCCACTCCAGGAGGGGCCTCGGGACGGGGCCACAGCCGGGGCAGCGCAGGGCCTCCATCTAGCTCACCCCCTTCCTGGCCGCCCGCATGCGGCAGGCATTGGAGCACCAGCGGGGTGGCCTGCCCGTGGGAGGCCTCGGCAGGGGCTCCCCACACCCCCGGCAGGCCAGGGCGTGCGGAAACTCCTGGTGCCGTTCGGAAACTCCCGCCCTGTGCGGAAACCCCTGCAGGTGTGCGGAAACTCCCGGGGTGTGCGGAAACTCGCCTGCCTGTGCGGAAACTCCTTGTGCGGAAACTCCTTGTGCGGAAACTCCTTGTGCGGAAACTCGCTGTTCGGAAATTCCCTGGGCGTGCGGAAACTCTATGTGCGGAAACTCCCCTTGCACCCCCTCCCACCTGAACTCGCTCAAGCGCCAGGCCCGCTGCGGCTCCCCATAGTCCACCCCCACCCCAGGCCTCTCCTCCAGGCTCAGCCACCCGTCGCCATAGCCCTTGACGTGGACAATCAGGTAGCGTGGGAAGGTAGCTCGAAGGAGCTTTTCGGAGATTGCCACCCATGGGCCACCCTCATGGCCTGGGGCGTGGCGCAGGAGGTGCTCATCTGGCCTGGTGATGTTCCGTATGAGGGTGGGGCCCCACTTGCAGGACTGGTAGCCCCACTGCCAGAAGGGGCTTGGGGCGGGCTGGCAGTCCCGGCAGCCCCGCAGGGGGTGAGGGGGCCCCTCCCCCGGCGGGCCGCCATCCTCTTCCGTCAGCAGCAAGTCGCCTGCCTCTTCAGCCTCGAAGGCCGCCCGGAGGGGGTCGGGATGGTTACCGATGGTGACTGATGGTGACCGATGAGCCGTTCTTCCAGGAAATTTTTCTGGAGTTACGTTGCTTACGGATTTTTCCCCCCTATGTTCGGTCCATCGGTCACCACGGTCACCCCATCGGTCACCAGAACCGGGGCCATCTTCACCGGCGGGGCCGTCGTCGGAAGGCGGGCGGAGCCGTAGGCCGCGGCGGGCCTTGGTGTTAGCATGTATCCTCACTGCCTCGAACCCCTTCTCAGTCAGGCGGTTAGCGAAGGCCCTCCTGCCCAGGGCAGGTTCCTTGGTCTGTTCACACCAGCACCGGTAGTCCTCGTAGAGGTCGGCGAAGGGGGTGACGGCCTGGGGGTCGGGGATGCAGCGGGCCTCCAGCCAGTCGGCCAGGGCGTCCATCTCGTTCCTGTAGCGGCTGGTAGCCTCCCGCACTGCCTCCGCCTCCCCGAGGCCCTCGGCCAGCCACCTACGGGCGCCTTCCACAATCCAGGCCAAGATGCCCTCGCCCTCGGCGAGGAGCTTCTGGGGGAGCTCCTTGTCTTGCTTCTGGGGCGGGAAGAAGGCCCGGAAGGGGATGACCCGGATGCGCCGCCACATCCCCTCCGTGCTATCGCCGACGACGGGCAGGTGGTTGGTGGCGAGCCACAGCTTGTGGGTGGGCTGGAACTCAAAGTAGGGGCGGTGCAGGAAGCGAGCTCTGATAGGGTCCCTGCCCGTCAGCATCTTGGCCCGGGCCTCGCTCAGGCGCTTCTCCTCCTCGGTCTCGACCGCCATGCAGAACCTGGCCCCGCAAAGGTCGGCCAGCACCGCCGGGTGGGAGTCGCCCCGCTCGTGGCGAGAGACCAAGAGGTCGGGGGCCACGGCCTGGCCGTAGTCACCCAGCACCCGACGGAGGGTGGTCAGGAATACGGTCTTACCATTGGAGCCGCCGCCGTAGCACAGGAAGAAGCAGTCTTCCCGGACATCCGCGGTGGCCGAGTAGCCCACGGCCCGCTGGACAAACCCGATAAGCGTTTCGTCGCCGAGGAAGATGTCGCGAAGGAAGCGCTCCCAGGTGGGGGCCCGGGCGTCAGGGCGGTAGGCCACAGGGCAGAACTTGGTCAGCCTGTCCCCGGGGTCGTGAGACCGCAGCTCGCCCGTGCGCAGGTCTATCGTCCCGTTCTCGCAATTGAGCAAGAAGGGGTCCCGGTCGAACTCCTCGGGGCGGGCGAGGAGGAGGCCCTTGGCCAGCTCCAGGGCTGCGTTCAGCCGTTGCCTGGACATGCATTTGCGGGCCCAGTCCAGCAACCGGGCGCGGGCATCGAGCGCGTGGGCGGCGATGGCTGACCCGGCGAAGTGGCGGGGGAGCAAGTCCATCGCCAGGGCCGTGACCTGGTGGCCGCCCTCATCCCTGGCCCAGCGCCGTCCGTCCCAGACGAGCCACCCCCACTGTGACACATAGAGCGCCCTATCCTGGGCCAGCTCGGCGAAGAGGCGGGCCAGGTTGGTGTCGGTGAAGGCCTCGGCCAGCTCCCGCTCCAGGGCTTCGGCGGGGGCGTGGCCGTTGCTGTCGCTGGCCAGGTTCGGGTAGGGCGGGTAGCGCTCCATCCCGTAGGCGATGCGGCGCACCTCCTCATCGGGAAGGGGCGGGTCGCAGCGGGAGGCATTGATTTGGCACAAAGCGCTGTAGATAGCCTCGCCGTCCAACCCCCGCGCCCGCATGGAACCAGCGATGGCGGCCAGAGTGCTATTGCGCTGGCCCTGGGGAATGATGCCGGAGGGGGAGGCAACGGCTACCGAGGAGGCGCTCCTGATGTGCACCTCCACCCCCACCTCCCGCAAGAGGCCCAGCAGGAAGGCCTCGGCGTCCTCGGCGGAGAGGAAGACCTTGACGGCCCCTTCTTCCCAGGGCGCCAGGGGCGAGACCAGTTCGTAATCGCCTGTTTCGGTGCGAGAGGGCCAGCACGCGATGTAGGCCCCTGCCGAGCGCAACTCGCCCAGCCGCCGCCCCTGGGCGTCGTAGAGGTGGCGGGTGCGGGGCGCCTCCCCCTCCTCGAACCCCACGACCACATGCAAGCCGCAGCGGGGCGTGAATTCGCACCAGGTCTCCGCCGGGAGGCTGGGGCAGGCGGCCAGAATCGCCTCGGCCAGGGTGGGGTCGTCTATGTCCAAGCCGGCCACGCGGGAAGCCTCCAGGGCTAGGCCGATGTTGGCGGCGGGCCACCTTGCCCACCACCTGGCGATGGCCTCGGCGTCGGTGGTAGCGTCCTGGAAGGCGTGGGGTGTGAGCGGCTCCTTCCCGCCCGGGCGGAGGGGGAAGACGGCCCAGCCCCGCCGGGCGTAGCTGGCGGCGGCCTGTGCTAGACTAAATGCAGAGGCCCTGCCGCTACGTTGGCCTCCGCCCCCGCCGCCTCTCCCCAGGCCCGGGGGCCTTTCTCTTTTGCTGTGCTGCGTGCTAAAGTCAGTCCCGTCCATGCTCGCCTCCTATGGCGGGTGTGGTCTCCTCGCCCGCCGCCCCCGGCCCGGCAACCTGGCGGCGGGCGTCTTCTCGCTCTAGCTGTTCGAGCGCATACTCGATGAGATAGACCGCCTGCCACTTGAGCGGGCGCTTGTCCCTGCTTGCCCGCTCCCGCAGCCGCTCCCAGAGGGGGAGGGGGATGTCAATCGTCATCCGCATGCTCCCACCAGGTCGATGATGCCCAGGCAGAAGCCGTCGTGAACGGCAAAAAACGGCAAATAATTCAGCTTGCCTGTGACTCAGTCAGCAGGGGGTGTCTAGCGTGGGGGCCAGGGGAGGCGCCACCTGGCCAGGTAGTCCCGCAGGGTGCGCTCGGAGATGCCCAGCTCCTCGGCCACCTGGTCCTGGCGGGGGTTGCGGTAGAGACGCTTCAGCCTGGCGTAGGCCTGGCGGTAGGCTGCCTCGAACTCCTCTCTGCTGTAGCTGGTGTCCCCAGGGAGCCGCCCTCCCTTGGCCATCCCTAGGATGGCCTTCGCTACCCGCTCTAGCTCCTTTGCCAGGGCCGGGGGGCCGGTATAGCCGAAGTCTGGTAGCCCCCGGTGCCACCGGACTTCCAGGACAGACCCTTTTGAGTTGAACAGCGCTATCTGCCACAGCAGAGGGCGCTCATGTAGCCGCCCCCCAATCTGGAGTGGCCGGAGCATCATCCCCTCGACGGTGTCCTGGAAGATGCCCAGCTCGTGGAGGGCTGCTCGCAGCTCCCGCCCCTTCAGGGGGCGGTCGGGGAAGCTTAGCACGGAGACCCTGACTCGCAAGTCCTCAGGCGGCCAGGGCTTTGCCTCCTCCCTTCTCCGGGCCACGAAGGCGGAGGCGGGCATGAAGAGCTCCACCGAGTGGAGCCCTGAGCGGCAGCGACGCTCGTGTATTTCGAACACCATCCCCACCCTGCCGTGGGACCTGGGGCCAGGCCCCGACGTGGCAGGCCGCCAGGCTTGCGGGGAGTGGCCAGCTCCCACCCGGCCCCTGGTTAGCCTCTCATTCTACCGCAGGTGTGTCCACCTTGTGCCCTTCACCCCCTAGCGCCCTGTCCAGAAGCTCCGCCGCCCGCCTGTCCATCTCCGAGAGGGCATGGGCGTAGACGTCCAGGGTGACCGACGCCTGGGAGTGGCCTAGCCTCCTCTGGAGGGTCTTTAGGTCCAGCCCCTGGGCGGCCAGCAAGGTGGCGTGGGCATGGCGCAGGTAGTGGGCGGGGCGCCTGGGCACCCCTGCCCGCTGGCATAGCTCCCCCATCAGGCGGGAGAGGGGCCCCCTGGCGGGCGGCCTCTCCCGCCAGAAGAGGTGCACCGACTCCCTGGGGAGCCTAGAGAGCAGGCCCAGGGCCAGGGAGGGCAGGCCGATGACCCTCTCCCCTGCCTTGCTCTTGGGCGGCCCCTCGTGCCACTCGCTCCCTGCCCAGGTGACGGAGCGCCTGACGGCAAGGGTGCCCTTCTCCAGGTCTACATCGCCCCACTGGAGGCCCAGCAGCTCCCCCACCCGCAGGCCCGAGAGGAGCGAGAGGGCCAGCATGAGCGCCAGGGGCCTCCCGTCCCCAAGGCAGGCGGCCAGGAAGCGGCGCATGTCCTCCAGGCCCCAGTCCTTGGCCTCCCTTCTCTCGTGCCTGGGCCTGGGCGTCCTGGCCACCGGGTTCTGGGCCACGACGCCCATCCCCCTGGCCTCCTCCAGGGCGGCATGGAGGGTGAGCCAGCACAGCTCCAGGGAGCGGCTGCCCATCCCCTCCCGCCGGAGCTCCTCCAGGGCGGCGGCGATGTGCAACGGCGAGAGGGCCCCTAGCCTCACCCTGCCCAGGCGGGCAAGGAGGGGCCGGAGCACCTGCCGCCTCCGCTCCAGGGTGGTGGGCCGCCACCTGCCTTCCCCCTGCCGCAGCCACAGCTGGCACCACTCCCCCAGGGTGAGGCGTGAGGGAGGGGCTAGCTGGCCGTGGCGGTGGCGCAGGAGAAGCTCCAGCAGCCTCTCCTGACACTCCCGCCTGGTCCTGCCCGACACCCAGTAGCGCCTCCCCCCTAGCCTTATGGCCGCCTGCCAGCCCCTACCCTTGCGGCGGTAGGTGCCCTCGCCGTTGGCCCGTCTGGGCATGGCCCCCTCCTGGCCTGTGGGCTCTGGGAGAGGGGGCGGGGCCGGGCACCATTTGGGCACCATTTGGGCACCATTTGGGGCCGCTTCTCGCCGCCGGCGCTATACTAGATATTGGCGAGCGGGCGGGCGTAGCTCAGTGGCAGAGCACCGGCCTTCCAAGCCGGCTACGCGGGTTCGATTCCCGCCGCCCGCTCCAGCCAGCGTCAGCGAGCCCCGCTCTCAGCCTTTAACCTTGTTCGCAAAGGCCCCAGAGGGCTAAAATTCAGGCGGCCGGCCCCAGAAGGCCATCCGAGGAGGTGTGGCGAGCATGGGTAAGATAAACGTGGCCATCATCGGCGTGGGCAACTGCGCCTCGTCCCTGGTGCAGGGCGTCTATTACTATCGCAACGCCGACGAGCACCAGGAGGTGCCTGGGCTGATGCACGTCAACCTGGGCGGCTACCACGTGGGCGACATCGAGTTCGTGGCCGCCTTCGACATTGACGCCAACAAGGTGGGCCGAGACCTGTCCGAGGCCATCTTCACCGCCCCCAACAACACCTACAAGTTCTGCGATGTCCCCCACCTGGGCGTGAAGGTGGAGCGAGGCATGACCCACGACAGCATCGGCAAATACCTGACGGGGGTCATCACCAAGGCCAGCGGCCCCACCTCCAACATCGTGCGCATCCTGCGCGAGACCCAGACCCACGTGGTGGTCAACTACCTGCCGGTGGGCAGCGAGGAGGCCACCAAGTGGTATGTGGAGCAGGTGCTCCAGGCCGGCTGCGCCTTTATCAACTGCATCCCCGTCTTCATCGCCCGCGAACGCTACTGGCAGCAGCGCTTCGAGGAGGCGGGGCTGCCCGTCATCGGCGACGACATCAAGTCCCAGGTGGGCGCCACCATCCTGCACCGGGTGCTGACCCGCCTCTTCGTGGAGCGGGGAGTGAAGGTGGAGCGCACCTACCAGCTCAACTTCGGCGGCAACACCGACTTCCTCAACATGCTGGAGCGGGAGCGGCTGGCCAGCAAGAAGATCTCCAAGACCCAGGCCGTCACCTCGCAGCTGGGCTACGAGCTGCCCGAGGCCAACGTGCACATCGGCCCCTCCGACTACGTGCCCTGGCTGCTGGACCGCAAGTGGTGCTACATCCGCATCGAGGGGACGGGCTTCGGCGGCGTGCCCCTGAACCTGGAGTGCAAGCTGGAGGTGTGGGACAGCCCCAACTCGGCGGGGGTGGTCATAGACGCCATCCGCTGCGCCAAGCTGGCCCTGGACCGGGGCATCGCTGGCGCCCTGGTGGGCCCCAGCGCCTACTTCATGAAGTCGCCCCCCAGACAGTTCACCGACGAGGAGGCGAGGCGCCTGACGGAGGAGTTCATCGCCGGCAGCGACGGCCAGCACCCCAGCTAGGGGCCGCCCGCCGCCGGCGGGGGCAGGCAGTCCCCATGTGGAAATACTTCGCGCTGCTCGTGGCCCTGCACACCCTGGGCCGCCTGCCCCTGGGCGTCCTCTATCGCATCTGCGACCTGGTGGGCGAGGCCCTCTATCTGCTGGCCCCCCGCCTGCGCCGACGGGTCAGCGACAACATGCGCCACGTCCTGGGGCCCCAGGCCCCCCGGCGGGAGGTGCGGCGGGCGGCGCGCCGGGTCTTCCGCAACGTGGCCCGCTACTACGCCGACCTCATCACCATCCCCCGCCTGGACGTGCGCCGCTTCCACGACCGCCGCCTGCGCTACTGGGGCTTCGACGAATACATCCTGCCCGCCCTGGACCGGGGCCAGGGGGTCATCGTGGTCAGCTGCCACTTCGGCAGCCCCGAACTGGCCATCCAGGGCCTCATCGCGCGGGGGGTGAAGGCCCTCTGCCTCACGGAACCGCTGGAGCCGCCCCGCCTGTCGCGGCTGGTGGACAGGCTGCGCTCCAGCCAGGGGCACACCTTCCTGCCGGTGGGGGTGGGCAGCGTCAAGGCGGCCATCCGCCACCTGAAGCGGGGCGGGCTGGTGGCCCTGATGGGCGACCGGGACGTGGAGGGCCCCCGCGCCCTCCTCCCCTTCCTGGGGCAGGAGACCTACGTGCCCACCGGCCCGGTGGAGCTAGCTTTCCGCACCGGCGCCTTGTTGGTGCCCGTCTTCAGCTACCGCCGCGACGGGCGCATCGAGGTCATCGTGGAGCCGCCCCTCGACCTGGAGCGCAGCGGCAGCCTGGAGGAGGACGTGCGCATCAACACCGTCCGCTTCCTGCAGTGCTTCGAGCGCCACCTGCGGCGCGACCCGGGGCAATGGATCGTGATGGAGGCCATCTGGGACTCGCACGCTGCGGAGGGGGAGGGGCCTTGAGCGAAAGCGGCTGGGGGAAGGCCGACCTGCACGTCCATACCTGCCTCAGCGACGGCATGGCCGCGCCGCAGGAAGTCCTGGACTACGTCCAGGAGCACACCGACCTGGACGTCATAGCCGTCACCGACCACGACAGCCTGGAGGGGGCCTGGGCGGTGCGGGAGGCCTGGGCCAGGGGACGCTACCGCTTCCAGGTGGTGGTGGGCATGGAGGTGACGGCCATCGAGGGGCACATCCTGGCCCTGTTCGTGGAGGCGCCCCTGCCCAGCCTGCGGCCGGCGGCGGAGGTGGTGGAGGCGATCCATCGCCAGGGCGGGCTAGCCATCATCGCCCACCCCCTGAGCCTGGTCACCCGCAGCCTGAACCGCCGCGACATCGAACGGCTGATGACCCTCCCCGGGCCTCTGGCCCACGCCGACGGCATGGAGGTGGCCAACGGCTTCGCCCGCAGCCTGCCGCTGATGGCCGGCCGCCACCGCACCGTGCAGGAGCTCTGCCGACGCTTCGGCCTGGCGCGGGTGGGAGGTTCCGACGCCCACTTCCGCCAGGCCATCGGCAGCGCCTACACCCTCTTTCCCGGGCGGAGCGCCGAAGACCTGCGCCGGGCTATCCTGGCCCGCACCACCGAGGCGGCCAGCGGCCGCCACCCGCGGCCCTGGGAGCTGGGGCTGTGGCCGTTGCTGGTGCAGCAATGGCGGGGCCTGACGGTGACGCCCCGCACCCTGGGGCTGGGGCCCACGGCCTGGAGCTTCGTGCAGCGCATCTTCCCCTTCCTGCGGCCGTCATGAAGATAGCGCTGGTCACCCCCTACGACTGGGCGATACCGGGCGGGGTCAACAGCCACGTCAGCCACCTGGCGCGGGAGTTCCGCCGCCAGGGGCACGAGGTGCGCATCGTCGCCCCCAGCTCCCGCTACTGGGCGCACCCGCTGGACAACCTGGCGGTCGTCGGCAAATACACCGTCGGGCTGCCGGCCAGCGGCTCCGTGGCCCACATCAGCCTCTCCTTCACCCTGGCCGGGCGGGTGCGGCGCCTGCTGCAGCGGGAGCGGTTCGACCTGGTGCACCTGCACGAGCCGTTCATGCCCCTGTTGCCCTTCCAGTTCCTGCGCTTCTACGACGGGCCGGTGGTGGCCACCTTCCACGCCGCCCGCGAGGGGGGCAGCCGCCTCTACGCCTACGCCCGCCACCTGATACGGCCCTACTGGGGGCGCATCGGCGGGCGCATCGTCGTCTCGCGCACCGCCCTGCGGCTCATCAGCAAGTATTTCGCCGGACGCTACCGCATCATCCCCAACGGGGTGGACGTGGGGCGCTTCTCGCCCGAGGTGGAGCCGCTGCCCCAGTTCGACGACGGCAAGCTGAACGTGCTCTTCCTGGGGCGGCTGGAGCGGCGCAAGGGGCTGCCCTACCTGCTCCAGGCCTTCGCCCTGCTGAAGCGGGAGGTGCCCGACCTGCGCCTGATCGTGGCCGGGGGCGACGGCGGCATGCTGGCCCCCTGCCAGCGCTTCGTGGAGCGGTCGGGACTGACGGACGTGCTGTTCGTGGGCTACGTGCCCGAGGCCGACCTGCCCCGCTACTACCGCTCCGCTCACGTCTTCTGCGCCCCCAACACCGGCGCCGAGAGCCAGGGCCTCATCCTGCTGGAGGCCATGGCCAGCGGCGTGCCGGTGGTGGCCTCGGCCATAGACGGCTTCCGGGAGGTCATCACCCACGGGCAGGAGGGGCTGCTGGTGCCCCCGGGCGACGGCGAGGCCCTGGCCCAGGCCCTCCTGCGCCTCCTCTCCGACCCCTCCCTGCGCGAGCAGATGGGGCAGCGGGGCCTGGTCACCGTGCGCCGCTACGCCTGGGAGCGGGTGGCCGCCCAGGTGCTCGACTACTACCGGCAGGTGATGGCGGCCCACCCCTCGCCCGAGGGCTGATGTCCTACCTCTTCCCGCGGGCGGCCCTGGAGCGCCTCCTCTCGCCGGCCCTGCTGCTGTTGGACCGGGCCGGCGTGCGCCCCGACCACCTGAGCCTGCTGGGGGCGGCGGGCAACGTGCTGGCGGGGGTGCTGGCCGGTCGCGGCGAGTTGCTGGGGGCAGGGCTGGCCGCCTGGGGGTTCAGCGCCCTGGACATGGTGGACGGCGCCCTGGCCCGCGCCACCGGTCGCCAGAGCCGCTTCGGGTCGGTGCTGGACGCGGTGCTGGACCGGGTGGCCGAGGCGGCCGTCCTCGGTGGCCTCCTCTTCCTTTTCCTGCGCCAGGGAGACCAGGAGGGAGCGCTGCTCTCCTTCGTGGCCGCCGTCGCCTCCTTCCTGGTCAGCTACGTGCGCGCCCGGGCCGAGATCGTGGCCGTGCCCCTGCGGGAGGGGCTGCTGGCCCGTCCGGAGCGCGTGTTCATCCTGGGCCTGGGCCTTATAATTGACCACGTGAAGATCGTCCTGTGGGTGCTGGCCGTGGTCGCCGCCCTGACCGCCGCCCACAGGCTCTTTTTGGCCCACCGACGCACCCGCAAGGAGGGAGAGGCTTGATCCCGCTCAGGGACCAGGAGCTGCTGCGCCAGCGCTTCCAGCAAGAGCTGGTAGACCAGGTGAAGATAGACTTCTTCACCCAGAAGGACCTGCCCATCTATCTGCCCGGCAAGGAGCCCTGCCGCTACTGCCGTCCCACCCAGGAGATGCTGCAAGAGCTGGCCGGGCTGACGGACAGGATCAGCCTGCGCATCCACGTCTTCGACGACGAGCCGGAGGCGGCGGCCAGGTTCGGCATCGAGCGGGTGCCGGCCATCGTCCTGCGCGGTCGCGACGGCGCCCAGCTCAAGTTCTACGGTCTGCCCAGCGGCCACGAGTTCCCCGAGTTCGTGGAGACCATCGTCCACCTGTCGCGACAGGAGGTGCCGCTGCCGGAGGCGGTGGTGCGCAAGGCGCGGCGCCTGCAGGAGAAGGCCACCGTCCAGGTCTTCGTGACCCCCACCTGCCCCTACTGTCCGCAGATGGTGCGGGCGGCCTACGCCCTGGCCATGGCCAACCCCAAGGCAGTAGCGGCCGAGGCCATCGAGGTGTCCGAGTTCCCCGACCTGGCCCGCCGCTACAACATCCGCGCCGTGCCCTACACGGTCATCAACGACCGGGTGGCCATACCGGGGGCGGTGCCACCCGAGGCGCTCCTGGAGCAGGTGGCGCGGGCCACCGGCGCCGCCCTGGTGGAGACGGCCCCCGCCGGCGAGACCACCCCCGCCGAGCTACCCTCCGACGACGAACCGCCGCCCGAGCGGCGCAGCCGCGGCGGCCTCATCATCCCCTGAGCAGGCGGCGGTAGAGGAGCAGGGCGGCCGCCCCCAGGGCCACGGCGCCGCCGGCCACCGCCCAGGGGAGGACATCGCCCCCGCCCTCGCCCCGCACCGGCAGCGGGGTCGCCGAGGGGGGCAGCGGCGTCACCTGACCCTGGCCGCCAGGTCCCGGGCGGGGCACCGGCCCCAGCCCCAGGCTGCGGCGCCACTCGTCCTCCAGGTCGTAGAGGCCCAGGCCGTAGACGGCCCGCAGGGCGCCGTCGGTGGTGGCGCCCCGCTTGAAGGTGGCGAACAGCTGGGCGAACTTCTCCTCGCCGTAGGTCTCGATGAGGTAGGAGACCAGCGCCCAGGACTGGCCGTAGAACAGGTTTACCCGGGCGGGGTCGCCCGGGTAGGAGCCGATGGACGACAGGGGCAGCAGGGCGTCGCGGCGGGCCGCCTCCTGGAAGGCCAGCCGGAATCCTCCCGGACTCTCCTGGGCGTAGACGGCCGTCCCCTCGTCCAGCCAGGCAGGTAGGTCACCAAAGGGCCCCCGACCGGCCACGGCGGTCACGACGTGGGCCAGCTCGTGGCGCAGGGTATCCAGGGCGCCCATGCCTGCCATCAGCACCGTGTCGTCGGAGACCTTCTCGCCGGCGGTGATGACCGCCCGGTCGAAGGCCTCGCTGCGCGGCACCAGGGCCGGGGCCATGTCCGAGGGGCTGGCGTAGACCCACACCTTCACCGGGAAGTCCACCTGCACCCGCAACAGCGTCTCCATGCGCGAGAGGGTGTCGGCGGCGACCTGCAGCAGGCGGCGCGCCTGCTCCTCGCTGCCGGCATACCAGTAGAGGACGACGCCTCCTTGTTCCAGCGAGCGGAAGGGGAAGCGGGGGTCGCTGTAGGTGGCCGTCTGCGCCTGGGTGAAGAAGGAGCCGCCGGCAGCGTCCCGCAGCTCCCAGCGGTATTCGACCACCGTGCCCGGGGCCAGGTAGGTGCGGGGCCAGCCCAGCACGTAGGTGGCGTCCACCTGCGTGCCCGGTTCCGCGTCCACGCCCACGGCCGCCTGCACGCCCCTGGGCAGCAGCCGGTAGTGCAGGAGCACGCGCTCGATGGGCACGTCGCTGGTGGCCTGCAGACGGAAGCGCAGCCCCTCGGGGAAGGCGTTCTCGGCCCGCTGGAAGCCTACCTGCACGGCCGGCTGAGCAGCGACGGTCGCCGTCGTCGCCAGCCAGACCAGGAAGGCCAGGGCCAGGGCCGCCGCCAGCGCCCTCACGACGCCACCTTGCCCAGTTGCTCCTTGAGGTAGGCGCGCAGGAAGCCGTCCAGGTCACCGTCCAGGACGCCCTCGGCGTCCGAGGTCTCGTAGCCGGTGCGGTGGTCCTTGACCAGCTTGTAGGGGTGGAGGACGTAGGAGCGCACCTGGTGGCCCCACTCGGCCGGCACGTGCTCCCCCTTCAGTCGTGCCTGCTCTTCCTGTCGCCTCTGCAGCTCTCGCTCCAGGAGCCGCGCCTTGAGCACCTTCAGGGCGAACTCCTTGTTGCGGGCCAGGGAGCGCTCGTTCTGACAGGACACGGTGATGCCCGTGGGCAGGTGGACGATGCGCACGGCGGTGGCGTTCTTCTGCACATGCTGGCCGCCGTGGCCGCTGGCGCGGAAGGTGTCTATGCGCAGCTCCTCGGGGCGGATCTCGACTTCGGTGGGCGCCTCCACCTCCGGCAGCACCTCCACCAGCGCGAAGGAGGTGTGACGGGCATGGGCAGCGTCGAAGGGAGAGAGGCGCACCAGGCGGTGCACGCCCTTCTCGGCCTTCAGCCAGCCATAGGCGTAGGGGCCCGACACCTCCACTGTGGCGCTCTTGATGCCCGCCTCTTCCCCGGGCGAGATGTCCAGGACGTGCGCCTCATAGCCGCGACGCTCGGCCCAGCGCAGATACATGCGCAGGAGCATCTGCGCCCAGTCCTGGGAATCGGTGCCGCCGGCCCCGGCGTGGATGGCGAGAATGGCATCGCGACGGTCGTAAGGCCCCGCCAGGGCCAGGGAGAGCTCCATCTCGTCCAGGCGACCGGCCAGCGCTGCCAGCTCCCGCTCCACCTCCTCGGCCAGGGCGGCGTCGCCCTCGGCCTCGGCCAAGGAGAGCAGTTCGGTCAGTTCGTGCAGGTGGGACTCGAGGCCGCGCCAGGTATCCACCTGCTGGCGCAGGTCGGCCAGGCGGCGCATGACGCGCTGGGCCTCTTGGGGGTCGTCCCAGAAGTGGGGGTCGGCCGCCCTGGCTTCCAGCTCGCGGGCCTCGCGCTCCAGGGTGGGGATGTCAAAGACGGTCCAGGACTTCGTCCAGCTTCTCTCGCAGTTCGCGGGCTAGCTGCCCTGCCTCGGCCATTTCCCGATACCTCCCAGACCATTGTAACAGGCGCTGCCGCTCAGAGCAGACGCGGCTGCGGGGCCGCGGGCGGCGGCAGCCGGCCCTTGGAGAGCAGGTCGGCCATTCGGGTCGGCTCGGGCAGGCGCTGGCCGCGGCAGAGAGCGAGGGTCCAGCGGGCCGCCTCCTCCAGGCCGATCAGGTGCCCGGGCGAGACGTAGAGGGGCTGCGAACCGGCCCTGGTCCGCACCACCAGGCCCACCACCTCCCCTTCGTGCCAGAGCTCCGTCCAGGCGCCCGCCTCCGCGGGGACGGGGCCGTGCTCGCCCACCAGCCTCGACTTGGCGCAGCCGATGGTGGGCACCTCCAGCAGCAACCCCAGATGGCAGGCGATGCCAAAGCGACGGGGGTGCGAGAGGCCGTGCCCGTCCACCAGCACCAGGTCGGGGGGAGGCTCCAGGCGGGCGAAGGCGCGGGCTAGGGCCGGCGCCTCGCGGAAGGCCAGCAGCCCGGGGATGTAGGGGAAGGTGACGGGCGCCTCCTCCACCACCTGGGCCACCGGCTCCAGGTCGGGATAAGAGAGGAGAACGACGGCAGCGCGGGCGGTGCCGCCGACGCGGCTGCTGCCGATGAAGGCCAGGTCGGCCCCGGCCACGTGTCGCACCTGCGAGGGCCCCCCGGCCACGACGACGCGACGCGACAGCTCCCGCTGCAGGCGCATGGCCTCCTGGGGCTCCAGGTCCCAGGGGTGAAGCTCCCGCACACGCACGGCTGGTCCCTCAGCACTCCTGGGGGAGGGCGAGGGAGAGGCGGCGCAGGGCGTCCAGCTTCTCCCGCTGCCCCAGCCGCGCCCGCTCCACCGCTCGCTTCAGCGCCTCCACCGTGCGGTCGTAGGTCTGTCGGTCCACCGGATAGGGGTGGCCGTCCTTCCCACCGTGGGCATAGGTGTAGCGGGCTGGGTCGCGATAGGAGGCCGGCGCGCCGTAGACCAGCTCGCTCACCAGGGCCAGGGCCCGCACCGTCTTGGGCCCCACCCCCTCGCTGCCCAGAAGCTCCTCGAAGTCGCGGGGCTGTCGCTCGTAGGCCCGCCGGAGCCCCGACTCCAGGCGGCGGGGGTCTACGTCCGCTAGCAGCAGGTGGTGACGGGCGGGGAGGTCCAGCCGTCGCAGTCCCTCCAGCTCGCGGACGATGCGCTCCGGCCCCTCGCGGGCCAGTTGCGCGCTCACCTCCCGCGCCGGCGCCGCCTCGTGGGCCACCATGTTCAGGGCGCTGCCCACGGCATCGGACACCACTCCCTTGTGGGGCTCGCGGACGAAGTCCTCCACCTCCTCGCCCAGCCAGTGATAGCGGCGGGCGTAGCGCGTGGCCTCGTTCATCCCCTGCTGCACCACCGCCCAGTGGCCGTCGGCCGTGAAGAAGATGGTGTGGTGATAGACCTGGTAGCCGTCCTGCAGGGCGGCCGAGTCCACCTTAGCGCTCATGCGCGAGGCGTAGACCAGTCTGCCTGGGGGGAAGGAGAAGCGCTCGGCCAGCGCCTCGATCTCGCCGGGGGTGCGGCGCGAGGTGCGACCTTTGCCTCCGGCAATGAATAGCCCCGCGTCCCTCTCGGCGCCGCGAAGCCCTTCCTTCAGGGCGGCACAGACCACCGTCGTCAGGCCGGAGGAGTGCCAGTCGAAGCCCAGCAGGCAGCCCAGGGCCTGGAACCAGAAGGGGTCGGCGACCCGACGCAGCACTTCTCGCGGGCCGAACTCTTCGGCCAGGGTCAAGAGCACGTAGCGCGAGAGGCGGGCCATGCGCTGGAAGAGCCAGGGCGGGGCCGCCCCGTCGTGCAGGGGCAGATGGGCGATACCTGTCCTGGGCACGTGCTCCTCTCCCGACCCCATTGTAGCCCCTGGCGCCGTCGTTGCCGCCCCCTGCACGTCGCCCTAGAATAGGGGGCCGGAGTCGTCAGCGAGGGCAGCTTCGTGGCCGACCCCGGAGCTCCGGTCACCGTCGTCGAGGTCGCCGTCCGCTCCACCGACATGGACGCCGACGGGGTGGTGAACAACGCCGTCTTCTTCATGTATTTCGAGCAGGCGCGGCTGGCCCACCTGCGCCGGCTGGGGGTGAAGTGGCGTCCGGGCGCCTTCGCCATCGCTGCCACCCAGGGTCGCTTCCTGGCGCCGGTCGCCTATCCCGAGACCCTCGCCGTGCGGGCCTGGACGACGCGGGTGGGCAGGACCAGCTTCGAGCTGGCCTACGAGGCCGTCCGCACCAGCGACGGCGTGCGGGTGGCGGAAGGCTCCTCGGTGCAGGTGTGGCTGGACGGCGACGGACAGGCGGCGCCGCTGCCCGAAGCCGTGCGACGGGCCCTCGAGTCGTCGTTGTCGTCGCGGGCGTGAGCGAGGGGCGTCCTCGTCCCTGGCCGGGGACCTGAGGCCGCGCTTCTCTCGGCCCGACGCCCCGGTGGGAGGACGCCGTGACACCCTGTCGTGATACGATTAGAGGTCGGGGGCTGGTGACCAGCCTGGCGGTCGTGCGGAGGGGTGCCGGAGCGGCTGAACGGGGCGGTCTCGAAAACCGCTAGGGGCCCCCGTGCCCCTCGTGGGTTCGAATCCCACCCCCTCCGCCAGCAGATGCTAGCCGCCCCTCGAACCCCGCTGCCTAGGGGCCCGGCCGGGGCGGGCAGGGCGTGCGCGGCCCGACGTCCCCTGTCCCGCTTCGCGGGACAGGCCGCTGGACGGGCCCCGACGCTCTCTCCACAATGGGCGCGTCGAAAGAGAAAGCGCGCTGAGGAGGGCCCGTCATGATCACCCAGCTAGGCTATATCGGCATCAGCGTCAGCGACACGAAGCGTTGGGAGTGGTTCGCCACCCAGGTACTGGGGCTGCAGGTGTTCAACCGCGCCGCCGACGGCACCATGCACCTGCGCATGGACCAGTTCCACCATCGCGTCGTCGTCCACCCCTCCGGCCAGGACGATGTGGCCTACGTGGGCTGGATGGTGCCGGGGCCCAGCGACCTCAAGGCCCTGGCCGAGCGGCTGCGGGCCAACGGCGTCCCCTACGAAGAAGGCACCGAGGAGGAGGCCCAGGCGCGCAAGGTCGTCAACCTGATCCGCTTCCAGGACCCGCTAGGGGTGACCCACGAGGCGTTCTACGGCTTTCTCGTGCCCGAGGAGCCTTTCCATCCCGGCCGGCCCATGTCCGGCCGCTTCGTCACCGGCACCCAGGGCCTGGGACATATATTCCTGCAGACCAAGAGCGACGCCGAGACGGAGAAGGCCCTGGACTTCTTCACCGAGTGCCTGGGCATGAGGCTCAGCGACTTCATAGACTTCGAGGTGGCCGGCCAGAAAGTGCACGCCATCTTCATGCACTGCAACCCCCGTCACCACAGCCTGGCCCTGGCCAAGATGCCCCAGGTGGACCGTCGCCTCAACCACTTCGAACTGGAAGTGGAGTCCATTGACGATGTGGGCACCGCCTACGACGTCTGCCTGCGCAACGCTGTGCCTCTGGCCGCCACCCTGGGCCGCCACACCAACGATCGCATGTTCTCCTTCTACGTCCAGACCCCCTCGGGCTTCGCCGTCGAATACGGCTGCGGCGGCCGCACCATTGACAACGAGTCCGACTGGGTCGTCCAGCGCTACACCAGCACCTCCATCTGGGGCCACGACTGGGGACAGGAGCTGACCCAGGACTACCTGCGCAAGGTCAGGGGGCGGGCGGGCTAGTCGTCGCGGGGCGCCCGGGCGTGGCCCGTCGCCGACAGGCGGGAAGATGGATGCCGGTGACGGCGACCCCGGCCTGACTGGGCACCTGGCTGCCTTCCTGAGCGACCTGACATACGCTCGCCTCCCCCAGGAGGCCGATGGCCTCCTGAAGGGGATGCTTCTGGACGTCCTGGGCACCACCCTGGCTGCCAATACCCTCAGCGGCGCCGCCAGGCAGGTCGTGGAGCTGGCCCTGCAGGAAGGGGGCACCCCCCAGAGCACCGTCCTGGGCTTCGGAGGGAAGGTGCCGGTGCTCATGGGCGCCTTCGCTAACGGTGCCCTGGCCCATGCCCTCAACTACGACGACTGGGGTGAGGGGGGCATCCACGCCGGTGCCACCACCGTGCCGGCGGCTCTGGCCGTGGCCGAGCATCTGGGCGGCATCGGCGGTCGCCAGCTGCTGACGGCCCTGGCCGCCGCCGCCGAGCTGGAGTGTCGCTTGGCGGCGGCCATCGTCCGCACGGGGGCACAGGGCCGATGGGTCCTGGGTCAGCTGGTGGGCTACTTCGGCGCTGCTGTCGCCGCCGGACGCGTCCTTGGCCTCGACCGACAGCAGATGCACAGCGCCCTCGGCCTGGCCCTGGCCCAGGCTGCCGGCACCATGCAGATGGTGGTGGAAGGCGACCCGCCAGCCAAGTCCATATACGCCGCCTTCCCCAACCAGGCCGGTGTCCTGAGCGCCTGGCTGGCCAAGGGGGGACTGGGTGCCCAGTGCTCGGCCCTGGAAGGGGAAGCGGGCCTCCTCGCCGCCTATCTGGGCCTGGAAGGACCCTTCCCGGACCTGCTCCAGGGGCTGGGCGAAGAGTTCTACCTGACGCGGGTGCGCTTCAAGCCCTGGCCGGTGAGCGGCATCGTGCAGCCGTTCCTGGAAGGCGCCCTGGAGCTGTCCCAACGCTATCGTCTGGAGACGTCGGCCATCGCTCGCGTGCACGTCAGCGGCGGCGAGCATATACGGCCCTGGTGCGAGCCGCTGCCCTTGCGCCGCCGACCGCCCAACCCGGCCGCGGCCTCGGACAGCATCCCCTACGCCGTCGCCAAGGCCCTCGTCCAGGGCGACTTCGGCCTGGCAGACCTGACAGACGAGGGCCTGCAGCGGGAGGACGCCCTGCAAGTGGCCGAAAGGGTCACCTACGCTATCGAGCCACACCTGGGCGAATCGGCCCTGCTCACAGTCGTGACCTGGGGTGGCGATCGTTACGCCGCCCGCGTGGACACGCCCCTGGGCCACCCTCGACGACCGGTGAGCTATCGGCGCCTGGCCGAGAAGTTCAGGCGCTGCGCCGCCTACGCTGCCCACCCCCTGCCGCCCGACAGGCTGCAAGCGGTAGTGGACATGGTCGAGCGGCTGGAAGAGCTGGAGGACGTGACCGCCCTGATCGCTCTCCTGACCGGCGATGGCGCCTGAGCCCCGATTGTGCGTCCGAAGCGGGCGCTGGGCCATGTCCCGCTCCCTGGGACACGGCGGTTGACCAGGGGTGGCGGGGCTGCGACCTACTTATGGCGGTATCGAGCGATATGCAGGGAATGCCGAGGCTCGCAGCGAGAGGGGCGGTGTCGCTGGCCCGAAGGTGGGGCCACCCCTGCCGCCTCTGAAGGCACGGGGACAGCCCCCTGGCGGCCGAGAGGGGCCTGACTCATCACCCGACGGCAAGAGGCTACGAAAGGAGGGAACCGTATGCTCGGTAACCGGGTATCCAGGCGCGACTTCCTCCGCTTTGGAGCAGGGCTGGCGGTCATGGGCCTGGCAGCCTGCCAGGAGGGCGGGCAGCAGCCGGCGGCCAGCCCCACCCCGGTAGTCACCGGCCCGCCCCTCAAGGTGGGCATCATCGAGCCCAACAGCGGCGTCTTCGCCGACCTGGGCCGCGACCAGATCAACGGCTTCAACCTCTACCTGGAGAAGGTCAACTTCGTGGCTGGCGGCCGTCGTATCCAGCTGGTGGTGGAGGACGAGACGGCCGACCCGGCCACGGCCCTGACCAAGGCCCGCAAGCTCATCGAAGCCGACCGGGTGGACATGCTGGCCGGCGTCATCAGCAGCGCCTCGGCCCTGGCCATGCGCGACCTGGTGCACCAGAGCCGCGTCTTCACGGTGATAAGCAACGCCTCGGCTAACGACATCACCCGGGCGCGCAAGAGCCCCTACATCTTCCGCGTGTCCAACACCAACTACCAGATGGCCTTCCCCCTGGGAAAGTGGCTGATTGACAACGGACACAACCGGATTGTGCTCATGTTCGCCGACTACGCCGCCGGACGGGAGGTGGCCGATGCCCTGCGCCAGGGCTTCGGCTCCGGCGAGATCGTTGACACCATACCCTTCCCCCTGGGCAACACCGACTTCAGCAGCGTCATAGACCGCATCCGCGCCAGCCGGGTGAACATGGTGGCCGGGTTCGCCGCCGGCACCGACGCCGTCATCTTCCTGCGCCAGTTCGCCCAGGCCGGGCTGGCCGGCCGCATTCAGCTGGCCCTCCACGACAGCGTGGACCGCGCTGAACTGGCGGCGGTGGGCAGGGACGCGCTGGGCGTCTATACCTCCGACTTCTGGGCCCCCACCCTGGACAACCCGGCCAACCGCCAGTTCGTGGACGAATATAGGCGCCGCTACAACGAGGAGCCCTCCCGCTACGCCGTGGCGGCCTACGACGCGGCCCGTCTGCTCGTGGAGACCATCAACGCTGTCAACGGCGACACCTCCGACCCCGACCGCCTGGTGCGGGCAGCCGAGACTATCCGCTTCGACAGCCCCCGCGGCCTGTTCGAGTTCGACCCCACCACCCACCACGTCGTGCAGAACATCTACCTGCGGCAGGTGAGGGAGCAAGGCGGCCGGGTCACGAACGTGGTGGTGTCCGACCTGGGCCGCATCAGGGACCCGGGCTAGGGGGCGACGGAAGGGCATGGAATACCTGTCGGCCCTCCTGAACGGCCTCTCCTACGGGATGCTCCTCTTCCTGCTGGGAGCGGGGCTCTCGCTGGTGTTCGGCGTGGGGCGGTTCGTGAACCTGGCCCACGGTGGCCTCTATATCATCGGCGGCTACGTGGGGTTCACCGTGTTCGATCGCCTGGACAACTTCTGGCCAGGGATGATCATCGGCCCTCTGGTGGGAGCGGGCCTGGGCCTGGCCGCTGACCTGCTGGTGCTGCGCCGGCTGCACGGCCACGGCCGCGAGCCGGACCAGGTGCTCATCACCTTCGGCCTGGCCCTCATCATCGCCGACGCCACCCGCGCCGGCTGGGGCGGCGACATCCGCAGCGTGCGCGCGCCCGCCCCCTTCGACCGGCCCCTCGAGGTGGGCGAGTTCATCTACCCCACCTATCCCCTGTTCATCATCGGCGTGGGGCTGCTGGTGCTCGCCCTGCTGTGGCTGCTGCTGCAGCGGACGCGGCTGGGGGCCATGATCAGGGCCGCTGCCGGCGACCCGCAGATGGCGCAGGTGCTGGGCATCCCCACGGGCCCCGTGCTGCGCCTGACCTTCGCCCTGGGGGTGGCCCTGGCCGCCCTGGGTGGGGTGGTGGGCCTGCCCCGCCTGGCCCTGGCCCCCGGCCGCGACTTCGAGATGCTGCTGCTGGCGCTGGTGGTGGTGGTCATCGGCGGCCTGGGGCGCATCGAGGGCGCCTTCTGGGCCTCCCTGCTGGTGGGCCTCACCGACTCCTACGGCAAGCTCTTCTTCCCCGAGTTCACGGTGGCCATGATCTTCGGTTTGCTGGCGCTGGTGCTCATCTGGCGACCGGAGGGGCTGCTGGGCAGGAGGGCAGCATGAGGGCCGCCCTGAGCGCCACCCCCTGGACGACGCTGGTCGCCCGCGCAGGGCTCCTGCTGGCGGTGGCCGCCCTGGCCGCCATGCCGCCGTTGTGGGGAGGTTACACCCTGCACCTGGGCCTGGTCACGGTGACCATGGCCCTGGCAGCCATGTCCCTGGGCGTGCTGGTGGGCTGGGGAGGGCTGGACTCGCTGGGCCATGCTGCCTTCTGGGGGCTGGGGGGCTACGCCGCTGCCCTCCTCTCCAAGCACTACGGGCCCTGGCCCTGGCTGGTGCTGCCGGTGGCCGCCGGCGTCGCTGCGGGCTTCGCCGTCGCCACGGGCATCTTCACCCTGCGCAGCCGCGGCATCTTCTTCCTCATGTTGACCCTGGCCTTCGCCCAGCTGGGGTTCGTGGTCACCTTCCAGTGGCGCGACCTGACCCGCGGGGACGACGGGCTCTCGGGCATCCCCGCTCTGGCGGGGTTCGAGGACCACCGCGCCCTCTACGCCCTGGCCACGATCTTCCTGGCCGCGAGCTACCTCCTCTTCTCCCGCCTGGTCCGCTCGCCGGTGGGGCGGGTGCTGGACGCCGCCCGCCAGAACGAGGCCCGGGCTCGCGCCCTGGGCTACCCTGTCTTCCTCTATCGCCTGGCCGTCTACGCCTTGACTGGGGCCATCACGGGGGTGGCCGGCGCCCTGGCCGCCCACGAACGGGGCTTCGTCCACCCCCGCGACTTCTCTCTGGCCGTATCGGCTACCATGCTCATCGCTGTCATCCTGGTCTCGCAACGGCGGCTGTGGGGGCCGGTGCTGGGCATCAGCGTGCTGGTGGCCATGGAGTCCTGGCTGAGCGCTCGCACCGAGTTCTGGAACCTGTTCCTGGGGCTCTTGCTGGTGGCGATAGTGCTGTGGGGGCGGGGCGGCATCGCCGGCCTGGCCGCCCAGGCATGGCAGGCCGTCGGCCGCCTCCAGCGCCTGCTGCCGAGGGGAAGCGATGCCGGAGCTGCGCGCCGAGCGAGTCTCTAAGGCCTTCGGGGGCATGCAGGCCCTGCGCGGCATCTCGCTGTCCGTGGAGAGGGGCGAGCGTCGGGCCATCATCGGCCCCAACGGCGCCGGCAAGACGACGCTCTTCCGCATCGTCAGCGGCGAGCTGCGACCCAGCCAGGGTGCTGTCTACCTGGACGGCCGCCGCATAGACGGCCTCACCCCTGAGCGCATCTCCCTCCTGGGCGTCGCCCGCACCTTCCAGATCTCCAGCCTGTTCCCCGAGATGTCCTGCCTGGAGCATGTCATGCTGTCGCTCCTGGCCCTGCGCCGACGCCAGCGCTGGTGGCCCCTCTCGTCCCTGGAGCGGCTCCCCAGCCTCGAGGAGGAGGCCCGGGCCGCCCTGGAGCAGGTGGGCCTCCACCGTCAGGCCCGTCTGCCCGCCGGCGCCCTGGCCCACGGCGACCGCCGACAGCTGGAGCTGGCCATGGCCCTCGCTCAGCGCCCCCGCCTCCTGCTGCTGGACGAACCCCTGGCGGGCCTGTCCGAACTGGAGCGGGAGCGCATTGGCCAGATACTGCTGCACCTACCCCCCTCCCTCACCGTCCTGCTCATCGAGCACGACCTGGCCTTCGCCTACTCCTTCGCCCACCGCATGACGGTGCTTCACTACGGCGAGGTGCTCCTGGAGGGAGACCCCGAGCAAGTGCGCAGCGACCCTCGCCTGCTGGAGGTGTATGCCGGCCGCGTGCTGGAGGAGGGGGAGGCCCCGGTGGTAGCGCCGCGCGAACGCGGGCTGGCCGCCCTGCAGGTGGCGGGCCTCGCCGCCGGCTACGGCGACGCCCAGGTGCTGCATGGCGTTGACCTGGAGGTGCGCCAGGGCGAGGTCGTGGCCCTCCTGGGCCGCAACGGCATGGGCAAGACCAGCCTCCTGCACACCATCATGGGCCTGCTCCGGCCCTGGAGCGGCCAGGTACTGCTGGAAGGCAGGGATGTGGCCGGCCTGTCGCCCCTGCAGCTGGCCCAGGCGGGCCTCTCCCTGGTGCCCCAGGGGAGGCGGGCTATCCCCGGCCTCACCGCCCAGGAGGAGCTGTCCCTGGCCCGTCAGCCGGGCCCCTGGAGCCTGGAGAAGGTCTATCAGCTCTTCCCCCGCCTCTACGAGCGGCGTCATGCCCCCTCCACCGCCCTCTCCGGCGGCGAACAGCAGATGCTGGCCATCGCCCGGGCCCTGCTGCGCAACCCGAAGGTGCTGCTGATGGACGAGCCCTCCGAGGGCCTCAGCCCCGCCCTGGTCCAGCGCATCGAGGAGACCATCCAGGCCCTTCGCCAGGAGGGGATGACCATCCTCCTGGCCGAACAGAAGCTGGACCTGGCCCTGAACGTGGCCGACCGCATATACGTCCTCGAGCAGGGCAAGGTGGTCTACGAGGGCGAGCCCGAGTCCCTGCGCTCCCAGCCCCACCTCCTCCAGCAGATGATGGCCATATACGGCTCCGCTTCCAGGCCGCAGGGCCAGAGCGCCTGATGCCTCTGTCCCGCCTGTGGGGACAGATTCGTTGACCGCCTGCCATGGGCTGCCCCTATGATGGGGGCGGAGTCGGCCTCCCCCGTCGGGGCCCCGGCTGGCAATTCGCATCGAGGTGCGTGTCCATGGCTGCGGTGCGTTCCGGCTATCTCCTGAACGGCGACAACCCCCTCAACTACCTGGAGTGGGGGGACGCCGATAGCCCGCCGGTGCTCTTCCTGCACGGCCTCACCGACTGTGCCTATGTCTGGCAGCCCGTTTGCGAGCGGCTGGCCGACCGCTACCACTGCGTGGCCCTCAGCCTGCGGGGCCACGGCGACAGCGGGCCCTCCCCCGAGCGGCAGTATAACTTCCAACTCTTCGCCAGCGACGTGGCCGCTCTGGTCCAGCACCTGGGCTGGCAGCGGTTCGTCCTGGTGGGGCACTCCCTGGGCGGCAGGACGTCCATAGCCTACGCCAGCAACAACCCCCAGCAGGTGAAGGCGCTGGTAGTGGTGGACGTGGCGCCGGGGTTGCCCAAAGAGGCCGCCTGGCGTATCAAAAGCAACATGGAGTCCATGCCGGAGCGCTTCGAGTCCTGGCAGGCGGCGGTGGAGCACCTGGTCGCTGCCAGGCCGGGGACACCACGACGGGTCATAGAAGAGCGGGCCTTCTACCTGCTGCGTCGCCTGCCCGAGGGTGGCGCCACCTGGAAGCTGGACCCCCTGGTGCGGCAGGAGTGGTTGGGGCCCGACCTCCCGCCCCGGGCCACCGCCGACGTCTGGGGCGCCCTGGAACGCCTGCAGTGCCCGATGCTGGTAGTGAAGGGCGAGACCAGCGACACCCTCAGCGCCGAGCTGTGCGAGCGCATGGTCAGCTTCGGCCGCAACAGCCGCTGGGCGGAGGTGCCGAGGGCCTCCCACTGGGTCTTCGACGACAACCTGGACGGCTTCCTGGCCGTCCTGGAGCCCTTCCTGGCCGAGCACGCCGGCTAGGCCCCCGCAGAGGCGATGGCTGCTCCGCAGGGCAGGCCCACCTCATGAACGGCAGGCCGATATGAGGCTGCGGGAGCAGCGGCCCATCGTCATCCTGGGTGCCCAGCGCTTCGATCGCACCGCTGCTCTGGTGGACGGCCTCCTGCCCACCGGCCGCATCTGGGTCATCCACGTGCCGCCCGCCCGACCGGTGGTGCCCGGCCTGTTAGCCGGCCTGTTCGACGCCGGCGAGATACCCCTGGCCCAATACATATTCGCCAGGGACCAGGGCGACCCCCTGACAGCCATACCCGTCTTCCCCGACCGCATCTTCGTACAGCAATACGTCTATGTAAGGCGGGACTCGGACATAGCCAGCCCGGGCGACCTGCGCGGGAAGAGGGTGTGGGTGCCGGGCTACCTCTACACCGCCTGCTTCTGGCACCGGGCGATGCTCCAGGAGCACGGCGTCCAGCCCCATGAAGTCCTCTGGTTCGCCGGTGGCCCCGAGATAGACCCGCGCATGCGACACCCCGACGGCGTGCAGGTGAAGCCCCTCCCCAGCCAGCAGATGGGCATAGACCTGCTGCTGGCCGGGGAGGTGGACTGCGTGATGCACGAGGCGACGCCGGTGGTGCCGCCCGGCCAGGAAGCTCGGGTGCGCCGCCTCTTCCCCGATGTCCACGCCCTGCAGCGGGACGCCTACCGACGCACCGGCTTCTTTCCCATCGTGCACATCATCGCCGTGCGGCAGGAGGCCCTGGAGTCGTGGCCGGAGCTGGGGGTGGAGCTGTGCCGGCTCTACGACCAAGCCAAGGCGGTAGCCTACCGCCTGCTCCAGAACGAGCGGCTGACGAGCCTCCCATTGATGCGGGTCTATCTGGACGAGACGATGACCCTGTTCGGCGACGACCCCTGGCCCTACGGCCTGGAACGCAACCGTCAGGAGCTGGAGACCACCCTGCGACTGACCTTCGAGCAGGGCCTGACGCGGCGGCAGCTATCGCTGGACGAGCTGTTCGACCCCCGCTCCCTGCAATACACCTTCCAGGCGCGCATGAGCAGCGGCGCCCCGCCCTGGAGCGGCGGCTTCCCCGCCAGCGACATCTGAGGGGCCTAACTACCCCTCCCTCCCGGCGCCTGGGCGCTGGGCGCGGAGGTGGAGGGCGCGGCGGGTGCCGGGGCCGATGGCCGCCCGCTCGTCCAGCCGTAGCCCCACCACCCAGGCGATGCCCCAACGGCAGCGGACGACGGGCACCCGGTCGCGCTCTTCCACCGGCACCTTGGCGTCCACCAGCAGGTCCTGCAGCTTCTTCTCGCCGCCCAGCCCCAGGGGCCGCAGCCGGTCGCCCCGCCGCCGCGAGGTGACCGTCAGCGTCGGCCCCACCGCATCGGCATCCAGATACGCCTCGTAGGGGTCGTCGGTGCGGGGCGACGACGGCGGTGGCACCAGACGGGCGTGGAATGTCCAGCCATCCACCTGCGTCGTGCCGGGCACCCGCAGGGGGGTTTCGGGCAGGAGCGACGGGCGGGGCGGGGCGCCCCTTCCCAGGCATACCTCTTGCGTTCCCACCGTCAGGACGACGCCGCCGGCCAGATGGACGCGCCCCCGACCGCGGGCGACCAGCGCCAGGGCCGCCTCCACCTGCCCCGCCTCGGGCTCGCGCCCGGGGCCGACCAGAACGGAATAGGCCCGTCGCAGCAGGCGGGAAGCGAGGGCGGGGTGCAGGGCGGCCAGTCCGGCCCTGTCCAGCGCCACTTCTCCCTCGCGGCAGCGGGCCAGGGACGGCCAGCGACGCTCCGCCTCCCCTTCCAGGTAGTCCACGGCCTGAGCAGCCAGGTCGGCCAGCCGCACCAGCGCCTCGTCCACTCGCGGGTTGAGCTGTCGCAGCGCGGGCAGCACCTGCAGACGGAGGCGGTTGCGCAGGATGGACGGGTCGCGGTTGGTGGGGTCGTGGCGGGGCACGATGCCCAGAGCATGGCAGCAGCGTTCCGTGTCCCGCCGCCAGAGGCAAAGGAGGGGCCGGGCCAGGGCCGGCCCTTCGCCCAGGGGCCAGGGAGAGCGGGGGCGCATGGCCGCCAGACCGTCCAGCCCGGAGCCTCGCAGCAGGTGCAGGAGCACCGTCTCGGCCTGGTCGGAGGCGGTGTGACCGGTGGCCACCACGTCCGCCCCGACCTTCGCCGCCTGCTCGGCGAGGAAGCGGTAGCGGAGCTCTCGCGCTGCCTCCTCCGGGGAGAGGCCGCCGGCGCGGGCGTGGGCCGCAGTGTCGCCACGGCCCCACAAGAAGGGGAGCCCCAGGCGATCCGCCAGGTCGCGGCAGTAGGCCAGGTCGCCTTCGGCCTGCTCGGGCGGGCGCAGCCCGTGGTCGAAGTGGGCCACGGCCAGCCCCAGGCCCATCTCGTCGCGGAGGGAGTGGAGCAGAAAAAGCAGGGCGGTGGAGTCGGGGCCCCCCGAAAGGGCTATCAGCACCCTCTCGCCGGGCAAAAGGCAGCCCGTCCGCTGGAGGAAACGGCGCACTCGCGTGCGCAGGGCGCGGAAGGCGGCGCCCTCGCCCATGGCCACTGCCCTCAGGGCAGGAGCCGTTCCCACCAGGGGCGGCCGTCGGGGGGCGAAGGGGTCGGCGTGGGCGATGGCGACACCACCATGATGCCTTTCTCGCCCGGGCGCACCAGCCCCAACTGCTGCCGGGCCACCATCTCGACGAATTCGTCGCTCTGCATGTAGGCGCGCAGGGCCTCCAGCCAGCGCTGGCGCTCCTGCAACTGCGCCACCTCCGCCCGCAGCCTGTCTTCCTCCTGCCGCAGCTGATGCGCCCGCAGGGCGCCCAGGGCGCCCGTGACCAGGATGTAGACCACCGCCACGGCCGAGAGGGCCAGCACCGCCCTGGCCAGCAGGCGGTCCCACAGACGATGCCCTCCCTCGGCAGCGGGACGACGCCTCATGGCAGCCAGCCCCTCCCGTCGCGCCCGCGCAGGTGGCAGGTGTCGTTCAGGCGACGCAGGGAAACCTGCTCCCCCGCCAGCTCCAGCTCGGAGATGGCGCCCACCGAGTGGCGCAGCCGGCGGAAGGAGGCGAGGGGCAACCCCAGCGCCCGCGTCAGCAGCGCCAGGATGACGAAGTTGTGGGTGACGACCGCCACCGTGTCGTCGGGGTGCGCCCGGGCGATGCGGGCGACGGCTTTCCAGGCCCGCTCCTGCACCTGGGGCAGGGACTCCCCGCCCAGGGCCTCCAGCGAGAGGTCGCGGTTGCCCAGCCAGCGCTCCAGGATGCCGGGGTAGCGCTCCCGCACCTGGGCGTAGGTCAGGCCCTCGGCCTGACCGATGTCCATCTCGATCAGTTCGGGGAGCACCTGCACCTCCACGCCACAGGCGCGGGCGATGGGGCAGGCCGTTTCCAGGCAGCGGCGGAGGGGACTGGAGTAGACGGTGGCGATGCCCTCCCCCGCCAGGGCCCTCGCCAGGCGACGGGCCTGGCGCCGGCCGGTGGCATTGAGGGGCACGTCGCCCCGGCCCAGGGCCAGCCCCTGGCGGTTGTAATCGGTCTCACCGTGGCGCACCAACAGCAGGCGCACGCCTAAAGCATACTACGCCCGCCGCCCGGCCGCAGCCACACCCGGCCGGGCAGGGCGCAACCCCCCAGCCGGACGACGCGACCGGCAGCCGAAGGCTGCCGCTTGCCCCTTCCCGAACCGGAAAGCCATAATGGGGGAAGCGATGTCCCGCCTCTCCCAGCTCTTGCGACGGGCCACGGCCAGCGAGGCGCCTCCCCTGGGCTTCGGCGCCCCCGCCCAGCGCCCCAGGGCGACCATGCTGGTGGTGGCCCGCCTGTCCGGGAACGCGTCCCGCCTCTCGGGGCGCCTGGAGGGCGCCGACGCCCTGCTGGTGGAAGGCGAGACCACGGCCGGCCTGCGCAAGGAGCTGCAGGCGCTGGAAGGCGTCCCCTGGGGCGTCCTGCTGGGGCATGCCAGCGCCGAGGCCATCGCACCCCTGCGCGAAGCGGGCCTGGACTTCCTGGTCTTCGACCCCGCCCAGACCGAGGCAGCCGTGCTCCTGGTGGAGGACGTGGCGCTGGTGGCCCGGGCCAGCACCGAGGCCAGCGACACCGAGTTGCGGCTGCTGGAAGGGCTCCCCCTGACAGCCCTGCTGGCCCCCGCCCCGTCCCTGCCCCTGACGGTGGCGGCGCGCATCGCCCTGCAGCGCCTCTCCGCCCTGACGCGGCTCCCCCTCCTGGTGCCTGTGCCCGCCGACGCCGACGCCACCCTGTTGCGCCTGCTGCGCGACGCCGGGGCAGCGGCGGTGGTGGTAGACGCCGCCGCCGGGCATCAGGCCCTGGCCGCCCTGCGCCGGACCATCGAGTCGCTGCCGCCCCGGGCGCGACGCCGCGAGGAGCGACCGGAGGCCGTCGTCCCCGTCTCCCTCCTGCCCCGCGCCGGCGGCGAAGAGGTGGAGGAGAACCGCCACCCGTCCGGCCCCCTCGGCCCCAGCACCTGACAGGTCAGTCCCGATCCGATGCCCGAAGGGCGGCAGGCGTCCCCGCTTGCGGGGCGCGACTCGGCCCGTCTGTGAGCGGGACAGTTCACCTTGACGTAGGAGTTAGACCGGTGTAGCCTCTGCCCTGAGGAGTGGGCGCACCATGCCCGAGGTGAAGGAATACCTGCAGATCGGCGAGGTGGCCGAGCGGGCTGGCGTCAGCCAGCGCACCCTGCGCTTCTACGAGGAGAAGGGCCTGCTCAAGCCCCCCGCCCGCATGGAGGGCGGCTTCCGCCTCTACACCGAGGAGGACGTCCGCCGCGTCAAGCAGATCAAGAAGCTCCAGAGCCTGCTGGGGGTGAGCCTAGCCGAGATCAAGGAGATGGTGGAGGCCCAGGACACCCTGCGCGAGATACGCGCCCGCTTCCGCCCCGACGCCCCGCCCGCCGAGAAGCTGGAGCAACTGCAGCGGGCCACCGAGGTCGTCCAGCGCCAGTACGACATCGTCCGCCACAAGGTGGACCAGCTCCTGGAGATGAAGTCGCAGCTGGAGGAGTGGCTGCGGACGTTCGAGCGCTGGCGCCGCTCCCTGGAAGAGCAGGCCGCCCGCGAAGGGCGGTAGCCCCTCACTCCTCCCACAGCGTCGCCGCCACCTCCACCCCTACCCGCACGCTGGGCTCCGTGGCCAGCTCCGGGCGCTCGCGCGCCTCGGCCTGGGGCAGGGGACGACCACGCGGCGGCCTCCCCCTGGGGCCCCTGGGCTGCCTGCGCGGGCCTCTGGCCATCGTCTCCCTCCCTCAGTCGTAGACGGCCACCACCACCGCGTCCTGAGGGTTGGCCTCGTCGAAGAAGACCACCACGCAGCGCCTGCCCGTCGTCACCTGGGCGGCCGGGACGCTCCTGGCCACCGGCACCCCTTCCAGCCAGACGGCCAGGGAGCCCGCCACCTGCACCGTAGCCCGGTAGGCGGCGCTGTCGAAGGACTTCACCACGCCCTTCAGCACCTGCACCGTCCCACCCCCCTAGGGCGCCCCCAGCCCCAGCCACTGCTGCCAGGTGCCGCGGCGGGCGTCGTAGCGGGTGCGGATGGAGAGCACTCGCCTGCGCGCCGCCGCCAGCCCCAGCGAGGGGGCCGTCACCGTCACCACGTCGTAGAGTTCCTGGGCGCAGTTGACGGGCACCAGCACCTCCTCGCCGACGGTGGCGAGGCGGATGCGCCGCGCCTCCCACAGGGCGCGGTCGGCGGCCTGGGCGGGCGAGGAGATGTTCAGGTCGTGCACCTGGCGCAGGCGGTCGCCGGCCAGGGCCACGCTCTCCCACAGGAAGGCCTCGGCGAAGGCCGCCTGCCCGAACACCTGCACCCGGTTGGCGGGCGGCAGCGACTGCCGCGTCACCGCCGCCAGCACGGGATGGCCCTCGCCATAGGCATACGCGGCGGCCTCGCTCTCCTCGGGATACTTCAGCAGCGCGAAGTTCTCCGCCAGCAGCATCACGTCGGGCACCAGGGCCAACAGGCGCCGGACCGCCTCCAGCCCCGTCTGACCCGGGTGGACGGTGAAGGCCGGGCGGATGTCCACCGCTGCCGGGGAGTAGCTGACGGTGCTGAAGGGCACCCCCGCCCGCGCCCAGAGGAAGGAGAGGATCCCGAAGACGTTACGCTCCCCCGGGGCCCAAGCGAACTGGCGTCGCGCCCGCCACGAGGCCAGCAGGCCCCAGGCGCTGGTCGCCTCCACCAGCACCGTCCGCCGGCCACCCTCATCCCGCACCTCCACCGTCGTCGCCCAGAAGCGGGGGGCGGGAGAGGACTGGGGGCCGTCGGCGGTCAGATAGCCCAGATGGACGGCCACCTCCGCCCCCGGGCGCAGGGGGCTGTCGGGGGCGGTCAGAGAGCCGTCGTCGGCCAGCTCCAGGCGCAGGGCGCCCCCGAAGGGCTCCTCGTCCATCTCCAGCCGCAGCAGGCGGTCGGCGACGTCGAGGGCAGGGGCCGAGAGGTCGGCCAGCCAGACGCCGTTGGGGGAGGATAGCCACAGGGCGGCCGGGCCCTCGCCCATGGCCACCCCCTGGGCGCCGGTGATGTCGCTGGGCAGGGGCTCCCGCCACCAGTTGTCGGCGAAGTCTATGCCCGGCACCAGGTGCGAGAGCTGCAGGCGGGCGTAGGGCTGGCTGCCGCTGTAGGACTCGACGAAGCCCAGGCGGTAGACGTCGGGGGCGGCCAGGCAGGGGGCGGCGAAGGAGACCCCCGAACCGGCGTCGGCCCGCTGCACCTCCCGCAGGGGCGACCAGGTGCCCACCGCCTGGCGGTAGCCGTCGCCGTAAACGACCGTCCACACCCCGGCCCGGCCGCCCGCCTCGGCGCCCGTCACCAGCAGGTCGTAGTCGCCGCCGTGGTGACAGGCCAGCCCACTGACGCTGCCCAGGCTGTGGGGCCAGGTCGCGGGACTCCCCCAGACGCCGCCCGTGCGCTTGAGGGCCACCACCTGGCTGGCCGTGGCGTAGGCCAGCAGCAGGTCGCCCGAGGGAGCGATGGCCAGGGCCAGACGCTGGGCACCAGCCGTGGAGGGCACCACCGTCGTCGGGGCGCCCAGGGTGACGCCGTGGTCGGCGCTCTCGCGCAGGGCCACCGAGCCGTCGGCGGCGACGTAGGCCAGCACCACCCGGGCGCCGCGGGCGGCCAGGGCCACCGCCTGCTGGGCGCTGCCCAGGGACGTCCAGGTGGCGAAGTCGGCCCCCGGCCCCGGCGCGGCCACCCGTTGGTAGTAGAGCTGGCCGCCGGCGATGCGCGCCCGCAGCAGGGAGCCGTCGCCGGCCAGGGCAGCGGTATGGGGGCCCTCCGGCTCGCTGCCGCTGTAGAGGCGCTGGAAGACGGCCCGCGCCACGCCTCCCGCCCGCGCCGAGACCAGCACCCGCAGGTGGGGGGAGGCGGAGGGCGACCGCTGGGCGGCCGCCAGCGAAGGCGGCAGATAACGCACCGCCACCCCCTCAGCCCTGGCGCCCGCCCGCGCCCTGGGCGGGGGTGTAGAGGCGGCGGGCGCGGACGGCGTTGCGCCGCGCGTGCCGCTCCAGCCCCTGCTGGAAGAGGGAGAGCATCCGCTCGCCCCAGGTCAGGTAGCGCCGCCAGACGTCCTCTCCCCCCACGTTCACCCGGTTGGCGGCGTAGCCCGACCACTCCAGGGCGGCGTAGGCGGCGGCGCCCGTGAGCAGCAGGTCCTCCAGGGCGGCCGGCACCGTGCAGGTGCTCTCGTCCAGCGTGTGCAGGCGGGTGTAGTAGACCCGCACCTGCTCTCCCGCCGTCGGCACCCGCTCGCCCAGTAGGGTCAGTCCCCCCGCCCAGAGGGAGAAGGGGACGTAGGACGGCGGGAAGAGGCCCACGGGATACTCCACCGCCTCCACCTCCACCAGCCCCTCCAGCCCCGACAGGGGCAGGTCGCGACTGCCGCCTGGCGCCGCGAGGACGGCCACCGCCTCCAGGGGGATGGCCAGGGAGAGCTCCCGCACCGCCCGCTGCAGGTGGCGGTCCAGCTCGGCGTCGCTCCAGCGCTGCTGGTCGGGGTCCTCGTCGCGCAGGTCGCGCCGCAGCCGCGCCCGCAACTGGACGATGTCCACCGCCCCCACCCCCTCAGCTCAGGCTGGCGTAGATTCGCAGCGAAAGGCTGGCGGCCTGGGCGCCCGTCACTTTCAGGAAGACAGTGGCGCCGCGCACCTCGGCCTCCAGGCTGGGGCGGGGGTTGGCCTGCAGCTCGGCGGCGTCGAAGCGCCGTCGCGCCCCGCCGAAGAAGCGCCCCGCCCCCGGGTTCCAGACCAGGAGCTGCACCTCCAGCCACTGCAGGCCGCTGCTGCCGGTGGTGTCCAGGTCGAAGCGGGCCATGCGGTAGCCCGTGCAGTCCAGGGCCTGGGCGGGGCCGCTGGGGTCGGCGGCGTCGGGGGCCGACAGGGGGCCCCGGTGCAGCACCGGGGCCGTCCCCTCGTAGACGGGGCCCTTGGGCACCCCCTGAGCGTCGAGCCTGACGTTGGCCATGCCTGACCCCCGCCGCCCTTACGGGCGCACCCCCACCAGCTTGGCCAGCTTCACCTTGTTGAAGAGGGCCACCGCCGCATACCACTTGATGCGGATGCGGGTGGCGTCCTTGCTCTCCAGGCTGCCCACTCGCTCCACCTGCAGGCCGCCGGGGGCCGTCAGCCCCGCCACGCCCCCCTCGCCGAACTGCAGCGCGTAGATGGTGGAGCAGTCGTTGGAGGTGCCCACCGTCTGGTTGTCGGGGATGTAGTCGCAGATGCCAATAGGGATGCCGTCGTAAAACTGGACCATCTGCCCGAACTCGTTGCGGTCCGTCTCCAGGAAGCCCCCCGACTGCCGCGCCAGGCGGTTCAGTATGCGACGGCTGCGCCGGCTCATGAGCAGCATGTCCGGCTTGCCGCCCTTGACCAGGTCTATCAGCTCGTCCAGCTTGTCCAGGGTGAGGGTCCCGCCGTTGGCCCCCATGGAGATGGTCTGGGAGGACTCGCACAGGCGGTCTATGCCGTCGAAGGCCTTGGGGTTGGTGCTGCTGTTGCCGTTGATGAAGGTGTCCTCGAAGAGCTGGCGCACCGCCTTGGCCTTGAGCTGGACCACCGCCGCCTCCAGGTCCTGCAGGTTGGAGCGGGTGGCCAGCAGGAAGTTGTCTATGTCGGCGTCGCCGCCCATGATCTTGAGCTGGGCCGTCTTCTGCTCGAAGGTGGGCGTGCTCTCGGTCCAGGTGTCCCCGACGTCGAAGAAGGCCGCCTGGGGCGCCGTGGCCTCCTGGTTGTAGGTGAGGCCGTTGCCCTGGATCTCGATGAACGGTAGCGCCTGGAGTATGGGCGACTCCTTGATGATGGTCTCGATGACCCCCACCAGGAGCAGGTCGTTGGAGAGCTTGGCCGCTTCGGCCAGCGTGAGTGCCATCTCCCTTCACCTCCCTCGTTCGCTCTGCGGCTAGCGCCCCTGCAGCCCCTGGCGGATCTTCTCCAGGGGCGAGAGGGACGACAGGTCCGGGGCCCGCCTGGGTGGCGCCCCGGCCGGGAAGCGCTGCCCCTGCGCCTCCTCCTCCAGCCGCTCCCGCAGCCGGGCCACGATGCCCTCGGCCTGCTCCAGTTGCCGGTCTATCTCCTCCAGGGTCTCGCCCGTCACCAGCTCCGCCGGCAGTTCGGGGCGGGCGGCCAGGCGCGCCTCGCGGTAGCGCAGGGCAGCCTCCCGCAGGCGTTGGCGCAGCTCCTCGGCCTCGGCCCGCGCCTGGGAGAGCTCCTCCTGGCGGCGGGCGGCCTCCTGCCTGGCCTCCTCCAGTTGCTGCTGCAGGAGCGACGCTTGCTGCCGGAAGTGGGCGGCGCGGGCCTCGGCGTCGGCCACCTGCCCCTGCAGCGCCTCCAGCTCGCGACGGGCCTCGGCCAGCTCCTCGGCCAGGGCCGCCACCTCCTCCTCCTCGCTCTCGGCCATGAGCATCACCTCCTCCGTCCGCCCCCGCAGACTAGAACATATGTTCCATTGCGGCAAGGGGCAGGTGACACCTCAGCACCGTGTGGCGCACGGAAGGAGCAGAGCGAGGGGCAGGGGCTAGCGACCCTCGAAGATGCGACGCGGGTTATCCACCAGCATCTGCTCGATCTGGCGCTCCGTCACGCCCCGCTCGCGCAGGGCCGGCAGCACCTCCTGGTGGATGTGGCAGTAGTGCCACTTGGGCTGGGCCGCCCGCAGCGCCTCCATGGGGAACCAGTCAATGCACACCGAGGCGTCGTGGGAGAGCACCATCCGCTCGGCGTAGCCCCGCCGACAGAGCTCGGCCACCACCTCCACCCGCTTCTCGAAGGTGGGGAAGTGGGGCGCCGCCGGCACGCTGTAGATGCCGAAGCGGTCCATGCCGATGTAGGAGCCGTTCTCCATGAGCTGGATCAGGTAGTCGTAGTCGTCGGTATCGCCCGAGTGGCCGATGACCACTCGCGACAGGTCCACCCCCTCCTCCCTGAAGATGCGCTGCTGGTCCAGCCCCCGTCGCGTCCAGGAGTGGGTGTGGGTGGAGATGGGCACCCCCGTCTCCAGGTGGGCGCGGGCCGCCGCCCGCAGCACTTTTTCCACCTGCGGCGTCGGCCCCGGCTCGTCGGTGACGCACTTGATGATGGCCGCCCGCACGCCGGTGCCCTGGATGCCCTCGCGGATGTCGCGCACGAACAGCTCGGCCAGCCGGTCGGCGCTGTAGGTGCGGAAGGTACGGGGCATCTCGTCGTCGCTGTAGATGTAGATGCCCGTGGCCACGATGATGTTGAGCTGGGGCACCTGTCGGGCGATGCGCTGCACCAGGGCCACGTCCCGCCCTAGGCCCATCACCGTCAGGTCTACCAGTGTCCGCACCCCCAGGGCCGCCACCTCCCGCAGCCGCTGGACGGCCTCGGCCACCCAGCGCTCCTCTTCCCACAGGTGGGGGAAGCTCATGTAGGCCGGCTCGGAGCGCACGAAGATGTGCTCGTGCATGAGGGTCTGGCCCAGCTGAGAGGTCTCCACCGGCCCCAGGACGGTCTCCACCGGCATGGCCCACCTCCTGACGTTGACGTTCAGGCTAGGGGGATTATAGCATTGGGCGCAAGGAGGAGAAGGGGCCAGCCATGCTGTTCGGAGTGCACCTGCCCCAGGTGGGGGCCCTGGGCACCCGCGAGAACGTGCTGGCCTTCGCCCGCCGCGCCGAAGAGCTAGGCTTTCACTCCCTCTGGGCCAGCGACCACATCGTCATCCCCCGCCGCATCGCTGGCGAGTATGCCGGCGGCGGTCGCTTCCCGGTGGGCCCCGACATGCCCTTCCTGGAGCCCATCTCCCTCCTCCACTTCGTGGCCGCCGCCACCGAGCGCATTCGCCTGGGCACATCGGTCATCGTCCTGCCCATGCGCAACCCCATCGTCACCGCCAAGGAGCTGGCCACCCTGGACGTCCTTTCGGGGGGCCGCCTCATCTTCGGCGTGGGCGCCGGCTGGATGGCCGAGGAGTTCGAAGCCCTGGGCGTCCCCTTCCGCGGGCGGGGCCGTCGCACCGACGAATACCTGGAGGTGGTGCGCCGCCTCTGGACCGAGGACGACCCCTCCTTCCACGGCCGCTACGTGCGGGTGGAGGGCATCGGCTTCGCCCCCAAGCCCCTGCAGAGGCCGCACCCGCCCATCTGGGTGGGCGGAATGGCCGAAGGCGCCCTGCGACGTGCCGGCACTTACGGCGATGCCTGGCACGCCACCGGCACGGTGGACACCGAGCTGCTGGCCCATGCCTTCGCCCGCGTGCGCCAATACGCCCGCGAGGCCGGCCGCGACCCCGACCGCATCCTCCTCTCGGTGCGGGCCGACCGCTTCCTGCGGGGTGAGCCGGCGCAGGTGGTCGAGGTGCTGGAGTCCCTGCGCCGCATCGGCGTGGGCCACGTGCTGACCGCCTTCCCCGCCCCGACCCTGGACGAGAGCCTGGCGCTGATGGAGCGCTTCGCCCGCCAGGTGGCCCCCGCCCTGGCCTAGGCCCTCGTCCGGCTCCCGTTTATGTCAAAAGGCCTGTCACGGACGGCACCCCCGCGCGTCTCCACTAGGAGCGGGAGATGGCCGAGCACTACATTGGACTGGCAGGGGGATAGCGTGGCCGCCGGTGGTCACGAGGGCCAGCAGGCTGCCCCCGACGACGTGGCCCTGCTGGTGCGCCGCGCCCTGCGGGTGGCCCAGACCGCCCAGGAGCTGGCCGCCCAGGAGCGGTCTCACTCCCCTTCCCATCCCGCCGCCCTGGAGTCGCTGCTCATAGACCTGGGCCTGCGCGACCTGGGCACTTTGGTGCACGCCGGCCGCTGCGCCTGGCTGGCCACGGCCGTGGCCCAGGCCCTACCCCTGCCTCCCCGCTTCGTCTGGGTGGTGCGCGCGGCCGCCGTCCTCCACGACCTGGGCAAGCTCTGGGTGCCGCCCAGCGTGCTCATGAAGCCCGGCCCCCTCACCGACCGCCAGTGGCAGCTCATGCGCCGCCACCCCGAGCTGGGCGGCGACGTCCTCTCCTCGCTGCCCGGCCTGGCCGATGTCAAGGACGCCGTGCTCCACCACCACGAACGCTTCGACGGCCGCGGCTACCCCCACGGGCTGAAAGGGGACGAGATACCTCTGGCCGCCCGCGTCCTGGCCATCACCGACGCCTTCGACGCCATGACCAGCGACCGCCCCTATCGCAAGGCGATGCCTCCCGAGCAGGCGCTGCGGGAGCTGGTGCGGCACGCCGGCAGCCAGTTCGACCCCGACATCGTGGACGTCTTCCTGCAGGTGCTGCGCCGCGAGCCTCCCCCCTGGTGGGGAGAGCAGAAGGTGGTCCTGCCCTAGCCCTCCCCGTCCCCCTGGCGGCCCTGGGCCAGGGCCCGCTCCTCCTCCAGCCAGCGTCCGAACTCGCCCAGGGCGTCGGGGGTGCCCAGGGCCAGCGCCGCCGTCCGCCGACTGTGGATGCCCGCCGCCACCAGGCGCGCCTCGTCCTGGGCCAGGCGCGAGCGGTCCTGGGGCAGCACCGGCCCCCAGCTCACCTCCACCCGCAGCGACGAGTAGGGGCGCCGCCGCTGCTGCTCCAGCAGCCGCAGCACCATCTCCGTGCGCCGCTTGATGGCCGCCGTGCGCAGCAGCCGCTTGCGCTGCACCTTCTTCACCAGGGGGTCCAGCTCCATCTCCAGGGCCACGCCCGAGAGGGCCTGCCGCCCCTCGCCGAAGGCGGCCCGGGGCACCTCGGCCAGGTCATGGAGGACGCGGAAGAGCAGGTTCACGTAGTCCACGTGCAGCCCGACGCCGCCCCCCTGGAGCAGGTCCAGCAGGTAGGCCCGCGCCCGCTCCGGCAGCTCCCACACCGCCCCCGGCTGCACGGCGATGTCCCGCGCCTCGCTCACGTTCTCCAGCACGGCGATGGGGTTTCCCGAGAGCTCCAGGATCAGCGAGAGCTGGCTCATGGCCCGGTTCAGCTCCTGCACCGCCTCGCGGATGGGCGGTATGTCCGACGCCCCCCAGAACTGCTTCGGCTCCCGCAGGTTGGGATAGATGACGAAGGGGATGAAGCCGTAAGGGTTGGGGCGCTCCTCGGCCAGTGCCGAGTCCACCCAGAGCTGGAACCCGTCCGCCGTCCACACCTCCACCACCGTGTGCTGGGCGGGAGAGAAGGGGGACGGCCGGCTGCCGTTGCCCCGTAGCTGGGGATAGGCCAGGGCGAGCTCCTCGCCCGTGAGCTGGTAGCGCAGGGCCACCCGCCAGACGCGGGCCACGTCGTCGGGCTCCCACCAGGCGAAGAGCCCCTGCACGTCGGGCGCCGAGACGCGCACCGTGCGCTCCCGCGGATCCCAGGTCACCTTGTAGCAGGCGTCGCCCAGCACCGAGCAGTCTATCTCGTTGTCCAGGTCTATCTGGTCGAGGCCGTTGGCCTGGTGCACCTCCTTCAGGGCCTCCTCCGCCTCCCGGGCCAGCGCCTCGGCCTGGGGCGATGGCTGCCGGGGCAGCAGGTGCACCTCCAGCCCGTTCATCACGTAGGAGGCGGTCTTGTCTATGACCGCCTTGGCGTAGTTGAAGGTGAGGCGCCGCTCCCGCCGCCGCGGCGGGCCGTCCCACTGGGCGCCGCGATAGAAATCGAGGTTCTGACGATAGGCCTGCAGCCGCGCCAGGTCCATGCGGGCCAGTTGCTGGGGCAGGGGCTGGACAAGGGCGCTGCTCATGGCTCCCCTCCGTGGCCGTTGCCGGCGCGGGCCTTCTCGAGGGCACGGAAGACGGTGCGCCGCGAGACGCGAAAGCGCCGCGCCAGCTCCTCGATGCTCAGCCCCTGCCGACGCAGGGCCACGATCTGCTGGTCGCGATAGGCGCCCAGCAGGGCCCGTATGCCCCCGGGCTCGTCGTAGCGACAGCGGGGCAGGGGACAGGAGAGGCAGGAAGGATGGATGTCGCAGCCCGTATCGCGGTAGTCGGTGTGCTCGGGCAGGGCGTCCTCCCGCACCCGCTGCAGGGTGCGGACGGCCCCCGCGCGCTGCTCCTCCAGGGCCGGGCTCTGCACCTTCATCACCCCCTCGTCGGGCGGCCCCGGGCCACCCGCGGCCCGCTGAGGCCCGCGGCCGCCTCCACCGCCAGGGCCAGGCTCACCAGGTAGTCGTCGTGGCCCTGGCCTTCCGGCACGTAAAAGGACATGGTCCGGTCGGGCCGATAGACCGCCCGGGCGCTTTCCAGTTCCCGCCAGGCCTCCCGCCACTCGGCGGAGCCGTCCTGGGCGTAGAGGCGCAGGCGGCCACCGTTGACGGCCGCCAGCAGGCCGTAGCCCAGGCGCGACTTGGCCTCGGCGCTGAAGCGCAGGGGGAGCACCACACCCTCGCCCAGGGAGCGGGCGAGGAGCCGCGCCAGTGTCTCCCCCAGGCCGGTGGCGTCCACCGCCACCCGCCGCACCCGCCAGACGCGGCCCAGCAGGTCGGCCAGGGCGGCGTAGAGCTGGTCGTGGGGCGTGCCCACGAAGGCCCGGTGCTCCACCACCTCCAGCAGCGGCTCCCGCACGGCTGCCTCCGGCGGCGGGAACAGGACGCGAGCGACGGTCAGGACGGTGGCATCGTGGCCGCGGCCGCTCCCCTCCCAGTCCTGGCCCCCCACGTCCAGGCCGGCCACGTATACCTCCCCCGCCGCCGGCGTCGCCTGGCGGGGGTGCCCGCCCCGCAGTTGGGCCAGCTGCGAGGGCGAGAAGAGCCTGCCCCCGCCGCCTATGGGCCGCAGGGCATACTGGGTGCGGAAGAGGGGGTGCTCCTCGCCCAGGCGCAGCCGCTCGGCCTCCACGAAGCGGGCGTAGGCCGGGTTGTGGCGGGCCACCTCCTGCCAGTCCCACTGGAAGTGGCGGCGCACCCCGTCGCGACGCTCCAGCTCGCGGTGGTGCTCGGCCATCTCCTCCAGCAGGGTGGAGCCGTCCCAGGGGGTGCCGTAGAGGACGACGGTGGCGCCGGTGGCGGCGACCATGGGCAGGAAGTCGCGCTGGAACTTCTCCCGGTCCACCTCCTGGGCCTCGTCCACCTCCAGCAAGAGGGTGGCGGTGTGGCCTACCACGTGCGCCCCCGGCTCGGCCGAGAGGAAGAGCTGGCGGGCGCGACCCAGCCGCACCGCCCGCCCCTCCTCCAGGGAGGCCAGCTCCCCCAGCCCCGCCTCCTGCAGCCGCTGCCACAGCCGCCGCAGGCTGATGCGGGCCTGGGGGTCGAAGGTGGGGGCGCACTTGACCAGCTCCTCGGGCCGGTGCAGGTGCCGGGCCAGCAAATACAGCTCCATCTGGGCCGAGAGCTCGTTCTTGCCCGCCTGCCGGCTCATCATCACCGTGAAGGTGAGGCCCCGGCGCCGGCGCACGCTCTCCAGCACGGCCCGGGCCACCGCCACCTGATAGGGCCGCAGCACCTTGCCGAGGGGGAACACCCTAGTCACCGTCTGCCCTCGCTGGTGGCCCCATACTAGAACAAATGTTCCAGAGGCGTCAAGCCCCCGCCGTCAGCGCCGGGGCACGGCCGCGGACAAAAAAGGGGGCGGGGGCATGCGCCCCCGCCCGCCGGACAGCTTTCGCCCTAGCTCAGGGCGCCAGCCACAGCTCCGGGAAGCGCCACTTGGCCTCCCCCGTCCACAGGCTGCCGGTGTTGGCCACCTTCTTGTTCACCCCCACGAAGGCCACCCCGTAGAGCATGGGCACATACAGCGCCTCCCGCAGCACGAACTGGTTCACCCGGTGGTAGATCTCCTTGCGCCGGTTCTGGTCGTATTCCCTCCGCCCCTGCTCCAGCAGGCTCTGCAGCTCGTTGTTGGCGTCGTGGGCCACCAGGAAGTCGAAGATGGCGGTGAAGTAGCAATGGTCGCCGCCGCTCACCCCCGTGTGGGGGTCGAGGGAGGAGGGCTCGAGGCCGAAGGCCACCGGCAAGACGCCCCCCAGCCGCGGCCGCGCCTCCTCCGCCGGCAAGGGCGTGGAGGGTGCCTCCTCGCGACAGGCCAGGAGGGCCGGGGCGGCCAGCCCGGCACCGCCATAGAGGGCGCCGCGCAGGAAGGCCCGCCGCGTCGCCCTTCTGCGCCAGAACCGCTGCCAGTAGCCGTCGTCTGCCAGCATCGCCGTCACCTCCGGCGCGGCCGCGCCGCGCTCATACCTACCCTTCGTTTCCTTCTGATTAGTTCGGCGACATGATAGGTGCCCACCGGCGGACTGTCAATACCTTGCCGGGACGAGGGGCCCTGCCTTCGATGGCCCTTAACGGCAAGGCGGGAGGGTCCTCGCCGGGTCATGCCCTCCCGCCTGCCGGAGGGGAACCGTCAGGTCGGCGCTGTCCAGCCCTGTGTGGTCTTTAATTCCGTCTGGACAGATGGTATATTCGAGTATGACGGCTGTCAAGGCGCCCGCCGCTTCTGGTCACAGCGAGGTCCCCCGGCCCCTTCGCTTATCATGGCCCCCAAGGAAGCCGGCGCCAGCCCGAGGGGGCAGCCATGAGTCAGCCGCCAGCCACCCCCGGCCCCTCGGCCGGCCGCGAGGGCTGGGGCTACGTCCAGAAGATCTGCCACATAGACCTCAGCGAGCAGCGAGGAGGGCAAGCCACCCTCCCTGGCCCAGCTGGTGCTCACCCGCAAGCGCGAGGGCGTGATCCACGGGGCCTGGCAGGGGCCGGCGCACCTCTCCTTCGGCGCCCGCTCGGAGCTGGACCCCTGGCACCGGCTGCCCGTGCGCCGCGTCATCACCGCCTACCACGTGCGGGGCGATTCCACCCTGCTGGGCGGCCAGGTCATCGAGGAATGCTGGCCTGAGCGCCGGCGCCGGCGCCGGCGGCCCGACCCGCCCTTCCCTGCCGCCGCCTCTCCGTGATAGAATCGCCTATGACATAACGCGAGGCGCCCGGGCCGAGGGCCGCGCTTCGTCCTGCCAGCCGTTATGGGACCCATAAGGCCCGACAGGCTCTCTCGCCGCCCCCCCGAACGGCGCATCGTGTGGGGAAGGCCTTTGCCCCCACGCCCGCCCGCCGGGGCACCCAAGGGCCCCCCTCCCCCACCGCCAACCACCCGCCGCGACCCCGCCCCCTACATCGTCGGCGGCACCATAGGCCTCATCCTGGTCGTCGTCCTGGCGGTGGTGGTGGCCTTCTCCTGCCTGGGCGGCGGGGGTGGCCAGGAGCAGCTGGCGGCGGGCATCGTCGCCCGCTCCACCCGCCCCCCACCCCTGCCGGCGGGCCTGACCATGGCCAGCCGCAACTACTTCGTGTTCGAGGTGCGCCAGGAACCCGACCGCCCCGTGCGCCTGGGCCTGCCCCTGGCCCAGGGCTTCCGCCCGGGGCAGGAGCTGAGCTTCTGGACCCACGTGGACGGTCAGTGGCGGCGGCTGGGGCCGGCGGTGGTCGTCTCCGCCGCCGCCTTCCAGCAGGGCGGTTGCCAGCCGACCACGAGCATCAGCGCCGGGCCACTGGTGGCCTGCGGCGAGTTCTCGCCGCCCCTCCCCCGCAACCTGGCCGTGCTGGCCGGCGGCGCCGCCGGCGCCGTGCGCGTCATCGCCTCCATACCTGGGCGCTCCGCCCTGGCGCCCGAGGCCCGCGAACTGGCCGCCATCGTCAGCCCCCGCGACTTCCGCCCCCGCGAGGACGGCTCCCTCGAAGGCACCCTCACCCGCCCCGAACTGAGGGCGGGACAGGAGCTGATGCCCACCATCGTCGCCAGCGACGGCCCCGCCATCCAGAGCGTGAACGTCATCCTCGCTGACCCCGCCCGTCGTCAGGCCCATGTGGAGCAGATCGTCCGCCTGGTGGAGGAGCAGGGGCTGGCCGGCATTGACCTGGAATACACCCAGGTGGAGGCGCGCCTGTGGGTCTCCTTCCAGCAGATGGTGCGGGAGCTGGCCGACCGCCTGCACCAGCGCGGGCGCAAGCTCTCCCTCACCCTGGCGGCGCCGGTGGGACGACAGGCCCTGGACTGGCGCCCCCTGGGGCAGGCGGCCGACATCGTGCGCGTGCTCCCCGCCCCCGACCCCCTGTCCTACCGCGACGACATGGCCCAGGCCCTCACCTTCGCCGCCAGCCAGGTGGAGCCTGCCAAGCTCTTCCTGGTGCTGAACCCATACAGCCAGCGCCGCAGCGCCAACGGCAGCCGGAACATCGGCTACCGCCAGGCCATGTCCCTGGCCCTGCAGGTGCGCTACACTCCCAGCGAAGAGATACGCCCCAACACCCCCGTGCGCCTCGAGGCGCCCAACCTGGCCACCGGCGGCATCGTCTGGAGCAACGACGCCGCGGCGGTGGCCTTCGCCCTGGAGGGGGGCAGCGAGACAGTCTTCATCGAGAACTTCTTCAGCGCCGGTTTCAAGCTGGAGCTGGTCACCGCCTTCCGCCTGGGCGGGGTGGTCGTGGCCGACGCCTCCGCCGGCGCCGACGTGGCCAACCTCTGGCCCGCCATCCGCAACCTGCTGGAGACGGGCGCCCCGCCCCTCCTGCGACCTAACCCCAGCGCCCTGGTGGCCCGCTGGGCGGCCAGCGACGGGCGCCTCTCGCCCGCCGAAGGTGCCGCCACCACCTGGACGGCCCCCGCCCGCGGCGGCCCCTACCAGGTGGAACTGGTGGTCAGCGACGGGGTGGAGCGCTTCGGCCGGCGCATAGCGCTGCAGGTGACGCCGGAGCCCACCCCCACGCCGACGCCCAGCCCGACGCCTACGCCGCGACCCAGCCCCACGCCGACGCCCCGCCCCAGCCCTACTCCTACGCCCACCCCGACCCCAACACCGACACCAGAGCCTACCCCAAAGGATAGCCCTACCCCCCGCACCCCGTCGCCCACAACCACCCCCACCCCCACCGCGACCTCGACGCCGTCCTCCCCTTCCGGCCTGGTATTAGACTAGGTGGGGAGCCCATGAGGGTCACCGCCGGTCGGGCCAGGGGCAGGGAGCTGAGGGGGCCGCCCGGCGCGCGCCCCTCCTCGGGACGGGTGCGGGCCGCCCTCTTCTCGGCCCTGGCCGCCCTGGGCGCCGACCTGGAGCGGGTGCTGGACCTCTACGCCGGCTCCGGCGCCCTGGGCATCGAGGCCCTCTCCCGCGGGGCCGCCTGGTGCGACTTCGTGGACTCCAGCCCCGCCGCCTGCCGCCAGGTGCGCCGTAACCTCCAGGCCACCGGCCTGGCCGCCCAGGCCCGCGTCCACTGCCTGCCCGTGGAGCGAGCGGCCGAGCGCCTCCGCGGCCCCTATTCCCTCGTCCTGGCCGACCCACCCTACGGCGACCCCACCGCCCTGGCCGTCCTGGAGCGAGTGGCTTCCTCCCCCCTGGTGCAGCCCGGCCGGACGGTGCTGGCCTACGAGCACAGCTCCCGCCAGCAGCCCCCGCCGCGGTTGGGGCCCCTCACCCTGGTCAAGACCCTGCGTCACGGCGACAGCGCCCTATCCTTCTACAGATAGGAGGTGCGAGTTGGTCACAGCCGTATACCCAGGTCGCTTCGACCCGGTAACCAACGGCCACCTAGACATCACGCGGCGGGCGGCCTCCCTCTTCCAGCGGGTGGTGGTGGCCGTCTACGACCTGCCGCCCGAGAGCTCGCTCTTCAGCACCCAGGAGCGGGTGGCCTTCTTCCGCGAGGCGGTGCGAGACCTGGAGAACGTGGAGGTGAAGCCCTTCAAGGGGCTGACGGTGGAGTTCGCCCGCAAGGAGGGGGCCACGGTGCTGGTGCGGGGCATCCGCGCCGTCACCGACTTCGAGGCCGAGTTCGACATGGCCCTCATGAACAAGCGCATGGCCCCCGAACTGGAGTCGGTCTTCCTCATGGCCAGCCTGGAGCACCTGTTCGTCAGCGGCCACCGCATCCGCGAGGTCGCCAGCCTGGGCTACGACGTTTCCGGCCTGGTGCCGCCCCACGTGGCCGAGGCGCTGCGCCGCAGGTTCGGCAGGGGTTAGGGGGTGGAAGAGATTGACGTCCTGCACCTCATAGACCGCCTGGAGGAGATGGTGGGGGAGGCCCGTCGCCTCCCCGTGGGCGGCTCGGTGGTGCTGGCCCGCCAGCGCCTCCTCGACCTGGTGGACCGCCTGCGGGTGGCCCTCCCCGCCGAGGTCTACCAGGCCCACGAGATCATCCAGCGCCGCGACGAGCTGCTGGCCGAGGCCCAAGCCGAGGCCGCCCGCATCCTCGCCCGCGCCCACGAGGAGCTGGAGCGCCGCCTGGCCGAGACGGAGGTGGTCAGGGCCGCCCAGGAGCGGGCCGAGCAGCTGCTGCGCGAGGCCCAGGAACGGGCCGAAGCCCTCCTGCGCGACGCCGAGGCCCAGGCCCGCGCCCGCCTGGACGAGGCCGAAACAGCCTCCCGCCAGCAGATGCAGGAGGCCGACGCCTACGCCCTCAAGGCCCTGCAGCGGCTGGAGGAGAGCCTGGACGGCCTCCTGCAGCAGGTGCGGCGCGGCATCCAGGCCCTGGAGCGGCGCCAGGCCTGGAAGGACTAGTCGGCCGCGGGCGGGAAGAGGGCCGCCAGCCCCTCCAGGGCGGCGTTCAGTCCCCGCCGCTGGTAGCCGGGCCACAGCAGCCAGCCCACCACCAGCCCCATGAGGCCCCGGCTGCGGGCCCGTGCCTCCATGGTCACCACGGTCGCCCCCTCCCCCAGCGGCTCCAGCGAGATGGACTGCCCCTCCAGCAGCAGCCAGTAGCGGGACGCCTCTTCCTCCGGCACCGGACGGGGAACGAAGACGACCCGTCGCTGCGGCTCCCAGGCGCCCACCACCAGTTCGCTGGCCTGCCCCTCCTCCCCCTCCGCCCTAAGCACCGCCCCCTCCCCCACCCGCTCCGAGAGCACCCGCACCCGCGTCCAGGCGCGGTTCCAGCGGGGCGCCCCCTCCAGGTCGGCGATGGCCGCCCACACCTGGGCCAGGGGCGCAGCGATGACCCTGCGCGCCCGCACCCTGGGCACCCTAGCCCACCACGATGTTCACCAGCTTGCCCGGCACGTAGACGATGCGGCGGATGGCCCGCTCGCCGATATGGGGTCGCACCCGCTCACTGCCCAGGGCGAGCTGCTTGGCCTCCTCCTCGGAGATGTCGGCCGGCACCGTCAGGCGGTCGCGCAGGCGCCCGTTGACCTGCACCACCAGCGTCACCTCTTCCGGGCGGGCCAGTTCGGGGTCGTAGGCAGGCCACGACTGCTGGTGGACGCTGTAGGGGCGGCCGCGCCGCTCCCAAAGCTCCTCGGCGATGTGGGGGGCCAGGGGGGCCATCATCAGCAGCAGCGCGTCCACCGCCTCCTCCCAGGCCGCCGGGTGCACCGGCCCCGACTGCAGCGCCCGTTGCAGGTCGTTGGTCAGCTCCATCAGCGCGGCGATGAGGGTGTTGAAGCGGAACTTCTCCATGTCCTCGGTGGCCCGCTGGATGGTGCGGTGCAACCGCTTGCGCAGGGGTAGGGGGTCGGCGGACTCGTCCACCGCTGGTCTAGCCTGGGCGATGTTCCAGACGCGGTTCAGCCAGCGCCAGATGCCCTGGATGCCCTGGAAGGTGAAGGGGCCGCCGTGCTCCCACGGCCCCAGGAACATCAGGTAGCAGCGGAAGGTGTCCGCCCCCCAGCGCTCCACCTGCTCGTCGGGGGCCACCACGTTGCCGCGGGACTTGCTCATGCGCTGGCCGTCGGGCCCCAGGATCTGGCCCTGGTTGAACAGGCGCAGGAAGGGCTCGTCGCCCTCCACCAGCCCCAGATCGCGGCACACCTTCCAGAAGAAGCGGGCGTAGAGCAGGTGCATGACGGCGTGCTCCGCCCCGCCCGTGTATTGGTCCACCGGCAGCCACTTGCGCCCCAGCTCCGGGTCGAAGGGGCCTTTGTCGTAGTGGGGGCTCAGGTAGCGCATGAAATACCAGTTGGAGTCCACGAAGGTGTCCATGGTGTCCGTCTCGCGGCGGGCGGGGCGCGAGCAGCGGGGACAGGCGGTGCTGACGAACCCCTCGTGGCGGGCCAGGGGCGACTCGCCCGTGGGCCGGAAGTCCACGTCCTCGGGCAGCACGATGGGCAACTGCTCCTCGGGCACCGGTACCGTGCCGCACTGGTCGCAGTAGACGATGGGTATGGGGGTGCCCCAGTAGCGCTGGCGGGAGATGAGCCAGTCCCGCATACGATACATGACCCGCCGGCGGCCCCAGCCCTTCTCCTCCACGTAGCGGGCCACCGCCGCCTTCCCCTCCTCCGAGGGCAGCCCCGTGAAGGGCCCCGAGTCCACCATCGTCCCCGGCCCCTCGTAGGCCGCTTCCAGGGGGGAGCCGTCCCAGCCCGGGGGCGCGATCACAGTCTTGATGGGCAGGCCGAACTTCTGGGCGAACTCGAAATCCCGCTGGTCGTGGGCGGGCACTCCCATGACGGCGCCGGTGCCATACCACATCAGGGCGTAGTCGGCGACGAAGATGGGCACCAGCTCCCCCGACAGCAGGTTGCGGCAGTAGGCGCCGGTGAACACCCCCGTCTTCTCGCGGGCGGTGGAGAGGCGCTGCACCTCCGTCTGCCGCCGCGCCTGCTCCACGTATTCCTCCACCTCGCGCCTGCGCTCCGGCGCCGTTATCTTCGGCACCAGAGGGTGCTCCGGCGCCAGCACCATGAAGGTGACGCCGTAGATGGTGTCGGGGCGGGTGGTGAACACCCGTATCTCCCGCTCCTCCACCCCCGGCACCTCCAGCCCGAAGGCCACCTCGACCCCCTCCGAGCGGCCGATCCAGTTCTTCTGCATGACCACCACCGGCTCCGGCCACTGGATCTTGGAGTGGTCCAGCAGCTCGTCGGCGTAGGCGGTGATGCGGAAGAACCACTGCTCCAGGTCGCGGTGGGTGACGGCGGTGCCACAGCGCTCGCAGGTGCCATCGGGCAGCACCTGCTCGTTGGCCAGCACCGTCTGGCAGGAGGGGCACCAGTTGGCCGGGGCCAGGGCGCGGTAGGCCAGCCCCCGCTCATACATCTTCAGGAAGAACCACTGGTTCCAGCGGTAGTATTCGGGGTCGCAGGTGATGACCTCCCGCGACCAGTCGAACATAGCCCCCATCGTCTTGAGCTGGCCGCGCATGCGCTCAATGTTGTCGTAGGTCCACTTCTTGGGGTGGATGCCGTGCTTGATGGCTGCGTTCTCGGCCGGCAGCCCGAAGGCGTCGAAGCCCATAGGGAAGAGGACGTTGTAGCCCCGCATGCGCCGGTAGCGGGCGGCGGCGTCCGACGGCGCCATGGCATACCAGTGGCCGATGTGCAGGTCGCCCGAGGTGTAGGGGAGCATGGTCAGGAAGTAGAACTTGGGGCGCGGGTCGTCGTCGGGCGTGCGGTAGAGCCCGTCCCGCTCCCAGCGCTCCTGCCACTTGCGCTCGATCTCGCGGGGGTTGTAGCGGTCGGCCATCTCCTTCCCTCGCGGCTCTTCCTCGGCTCACGGACTCAGCGGCGCACCTCGGGCCCGGGGGCCCTCTCCTCCACCGCCGACTCCCCCTCGGCGCCGAAGAAGCGGCGCAGGGTGGCGTCCATGCGCCGCGTCAGGGGGCGGGCGCCCAGCACCGCCACCACCGTCAGCGCCCCCAGGCCGGCCACCAGGTAGAGCTCTATGGCCGCCGCCATGCCGATGGCGGCCGCCGCCCAGATGCTGGCGGCGGTGGTGATGCCCTTCACCGTGTAGCCCTCGCGGAAGATGACCCCCGCCCCCAGGAAGCCGATGCCGGTCACGATGCCCGCCGCCACCCGGTCGTCGCCAGCCAGCAGGCGGGAGACGCCGGTGAAGAGGGCCGAGCCCATGGCCACCAGCGCTAGGGTGCGAATGCCCGCCGGGTAGCCCTGCAGCTCCCGCTGCAGGCCGATGAAGGCCCCCAGCACGGCGGCGAAGGCCAGCCTCCCCACCAAGGCCAGTTGCTCTTCCGGCGCCACCGCTCCCCCAACACCTTTAGGCCCCCCGCAGTGCGGGGGGCCCCTCCGCCGACGACCTTTTTGGTGGAGCTGAGGGGACTCGAACCCCTGACCTCCTCAATGCCATTGAGGCGCTCTCCCAGCTGAGCTACAGCCCCACCCAGATACGAATACTAGCAGAGGCCGCCCCCCACCTGCAAGGCGCCGCCCCTACCCGCCCGGCCGCGGCAACGGACGCCCCAGCACCAGCCCCCGCCCGGGGCCGAAGACGGCCCGCAGCAGCCGCGACCGCCTCCGCGCCACCGTCCGCAGACGCCTCTCGCCCGGCCCCGGCACCAGCAGCAGGCATTCGCCGGCAACCAGAGGCGGGCCGTCCGGCGCCAGGGCCAGCTCCCCTTCCAGCGGATAGAGGAGGGCGCCCTCGCCGGGGGCCAGCGTCTGCTCCAAAGCCGCCCCCTCGTCCAGGGCGCTGTCCAGGTAGAGGCGGATGTCGCCGTGGAGGGTGAAGCGGGCGCGGGGGCCCACCAGCTCCTTGCTCTGCACGCCGGGCGCCTCTTCGTAGCGGGGCGCCTCGGCGTCCCTCAGCACGGCGAAGGAGGCCCGCTCCGGCACCGGCTCCGTCTCGTAGACCAGGATGAAGGCGCGGGCGGGGCTGTCGCCGTGGTTCCACTCCTGGTGGAGCATACCCCGGCGCCCCTCCGTCAGCCGCCCCAGGTCGCCCCGCTCCATGCGCCCGCGGATGCCGTTCAGGGCGTCGTCGTGGTCCATGGCCCCTTCCAGGATGTAGAACAGGCGCTCGTTGAAGCGGTGGGGGTGGTGGCCGATGCCCAGGTGCGGCTGCATGCGGGCGTCGTGCACCGTCAGCAGGGGGCCGCAGGCGTGCAGGGGAACGAAGGGCCCCAGCACCTCCGTGGCCTGCAGCCCCGGCGCCCCGAAGTCCGCCTCCGTCAGGATGGCATAGTCCTCGCCGGTGAGGAGCAGCGCCCGGGCGCCGTCCAGGTCTAGCTCGCGCACCCTCTCGCCCCCTCACCCTCAGCCTAGCACCGCCGGCGCCCTAGCGCAGGGCGGGCAGCACGTCGCGGGCGCAGGCCCGCGCCTGCTCCCGCGTCCCGCTGGGGCCGATGAACACCAGCAGGAAGTGGCGCACCCCCGCCTCCACGTATTGCTCCAGGCGGCGCACGCAGTCGCGGGCCGTGCCCATCACCACGTAGCGGTCCACCAGGTTCTCGAAGGGCTGGTTGTAGCGCCGCGACAGGTCGGCCACCGCCGCCGCCTTCGCCTCCTCGTAGGAGTCGGCCAGGGAGATGAACTGGTAGAGCGCCGGGGTGATGGCTGCCGGGTCGCGGCCCGCCGCCCGCGCATACTCCTGCACCTTCGCCCAGCCGTCGCGGAAGCGCTCCGGCGAGAAGAGATAGGGCACGTAGCCGTCGCCCAGGCGTCCCGCCCGGCGCATGGCCGCCTCCGACCGCCCCGCCACCCAGATAGGCGGCCCTCCCGCCTGCACCGGCTTGGGCTGCAGGCTGACGCCGTTCAGCCGCCAGAAGCGCCCCTGATGGCTGACCACGTCCTCCCGCCACAGCCGCCGCAGCAGGCGGATGGCCTCGTTGGTCCTGGCGCCCCGCTCCTGCACCGGCACGCCGCAGGCCTCGAACTCCTTGGGATATTCGCCGCCCACGCCCACGCCCAGGATCAGGCGCCCCCCCGATAGGATGTCCAGGCTGGTGGCCTCCTTGGCCACCACCGCCGCCGGCCGCAGGGGCAACAGGGTCACGGCCGTCCCCAGCAGCAGCCGTCGGGTGCGGGCGGCGTAGGCGGCCAGCACCGTGAAGGCGTCCATGGTGGGGCCGTAGAAGAAGATGTGCTCCGACGTCCACACCGAGTCGTAGCCCAGGGCCTCCACCTCCTCTACCGCCGACAGGTCGGGGCCGGCCCAGGGCATGACCACGCCGAACTTGACCTCCGACATGGGGAGCCTCCCGCATGAAGCTAATACCATGCTACAGGGGCGCTCGCTCGCGGGCCACCACTTGTCGCCCTGCCCTGGGCCGCATAGAGTATCGGTAAGCGGACGCTAAGCGCGAAGGAGGGAGCCATGCCGCTGGCCAGAGTGGACGACATCAGCCTGCACTACGTGGTCGAAGGCGAGGGGCCACCCCTGCTGATGATCATGGGCTTCGGGGGCCAGCACCACTCCTGGGGGGAGCCCACCTGCCGCCTGCTGGCCCGCCACTTCCGCACCATCCGCTTCGACAACCGGGGCACCGGCCTCTCCGACAAGCCCGAGGTGGAATATTCCATCGCCATGATGGCCGACGACGCCGCCGGCCTGTTGCGCTCCTTGAGCATCGGCAAGGCCCACGTCTACGGCGTCTCCATGGGCGGTATGATCGCCCAGGAGCTGGCCCTGCGCCACCCCGACCTGGTGGCGGGGCTGGTGCTGGGCTGCACCACCCCCGGCTGGGCCCATGGCGTCGCCCCCGAGCCCCACATCATCCAGATGATGATGCCCGAACCCGGCCTTTCGCGGGAGGAGCAGGTGCGCAAGAGCTGGCCTGCCCTCTGCACCCCTCGCTTCCTGGAGGAGGGGCACGATTTCCTGGAGGAGATGCTGCGCCTGGGCCTGCAGAACCCCACCCCCATCGAGACCCTCAACCGCCAGGCAGCGGCCATCCAGCGCTTCGACACCTACGACCGCCTCGACCGCATCCGCGCTCCCACCCTCATCGTCCATGGCGACCAGGACGTGCTGGTGCCCACGCGCAACGCCTACATCCTGCACGAGCGCATCCCCGGCTCCCGCCTGGCCATCATCGAGGGGGCGGGCCACGTCTACTTCTGGGAGAAGCCCGCGGAGGCCGCCAGGCTGGTCATCGAGTTCCTGGCCCAGGTCTCCCTGGGCGCCTGAAGCCCTGCGAGGAGGGAGAGCATGAGGCTGCAAGGGAAAGTAGCGCTGGTCACCGGCGCCGCCTCCGGCATCGGCCGCGCCACCGCCATCCTCTTCGGCCAGGAGGGAGCGAAAGTCATGTGCGCCGACCTGAACGGAGAGGGGGCACGGGCCACCGCCGAGGCCATCGCCCGGGGAGGCGGCGAGGCCGCCTGGACGCAGGTGGACGTCTCCCGCGACGCCGACGCCCAGCGCATGGTGCGCGAGACGGTGGAGCGCTTCGGGCGCCTGGACATTCTCTTCAACAACGCCGGCGTCGAATTCTCCGGCCCGGTGACGGCCGTGCCCGAGGAGCGCTGGGACTGGCTCCTGGACATCAACCTGAAGGGCGTCTACCTGGGCTGCAAGTATGCCATCCCCGAGATGCAGAAGGTGGGTGGTGGCGCCATCGTCAACACCGCCTCCGGCGCCGGGCTCATGGGCATCGCCGGCCTCTCCACCTACTGCGCTTCCAAGGGCGGCGTGGTGCTGCTCACCAAGTCGCTGGCGGTGGAGTGGGCCGCCCAGGGCATACGGGTGAACGCCGTCTGCCCGGGGGTCATCCGCACGCCCATGGTGGAGCGGGCCCTCAACGTCCTGGGTGGCAGCCAGGACCCGGAGGAGGCCTGGCGGCGGCTGGGGCAGGTGCACCCCATCGGTCGGGTGGGCCAGCCGGAGGAGGTGGCGCGGGCGGTGCTCTTTCTGGCCTCCGACGAGGCCTCCTTCATCACCGGCGTGGCCCTGCCGGTGGATGGCGGCTGGGCGGCCGGCCCTGTCCCCCGCGCCTTCGCCCCCTGAACCGGCGCCGGCCGACGGCCGGCCCCCGCGCGACCGGACGGAAGGGGGCGGTGCTGGTGCCGGGGGTGGGGCTCGAACCCACACGCCGCTGGCGCGGCAGCGGATTTTAAGTCCGCCGCGTCTGCCGGTTCCGCCACCCCGGCCCACGAGGGCGCCGGCGCACGGCCCCGACGGGCTGTCCGCCAGCGCTCACCACCGTCTAATACTACCACCTCCCGCCCGCGGCGCATCACCCGCCCACAGCCCCTACCGTTCATGGGCACACGGCCTTTACGCAGGGTGGCGGCCCGTATAAAATCAGGCGTTGGTGCCTCGACGACGGGAGGTCGGCCATTTACGCCATCATTCGCACCGGCGGCAAGCAGTATCGGGTCGAGCCCCAGCAGGTCATAGACGTGGAGCTGCTCCCGGCGGAAGTGGGCTCCACCGTCGAGATCACCGACGTGCTGCTGGTGGCCAACGACTCCGGCGTCAGGGTGGGCACGCCCCTGGTGGAGGGCGCCCGCGTCATCGCCCAGGTGGTAGAGCAGGGGCGGGCCGACAAGGTGGTGGTCTTCAAATACAAGGCCAAGACCCGCTATCGCCGCAAGCGGGGCCACCGCCAGCCCTATACCCGCCTGGCCATCCAGCACATCCTGGTGGGCGAGGAGGCGCCCCGGCCCGAACCGGAAAAGAGGCCCCGACGCGCCCGCCGCCGTGCCGCCCCCGCCAGCGAGGAGGCGGCCGAGAGCGCCCCGCCGCCGGAAGCGGTAGAATAGAGAGCGGTGGTGATGTCCCATGGCCCACAAGAAGAGCTCCGGCTCGGCCAAGAACGGACGCGACAGCAACGCCAAGCGCCTGGGCGTCAAGCGCTATGACGGCCAGCTCGTCTGGCCCGGCTGCATCATCGTCCGCCAGCGCGGGACGAAGATCTACCCGGGCAAGAACGTCGGCCTGGGGCGCGACTACACTATCTACTCGCTGATCGAGGGCCGGGTCAAGTTCGAGCCTTACGACAAGTTCGGGCGCAGGAAGGTGAGCGTCTACCCGCTGGAGGAGGTGGGCGCCCCGTCATGAAGGCTGGCATCCACCCCGAATACGTCGAGGCCACCGTCGTCTGCGCCTGCGGCAACACCTGGAAGACCCGCTCCACCAGGCCCCTGCTGCGGGTGGAGGTCTGCTCTCGCTGCCACCCCTTCTTCACTGGCGAGCAACGCATCGTGGACACCGCCGGGCGGGTGGAGCGCTTCCGCCGCCGCTACGGCCTGACCGAAGAGGGCGAGAAGAAGGGCTCCTAGGCCCGTCCGCCCTACCCGAGCTTCTGGAAGAAGCAGGAGCGTTCGCCGGTGTGACAGGCCGGGCCGGCGGGGTCCACCTTCAGCAGCAGCACGTCCTGGTCGCAGTCGGCCCAGACCTCCAGCACCCGCAGCACGTTGCCGGAGGTGCCCCCCTTGTGCCACAGCTCCTGGCGGCTGCGGCTCCAGAACCAGGCCTCGCCGCTCTCCAGGGTGCGGCGCAGGGCCTCGGCGTTCATCCAGGCCACCATCAGCACCTCGCCGGTGCGGGCGTCCTGGGCGATGGCCGGTATCAGCCCCCGCTCGTCGAACCTCAGCTGGGACAGGTCGCTCATAGCCTGACCGGCACTCCCCGTTCGGCCAGGTATTCCTTCACCTGGCGGATGCTGTAGTGGCCGTAGTGGAAGATGGAGGCGGCCAGCACGGCGTCGGCCTTCCCCTCCATGATGGCCCGCCACATGTGCTCGGGGCTGCCCGCCCCGCCCGAGGCGATGACCGGCACCGTCACCGCCTCCGAGATGGCGCGGGTGAGGGCGACGTCGTAGCCCTCGCGGGTGCCGTCGGCGTCCATCCCCGTCACCAGCAGCTCGCCCGCCCCCAGGTCGGCCGCCCGCACCGCCCACTCCACGGCGTCCAGGCCCGTGGGCTGCCCGCCCTCGCGACCGCCGTAGATGAAGACCTCCCAGCGGTCGGGCGCCACCCGTTTGGCGTCTATGGCCACCACGATGCACTGGGAACCGAAGCGGTGGGCACCCTCGGCGATGAGCTGCGGGTTGCGGACGGCGGCGGTGTTGATGGCCACCTTGTCCGCTCCCGCCTCCAGCATGCGGCGCATGTCCTCCACGCTGCCGATGCCCCCACCCACGGTGAAGGGGATGAACACCTGGTCGGCGATGCGCTCCACCATCTCCACCGCCGTGCGGCGGTTGTCGGGCGAGGCGCGGATGTCGAGGAAGACCAGCTCGTCGGCGCCCTCCGCGTCGTAGAGGCGGGCCAGCTCCACCGGGTCGCCGGCATCGCGCAGGTCCAGGAAGCGGACGCCCTTCACCACCCGGCCGTCGGCCACGTCGAAGCAGGGGATGATGCGCTTGGCCAGCATCCTAGAAGGTCACGTCGCCCCGCAGCATCTGGCGGGCGATGGTGCGCCGCTGGATCTCGGAGGTGCCGTCGGGGATGCGCAGGGTGCGGGCGATGCGCCAGCCCTCGTTCAGGGGCAGGTCGTCCGTCAGCCCCATGCCGCCGTGAACCTGGATGGCGGCGTCGAACACCCGCTGGCAGGCCTCCACCGAGTGGGCCTTGACGATGGAGATCTCCTTCACCGGCGGCCGCCCCCGGCCCTGCACCGCCGCCTCCACCAGGGCAGCCGTCTGCAGGGTGGCATACTTGGCCGTGAAGATGTCAATGGCCATGTCGGCCAGCATGAACTGGATGGCCTGGTGCTCGGCGATGGGCACCCCGAAGGTCTTGCGCTCCTTGGCGTAGGCCAGGGAGCGGTCCAGCGCATACTGCGACAGCCCCACGCACGAGGCGGCGATGGCCAGCCGCCCTTCCGAGATGCCCAGCATGGCGATCTGGAAGCCCTGCCCCACCTGCCCCATGACGTGGTCGCCGGGCACCCGCACCCCGTCCAGGCTCAGGATGCCGCAGTCGCTGCCCATATGCCCCATGACGCGGATGGCGGCGTCCTTGCTGAAGCCAGGCCAGGAGCAGTCCACGAAGAAGGCGGTGATGCCCCCCTGGTGCTTGGCCGCCGCCTCCTCGTCGGTCACGGCGAAGACGATGGCGTAGTCGGCATAGGGGCCGTTGGTGATCCACTGCTTGGTGCCGGTGATGACCCAGTCGTCGCCGTCGCGGCGGGCGCGGGTCTTGATGGACCAGACGTCGGAGCCGGCGTCGGGCTCGCTCAGGGCGAAGCAGATGGTCTTCTCCCCCCGCAGCAGCCGCGGCAGGTATTCGCGGCGCACGGCCTCCGGCGCGAAGGTGAACATGTGCGATGGGCCGTCCACGAAGCTGGCTACCGGCGGCTGGGTCAGGCAGCCCTTCCCCCAGCCGGCGTAGAGCCGCCCCGGCCCCAGGTGACGGTAGTAGCCCTCCTGCACCAGCACCATCGCCCGTGGCGGCACGCCGCCACCGCCCACGGCCTCGGGGGCGAACATGGTGTAGTAGCCGGCCTCGGCCGAACGCATGCGCACCTGGCGGCGGGCCTCCTGCGCCCGCTCCACCAGGAAGCCACGGTCGTCGAACAGCTTGCGCTCGTCGCCGAGGATGTCCTTGTCCCGCTCCTCCAGGGGCACCACCTCCTTGTCCACGAACTCCAGCAGCCCCTGGGTGATGCCCCTGACCAGGTCGCGGATGTCCTCCGGGACGTTCAGCTCCTGGGTCATAGTCGCTCCTTCCCACCCCTCACCGGGGAAGCCAATCTCCTACAGGGCCAGTATACCTTAGCGGTTGCCAGACGTCAGGGCGGCCAGGGCCTGGGCCAGGTCCAGGTCGCCGGTGTAGAGCGCCCTCCCCACGATGGCGCCGTCGGCCCCCGCCTCGGCCAGGGCCAGCAGGTCTGCCAGGGACGATACGCCCCCGGCGCAGAGGAGCAGTGCATCGGGCGCCCTCGCCTTCAGGCCCTCGGCCAGGCGCCGCACCCCCTCCAGGTTGGGGCGGGCGAGGGTGCCGTCGCGCAGCACGTCGGTGTAAACGAAGACGCGGGCGCCCAGGGCCAGCAGCCGCTCCACCAGCGCGGCGGGCGAAAGCTCCGCCTCCCGCAGCCAGCCGTGGGTGGCCACCCGCTCGCCGCGGGCGTCCACCGCCACGGCGATGCGCCCGGGGAAGCGACGCAGCGCCTCCCTCAGCAGCGCCTCGTCCTCCACGGCGGCGGTCCCCAGCACGCAGCGGTCGGCGCCCATCTCCAGATAGGCGGCGATGTCCTCCAGGGTGCGGACGCCCCCACCCACCTGCACCGGCAGCGAGACGGCCGCCAGCACCGCCGCCACCGCCTGCCGGTTCACCGGCCGGCCCTCGCGGGCGCCGTCCAGGTCCACCACGTGCAGCCGGGGCGCCCCCACCGCCTGGAAGCGACGGGCCACCGCTGCCGGGTCGTCGGCGTAGACCGTCGCCCGCCCGTAGTCGCCCTGGGCGAGGCGCACGCAGCGCCCGCCCATGATGTCTATGGCCGGAATGACCTCCATGCCTGCACCCCAACGCCCGCACTCGGCAAGGGGACAGGGTGGCCCGGCCCCCGCCGCCTGTCAAGGGCCGCCGACTGTGCGAGACACGTGCAGGGCTGCGAGACGTCCCGAAGCCACCACCGACCGCTCAGGGCGGCGGACACGAGGAGCGAACAGCGCCGGCTGTGCCGGAGCTTTCGAGCCGCGCTCCAGGGCCACTTACGAGGGGGCCTGGGGCAGGCGCTGCCCCCGTCCGCGCGGGCGGGCGCCTAGCCCACCGCCAGGAGCCCCCGCTCCTGCAGCACTCGCTCGGTGACGGCGCCGATGTCGGCTGGGCTGTCCACGATGACGGCGCCCGCCCGCGCCAGCGCCTCCTTCTTGGCCTGGGCGGTGGCCGCCTCGCCCACGATGATGGCCCCGGCGTGGCCCATGCGCCTTCCCGGCGGCGCCGTCGCCCCGGCGATGAAGGCGATGACCGGCTTGCGCATCTCGCTGGCGATGTAGGCCGCCGCCTCCTGCTCGGCCGTCCCGCCGATCTCGCCGATGAGCACCACCGCCTTGGTGTCCGGGTCCTCGTTGAACAGGCGCAGCACCTCCACCGGCGCCGTGCCGATGACGGGGTCGCCTCCCACGCCCACGCAGGTGCTCTGGCCGATGCCCCGCGCCGTGAGCTGGGCCACCGCCTCGTAGACCAGCGTGCCCGAACGCGAGATGACCCCCACCGGCCCCGGGCTGAACACGTCGCCGGGCATGATCCCCACCCGGCACTGGCCCGGCGTGATGACCCCCGGACAGTTGGGGCCGATGAGGCGGATGCCCGAGCCCCGCAGATAGCGCTTGACCCGCACCATGTCCAGCACCGGGATGCCCTCGGTGATGCAGACGATGAGGGGGACCTCGGCGTAGGCCGCCTCCAGGATGGCATCGGCGGCGGCCGGGGCAGGCACGAAGATGAGGGAGCAGTCGGCGCCGGTGCTGGCCACCGCCTGCCGCACCGTGTCGAACACCGGCACCCCCTCCATCTCCTCGCCGCCGCGACCGGGCGTCACCCCCGCCACCACCTTGGTGCCGTATTCGATGCAGCGACGGGTCTGGAAGGAGCCCTCGCGACCGGTGATGCCCTGCACCACCACCTTCGTCTCGCGGTCCACCAGGATGGGCATGGGCCTCGCTCCTCGCTCAGGATACCGGCTGCTTCTGCCAGCGACGGGCGCGGCTGGCGGGCACCATCTGCCCGCCGTGCAGCGCCTCGTGGGCGGCGAACATCTCGACGTATTCCAGCAGCGACATCTGCCGGCCGTCGGCCAGGGTGATGGCGGCCGTCAGGTGCTGGCGCTGCAGCCGCGACAGGAGGCGCAGCGTCTCGTGACGATTGGCGGCCAGCTCGTCCACCAGTTGGCGCACGCTGCGGCCCCGCCTGGCCTCTACCTGCTGCTGGTTCCACCCGTCCACGTCGCGCAGGGCGTCCAGGGCAGCGGGCGGCTCCTCCCCCAGCACCACCCTCAGCCGCAGGTGCACCCGCAGGTCGTTGCTGGCCACGTGGGCCAGCAGGTCGCGGTAGGTCCAGCCGGGAGTCTCGGGGCAGAGCTCGTCCCAGGCGTCGTCGGCCAGGGAATAGACCGCCCGCAGGAAGCCCTCGCGGTAGCGCCAGAGGAGGCGGAACTTCGCCTCTATCTCGGGAAGGAAGGTCAGGGGTTCCGGACGCCACTCGCGGGCCAGGGCGCGGCGGATGTCGTCGGCGTGCTGGCGGTCGTGGTAGCCCGCCCAGAGCCAGTCCTCCACCCGCAGGGTGTAGCCGGGGCCCATGGGCACCGGCATCTCCAGGTAGTGCAGGTGGCGCTTGCCGATGCGTCGGGCAGCGGCGATGAAGCGGTCGTGGGAGTGGAAGAGGAGCTGGCGCAGGTCGGCGGGCGTGAGGCGGGCCCGCTCGGCCACCAGGCGGGCGTTCATGGCCCGGCGGTCGAGGCTCTCGGCGGTGCCGGCGATGAACTCCGGCGTGAGGATGCCGGCCAGGACGAGGCCCGCCCCGCCCGGGCTCATGTCGCCCACCAGGTGGGCCACCAGGTCCTTGACCGTCCACTCGCCATAGGGGACGTAACGATACCAGTCGTCGGGGTCGAGGGAGTCCACCAGGCGCAGGAGCTGACGGTGCGCCTGCCTGAGGTCGCGGATGGCCGCCTGCACCTGGGGAAGGGGCACGCCTCTCCTCCTGCCGCCAGCTATCATAAGATGCCCACCCACGATGGCGAAAGCCCCCTGCTGCCGCTGCGAGCTTAGTGAGCAGCTAATGACAGTCCGGTTATATCTGCCTATACTTTTGCCACCGCGTAATGGTTGCCGCGAATGGAGGCGATGTTAGCCACCCTCGGTACGGAGCCGCAGGTTGTCACTCTCGCCCTGGACGCGCTCCTGGCCCGCGGCCACCCTATCGGGGAAATCGCGGGAGAGCGGGCCTGCTGGCCGTCCCCTTTTTCCGGACGTGCTGAACGATAGACTGGACATGGATCCCGAATCGCGCCTGAGGCATGATGGCGGGAGTGCCGGGACGTGGCTAGGTCCCTAGCCGCTCTGGCGCCGCTGCCGGCCCTGTTCGTCGCCCTCGCTCTTCTGCTACGGCTCGAGGCGAGCCTGCCCATGCTCGGCGTCGGGGCGGGCGGCTGGTGTCTCGCCCTGGCTGTTCGAGTGCCGGCCATCTTTGCGCTGGGCAGGATGGGGCGTGCCGCGGTGGGCGTGTGGCTTTCCGGGCCCGCCGAGGAACTGGTCAGGCTGGCTATGGTCTTGGGCTTCGCCCACAGCGCCGACGAGGCCTATTGGTTGGGGCTGGGCTGGGGTCTCGCCGAGGTGCCCTACCACGTCCTCGAGTCCGCCGTGCTGTGGCGACTGCAGCAGGGCGCTCCGGCCCAGGGGCAAGCGTCGCTAGTGGATGCCGCCGTCGCCGAACTCGCTGCCAGCCCCTGGTCCTGGTGGCGGTCGCTGGAGCGTTACTCGGCCACCGCCCTACACGTTGGGTTCACTCTGGCGATGGAGTTGAGCGCCTGGGCGGCGCTGGTCCTGGTGCCTGCCCACAGCCTCCTGAACCAGGCCTTTTTGTGGGGGGCCGGCAGGTCTGTGGCGGCGGCTGAGTGGACGGCTCTGGCCGTCGGCCTGGCCGCACTGGCCGCGGGGCTGGCCCTGGCCCTGTGATGGCCCTCCCGCCGACCGACAGGAAGCGGCGATGGCCTACAGTTCGCCCCGGGCTGCGGCGACCGCCTTCTGGGCGGCCTCGCCCAGATCCTTGGCCCGCACCACCGGCAGGCCCGACTCGGCCAGGATGCGCTCCCCCGCTTCTACGTTGGTGCCGGCCAGCCGCACTACGACCGGCACGCGGACGTCCATCTCCTGAAATGCGCGCACCACCCCTTCGGCGATGACGTCCACCCGGGCCATCCCGCCGAAGATGTTGATGAGAATGGCGTGCACCCGCTCATCGGAGGTGAGGATGCGGAAGGAGTTGACCACCCGCTCCACGTTGTTGACGGTGCCGATGTCCAGGAAGTTGGCCGGCTCCCCGCCCGCCAGCTTGATGGCGTCCATGGTGGCCATGGCCAGTCCGGCCCCGTTGACCACGCAGCCGATGTTGCCGGTGAGGCGCACGTAGTTGTTGATGCCCATCTGCTGGGCCTGGACCTCCAGCGGGTCCTCCTCGTGGGAGTCGCGCAGGGCCTGCACCTCGGGATGGCGGAAGAGAGCGTTGTCGTCGAAGTTCACCTTGGCATCGGCCGCCAACAGCCGGCCGTCCTCGGTCACCACCAAGGGATTGACCTCGACCAGCGAGCAGTCCTTCTCGGCGAACAGGCGGTAGAGGCCGCCCATGGCCTGCACCCCCTGCTTCAGCAGGTCGCCCGACAGGCCGATGGCCATGCCCAGCTCTCGGCCCATGAATGGCTGGAAGCCGATGGCCGGGTCCACCGGCAGACGGTGGATGCGCTCCGGCGAGGTGGCCGCCACCTCCTCGATATCCACCCCGCCGGCGTCGGAGGCCATCAGCACCGGCATGCCCAGGGCGTTCTCGATGACCACCGCCAGGTAAAGCTCACGGGTAGGCCGCAGCGCCTCCTCCACCAGCACCGAGCGCACCAGCCGTCCCTCGGGGCCCGTCTGGTGGGTGACCAGCACACGCCCCAGGATCTGAGCCGCCGCCTCCTGCGCCTCGTCGGGGCTGGCGGCGAGCCTGATGCCCCCCGCCTTGCCGCGGCCGCCGGCATGGATCTGGGCCTTCACCGCCACGGGCACCCCCAGCTCGCGAGCGATGACCTCCGCCTCCTCGGGCGAGCGGGCCACTCGCCCCCTGGGGACGGGCACGCCATGGGCTTGCAGAAGCTCCTTGGCCTGGAACTCGTGGACCTTCACCGCTGACCTCCGGGGCAGTCGTGACGGCGGGCGCCGTGCACCAATACCATAGCACAGCCGCCACCCTGAAAGAACGCACGCCTTCGCGCGAGCATCGGCAAGGGGTGCCCGTTGCCGCTGTGCGCCTTCCACCCACCAGCACCCGGCGCCGGGAGGACGTCGTCGGCGAAAGGCGGACTGGGATGTCGCACACGGCGCATATGTCGGCTGACCCATGGGAGGCGAGGGAGACGAGGTAGCGGGTGAAGGGGCCCGAGGGAGCGAGCCCCTTGCGCTCCGCCGTCTGGTGGGGGGGCCGGTCGTGGCCCCGGTGAGCGAGTGGGGAACCGGCGGCGGGTCGTCTCTGCTGGCGGAGGGGGTGGGATTCGAACCCACGCGGGCCCGGCGCGGGGCCCTAGCGGTTTTCAAGACCGCCCCGTTCAGCCGCCAGATACGAGACCCGAATTCGCTGCCCGAGTGCCAGCCAGCTGCCAGCCGCCCCTCGGCGCTGTATAAGTATAGCTCCCTGCACCGACCCGGACAATTGTCAAGCCGTTTACGCCCCTTGACAGGGCTCTGAGCGCGTGCCCTATAATGGGGGCGCAACCGAAAACAAGAGAGGCCGCCCGGGGTGGGGGCGGCCCCTGCCTCGCCGAGCCACGCCCGGCCCTGCCATGCCCAGGCGTGCTCGTAGCGGAGTCTAATCGGGGCCCCCGCGCCTGTCAAGTCGTAGGCGCTACTTAGCTAGTCCCCACCCCTGGGCGGCCGGGAGGAGGTAGGAGCCGTGACCGGTCGCCCGACAACCATCGCCGCCGCGGCTCGTCGCCACAACGTCCCCTACCAGATTTTGTGGCGACTCGCTACCGGCGGCTACGCCAGGCAGCCGCAGCTGCCTGAGGAGCTGGCGCGGCGCCTTGAGGCCGCGCTGGAGGAGCTGCGGCAGCATCAAGGGGGTGGGGAAAATGAGCAGGCGCCCTAACGAAATGCCCCCGCGGGGCCAGGGCGGGGGCGGGGACGGAGGCGACGGGCTGGGGGTCGCTTCCCATTTCCATTCTACCCCACTACAGCCCGACGCGTCAACCGCTCAGCCATTCAACAATTTAGCCGCTGCCGCCTGCTGGTGGGCAGCTCGGGGCTGGCGCGTCTTCCCCTGCCGCCCCGGCGACAAGCGCCCCCTGCTGCGGCACGGCCACTTGGAAGCCTCGGATGACGTGGCCCAGGTGAGGCGCTGGTGGCGCCGCTGGCCCCAGGCCAACCTGGGCCTGCCCTGCGGCCAGGAGAGGCGGCGGCCGGACGGAAGCCCTGTCTACCACGTCGTCTTGGATGTTGACCTGCCGGAGTTGGCCGCGCGGCTTGCTGACGATGCGGCCCTCTTGGGCCAGGCTTGGGGCGTTAAGACGCCGGGCAAGCGGGGCCTGCACCTGCACCTCTACAGCCGGAGCCCCGTCGGCGTGGTGCCCCTGAAGGACGCTGAAGGCGGCCCTATAGGCGAACTGCGCGGCCAAGGGGGCTACGTCTTGCTGCCGCCGAGCCGTTTGGCGAGTGGGCGCTACGAGTGGCTGTCGGGGCCTGGCTTCGAGCCGGTTGTGGTAGATGACGCCCTCGAATGGAGCATCGCCCTCCTCGCCGAATTCGGCGTCCAGGCCCGCGCCGCCGCCGGGCAAAAGGGGGAGCCGCTGGACCTCTCGCGGCCCATCCCTGTGGGGCGACGGGAGATGACCTTCTTCCGGGTGTTCCGCCAGGCTGTCGCTCGCGGCATGCCCCCGGAGGACGCTGCCCACTTGGTGCGGGTGCTCAACGAGACCCGCACTGAGCAGCCCCTCCCCGCCGAGGAGCTGGAGCGGCAGTTGCTCAAGTGGAGCCGTTATCGCTTTGCCGACGGGTCAAGCCCCGAGGAGAGGGCGGCCAGGGGCAACGGCCACCGCCCTGCCGAAGCTGACGAGGGCCGCGACGTCATCGCTATCGCCCCCGCCAGCTACGACTTGGCCGAGGTCGTCGACGCCGCCTGGCAGGCGGTGCTCAAGGCCCGTCTGCCCCTTTACCGACAGGGGGCTGTCCTGGTGGAGGCCAGCGGCTCCAGGGCCGAGCCGGTCAGCGTGCCGCGCATGCGGGAGCTCTTGGCCAGGGCCGCCCTCTGGCTCAAGAGGGCTCGCGGCGATGTCACCCCCTGCCCGCCCCCGACCGACGTGGCCGAGGCGATGGTGGCGAAGCCACACCCCGACCTGCCGGAGCTCCGCGGCATCGTCGCCCACCCCGTCCTGGCCGGGGGGCGGCTGCTGTTGGAGGACGGCTACGATGCCGAGTCAGGCCTTCTGGTCTCCCTCCCGCCCGAATTGAAGGGGCTGGACGTGCCCGAGCGGCCCACAGAGGACGATGTCGGAGAGGCCGTGCGCCTGTTGGCGGAGGAGGCCTTCGGCGACTTCCCCTTCGCCGACGAGGCCAGCCGCGCCCACACCCTGGCATTGGTGCTGCTCCCCTTCGTCCGCCCCGCCATCGAGGGCCCCACTCCCTTACACATCGCGAGTAAGGCTGCCTGGGGCGCTGGCGCATCCCTTCTGCTGCGGGCAGCAGCCATCATCGCCACTGGGCGGGAGCCACACTACCTCACCGAGCGGCGCGATGAGGATGAGTGGCGAAAGAGCATCTCAGCCGCACTGCGGCAAGGGAGCCCCTTCGTCGTCATCGACAACGTCTCCGCCCTCGTCTCCGACACCCTGGCCGCCGCCCTGACCGCGGTCACCTGGACGGACAGGTTATTGGGCACCCAGAAGACGTTGGAGGCGGCCAACTTGGCCACATGGGGGGCCTCCGGCGTCAACCCCATCCTAGGGCCGGACATCGCCCGCCGCACCGTCGTCATCCGGCTGGAGCCCGGGTGGGAGCGGCCCTGGGAGAGGCCCGAAAGCGAGTTCCGGCACCCGGACCTCATCGGCTGGGTCAGGGAGCACCGGCGGGAGCTAGTGCGCGCCTGCCTAGTCTTGGTCGCCCGCTGGTTGGCGAGCGGCAGGCCCGGGGCCCGAGAGGCCCCGCCCCTCGGTGGCTTCGAAGCCTGGCGGAGGGTGGTCGGTGGCATTCTCGAAGCGGCGGGCGTGCGGGGCTTCCTCCAGGGCGCCCACCGGTTTGCCGCCGAGGCCGACCAGGGCAGCCAGGAGTTGAAGGCCCTCGTGCGCGCCTGGTGGGAGCGCTATGGCACCGAGACGGTCACCGCCGCGGCGCTTTACGAGGCCCTCATCAAACCCGAGGGGGGCATCCGCCTGGCCAGCCTGGAGCGGGCCAGCACCGAGGCGGGCCAGAAGCGGGCCCTGGGGCACCTGCTGCGCCGGGCCGTCGGGCGCACCTTCGAGCTGCCCCCGGCGGTGCGGTTGGTCAGCGCCGGCACCGACCATCGCGGCACCGCCCTCTTCCGCCTCCAGCCCCTGGAGGGTGGCCCCCCGCCGAAAACGCCGAAAGTGCCGAAAGTCTCTAACCCCGTCGCGGGGGACGATTTCAAATCAGGGCCTCTAATTAGCGATTCGCGGGGGGACAGCGGCGGGAAAACTTTCGGCACTTTCGGCACTTTCGGCAGCAGCGGCGGGCCCAGCCAGCCGGGCCAGGGGGCCCGGCCCTCGCCACCCCACGGCCCGTCCCCCTGCCCCCGCTGCCAGCCCGCGGGCCTGCCCGGCTACTACATGTGCGAGAGGGGCCAGGAAGTGACGCTTGTCAGGGCAGGAATTGACAGAGAAAAGCATATTTTGAGGCGAAAACAGGCGCTCCGCATCAATATCGGCCTCTTACGGGCTGTAGAGCCTGATTTCATCGTGGCAAGCTTCAGCGACGGGAGCTGGGGCTGGACGCCGATGGAGGTGGCCAGGAAGGCGGGCAAGGAAGGCGAGTTCGGGGCCGAGCGCCAGTTGGCCATCCCCCTCAGCGCCTTCAACTGGGTGGTCGTCGCCCCCCACTTGCCTGGAGGGGGCGCAGAAACCCCGGACAGCCAGGCGGGAAACCCCGGACAAAACCCCGGACAGCCGGGCAAAACCCCGGGCACCGAAACCCCGGACAAAACCCCGGACACTGGAAACCCCGGACGCTGCCCCGCGTGCGGGGGGCCCTTGGCCAAGCCCAGGCGCGGCCCGCCGCCCAGATGGTGCTCCGACCTCTGCCGCAAGCGGGCGGCGCGGAAGGGGGTGAGGGGATGAGGCGCAGGCGCGGGCGCAGGAAGTTCGAGCCCCTGGACTTGAGCGAGCCTGGCCGCCCCGAGCCCCCCTTCCTGGCGGGCTTCGAGGCGCCGGGCACGCTCTACATCCGTAAGGGCGACCAGAAGCTCACCTTCAGCGTCCTGGAGGGGGCCCAACTCTTGCACTCCTTGGGCGTCCTACTGGGCGTGGCCCTCTCGCATCAGGAGCACTGTCACGAATGCACCGCGGGCAGGAGGGGGCCATGAGCTGCGGCCTCTTCACCCCGCCCCCGGCCTCCTTCTCCCACCAGGAGGGGCAGGCGCGCTACTACCGGCTGGAGGGGGTCTCCCTCGTCGTCCCCAGCATCAGCACCGTCGTGGGGCTGGTGGCCAAGGACGGCTTGCGGGCCTGGACGCTCAACCGGGCCATCGAGCACGTCCGGGCCGCCCTCGCGCCCTATGTGGGGCGGCGGCTCAGGCCCGAAGTCCTGGGCCATGCCCTCAAGGAGGCGGCCCGCCGGCCCGACGGCCTGGCGCGGGAGGCGGCCATCATCGGCAGCGCCATCCACCGGGCCGCCCAGGCCATCGCCCTGGGGCGGGAGCCGGAGGGGGAGGCGCCCGCCGACCTAGCAGGCCTGCGCCGCTGGCTGGGCGAGAGGGAGGGGACTACCTGGCACGCCGAGGTGGTGGTGGCCTGCGAGCACCTGGCCGTGGCAGGGAGCGCCGACCTGGTGGGCCTCCTGCCCGATGGCCGGCTGTCGGTGGCCGACATCAAGACGAGCGACAGGCCTTACGAGGCCCACTTCCTGCAGCTGGCCGGCTACTGCGCCTGCCTGCACTCCATGGGCTTCCAGGTGGCCGAGGCGCACATCCTGCTGCTGCCCAGGGCTGGCGCCTTCAGGCCCGTGCCCCTGGACGATTTGGAGCGCTGGGCGGCTGCCTTCGAGCTGCTGGCCGAGGCCTACCACCTGCTGCGGCCCTCATAGGGCGGGGGCCTGCGGCCCTTGCCCCTGGGCCTCCACCAAGGTATGCTTGGAGTGCAAAATGTACTCCAAGCATCAAGGGGGTAGTGCCATGGTGCAGCGCTCGCCGGATTCGCTGAGGCCGCACGAGGCCCACGAGCAGGTGCCCTTGAAGATGCCGGATGAGCAGTGGCAGGGCTTCCTGGAGGACGTGCGCCAGCGGGGTGTGGTGGAGCCCATCCTGGTGGACGGCGAGGGGCGCATCCTGGACGGCGTCCACCGCTGGCGGGCCGCGATGGAGGTGGGGCTCTCGCAGGTGCCCGTGCGGGTGGTCTCGGGCGTCGAGGAGTTGGGTTATGGCAGCGTGGAGGAGCTAATCGTGCACAAGGCGCTGCGCCGCCGGCACTTGACCCCGGACCAGCAGGCGGTGCTGGCAGTGCGGCTGCTGGAGCTGCGGGTGGCCCAGTCCTACAGGGAGCGGGCCCAGAAGGCTGCCCGGGGCCGCTGGGGAGGCGAGATGCCCCAGACGGGGCACAGGGAGGTTCGGACCCGGACGGAGGTGGCGCGGGAGGCGGGGGTGTCGGAGCAGAAGCTGTGGGCTGCGCAGCGCCTGAGCAGGCAGAACCCCCAACTGGCGCAGCGGGTCTTGGAGGGGAAGCTGCCCCTTAGGGAGGCGCAGAGGTTGGCCTCCCCAACCCCTGTCCAGGAGCCGCAGTCGGCAGCCGATGAGCCCCTTACCTACCCCTCCAGCCAGCATGAGCCGCTCACCTACCGCCGGTTTGACGGGGCGGTGGTGGTCTACGGCCCCGGCGGGCCACTGGTCCAGCCGCCGCCTGGGCCGGAGTGGTTGAGGGTGCCGGGCCGCGACCTGGCCAAGGCAGCGGTGCTGCTGGTGAGGGCCCTGGGGCCGGAGGGGGCCCGCGAGCTGGCGCGCCTGCTCCAGGAGGAGGCGGCGAAGGCGGAAGGGGCCTCCGGGTAGTCCTCCGCGCCGTCGGTCACCTCCTGCGCAGCCGCCTCTAGGCCAGCCCAGGGCCGCTACAATGTGGGCTAGGAGGCGCTACGATGCGTTCCTGTCTCTGGTGCGGAAGCCCCCTCCCCCCGGGCGCCGCCCCCTGGCGCTGCTGGTGCAGCAGCCGCTGCCGCTTCAGGGCCTACCGGGCCCGCCGCCAGCTCCTAGCTCGCGGCCTTGAGGCCCGCATCAGCGACCTGGTGAAGGCAGGGCGGGTGCACGAGGCGGAGGACATAGTGGCCTACGTCGCCCTCCCCTCCCTGCGCATTCGCCTGCGTCGCTATCTGGAGAGGCAGCTTGCTGCCGAGGAGAGGTTGCGGGTCTACCTGGAGCGCTCCCGCTTCAGCTTCGAGAAGTGGCTGCTGGGCAGGGCCCGCCTATTGCGCAGGACGGGGCACAGGAGGCCCCCCTTGCAGGGCCTGCCTCCAGAAGCCCCTCAGTAGCGCCAGCCGCAGGCGAGGCAGCACCAGTCGCCGTCCAGGTCGCGGTAGGTCTCAGCCCGGCAGCGCGGGCAGCGCAGGGCCTCCCTGTCTCCCCTCTCCCGCCCGCAGCCAGCACAGAGGGGCCGCCTCTCCCCCTGGGGGCCGACCTCCATCATCCTCTCCTTCCGGCCACAGTCAGGGCAGGGGAGGAAGGCGGCACGGGCGGGCAGGAGCTTCCAGGCGGGGCCGGGCCCCCTGTCGTCCAGGTAGTCAACCTTGCCCAGCCTGCGCCTCATGCCGTCTCAGCGCCCTCTCCATCCTCCCCACCGCCTGGGCTGCTGGCCCCTTCTGCCTCTCCCGCCAGGCCCGAGAGCGACAGGCGGAGGAGCAGTAGCGCCGCCTGCGGGTGACGGCCCATCCCTCCCTGCCGCAGACGGGGCAGGTGTAGCGGTGCATGACGTAGCCCTGGAGCCACTTGGCGGCTGCCCATAGCTGAAGGGGTGTGGGCCTCTCCCCCCGCCACCGCACCCTGGCCAGGAGCCTCCCTGCCGCAGGCCTGGGGTCGAGAGGGTCGGCAGGGGTGTGCTGTGAACGCTGTCGCATCCTCTCTCGCATCCTAGCCTAGGCGCTCCTTCCTGCCCCTGCAACTGGCTGCCGCAGCAGGGGGGTCTTTTGGGGGCCTGAGTCACGTCACCCGTTTGCGGGGCCATCAGGCTCCCAAATGCCCCCCTCTAGGCCCTAGGTAGCAGTCCTTGGCTCGCGCCTGCGGCGCTCGCCCCTCCCAGATGGGGTGACCGACCCCGGAGAGGAGGTGAAGCGAATGGTCGCGCAGGCCCAGCCCAGGGTCATCGCCCGGGCCCCGCTGGGGTGCAGCCTTGAGGTGACCTTCCTTGCGGACGGGACCGCCGTCATCGGCTGCTGCCAGGAGGGGCTCCGCCTCCCGCCCAACGAGGCCTGGTATGCGCTGATGCTGGTGGCCCGCCTCCTTGGCCGTGAGCAGTTCCAGCAGGTCAAGGGGGCAATTGACCGGGCCATCGTTGGCCCCGTGCCCAAGCACATGCTGGGCCTCTACCCCTAGGTCGCGCCTGCGGCGCTCCCCCAAAGCAAGCGGGACGGGTGGCCAAGGGGGCCTAGGTCACCCGTCCCGCAAGCCGTAAGCAGCTGGAAAGGAGGTTAGACCATGCGCGTGCTCACCGTCAAGGAGCTCTCCCAGGGCAAGGGTCGGGACGGCAAGCGCTACTGGCGGGTGGTGGCTGCCGACGGCCAGGTCTACTACGCCTGGGACTCGCAGGTAGGCGAGTTCCTGCAGCCCGGCAGCACCTACGAGGCCGAGGTGAAGGAGGGCAAGTTCCCCAAGCTCACCAGCGTCCGGTTCGTCGCCTCGGCCAACGGCCCCAGCCAGCAGGCCCAGCCCGACCAGGCCCTGCGCCGGGAGGCCATCGAGCTCGCCCTGCGGGTCGTGGCCATCCTCCGGCCTGCCGATGTGGGCGAGTTCCTCAGGGCTGCCCTGCGCATCGAGCGCTTCCTGGCAGGCGACGACTCGGCCATCGAGTTCGAGCCTGAGCCGTAGCCAACCCCAGGCCCAGGGAGGGCAGGGGCCTGGCCCCACCCCTGTCCCCCTGGGCCATCCCCTAGGGCTCGCGCCAGGGAGGCGCTCGCCCGCAGCAGGTGAGTCCAAGAGGGAAGGAGGTGAAGCGATGGGCGACGGTCCGTGCCAGGCCCACGGCCTCGACCTGGCGGCCCATGCCTGCGACGAGGCCCAGGCCCAGGAGCGGGCCCAGGTGCTCCAGAAGGCCAGGGAGCTGGCCCCCTTCGCCTACCGGCTGGTGGACGCCCTGGGGACGCCCAGCGCCTTGGCCAGCGACCACTGCCCTGAGGCCCTCGCCCTGGCCTACGCCAACCGGCGCTGGCTGCTGGCCAGCTGGTGCCCCAAGCCGGGCCAGCACGGCGACCTGTTCTTCTGGGCCTGCCCCAGGACGGGCGCCCACGGCTGGGCCTGCCGAACCTGCCTGGGCCTCGTCCAGCTGGGCTAGGCCCACCACGGGGCGGTCAGGGAGCACAACCCCCTGGCCGCCCCCTTCAGGCCAGAGACCAGGAGACAAGGAGGAGCGAGACCATGGCGACCTGCGCCTACTGCCACGAGCCCCTCGTGTGGGTGAAGGGACGGGGCTACGCTCACCCTGGCGGCACCTACCTCCAGTTCTGCCCCGCCTGCCACCAGGAGTTCACGGCCCATCCCCCAGCCCTCCGCTGCCCCTACTGCGGGGCTGGAGGCGTGCGGGACAAGCACTGCGCTAGGCCAGACCTGAGCGAGCGCCAGGGCAGGAGGGCTGCCTGGGCCTAAGCTGGGGGCAGGGGATGCTTGGAGTGCAAACTGTGCTCCAAGCATGGCCCCTGCCCTGCCCCCCGCTTGCCCCCGTCAGGAAAACCGTGTTTTTCCTAGCCGTGTCTCGGGTTTGGGCAGAATCTTGGCCTCGTCCGGGCCCAGCCAAGGGCGTGGGTCGAGGGCCGGTCCACCATATGCGACCCTCCGGCACATCTCGGAGAGAGCCTGGCCCTGGCAGCTAGCGTCGTCTTAAGCATGAGGGCCTTCTTGACAGGTGAAGCGCCACTTGGCAACATGAGGCCACCATCTGTCCGGAGCCTCCTATGTCAGACGGCGGCTACCGTGAGGAAGTCCTGAACGTTTTCCTTGCCCTCCTACTTTCAAAGCGGGGTGTCGTAAATGCCCCGGAGAAAGTGCTGCAGCCGGAAGCAGCAGGGCAACGGGCCATGCCGGACGTCATCGTCGAGATGAGAGGCCTCCGGGTTGCCATCGAGGGGAAGGTTGAGACGCCTAATGCGTTGCAGGAAGCTCTGGAGCAGGCCCACCAGAGGGTGAAGGAGGGCCTGGCCCATTTAGGAGTAGCGGTTGTCTACCCTGAAAGTCTGAGGCGAAGCGACTTCTCTGAACTAAAGAGCGCTTTAGCCACCGCTCAGTTGACGGGAGCCGTCCACAGCGAGTCAGGCATCCTCGAGTGGGCAGGGGATGTCAACGACCTGGTCGAGCACCTGCGGCGAGCCTTGGAGAGCCTGGTCGCCCAGGACGTGGTGGCCCAGGCGGCAAAGGAGCTACAGGCCGGCGTGGAAGCCTTCTCGCGGCGGGTCTACAGGACGAACGCCATCGCCGGGAGGTCGGCCAAGGTTTTGGGCATCAGTAAGCCGAGAGGAGACCTGGTGGGGCGAATCGCCGGCCTCATCGTCGTCAACGCTATGCTCTTCCAGGAGCTACTGGCGGAGCAGGATAGCAACGTCAAGACACTGAACGAAACCCTCGCCCAGGGCCACCTGCAGAAAGGCTTCTGCGAGCACTGGAAGTTCATACTTGAACGAATCAACTACTATCCCATCTACCACGTAGCCCGCCAGTTGTTGCTGAAGCTGCCCGCCGGGCGGGACGTCGAGCAGGGGCTGCAAAAGCTCTGTCAGGTTGCCTTGAGCATAGCTACCCGCCGCGCCGCCCTGCGCCACGACCTGATGGGGCGGGTCTATCACACCCTCCTGGCGGAGGCCAAATATCTCGGCACCTACTACACCTCGGTGCCAGCCGCTACCCTTTTGCTGAAGCTGGCCCTGGGCTTCCGACGCTTTCCTTACGACTGGCACGACCTCGAGGCGATAAAAGCGCTTCGTATCGCCGACCTGGCCTGCGGGACAGGGACGCTACTCATGGCCGCTGCTGAGGTGGTTACCGATAACTACGTCCTTGCCTGCGCCCAGCAGGACCGGCCCCCCGACCTGAGCGGCCTCTCCCGAGTCCTCATGGAGGAGGTCATCCACGGCTACGACGTCCTGCTCTCGGCCCTGCACCTCACGGCCTCCACCCTGGCGCTACGGGCCCCTGAGGTGACGTTCCAGCGCTTGAACCTGTGGTGTCTGCCCCTGGGCGTCCGCAACGGCCAGCCGCGGCTCGGCAGCATCGAGTTTCTGGGAAGAAGCGACTTGCCGGTGGAGGTGGATGTCTTCAGCGGGGCCAGCCAGAAGATAACTCGGGTTGCGGGCGCAGGGGACGAGACGAGCGGGACGCAGTTGCCGAAGCTGGACCTGTGCTGCATGAATCCTCCCTTCACCCGCAGCGTGGGCGGCAACCTGCTGTTCGGCTCCCTGCCGAAGCAAGAGCGAAAGAACTTGCAAAAGCAGCTCAAAAAGGTGCTGCAGCGGCCATTGCCCGAGCCCCAGAAAAGGAGGCCCAGCGACTACGCCAGTGCGACCGCGGGCCTGGGCAGCGTCTTCGTGGCCGTGAGCGACTGGCACGTGAAGGAGGGAGGCCGCCTGGCCCTTGTGCTGCCCAAAGCCGTCCTATCGGGCGTGGAGTGGGCCAAGACCCGCAGGCTGCTGGCGGAGCGCTATGTCCTGGAGTATGTCGTCGTGAGCCACGAGCCCGACCGCTGGAACTTCTCGGAGAACACCGACCTGAGCGAGGCGCTGCTGGTGGCCCGCAGGCTTCGGGAGGGAGAGGAGGCCGACGACTCTCCCGTGGTGTTTGTCAACCTGTGGCGCAACCCCGGCTCTCCCGTGGAGGCCCTGGCCATCGCCCACGCTGTCCTGGAGGGGCAAGCGCCTGACCTGGTGACAGGCCAGGGGGCCCTATCCCCCGCACTGGGTGAGAAGACCTTCGGGGAGGCGGTCAGCCTCCCTTGGGGGAACATCAAGGCTGGCGCGTGGCTCTGGGGCTGCGCCTTCGCCCAGGCAGACCTCGCCAGGGCAGCCCTGCACCTGCTGGAGGGCAAGGTGTGGGTGCCAGGACAGGGGACGACTGCAGTACCGCTGTGTCCGTTGGGGAGCCTGGGTGATTTGGGCCCCGACAGGCGGGATGTCTGGGACGGCTTCAAGGAGGCCCAAACAGCGACTCCCTATCCTGCCTTCTGGGGCCACGATGCCAACGCCGTCACGGCTATAGCCCAAGGCCCCAACCGTTACCTGGCACCCTTGCATCAAGCCAGGCCTGGCCGCCCCTTGCGGGACCCGGGAGACCTCTGGCCCAAGGCCGGTCGTCTGCTGGTAGCTGAACGTCTGTGGCTCAAGACTCAAAGGTTGGCCGCTGTTCGCTGTTCGGACCAGGTGCTCTCCAACGTCTGGTGGCCGTTCTCCGGCGACCTGACGCCCGAGCAGGAGAAGGCCCTAGCCCTCTGGCTTAACTCGACCCTCGGGCTACTGCTGCTCTTTGCCCACAGAGAGGAGACGCGTGGAGCCTGGGTTGACTTCAAAAAGCCCGTCTTGAGCGCCATGCCCGTCCTGGACGTCCGCTCTCTGCGTAAGGCCCAGCTGAAGAGCCTTGGCAATGCCTATGACACATTGGCGTCGGAGTCCCTCTTGCCCTTCCCGCAGATGGCCGGGGACAGCACACGCCAGCGCATAGATGAGGCCATCCAGGAGGCGCTAGGTCTGCCGGACGTGAGCCCTCTCCGGAAGCTATTGGCTAGGGAGCCCATTGTCTGCCTACAGCCCCTGCCATGAGAATGGCCAGCCCCTGCAATGAGACCGGCGGGCTAACCCATATCTTGTGAGCCGGGCCCCAGGGCCTAGTCCAGGGCCTGGGCGATGGCCTTCTCCCCACCGGGCAGGTGATGGGAGTAGACGTCCAGCGTCATGTTGGCCGAGGCGTGCCCCAGCCGCCTCTGGGCGCTCTTCACGTCCACCCCCAGATGGACCAGGAGGCTGGCATGGGCATGCCTCAGGTAGTGGGCGGGGCGCCTGGGCACCCCTGCCCCCTCGCACAGGGAGGCCATGAGCCGGGAGATGGCCCTGGCATCGGGCGGCCTCTCGCCCCGCCAGAAGGCGTGCTCCCCCTCCCTGGAGAGGCGGGAGAGGAGCGAGAGGGCCAGCCTGGGCAGGGCCACCACCCTTGCCCCCGCCCTCGACTTGGGCGGCCCCTCGTGCCACTCCGACCCTGCCCAGGTGATGCTCCTGCGCACCCTCAGGGCCTCCCCGTCCCAGTCCACGTCCTCCCACCTGAGCCCCAGCATCTCGCCCGGGCGCAGGCCCGTAAGGAGCATGAGGGCAAGGCCCAGGGCTAGGGGCCTACCGTCCCCCAGGGCCGAGGCGAGGAAGGCCCGCATGTCCTCTAGCGTCCAGTCCCTGGCCTCCCTGGGCTCGTGCCTGGGCCTGGGGACGCGGGAGCAGGGGTTGTCAGCCAGCAGCCCCATCTCCCTCGCCTCCTCCAGGGCCGTGTGGAGGGTGGCGTGGGCCAGCTGGACGGTGCGACTACCTACGCCCCTCTCCCGCAGGGAGGCGAGGGCCCGCAGGACGTGCAGGGGCGAGAGCCGAGAGAGCCTCACCTGCCCTAGCTCCCCCAGGACGGGGGCGAGGGCCTGCCGGCGCCGCCGCAGGGTGCTGGGCCGCCACCTCCCCTCGCCCTGCCGCAGCCACTCCCCCAGCCACTCGCCCAAGGTGAGGCGCGAGGGAGGGGCAAGGAGGCCCCAGGCGTGCCTCGCCACCAGCTCCCTAATCCTGTCCAGCACCTCCTGCCTCGTCCTGCCCGTCACGTAGTAGCGGCGCCCACCCAGGCGCACCGAGCCCTCCCAGTAGGAGCGGGTGGGGCGCTTGAAGACGTTCCCTTCCCAGTGTCCCCTCGGCATGACGACCTCCCTGCCGAGGGGCCATGTGGAAAGCTGTCAGTTATGTCGCCCAGCCCTTTGCCAGCCGTTTGGCCTGAAGGCGGACGGGCTGGCCCGGCGGCGGGTCGTCTCTGCTGGCGGAGGGGGTGGGATTCGAACCCACGCGGGCCCGGCGCGGGGCCCTAGCGGTTTTCAAGACCGCCCCGTTCAGCCGCTCCGGCACCCCTCCGCAGTCCTGCCCTCGGCGTTGCTTCCGCCGCGCCAACCTGCCGGCCCCAGGCCTGGCACGGCCCGCCTCCTCTAAGTTTACAGCCCTGTTGCCATTCCCGGACTCGCCCCGCGCCCGCCCTCTACAGGCCCTGCCTCAGCCGCGGGTCGAACACGTCTCGAGCCGTGTCGCCGATGATGTTGCACGCCAGCACCAGCAGGCTGATGCAAAGGCCCGGCGCGATGGAAAGCAGCGGGTGCGTGCGCAGGTAGCGGTAGCCGTCGCTGATCATCTCGCCCCAGGAGGGTTGCGGCGGCGCGACCCCCAACCCCAGAAAGCTCAGGGCGGACTCGGCCAGGATGGCGAACCCCAGACCGATGGACGCCTCGACGATGAGCGGCGACAGACAGTTGGGCAGCACGTGCAGGAACATGATCCGGAAGTCGCTGGCCCCCGAAGCGACCGCGGCCGTCACGTAGTCCATGTGTTTGACGGCCATCACCTGCCCCCTCAGCAGCCGGGTATATGCCGGGATCATGGCAACGCTGAGGGCTATTATGACCGTCTCGAGCCCGCCGCCCATGGCCACCCCTATGGCCAGGGCCAGCACCAGAGGGGGCAACGACATGAGCGCCTCTATGGTGCGCATGATCAGGTTGTCGGCCAGGCGGCCGAAGTAGCCCGCCGCCAGCCCCAGCAGGGAGCCTACCAGACAGGACACGCTCACGGTGACGACTCCGACCAGCAGCGCAACCCGTGCCCCGAATATGAGCCTGCTCAGGACATCGCGTCCCAGCTGGTCCGTTCCCAGCCAGTGCCGGGCCGACGGGTCTTGCAGCGAAGCGGCGAGATCAACGTTGTAGGGGTCGTGAGGAGCGACCCACGGCGCCAACAGGGCCAGGGCCACGACGAACACGATGCTGGCCAAAGCCACCACTACCAGCTTTCGCCTGAGCAGCAGGCGCCTCAGCCGGATCCAGCTCCGGTGGACCGGCACCGGATACGCGACGACGTCCCTCAGCACTCCCGTCTCCATGACGACGCAGCCCCGCGCAACCGTCAGGCGAGCCGGATCCTCGGGTCTACATACGCATACGAGATGTCCACCAGCAGGTTCACCAGGACAACGAAGGTGGCGATGAGGGTCACGCAGCCCTGGACCACCGGCAGGTCCCGTGAAAAGACGCTCTGCACCAGCAACCGTCCCATCCCCGGCAGATTGAACACCGTCTCCACCAGCACCGAGCCAGCGATCAGGACCGGCAGGCGCAGCCCGATAACCGTCACCACCGGGATGAGGGCATTCCTCAAGGCATGCCTCAGCAACACTACGCCCTCGGGCAAGCCCTTGGCCCGGGCCGTGCGCACATACTCCTGGGCGATGACCTCCAGCATGCTGGCACGGGTCTGGCGCGCGATGACGAGCAGCGTGGGCAGCGACATCATGACCGACGGCATGACCATCTTGCGCACGTGTTCGTTCAGGTCAGCGGTCGGCGACGTGTAGCCTTCTACCGGTAGCCAGCCGAGGCGAATGGCAAACAGGTAGATGGCCGCGATGGCCAGCCAGAAAATGGGCACCGACACCCCCAGCGTGGCCACCACCGTCACCGCCGAGTCCACAGCAGTTCCCCGCCGAATGGCGGCCAGGATGCCCAGGGGAATCCCCACCGCCACGCTGACCAACAGCGCTATCAGGCCCAGCTCCAAGGTAGTGAGCACGCGGGAGCCGATCAGGTCGGCCACACTCGTCCCCAGGGTGATAGACCTGCCCAGGTCGCCGTGCACAAGCTGATTGAACCAGTGAACGTATTGCAGCAGGACTGGCCTGTCCAGTCCCAGTTGGCTTCGCAGATGTTGCACTTGCTCCAGGGAAGCGTCCGGCCCGAGGACGAGGCGGACAGGGTCGCCGGGGAGGATCCGGAACAGCATGAAGTTCAGGAAGCTGACCAGCACCAGCACCACCAGGGCCTGGCCTAGGCGCTGCACGACGTAGTTGGTCACGCCGGCATCCCCTCCGCCGAAACGCCCTATCCCGCCCCTGCCTCGTGTCCGCCTGCCAGGCCGCCCCCCTGAAGACGAGGCCCCCTACTCGACCCAGGCACACCCATCGCGGAACCGCAGCGTGGCCGAGAGGCCTGCCTCTTCCGTGACCCGCTGCACGTATCGGAACACCTCGCGCCCGGCATCGTCGTCCCCCACGGGCCGCGGGATGCCGTCCGGCATCACCAGGCAGGGCACGAAGCCAGCAGCCGACAGTCCGCCGTCCGCCAGGATGACCCTGGCGATCATCGCGTATCTGGCGTCCGGATGGAACGGATAGGTGGGGTAGCGAGGGTCGGGCTCGAACCCGAACAGCTGCCGTCGCCTCCGTCGCCAGTCCTCCGGCAGGGAGCCGGAGTCGAAGGCGTCTTCGGGCAGGTAGACCGCCCCGTTGCCGAGGCCATGAAAGATAACCTTGCCGCGGTAAACCTCGATGCCCTTCAGGATGTGGGCGTGGTGGCTGAGCACCACGTCGGCGCCAGCGTCCACAGCGGCGTGGGCCACCTGCAGCTCGTAGTCGGCCAGCACCACGGGCACGTGCCCGATGCCCTTGTGCAGGGCCACCACCAGCAGGTCGCACTGAGGGCGCAGGCGCTGGATGTCGTCGCACATCTGCTGCAGCGTCCTGGGCTCCGCCCAGGTGAACACCTCCGGAGGCCCACCGGGGGTGGCATGATCCAGCTCGTAGTGAGTGATGATGCGCACGTAGGCGCAGCCGGGACGGTTGTGCCGGGCCCACGTCTCCTTGGGCCCCACACAGTTGTAGCTGAGGACAGCGACCCGATAGCCGGCGTGCTCCAGGATGGCCGGTCGGCGCGCCTCCTCCAGGTCGCAGCCCGCGCCAGCGTGAGCGATGCCTCTCTCGTCCAGCCACCGCACGGTATCCTCGATGCCCTCCGGCCCGTAGTCCATCACATGGTTGCCGGCCAGCGTCACCAGCTTGATTCCGGCCTCTACCAGAGGCTCCAGGGCATCGGGGGTGCGTCCCAGGCGGACCGCTTCCGGGTGCCTCGCTGTATAGACGACCTCCAGGTGCGCCACGGTGAACTCGTGTTGCCGCAAGACCGGCCCGATGAACCGGAACAGGTGAGGCTGCTGGCGGCTGAGGATCAGGTCGCCTATCGCCGCCAGAGAGGCCTTCCCCCTCATGGTGCTACCCGCCGTCCCCGCCAGCATACTATGGCGCTAGCCAGGCGTCTTCCGGAGTCCACAGTATCAGCGAGACCTCGTTCAGGCGGTCGTCGCGCACCTTGGGCGCCTTGAGCATGGGGTGAGTGTTGACGCCGAAGGGGACGTCCAGCACGTATTTCTGGAAGATCAGGTCCTGCAGGTCCCAGGCGAACCGCTGCCGCTCTGCCTGCGCGGTGGCCGTGCGAGCCTGTCTCAGCACCTGCAGCACCTCGTCGGGACGGGCCCTGGAAGGGAACAGCCCGCCGGGGGCGTAGGCCCTGGTCAGGCCGACGTCAATGTTCGGGCTGGCATCGGCGCTCCACTGGATGATGCCACTCCAGCCAGTCCCGCCGGGCGAAGTCAGCTGGAAGTAGCGGGCGGCGTCCACGACCTGAATTTCGACCCTGATGCCCACGCGCTGAAGGTCGCTCTGGACGGCGGCGGCCATCGCCCTGTTCTGCGGCGTGTTCGTAACGGTCAGCGTCGTGGCGAAGCCGTTGGGGTAGCCCGCCTCCGCCAGCAGCTGCCGGGCCCGTTCGGGGTCGTAAGCATACCCCCTCACGTTGGGGTTGTAAGACCAGGCTCCCGCCACACCGAGCTGGTTGGTGGCCGTGAAGACCTTGTAGATGGCCTGCAGCAGCGCCTGCCTGTTGATGGCATGGGCCACCGCCTGGCGAACGCGAACGTCGGCGAAGGGCGACCTCGGGTCGCCGCTGTCGAAGGTGATGCCCGCCTCGGCAGCCCCGATGCCGGTGGCGAGCTTCGCCACCGTCGCCCAGGACGGGGCCGCCTCGATCGCTTCCGCCGGCGGGAACAGGAATACGTCTGCCTCCCCCGACTGGAACACCGCTGCCGCAGTGGTGGGGTCCTGAACGATGCGGAAGACGAGGCCGTCCAGATAGGGCTTGCCTTCCTGCCAGTAGCTCGGCGACCGCTCGAACCTGATGTCCACGCCACGGGTCCAACTGACCAACTTGAAAGGTCCCGTTCCCACCGGATTGGCGATGGCCGCGTCGCGGTCGCGGTAAGACGTGGGCGAGATGATATACATCCTGGTCAACAGCGTATCGTGAAAGGCCGTGTCCCACTCCGACAGGCGCACGTTCAGGGTGTAAGGGCCGGTGACCTCGATGGCGGTGACGTTGGCGAACTCGGCCCGGCGGGCCGACATCATCAGCTCTATGTTCCACTTCACCGCTTCCGCGTTGAAGTCAGTCCCGTCCTGGAACTTGACGCCCTCGCGCAGGGTGAGGGACATCGTCTTCGTCTGGGCGTCAATCCTCCACTCCCTGGCCAGCCAGGGGTCAATGCCACCGTTCGCGTTCCAGCGACCCAGGGTCTCCAGGGCAGCCGAGGCGGTCAGGAAGTCCCTCGGCTGCAGTATCTGGGGCGGATAGCCGAGGGAGTTGGGGTCGGCGTCCAGGATCAGCCGCAGCGTGCCGCCCCGCCTGGGCCCCTCGGGGGTGGGTGCCGACTCCTGCGGGCGCGGGCTCTCGGCGCAGCCGGCCGCCAGCCACAGCACCGCCAGCGCCAGGACGATGCTGAACCAGAAACGAACAGCGCTCATGGGCCTTCACCTCCATAGACCCTCGTTCAGCTCACGGACGAACAGCTCGATCTCGCCCAGTATGTGCTCTGGTACCTCGGCCGGCAGCTGGTGCCCGCAACCCTGAAATATGACCGTCTTCGCCCTGGGCACAGACCGCCCGGCCAGCAGCGTCATCTCCACCGGGATGATGTCGTCGGCGTCGCCGGCCATTATCAGGGTGGGCACCTGCAGGGAGCTCAGGACGGCAGCCAGCTCTTCGTTGGTGCGCGCCTGCGGTATGGGCTTCCTGGGGTTGATGAGGAGCTCCTCGCGGCGCATGCGCCTCAGGGCCTCGCGCAACTCGGCGCGAGCGAGCCGCACCCTCTCCTGCCAGGGGTCCGCCGGGGAGCCGGCCTGGACCGATTCCTCGGTGCCGAAGAGCTCCTCGATCAGTGCCGGATTGTCGGCGAGCGCCAGCGTCCGCCTGCGCGCCTCGGACACGTCGCCCCCGGCGCGGTCGTGCGGTGCACCGGCCACCGATATGAACCCCTTCAGGACTTCGGGGTGACGGAGGGCCAGGTGCCACCCCACCCCGGCCCCGTGGGAGTGGCCAGTGTAGATGAAGCGCTCTATCCCCAGCGCCTGAGCGAAAGCGAAAACGTCCTCGGCCCATACGTCATACCACCGGTGGCCCAGGTCCTCGAAGACGTGGGTGGACTCGCCGTATCCCCTCAGGGTGACCAGATACACGCGATAGTTGCGGGGCGGCTCCGAGAGCCTCCGCTGATAAGCAAAGCTGCCGAAGCGCATCTGCGCCGATATGAAGACCTCCGGGCCTGCCCCGTGCGTCTCGTAGTGAAGGGATACGCCGTTCACCGCCAGGTTCGGCATCGGCTTCCTCGCCGGAACGACGGTCTCCCTCTTGTCCCCAGGACAGGGCGGCACAGAACGAGCGCCACGGCCCGGGGCTCCCCACCGCTACCGCGGCCGTGGGCTGTGGACAGGCACCTCGCCACCGGCAGCAACTCGCCCTCCCGCTCCTGCCTGCGACGGTATGAGTCGAGTATACTGACTGGTCAGTCCATGTCAAGCCTTTTTTCGCCGCTTTCGGCGACGGGCTGGCCCCTCCCGTGCCGGGGCCGAGCCTCACTGGTTGCCCCGACCGCCGCTCAGGCCGCTGGCCTCGACCGGCGATGGCGCCCTCGGCCTGGCTCGCTGCCCTCGCTGGCCGCCAGCGAGGCAGACGCCACGGTCTTGACAAGGGTGGGCGGCCTGGCTACGCTCTGACTGACCGGCTAGTCACATCGCCGCGGCACTGCTCGGTTGGGCAGCCGGTCGGTCGAGGCTTCCGGCCCCGGCCTCGCGCTGCGTCCCATGTCAGCCCTTGGAGGAGGGAGCGATGGCGGGCCCCCTGGAAGGCGTGCGCGTCGTAGACCTGACCATAGCTGTGGCCGGCCCCTTCTGCACCATGTTCCTGGCCGACCTGGGGGCCGAGGTCATCAAGATTGAAGACCCCGCCGGCGGCGACATGACCAGGCAGTCGGGCCCCCACGCCCCCGACGACGACCTGCGCGCCTATGGCGCCTTCTTCCAGTCGGTGAACCGCAACAAGAAGAGCGTCGCCGTTGACCTCAAGACCCCCGAAGGCAAGGAGGTGCTGCGACGCCTGATGCGCAACTCGCAGGTGTTGGTGGAGAACTTCCGCGCCGGCGTCATGGAGCGGCTGGGGCTGGGATACGAGTCCCTGAGCCAGATCAACCCTTCGCTGGTCTACGCCGCCATCCGCGGCTTCGGCGACCCGCGCACCGGTCAGAGCCCTTACACCTACCGGCCCGCCTTCGACATCGTTGCCCAGGCCATGGGCGGCCTTATGAGCGTCACCGGCCCCGGCCCCGAGATGCCCCTCAAGGCCGCCGGCGGCATCGGCGACACGGTGCCGGCCCTGATGACCGGTATCGGCATCCTGGCCGCCCTCAGGCATGCCGAGCAGACGGGCGAGGGCCAGTTCCTGGACGTGGCCATGTATGACGGCGTCCTCTGTATCAACGACCGCGTGATCTACATGTATACCTACGCCGGCATCGTCATGCAGCCCCAGGGCAATCGCCACAGCCTATTCTGCCCCTTTGAGGTATTCCCCGCTAGGGATGGCTGGGTGGCCATCTGCGCCCCCAACGACAACCACTGGCAGGCCCTCTGCCGGGCCATGGGGGTGCCCGAGCTGGCCGACGACCCCCGCTTCCTCCACAACGAGGACCGCGTCCGACACTGCGAGCTGGTGCGGACGATGGTGAGCGAGTGGACCAGCAGACACACCAAGGCCGAGATCGTGCGCATCCTGGGCGACGATGTGCCCTGCGGGCCGGTTAACAACGCCCTCGACATCCTCCAGGACCCCCACGTGCGGGCGCGGAACATGCTGGTGGAGGTGGAGCACCCCGGCTGCAAGAGCCCCAAAGTCCTCTCCGGCCAGCCCATCAAGTTAACCAGGACGCCTGCCCGCGTCGGCAGCCGGGCCCCCTTGCTGGGAGAACACACCCGCGAGGTGCTCCTGTCCCTGGGCTACGGCCACGAGGAGATAGACTCCCTCCAGCAGCGCGGCGTGGTGGCCTGCTGGCAGAACGGCTGAGAAGGCGGCCAGCCATGGGCCGACGGGTTCGCAGACGCCCGAGCCCCAACAACCGGCACAAGGAGCGGGCATGACAGCGCGCAACCGGAACGCCAGGGAAGCCCTCTATGCCGCCTATCGCGACCTCTACCCGCTCCTTCAGGCACAGCGCGAGAAGGGGCGTCCGGTGGTCGGCTGGCTGGGGCTGGGCCCAGTCGAAGAAGTGTTGCTGGCAGCAGGATGCCTGCCGGTGCGGTTGCGGGGCGACCCGACCGCCCGAACCGACGCCGCCCGATTCATGGAGCCGGTCTTCGGCGGCTCCCTGCGCAGCATCGTCTCGCGGCTGTGCGCCGACGGCCTGCCCCTGGACTGGCTGGTGGTGGACAACTCCGGCGATCCCTACAGCAAGACCTACCACTATCTGCTCACCGCCCGCGAGATGGGCATGGCCAGGGTGCCGGACTGCTACATCCTCAATTTCGCTCACCCGCCCTACCGCGTGCACGCGGAGCACAACCGCCGCGTGCTGGCGCAGTTCGTGAGGGACGTGGAGCAACGGCTAGGGAGCGCCATCACCCCTGAGGCGCTGTCGCAGGCGGTAGCCCGCTGCCGGGCGAGTCGCGACCTGCTGCGTCAGCTGGACGGGCTGCGCAAGTCCCATCCGCCCCAGCTCAGCGGCAGCGACCTCCTAGTCCTGGTAGCCACATCGCTGGCCATGGACAAGGACGAGCATGCGCGACTGGCACGGGCTTTCCTCGAGGAAGCACGGGCGACCACGCCTGAAGCCAGCCGGTGTCGGCTCTTCATCTGCGGCAGCGAGCATGACCACATCCTGTATTACCAGCTCTTCGAGTCGTGTGGCGCTGTGGTAGTGGGCGAGGACCATTCCTGGGGCCAGGAATGGCTCGCCGCTGAGCCGGATGGCCAGGGAAACCCCGTGGACGCGCTGGTCGAACGCTATCAGCTCGGCGTGCCCTACTTCAGGAAGGAGACCATCGCCGGGCGCGTGCAACGGGTGCTGCGCCGGCTGGACGAGGCCCGGGCGGAGGCCTGCATCGTGACCCTCTTCGAACACGATGCCGCCACCCTGTGGGACCTACCCGAGCTGGTGCGCGCCATCGAGGGCCACGGTGTCCCAGTGCTGGCGCTCCAGGGCATCCCCTACAACCCCGAGCCGCTGCGAGACGTCCTGGCGGCCGAAGTGCATGACTTCATCGCCGCAGCACGGAGCGGCCGTCGCAGCGTCTCGGTGCGCAGGTTCGTGCCCGATGCACCCGCCGTCGCTGAGAGCCGATCCGCCCCCTCGCAGCCCCAGCAGCGGCGCGAGAGGATCCTGTCTGCTGCCCGCGCTGCCATCGCCCACCAACGGGAGTGGTTCCGGCAGCTGCGGGAACAAGTCAGACAAGGCATACCCTATGCCCTGGTCAGCGCTGCCTCCCCCCACGAGATATTCCGGGCGATGGACATTCCCTACCTGGTGAGCCAGTGGTGGGCCTCGCTGAGTGCCGCAGCGCAGTTTTCCTCTCGCTACCTGAGCCTGTTGGAGGAGGCGGGCTACCAGGACCTGCCCTGCGCCTACTGCGCCCTGTCCGTCGCCTGCGGCCTGGACACTGAGCCCGAGTCGGGTCCCTGGGGTGGGCTGCCGCGGCCGTCCCTGGTAGTGGGCAGCACCCTCTGCGACTCGCAGATCAAGCTCCTGAGCCTGTGGTGGGAGAAGCAGCGGGTGCCGTTCTACGTCTTCGAGAGCACGGCGCCACGAGCGAAGGTGGAGCGCTGGTGGGAACGGGTGGCCACTGAGTGGGAGGAGGTGTTCGACCAGGAGCGCCTCGACCTGATGGCCCGCGAGATGGAGTCCCTCGTCCAGTATCTCGAGATAGCCACCGGCCGCACGCTGAGCGAGTCGCGGCTGCGCGAGGTCATCGCCAAGTCCAATCAGCAGATGGAATACTACCGCAAGGCGCGAGACCTCATCGCCGCCACGGTGCCAGCGCCGGTCAGCATCACCGATGTGATACCGGCGGTGATGCTCTCCCAGTGGCACCGGGGCACCGACTGGGGGATAGAGCTGGCCCGACAGCTATACGAGGAGATCGCTGCCCTGGCTGCTAGGGGGGTGGCCGTATGCGAGCGCGAGCAGGCGCGCCTCATGTGGATCGGCCGGGCCCTGTGGTTCGACATGGGCTTCTACACCCGGCTGGAGCGCACCCTCGGCGCGGTCTGCGTCTGGTCAATCTACTCGGCCATAGCGGCCGATGGCTACGCCCGCTACGGCGGTGACCCCTTCCGGGCCTTGGCCAGCCGCTACACCAGCCTGGAAGACATGCTGCACCTGCCCACCTGGAACGTGGACTGGTATCTGGAAGAGGCGCGGCGGCATCGCGTGACGGCGGCCATCCATGTCCTCTCAGCCGAGTGCACTCTGGCCGTGGAGGGCTCCCACTTCATCCGGGAGCGGTTCGAGCGAGAAGGGATACCGGTGCTGGAGCTGGCGGTGGACAACGTGGACTCGCGGGGCTGGGACGAGGCCACCGTGACGGCCCTAATCGCTCAGTTTCTGCAACGGCGGCTGGGGATCCAGCCCCTCGCCGAGGAGTGAGCGATGAGCGAGGGGCGACCCCGGCCGGGGGACAGCCTTGGCGTTGACCGGCCAGCAAGCATACGCGGAGCAGCCCGTCGGCGGGCAGGACTCGGGAGGGCGCTAGGGTTGCCGTCCGCACCGGGGTTGCAGGACATCCGCCACCGGGACGGGGCCGTCGGCGCCCTGGGCGTCCACGGAGGCAGTGTGGGCGCCCATGTTGACTTACCACCGCCTGGTCTACGGTTTGGTGCTCATCGGCGCGACCCTCCTCATGCCCCAGGGGGTGGTCATGTGGCTACGAAGGATGCGCCTGGCGCCCCGGGACCTGCCGCTGTGACAGCGGCGCCTCGTTCCGCCGGCAGGGGGTGAGCGCCTTGGTCGAGGCGGCTGGCGGCGACATGTGGGAGCGCTTCGCGGCGGTGGCCGAAGCGAGCCCCCGCAGGCCCGCCCTGATATACGGCGACGAGCGCTACAGCTACGCCGACCTGAAGGGCCTGGCCGAGGCCGCGGCCGGCGGCCTGGCAGGGCTGGGAGTGGAGTCGGGACAGCGGGTGCTGCTCCTGCTGCCCCACTGCCCGGAATGGGTCGCCGCGTGGCTGGCGGTCGTCCGTCTCGAGGCGATAGCGGTGCCGGTCTCGCCGCTGCTGCCACCCCGAGACCTGGCGTTCCTGCTGGACAGTTCCGGCGCGGCGGCCATCGTCGCCGGCGACGACAGCCTGGCGGCTGCCCTGGAGGCGGCAGCGAAGGCACCTTCCAGGCCCATCGTCGTCCATGCCGGTCGGTCGCGCCCGTCGAAGGGCCACGCCGGGGTGGTGTCCCTGCGACAGATGTTCGCGCATGGCACAGCGGCACCGGCACGCAGCGGGCAAGAGGCGGCTGACCTGTGCGAGATCCTCTACACCAGCGGCACCACGGGGCGGCCGAAGGGGGTGCCCATCGGCCACCGAGCGCTCGCCGACAGCGCCGTCGTCCAGCGGGCCAACTCCCTGCCGCTCATCCCGCCGGGGGAGGATGTAATCGTCCAGAGCGCGCCTCTCTACCACATTCTCGGCCAGGCTTTTGCCTTCGGCGCCCTCCTCTCGGGCGAGAGGGTGGTCTTGCTGCCGAGGATGGACATCGCCTTGCTGCTAGAGGCCATCGAACGCAACGGCGTCAAGACCCTTTTCGGCACCCCCACGCTGTTCCGCATGATACTGGCCCACGAGGACCTCGGGCGGCACGACCTTAGCTCCCTGCGCTACTGCTTCTCCGGCGGCGAGGCCCTCAAGCCAGCCCTGGCCAGGGACTGGCTGCAGCGGGTGGGGGTGCCGCTATACCAGGGGTATGGCGCCACCGAGGCGGTGGGGGCCATAGCCATGGTGCCGCCGGGCATACCCTGCCCCGAAGGCACCCTTGGACGGGTGGCGCCCGGCCGCCAGGTGATGCTGGTGGACCCCGAAACCCTGAGGCCAGTGCCCCCGCGCGAGGCCGGGGAGGCACTGGTATCGGGCCCTGTCATGCCCACCTCTTACTGGAACGACCCGGACGAGTCGCGCCGGTCGTTCGTGCCCATCGCCGGCCAGACCTGGTACCGGACGGGCGACGTGGTATCCATGGACGAAGATGGATGGCTGTTCTTCGTGGACCGGACGGCGGACATCATCAAGCACAAGGGCTACCGGATCGCTCCCGCCCGAATAGAGAGTGTCATCGCCGAGCACCCGGCGGTGGGCGAGTGCTGCGTCATCGGCGTGCCACACCCCCTGGTGGGGGAGAGCATCAAGGCCTTCGTGGTGCCGCGTCTGGGAGCCGTCTGCCACCCGGACGACCTGGCAGCCTGGTGCCGCGCCCGCCTGCTGCCCTACGAAGCGCCCGAGCGCTTCGAACTGGTCTCGTCCCTGCCCAAGTCGCCGTCGGGAAAGGTGTTGCGCCGTGTCCTGCGCGAACGCGAGCGGGAAGCGGCGGCCACCTCCGACCCGGGCTGAAGCCGTCCAGTGCCTCGTCTCGACCGGGCGCTGCCTGCCGCTCCCGGCCCAGGCCCACCGCAACCCCCGCCGCCCGAAGACGAGCGGGCCGCAGCGTGCCTTTCAACCGCCTCCGGCGCCGCTCGCCGCATCTACGCGCTGCAGAAAGTCCAGGACGATGCGGTTGAACTCCTCCGTGCGGTCGAACTGGGGTCTGTGGCCGCAGCCAGGCATGAAGACCAGTTGGCTGCCCCGCAGGTGCTGGTGCATGCGTCGCGAAGGCTCCACGAAGAAGGTGTCGTCCTCGCCGCAGACTATAAGCACCGGCAACGAGAGGCGCTCCAGGTCTCGCAGGAACGGCGGGTGCCTGGCGACGGCCTCGCTGCAGTGGATGAAGGCCTCGCGGGCGGTCATGAGAAACTGCTCCCGCCGCAACTGCACGAGGTCTGGCCGGTCGGGAAACCGCGCCGCCGCAACGTAGTCCGCAGTCTGGAGCGCTTCCCAGGCTGCCTCCATACCCTGCTCCCGAGCGATCTGGAGCACTCGCGCGCGCCCGGGCGTTCGCGCAGTTTCGGGCGCCTCGGCCGAAGTGCTTATCAGCATCAGTGAGCGCAGACGCTCGGGGTGGGCGAGAGCGAGGAGCATGGCGATCATGCCGCCCATGGAGTGGCCCGCCAGATGGCAGCGCTCCAGGCCCAGTTCCTCCATGAGTCCATAGAGGGCCTCGGCCATCGCCTCGGGCGCGTAAGCGGCAGGGTCGCTGGGCCGACCCGAGAGGCCGTGACCGGGGAGGTCCGGCGCGATGACGCGATAGCGCTGGCTGAGGACGGGCAGGCAGGGCTCCCAGCTGCGGGAGCTCCCAGTGTGCCCGTGGATCAGGAAGAGCGGTATGCCGCTGCCCGCTTCCCGGTAGTGCAGATCCAGGCCGTTGACGGTCACGGTGGGCATCCTTTCGACCTCCGCGTCGCCTGAAGCGAGTAACTGTCCGGTCAGTCAGAACATAGCTGCCACTCCGAGCACCTGTCAAGCGCCCCCCGGCCATTCCGGAGGCAGATGGTGGGTCTGCCACGGCCCCGGGCCAGCGCCGCCGGTCAAGACTGCCGTGAGGAAGAGCAAAGGGCGCGACCTGGACACCCCTGTGAGTCAACCCGTCCCCCCGCCGGCACCCACCGGCGGGGCCGGGCCGGGGGCGGCCACGGCGTGGGCCTGTCGACGGCGAGAGCATCGCCGCGCCCGCAGCCCCCGCACCCCCTCACAGGAACTTGACCACGAACTGCTGCGGGTTGGTGTCTACCGAGCCCTCTTCCTCCAACTGGCGGATTTCGTCATCGCTCAGCCCCAGCAGCTCCCGGAACACGAACCGGTTGTGCTCGGCGAAGCGAGGGGCGGGCAGCCGCACGCTCCCCGGCGTGCGCGAGAACTTCCAGGGGAAGCCGGGGTAGGGCAGCACGCCGGCGTCGGGCTGGCGCACCGGCACCAGGTAGCCCCGCTCGTAGAGGTGCTCGTTCCAGACGATCTCCCAGTTGCGCAATACAGGCGCCGCCGGCACCCCTGCCTGCTGCAGGATGCGGGCCGCCTCCCAGTGGTCCATCCCCTCCGTCCATGAGCGAATCAGGGCATCTATCTCGTCGTGGTGCTGCCGGCGGCCCTCCTCGCTGGCCAACTCCGGCCGCTCTGCCCACTCCGGGTGGCCGACAGCCGCGCACAGCCGTCGCCACTCCTCGTCGGAGCGCACGCACAGGGCCAGCCAGGCGTCCTCGCCCAGGCAGGGGTAGCACCCCTGGGGGGCATAGCGCGGGTGACGGTTGCCCCGCGCCTGGGCCACTCGCCCGTTGAGGAAGTAGTCCATCAGGAACTCGGCCATGAAGCAGGCCGCCGCCTCCTGCAGGGCCAGGTCAATGTACTGGCCACGGCCCGTCTCCTCCCGCCGGTGCAGGGCGGCCAGCACCGCCACCGCCCCGTGGGTGCCGGCGATGGGGTCGGCGTAGAAGCTGCCGGTGCGGTAGGCGTCGCCAGGCCGGTAGCCGACCACCGAGGCCAGGCCGCAGGAGGCCTCGATGTTAGAGCCGAAGGCCACGTAGTCCGCCTCGGGCCCCGTGGCCCCGAAGCCCGACTCCGAGATCATCACCAGCCGCGGGTTGATCTGGCTGAGGACGTCGTAGGTGATGCCCAGGTTGCGCACCACCCGCGGCGAGTTGTTCTCGATGAACACGTCGGCCCAGCGGATGAGCCTCAAGAAGACCTCCCGCCCCTTGGGCCGGGAGACGTCCAGGGATATGCCGTACTTGTTGCGGTTCATCTTGTTGAAGTAGCCGGAGCGGTTGTAGTGGTACTTGCCCGGCTCGGCACCGACATAGTAGAGGGCGCGGGTGGCCGGCCGGGAGGCGATCTCGATCTTCACCACCGTCGCCCCCAGGTCGGCCAGCAGGCGGCCGGTCAGGGGGCCGGCCCAGTTGGCCGTCATCTCCACCACCTTGATGCCGGCCAGCGGGCCGCCGCCGTCGCTGCCGCCCCGCACGCCAGCGGCCGGACGGTAACGGCTCTCGCCCGGCCAGACCTCGCCCCTGGTCACCTGCTCCGTGTGCTCCCCCAGGGAGGGGGCGGGGCCTCTGGGTCGCGCCGGCGTCTCCGACAGCTTGTAGGGGGCGCCGGGAAGGCGCACCCGGCCCAGCCCGGGCTGCTCCACCTCCTGGAACCAGCCCCGCGCCTGGAGCTGGGGGGAGGCAGCCAGGTCGGCCACGGTGTTGACGGGGGTGGCGGCGATGCGCAACTCCTGCGCCTTCGCCACCACCTCGTGCTTGGAGCGCTGACTGGTCCACTCCTCCACCAGCGCCCACAGGGCGGGCCCGTTATCGATCCATTTCTGGAAGCTGTCCCAGCGCTCGTCCTCGGCCAGCTCCGGCCGTTCCACCAGGATGAACAGGTGGGGGCTGTACATGATCCCCCGGAAGATGTAGGCCCACCCATCGCGACAGCGCAGGAAGTCCATGCCCCGCCGCCTGAGCACCACTCCACAATGCGTCCAGGCCGCCGTCAGCCAGGCGTGGGCCAGCAGGGTGGCCTCCCAGTGCGAGAGGTCTATGTGCTGGCCTTCGCCGGTGCGGCGGGCGTGCCATAGCCCGGCCAGCACGGCGAACGCACCGTGCATGCCGGCGTGGAAGGCCGCCTGGTGGCCGGGTATGTGCAGCGGCTCGCGGGCCGGCTCACCCGTAAAGTACATGTAGCCGCCCAGGGCCCAGTCGGTGATCTCGTCCGAGAGCCAGTCCCGCAGCGGCCCCGTCAGCCCGAAGGGAGTCACCGACAGGTGCACCAGCCGCCCGTTGAGGCGGACGGTCTCCTCCGGAGAGAGGCCCCAGGCAGCGCGACGGGACGAGTCCAGGTCTTCCACCAGCACGTCGGCCCGGGCCACCAGCGACCGCAACGTCTGGCGCGCCGAGGCGTCCGAGTCCAGGTCGAGGACGCACGAGCGCTTGCCCGCATCGAGATACAGGTGCAGGCCGCCCCGGTCCGGATGGGGTGCGTCGCCGGGGAACGGCCCCAGATGTCGGAGGCGCGCCCCTTGGGGCCGCTCCACCTTCAGCACATCAGCGCCCAGGTCGGCTAGGAGCTTGGTGCAGTAGGCCCCGGCCACGCCCTCCGACAGCTCCAGCACCCGCAGTCCCGACAGCGCCGTATCGCTCATGGCACACCTCCGCGCAACCGGACGCCGCCATTGTAACGACCCCGCAGCGGCGGCGGGTATGGGTGGTACAGGACGCGCTCCTAGCCCTAGTCTGTGCTAAAGGCTTGACGTCCCGATAATAGATGTTGCCAGGGACGGGGGAGGGCCAGACCAATGCCCCTTCTTGAGGTCCGGGACCTGCGCAAGCACTTCGGCGGCATCGCCGCCGTGGACGGCGTCACCTTCGACCCGCCGAGGGCAAGGTGGGCATCGCCCGCACCTTCCAGAACGTGGAGCTGTTCCGCACCATGACGGTGCTGGACAACGTGCTGGTGGCGGCCAGCTGTCGGCTGCGGGTGGGGGTGCTGGAGGCGCTGTTGCGGCCGCCCTGGGTGGGGCGCAAGGAGCGGGAGGCGCGGGAGCGGGCGCTGGTGGCGCAGCCCCGGCTGCTCTTGCTGGACGAGCCGGCCTCGGGCCTGAACCACGAGGAGCTGATGGCCCTGGGGGAGACCATCCGCAGCATCTGCCGGCGGATGGGGGGTGACGGTGCTGCTGGTGGAGCACCACATGAACCTGGTGATGGCCATCTCCGACCACGAGGTGGTGCTGAACTTCGGGCGCAAGATCGCCGAGGGGTCGCCGGAGGAGGTGGCCCGCAACCCGGCCGTCATCGAGGCCTACCTGGGGGAGCAGGAGGATGCTGCGGCTTGAGGGGGTGACGGCCGCCTACGGCCCCATCGTCGCCCTGGCCATCGTGTTCGTCTACCGCTCCACCGACATCATCAAGGAGAAGGCCGCCGTATGGCCTCTCCACTCTCCTGACGAAATTTCCCTCGTGCTCCCGGTTTACGACCGATGGTGCCGTCCACGATCGCATGCGCACCGGCATCCGGTTCTTAACGAGACAAGCTCATGGCCGTGGGGGCCCACTCGTGTCTCGGGGAGAAGGCGCTGGCGTGGGGCGTGGCTATTCGCCCAGCTCCTTCCCGATGGCGGCCATGGCCTCCCGCAGCCAGCGGTGGGCGGGGTGCTCGGTCTTGGAGGGATGCCAGAACATGGCCTCGGAGATGCGGGGGGCGTCAAAGGGCGGCTCCAGGAGGAGGACATCGGGGTCCCGCAGCTTCTCCAGCAGTAACTTCGCCAGCCTTCGCTGGACCATAGCCACCATGCCAGTGCCCGTCAGGAGCAAGGGCAATAGCAGGAAGCTGTTGACCGAGCACTGGATGGGCCGCCGCACGCCCAGGGACTCCAGGGCCACATCGGCCAGTCCCATGGGGAAGAACTCGTCCAGCCCGAACACCAGGTGCTTCATGGATCGGAACTGCTCCATGGTCAGCCTCTCGCCCACGTCTTGGTTGCCCGCCCAGACCGCGCAGACCCATTCGTCGGCGAAGAGGACTTGGTGGGAGAAGCGGCCCGGGTCCAGGCGGGGCAGGTTCAGGAACAAGGACACCTCATACGGGGCGATGACCATGTCTATCTCCTGCCGGTCCAGCTTCTCGAAGGAATCGGCGGCCAGGCGGTGCACCACCAGCCTCATGTTGGGATAATCGTGAGCGATCGCCTTGAGCAGCGGGTGCAGCAGGATGATGGTGGCGTAATCCGAGGCGACGATGGAGAAGGTGTAGGCATCGCGCTGGGGATTAAACTGGGGGCGCAGACGCAGCAGGTCGGCCACGTCGCGCAACACTTCCTCCATGGGGCCCACCAGTTGCTGGCCCAGTGGAGTCAGATAGTATTCCCTGCCCACTCGGGTCAGAAGGTCGTCTTGGAACAGGCGCCGCAGCCGCGAGAGGAGGGCGCTCATAGCCGGCTGGCTGAGGCCCACTCGACGGGCAGCACGGGTGACGCTGCGCTCGGTGAGGAGGGCATACAGGGGTATGAGCAGATTCAGGTCGACCGAGGCCAGCCTGTAGATAGGTGACTCGGTGGTGTGCCTGGCCGGGTGTCTGCCCAGGGGCTCTGCCATCGCCGCCTCCGCTTCGGTCCCCGTGCACCGCCTCGCGACTGCCTCCGGCCCCTACCCCGGCTGCTTCACTCCACCACGGCAGGCTCGCTCAGGAGGGGCGTAAGCCGGCCATCGGCCTCCACCCCTACGACTATGACGTGTTGGATAGCGTAGTGGTCCTGGGGCCTCAGGTCAACATTTATGCCTAGATAGAGGAGCGGGGGATAGAAACTGCGACTGGATTCATTGACGATCTGCGCCGTGACGCCCCCAGGCCCGTTCTCGTAGCTCTGCACGGTCACGATCTACCCTCGGAACTCGGTGCGGAAGCTCTCATATGCCAGGCGGAAGGGGTCCTGGTTCCCGTACAGGACGGACACATGACGGTTGGGAGAGTTCTGCTGGACATAGCGGGCCATGAACCGGTCCAACGGCTCGGAAGGAGGAAGGTATTCGGTGGTCCGGGCCGAGCTGTAAGCGTGCCAGCGGGACTAGCGGGCGGAGCGGCCTCCTCGCCCCAGCCTGCCAGCGGGCCGAGAGCTCCCGTCGCTGCCAGGGCGCCCTTAAGGAACTGGCGCCGCCCTCCTCGCCGCCAGAGGGGCGTGGATGCTGCTCGCTCCATCGTCGGACCTCCCCGCTAGTCCCGGTCCAGGAGGCGGCTGGCGTTGTCCTGCAGGATCTGCCGCTTGTGGGCCTCGGGTATGGGCAGGGAGTGGACTACGCGTATTCCCTCGGCGGCGAGGCCGGTGCCTCGAGGAGCGTCAGGATACGGGGCGTCGGTGCCGAACAGGATCCTGTCCGGCCCGTAGAAGGCGTAGGCTGCCATCAGCGCCCCGGGGGAGGCCTGCACGGCCGTGTCCACGTAAAAGGACCGGTAGTAGTCCATCAGGGGCCTCTGCAGGCGATTGATCAGCTCCGTCCGGTCCAGGTAGCGGTCGAACAAACCCATACATGTCTCGATGCGACGCTCGAAAAAGGGCACCAGCGAGCCGGCGTGGTGGGTGATGAAGGTGAGGCCAGGAAGACGGTCCAGGATGCCTGAGAAGATAAGCCGCGTCATGGCGGTGGCCGTCTCGTAAGGCCAGCCGAAGACCTGCCATACCCAGTAACGTGATTCTCCCTCACCCACGTAGTCGGGCTGCCTGCGTGGTCGGGTGGGATGCATCCAGATAGGACGGCCTCGTCGCGCCATGAACTCGAAGAAGGGAAGGAAGAGTGGCTCGTCCAGGGGTCGCCCCAGGACGCTGGTGTAGATGAGCATTCCTTTCATACCCAGTTCGTCCAGGCAGCGTTCCGACTCCCTGAGGGCCGCTTCTACATCGGTGAGGACGGCCACGCCCACGGGCACAAAACGATCGGGGTAGCGGGCCGCCAGCTCGGCGATGCCGTCGTTGGCTACCCGGGCCAGCCTGGCGGCTAGGGCAGGGTCAGGGGCCATCTCTTCGATAGGCGGATAGGAGAGGGTGAGCACCTGCCGTGCTACGCCTGCCTCGTCCATGGTGCGCAGCCGCGCCTGCACGTCGTAGATGGGTGGCAGAGCGGCGATGATAGCTCCGAAGGGGTCGGTGCCCACTGCGCGGCGTGCCTCATCCACGTAGTGGACGGGAAGGATGTGGGTGAACGCATCGGTCACCGCCAAGGCAGTCACCTCGCTGGGCGAGGGGCGGGCGCCCGCCCCTCGCCCACGTCTCCGTCGCTACGGCCTGGGGTAGAGACTCCACCCCCTCAGGAGGCGCACCGCGGCTGGCTGGTGAGGGGCCGCGGGGTACCGTCGGCCTGGATCTCGACGATGGTCAGGCAGCGAGTGGCCATACGATACTGGGGGCTGAAGTTGGTGGTTATGCCCGGCGCATACAGACTCGGCTGGAAGCCGCGGAGAGAGAGGGCCGTGTTCATCACCCCCTGCCTGGTGAGGTCGCCCGCATCGCAGGCCCTCTTCAGAGTCTCCACCATTAGCTCGCCTGCTATCTGACCCTGCAGGGTCAGGGGGTTCGGGTCGGCGTTGGCGTAGGTGCGCATGATGCGGGCGTGCTCCTGCACGGCCGGGTCGTTGCCCCCGCTGAACACGTCCTTGAAGTACTGGGTCTGGATGGTGCCCCGCACTACCTGCATGCCGCGGGCCGGGTCGCCGCCGCCGATGATGTTGGCGATGATGACCGGGTAGTTGGGGGTGGGCATCATGACCTGTGGCCGCCACCCTACGGAGCCCATGTAAGCAAAGGCCCTGGGGCTGAAGGCGGCAGCGGTGGCCAGGAACAGCAGGTCAATGTTGGCCGCCCGCAGGCTCGCCATCTGCGAGGTGATGTCTGTGGCAGTAGGCTCATGAGACTGCAAGGCGACAATGTTGCCGCGGAACGAGCGCCTGAAGCCATCAATAAAGCTCTGGCCCAGCACGTCGTTCTGATAGAGGATGCCCACCCTGGCGTTGGGGAACCTCTCGTTGGCCCATTCCCCCAGCAGCTGTCCCTCGGCCACCCAGTCCGGGCCGCCCAGGATGGTCCAGGGATACTTGGCCCCGTCGGCCAGCTCGGCCGCGCCCGTGCCCACGAACAGATGGGGGACCTTGTTCTCGGCTGCGTAAGGCGCTTCTCCCAGCACCGCCTCGGTGCCTATGTCGCCCACCAGGGCCAGCACCCGGTCCTGCTCCACCAGCTTGACGACCGCCTGACGGGCGATAGTGGTGCTGTATTGGCTGTCCTCGGTGATCAGTCGGATGGTGCGGTTGCACACCCCGCCCCGCTCACGATTGACATACTCGATGTAGGCCCTCAGGCCGTCGCTGTACGGGCGCAGGACGGCGTAGGGGCCCGAGAAGACGCCGGTATGCCCGATCCTGATCTCGGTGTCGGTGACCCCCACGTCGGTCTTGAGTTGACGCGCCTGAGGGCTGGCGGTGCCAGCAGGCGCCGGCCCCTCTTCCTCCCCACCACAGGCCGCCAAGGCCAGCAGGCCCAGGAGGAGAAGGGCTGCCAGTCCGTATCGGATGCGGACGCCCCAGAGAAGTCTCGCCACATTCGTCATGACCAGTACCTCCGCCGGCTACCGGCTCTCACCCTCCGTATCGAAGCGCTGGTCGGTGCTTCGCGCCCCCTAGACGGGCGGCGGCGTCCAAAGGCCGCGGTCAGGGCTGTTGGACATATAGTTGTAGAGCATGGGGTCGGTGTTGGCAGTGCCCCAGCGGTCCACCTCCTCGGGGATCATGCTCCAGATCCGCGGCTGGTAGTTCTCTTCGTCGTAGATGCGCTCCAGCTCGGTGGTGTATTCGCACACGTTGGCGTTGGGGTCTAGGAAGTAGGCGAAGGTGTTGTTGCCGGCGCCGTGCCGTCCTGGCCCCCAGATGAGCCGGTAGCCCCTTCGCATCAGCCGCCCGGCGCCGCGCATGAACTCGTCTAGGCCCCGCATTTCGAAGGAGACGTGGTTGAGGGAGGGATACGGTCCGCGGATGATGGCCAGGCAGTGGTGCTCGGGGTTGCAGCGCAGGAAGCACATGATGTCCAGCAGCCAGTCCGAGAGGCGGAAGCCCAACATCTGCTCGTAGAAGGCCTTGGTCCGCTCTACGTCGGGGCTATTGAGCACCACATGGCTGAGCTTGACCGGTATGCCCTCCTCGGGCTGGATCTCGCGGTAGGGCCCTGGCTCTACGTCGCTGGAGACCTCGACCACGCGGCCATCGCAGTCGAAGAAGCGGAAGCCATAGCCGCCACCGGGGGTCTGCAGCCGCGCCGGCTCTGCGACGAGCTTGACGCCTGCCTCCGCCAGCTCCTCGGCCAGCCAGTCGACGGCGGTGCGGTCGGCGGCCCCGAAGCCCACCACGTCCAGGCGCTTGTCGGGGCCGGCGCGCACGCGCAGGATGTAATGCTCGGGCGAGCCCTCGGCAGCGAGAAAGGCGATGTCCTTGTCCTTCTCCACTAGCTGCAGGCCCCAGATGCCCGAGTAGAAGCCCACTTCCTGCTCGAAGGCAGGCACGGATATGCCCACATAGCGCAGGTGGGTCACTTTAGCCATGGATCGGCACCTCCTTCTCTGGTGTCCCTTCTCGCTAGCTTTCGTCCGTGCCGCCGCTCCGGCACATCACCTCCGGCCGTCAAATCCAATGTGGGGCGCTGGGCTCCAGGCCCAGCATCACCCGCCCGAACTGCTGGGCGATGACGTCCCAGTAGAGCGCGACCTGGTGGGAGCCGGCGTGGACGTCGCGGTGGAAACGTTGCAGGGGATGGGACTCGAACAGGGCGTGGGCGCCGCTGGCGTCGAACAGACGGTTGGTGGCCCGCACGCACAGGGTGGAGATGAAGGCCTGATCGCGACGGTAACGGGCCCGGTCGGCCAGGGTCAGGCTCTCGCCACGGGCCGCCTTGGAGAGCATCTCGTCCAGGTCGTTGACCATGAGCAGACGGGCCAGGTCCGCCTCCACCCACGACTCGGCCAGCCGCACCTGCATGGACTCCATTTCTGCTGCCCGCATGCCCAAAATGCCCAGGACGCGCTGGCGCGTGTAGTCCACGAAGCACTCCACCGCCCCGCGGGCGATGCCCACCAGGGGCGCGACCAGAGTGAAGCTCATGATGCACCAGAGGGGCAGCCGATAGCTGGGGCGGGAGTGGAACTGCCAGCCGTCGGTCTGCGCCTCCAGCAGGCGGGCCATGGGCAGGACGCGATAGGCCGGGACGAAGGCGTCCTCCACCACCACATCTTTGCTGCCGGTGCCCCGCATTCCCGACACGAACCAGGTGTCCACGATGTGCCAGTCGGAGCGGGGGAGCCAGAGCATCACCGGCCCCTCGGGGCCCATGGCTCCCAGGAAGGCCCAGGTGGCGGGGTCACAACCGCTGGAGAAGTCCCACCTCCCAGAGAGCCGGTAGCCACCGTCCACGGGCTGTAGCTGGCCCGAGGGGGTGAAGGCGCTGGAGGAGATGGTGTCGGGGGACTCGGCGAAGTACTCCTCCTGCATCTCCGGCGGCCAGTGGCCCACCACCCAGTTGTGGCTCTGCCATACGGAGTAGCACCAGGCGGTGGAGCCGCATCCCCTCCCCAGCTCGGCCGTGACCAACAAGGAGGCGTCGTAGTCCAGACCCGGGCCGCCAAAACGTTGGGGGTTGCCCACCCGCAGCAGCCCCTCCTGCCCCAGCTCGTGGACGGTCTCGGCCGGTATCTCGCGGAGCTGGTCGGCCTTATGGCCCCGCTCCAGGAGCCTGGGCACCAGCTTGGCCGCCCGGGCCACCAGTTCGTCCCTCCTCGCCGCGGGAGTGCTGGCGCTCCCCATATCCGACCTCCTGCATCTGGATTCAGCGGGCCGCCTCTCCTTCGGCCACGCAGCAGTTGCGCTGCCTGCCCAGGCCCGTTATCTCGCCCTCGAGCACATCGCCCGGGCGCAGGAAGCGGCCGTACTGGGCGCCATTGCCGGCGGGAGAGCCCGTGAGCAACACGTCACCGGGGTAGAGCACGGCCAGCGAGGAGGCGTAGGCGACCAGCTCCGCCACCCCGAAGATCATGTCGGACGTGCTCTCGTCCTGCATGACCTGGCCGTTGAGCTTGAGAGTGAGGCGCAGGTCCAGGGGGTCGGCCACGAAGGCGGCCGGCACCAGGTAGGGACCCAGAGGGAAGAAGGTGGGCCGGCACTTGCTCCGCACCCAGTCAGCTCCCAGGCGTGGCACGTCCTCACGGAAGACCAGGTCGCGGGTGGTGATGTCGTTGGCGATGGTATACCCGGCGACGTAGTCCAGCGCCTCCTCCACCCCCACCCGCCAGGCGCGGCGCCCCATTACCACCGCCAGCTCCAGCTCCCAGTCGTGCTGCTCCCCTTCCCGGGGCAGGACGATGTCGTCGTAAGGCCCGGCGATGGCGCCGGGCAGGGCAGCGAACACGTAGGGCCCGCCGCGGCGCTGGCGCTCCAGCACCTCCTCCTCCAGGGCCGCGCGGGCCGCGTCGTCGGCCGGCAGGCCCTGGGAGCGCCGCATCCACAGGCTCAACTCGACCACGTGCCGCTTGTAGTTCGCGCCGGCGCAGAGGAGCTGACGGGGCCGCAACGGCGGCAGCACCTTCAGGGAGGACGCGTCCACGGCCAGGGCCTTCCAGGGGCCTCGGCCAGGCCCCTCAGCGGCGATGGCCTCGGCCAGGCGCGCCACCACAGGGTAGCTCCTCTGCCACTCGTCCAGCAGCGACAGGAGTGAGGAGGCGTCGATGCTGGCCCGGGGTTGTAGCCGCCAGAGGGCGTCAGCCAGGGGAAAGACCAAGTCCTCCAGAACGAGGCCGACGAAGGCCCCGCTGCCATCGCGGGCGAAGGTGCCCAGGGCGAAACTGACTCCGTTTGCCATTGCCCTTGCTTCACCGTCCGGCGCGGCTTCGGCCAAATTCTGAATCCTGCCAGATAGGGCGTCAATCTAGCCATGTGGCCAGATACATAAGGAATGCTTATGGTAGGAATCTGCCTTCGGGATGTTCGATGTCTCAGCGGGCCTCCCATACGCGCGGGCAGGTCTCCCACATGAAGGCCGGCCCCGGCGCAGCCCCGCCACGGGGGCCTCGTATGCGCAGCGGGGGAGCCACGGCGATGCGGGACTGGTTTGCGCTGAGCGGCAGATCCATGGCTGCAGCCCGGTCTCGTCCCGAGGGGTGGTGCTGGCATGCGGCCAGGCCGACGCGAGGGTGCCGCTGCTGGCCAGGCCAGATCTACATCAATTAGCGTGGGTAGGTGGGTTTGGCTGGGGCTGGGACACCTCCAGGAACTAGAGCCACCAGAGCCCTCCCTTGGAAAAGAGAGTAGCCACCGGTGGACAGGGGCAGAAGCGGTTGCAAGTGGGCGTGGATGCAGTTCTTGACCGCCCGCCTGATCGCCACCTGGAAGGCCCGGTAGCACAGCATCTCCGGCAGGCCCTTACGTCTGGCTCGCGCACATAGGCCCAGGCCACCAGGTCTGCCGCCGCAGCTGGCCCAGAAGGTTCGCTCCCACGTGCAAGATCTCTCGGGGGCCTCCTTTGCCTCGCGCCTGTGCTTCATACCAACCCCAGGGCAGGAGGCCGCCAGTCTCATAACATCACACAGCCCCTTGCCTGGCCTCCTGCTGGCCCTACTTGATGGCGACGGCGTTGGGTGGAGATGCGATGCCGCCCACCAGGTAGAGCGGCACCGATACAACCATGCACTCGTACACGCCGTCCTCGGCACAGTCAGCCGCCAGGGCTTCCAGGTTGAACTGCTCGCCGATGGGCAGCCCCAGCAGGGCGAGGGTGCGGTAGTGGAGGGCGCCTTCGTCTCTGGGGTCCCATGGCCAGGGCTCAACGGCCGGGCAGTCGGTGGCCAGGGCGGCCACGCGGTTGTCCCAGAGCCAGGCGGCCAGCTCGCGGCTGGACTCCAGCCCGCAGGCGCGCAGGTTGCGCAGGTCGGCCATGTGCTGCTTGGCCTCGGGCGAGGACTTCAGGTAATGCTGCAGCCAGCCGGTGCGCACCAGCAGGATGTCGCCCGGCTGCAGCTGGGTCCTCTGCGCCGCCAGCGCCCCCAGCAGGTCGGCCAGGGAGTAGGCCACGGTCTCGCCCGGGTCAATGGGCCGCCCCTGGTCCTGCCGGTACCTGAACACATCGATGAGGACGCCCCTGCCTACCACCCGGTCGGCCCACAGGTGGATGCCCAGACGCTCCTTGTTGGCTACCTGCTCCGGGGAGGTGCCGTTGTAGAAGCCGTGGCGGAGATGGCCCACGTGCCCGAAGCCGTCCCACTGGGCCCCCTCCTGAGTGTTGTAGGCGTCGAGCTGGTCATCGAAGGCAAGGAAGCCATGGGGGCGCCAGTCGATGATGGTGTGCTGCACAGGCCGACGGTTGAACAGGGGAGGGTCGGCATAGCCGATGGGCGTGTCCAGCCGGAAGACCTTGCCCTTCCTCACCAGCCTGGCGGCCGCCACCACCCTCTCGCCGGTGAGGAAGTTGAGGCAACCGAGCTGGTCGTCGTCGCCGAAGACGCCCCAGTTGGACTCAGGCGGGGCGCCCTCCTTGACGGGCAGCTGGTCGAACTTGGGGATGCGGTTCAGGTCCATCGCTCCTTACCCCCTGTGCTCAGGATATGACTCCGCTCGATTGGAGGCTTTCCAGCTCTTCCCGGGAGAGGCCCAGCAGGCGGCAGAACACGTACTCGTTGTCCTGACCCAGGGTGGGCGCCGCCCGCCATACCTCGCGGGGCGTGTCCAGCACGCGTCACGGCATGCCCGTGCGCTCGGCCCATACAATGAGACAGGAGGGTGAGCGGGCGAAGGCGCCCGTCCAAGGCGCCGAGCTGGGCATCATGCCAAGCTACCCTCCGTCCTCAGCAGCATTGTATCCCGTGCCGGCGACTGCATTCGTATGCGAAGACCGAGTAGTTGGCTATGGGGTAGATCTCGGAATCCTCATCATATCGCGTGGCCGCATGGAGGGGGCGGACCCCTTTTGCGCCGGCAGACCGCATGCGAGAGACCACGATAAAGGGAAGTAACGTTGTAGCGCGCGCCTGCCGCTGGAGCGATGCCGATTCTGCCGGCTCAGAGCCGATGCCTGTAGCAAATTTCGGTTGCGCCCTTTGTCCCGCTCTGGTGCTGACCCTCATGGCCCAAGGTGGCTGCCGCGGTGAGAGCCGACGGGCCCCTCCCGGCTAGCACGCCACCTTGTCCACCCCCGCCCTTCTTGACAGGGCACGGGCGGGGTCGCTTAAAGTGGTAGCGCCTCGGGCGAGAAAAGAGGAGGCGCCCTCGACGAGACCCCGACCAGGAGGCGGCCATGGACTTCGCCATCCCCGAGCACATGCAGCGCTTCCTGCGCGAGCTGGACCAGTTCATCGAGCGCGAGATAAAGCCCCTGGAGGAGGCCCACCCCGAGTTCTTCGACCACCGCCGCGAGTGGGCCCGCACCGACTGGGAGAACGGCGGCGTCCCCCGCCGCCAGTGGGAGGAGCTGATGGCCGAGGCCCGCCGCCGCGCCGACCGGGCCGGCTTCTATCGCTACTCCCTGCCCAGGGAGCTGGGCGGCAGCGATGGCACTAACCTGGACATGGCCCTCATCCGCGAACACCTGACGACCCGCGGCCCCGGCCTCCACTACGAGTTCCAGGTGGAGTTCTCGGTGGTGGGCAACTTCCCCATCGTCCACATCCTGCACGCCTACGGCACCCCCGACCAGAAGGCCCTCATCGAGCCCATGATCCGGGGCGAGGTCCGCATCGCCTTCGGCCTCACCGAGCCCGGCCACGGCTCCGACGCCACCTGGCTGGAGACCACCGCCGTCCGCGACGGCGACGAGTGGGTCATCAACGGCGCCAAGCGCTTCAACAGCGGCATGCACAGCGCCACCCACGACCTGGTCTTCGCCCGCACCTCGGGCCGACCGGGGGAGGCCAAGGGCATCACCGCCTTCCTGGTGCCCCGCGACACCCCCGGCCTGGAAGTCCCCTTCTACTGGTGGACCTTCAACATGCCCTCCGACCACGCCGAGGTGGTGCTGCGCAACGTGCGGGTGCCCAACAGCGCCATCGTTCTGGCCGAGGGCGAAGGGCTGCGGGTGGCCCAGCACTTCGTGCACGAGAACCGCATCCGCCAGGCGGCCTCGGCGGTGGGCATCGCCCAGTTCTGCATCAATGAGGCGGTTGCCTACGCCAAGGAGCGCAAGACCTGGGGCGTGCCCCTGGCCCAGCGCCAGGCCATCCAGTGGCCCCTGGCCGAGCTGCACACCGAGTGCGAGATGGTGCGCAACCTGGTGCACAAGACGGCCTGGCTCATGGACCAGAAGGACTTCATGGAGGTCTCGGACAAGGTGGCCATGGCCAACTACCGGGCCAACCGTCTGGCCTGCGAGGCCGCCGACCGGGCCATCCAGGTGCACGGCGGCATCGGTTACACCCGTCATAAGCCCTTCGAATACATCTACCGGCACTTCCGCCGCTACCGCATCACCGAGGGCTCGGAAGAGATACAGATCCGCCGCGTGGCCGGCGTCCTCTTCGGCTACATCGGCAGCGACCGCGGTTAGAGGGCGGCCGCTGCCGCTATCTGCGCCCTGTGGCATACTGGGGGCGGAGAGATGCGCTTCGCCGTCGTCGTCTTCCCCGGCACCTGGAGCGACTACGACTGCCACGACGTCCTCACCCGCATCCTGGGCCAGCAGGCCGACCTGGTCTGGCACCGCCAGACCGACCTCTCGGGCTACGACTGCGTGGTGCTGCCGGGCGGCTTCTCCTACGGCGACTACCTGCGGCCGGGGGCCATCGCCCGCTTCTCGCCGGTGATGCGTGCGGTGGCCGAGCACGCCCGTCGGGGCCGTCCGGTCATCGGCATCTGCAACGGCTTCCAGGTGCTGTGCGAGGCGCACCTGCTGCCGGGGGCGCTCCTGCGCAACGACCACCTGCAGTATCGCTGCCAGTGGGTGCACCTGCGGGTGGAGAACGAGGCGACCCCCTTCACCGCCGCCTGCCGGCGGGGCCAGGTGCTCTCGATGCCCATCTCCCACGGCGATGGCCGCTACTACGCCGACCCCGAAACGCTGGCCATGCTGGAGGCGGAGGGGCGCATCGTCTTCCGCTACTGCACGGCCGAAGGCGAGACGACCCCCGCGGCCAACCCCAACGGCAGCGTCGGCAACATCGCCGGCATCGTGAACGAGGAGGGCAACGTGCTGGGGATGATGCCCCACCCGGAGCGGGCCTGCGAGGCGCTGCTGGGCGGCGAGGACGGCCTGCACATCTGGCGCTCCCTCCTCGTATGGGCCAGAGGCTAGCTGCTTAGAAGACAGAACCTCACGGTGATATTCCCGGCGCGAGCACCTGGGGAGCAGACGCCAGGAGGATCGAATACGACCCGGAGGCGGACGCCCTCTCTATCGCCCTGCGCGAGGCGGCCGTGACCCGCACCGTCGAGGTCACGGAAGGGCTGGCCGTGGATGTGGACGGCGAGGGTCGTCCCGTGGGCATCGAGGTGCTGGACGCCCGCGAGCTGTTGGGCGCCGCCGGGCTGGGAAAGGTGACCCTGGAAAATCTGCTGGCCGGGGCCGCCCGGCTCGACCAGGGTTAGCAGGCCCCTTTCCCCCTGGACATCGCGGGACCCCGGGCCGGCCCACCTGATGACTTGTCGTTCCTAACGCGTCGTCCTATACTTTGGGCAACCATCGGTAAGCATCGGCGAGGAGGGGCGAGATGACGGCAGTTGCCCGCGAGGCCTACCCCCTCAGCTTCGAGGTCGAATACCCCGAGCGGCTGTCGCGGCTGCTCATCTTCGTCAAGTGGCTCCTCGCCTTCCCCCACTGGCTGGTCATCTACGGCCTGGGCGTGCTGGCGGGGGCCATCACCTTCATCGCCTGGTTCGCCATCCTCTTCACCGGCCGCTACCCGCGCGACCTGTTCGACCTGGTGGTGAAGTCGTGGCGCTGGCAGGCCAACGTCAACGCCTACGTGGGACTGATGCGCGACGAATACCCGCCTTTCTCGTGGGAGGAGGGCCGCTATCCGGTCACCTTCGCCGTCGAGTATCCGGAGCGGCTGTCGCGGCTGCTCATCTTCATCAAGTGGCTGCTGGCCTTCCCCCACTACATCGTGCTGGGCCTCCTCTGGCTGGTGGGCTTCCTGGCCTGGGCGATAGCCTGGTTCGCCATCCTCTTCACTGGCCGCTTCCCGAGGGGCCTGTTCGACTTCCTGGTGGGGCTGTATCGCTGGAACTGGCGGGTGCAGGCCTACACCAACCTGCTGCGGGACGAATACCCGCCCTTCAGCCTGCGCTGACTGCCACAGACGCCCACGGACGCCCGTGGCCGTGCGGGCGGCGACGCTGGGGTGGACGGGGTGTGGGCCCAGCTCAGGGCGCCAGGTGCTGCTCGGCGATGGCCAGGAACCTCTCGGCCTTGGCCAGGGCCTCTTCCAGGGGGGCATCCACGGTCAACAGGGTCACCACCCCGTAACTGCCTGGGGAGGGGCGTCGCTCGATCACCAGCAGTCTAGTGGTGGGGAACAGGGTGCTATAGGGCCTCTCCACCAGGACCTCCTTGCCCCTTATGGACGTGAGCTGCAGTCGGTCCAGGGGGGCATTGATCCAGCCGGGCACATTGACCGGCAGGCGGCCGAAGGGGAAACGGTGGACCGTCATGGGCCCCAGTTGGGGGTAGTCCTGGGGGTCCAGGGCCATGGCCAGGTTGTAAGGGATGCCGTTGCTGCACTCCCCGTAGTGCGTGACCGCTTCCCCAGTGGTTGGGGAGGTCCCTTTCAGGGGGAGGTAGAAGGGGCTACCCGGGACGAGAGGGGCGCTTCTTATGGGGAACTGGCAGGGCAGGCCGAAGATGCTCAGCCACTCCTGGGAGGCGCGCCGGTCCCTCTCCTCCTCGGTCAGCCCTTCGTATGAGGGAGGTGTGTAGCGCATGATGTTGAAGGGGCCGAGCTGCCCGTAAAAGCGTGGTTTGGCGGCGTCCTCGGCCACTGCCGTGGACTCCCTCTCCACCGCCGGATGGACCGTCTGAGCGGGGCCTTCGGCGCCCCCGGCCTCCCCAGCGCCAGACCCTCCCATGACCAGCCGTGCCAGGAGGAAGGAGAGCACGGCAGTCCCGAGCAAAGTGGCCAACCACCACCAACGCATGCCCTTCACCCCCCTCAGCAGTCGCCGCTCACTCCAGACCTGCCTTCAGTGTAGCACCATTTATGGATGAAATTTAAAAGGGTTCCAGAGGTTCTTTGCTTCACCTGCGCGAAGGGCGGTGTTCACAGCTCCTACGAGGGTTGTGGTTCCATGCTGTTTGTTATCCTGGTGCAGGTGCCAACCAGTTGAGCATCGTTGTCCGTTCTCATAGTCGCCTGTGTCGTCGACTAGTTGGCCTACCTCCACCGACTGCGAAGCTCCGTAGCCAGGAGCGGCCGGCACGTTGACGCCGCTTGTGGTGGTGGCGACAGCATGGACGTACCCGATATGTCCCCGCAGGATGTTAGTAGATATCTCCACGGTATTTAGGACGAAGATATCGCACACGTTCCGGCCCTCTTGCTTCTGCTCAGGGAACACCGCCAATGTCAAGTGGCTGGTCGCCAAATACACGAGGGTGTTAAGGTATACCGGGCGCCGCTCGTTAAAGGTCCACGACCATGCACCACATGAACCACCCGTAGCTTGGTCAGTCGCGATGAGATCTCAGGCGCCTGGGTGGCTACTGCTAGGGCCTCTCGAGCCACAAAACCAGGCCGAAAGGTCAGGCCGAACAAACTGCGCCCCGGACATCCAGTGAAAGCGGATCGCCTCCGAGGCACCAGAAGCTTGCTCTCCTTTGGGGAAGGGGATAAGCGAAACCCCGATACCTACGATAACTCCCGCAAGGCGGCCAGGCCCTTCGTAGCAGGCTCCCTTGCTCCCGTCTAGCCCGCCCTCTCGGTCCGTGTCCGGCCCTAAAACATAAGTAGATCCAGCAAGCGTGCAGCGTTACGACGAGGATTGTACCACCAACGCCCCCCGCATCAACCCCCTCAGCTCCGGTTTGGGTCGACTGAACGGGGGCACGGGGAGGTCATGGCCGCGCAGCCTCACCCGCCGGCAGCCCTCCTCGGCCTGCGTTCGGCGGTCGCTGGGCCTGTGCTGGCGGCGGCCCAGCCCTTAATATGGGACTCGGGCCCATGAGCGTCGACCAGCGCCTCCTGGAGGCCATCGCCCTCAACCGTGCCGAGTATGACCTCATCGTCCACCGCCTGGGGCGGGAGCCCAACCGGCTGGAGCTGGGCATGTTCGGCGCCCTGTGGAGCGAGCACTGCGGCTACAAGCACTCCAGGCCCCTCCTCAGGCGCCTGCCCGCCGATGCGCCCTGGGTCCTGACCCGCCGCGGCGAGGAGAACGCCGGCGCCGTGGACGTGGGCGGCGGCCTCTGCGTGGTGTTCAAGATCGAGTCCCACAACCACCCCTCGGCTATCGAGCCCTACCAGGGGGCGGCCACCGGGGTGGGAGGCATCGTCCGGGACATCCTGGCCATGGGCGCGCGACCCATCGCCATCCTGGACTCGTTGCGCTTCGGCCCCCTGACGGAGCGCCGCAACCGCTACCTCTTCCAGGGGGTGGTGGCGGGCATCGGCGGCTACGGCAACTGCCTGGGCATCCCCACCGTGGGTGGCGAGCTCTACTTCGAGGACGCCTACAGCCAGAACCCGCTGGTCAACGCCATGTGCGTGGGGGTAGCGCCGCGGGAGGGACTGGTGCGGGCGCGGGCCGAAGGCCCCGGCAACGTGCTGATGCTGGTGGGGGCCGAGACCGGCCGCGACGGCATCCACGGCGCCTCGGGGCTGGCCTCCCGCACCGACCCCTCGGCCCGCTTCGAGGAGCTGCGGCCCGCCGTCCAGGTGGGCAACCCCTTCCTGGAGAAGCTGCTGGTGGAGGCCTGCCTCGACCTGGCCTGGCACCACCCCGAGTGGATCGTCGGCATCCAGGACCTGGGCGCCGCCGGCCTGACGGCGGCCACGGTGGAGGCAGCGGCCAGGGCCGGCTCCGGCGTGGTGTTGGATGTGGCCCGGGTGCCCCGTCGCGAGACGGGCATGGACCCCTACGAGGTGATGCTCTCCGAGTCCCAGGAGCGGATGCTCGTGGTAGTGCGCCTCGGCCACGAGGAGAAGGTGGCCGCCCTTTTCCAGCGCTGGGAGGTGCCCTGGGCCATCATCGGCCAGGTCAGCGACGACGGCCTGGTGCGGGTGCTGGACGGCGGCCGCCAGGTGGCCACCCTACCCGTCTCGCTCCTCACCGACCCGCCCCTTTACGAGGGGCACGGAGATATGCCCCCCGAACTGGCGCCCCTGCGCGCCTACGACCTCTCCTCGCTGCCCGACGTCGGCGACCCCCAAGACGCCCTCCTGCGGCTGCTGGCCAGCCCCAACCTCTGCTCCCGGCGCTGGGTCTACCGCCAGTATGACCAGTCGGTGCTGACCAACACCGTGGTGGAGGCGGGCGCCGACGCCGCCGTGCTGCGGCTGCGGGGCACGCCGGGCGCCCTCGCCGTGACCACCGACGGCAACGGCCGCTACTGCTACCTGGACCCCGAGGCGGGCGGGGCCATCGCCGTGGCCGAGGCCGCCCGCAACGTCGTGGCCGTGGGCGCCCGCCCCCTGGCCATCACCGACTGCCTCAACTTCGGCGACCCCGACCGCCCCCACGTCTACTGGCAGATGGAGGGTGTCGTGGAGGGGATGGCCACCGCCTGCCGCGCCCTGGGCCTGCCGGTGGTCTCCGGCAACGTCAGCCTCTACAACGAGACCGAGGGCCGGGCCGTCTACCCCACGCCGGTGGTGGGCCTGGTGGGGCTCATCGAGGACGTATCGCGCTTCCCGCGGCCGGGCTCGGCCCGCCCGGGCGACGAGCTCTGGCTGCTGGGTCCCGGCCCTTCCCTGCCGCCGGACGCCCTGGCCGGCAGCGAATACCTGAAGGTCGTCCACGGGCTGGTAGCGGGACGCCCGCGCATAGACCTGGACCTGGAAGCGAGGGCGCAGCGGGCCGCCCTGGAGGCCATGGGGGTGGGATTGGTGCGCTGCGCCCACGACTGCGCCGACGGCGGCCTGGCGGTGGCCCTGGCCGAGCTGTGCCTGCGGGAGGGGTTGGGGCTCCTGGCGCCCGAGTGGCGCAGCGGCGGACGCCTGGATGCCGCCCTCTTCGGCGAGGCCCAGTCGCGGCTGCTGCTGGTGTGTCCGCCCGGCGCCGGAGAGAGGCTGGCGGCCATCGCTGGCAGCCACGGCGTGCCGCTCGTGCGCCTGGGCGTCCTCCAGGGCGACCGCTTCGTCCTGGGCGGGCAGATTGACCTGCCCCTGTCGTCCCTGCGCTCCGCCTATGAGGGCGGCCTCGAAACAGCCCTGCACGGGCCGGCCCGCGGCTAGGACCGGGTGGTGGCTACCACCAGACCTTGCCCTCGACGTCCTCGGGGCGCAGGTCCTCGTAGCTCTTGAGCCATAGGCCGGTGGAGAGATACTTCCAGCCGCCGTCGGCCAGCAGACAGACGATGTTCCCCCGCTCCAGCCGCTCGGCCACCTTCAGCGCCGTCCGCAGCACCGCCCCCGAGGAGATGCCGGCGAAGATGCCCTCCCGCTCCAGCAGCTCCTTGGTCATGGCGAAGGAGGTGCGCGAGTCCACCACGAAGCGGCCGTCCAGCACCGACTCGTCCAGCACCGGCGGGATGAAGCCCTCCTCCAGGCTGCGCAGCCCCTGCACCAGGTCTCCCGGGTGAGGCACGGTGGCCACCACCTTCACGTTGGGGTTGTGCTCCTTCAACCGCCTCCCCACGCCGGTGAGGGTGCCGCCGGTGCCCAGCCCGGCCACAAACACGTCCACTTCCGGCAGGTCGCGGATGATCTCCACCGCCGTCGTCTCGTAGTGGGCGCGGGGGTTGTGCTCGTTGCCATACTGGTAGGGCATGTAGTAGCGGTCGGGGGCCTCCTCCAGCATGCGCTGGGCGAGGGCGATGGCGTCGTTGGTGGAGCGGGCGCCCCGGGCGTAGACCACCTCCGCCCCGAAGGAGCGGATGAGCTGCTCGCGCTCGGGGGTGACGTTGTCGGGCAGGACGCAGACCAGGCGGTAGCCCTTCACCCTGGCCACCATGGCCAGGCTGATGCCCGTGTTGCCGCTGGTGGGCTCGAGGATGGTCTTGTCGGGCGTCAGCTCCCCCGAGGCCTCGGCCGCCTGGATCATGTAGAGGGCGATGCGGTCCTTGAGGCTGCCGGTGGGGTTGTGGCCCTCCAGCTTGGCGAAGATGCGCACGCCCGGCTTGGGGCTGAAGCGGCGCAGCTCCACCAGGGGCGTGTCGCCGATACACTCCAGGATGTCGCTGTAGACGCGACCGCCCATCCTGGGCGCCGCCAGCCGCCCCTCTCGGCGGGCGCTGCCCCCCTCAGCGACCACCCTCACCCCCGGCCAGGGCCGGCAGGATGGAGACCACGTCCCCGTCCTTGAGGGGGGTCTCCAGCTGCTGCAGGAAGCGGATGTCCTCGTCGTTCAGGAAGATGTTGACGAAGCGGTGCAGCTGGCCGTTGTCCAGCACGCTGCCCTTGAAGCCGGGGTAGAGGTGGTCCAGTCGCTCCAGCAGTTCGCCCACGGTGCTGGCCTCCAGCCGCAGGGCGCGCTGTCCCCCGGCCAGGCGCTGCAGGTTAGCGGTCAGACGCACTTCGACCGTCATGGCACCCGCCTGCACTTCATTATAATTGCACTGTCTATTTTGCGCATACCTACGACTGCTCCCGGCCCGGGAAGGGGGCACCGCAGAACCCCTCGTAGTCTATCAGCTCGGTGATGGTGGGGTCGTCGCCGCAGAGGGGGCACCTTGGGTCGCGCCGCACCTTCACCGTGCGGAACTCCCCCGCCAGGGCGTCGTAGAGCAGCAGCCGCCCCACCAGGGGCTCGCCCACGCCCAGGATGAGCTTCATGGCCTCGATGGCCTGCAGGGAGCCGATGACCCCCGTCAGGGCGCCCAGCACCCCCGCCTCGGCGCAGTTGGGCACCGCCCCGGGGGGCGGCGGCGTCGGGAAGAGACAGCGGTAGCAGCCCTGCCCGGGCACGAACACCGTCATCTGGGCGTCGAACATGAGGATGGCGGCGTCCACCAGCGGCTTGCCCGCGAAGTAGCAGGCGTCGTTCACCAGATAGCGGGTGGTGAAGTTGTCGGCGCCGTTTATGACGATGTCGTAACGGGGGATGATGTCCATGGCATTGTCGGAGGTGAGGGGCGCCTCGTGCAGCACCACGTTCACGTCCGGGTTGTAGGCCAGCAGCGTCTCCCTGGCCGACTGGGTCTTGGGCTTGCCCACGTCGTCGTTCTGGTGCAGCACCTGCCGCTGCAGGTTGGACAGGTCCACCACGTCGAAGTCCACGATGCCGATGGTGCCCACGCCGGCCAGGGCCAGATAGAGGGCGGCCGGCCCCCCCAGGCCGCCGGCGCCCACCACCAGCACCTTGGCGGCCATCAGCTTGCGCTGGCCCACCGGCCCCACCTGGGGCATGATGATGTGGCGCGAATAGCGCATCACCTGCTCGGGGGTGAGCACCTGCCCCCCGGCCAGGGCGGGGATGACGGCCATCTCGTCGCCGTCCCGCACCGGCGTCTCGGGCCCCTGCAGGCTGTGGATCTCCTGGCTGTTCAGGTAGATGTTGATGTGGGCCTGGATGCGCCGGTCCTGGTCGAAGACCATGCTGGCCAGGCCGGGATAGCGCTGGGCCAGGTGCTCCAGCACCTCCTGCACCGTCCGGCCCTCGGCCTGGACGTAGGCCTGGTTGCCGGCCAGCTTGCGGAAGGGCGTCGGTATATAGACGTTCACGCCCAAAGCTCCTCTCCTCCTGTCACTCCAGGAAACTGTAGCGTTCGCCGGTGTCGGGGAGCACCGTCACCACTCGCTTCCCCTTGCCCAGGCGCCTGGCCACCCGGATGGCGGCGGCCACGTTGGCCCCGGCAGAGATGCCCACCAGCAGCCCCTCCTCCCTGGCCAGACGGCGGGCCATGCTCATGGCCTCCTCGTCGCCGATGCCGATGACCTGGTCTATGATGCGCCGGTTCAGCACCCCGGGCACGAAGCTGGCGCCGATGCCCTGGATGCCGTGCAGCCCCGGCCGGCCCCCCTGCAGCACCGGCGACCGCGCCGGCTCCACCGCCACCACCAGGATGCTGGGGTCGTGCTCCTTCAGCACCTCGCCCACGCCGGTGATGGTGCCGCCGGTGCCCACCCCGGCCACGAAGGCGTCCAGCCGCCCCTCGGTGGCCTCCAGCACCTCCAGGGCGGTGGTGCGACGGTGTATCTCGGGGTTGGCCGGGTTCTCGAACTGCTGGGGCATAAAGTAGCCGGGGTTGTTGCGCACCAGCTCCTCGGCGGCGAAGACGGCGCCGGTCATCCCTTCGATGGCCGGCGTCAGCACCACCTCGGCGCCGAAGCGGGCCAGCAGGTCGCGGCGGGCCAGGCTCATGTCCTCGGGCATGGTGACGATGAGGCGATAGCCCTTGACGGCGGCCACCATGGCCAGGCCGATGCCGGTGTTGCCGCTGGTGGGCTCGACGATGGTATCGCCGGGCTTGATTAGGCCCCGTCGCTCGGCGTCCTCGATCATGGCCAGGGCGATGCGGTCTTTGACCGAGCCGGCGGGGTTCAAGGACTCCAGCTTGGCCAGCACCTCGGCCGCCCCCTCGGGCACCACCCGGCGCAGGCGCACCATGGGCGTGTCGCCGATGAGGTCGAGGACGCTGTCGGCTATGCGGCCCCGTCTGGCCACGTGCCCCACCTCAGATGACATAGCGGTCGGCCTTCACCGCCCGCTGCCGGTCTCTGGCCGCCAGCTCGCCGATGGTGGTGCCCTCCAGCACCTCCAGGATGGCCTGCTGCACCCGCTCCCACATCTCGCGCTGGGCGCAGCCGCCGCTGCGGGTGCACTCGGAGGCCTCGTCCAGGCACTCGATGGGCATTATCTTCCCCTCCAGGGCCTGCACCACCTCGCTGACCCGGATCTCGTCGGGAGGGCGGACGAGGCTGTGGCCGCCGGCGGGCCCCCGCACCGAGCGGATGAAGCCGGCCCGACGCAGGGTGGCCAGCAACTGCTCCAGGTAGGACTCGGGGATCTTCTGACGGGCGGCTATCTCGCTGCTCTGGATGGGCCGGCCCTCGCCGTAGTGGTGGGCCAGCTCGATGAGGGCACGGATGCCGTAATCGCCCTTGGTGGAGACGCGCATGCTCCCGGACCGCCGTGGAAAAGTAGACTAATTCCCTCAACAATCATACCATGCGGCCCCCGAGGCGACAAGGCGATGCGGCGGCCGGCCCTAGCCGCCGGCCACGGCCGGGACGATGCTCACCTCGTCGCCCGGCTTGAGGGGCGTCTGCAGCCCCTGCAGGAAGCGGACGTCCTCGCCGTTGACGTAGATGTTCACGAAGCGGCGGATCTGGCCCGCCTCGTCTACCAGCCGCTCCTTCAGCCCCGGATACCGGGCGTCCAGGGCCTCGATGCACTCGATGAGGCGGCTCCCGTCGCCGACCACCACGTCCTGCTGGCCGGTGAGCGAGCGCAAAGGCGTCGGAATGCGGACCGTGACGCTCATCTTCCCTCTCTATCCCTCCACGATGTCGCCCGGGACGGGGTCCACCCGCACCCCCTGCTCCTGCACCCAGCGGATGCCCCGCTCGATCTCCTCCATCTCGCCCTCGAGCTCCAGTATGACCCAGCCCCGGTCCTCGGTCACGTCGGCGCGGCGGATGTTGGTCACCACCGCGAACTCCTTGCCCAGGCGCCAGATGATGGGCTCCTGGACGAGGTGGGGCGGGAAGGTGAACTTCACCCTCTGCTTGGCCACCTCTTTGCTCCTAGCCGCGGGCGGTGGGCAGGGCGCCCTGTCGCTGGGCCAGGGCCGCCTCGAAGGAGGCGATGGTGGGCTCCACCACCACCGGCTGGCCCAGGGAGCCCTGGACGGCCTCGGCCGTCTTCAGCCCCGCCCCCGTGATGAATGCTACCACGGTCTCGTCGGGATGGATACGCCCCTGCTGGGCCAGCCGGCGCAGCCCGGCCACCACCACCCCGCCGGCCGTCTCGGCGAAGATGCCCTCCGTCTCGGCCAGGAGCTTTATCCCCTCCACCACCTCCTCGTCGCTGACGGCCACCCCACAGCCGTCGGTCTCGGCCAGCACCTTGAGGGCGTAGTAGCCGTCGGCCGGGTTGCCGATGGCCAGCGACTTGGCGATGGTGTTGGGCCGCTGGGGGCGGATGTCGAAGCTGCCCCGGTCCCAGGCCTCCACGATGGGCGAGCAGCCCAGGGCCTGGGCGGCGCTCATGCGCGGCTTGCGCCACTCGATCAGCCCCAGCCAGGCCAGCTCTTTGATGCCCTTGTAGATCTTGGTGAAGAGGGAGCCGCTGGCGGCGGGGACGATGCAGTGGTCGGGCGCCCGCCAGCCCAGCTGCTCGCACACCTCGTAGCCCAGGGTCTTGGAGCCCTCGGCGTAGTAGGGGCGGACGTTGATGTTGACGAAGGCCCAGCGGTATTTCTCGGCCAGTTCGCTGCAGAGGCGGTTCACGTCGTCGTAGGAGCCGCGCACGGCCACCAGCAGCGGCCCGTAGACGGCCGACCCCAGCATCTTGGCCGCCTCCAGGTCGGCCGGCACGAACACCAGGGCGCGCAGGCCAGCGCGGGCAGCATGGGCCGCCACCGAATTGGCCAGGTTGCCGGTGGAGGCGCAGGCCAGGGTGTCGAAGCCGAACTCTCGCGACTTGGTGGCCGCCACCGAGACCACCCGGTCCTTGAAGGACCAGGTAGGGTTGACGCAGTCGTTCTTCAGGTAGAGGTGGCGCAGGCCCAGGGCGCGGCCCAGGTTGCGGGCCTCCAGCAGGGGCGTGAAGCCGGCGCCGATGTCCACCGGCTCGCCCTCGGCCGGCAGCAGGTCGGCGTAGCGCCAGATGGTCGCGGGCCCCTGCTCTATGCGCCGACGGCTGACGTGGCGGCGCAGGGCCTCGTAGTCATACATGACCTCCAGGGGCCCGAAGCAGAACTCGCAGACGTATATGGGGTCGAGCGGATAGAGCCGCCCGCACTCGCGACAGCGCAGGTTCTTCGCGAAGGACATAGCGCCGACCTCCTGCCGAAATGGGCCTGCGGTGTGCTGCCCGACCGAGGCGGGCCTGGCCGTCGCGCCCCTCGCCCTCCGCTGCCCCTGCACTGCCTCGCCTAAAGAGAAAGCCCCTTCCGGTGTCGAGAAGAGGCCTTTGTAGCGTCTTCTCCCCCTTATCGTCCCCCGCCAAGGGCGGGGACGGCGTTGGCACCGCTGCAGGGGCCGCCGGGCGCTGGCGCCTCAGGCGGGCCCCGGCCGGTTGCCGGGCTTCACCGGGCCGTTCCCTCCACCACTCTGGATAAGAGGGGCATATTCTGTTGTCGAGGCCGTATCCTACCACGGCCCCCGCACTGTGTCAACGAGATACGGCAAGAAATCTGCCCCATCGCCGCGCCGGGCCTCGGGCAGGCTATAGGCAAGCTTTTTCGGGCAGCCTCGGTGTCGTAACCTGGAATGGCAGCCGCGTTGCGAGGAGGACACATGGGGAAGGGCGAGGGCCTGCCAGGCCGGGCGGCGGGGGCCGCTGAGCGCTTGGCCTTCCACGAGGTGGACGCCGAACGGTGGCCCGACATGGAGCGCCTGTTCGAGTCCCGGGGCGGCCCCAAGGCATGCTGGTGCATGGCCTGGCGCGCCCGAGGCGAAGAGACACGCCGCCAGGACGGTGCCAGCCGCAAAGCGGCCATGGCCCGGCGGGTAGCCGCCGGCGTCCCCGTCGGCATCCTGGGCTACCTGGACGGCGAGCCTGTCGCCTGGTGCTCCATCGCTCCCCGCTCCACCTACCGCCGCCTGACCGACGACCCAGGGCCGGACGAGGGCGTATGGTCGCTGGTCTGCTTCTTCGTCGTCAGGCGGCTCAGGGGACAGGGCATCGCCCGTCGGTTGCTCGAGGCGGCCGTGGAGCATGCCCGCGCCCGGGGCGCCCGAGTGGTGGAGGCTTACCCCGTCGACCCCGACTCCCCTAGCTACCGCTTCATGGGCTTCCTTCCCACCTTTTTAGCGGCCGGCTTCCGGGAGGTCGGCACCGCCGGCAGCCGGCGGCACGTGGTCAGACTGCATCTGTGAGGGAGAGCTCGTCTCTCGAACGGCCGGGCCAGAGCTCGCCAGGCCGAGTCGCCAGCCCCGACAGCTCTGCTGCCCAATAGGGTGGCTATGTCCGTCAGAGGCGGGCACAGCCCGTTGACGGGACGGGCCGGCGCGTGCTATGAAGGGGCCGTCGCCAGACCGGGGAGGAGGTGGCACTGTGCCCACGTTCATCATGCTCAGCACCCTTACCGACGACGGCGCCGAGACGGTGAAGGAGAACCCAGACCGCATCCGCGAGGTGCGCCAGGAGCTGGAGCGCCAGTTCGGCATCAAGGTGGTGGCCCAGTATGCCGTCCTGGGCCCCTACGACTTCGTCAACATCATCGAGGCGCCGGACATCGAGACGGCCGCCCGCGTCTCGGCCGAGATGGCCGCCCGGGGCAGCGTCAAGATCCAGACCCTGGCCGCCATTCCGGTGGACGACTTCATCGCCCGTCTCAAGGGCTGAGACGGCACGGCCGGCCGTCCCGCTCCGTCCGGCCACGGCCTCCCGACGGCCATGGGCCGTGGCAGCGGCCCCGTCCAGACTGTAACCTAGACGGTTGGTCTGGGGGGTGAGGGGTAAGGAAGGGCGGGCCCTCCCTATAATCGGTCTAGAACACACACAGGGACCGAAGGGAGTGCCCGCCCATGAAGAGTCTCGT
>Ga0101941_1000088_pt1 | contig 242908 bp, 210 predicted proteins | sample DewCreD2012metaG_3_FD_75242 | JGI IMG/M metagenome (GOLD analysis project Ga0101941, IMG submission 75242) | Hot spring sediment bacterial and archeal communities from British Columbia, Canada, to study Microbial Dark Matter (Phase II) - Dewar... ... | reverse complement strand
TGCCTACCCAAATAATCCCTGCCTGATCCAGAAACAGATCTGTAATCACATTGGATGCTATGGATTTATTCATTAATGAATATTTGTGTATTTTCTTGGTTTTGATATTCAATTTGAATAGCCCGTCAAACTCTGTTCCTATCCATAAGTTATCTTGATTATCCAGCAACAATACCCCACCCTTATTGAGTAGAATCTGACCATTAGCATTTTCTGCAAATGGTATAAATTTAAATTGATGGTTAGCCGGATCATATTGACAAACTCTGTTACCAGGACTATATAACCAAAGTTTACCATCTGGGGATGGAACAATAGACGATACATAATTTGTACCTAAGAACTTTACATTTTTACGTGGTACAGAATAGTGTTGAATTTCAGCAGAATTAGGATCAAATTTAGCAAAGCCATTCCAGGTGCCGATCCATACAATGCCACTTGAATCCTGGGTAGCTGTAAGAATATTGTTAGAATGTGGACCGGCTTTTGCAGCGTTAATTTGGTAGCGATCAAATCGTTCTAGTTGAGGGTCGTATATACAAAATCCTGCAAAATTTGTCCCAATCAGAATTTTTCCGTTTTTTAGTTTTAGCAAACAACTTATGTAATTGTCGCTAACTGTAAAGGTGTCTAATGGGCTATATGTGTATTTTTTGTACGAATAACCATCAAATCGTATTAATCCATTTCGTGTACCAAACCACATAAAACCCTGGTCATCCTGCACAATGTCTGAAACATTGTTGGTGGGAAGCCCATCTTGCCTGGTTAATCTGTCAAATACCATATTTTGCCCAATAGACAAATGGCTACTTAGTATAAATACTAACAGATAATACACTATTGATAATCTCTTTTTCAAAGAAATATTGGATATAGACTTAGTCAATTTTGAATTAACCCTAAACATCATAAACGGCTATGAATTTGGGGTATTGCATATTCCGAAATGGGTAGCTGGCCGATATAGGGAATAGTACAATACTATATAAAATAGTCTAAAAAAAATAGTCTAAAACGCAGGAATTATCTAATGTGTATAATTAATTTGATTCACACGTAACTGCTTATTGATCAATAAAATCAGACTCGATAATTAGATTTCCTTTTTTTAATGATGCCTTGAACATACTTTTAGCAACATTTTCAGCTGAAACAGCCTTGTATTTTTTTAGAGAACCTATAAAAATGAAACTAAAAAATTTAAATAAAAATGCTCCAATTTTTTCACCCAATCTTTCCTTTATTCTTTTTCCCAAAAGTAAAGAAGGCCTTACAATGATCAGATTGGGAAAGTTTAATTCTCCTAATGCTGCTTCAATTTGGCCTTTGACCCGATTATAATAAAATACAGAGTTTTTGTCGGCACCCAAAGCTGAATTTAATACAAAAGTATGGGCATTTTTTATTTTTGCCAATTTTCCAAGCTCAAGCACGTATTCATAATCTACTTTAAAAAACTCAGATTTCGAGCCAGCTTGTTTCATGGTGGTTCCTAAACAGCAAAAAACTACATCTATATGATCTTTTAATCCTTCAATATCGGATAACTGGTCAAAGTTTATTACCAGTTCCTTTACCTTATGATTTGGTTTATTACCAGGTTTTCTGACTAGTGATACTATTTCTGTATATTGATTGGAATCAACTAATTGCTTAAGTAAAAATCCACCTACAAGCCCGGTTGAACCAGCTATTAGTGCTACCATAAAAAGTGAGTTTTAAAAAATTACACTTTACCGCCTACTAAATCTTTTAGTATAGCAAAATTGTTATTGTACATTTCCTCAAAATCTGCCGTATTATCAATGTTAGAAAAATCTTCTATGATAATATAGGTTGAATTTGTCAGCTGATTTACTTCTATACGAAACTGCAACCAACTGACTTCTTCGTCACTGTCTACAAATTCATATTTAACAAACTGAGATTCTTTTTTGGCAACAATTTTTGCAGGATACGAAACTCCATCCCAAACGAAAATTACCGTATCACTTTCCTCATTTTCCACCAATACATCATCCGCAAACCATTTTTTGAGTAAAGATGAAGAATATATATATGGGTATAGAGTTTTAGGGTTTGCGTTTATTTCACACTCTGTTGTAAATAATGTCTTGGTCATGTTGATCCCTTTAATCTATTGAATGAGTGGTAATTTAGTTTAATTTTTTAAAGAAATGCAAAATCTTTCTTTAAAAGATTTGTTTTTTGATCAAATTGATTGTTAAATTCGCACTCCCATTTGGCGGGGTAGCTCAGATGGTTAGAGCGTAGGATTCATAACCCTAAGGTCGGCAGTTCGATTCTGCTCCCCGCTACTATATTTCAAAGCCTTGTAAGTTAATAACTTGCAAGGCTTTTTTATGTCCTAAAATATACTTTTCTGTTTCAATTGAGTATGCAAACCTGAGTTCTCAGCCTCCTGACATATAGTATAAATTTGTATAGCTTCGTGCCTGGATGTAGTTATTATTTCTATATTATTGGTTTGACTTAAAAATAGTTGTTTTGCAATTTCCGGTGTGTTATTGTCTTTAGAAATATGTGACAAGAATATATGATTTAACTGTGTACCGGCATATTCTCTGACCAATTCCAGTGCTTGTAAATTGGATAAATGACCTTTGTTGCTTAATACTCTTTCTTTCAAAAATGCAGGGTATCTGCCGGTTAACAGCATTTGTTCATCATAATTGCTCTCTAAAAACACAGCATGACAGCAACTTAAATACTTTTGTACGTACGCACATGCTGCACCAATATCAGTCATAACTCCGACGGTGACTCCACTCCCACTTACTATAAAACTTTGAGGATCTGCTGCATCATGCCATTTTGGAAACGCCAATACTTGTAAGTCTCCCACGGGTATATATTCCAATGTGTTAATTTTTACATGTAATGGGTCATGAAATTCTAATCGAGAATGGTAAAGGGTTTTTGGAGTTAGGTAAATTGGTATTTTATATTTACGTGAAAACTGCCTTGCTCCTCTTATATGGTCAGTATGTTCATGGCTTATAAATATGGCTTTGATTTTTTTGACCGAAAGTTCTAATCTTTTTAGTCGTTGCTCTAACTCTCTACAACTAATACCAACATCAATTAAAATTGCTTCGTTTTGGTTACCAATGTAATAACAATTACCATTGCTACCTGAAGCTATAGCAGTTACATATAATGACATGCTTTCAAAATTCTAAAATTTATCCGCGCTAACCAAATCAATTTCCAATCTCCAATCGGTACGTCATTTGTTAAAAGTGAATTTTATTTGAATTTAAAACATGTACTTAATAATTTTATGCTCCTAATTTTTTAACTAGTACCAATATTTCTTGATAAACCAATTATGAGCACTACAGAAACCGGAGTTGATATCAGAGAGATCAATGAAAAAATTGCACGCGAAAGTACCTTCATTGACTTGCTTAAACTGGAGATGAAAAAGGTAATAGTTGGTCAGGATAAACTATCTGAAAGACTAATTATAGCCTTGCTTGCCAATGGTCATATTTTGCTGGAAGGTGTTCCAGGACTTGCAAAAACACTCGCCATAAATACATTAGCCACATGCGTTGATGCGGGATTTAGCCGAATCCAATTTACACCGGATTTGTTGCCGGCAGATTTGATTGGTACCTTGGTATATAGTCAGAAAAATGAAGAGTTTACCATCAAAAAAGGACCGATTTTTTCCAATTTTGTGTTGGCTGATGAGATAAATCGTGCTCCTGCCAAAGTGCAGAGTGCTTTATTAGAGGTGATGCAGGAACGACAAGTTACTATTGGAGACACAACCTACCCTATGGACGAACCTTTTCTGGTATTGGCTACACAAAATCCTATAGATCAGGAAGGTACTTATCCCCTGCCTGAAGCCCAGATGGATCGATTTATGTTGAAAGTGGTAATTGGCTATCCGAGCAAAGAGGATGAGAAAAAAATTATTCGTCAGAATATTCAGAAAGAACGCACTAAGGCCAAAGCTGTAATTACACCGGCAGACATCATGCGTGCAAGAAATCTTGTGAGTGAGGTTTACCTAGACGAAAAAATTGAAAGCTACATTGTTGATTTAGTATTTGCAACCCGAGAGCCAGATTCTGCAGGACTTTCTTCTATTGGAAAGTATATAGAATTTGGAGCTTCACCCAGAGCCAGTATTAGTATGGCTATAGCAGCCAGAGCATATGCATTTATTCACCATCGTGGGTACGTAATACCGGAAGATGTACGCGAAGTTGCTCATGATGTGCTTAGACACAGAATTGGATTAAGCTACGAAGCTGAAGCTGAAAATGTGACTACACAGTTCATCATTACTGAAATCCTAAATAAAGTAGAAGTTCCATAGTCGTATTTTTTTAATTTATTGAAATGCAAACGTCTGAGTTATTAAAGAAGGTACGAGCAATAGAAATTAATACGAAAGGCCTTTCAACCAATATCTTTGCAGGGGAATATGAAAGCGCCTTTAAAGGTCGTGGTATGGCTTTTAGTGAGGTTCGTGAATATCAGCCCGGTGATGATGTGCGTACTATCGACTGGAAGGTAACTGCTCGGTTTAATCATCCATATATCAAAGTTTTCGAAGAAGAACGTGAACTGACCTTGATGTTGTTGATCGACGTTAGTGCTTCAGAATCATATGGCGGTAATTATGGTCTAAAAAAAGAACTCGTTACTGAAATATCGGCTGTATTAGCATTTTCAGCAATACAAAACAATGATAAAATCGGGGTTATACTTTTTAGCGATCGAATCGAAAAATTTATACCTCCCAAAAAAGGCCGTAGTCATGTGCTAATGATTATCCGTGAGTTGCTGAATTTCAATCCACTACACGCTGGCACCTCTATTTCGACTGCTCTGGAATATTTTTCCAATGTGATCAAAAAACGAAGTACGGCTTTTGTTATTTCTGATTTTATAGACAAAGGATTTGAAGAAAAACTCAAAGCTGCACGTAACAAACACGACATGATTGGTTTGCGGCTAATTGATCCCTTAGAACTGGAGTTGCCCGACGTTGGTATTGTTCGGGTTAAAGATTCTGAAACTGGCAAAGAAAGCTATATAGACACCTCTTCTGGAAAATTTAGAGCTGAATATGCAAAAATTAGAAAATCTGAGAGCGAACAGTTAAAAGCCATTTTTACCAAATCAGGAATCGATTATACAGAAATTCGAACCGATCAATCTTATATCAATCCACTGATAATGCTATTAAAAAACCGATGAAAAAGACTCTGTGGTACATAATTGCTATACTTGCTTTTCCGGTAACACAAATTTTTGGACAAAGTCCTGTTGTTTCTATTCAACTTAAAAATGACTCGCTCAAGATTGGTGAACAAACAGTTTTAATCTTAAATCTCTCTGCCGATAAAAAATCCAAGGTGGTGTTTCCGATTGTTAAAGATACCTTGACCAGCCAAATAGAAATTATCGAACAAAGTGGTATTGATTCTATTTTCAATGCCAATGGTATCGATTATAGTCAAAAAATATATGTAACAGCCTTTGATTCTGGTGTATTTGTTATTCCTGCTTTTAAGTTTTTAGTGCAAAATCAAAAAGGAGTTGATAGTATATTTTCAACACCGCTTTCTATATATTTTCAGGATGTACAAGTAGACACCGCAAAGCCTGCCAAAGCTATAAAAACCGTTCGTGATATACCTGAGCCTCCCGGCGATTACAATTGGCTTTGGTGGTTACTGCTTCTTATACCTATTGCAGCAGGATTGTATTATTGGTTTAAGGTTCGAAAACCCAAACCAAAGGTGACTATAGAGTCGGTAATTGAAATTCCTGCCCATCAAAAAGCTCTGGGTAGTCTTCAGGATCTGGAAAATGAAAAACTTTGGCAAAAGGGATTTTACAAAAAATACCATAGTCGCTTATCTGAAATTATAAGAATTTATTTGGAAGAACGATATAAAGTACCGGCATTGGAAAAAACCACAGCTGAGATTTCGTTAATGATTCGAAACTCCAAATTGGTAAGTATTTCAGAATATGAATCATTGATGCAATTGTTGCAATTGGCAGATATGGTAAAATTTGCCCGCTACAACCCTATTGGCTCTGAAAATGAAATGAGTTTTAAAAATGCTACAAGCTTTGTTGAACAAACTAAGCCTTTAACACAAAATTCAACTGACAAGCATGAAGGAAATGGTATTTAAAAATCCGGAATATTTCTTCCTTTTTCTTGGGCTTATTCCTGTTATAGGCTGGTATATCTGGAAACATAAAAAACAGTACCCTGCATACAAAATCTCAGATGGTGAGATTTTTAAACAAATAAAACCCGGGTGGAGAGTACATCTTCGGCATATACCTTTTGTTTTGAGAATTCTTGTTTTTTCGTCGATAATAGTTGCGTTATGTCGTCCTCAGACTTTTGATAACTGGCAAGATTCATCTATCGAGGGTATAGATATTGTTATTGCCAATGATGTGTCTTTGAGTATGCTGGCAACAGATTTCAAACCTAATCGTCTGGCAGTTTCTTTGGAAGTAGTTAAAGAATTTGTTGCTAAACGCCCTTATGATAGAATTGGATTAGTAATATTTGCTGGCGAAAGTTTAACTCAATGTCCGCTGACTACCGATCATACCAACCTGATTAAACTATTGGATCAAATCAATCCAAAGCTGCTAAAAGATGGAACAGGTATAGGTATGGGACTTGCCACTGCAGTAAACCGATTACGGAAAAGTGAAGCCAGTTCTAAAATTGTTATTCTGCTTACTGATGGTGTAAATAATCAGGGAAATATTTCACCCAAAACTGCTGCTGAAATAGCACAAGCACAAAACGTAAAAGTGTATACAGTCGGTGTAGGTACAGAACAGGCAACTGTTATGACACCGTATGGGCCTATCAAGGCAGAACTCGATGAAAAGGTTTTGAAGGAAATTGCCAATCAAACTGGTGGAAAATACTTTGTTGCAAAAGACAGAAATAAACTGAGTAGCATCTACAACGAAATCGATCAAATGGAGAAAACTGAATTGGATGTAACCGAATATCAAAACAATACAGAAGAGTATTACCTGTTTCTGATGTTGGGAATTGCTTTGCTGTTTTTAGAAATTCTGTTGAGAAATACAATTCTGTCTGTAATGTTTTAATATATGGGAGAAATAAAATTTGAACATACAGAATATTTGTGGGGATTGCTTTTAATAGTTGCCTACATAGTTTTATTCTGGTACCGTTTTTATAGTAAAAATAAAAAGCTACAGAAGCTTGGTAGTCGTCAAGTTAGAAATATACTTCTACCTGAAATTTCTGTTGGTAGAAGTATTTGGAAAAACACTATGCTAATTCTGGCAACTATATTTTTAGTAATAGCCCTTGCCAATCCACAGGTTGGAGCCAAATTCAGCAAAGTGAAAGTCAAAGGCGCTGAAATTATTATAGCGCTGGATGTATCCAATAGCATGGAAGCTGAAGATATTCAACCAAGTAGACTGGATAAGGCCAGACAGGAAGTAATTCAATTGTTGGGTAAAATAAAAAGTGACCGGGTTGGCTTAATCATATTTGCAGGTAAATCTTTCATACCGGTACCCTTAACTACCGATTATGCCATGATTAAAATGTATTTGCGTGGTATCAATACCGATATAATAAGCACACAGGGAACGGATATTGGTGGGGCGATAAATTTGGCTATGGAGTCATTCTCAGAAAGTAAAAAAAATGATAAAGCCATAATTCTAATAACAGATGGTGAGAACCATGAAAGCAATGCGGTTGATCTGGCAAAAAAAGCAACTGAAAAAGGTATCTCCATCCATACGATAGGTTTGGGTAAAAAAGAAGGAGTTCCGCTGCCTGTTTATAACCGATACGGTCAGAAAGAATTTCGCAAAGACAAAGATGGTAATGTGGTGGTTTCAAAACTTAATGAACAATTACTTGCTGAAATTGCCTCTGCCGGAAATGGTCGCTTTGTGATTGGAAATAACTATGGTTTAGGCCTGGATAAAATATACGACGAACTAAAAGGGTTAGAAAAATCAGATTTTGATGAGAAGATGGTCATGGATTATGATGACGATTTTCAATTCTACTTATGGATTGCACTAGCTTTATTAGTCATGGAATTCCTCATTTTGACTAAAAAGAACCCCCTATTCTCTAAGTTTAAATTTTCAAAGTTAAAAATATGAGAATTATATTTTTGCATGTGTTGCTTTGTTTATCAATGGTTTGTAATGGTCAGCGTTCAGAGTTTGATCATATTTCGAGTGGTAATAAATTATATAAAGACAGTTTATATACTAATGCAGCAATAGAATACCAGCAGGCTTATAAACTCAATGGAAACTCCTTTGAAGCGGTGTTTAATTTGGGCAATGCAATGTATAAACAGGACAGTTTGGAAGCGGCAATTCATCAGTTTCAACTAGCCTCCAATATGACGTCCGACAAACTAAAACAAGCTGAAGCTTTTCATAACCTTGGTAATGCTTTTTTGAAACAGAAAAACTATCAGAAAAGCATAGATGCATATAAAGAAGCACTCAGAAGAAATTCAACAGACGAAGAAACTCGTTATAATTTATCCTATGCCCGTAAAATGCTAGATCAACAGAATAAAGATAATCAACAGAATAAAGATCAAAATCAGCAGAATAAAGATCAGCAAAAAGATCAGGACAAAAACGAGCAAAAACAAAACGATCAGAAAGATCAGAATGGTCAAGATCAGAAAGATCAGAAAAACGTTTCCAAACAAGATCAAAAAAACAATCAGGGTAATGATAAAAAAGATCAACAGAAACAACCACAAAGTGGCATGAACAAAGGTGGCATGAAACCTGAAGATGCCGAAAAATTATTGAATGCTCTGGAGCAGGACGAATCTGAAATACGAAAAGGAATAAGACTGAAAGAAGAACAGACAGCTCCTAAAAACATTGATAAAAACTGGTAATATGAAAGCATTAATATCTGTTTTATTCATACTAACTATTGGATTGGTACAGGCACAAAAAGTAAGTTTTGTTGCTAAAGGTCCTCAGGCAGTCAAACTTACAGACAAGTTTTATCTGACCTATGAAATCAATCAGGAAGGTGATAATTTCAACAGTGGCAATCTAAACGACTTTAATGTACTGGGAGGTCCGTCACAAAGCTCCAGTTCTTCCATAACGGTTGTAAATGGCAGAATGGAACAATCTACAACCATTAGTTTAACCTATGTACTTTCCCCGAAAAAAGAAGGAAAATTTACCATTTCTCCTGCTACAATTAGCATAGATGGTAAACAACACAAATCCAATTCACTCACTATTGAAGTAGTTAAAAGTGCTTCTAATTCAGAATCTGCTCAGCAAGCCCAGCAGTCAGGACAAATTGGCGATAAGGATTTGTTTGTTCGTATTGAGGTTAATAAGTCTTCAGTTTACAAAGGTGAACCCTTAACTGCATCTGTAAAACTTTATACTCGAGTACAGTTGCAACAGTTAAGTGATGTAAAAATACCTCAATTCAATGGCTTTTGGAGAGAAAATATTGAAATGAAGGACAAGAATGTAGCCTGGCAAAAAGAAGGCTACAATGGCGAAATTTATCATACTGCTATTATTTCCGAATTTGTTCTGGTGCCTCAACGATCCGGACAACTTACTATTGATCCCATAAATTTGGAAGTAGTTGCTGTGCAGGAAGTAAGACAAAAGTCTCGTGGACAAAATCCTTTTAACGATCCCTTTTTTGATGATTTTTTTCAGCAAAGCAGATATGAGCGGGTTAATAAAAAATTAAAAAGTAACATCAACAAAATTCAGGTAAAAGATGTACCTACAAACACTGATATAGTTGGAGATATCAAGTTGAGTACTGAAATAAATAAAACCGAAGCTAAAACCAACGAGTCTATTTCGCTCAAAATCAAACTTAGTGGCAAAGGAAATCTTAAAATGATTGAACCATTTAAGATAGATTTTCCAGCTGATTATGAAGTGTTTGATCCTGAAATTGATCAAAAAGTCAAAGTTTCCAATCTGGGTATTTCCGGTTCAAAAACATTTGAATATACACTTATCCCGAGACAAGCCGGAAAATATACAATCCCTGCAGTAGCATTTAATGTTTTTAATCCGGTTAGCGGTAAGCTGGAAAAATTACAAACGAATGCTTACGAACTTAACATTGTGCAGGGTACAGAAAATGGACAACCTTTAGTTTCAAACTACTCAGGTAAAAAAGAACAAATTAATCAAATTGGAAAAGACATCCGCTATATCAAAACCGGTGATTTTGATTTATCAAAAAACTCAGGTTTGTGGTTTGGAACCTGGTCATTTTATTTATCATATATAGTTGGGATTATAGTTTTTGCAGGTATTTTATACGCTGTTAAAAAACAAAAAGACCAAGCTATAGATATTGTTGGTACTAAAAAACGTAAAGCCGGTAATATGGCTCGCAAAAGACTAAAAGGTGCAGAGCAATATGTTAAAGAAAACAATACTAAAAAGTTTTATGAAGAACTTTTAAAAGCTAATTGGAAATATCTTGAAGATAAATTAAACATACAGAAAGCCGATTTTACTAAAGAAAAAATCCGAACACGATTGATTCAGGCAAATGTTACAGAAGGAACACTAAATCGATTTGTTACCATGTTGGATAAATGTGAAATGGCACAATATGCACCTTCAATAAAAGAAGTTACAATGTCTGAAGATTTTGAAGCCAATATTGAAATAATTAGCCAGTTAGAAGCAGAGATAAAGATATAATTATGAATAGAATACTTTTATTTTTAATGCTATATATAATTAATACAAGTTTTGTGACAGCACAGTCACCAGAGCGATTGCTAATCGACAAAAGTATTAATCATTACTCTCTGGGAAATTATGACTCAACCAGGATGGTGTTGCAAAAATTGGTAGAACAGGGGTATCAGTCATTTGAACTCTATTATAATCTGGGCAACACATATTATAAACTAAATCAGCTAGAAGAGGCAATATTACATTACGAAAAGGCAAAAAAAATTAAACCTGACGATGATGATTTGCAATATAATTTAGAACTGGCCAATGCCAGAATTACCGACCATATTCCAACGCTTCCTCGCAGTATGTTTGTAGAAAATGTTATTGGTAGTATAAATACCGACTATTGGGCTATGATAAGTGTCGGGGCTTTTTCGCTTTTTATAATAGCTTTGTTATCCTTTTTATTTATTTCAGAGGGGGCAGCAAAAAGTCTAAGTTTAATTTCATTCAGTATTTTAGGTATTGTTACCTTGTTAGCCTTTGTATTTGCTTCGATCAGCAAAAAAGCTTTTGATGATAAGCAAGAGTATATTGTATTTGAATCTTCGCTAAATGTATCTAGTGCTCCTAATACAACCGGTAAACAACTATTCGTAATTCATAAAGGACTGAAAGTTGAATGGTTGCAGGAGTCTGGAGAATATGTGAAAATCAAATTACCCGACGGAAATGTTGGCTGGGTAATTAAAAATTCATTAAAGGAAATATAGTTTCATACAGGCTTATGATTTACTTTCATTTTTTTTACTAAAAATAAATAACGAAAGTATTAGACCTAGAAATAAGGATAATAGTGCGTTTTTGGCAATATTTACCAATAATTTTGGCTTTGAAGGTTTACTATTTTTTATAAATCCTTGTATTACCTCTACCGAAGAGTTTATAAGAAGCTTTTCACGCAAGACTAATTGTCTTTCATAAAGATTAACAACCTCCCGATATGTGTTAATTGGATCTATAGGTTGTTGAAGAAACATAATACCACCCGTTTTATTTACTGAACCTAAATTGCCTTCAATCAAACTTTTCAAGGTATCTAATTGGATTATTTGGTCGTTGATTTTACCGGACAAATCATTAATGTTTTTTTCTGTTATTTCTCTACGCTTTTGAGCGTAAGGGTTTTTTTCCAGATATTGAACTAATGCAAATTGCAACGTGTCTAGTACGCGGTTATCGTATACAGAAATCTGAATAGAAAATGGATCATTTTCACTTACAGAGTCTCTGTCAGGATTTAAATTATATTCATATGTTTTAAAAGATATTTCAGAAATTTCACTGGTATAGGTAGTATCAATGTTAAGTAACCTCGATACTTCACTATAATCAGAATTGTCAACTAAATCACCAAGGGCTTCAACCATATCCAAACAATACTGATTATTCAACAAATGCGACTTAATAGTCATTTTTGAATAGTATTCTTTTGGTTTCAAATAAAAACTAATAATACCGTATAGGATACCAATTAGTATAAATGCACCAAAATAGGTTTTATGTCTTAAAAAATATTTTACAAAATTTACACACCAATTGATAACTACCTGAAAACCTTTACCAATAGATTTAAATACACGACCTAAATCAATTTCTTGATTTGTATTACTCATAATTATATTAAATTGACTTAATGTCTTAAAACCTTTTATAGAAGGTAAAACTAATCAAAATATAATACATTTACTTCTTGATCCTAATTATTTAATCGATGCAAAGTGTAAGAAAATCTATAAAGAAAACAATTTTTTATTAGTTACAGGTTTAAAGTAATTTAGCAAAAATTAACAAAGTCATTAAAAAAAACAGATGACAGATCCATCAATGGAAGGTGTTGATATAATAATATTAAACTATAAAAACTGGCAGGATACTATTTCCTGCCTCGACTCAGTATTTCTGAATGATTATACCAATTTCAATGTCATAGTGGTAGATAATGCCTCAAATGATGGTTCCGTCGATAATATTATATCATGGGCCAAAGGAAAAATTGAAAGTCAGGTTCCTGATTTCATACCTATACAAAGAAAAGTACAAAAACCTATTGATTATCATTTGATTACTGATGCAAACCAGGCATTTATAAATAAACCATTAACAATAATTGCCGGTAAAGAAAACCTTGGCTATGCAGGTGGTAATAATGTTGGCTTAAGGTATGCACAGGCATCGACCAATAGATATAAATGGATCATAAATAATGATACATATATTTTACCCAGTGCTCTTTCTGAATTAGTTACATTTTTTAAGACTGATAAAAGTTTGGGTTTGTTAGGTTGCAAATTGTTGTTTTTTCATTCCCCGGACAAAATTCAGGCTATTGGTGGCAAATTCAATAAAATAACCGGCACTACCAGTCATATTGGCGAGAACCATCAAAAGAATGATTTTTCTGACTCTAATTACCCTATTGACTACCCCATAGGTGCAGCAATATTTACTAGCAATGAATTTTTAGCCGAAGTGGGCCTTATGTGTGAAGATTACTTTTTATATTTTGAAGAAATTGACTGGGCAATAAGGGCTAAAAAGGCAGGTTATAAAATAGGATTTTGCCCCAAAAGCATAGTTTATCACAAGGAAGGTGCAACAATTGGTTTAAACCATATAAAAAAAGAAAAAAGCGAATTTGCTGATTATTGGTCTCTGCGAAATAGGATAATATTATCTAAAAAGTATAACCGACTTTTCCTGCCAATGGTCTATTTGTCATTTAGTATAGTGATAGTGAACAGACTAAAAAGAAAACAATTTAATAGAATTCCCAAAATCTTGAAAATACTCTTTACACATGAAGTTAACTGATAAATTTCTGGTCATATATTTAACTTCTTTATCCGTATTTAGAATTGATTTTTTAGGTGGAAATGGTAATTTTTCATTAACACCAGCTCTTTTATTATCGCTTTTTTTAGTTCCTGTTTTAGGCATTATACTTTTGTCTGGCAATTTGAGCGTTAAGAAAAATGTCGCATATTTTATGTTGATGCTTTTTTTGTTTGCAGGATGGTGTATAATTACAATTGTTCCAATTAGGGATTTTATTCAGGTAAAAAGGCTTGTTTTATTTTTAATAATTATTTTATCGACTGTTTCTTTTATTATTTTATTTTCCAGGAGCAATCACATAAAAGATATTTTTGAACGATTTTGCCTCTATTTTATAAGTATATACCTATTGTTTTCTGCAATAGATGTGATTATTTATACCATTCCACAATCGTTAGTTTTAATTAAGAGGTATTTACCCTTTTACGACACAGAGTTAAGTCATATTGGATATTATATTATTCGATTAAAAGGCGGTTTTATTGATGCTAATGTTGGAGGCTTCTTCATGATATTTCTTTTTCTAATTCTTCATTATTTGGACATTGGCAAAAGAATGCGCATAATCTTCTCAATTTTAATTTTCTGTACTTTTTCTAAAAGTGCGATTGGAACGCTCCTGTTTTTATATTTACTTATTTGGCTAAGTAAGCTTAGTTTCAATAATATTAAAATCAACTTTAGTACTAAGTTGAAATATGCCAATATTAAGCTGATTTTTATAGGTTTATTTTTTGCCGGTTCTTTTTTCTTCTTGCTTACTTCTACAAATATTGCAGAAAGAGTTAGCTCTGCTGTTGAGGCCAGGCTTTCAGAAAAAGATGGATCAACTTCTATACATCTTGCTTTAATTAAGGAAGGTCTTAATTTTCTATCAGACAATACATTATACTTGATAAAAGGCTACGGATTTGGTTCATCTTCAGTTTTAACTCAAAAGTTTTTCCCAGGTGATAAGTATGCAAATTTTCATTCAGAATATATTACATTTCTTGTAGAATTAGGAATAATAGGCACTTTGATTTATTTGGGTATATACCTTATACCTGCATGGCTATTTATATTTAACAAAATAGCTTATAAAAATCTGTTTTTGCTGTTGGCTTTAGTGGCGTTTGCTATGCAAAATGTATTATATCAGCAATATTTGTTTCATTACTACTGGGTATTTATTGGTATGATTTGGGTTTTACCTTCACTAACTGTACATAATGAACATGTCTAATAAATTAGCAGAGCATCATAATGTACAATCCTCTTATAATCCCCTATCTATCGTTGAAAAATTTCTTTTAGGTATTTTTTTCATTCATTTACCTTTTGTCTACGCACTTACATTTGATATAGGATTCCCATTAAAAATTTCAGAAGTCTTTTTGACTATAATCATAGTGTTTTTCTTATTTAAGAAAAGACTATGGACCATTTTTTTTGATGCACAATTAAGGCCATATATAGGTATATCTTTATTATTTCTATTTTTTCTAAGCATTTCTACGGTTGTAAACTCATTTTGGGATTATGATTATAAGCTGAATCTCCAATTTTTTCGGAAGAATACGACTGTTTCAAGTTATTCTAAATTAGTATATACTTACCTGGCCATTATTTCATCCTTTATTTCATATTATGCATTTAGAGTAAATAAGAATTGGGTTATTTCATGTTTGCTGATTGGGTCTACATTAGCCACAGTTTATTGTTGGTATTTGTTTTGGTTTAGTTTGCTCAAAATACATTACCATACCTTGCCAGGTAGCGATCAATTTCCTCAGGCAGCATTATTTCACTTTGGCCATTTTATACGCTGCGGCACATTTAAAGAAGGCAATCATATGGGGCTTTTCTTGCTTGTATCAGGAATTATTGCCATATATCAACATAAAAATATATTAGGATATTTATTTTTATTAACAACTATTACAACGGCATCCTCGATGGCTATTGGTACTTCTTTGTTATTTCTGGGTGGAATATTTGTGCATTCAAGAATGCAGAAAAAGCAATATTTTCAAATTTTTGCCAGTCTAACCTTATTCTTGATTGCACTATTTATTTTGTACCTGAAATCACCGGATATGCAGTATATGGTTTCGAAATTAATTCCGGGTAAAGATGCTTTCAATAGAGATGCCATATTCTCTCAGCAGGAAAGGTTAAATTTAGCAACATCGGCTATTGCTATGTCCAATGAAAATCCCTTTTGGGGAATCGGTTTAACCCAGTTTTCGGCACATTATGAGCATTTCAGTACTGGTTTATTTCCTCAGACTAATGAAAAAATGCTGCCAAACAATATTTACCTGGAAATTCTAGCCGAAGCCGGTTGGTTTAGTTTCTTAACCTTCTTGGGTATATTAATTTTTATTGGGGTAAATCTTAAAAGTACTATTTTAAGATATGGATATATAGCTTTTTTGCTGTATTTGTTGGCATATCCAACATTTACATTATTATTTATATGGGTATTTAAAGCATTACTTTTAAATAATGCTACTCAAAAGCAGCCATTTAACTAAATCTTACTGGCTTTCTTTTTTTCAATTATTCTGGATATAATAGCAGATAAAGTAAAAAATATCAATACTAAAATTATATTATCTTTTAGCAATTTAGGACTATGCGGCGTTCTAAACTTTGTAAAGTTTTGTAATACATCATACCCGGTAAGCATCATAAGTTCTTCTTTAACCAGTAAGCCTTCTTTGTATAAAGTAATTGATTCAGAATACAATTCATCTATGGGGTTTAGGTAGGTTACGTCAAGTTGATCTTTGCTTGCTCTCTTTTTATCTTTTAAAAAAAGAACTCCTTTTTTAATGTCCTTTTTTAGACTATCAAGTTCTTTAACGTCTCTATCAATTTTAACCGATAATTCTTTAAGTGTCAATTCTTTTGCTGCCTTAGTCCTTCCAACATAATAATTGTTGTTTAGGTAAGTCATTATACCATTTTCTAACTTTTCTAATATATCAGTATTGTACAACAAAACATTTACAATAAATGGATTGCCTAATGTTGAATCCTTCTCACTAGTTTCAAATTCTGCATAATAAATATCTTTTATATTTTCTGCTTCTGTCTCTGTAATATTAAGAAATGAAGCTAGTTCAGTATGATTTTTTTCAGTAGTTAGAAATTTTAAATCATCAATATATCTTTTTGAGATTTCCGGGCTGATTATTTTTGATGTTAAAATTGCAGATGAATGAAATACTTTCCGGGCTGTATAAAAGTTGTAGGTTCCAAGTGTTATAGCAATAATGAGAAAAACTCCAGTCAATTTATAATTTCTAAGTCCTGAGCGAATGTATTGCCCTATTAGCCCAAAGAATGAGGCTATTTGATTTTTGAACCAATTAAAAATAGGAAATAAGCTAACATCTTCATTCTCATGATACTTTGATTCTTTTAACATAGATTTAGTCTATTGTAACCAATTTGGGGTTGTATACTTTAACTTAATAAACCATAATATTAAGTTGGATTTATTAAGTTTCCAACTAATTTTTGCAGTCTATTCCATTTTTTAACAAACTTTTCCTATTTAAGTACCTGTAAGTTAGTGTATTAAAATGTGTTGTGCTTGTTGAAAACAGAGAGACAATCAACGTAGGCTATTTTACAACCACTTTAATCGCTAGTTTGACCAATAATCATAATAAACTATACTTTGATTGGCATTGATGAAAATCGTTTATACATTTATTGTATATATTTTCTTTCAGTATAATGTTCAAGGCACTTTCCCCTTCTATTCTAAGGCTTTTCAAGAACTTTATGTCTTTAGCTTTAATACAGGGAACAAACTTTATTCTTCCTCTATTAGTCATCCCCTATTTGATCCGTACTGTTGGAATTGAAAAATTTGGAGTAATAAGTTTAGCTCAGGTCGTTGCTCTGTATTTTGTAATATTTTCAGAGTATGGTTTTAATCTTTCAGCAACAAAAGAAATTTCTGATAATCGGGATAATCCTGTTGAATTGAATAAAATTGTCAATACAACCATTTCCAGCAGATTGTTTTTGTCCTTGATTTCTCTGGTGATTTTGTTTGCAATGACAGCAGGTTTCTCTTCATTTCGATCACATTACCTTTTGTATTTGCTCTCATCTTTTATGTTTATTGGACAAGCCATTATTCCTGTATGGTTTTTTATGGGTATAGAGCAGATGAAATATATAACCTATATTAATTTGGTTTCGAAAGGCATTCTTACTTGTTCTACTTTTGTTATTATTCGCCAACCTGAAGATTATATTTATGCCAATATGTTAAATGGTATGGGAAGTTTAGTTGCCGGGATAATTTGCTTAGTTATACTAAAAAGGAAGTTTGGAATTGTATTTTACATGGTCAATGCCAACGACATAAAGCAAAAGCTAAAAGATTCTTTTGCTATTTTTATATCTAATTTTTCAACAAACATATATCTGAATATCAATATTATAATTCTTCAATTTTTTGTTACGGATAGAGTAATAGGTATGTATAGTGTAGCTGAAAAGGTGTTTTCTGCTTTCAAAAATATAATATCAGTTATTTTTCAGGCCGTATACCCTTTTGCTTGTAAGCTTAAACAGGAATCAATCGAAAGGTTAGTTGTATTTTTTACCAGGTATAATGTTGCTTCATTTTTACTATTCTCGGTGATTGCTTGTGCAACTTATTATTTTTCGAATGAAATTATTGTGTTATTGTCAGGCAATGAAATCCCGTATGCTACAGATATATTAAAGGCATTTAGTTTTTTACCCCTTATTGTTACGTTTTCTGTACCTGCCTTCCAAACTAGTTTAATATATAATTTGAATAAGTCATTTTCTTATATAATGATCTCTGCAGCAGTTATTAATATAAGTATTAATGTATATTTAACTTACAAATATTCAGCTTTGGGAACTGTTTTGTCAATTGCCTTAACGGAAGCTTATGTTATGTTTGCTCTTAATTATCTTGTGATAAATAAATTAAAACTGAATTATTTTAAGGTTTCCAATATTTACTCCAAGTCAATTTTATAAAAATATGTTGGAATATATAGAGCTATTCGACGGTGCAATAAGAGGCAGATTGATTTTTTTGATAATCAACTGTTTGTTTATCCTGCATTTTATATATTTCTGGTATGTAGGTTACAAGCGATATGGCTGGAAGATGGACTTTTGGACTTTAATAACCGGCAGATTTTTTCTTGTACATATTTTTATAATGTTCCCCTTTAATGGGTCTTTAAGAAATCGATTATCGCTGGTTGATTCAGAAATTAATCAGGTACAACAATATTTGGAGTTAGCCTATATAATTAGTGTTATTGGGTATATATCAATATATATAGGAAGAGCTTTATACTCCTCCAGGCATACTTATTTAGATGCTTTATTTAAACCTATATCAAGAGTAATTGAAAAGAATATTAAAACCCCATTAGCAGTAAACCTACTTTCTATAATCTCTCTATTATTATTAGCAGTTGTTATTTATTTTCAGGTAAAAACCAATAACATACTGGCACCCAGAACTTTTTTTCAGGCAAATGGATTTTGGCGACCATTTTATAACGCCTGCCTTACTTTATTTCCTCTTACTATTTTATTTGTCGGATTGAATTGCCTCAATAAAGGCGGATTCTTTAGATGGTGTTATTTCGCTGTTTTAGTGGTTTTGTCGGTTTTTTTAGGAACAAGAATGGCTACCCTGGAACCACTATTGTTGTTATTCTTCTTTTATTGCATTAAAAATAATGCTAAAATTAATTTACGAAAGATCGTAATCGTAGCTACATTGTTTATATACAGCACTATCCTGCTTTTAAGTTTTAGATCCAATGAAGTAAAAAGACAATATTCCAATAATGAAATAAATGCAATATTATATGGAAATACATTTTCAGATACCAGAGATCTTGCCTACTTAATTGCTAATTGGGATAAGGAACTGTTATGGGGTAAAACCTATACAGCCGGTCTTATATCATTTATACCCAGACAGTTTTCTGAGCACCGTGAAAAGTGGGCATTAGGGATTTTTACTGCACGTATTACGAATTATGACAACAAAACATTTCCGGGATTTCGCCCCGGTTTTTTTGGGGAAGCATACTTTAATTTTAGTTTTGCTGGTGTTATCTTGCTTGGTATTATTACAGGCTATTTACTTAGATATATAGATTTGAAGATTAAGAATATAATTGTTAAAAAAGATGATGTTATTCAAAGTTATGCCGTTTCAATACCCTGGTTTATTATAGGTGCATTAAGTATAAGTATTGGATTTACAACTTTCTATATTTTTTTAGTAATAACCATAGCTATCGGGTTTATCAGACAACTAATCAGTTACTTTAACTTACTTATTTTCAAAGCAGGTGTACGTTCTAATCAAGAATAAAGATCGCCTTACACATTGGCTAATTGCATTATTTCTGCTTGCACTGCCTTTCAATTATGCATTAACTTGGGATATTGGGTTTCCATTGAAAATATCTGAGATTGCAATTATTCTCATAGTCCTTATTAACGTTCCTAAGGCATTTTACAAACTAAATATTTGTTTAAATGGTTATATTTTAGGTTTTTATAAAGTTTTTTTGTTCTTTTTCCTTATAGCCATTGCTTCATTTTTTATAAATAGTTTTTTTAATTTTCCATATTCTTTAGAAATACCTGATGTACGATACAGTCCGCTTATGCAAAGTTTGTTAAAAACCTTGTATTTGATTGTTATAGCAATGGCCTCATTGATTACGTATCTTGCTTTTACCTCAAAAAACCAATCATTTTATTTACATATAGTTAATATTGGATGTCTCTGTTCTGCTTTATTCGGATGGTATTTGTTTGTTTTTAGTATTAATCAATGGCCTGTATATATATTGCCAGGTATGGATGTATGGCCACAACATGGGCTTTATTCATTTGGTCACTTTATCAGATGTGGCACTTTCAAAGAAGGAAATTATGCTGGTTTATATTTTGTATGTTTATTCTTTATAAATCTGCAATTTAAAAAATACAAATGGGCATGTTTGGCTGTAATTGGTTGCATTCCAACATTTTCAACTATTGCATTTATTATATTGTTATTTACAGGATTACTATTCCTTATTAAAAAGGGGTTTGAATATAAAAATGCACTTACAGCAATTTTGATATTAGTAGTGGTTATGGGGATGCTATTGATTAATCATCAAGATGTAAAGTTTATAACTTCAAAGATTGTTCCTACATCAGAAGTGCAATTTAAAGATGCTAACAATTCAAGACTTGAACGTTTAAATTTGGCTCAAACTGCAATAAAAATTGCATATAACAACCCAGTTTTTGGTGTAGGATTAGCAAATTTTTCGAAACATTTTCAGCATTATAATAACTCTGCTACTATCAACAAAAGAAATATACAATACATACCGAATAATGTGTATTTGGAAATTTTATCAGAATTGGGCAGTACCGGTTTTATTACTTTTCTATTATTGATCTATGTATTAGTGCAAGTTGTTATAAAGCAAAAAGTAACAATGTTAGGTATAGGTCTAGCCGCCATTTTGATATGTTTTTTAGCATTTCCCAGTTTTACCCTGCTATTTGTATGGGTTTATTTTGGTATTATTTTAAGTTTTAATTTACAAAATGCAAATACATATTAATGCACGCTTTCTCACCCAGCGTATTACTGGTGTTCAGCGTTTTGCTATAGAATTATGTAAACAACTTAGGTTACTTGATCAGTCAATTCAATTTGTAGCACCTAATAATATTATTCATCATGAGCTTGCAAAAGAGTTAGATGTGAAAATTATAGGCAAGAAATCAGGTCATTTATGGGAACAACTTGAACTTCCTAACTATTTAAAAAAACACAACAATCCAGTATTATTAAACCTTTGTAATACAGCACCAATATTTTATAATCGAAATTTTGTAACCATTCATGACTTGGCAGTAATAGATTTTCCTTCTGCATATTCCTTCCAGTTTAGAAAGTTTTATCAGTTCCTTTTACCTAATATTGCAAAAAATGCTTTACATGTATTTACAGTAAGCCAATTTTCAAAACGTAGAATAAAAGAGGAATTCAAAGTAGACTCGACAGTTATTCATAATAGTGTATCAGATGCATTTAAACAGGTAAATAGTCAAGAAAAGAAAAATTATATTTTATCTGTTTCGTCCCTTGATCCTAAAAAAAACTTTAAAGGTTTAGTAAACGCTTTTATTTCGGCAGAATTATCAAACTATCAACTTATAGTAATTGGAAGTGAAAACAAATCGTTCAAATCTCAGGATATTCCGGTTGATCAGCCCAATATAATTTTTACAGGGTATGTCTCAGATCAAAAGCTTATCGAACTTTATCAGGAAGCTACATTGTTTGTTTATCCATCTTTATATGAAGGTTTTGGCATACCACCATTGGAAGCAATGGCTTGTGGTTGCCCTACCCTAGTATCGGATATACCTAGTTTACGTGAGGTATGTATGGATGCAAGTGTATTTTTTGATCCTAAAAGTCCTCATGATTTATCAGAAAAACTAATCCAGGTTATTGCTGATAAAAATTTACAAACAGATCTGAAAACAAAAGGATTATTAAACGTAAATAGATTTTCGTGGGAAAAATCAGCAAATGAATTGACGAAATATATGGAAAAATTTACTAATATTTAACTTTTTATTGCAACAAAATTTATATATTTTCGTAGTTTATTCCTAATTTCGATAAAGTAATATCTGAATGAAAATAGCAATAGTGCAAGATGAGTTAATGAGAAGAGGTGGCGCTGAGCAAGTAGTTCGGTGTTTCCATCTGGCTTTTCCTGATGCTCCTATTTTTACTATGGCTTATCGGGAAAACTTAACATATCCTGATTTTAAAAATTGCACGATACACACCAGTTGGTTAAACAGGTTTTGTAAAAACGAAGATATTCTAAAAAAGCTTTTCTTTCCTTGGGGTATTTTTGCTATGAAACAAATGCAGATAAAAGGCTTTGATATAATCCTTATGTCTTCTACTTATGCAGCAAAATATCCTAAAATAGACCAATCAGCACTGGTTATAAATTACTGTCATACTCCTTTTAGGTTAGCGTGGTATTCTGATTCTTATAGCTTAGTAACCAGGGCTAAAGGTTTAACCAAATTGCTTGTAAAGGGAATAATTAAAATTATACAAAAAATAGATTACCAGGCAGCACAAAGAAGTGATTTGTTTATAGCTAACACTGCTGAAGTTGCTGAACGTATTCATAATATTTATAATTACAAAGGCAATGTCAAAGTAATTAACCCTCCTGTAAACTGTAAGAATTTTTATATAACTGAAGGTCCAAAAGAATATTATTTGGTAGTATGCAGATTGGAGAGTTACAAAAAAATAGACTTAATTGTTGAAAGTTTTAATAAACTTGGCCTACCGCTAATTATTGTTGGTAAAGGCTCAATGGAAGCAGAACTTAAACAAATGGCAGGACCAAATATTACCTTCAAAAACAGTCTTACTTCTCAAGAATTATCTAAATTGTATGCTGAATGTAAGGCTTTTATCTTCGCTCAAAAGGAGGATTATGGCATTACACCTCTTGAAGCTAATGCAGCTGGAAGGCCAGTAATTGCTTTTGGTGAAGGTGGAGTATTGGAAACCATGATACCATATACCAGCGATGCCAAGACTTCCACAGCATTTTTCTTTTATAAACAAACACCAGAACATCTGATCGATGCAATCAGAGAATTTGAAAAATTAGAATTTTCTCCGGAATTTATCAGAAAACACGCTGAGTTGTTTAATGAAACTAAGTTTATTGAACAAATTAGAAATTTTGTACTTGAAAAATATAATGGTATAAAACCAACAAATGATAAGATTGGAAGTACAAAAAAGCAACCTGTAGTAATTGCTCAATAATGTTTCAAAAAAGAATTTCTGAGTATCATTGGAAATTAGTTCAGTTTTCTCTCATTTTTTTTGCTTTCTCCCTTCCTTTTTCCATCAAATTATCAAATATTGTGTTAGCTGTAATGGCAAGTTTGCTGTTGCTCAGGTTTGATATATTTAATAGAATTTGGGGTATTAGGAAAAACTCCCTAATAGTCGCCTTTATTTTATTGTTTGTGATGTATGGCATTTCTATTATATGGAGTATCAACAACCGAACTGCATTTTTTACCTTAGAAAAACACCTGGCACTAGTAATTATACCTATAACTATAGCAGCCAATTTTGACAAAATTTCCTATAAGCTTATTAATCAACTATTAGGTGCATTTGTATTTGGAATTTTTGCATCATATACCTTCTTGATTTTTACATTTGCTACTTTATCCCAAAATGACCATACACTCACATTGTCATATTTTTTCAGGGAGTTAGCTGTTAAATATATACAGCTACATCCAACATACCTGGCAATGTATACTGTATTTTCTGTAAGTATATTATTGATCTGGTTAGTCCAAAGTAGTTTCAAATGGCAAAGTCTGTTATATATTTTAGCAGCAGTTTTACTAAGTGTTTTAAGTATACTAACCGGTGCAAGAATGCCTTTGGTAGCCTTGTTATTAATCTTAATACTGTTTGTTTTTTTAGCTCTGCAAAATGCTAAACATTTAAAAATTGCAACTCTTATTTCAGGAACTATTCTGCTTCTTAACTTATATATCGCGCCTAAATTTGATGTTATTAATGCCAGAATAAAGGAGATAAAAGAAACACCGCTAACTCCGCCTTTAGGAATTCATTTTAATTCAATCAATTTACGTGTGGCACAATTACTATGCAGTAAACAACTGATTATGAGTAGTTGGATACTAGGAGTTGGTATAGGAGATGTTCAGGATGAATTAAATAACTGCTATTGCGAAAATAATTGGAGTCCGGCCTTGTATGAAAGAAATTATAATGCACATAATCAGTACCTGCAAACCTTTATAGGTACAGGAATTCTAGGCCTTTTACTTTTTATGGGCTTATTGTTCATACCTCTTTGGTATTCCTTTAAAGTCAAAAATTATCTCCTGGCAATACTTGTAATTATATTTTCATTTTGTTGTTTAACCGAATCAATGCTGGAAAAAAATAAAGGAATAGTTTTTTACACCTTCTTCAGCATGATATTATTGGCAAATACTAAAAAGGATAATATATCTAATCTTCATTCTTTTTAATTCACTCCGTGCATCCATTTTCTGAGCAAAGGCACCATAAATAGCAATATCACACCAGAGCAAATAGAAATGTATGCTATATTTTCAAATACACCTGTATAAAGTTCTAATCCTAACTTAAGACTGTTGGTTGCAGTCTCTCCTTCTTTTTGAAATGTTGTGAATTTTGAAATTTCAGAGCCAATTATATGGGCAAATGATGATGAAAGTAACCATACTCCCATTACAAACGCAATGATTTTTTCGGGAGCTAATTTGGTTACCAAAGAAAGCCCAATAGGTGAAAGAAATAATTCACCGGTGGTAAATAGTAAATAGGCCAGAACCATAAACAATAATGGAACTTTATAATCCGGACCTGCAAACCAGGATCCTATTACCAATATTGCAAAACCTAATCCTAGTTGTACAAGTGCTAAACTAAATTTGAATGGAGAAGATGGTTCTTTATTAATTCGTGCTGATCTTTCCCAAATCCAGGCAAAAAATGGTGCAATTACTATTATAAAAAATGGATTAATACTTTGGAATGTAGAGGTTGGTATATTAACTCCAAGCAAGGTGCGTTCAATATTTCGATCAGTAAATAAGGTAATTGCACTACCAGCTAATTCAAAAAATGTCCAAAACAATACTGTAAAGACAAATAATATTAGCAATACAAAAAGTCTTTCTTTATGTACTTTATCTTCCAGAAATGCCATGATCAATAATGCAACTAAAACCCCAATTCCAACAACCATCAATATCCATTTAGTTATCTCGTTTTGATTGATTAGAAAAGCAAAAAAAGGAACCATTACAACTGATCCAATAATTATAATTGGAATATATTTTTTTAAATGAGATTTGGAAGGATCAATTTGCGCAGGTGAAAGTCCTGTTTGCCCGTAATAGCCTTTATTCCTACCATATAGAAACACGAGCAAACCTAGAAGCATTCCTACACCTGCTATTCCAAATCCCCAATGAAAACCATACGTTTCGCCTATTATACCACAGGTTAATGGTGTTAAGAATGCCCCTGAATTGATACCCATATAGAATAAGGTAAATGCGCTATCTCGTTTTCTGTCTCCTTCTTTGTAAAGCGAACCAACCATGCTGGATATATTAGGTTTAAAAAAGCCATTACCAATGATTAGAAAACCTAGTGCTGCATAAAAAATCATTTCATATTCGAAGGCCATAAAAAAATGCCCAACTGCCATTAATACAGCACCTAATAATATGGCATTTCTATACCCTAGAAATTTTTCAGCGAGAAACCCTCCAATTACAGGCGTGGCGTATACCAAGGCTCCGTATGCTCCATATATACCATATGCCTGATCATCTCCATATAGCATTTCTTTGGTCATATAAAGTATCAATAGAGCACGCATACCATAATAACTAAAGCGTTCCCATAATTCTGTAAAAAACAAAATAAACAGAGCCTTAGGATGGTGTTTCCTTTGGGTAAAAATTACTCCGGAAATCCAAACTATTACAAAAATCCAGGCAAGACCTGTCATTAAAAGTGGATGCATAATACTAAATGTATGATAAAAGGAACTTTATGTCAGTAAATCCTAACTAATTCAAAATCGATAATGTTAAAAAAATACCGAAAATGCAAATTAGCCTTAAATTAAAGATCTCAATTATTTTATTCATAACTGGTATATATAATAGGGAATGTTGAATTTTACTTCATGGTATCCGACAAAAGCAATTCTAGTAATTATAACTATTATATAATTTACAAACCGTATGGCATGTTGTCCCAATTTAAACAGGATGGAAAGAAGGCCGTTTTAGGAGAATTGTTTGATTTTGAAAAGGATGTATACCCTGTAGGGCGTTTAGATGCCGATAGCGAAGGTTTGTTGATACTTACCAATGATAAATCCCTTAACGATAAGCTATTAAAACCATCTAATAAACATGCCCGAACCTATTTAGCTCAAGTAGAGGGGCAATGTTCTATTGAAGCTGCCGCCCAACTGGAAAAGGGTGTAACGATAAGCCTGGACGGAACACTCTATAATACATTGCCGGCGAAATGTGAAGTGGTATTTGGCGAACCGGTTTTGCCGGAACGATACCCTCCCATTAGGTATAGAAAGTACTTGCCAACCTCTTGGGTCAGGCTTACGCTTATTGAAGGTAAAAACAGACAGGTACGCAAAATGACAGCTGCTGTAGGCTTTCCTACACTTAGGCTTGTAAGAGAATCTATAGAAAACTTGAAAGTCTATGGAATGAAGCCTGGTGATGTTATTTCAATTTCAGGGAATGAACTTTATAAAAAACTAAATATTAAGTAGTTAATTATAAATTACCTCATCTTTTAGTGCTATATATTCTTTGTCTTGTAAATAATTGCATACTAAATCAACAATTTTTGGAGATTTGAGATTATGCCCAAGGCCATTAGTCGGTATGAGTATAGAGTTAATCCAATTTTGATGCAATGATTCAGCATAGTAATATGGAGCATCTTGATCGTGTAGGTCGTGTATAATTAATCCATTAGTAGAAATACCCTGTACAAACCTATTTGCAGTATAATAGGTAATATCTTTACCCAGCTGAAATTTTATATATTTCCTTGTTAACTCTATTGCCTTATCAGATAGATTAAGTGCTTTTTGATAAAAATTTAAAAAATCCTGCCCGCTTCCAGGTGATCCCATCAAAACTATTTTGTCTACTTGTAAATTTTTATCCTGAAACAATGTATACAATATACAAAGTCCGCCCATAGAATGTGTAACCACTGCTTCAAAAGGGCCATACTTTTGCATGAATACTTTCGTCAGGTTACTATACATTTCAAGATGCATCAAATTGCCGTCTGATGCTCCGTGGCCAGGTGCATCAAACGCAAATAAAGTATATTGATCTAATGGTAGCGTTTTGATATAATTTTTCCATCGGAATGAATGACTTTGCCAACCATGCAGAAATAGTATTTTTTTGGGTCCATGCCCCCATTTATATCCCTGTATATTTAGCTTATTAAATTGAAAATTGATTTTTTGAGCAGTATTAAGAAATGCTGAGTGATGTTCTTTAAACCTGGATTTTATAGGATGGCAAAATATTTTGAAACTATGTTTAGCCATAGTGCCTGGAGCAATTACAGCTAATGCATTCAGGTAATTTCCCAGTACTTTTTTTGAAAATTTATTCATGTATTCATCTTGCCAATGGTAGCTCTATAACAAAATAGTGTTCTACCATGGTTCAGATTTTAAAATAAACCCTCGCCAAGTAAGGCGTTTAATATTGAAAAACCTACTAATTGACTGATTACTAGGTTAAGGTGAAAAAATATGTAAAATCTTTTAGCGACTTTCTAACATCTCTTTTAGATTATTTAATCCTTGTTGAAGATCATTGCCTATTTGTTCTTCAAAATCCATGAAAAGCAAAAACAGGTTGAATGGAACTTGCATTTTTCCGTTAAAACTCCAGGTAACACGAGTTTGGTTTTCTGATATCATATCGGTTGAAATATATGCAGAGCTAACAGATTCAAAAGGTTTGATAAAACGAAGTTCATAATCTATACGTTCATTCTCTGAAATTCCCTTTATTTCTTGTTCGCCAGTACCTACCTCATCTTTTTGACTTTCCCAACGGGATACAAATCCTACCGTACCATCAACGCCGGTATAGGTAATTTTCATTGCAGGGTCCATTTTAGCCCAAACACTGAAATTGTCCTGATTTTTAAGAAGTTTTACATAGTCAAAAACTTCATTTTTAGGTAGATTGATTGTTACTTCGCGAGTAACAGTATATTCTTTTTTTGAAAAGAAAGAAATCAGCAACAAGGTTGAAATACATGAAATTAGTAGTAGTAAAAAGTATTTAATAAACTTCATATTTATCAATTTTTATAAAAAATGAGGAAAACAATACAATATAATCCCTATTAGTCAAAAATGCCAAATTGAAGAATCAAATTCTATTTTTCAAGTATATTAATAGACGCAGCCGGCAATTCTTGCTTGTATATATCTATTAGGTTTTTGACATCAACTTTCAAAGGTGTTGCAAAGGATGTTTCTTTAGGTAAATGCAATATTACTTCTTCTTTTGTAGACTCATAATTGGTAAAGAAGGTGATTTTCTCAATGATTTGTCCATCTATACTGTAGTTGGCTAAATTTTTGCCGGATTTTTTGTCTAGCTTGTTGGAAAAAAACAGATGTACTTTGTTTTTTTTAATATAACCGGACTCAAGGATTAATGCTCCTTTTACAATTTCCTGTTGTTGTTCCTCAGCAATTGGGTTAATACTTTTGGTGATTTTTAGTTCAAGTTTCCCGTCTTTGAATGACTTATTATCTTCAGTAAATTGGACTAAATTTCCTTCAAACGTATGGCTTGCAAATTGCCATTTACTAAAATTCCATTTGTCAAAATTATCCTCCCATTGCAAAGTTAACGAGTCTGATTTATTAGGTGTATAGGCATAATATTTAACATAATCATACGAAGCCACAAGCGGGAATTTTCCTTCTATCCACGGACCGGTCCACTCCTCCCAATGACTAATCCAGATATTCATCATGAGTTTTTGAGGCTTATTCATGTCTTTAATATGAGGACCACTATCTCTGTACACTTCCTTTTGATCTACTTCAAAAGCAATAAATTCTGGTGTCCATATAAAGGCATATGTGTGGAAATCTTCATGAGGATTATATGGCAAAATATGTCTTTTCTCGTGGGCTGCCCGTCCTGAAGGCCCTGGAGTAATTACATTAAATTGAACTTCATTATTGTATCTGCCGAGGATTTCAATATCAATTTCATTCCAGTTATTGACAAAATCAGGGTTGTCATAAAAAGTAAAAAAAGAAGATAACATACCACTGTTTTCAAACGAACGCATGCGTACCTCAAATTTTCCATAAAGGAAAGTTTCGGAGGTTCTAATTTCAGCTCCTTGGTATTTTTTATCTTGTCCAAACAATGGTTGGGTTATATTACATATGCTAATTAGTAAAAGACAAATTGTTTTAAGAAAAACAACATAACGGTAATTGCTGAGATTAGTCATTTAAACAATATTTTTTAAAATTATATAAAAGTTTATTGATGTCGTTTGCAGTGATTTCTTTGTTTTCAATCAGGTTAAATAGGTCAGTACAGTCCGCAAAATATGCTTTCATGTCTTTTTGAAAAGACCTTTCCTGGATTTTTATTAATTCTTTATCAACTTGTTGAATGATATACATGCTTTCTAATGGATTACGTTCGCCGGTTTCCATTTGTTGGTTTGCTGTTATTCCACCTGGTTTGTTGCTGAAATAATAATATCTGTATATTTTCAATGGTTCATCAACCAGAATTCTGAGAAAAATCTTATCGTTTTTGGTAAACTTCCCTCCTAGTTTCAAGGTATTGTCGACGCTTGCAAACTTGATTGTTTCTCCTTCATATTCAAACTGAAAAGCAACAGAATCTTCAGGTAAAAGTGTTTTACTTATGTTTTTCGAATAAAAAGTCACTTCGTTTTGAATTTTATCAAAACTTATTTGGCCACCAACCATTTTTGTAGGTATGTCGAATGTAACTTGTAAGGTATCTTTCTGACGAATAATCTGACCGGGTATTTTTTTTGCAAATAGCGGGCTAATTGTAGTTGAAAAAAATATGGAAATAATAATTATATAGTTCATTTATTGTGATTTATTATTGTGTTATTGATTGGCTTTAATCTTGTTTTTTACTTTTTCGATGTATTTTTCGGGGTCAAATTTGCGCTTTAATCCACTTGCTTTCATAGTACGTACCTTGCCAAAAATTGGAAATTCTCCCCAAGGTCTATCATGTATACCATAGCACCATGCTACTCCGACAAAGGAATTTGGATCATTACCGTCTAGAAAATATTTATTGTTCAATAATAAAGTTTTATCAAAAGCATCTTGAGGGTCTTCTGTCCATTCCAGGATTTTTTTTGCCCAATACATACGCATATAATTATGCATAAATCCTGTGCATACCATCTCCTCCATTGCGGCATTCCAATATGGATCGTGGGTTTGGTATTTCTCTAGGTCAGAAAGTGAATAGACATATTTTCTTTCATCAGAGGCGTGCTCTTCTAGTGTTTTTTTTGCCCAATCCGGCACACAGGTATATTGATCATAGTGATTTTCGTAGTATACAAAGTTGATTGCTAATTCTCGCCTTACTACCAGTTCTTCAATGTATTTTTCAACAGCTGCATTGTTTTTTCCTTTTCTAACCTCATGTACCAGCCAGAGTGGGCTAATTTGTCCAAAGTGTAAATATGGACTCATATAACTGATATCATCGGTTTGAGGTTGGTTGCTATTGTCGCTGTACTTACTAAGTTTATTGTCAATGAAATCGGTGAATTTTTTAATGGCAGCATCCGTTCCGCTTTCGAAAAATTGAGCTACTTTGCCAACCGATTGATCTATTTTATGATTTTTGATTATGGTATCGATGTCTGAAAGATTTAGTTCCTCATTGATTTCTATTTTTGAGGAACTTTTTTTTATTCTTGTTTCTTCAGGTTTTACAATAAAGTCTTCGAGATGTTTGGTGATCTTTGGTCGAATAGTTCGTGCAGCGTACTCTTTTTTGTTAGAAACTTTTTCTATAGGGACTAATACATCACTTTCGACCTGGATAAGCTGACAATCTAAATTTTTTGCCAAATCTTTTCTCCATTTAACTTGATGTCTCAAATATCCGCGATCACATACTACTATAGCTGCTTGTTTTGCTAATTCCGTTATAGGTTCTAATTCCTGACAAGAAATTACAGAGAGTTTAATATCTGCTTTTGCCAGTTCTGCTTGCGTTTCCTTTAATCCGGAAAGCATGAAATGCACCTGCCTTAGGTAAAGCTTTTGATAGAATTTGTTAAATGTAAAGACAACTAATACAGAAATTTCCAGTTGATTTGCAACATTTATAGCATATTGAAGAGCATGATTCCATTGGGCTCGTTGAGATTGCTCCATCCAATATAACACATATTCACCTTTGCCTTGATCATGATTATTCAATTTCTGAATCCGCTCTTTTTCTATATTCATATGCTTGATAAAAGCTTTAATTTATAATTGTCCAACCTGGTTTATTAAAAACTCATCAAAAAAAGCTTGCCATTTTTTGACAAGCTTTCAATTTACAATGGATTTGCTTTTGACAAAAGCCAATTTCTGTTAGATCGTTAATTTTTAACAAATGACTGCACAGCTTCTCCTTTGCTGGTTACAATTTTGAGTTTATAATTACCCGATTTTAAAGTAGATATATCAATCGAGGATATTTGTCCTACCATATTTAATCCTTGAGTCAATACAATTTGACCGGCATTGTCATAAATAATAAAGTGTAAAACCTGTGCACTTCCACCACCATGAAGATTATGAGCTGGCAGAAATCCTCGTTCAAAAACAATTCTTAGTTTGTCGCTGGTTGGATTAGGAAATACATTGAATTGTTTTTTTGAGGGTTCTTCATACGCATTGGGTGTAAGAGGATCAACTACAATAAATTGTTCCATCATACCATGGTCTTCATGGTTGAGATAATGACAATGCATCATATAGGTAAATTCAGGATCTGCATAATCATTAAATTGAGCTACTACATCTACCGTTTCATTAGGCAGAACCATCACTACATCCTTCCATCCTTTCAAGTTAGCAGGTGGTGGATTGTTGTTTTTCTTAATAACATTAAATTGTACATTATGAATATGCATCGGATGTCCAATTGGAGTATTGTTTACAAATCGCCAAATTTCGGTAGCGCCTAGTTTAACAGTGTCATTGATGATATTCATATCAAAATGAGCACCATTGATTGTAAAGTGTTCGGGATTTATGGTCGAAATTTCCATAGTTTTTATCCTGATTCTGTCGGGATTTGAAGAAGGTAAAAAATTTATGGTTACCAGATTGTTGGGAATCGTTACTATTGCTCCAATGGTTTGATCTTTAATTTGGACTCTTAATACATTATAATCTGTACCATCAAGAGGGCCGTTTCCGCAGCCAATTCCTCCAATACACGATCCTCCAACTTTTCCATTGAGTTCAGACGAGTAGCTTCTCAAAAATATACTTTCGCCAATTATGTCATTTTGTAAATCAACCAATATCTCCACTCTTTCTCCTGGTGCAACAAGTACTCTTTTTAGATTTATGGATTTTTCTAGCAAACCACCATCCGTAGCTATTTGTCTGAAAGACCTGTTGTCATCAAAGCCTATATTGTATGTTCGATGTACAGAAGCGTTTAACAGCCTGAGTCTTATTACTTGTTTGCCGCATTCAATAAATGGTTCAACGACTCCGTTTACCATCATTACATCACCCAGATCTTTGTATTGCATTATACCATTTGCATCAAAAAATTTGTCCTGTATGATAAGCGGCAAATCATCAACTCCGTATGTACGAGGAAGATTAAGAGCAGCTTCTTCCTGATCTCGTACAAGTATAAGTCCTGCCAATCCTTTATACACCTGAGGTGAAGTAATACCATGCATATGTGAATGATACCATTTTAAGGCTGCGCTTCCCTTTACCAGATAAGTTGGTTGCCAGGATTCGCCTGGTGGTATTGCGTTCATTGGGCCGCCATCAAATTTAGCAGGTAAGTTAAATCCATGCCAATGGACAGTTACTGTTTCATTTGGGGTTGAATTGGTAATATTGAAATCAACTGTTTCACCTACATTAAATATTAGTGTAGGGCCTAAGTAATTCATAGAGTTGAAGGCAAAAGTTGACGAAGATTTGGAATGGTAAAACTCTCTTGTTGTTTCTTTAATGTCCAGATCGAAATGAGGACCTGTTTGTACATCGGGAAATATTAACTGATTGGTAAAGTTTTGACCAAAAGTTCCTTGAAAATAGCCCAGATGTAAACATATAAGTAATATTGCTCGCATAATCAGAATTACATCTTGTCAAAAAAACAAAACCCAACAAAAGCATTTTTGTTGGGTTTTATGTATATAAAAATGTATTTTTTATATACAAATCTGACGCATCTTATACATAATAAACCAGTTAGTAGGTCATAATTTTTGTACTATCTGACCAGAAAATCGTAGATATCTTTTCTTCTTTGCGAGAAATTATTAAAATATTCACAGTTTCCTTCATTTTGAAGTTGTATTTTATTTCTGCGAATAAAATACAAAGCATATTCTATGAGAAAATCCTGAATTTCCATATCCTTTCTGCTATCCGGCGTATAAGGGCAATGAAACTCCCATACTCCCGGACCAACCACATTATATTCTAAACTGTATTCTGTATCTTTATGTATTGAATAAAATTTTTGTTGTCTGGCATCGTGTTCCACATCCATAACGTATACTGTTTAGTACTTTTTGTTTAACACATTTTGGGGTGTTTTTTGTTATAATGCCTTTAATTGTGGTTACTATTATTGATTTGTAGTTGATAATTTTGTTGGTTATTTTCAAAAAAAATATTTTTTTGTAAAAAGTAGTATTTAGTGGATTAGTTGCCATTGATTAGTAATAATCCAGATTAAACCTTACTATAGTTATAAATGGCTTTAATGTAGACTTTAGAATTTGAGCTATTGTCTATTTTAGGTAATCTGATTGTTTGTAAAGCTCAATTAATCAGCAGTATATTAATTGAATTGTTTCAAGTTGTAAACAATTGTAATATTCCTGTATATAGTAAAAAACTGTGATTAAATAGTATTATCTTACATTATTCGTTAGCTTAGTAATTTGTATTAAATCCCAAGAACATATTAGAACCAATTAGGACAAAATTGATGAAGTCCATTTTACTATTTATAGTACTACTAATTATAGTTTTTATTAGCCCTAGCCAATCTGTTCTGGCCTATAGTCAGGAGTTGTATTATGTGGTAGACCCCAACCATAAGTATACAGAGGCAGATATAATTGAACTATTTAAAAATGACAAAAGTACATTCACCAAGACTTATAAAGCCATAAACTTACGATTGATTTCTGACAAAATATGGATAATAGCAGATAGTCAAGTTGTAGCTAGTAATCAGGTTGCTGTATTAAAAAATCCTTATATAGATCAGATTATTTTGCATCCTTTTGATGGGAATAAGTTTTTGCCTCAAATGGTTGCCGGTGATAACCATTCATTCAATAACAGAAGCTATCAATACATTTTTCCAAATTTTGAGTATACAAAGAACGCTAAGATTTTGTGCTTCGAAGTAAGTAGTAAAGGACCTATGAAGGTTCCTCTGAATTTTTATACACATCAGAAATTTTGGGAAATTATTCAGGACAATGTTTCCTTTCACTTTTTTTATTTTGGTATTCTTTTGTTTACCATTCTACTTTCACTTGGCGTGTACAGTTGGGTCAGAAACTCAATATTTATCTGGTATAGCTTATCTGTAATTGGAACAGGACTTATAACAGCCTATAATTATGGCTATATGTTCAAATCATTCTGGCCAGACAATCCTGAAATTAACCAGTATAGTTTGATTTTACTTTCATGTTCAATTTTAAATCTGCTGTTTGTCGAGAAGCTTTTAAATCTGAAAGTAAACAACAAAGTTTTATTTTATAGTTTTCGAGTTTTCTATGTTATATCATTTATTATAAATGCCATTTGCTGTTTTGACAGAAGTCCGGCAGTCAATGAAGCCTTGATGCTGATTTTTTGTTTATTCCCAATACTTCCGGTAGCTGCGGGTATAGTTACATTCAAAAAAATTCAAGCAAATATGGGCTTGTTGTATATGATTGGAGTTGGATTGTTTTTTACCTCTATAAGTATATATGTGCTATTGCTTAGTGGCTTAATTGCTCTAAATGTCATTACTGACAATATAATTCAGATTGGTTCTATTCTTGAAATCTTGTTTTTCAATATAGCGTTGATTGTAAAAATGAAACACTATCAACAAGAGCAAGAAGTTTTCTTAAAAAATGAAAAAATTGCCTTAGAGCAAACTATAGGGTCTAGAACGCTCGAATTAACTCTCAAAAATAAGTTAATAGAACAGAAGAACAGTTTGTTGCAAAATCAACATGAAATACTAGAAAACACCGTGCGTGAACGAACTGTTGAACTGGTAAAAACGAACACAGCCCTTAATGACAGAAATTTTCGGTTGGAACAATTTGCCAATGTAACAGCGCATAACTTGCGAGGTCCTATAGCAACCTTGCTAGGGCTAGCCAATATTTTTAACAAACAAAAGCTGGATGATCCTCTCAATGAAAAGATAATCTATAATGTACAGGAATCGGCGGCTAAAGTTGATTCTATTTTGCGCGATCTAAGTACATTGTTGGATAATCACCAGAACGCCCAATCATTGATTGAAGAAGTTGAATTGGAATCAATTTTTGTAGATGTAATGGCGATGCTCAAATCAGAATTTGAAAAATCCGGAGGTAGAATTACTACTGAATTTTCTTTTGCTCCTACCTGTTATACAGTGCCTGTATATATTAAAAATATATTTTATAATCTGATTAGTAATGGATTAAAATATGTTCAACCCGGTAGTTTTCCTCAATTGGATATAAAGTCATACAAAACCAATGGACATGTTTGTATTGAATTTAGAGACAAAGGAATTGGTATTAATCTGAAACAGTTCGGAGAAAACCTATTCAAGCCTTACAAAAGGTTTCATATGTCCTATCCAGGAAAAGGATTGGGGCTATATACCTGCAAAACTCAGATTGAAGCTATGGGAGGCAAAATGCTAATTCAAAGTGAGGTAAACTTCGGAACTAGTTTTGTTATTTACCTGCCTGATCAACCCAATGAAGAAAAATTCAGCAAAATGGATGTGAACGATTATGCCTTATAAGGTATAGATTTTAAGTGCTTCAATAACCGGGTAATCACCTTCCACCCAATCAAGTTCCATGAGATTTTCTATTTTCAACCACTGCAATTGCTTGTGTTCGGAACAAACAGGCATTTCTGTATTCAGATTGCATATAAACGCATAGAGTTTTACTTGGTAGTTATTGCCATAGTCGAATATACTTTCTGAAATTAATTGGTTTACATTGATATTTATAGATAATTCTTCCCGAATTTCTCGAATTATACATGCTTCGGCACTTTCACCCGCTTCAATTTTGCCACCGGGAAACTCCCATTTCATTGGGTGACGCATAGTTTCACTACGTTGTGCACAAAGTATTTTGCCCTGGTGTATAATTATAGCACAGGCTGCTTCTATCATCTTATATACTTCTAATAGGTGTTAAAATAAAATATCAGATTCCGGAATAGTTGTATATTCTGAAATCTGATATAAATATGCATAATTTTTTACTTTAATATAATCGGGAAATTTCTTCCACTATTGGTATATCTGCTTGTACCCAGTCTAAGTTAATTAGTTCATGCTTGTCCAACCAGCGAATTTCATTATGCTCTAAAAGCACCAATGAGTTTTTTACTATATAACACACAAATGGATATAAACAAACCTGGTGACCGTTGCCATAATCATATATAGTTTTGGTAAGCATTCGATGTACTGAAATCACCAGATTTAATTCTTCACGCACTTCTCTTATAACACATGAATCCAACTTTTCGCCTTGTTCCAGTTTGCCTCCCGGAAATTCCCATTTCAATGGATGCTTCATCAATTGACTACGTTGTGCACATAGAAATTTATTTTGTCGCATTATAACAGCACATGTAACTTGTATCATAGGCTTTTATGATTTGGTCATAGGGTGTTATACGCAATTATTTTATAAAGAGTAAAAACAATCTGTATAAAAAGGCGATCAGGTAAAAATACCTTACCTTTGCAGGTATGATTGAAATAGGCAAAATAAATACCCTGAAAGTTGTCAGAAACTCAGACCAGGGCTTTTACCTGGTTGCAGAAGACCCAAAAAAATCGGTGCTATTACCCAATAAATATATACCTGAAGGACTCCAAATCGGTGATACTGTAGATGTTTTTATTTATAAAGATTCATCAGATCTGTTAATTGCCACTACGTTAAAACCAAAGATAGAATTGCATGGCTTTGCCTGCCTGGAAGTGGTTGATGTTTCAAAGGTTGGTGTTTTTTTGGATTGGGGGTTAGAAAAGGATTTGATGGTGCCATTCACTGAGCAGAAGAAAAGAATGCGCAAAGGGGAGTTTTACTTAGTGTATTTGTATATCGATGAAGATAGTGATCGTCTGGCGGCATCGTGCAAAGTAGATCATTTTCTGGAAAAAGAGAACCTAACTGTACAGGTTGGCGAAGAGGTAGAGTTATTAATTGGAGATTCTTCGGATGTTGGTGTAAATGTAATTATCAACAACATACATAAAGGTCTGTTGTTTCATAATGAAATATACAAAGACGTAAAGCCGGGTAGTCGCGTAAAAGGCTATATTAAAAATATTCGTGACGATAAAAAAATTGACGTAAGTCTTCAAAAACAAGGGTTTGGTAATATAGAAGATACTGCCATGCAGGTACTTGAAGCGCTTAAAAAAAATGATGGATTTCTGCAACTTAACGACAATAGCCATCCTGATGAAATTGCCGATAGGATACAAATGAGTAAAAAATCATTTAAAAAAGCTATTGGTACTTTATACAAACAAAAAAAGATACTCATTACAGACGAAGGTATTCAATTACTGTAATGCTGTAAATAGCTAAAAGGCAAGAGGTACTAATTAGTAAAAAAAGCGGACTGTTAAAGGCCAATTAGTTTAACTTTATCGGCATAGAATTTCATACGACTATGCCGGTTTTGCATGATTTCTACCTTTTCAATTCTGTCATCTTTGTGGTTGTAAAATACTTCTACATAAAAATTATTGAGCATATACAAATTAATTTTATATCCATAATACCTGATATCCATCAGGAAAGTCCCTCCCATGTATATATAGCGGATTTTACTTTTTAAGGTTAAATCAGCGAAGTCTGCTTTGGAAATGATCATTGCTTAATTTACTATACAAATTGCTTTATTTAAAATCCTGTCCCAGAGAAATTCCGGCAACATGCTGAATATTATTAAGATCTTTGTATAAATCTTTGATTGGCGTTTTGATAGGAACCTGCACATAGAGTTCCATTCGGGTTCTTCTTTTACTTTTAGACTGGTATACATTTACAGATTGGGTAATAATTTTATATTGTTCCAGTATAAAGAAAACCTTTTCACTTTCTATTTTGGTGGTTTCAAAAGTGATTTTTAATACTTTCATTACATCTTCCTGAAAAAGTGATTTTTCAATACGCCTAAAAAGTGTCAGTACTAACAATACCATTGCTGTAGCGGCTATCGCGCCCAAATACATACCTGAACCAACTGCAAGACCAATTGCAGCTACTATCCATATAGATGCCGCAGTAGTTAGACCGCGTATGCTGCCACCCAAACTAAAGATGGCTCCAGCACCCAAAAATCCAATACCAGAAACCACCTGTGCTGCGATTCTGCCAGGATCACCATTTTGAAAGTTTGGAAATGATTGGGGCATATATATAGAAATAAGCATCATCAAAGTCGCTCCCAGACATATAAGTATATGCGTTCTAAGGCCGGCAGACTGCTTTCTGTACTCACGTTCCCAACCAATAAAACCACCTAATACCAAACTTAATACAAGTCTGGTGATGATTGAATAAATATCAATACCACCAACACAGTTCAATTGATTTAGTATTTCCATTATTTAGATTTCATTATTTTTGATAGGATGAACAAATACATAATTTTCTACGCAATTATCTACGCTTTGTTAGATAAGTATACAATGAAATAAGTTAGTGACAGTAATGTTTTCAAAGCGTTAATATAGATCAAAAGAAATCAATTTTTAACAATCCTCAATTTTACCAGGTTGAATTTGTAGAAACAATGTATGATATGGCTGAAGTAAAAGAGGATAAAAAGAAAACTAAATACAGCAAAAAACCGACCACCCAAAGGGTGCCGGAAGCTAAAATTAAAGCAAAACCTACGGTTCAAGACCTTCAGGATACGCTTTATGAATTAATTTCGCAGAAATTTGCTGTACATCAGGCACATTGGAATGTATGCGGGCCGCAATTTGGTAGCTTGCATGTATTATTTGAAGAGATGTACACCGAAATCGAAGAAATTATAGATGATGTTGCAGAAAGGAAGGTTATCATTGGCGAGCCAGCAGATGGCAGACCGGAAGCTGTGGCTAAGTTTGCTCAGTTAGGTAATTTTCCGGAAGGTAAAATTGCCGATGTACAGGCTTTGGATTTGCTTACTTCGCGGTATTTGCAAATTTCTGACCGTATGGCCGAACGACTTGAGGAAACCGGTAAAACGGATGTTGTTAGTCAGGATGTGTTGTTAAAAGTGAAAAATATGATTGATATACACCTCTGGAAATTAAGATCCTGCAGTGTATAAATAGTATAAACCAAAAGTGGCAGAATATTGAGTTATTCTGCCACTTTGGTTTTATATCAGATTGGCTTATTTTTTTAGCATTCCCGTTCTTCTTAACAAAGCATCAGGCATTGGGGCTTTGCCTCTAAAACGTTTGTACAATTCCATGGGGTGCTCACTACCCCCAGCACTTAGTATATGCTGATTAAATAGATCTGCAGTTTCACGATTAAATAGGCCTTTTTCCTGAAAAAACTCAAATGTATCGGCATCCAAAACCTCAGCCCATTTATAACTATAATAGCCTGAAGCATAACCGCCCTGAAAAATATGCGAAAACGAACAACTAGTATTGGTTCCATCAACTGGTTCAAGCAGATCTGTCTCCTTTTGTAATTCTTTCTCGTACTCTCCTACGCTTTCGATATTTGCAATATGTTCGGTATGCCACCCCATATCAAGTTTGGCAAGTCCAATTTGACGAATTGTTTGGTAGCCTTCCATAAAATTGGCACTTTCCTTAATTCGATTGATCAAATCGATTGGTATTTCCTGACCGGTTTGGTAATGTTTGGCAAACAAATCCAGGCATTCTTTTTCATAAGCCCAGTTTTCTAAAACCTGCGAAGGTAGTTCTACAAAATCCCAATACACATTGGTACCCGACAAACTTTCAAATTTGCCATTGGCAAGCATACCATGCAAGGCATGACCAAATTCATGAAATAAGGTAGTTACTTCGTTAAAAGTTAATAGCGAAGGTTTGCTGGCTGTGGGTTTTGTAAAGTTGCAAACGATCGAAACATGAGGTCTTATATCAACTCCGTTTTCTTTCTTTTGACCTCTGAATGATGTCATCCATGCGCCGTTTCTTTTGCCAGGTCTAGGGAAAAAGTCCGCATAAAATACAGCTATATGTCTGTCTTTTTCGTCTTTTACTTCATACACTTTTACATCGGGATGGTATTTCTGAACGTTGTTGACTTCATGAAATGTAAGTCCGAATAATTTCTGAGCAACGATAAATACTCCTTCAATGGATTTTTCGAGCTGAAAGTATGGTTTTAACAATTCGTCGTCAATTGCATAGGTTTTTTTCTTTAGTTTTTCAGAATAATACGCCATATCCCAACGCTCCAATTTGTCAGGTCCACCAATTGATTTGGCGAAAGCATTTAGCTCTTCTACTTCTTTGGCTGCTACAGGCAATGCATAGTGTTTGAGGTTATCCAGAAAGTCAAATACCTTTTGTGGTGATTCGGCCATTCTTTCCTCCAGCACAAAGTCGGCATGTGACTTATAACCCAGTAATTTGGCTCTTTCCAATCTTAGTTTGACCATGTTGAGAATGATAGACTGGTTGTCGTTTTTATCGCCTTTAAATGCTTTGGCACCATTGGCCAGAAACAATTGCTTACGTAGTTGACGATTTTCGGCATAAGTTATAAAAGGAATATAGCTGGGATATTGCAGTGTAAAAGCCCATTTTCCTTCTTCATTGAGATCTTTTGCATCCTGAGCAGCAGCTTCCAGTACATCCTCAGGTAGTCCTGCCAGTTCCTCCTGGTTATCTACTATCAAAGAATAACTGTTGGTTTCTTTCAGAACATTTTCGCCAAAAAGTAAGGATAGCTGAGAAAGTTCCTGATCTATTTCCCGCAATCGATTTTTTTGGAAATCAGAAAGTCCGGCTCCGTTGCGTACAAAGTGCTTAAAGGTTTTTTCAAGTAGTGTGGTTTCTTCAGCATCCAGCTTGAGGGTATTTCTTTTGTTATATACAGTTTCTATACGTTTAAAGAGCTTGGCATCCAATACCTTGTCATTAGAATAATCTGATAGTAAAGGTGAAATTTCTCTGGCAAGTTCCTGAATCTGGTCGTTGGTTTCAGCTGAATTGAGGTTGAAAAATATACCAGCTATACGATCGACCAGTTGGCCACTTTTTTCCAAAGCAACGATTGTATTTTCAAAGTCAGGCTCCTGTATTGATCCTGTAATTGCTTCAATTTCTTTATTCCCAATAGCTATTGCTTCTTTAATAGCAGGCAAAAAATGCTCGTTTTTGATTTCCTCAAAAGGAGCAGTTTCAAAAGGAGTAGTAAATTTTTCTAAAAGTGGATTCATAAAATGTACATTATTTTAAGGCCCTTAGGGCTTGTGTATATAAGTATAGTAAACCGTTTTTGTGTAAAGTATTTAAAAAATAGATGATTCTGCTATGGTTGTAAAATTTTCCAGGAATTTAACACCTCGGTGTGAATTGCCTTTACTATTAAGTTTGGGGCTCCAGACGGCAATTGCGTAATTGGAAGGGTGAATGGCTATAATGCCTCCTCCAACGCCACTTTTGCCGGGCAAGCCAACTTTGAATGCAAACTCGCCAGACTCGTCATAGAATCCGCAGGTTTGCATAAGCGCATTTATTCTTTTTGTTTGACTTTTGCTTAGTATAGGCCATCCGTTGGAGATTTTTTTGCCACTGTAAGCAAAGAATAGGAATGTTTCAGTTAGCTCTTTGCAGCTCATTTCTATCGAACAAAGATGGTAGTACAAGTCCAATACATCGGCTGGTTCGTTATGTATATTACCAAAGGATTTGATAAAGTTGCACAAAGCTACATTTCTATAACCGACTGATTTTTCTGAATTGGCAATTTTTTCCGAGTAGTTCAAATTTTGATTATTGGAAATATCGCGGACAAATGCCAATAAATCTTTTTTAGGATTACTTAATTGACTAAGAAGTATATCACAAATAACAATGGCCCCGGAATTGTTGAACGGATTTCTGGGAATTCCTTTTTCAGTTTCAAGTTGAATTAGAGAGTTAAATGGTGTACCGGAAGGCTCCACTCCTACTCGTTCCCAAATTTTTTCGCCTACTAATTTATAGGCCAAGCTTAACGACAATACTTTGGCAATACTTTGTATAGAAAATCTTTCTTCAAAGTCTCCTATACCGTATTCTTCATCATTTATTGTTTTGATATAGACACCAAATTTGTTTGGGTCAATATTGGCCAATTCAGGAATATAGCTTGGTAATTGGCCCTTGTTTTCTATTTGTATAGTGGATAAAAAGATCTGATCAATGATTTCTTTGTAATCCATAGTTAAACTTGCTAGCATAAATCTTTCACTAATAGCCATTCTTCCAGATCTGGCAGTTCTATTTTCTGAATTAGGCGAAATTGATTTTTGGAATAAAATTGAATTAAGTTTTCATCTTCAACTGTAAGCCAATACTTCTGTAACGGGTTTTGGTTAATTATTTCCTGAAGCCACAACGTTCCTAATTTTTGGTTGCGATATTTTTCATCAATCCAAAGGAAGCCCAAATACAGATATCCCAGATCAAACCAACTTTTTGCCAACGATTCATATATTTTGGTATCAGGAGAAACGGTAGAAAAAACGATACCTCCACCTACCACGAAAGTGTCTTTTTTTAGAACCATTATTTGAGCTGAATCGTGGTAAGATGGCCAAAACGGGACAATACTTTCCTGCCAATCCTGGGGAAGAATATCAAAAAAAGCGTTTGGTTGATTGGTGGAATTTTCTATGCTAAAACTCATACAATGCACAACTGTGATTTAGAGTAATTTCCATGACCAAAGTTTGTCCGAATCTTCGCTCCATCGGTCTCCAATATCAGTACGGTAATATACATTATTGATGAGAACATTGTTGATTCGATTATACAGGTGTTTTTGTGCTTCCTTCATGGTCATTCCCATACCGGTCACTAATAAGGCCAGACCTGAATCGCCGGTTATAAGCCACTCGCCATTTACCTGTTTGATATGCATGGGATGAATGCCCTCTTTGGTATTTTTCTTTACTACAACAACGGCATCTTTTGAAAATAAATTGAAGGTCTCTTTATCACTATAAGGAAATGGTGGTACTACCATATAAGCACCAACCTGAAAACCTTTTTTGGTATTTAGTTTGAAGTTTTCACCTTTGGCTATTCTGTATAGTGTTTTGCCAATAGGATCGGCTATACCATCGCGTTGTATAAAAATTTGAGGGAAACCGAATCGGGTGGTAAATTCCAACGGATAAATTCCATTGCCATTTACAATACAGTTGATATCGATATGACCTACAAAATTATCTTTGGCCAGTGTTTTTTCCATTTTCTGCAAGGTGGCATCAAATATTGGATTGTCGTCTGTCCAGAAACTGCTGGTACCCATTTCGCCGGTGGAAACGCCTAGTTCTTTTGGAAAGAGCTTTTTGTGTTCGAAGGTAATATTGATAGGTTTGATAAATTCTTTACCGTTAAAAAAAGCAGCTACAGCAACCTCCACTCCATTTACTTTACGTTGAAGCTGAAAGGTACCCATATCCTCTCCCCAGGCTTTTTCATAAGCCTTTAAAACCCGAATAATGTCGCTGCCGTCTTCCTCTTTTCCCACAAATAGTAATTGTTTGTAGTCCTGAGTTTCGCCACAAGGCTTGATTACATAGGTGTTTGGATTGGCTTCAACATATGCTATAGCTTCGTGAAAGGTATTAAATTCCTGAAAATTAAGGATTTTAATTTTGTGGCGTTTGAGTTCGTTTTGTCCAAAGCCACGGTCCAGCTCAAGGTTATCCGAATATTCGGTACCTCCAAAAACCAGTTTACCTGCTTCTCTAAGTTCTGATGAAATTTTGCCATACCCTGTGTAATCAAATAGTATGATATCGGCCCAGCTTATATGCTTTTTCCAGTCTTTGACTTTGGGTACAAAGCCATCACCAACTTCACGGCAAGGTTTGTATTCGATACAAAACTTTACTTCGTTTCCTTCCTGATGTATGGCATTGGCAATATCTAATGAATCTCCCCAACGGGAGACAAATAAAAATTTAATTTTCTGGGACATTTAATGTATTTGCAATAAAAATTGTTTTGCTCAAATGAGAAACCAAATTTCTATTTTATTATGATTAGAAACTATATAATCGGGAAGGAATTCTTTTTATAAATGATAGTTGGGCTAGAAATCAGTTCCAGTCAAGCTTGGCTCTGTCGGCCCAATATTGGTTGTTTGATTGTTTTAATCCTGCAATTATTTCCAGGTCTTTTTGGCTGAGTTGTATTTCTAAGGCTTGTATATTGGATTGAAGTTGTTGTATGTTGGCAGCACCGCTCAGGGTAATATTTACCCAAGGTTGGTTTAGTACAAAAGCCAGACTTATAGCATCAATACTGGTTTGATATTTTAGTGCCATTTGTTGAAGCGTATTTATATAAGCCGAATTTTCGGGTGTGTGGTTTTTGCCAGTAAGTCTGCCGTTGGCCAAGGCTTCTTTGATAATTATACCTAAACCTGCATCAGCTGCTTTTTTAAGGGTGTTGGTAGCGGATTGTTCCAGAATATTCCAAGTTGCCTGCACTGAGCCAAACAAAATTCCATGAGTATTTCTGACTTTTAAGGCTTTTTCTAATACTTCACTTTGATGAACTCCACTTAGCGATAATCCTATAATTATTCCTTCCGATTGTATTTGCCAAAGGGCATCTAATACTTCGGTATTGTCTAATACACCACTTTCCAGTGTGGCTGAATGTATATGATAAATGCGCAGATTGTCTGTTAGTAATTCCTTTGAAATAGGATATTGTCTGAGCAGGTTTACAATACTATGATCTTTAATTTCGTGCACTTCTGCATCAATTTGCCAGTTGGCGGTATAGGTATATCCCCATTTTGAACCCACAGTCAGATCATTGGGATATTGATTTATGCCCAACCATTGTGAAAGAAAATCTTCGCCCTTGCCGTAACTACGAGCAACATCAAAATACCTGATACCATATGTATAGGCATTATTCATTATTTCAAGGGCATTTGCATACATATTTTGCTCATCAGTGATGCCTGATAAGTCCTCAGCATGACCAATATTGATGTATCCGGGTCGGCCAATGGCTGCTAATCCTAACCCAAGTTTGGTGGTTTTGAGTATGGTATTTCCAAATGGAAATATATCCATCTTTTCGCTTTGTATTGGATTCTTCATATGGGCAATGCTTAACCAGCTGTCTCGTGTTTTTGGTATAAATGATATGCAGCTAATATTTTGCTGCGAAAGAACAAAAGTACTATTCCACAAATCATAACTACCAGAGCACAAATTCGGATAGCATATTCGGGATTTATTTTTTCAGACAACCAGCCGATTAGGAGATTGCCGATTGGGGTCATTCCCAAAAACATCAACACATACAAGCTCATAACCCTGCCTCTTAATTCAGGCTTTACCATATTCTGGATGGTTGAGTTGATCATTGAGGCCTGCGCCAAAAGCCCAAAGCCTGCCATAAATAGAAATGGCAATGCTATTACAAAGTTTGATGTAAAAGTGAATAATATGATACCCAGGGTAAATATAAAACCTCCACCAACTATAAACCAAACTGGTCTTGATTTGCCCGAGTATAAGCCTACTAATATGGCTGCCAGTAACGAACCAGCACCGGTTGCGGAATATAAATATCCTAATCCGGTTGCATCTACACCAAATTTGTGTTTAGCCAGCAATGGCATAAGTGTGGTATAAGACCAACCAAATACAGAAACTATACCTGCCAGTATTAGCAACCAACTTATGATTGGATGTAAAAAGGCATATTGAATACCATGACCTATTGATCTTAATGAGTTTTCTTTTTGGACAAAATATGGCTGATCTTCTGATTTTATAAGATATAAAGCTAAAATTACTGCCAGAAAACTAAAACCGTTTATTAGAAATGCTCCGCCTGTTCCTACCAATCCAATTAGTAAACCTGCTAAGCCCGGGCCAATAACTCTGGCAGCATTGAAGGTGCCGGAGTTTAAGGCAATTGCAGAAGTTAACTGCTCTCTGTTTACCAACTCGGCCACAAATGATTGCCTGGCAGGGGCATCTATGGCGTTGACTGTGCCCAGCAAAAAAGCAAATACACCAATCAGCCAAACATCTACTACATTGAGCAAGGTAAGTACGCCAAAAAGTAGCGCCAATACCATAGCTGCGAATTGCGTGTATATCATGATTTGCCTTTTTGGAAATCGGTCTGCTATTACCCCGCCACTTAATGTAAATAATAAGGAAGGCAGCGTACTCAATGCAGTAACCAAACCTATCAGAAATGCCGATTTGGTAAGCTGCAATACCAGCCATCCCTGAGCTACTATTTGTAGCCAGGTACCTATTAATGATATAAATTGTCCGTAAAAGTAATAGGTATAATTTTGGCTCTGAAATGCAGGAAATGCACCCGATATTTTTCTTACCCACCTTACTCCTATGCCACCATGCAACTCCGGATTATCAGGAGTCAATGGTTGATTGGCCGGAGTATCATTCTTTTTCAACATACAGGAATATTACTATAAATACTCCTGAAGTAAAATGAGAGTTTAAATTATTTCTAAAGTTTTTGGTAGTCAATTTTTAGCAGACCGATATTATTTTTTGTTGAATAGCAAAGCGTGTTACCTCTGAAACATGATGAAGTTTGAGCTTTTTAAGTATATTTTTTCGATGTGTACTAATTGTATGTTTGCTGAGAAATAACGACTAATTCTAAACAAATGTACTATGCATGATTCAAGTTACCAATACCCTGGGGAGGTATAATGAATTTAATACTTGAAAGAGTAATTTATGGTCTTGATATATAGATGGTTAATTTATTTTTTTAACAAAGTGAAAACTAGAAGGTTCTTTTTTTAAACCTAATGGTATTATTATGTTGACTAAAAAGATTAGGGATAAGAATACTCCCTTATATAGCTTAGCTGAGGATGTGGCAGGTCGAAGAATATTATTTGTAAATCATTATTTTATTGGTACGCCTGGATCAAATAACCCATGGGTATTGGTTGATGCTGGTTTACCAGGTGCATCCAAAAGGATATTGAAAGATGCAGAGGAATTATTCGGAGAAAATAATCCACCGTTGGCAATTATACTGACACATGGACATTTTGATCATGTGGGTACCTTGCCGGAGTTGCTAAGAGAATGGCCTCAGGTACAGGTATATGTGCACCCATTAGAGATGCCTTTTCTAAGTGGCAGAGCCAGATATCCCAATTCAGCCTTGGAAGATGGTACACTTACACTGTCGTACATGAAATGGTTTTTTACAGATAGACCAATAGATTTGGGAAATCGAGTACACCCATTGCCTGTGGACGGAAGTATACCTTTTCTGAGAGATTGGAATTATATACATACGCCAGGCCACTCGCCGGGACATATATCTTTATTTCGGGAAACAGACGGAGTGCTAATTGCTGGTGATGCATTTACAACAACCAATCAGGATGCTATTACCTCTGTACTATTGCAAAAGAAGGAAATACACGGGCCTCCAAGTTATTTGACTATTAATTGGCGCGAGGCCTTAAAGTCTGTCCGAAAAATTGCAAGATTACATCCTAAAATTGCTGGTACCGGTCATGGTTCACCACTACAAGGTATAGAATTAACGGAGGCATTGGATGAATTGTCCGAAAAATTCTTTGTCAGGGAAATACCTTATTCACTATCCAAAACAAAATCGGTAAGAGAGAGAAACTCTGCAATACGTTTTCCATGGAAAGTAACACTTGCTATTTCTGGAATTGCTTTGCTGGCAGGGAGTGCCTATTTGAAACGAAAAAATAAAATTGCGAATACATTATAAACGGATCCTGAAAATTTTCAGGATCTGTTTATATTTTCTAACGGAAGAGGTTCCTTTATTTGCTTGATTATCCCTTCGAGATCTGTTCTGGTGATCACTTCCTTATCAAGTAGCAAATCGCCAATTTGTGTAAGTTCATCCTTGTATTTTTCAAAAAGTGTTTTAATTTTTTGATAGCAGTCTGCCACCAAACTTTGTACTTCTTGATCGATAAGGCGAGCTGTTTCCTCACTATATGGTTTCTGAAAACTATTTTCAGACTGCCCACTCGAATCATAATAGCTCACATTGCCAATTTTTTTACCTAGTCCATAATAGGCTACCACGCTGTAAGCCTGTTTGAATACACGTTCCAAATCATCTAAAGCACCAGAGGTAACCTCGTTAAATATAACTTCTTCAGCTACTCTTCCTGCCAATAGTATTCCTATTTCATTTTTTATTTGGTGTAGTTTGATCAGTTGCATTTCTTCCGGTTTGTTCCAAGTACTTCCTAGTGATTTACCTCTGGGAATTATACTAACTTTTACAACGCCTTTTACACCTTTTAACAGGCATGTTGCCAATGCATGACCAGCTTCATGGTATGCAACAATTTCACGTTCATTTTTAGAAACAACTTTATTTTTTTTTTCTAAACCACCTATAATTCTGTCAAGAGCCTGTGAGAATTCTTCCTTGCCTATTGCACTTTTTTTATTTCGTACCGCAATTAGAGCAGCCTCATTGCAGGCATTGGCTATGTCTGCACCTGAAAATCCAGGCGTTTGAGATGCCAAAACTTTAGTATTAATTTCTTCGGCCAGCTTTAGCTTTTTGATGTGCAGGTCAAATATGGCTTTTCGTTCTTCATTATCAGGCAAATCTAAGTGTATATGTCTATCAAATCTGCCAGGCCTTAGCAAAGCTTTGTCGAGCATATCGCCCCTATTGGTGGCTGCTAAAACTATTACTCCGGAGTTTGGACTAAATCCGTCCATTTCGGTTAACATTTGGTTTAGTGTGCTTTCGCGTTCGTCATTGCCTCCAAATGCAGAAGTTGATTTACCTCTCGCTCTGCCTATTGCATCCAGCTCGTCAATAAATATAATACATGGAGCTTTTTCTTTGGCTTTTTTAAATAAATCCCTAACCCTCGAAGCACCTACTCCAACAAACATTTCTACAAACTCAGATCCTGATAGACTGTAAAAAGGCACCTCGGCTTCACCGGCAATTGCCCTGGCTAATAAAGTTTTTCCTGTTCCCGGAGGTCCTATGAGCAATATACCTTTGGGTACTTTAGCCCCCAAAGCAGTATAGCTTTCCGGTTTTTTTAGAAAATCAACTGTTTCGTGCATTTCTTCTTTGGCCTCGTGCATACCGGCTACATCATCAAAAGATACATTAACTTGGTCATCTTTATCCAATAGTTTTGCCCCTGTTTCTCCAAAGGAAAACATTTTATTACCTCCACCGCCAGCCCCTCCTGCTTTGGCCATTCTGCCTCGAATCCATCGCCACAGCAAAAACAAAAGAATAAATGGCAATACCCAAATTAATATGGCTGAAAACCAGTTTTCTCGGGCTTCATAAATTACGCTTACCTGTGATTGAAGAGGTATATCACCTTGTAGTCTGTGTAGTTTTTCCTCAAAAACTTCAGGACTCCCTATGTTAAAAGTATAGGATGGCTGATCATTTTTTACTGGATTTAAGAAGGATTTTTCTTTCTGTGGTTTTTTTCGAATAAAAACTTCTGCCATTTCATTATTGATAACCACTACTTTTTCGACTTTGGTTTCTATGACCAAATTGGCAAAATCCTGCCAATTAATTTTTTCTGAATTTTTAGATTTATCAAAATAGAGTATCAGAGCAATTATAAAAAAACCCATGATCAGGTAATTGATAATGCCGGGCGAAATGAAAGATTTTGAAGGTTTAGTATTATCCTTTTTGCTTGAATTGTGGTCACCCATAGTAAATCGGGATTAGTAATGTTCCTCAGAATAACCACATGGTAATTTGAATGTTTATTTATTGCCTAACCGACAATCTGTATATTGCGACAAATTTATTTTATGAAGCCTTTTACTACTGCTTTACTTTTTGCACTTATCGCAGCAATGGGAAACGCCATATTTGTTTATGGCACCAAAAAGACTGTTACACACAACAATCCTTTCCTTTTCACCATTGTTACTCTTTCACTGAGTATTCTGCTGATGAGTGTTAGTTTTTTCTTTATTTCTCCCGATAATTTCAAATCTTGGGTTTGGCAAAACAAACTATCTATTTTAATTACCTCAATTGGTATTTTCTTTACATACCTGGGCTTTTATCTGCTCTTTTCCCGATTTGGGGCTTCGTATTATATTTTATATGCGGTTCTGTCTATAGTTACTACTTCAATTTTAGTGGCTGTTATTTTCTTTCAGGAAAAGATCAATCTCTATTTTATGGCATCGGTGGCCTGTGCTTTTCTTACAATATTTTTCTTTTTTCTGGGTCAGAACAAATAAAGTATGCGTAAACTGGATACATCTATCCGATATTTTCTGGTTCAAAGATTACAGATTTCAAATGTAGAAGCAGCTAATTGGATATGTTCGGGTCGGGTTGTGGTAAACGGTCAGACTGTTTCAGTTCATTATCAGCTACAGCCTACCGATACTATTTGGCTGGATGGTGAAGTTCTAAGAGAAGGAAAAGAGTTTGTTTATCTGGCATTTTACAAACCAAGAGGCATAGAAACGACATTGAATGCCCAAATACCAGGTAATCTGTATTCGGTCATCAATCTGGAACCGGATTTAGTTCCAATTGGTCGATTAGACAAAGAATCGGAAGGCTTGTTACTGCTTAGCAATGATGGCAGGATTTATAACAAGATCCTCATGTCCCATCATAAACAGGAAAAGGAATATCTGGTCACAACAGACAAACCTGTGACAGAACAACAATTACTTGATTTAGCTGATGGAATTGAAATAATGAAAAAGAAAACCAATTCAGCTATTGTAGAAAGAGTGAATGTTAACACCTTTAAAATAATTCTGACAGAAGGTCGAAATCGACAAATACGAAGAATGTGCTATAAATTGGGATTAGAAGTGAGTAAACTAATTAGAATCAGAATGATGCATATAGTATTGGGTAGTCTTGCACCCGGACAGTTTCGACACCTTGAAAAGCATGAAGTTTCAGAAATCTTGAATCGTATAGGTTGTAATTAGTTTTTTTTAGTAACCTTATCGGGCCAAAATTCAAAGTGTGGAACTTTAGGCATTTGTTCTATCATGCTTAATATCTGTTCGGGAGGTGTGGTCAATTTCCTTTTTATTAGATCCATCCATGCTCCATCAACTTCTATAGTTGCTGATTTTTCACCATCACTACGAAATACATTGTGAATTATCCTCCATCTGGAACCATCTTTTCGGCCTCCAGCCAGAAAGAGATCAATTGTAATTAGTTCGTTTATGCCAATTTCTTTAAAATAGATGGTCTCTTCTCTAAATAGTATTGGTCCTATTTGAAGTTTGGCAAATTCGTTGATAGGAAAACCATGCTCATTAAAGTAATTAAGCCTGATTTGTGCTGCAAAATCAGCATAGGCAGAGTGTCTTAAATGTCTATTGGCATCTATATTTGCCCAAAGTACCTGAAACGATTTGCTATACATACATTTTCCTTCCCTATTTAATAAGTAACTTCGGAAAGGAGAATAAATGTTTTAGATCTGACAATTCGAATAATGTAAGTCTTATTTATTACGCTGTTTTAGAATATCAATTATTTCATCCAGATCTACATTTTTGGCTTCCAATAAGATCAAATAATGATACATCAAATCTGCAGCTTCATTTTTGAATAAATCCAAGTTATTATCCATGGCTTCTATTACTAATTCTACGGCTTCTTCACCTACTTTTTGAGCTACTTTATTGATGCCTTTAGCAAATAATGAGCTGGTGTAGGATTTTTCGCCTGGATTTAATTTGCGGTCGTGAATAAGGTTTTTTAGGTTTTGCAAAAATTGCACTTTGCCATTGTTATTTTCATCCCAGCAGGTATCATTACCGGTATGGCAGGTTGGTCCTATTGGCTCAACTTTAATCAGCAATGCATCCTGATCGCAATCAAGTTTTATGTCTTTTACCATCAGAAAGTTACCCGAAGTTTCTCCCTTGGTCCACAAACGTTGTTTGCTGCGACTATAAAAAGTAACTTTCCCTTCGTTCTTGGTTTTTTCAAATGCTTCTTCATTCATGTAACCAAGCATAAGGACTTTATGGGTAGTCCAATCCTGAATTACAGCAGGAACTAAACTGTTATCTTTGTTAAAATCTATATTCATATTCGAATTGCAATGTTTTTACTTTTTAAATAGTTTTTTAGGGCAACTACTTCTATTTCTTTAAAATGGAAAATACTGGCTGCTAACGCTGCATCTGCCTTTCCACTATTAAATACATCTACAAAATGCTCCATATTTCCAGCACCTCCGGAGGCTATAACCGGTATAGTAAGACTTCCGGATATTAATCCTGTCAGTTCACATGCAAAACCAGCTTTGGTTCCGTCGTGATCCATACTGGTTAACAATATTTCGCCGGCACCTCTTTCCTGTACTTCCTTAGCCCAGGCGAATGTGTTTAATTCTGTCGGCTTTTTGCCCCCATGTGTATGTACTTTGCTTTCCTTTTCATAAAGTTTGGTGTCTATAGCAACTACAATGCACTGGCTCCCAAATTCTCGAGCCAATTTATCAACCAGGCCAGGATTGTTTACTGCCGAAGAATTGATTGAAACTTTATCAGCACCTGCATTGAGTAAGGCAGATACATCTTCCAGCGAACTTATACCACCTCCCACTGTAAATGGTATATTAATCTGACTGGCAACTCGGTTTACTAATTCAACCAGGGTTTTTCTTTTTTCCAGTGTTGCTGTTATATCCAGAAATACCAGTTCGTCGGCTCCTTGCTGGGCATATAATGCACCAAGTTCTACTGGATCACCGGCATCTCTCAGGCTTTCAAAATTTACGCCTTTTACAGTTCTTCCATCTTTTACGTCAAGGCAGGGTATAATTCTTTTGGTTAACAAGGCTAAATGGGTTTTTTGTTAAAATTTGCTTAGTTGCTCCAACGTTAAGTGTCCTTCGTAAAAGGCTTTTCCCACAATGGCTCCGTATAGGCTGGCTTCTTTTAGTTTTACCAGATCATCGTATGTTGTTACTCCTCCACTTGCAATAAGTTTTAATTGAGGAAATTGAGCTAATATCTCAGCATATAAGCCAAATGAAGGTCCTTGAAGAAGTCCATCTTTGGCTACATCTGTACAAATACTGTATTGTATGCCCAGTTGAATATATTTTAGAAGCAAGTCAGCCACTGAAACACTACTCGTCTCCTGCCAACCATGTACTGCTATAAAGCCATCTTTGGCATCTGCACCCAAAATGAGTTTGTCGGCACCGTACTTTATAATCCATTTTTCAAACAGTTCGGAATTATTTATAGCAATGCTACCACCGGTTACTTGTTTTGCACCAGAATCGAATGCTAGTTTTATATCTTCATCAGACTGTATACCACCACCAAAATCTATATGTAGGGAAGTATTTGTTGCCAATTTTTCAAGCACTTTGTGGTTTATGATCTTTTTCTGTCTTGCGCCATCCAAATCAACTAAATGCAATCTTCTGATACCCGCTCCTTCAAAAGCTTTGGCTACCTCAAGTGGATTTTCATTGTATTGTTTTTTTTGGGAGAAATCACCCTGTGTTAGTCTAACACATTTACCGTCAATTAGATCTATAGCCGGAATTATTTCCATAATACAATTATAATTCGATAAAGTTTTTCATAATCTGAGCTCCTATTTCACCTGATTTTTCAGGATGAAATTGTACAGCATAAAAATTGTCTTTTTGTATTCCAGAAGTATATGGAAGTATATAGTTGGATGAACAGGCAGCAAACTCAGATTCGCAGGCATAAAAACTATGCACAAAATATACAAAAGCTTCTTCCTTTATGCCCTTAAACAAGGGGCCTTTTAGATCCGTTATTGTATTCCAACCGATATGCGGAACTTTAAGGTGCGGTGGAAATTTTTTGACTTCTATAGGGAAAATACCCAGGCATGGTGTATCATTTTCTTCAGAATGTGTACACATAAGCTGCAAACCCAGACATACACCAAAAACCGGTTGTTTTAAGGTAGGGATAAGTTTGTCTAAGCTTCGTTGTTTTAAATAGTTCATGGCAGTACTGGCCTCGCCTACTCCCGGAAATATTACTTTATCTGCTGATCTCAGTTCTTCCTCGTTGTCAGTAACTATCGGATCTATTCCAAGTCTTTTTAGGGTATAAATAACCGACTGTGTATTGCCGGCATTGTATTTTACAATTGCTACTTTCATTTGTGGTTACAATATTAGCCAATTTTTTGCTTTAAGGCGACAAATATCTATGCCCATAAGTGTCTAAATAAAAAAGGCGGTCAATAAAAATTGCCGCCTTATAAAATAATATATAAATTTTAGCAATTAATGATGATGTCCACCCGGGCCATGTACATGACCATGATCCAATTCTTCAGCTGTAGCTAGTCTAACAGATTCTATTTTCCCTTCAAAATACAAATCATGGCCTGCTAAAGGATGATTAAAATCCATAATCAATGCATCCGGCTCTATTTCAATTACTCTACCGCGCATCATATTTCCTTCATTGTCTGTCATAGGCACCATAGAACCAATTTCGAAATTCTCAGCTTCAAACTTGCCATCAACCATAAACACATCTTTCGGCAATTTTACAATAGCTTCGTCTTCATAATCGCCATAGGCGTCTTCAGTTTTTATTTCAAGGCTAAAATTAGCGCCATCTTCCAGACCGTTAATCTCTTTTTCAAATTTTTCAGGTAAGCCGCTCATACCAAATAATATAGTCATTGGTTGATCTGACTCTACTTTTTCAATTAGTTGCTTTTTGCCTTCGTCATCATTCACCTTTAGTTCATAAGTCAATGCAACGACTGTATTTTTTGCTACCCTCATAAAAGTTTATTCGTTTTACAATTTCAAATATCGAAAGTAGATAAATGTTTTTAACTTTATGACTTTTTTTACAGAAACTTCATCATTATAATGCAAAACTGGAGTATTGAGCAAAAAAGTCTGCAACTCAGATATGCCTGGAAAATATCCAGAAATGAGAGCGTAGAAAAGACAAATCTATTTATAAAAGTAAGTGACGGACGGTTCGAAGGCTCAGGTGAAATAGCTCCTAATGTTCGATATGGCGAAACTCCGGATTCTATTCAACTTGAATTTGCTGAATTTGTAAAAAAAATACCTCAAGGAATAGCTGATTTATCTGCTCTGGATACCGTATTATCTTCCTTTTCAAATGCTTTCAGGTTTGGGGTTGAGTCTGCATATACCTATTATTTGTGTGCTAAAAAAGGAATTACTGTAAGTCAATTCTTTGATATTCCGGCCCCTAGTCCTGTACCAACATCGTATACTCTTCCTATAATGGATATTGGCTTAGTTGGGAATTTTATCAAAGAACACAACCTAAACCGTTTTGAATCGCTTAAACTTAAGGTAAACCAGGAAAATGCAGTTGATCTTACCAGAGAACTTGCAAAACATACCAATAAGATTATATGTGTAGATGCCAATGAATCTTTTACCAATCCGGATTCGGTACTTAACTATCTGGAAGCTATCAAGGGTATTGCCATAGAATTTCTTGAACAACCAATGCCGGCAAAAGAGTATGATGCCTATAAATATTTGAAAAAACAGGCAAACACCTTACTTATAGCTGATGAATCGGTAACCAATAATCCGGATTTTGGAATGATTGCAGAACAATTTCATGGTATAAATATGAAATTGATGAAAGCTGGTGGTTTTCAGAACGGAATAAATATTTTGAAAACAGCCAAAGAGCTAAATTTGACTACCATGATAGGTTGTATGGTCGAAACCTCGTTGGGTATAAAATCTGCTTTATTCCTAACCCCATTTTGCAATTATTATGATTTAGATAGTACTTTTCTTCTAAAAAAAGATCCATTTAATTTTATCTCTGAACAAACAGGACGATTATTTTTTTGTTAATGAAAAGCAAGGACACTAAAGTAGAAAATATCATGGAAAAATTAGAAATAAAAAAACAACTGCATCAAACCTGTATTGAACATCAAAAAGAGAGTATTCATACTGCTCAAAAGGCCATAGCTTCTGTAAAAGAGAGTGTTGAAGAAGAAAGAAGTTCAATTGAAGATAGTATGGAATCGTTCAGAGAATCATTAAATAATGAAAAGGACATGTATTCCAGACAGATACAAGAAGGTATCGAAAGTTTATCAGTTCTGAATAGAATTACCATTGCTGAACATAGTGTCGTAAAGCTTGGTTCAGTTGTAAAAACTTCTCTACATAATTACTTTGTAAGTATTAGCCAGAGTGAAATGAAAGTTGATGGCGAAAACTACCTTGCAATTTCTACTCAAAGTCCGATATATCAACTTTTACAAGGAAAAAAGAAGGGAGATGAATTTACCTTTAGAAATCAACATGTTAAATTGTTGGATGTTTTTTGATTGGTAGTATGACTAACTGCCTTGTGGATAAAAAATTACTAAAGACAATCGTATTTTTTCAAAACTTTGTCCTCTTATTTTAGTTAATATTAAACAAGACAAAAATAATTCAAAAATTTACCCCTTTCAATTTAGAATTAACGTAGAAGAAGGTAAGTTTTTTTTGAAAAATAAAAAATAGCAATTAACTAATATAATATATAAACATAACAATAGGTGCAACTATGGAGGTAGATATCTTAACAGACAAAAATCAACGGGAACAGGAGTTAAATTTAACGTTGAATCAGTTCTTTAAAATGTTGTACGTAGACTTTGGACTTAGAGCTACCCAGAAAATGAGAGAGTGGTATACCATGAGTTGGGAAGAGTTTAAAGAAGAACTAGCAAGAAACAAGGTAAGAATTACAGAATGCTCTATTCATGATTGGGAGAAATATTTCCGTCAGGAGAAAGAAAAAGTAAATGAATTACTTCAAAATGCTTAAAAGCCAATAATTAGACGTACCGTTGTTGATAATTTTAAAACCGAAGCAGAACAAAAATCTGATTCGGTTTTTTTATTTGTTGTTAAATAACCTGCTTGTTGTAAAAGTTAAATTCACAGTATATTTTAAATTCCCACTAGTATAATTAGCTTTTTTTAGGCAATATAATTCTAAAAATTGAACCTTTATTGACTTCACTTTCTACAGATATTTTACCTTCCAAAAGTTCTACCTGTGTTTTGGTAATATGTAAGCCGATGCCCTTGCCTTCAATATGATTGTGGAAACGCCTGTAAAATCCAAATATTTTACTACCATATTGTTCCAAATCTATACCTAGACCATCATCTTTAATTTCCAAGCAAATTTTATCGTTGTTAACCAAAAAGCATCGAAGGTTTATATTTACTGGAGTATTAATTTTTTTGTATTTGATGGAATTAGAAACAAGGTTATACATAATGCTATGCAAATAACCTTTGATGGAGTTTATAACCGGACATTCAGAAAAGTCAAATGTTAAATTAACATCTGATTTTTTTCCCAAATCAATTAATTCTATGATGCTTTCTAAAAGTTCTGTTAGATCAATATCCTGTCGGCTTGCATTATCAAGTGTTGTGTGATTAAGTATAAGGTTGAGATCTTGTATTACCGTATCAAGTTTCTGTGCTGTACTTTTTACCTGCCCTAGCAATTGTTGAATTAATTCGGTATCGTTTTTGAATTGATCTATAACATTTACTATTCCCATCAAGGTTGCAATCGGACTACGTAAGTTATGGGAAATAATATGAGAATATTGAAATAATTGCTGGTTTTGAAGTAATAGTTCTCTATTTATTTTTTTTATATTTTCTTCATTATCAATTAAATCTGTTATATCTACAGCCATGTTTGAGATAGCTACTAACTCTCCTTTGTCATAAATTGGTTGTAAAAATACTTCCAAATATAATTTCTGACCATTCTTAATTATAAAGTTGGATTTGTACTTTATTAATTCACCATTTTTTGCTTTTGAAAATGCTTTTTTAAAATTTTCAAGAGTTTCATCTTTCAAAAACCCTGAAACATTCATGTTTATTGCAAGTTCTGTTCCTGATGTGTTTTTAGAGTATCGATTAGCCTGTTCGTTAAACCATAATATATTCATATCCAGATCAAAAATTGCAAAAATATGATTCATGCTTTCAAATAAAGCATTGAGCTTAATGGCAGATTTATTTACTAGAAATTCATTAATCTTTTGTACAGATACATCCCTGCTTACTATTAGAACATGTTTTAGGTTTTTCTTGTCATCAAAGATGGGAGACATAAAGTTTATATAATACCTGTACTCTCCAAGGCTCTCTCCTTCAGATTCATAAGTTAATGTTATTTGTTCTTCAAACACTCGCTTTAGAGCGTCTCTCATTTTATCTCTAAAAACTTCAGGTGTGGATTCAATAAAGTTCTGACCGATTAATTTGGATTGTCGATCTTCTGGTATTCCCGGAATATGAACATACTTGAATATGAAAGATGCATCTACAAGAATTATAATATCTGGCGAGTTGTCAAAAAATATTTTATAAATATTTTGATCTTCCTTTTCTTCTAATTCTCTAATCTTTTCTTTTAGTAGTTGATTTTCTTTTGTCAGATCCTCAATGCTTAAACTATTCATGGCCTGAAATTTTTATAAATAAATAGGGGAATTACATTGGGGACGAATTTCTCCAGTGCTAAAATAGTTATTTGTAAATGCTTTTCAAGTACTTTATTATCAATAAAAAGAGTGGAAACCAAGTTTTGGCTCCACTCTCATTATCTATTTTATATTTAATAATTATAACTAACCTGATATCGTAAACACAGTTGCTATTAAAGTTGCAAAACCTAATACTTCAAAAGTGCCATAGGATATCGGCACCCATTTTGACAACTTGAATTCAAACAATTTATTGGCAAATAGCGAAACAATTGCAAGTATACCGGCAATCGCATAAAATACATAACTTATTTTTGGCCAATTATTTGCCGAATCTGGCAACTCTCCTACCATATACCCTGTAAATACCCCAAATACAGCAAAAGTTAACAAGGCGTGAAATGCACTTAACCTTGTACTCTTATGTTTATTTCTTAGGGCCTTAACCATTAAGGTTATTCCCAATATTGTTAATAGGGCACAAATAAGCACTACTACTGACATCTCCATATCTAATTCATTTATTTTACCACTTTATTTATAAATAAACATAGAGTACAAAAAATTAGTTTACTTTTTCAAATCGGCATTCAACGTTATGGTGTTTAATTCTTCTTTCTGAAAGGATTTATTAATTATTACAGCAGCTCTGGCACCTTCGGCAGCAGCAATTATTATTAACTGAGCATCTTTTCCTGCATCTCCGGCAACGTAAAGTCCTTCTACATTGGTTTGTTGAAAATCGTTTGTTTCGACTATGTTGTGAATGCTGAATGCACACCCTAATTCCTCTGCAATATGTGACCGTTGATATTGTTCTGTAGTAAAAAATACGGCATTTCGAGGAATGAAATCATCATCTTCTAATACTATTCCTTTTAGGTATTCATCACCTTCCAGACGCTCCACTTTTTTATTGATTATTGAAATACCATGAATATCCAGCCTTTCCTGATCCTGGTTTGAAAGTTTTCTACCGTCACTAAACAGTATTACATCATCACTCCAGTTAGTTAAACTAATAGCCAATCCTACTGCATTCTTGTGAAAGCCATAGGCTGCAATTTTGGTAAATCTATTTTCATAACCGTCGCAATAAGGACAATGAAATACACTTTTGCCGTATAGGCGTTCAAAGCCAGGTATTTTGGGTAGTAAATCTTTTAATCCTGTAGCTATTAGTAATTTTTTAGCGTAGTATTCCTGACCATTTTCATCCTTTACTATAAAATTTTGTTCTTTACGTGCCGAAACGATTTCCAGTGATTTTAATTCAATATTGTAGTGCTGTAATTGTTCCCTGCTTATTCTAAGCAATTCTAAGGGGTTTATACCATCTCTGGAAAGGAATCCATGACTGGCTCTGGCCCATCGATTTCTGGGCTTTCCATGGTCAAATATTAATACTTTTCTCAAACATCGGGCTAAAATGAGGGCTGCATTCAGTCCAGCCGGGCCTCCGCCAACTATAATTACATCATACAAATCTTTCATCACAAAAATCCTCTTTGTTTTAACCTCCGAGATTTTCGCTTTGTTATAGCTTTTGAAAGAATTTATAGACCTTCTATATCGGCAACTACAAAGGTGCTACCACCTATAAAAATCAGGTCTTTTACATCGGCTAATTCGTTTGCTCGTTTAATTGCCATATTTACATCGGGAATTACCTCACCAAACAATTGAAATTTCTCTGCACGTTTGGAAAGTATATCTGCTGCTAGTGCTCTATGTATGCTAGGTTGACAAAAAATATATCTTGCTTCTTTTGGGAATAATGGCAGGATTTTGTCTGTATCTTTATCAGCTAAAACACCCAAAACCACATACAATTTAGTGTAGGTGATTTTGGCTAGTGATTCTACAATTAGTCTAATCCCTGCTTCATTATGGCCGGTATCACATATAGTGAGCGGATTGTTGGCCAAAACCTGCCAGCGACCTTTTAGACCGCTTATTCTGCTTGCGTTTTGTAATCCTTGTCGTATATGATTTTCTGAAATGGCGTATTGATCTTTTAGTACTTCCAAGGCATTTAATACAACTGGAATATTCCTGGTTTGATATATTCCCTTCAAATCACAATCCAAGTGATCTAAATAGGGCTTTCCATCTTTCAAAACCTCATATTTCTGATTGTTTGGGTTGTAAAAACAGCCGAAATGATCCTGTGTGAAGTGTATTGGTGATAAATTATATTCGGCAATATTTTCAAATACAACGCGCGATTCCGGATGATTTTCTGAGATGATCACAGGAATTCCGGGTTTTATAATTCCAGCTTTTTCACCAGCTATTTTGCCTATTGTGTCTCCTAAAAACTCCTGATGGTCAAAACTTATATTGGTTATTATACTAAGTTGGGGCGTAATTATATTAGTAGAATCAAGTTTGCCTCCCATTCCAACTTCTATTATAGCTATATCTACTTTTTCATACAAAAAATATTCAAATGCCATTGCCACGGTCATTTCAAAAAATGATGGTTTTATTTCTTCAAAAACCGGTTTCATTTTGGCAACAAATTCGATTATGAATTGCTCAGGAATATCATTTCCATTGATTTTAATCCGTTCTTTAAAATCTTTGAGATGTGGCGATGTATATAAGCCGGTTTTATAACCAGCAGTTTGAAAAATAGCAGCCAACATAGAAGATACACTCCCCTTGCCATTGGTTCCGGCTACGTGTATAGTTTTAAAACCTGTATGCGGATTGTTAAGGGTATTCAGTAGTTTTAGCGTCTTGTCTAATCCTTTGTTGTAGGCAATGCCACCTACTTTCTGAAACATAGGCAATGCGTTGAACAAATAGTCTAAAGTTTGCTGATAGTTCAAGCAGTAGTTATTTTTTTAGGATTGGATATTTCTAAACCAAAAATGAATTACCGGGTCTTTATTTCAAACCTAACTGTGCCTACATAATTAACTATATTTGCACCTGTAGGTGAAAATGTGGTATTTCGTAATTGTTCTTTATAGAAATTAACTACAGAAGGCGAAACGGTCTTATTGCCTGTTTTTACCCATTCTACGTTGCCGTAATCGTCTACTTTAAATTCAAACTCCACAAATCCGGTTTCACTGGAAGGGTCTTTTTTATCCGGTATTTTATCCCAAGCCCAACCAGCCATACTTAATTTGGGACCATTTCCGCCACCTTCTCCTGGTGTGCCATAAAGAGCTCTGGCATCTACTTTGCCTTTTTTATCACCCTGGTCACCCAATACATTTTTATCGCCTTGGCTACTTCCTGTCGCCTGAGTTTTTTCACCAGCTTTTCCATCTCCGCCTTCTTTATTGGCTTCTTTTTTTTCTGCTTTGATTTGAGTTGGTTTGTCTACCACTTTTTCAGTGGTTTTAGGTGTTTTGGTTACATTTTTTTGTTCATCAACAATATGCGGGCTTTCAACCGGTGTTGTGGTAACTTTTTCCTGCACTTCAGGAGTTACTTCTGTTGGTTTTACCTCTTCAGGAGTTTCAGTTGGAGTTTCAGCAGCAGATTCTTCCGGTTTAGAGTCTTCGGTATTTTCTGTATTGGTGGTATTTTCTTTTTGTACCTCACCCATGCCGGCATCAGTCAAACCAAAGTTTAGTTCAACACCTGGTATGCCCGGATTGGGAGGAAATGGAGGTTTATACGCTGCAAAAAGCATAAATAATATAAATAGGACAAGATGTACACCAATTGATATACCCATTCCTATTTTTCTATTTTCTTTTTCTTTTGGCAGGTATTTATCCATAATATACTATTCTTCTTGTTTTGTAGCTAATGAAATTTTAGCACCAAGTGAATTTACGATACCGGCAACTTTTACCAGATGCTCTACGGCTACTTCTTTGTCAATGTATAAAATAGCAACAGGTACCTGTGTATCACCTTTTTCGTAACCTTCTCCTTTAAACTCTCTGGACAGAATGCTTTCGAGTTCGCTGGCCTGCACTTCGTTATCATTTACATAATAACGGGCATCTTTGGTAATTGATATGTTTACCTTTTGTATTTCAATAACTGTTTGGTCTTTCTTTGTGCTAGGCAAATTGATAGGCAAAGCTGTTGGAGTAACCAGGTTTGAAGTAAGCATAAAGAATATCAATAACAAAAATATCATATCTGTCATTGACGCCATATTAAACTCCGGCTTTACCTTATTTTTACTTTTGAATTTTACCATGATTATCTTGGTTCCTGTAAAAGTTCAATGAACTCAATCGAAGAGTATTCCATTTGATGCACAATTTTTTCAACTTTTCCGGTCAGGTAGTTATATCCAATATAAGCAATAATACCAACAATAAGACCAGCTACGGTTGTTAGCATAGCTTCATAAATACCATTTGATAGTAGTTTCGGGCTTATTGTTCCTTCTGCTTGAGCTATGGCTATAAATGCCTGCACCATACCAGTTACTGTACCCAAAAATCCAATCATAGGACCTGCACCGGATATTGTTGCCAAAGCATTCAGGTTGCGCTCTAGTTTGTAAATTTCAATTTTACCAACGTTTTCAATGCTTGCTTCTATAGTTGGTAATGGTTTTCCTAATTTGGATACCCCTTTTTCCAACATTCTGGAAAAAGGGGTATTGTATTTTTTGCATAGATTCTTAGCACTATTCAAATCGCCTTGAGCTACATAGTTTGAAAGCTCTTCTAAAAACTCTTCAGGGTCTTTGTCTGCTTTTCTCAAGGTTAGCAAACGCTCGACAATTAGATAAACTGCTATAATACTTAATAAAATTAGCGGATACATTACCAAGCCACCTTTCATGATTAAATCAAGAAGAGTAACTGAACCGGCTGAAGATGCATCTGCTGCTATTCCGGTTGTATCAGAACCAGTTTGTATGATGTCTAAAAATATTGGTAGAAAAGCCATGTATAGTTTTGTTCTAATTTCTTAATAAATATTATTTTACTGCCATAACCCAGGCACCGGAACCATATTGAGATCGAATGTTTTCCAAGTCTTGAACTGCTGATTCTATGTTTGCAAAGCTACCCACAGCTATTTTATAGAGACTGGATTTATTTGTTGGTTCTATTATACTAACCTGAACTTGATCTGCAGAAATTTTATTGTAAAGTTTGTCTGCATTATCTTTCTGAGAAAATGCACCTATTATTATCGTATAATTTTTATCTGTAAAAGTTTCAGTAACAACAGGGATTGTTTCTGTTACCGGTTGATCAAAATCTGATGTTGTAGTTGAAATTGTGTCCACTTCAGATACCATATTTATTCCACGTTCCATTGATGAATCATCAGATATTTCAACGGAAAATTCTTCGTTTGAACTTGTAGTAACAGACCCTTCTTTTAAAGCAGATATTGAAGAAGATGTTGTATCCATCAAACCAGATATACTCCCTATTGATAACAACTTAGCAATGGAGGTATCCTGATCTTGTGTGCCATATAATACAGCACCAATTCCAAAAATAACTGCAAAAGGCAAAAGTATCATAGCGTATTTTCTATTCAGCTTTTTGTTCTCCAGTATGCTTGGGTCTTCCTGGTTTTTGCTTTTAGGAGCTCGGTTTCTCATGGTTTCTCTTTCAATAGGTTTATAAAATAAATCTGGAAGTCCAAAACTATCATCGAGTAAATTGGATGTTAAGTTCTGCTCAAATTCTAAATTACCAAAATGGTTTTTATACAGTCTGCCAATGTTTTTTATTTCAAATGTATTGGTCGAGTTTAGTTTTTGAAAAATACAATCTACATATTGTTGAATTGTATTTTTGGCCATTTCAATTGATATACCTTCTGTTTGCATTATTAAGTTTTCCAGCTTCAAATCAGGATTGACTAAGGAGCTATTAAATGCAATTTTTCTTGCAGGAGGAATAAATTTATGTGTAACAGGGTGTACAAGTACCCCAGAATTATTACAAATAAACCCTCCTAAACCAAAAATTGTGAAGCAATCTTCGGTATGACTTAATTGTTCTATATAATGATCAATGTTCATATCGTAATATTAAAAGGACAAAGTAATTCCGGCTAATACGTTAATTCCCTTTACAGGATAGTACAAGTACCTCTGGTATTTTTGACCTAATACGTTGTTTACTTGTATAAAAGCGGTGAATGGCTCCGAAAACTTGTAATCAAGTTTAAGGTTCAAATCAAATATGCTTGAAAGTTTTTCAGTTTCACCAGTTAAAGGATTTTGTCCCTTAAGTCCGCTAAGATAAAAAATATCAACGTTAAAATATATTTTCTTGTATATGTTATATGCACTCAAAATAGATAAGTCCAAGTTTGGTCTATGCCAAGGCTCAGCTACGTTACTCAAACCATAGGAATAATAGTTTCCTTCAAATCCTAATCTGATTTTTCCGGTTACTTCATAAGTCATTCCAGCTGCAAAGTTCAAAACATTGGAGTTGCCTGTATCATATATAATAGTAAAACCGGAAGTATCTGTAATATCATTTACGTAAAAAAACAGATTTTTATAGGTCTGGAATGCAAGTTGTGCTTTATAAGTCAATTTACTTAAAGTATTTCCTTTTATACCAGCCAATATTTCAAAGGTTTTGTTAGTATGGGAAAGTGCCACACTTTCTAATAACCAAGGATTTTGTGCAGCAAATGTTCTAAGTACGTTTTTTTGCATCTCACCACCTATGCCTGCATAAACTGTTAATTCATTTGGTATTAAATAGTAATCTGCCTTTACTACAGGGTATAAATGCACTTTAGAGCTTAATAATGTATCAGAAGTATAGGCAAAATTAAGTCCTCCTTCTATTGTGTAGTCATCATTTTTAAGTTCAACAGTTGGACTTAATTGGAAGAAATTCCTGCTATAAGCTTCAGCAGTTTTTCGGTTGGAATATGAGTATAAACCGGAGACTTTTATATTTTTTGTTTTGTCAAGTTCGTACTGTGTTCCCAGATTAATAACAGCTTCATTTTCCTTCTGTTCTTTGTTGCCAAAGTTGTAATACTGAAAGCCTGCCTGATATTGAAGAACAGATTGCGTATTGGTACTAGCGAAAGTTAAACCTGCATTAATGGTATTGTACAATAGTTTGAGTGTATCTTCATTGACGTTTTCCAGATTCTGATTAATTCCATAGTAATTGAACCTTTGTCTTTGATATGAAGCATTAGCACCTACTGCTACTCCTTCTAAAAAGTATTTGCCATATAAATCTACGTTATTTATACTGGAGCGGGCAAAGTCAACCGGACCTTTGGCAGAACTCAAATGCTTGAGATGCAAACCATATAGATACTGATCATTTCTTTTGCTATTGAAGTAACCTTCAAGGTAAGGTGTAACGTAATTTCCAAAGCCTGCTTTAACATAATTGCCATAAAGTTTTGGTAAGGCATCCGGATTTAAGGTGCGAATTTTTACCTTCATATCCAGTTTGGCTACCTGTGCGGATACATCTTTATACTCATATTCCTGCTGCGATATTTCTGCTTGCGCCATATCGTAGGTGATTTTTTCGAAATTTCTGTTTACTTCAGGTAGTTCAATCTTGCTTTCTTTGGTAATTACCAAATCTTTGTTCAAAGACGAAGTTCTGCTATCGTCCTGTGCGGCAGCGAATTGGTTAATTAGCAGGCCAATTGCTACAATTATAAGTCCTTTATTCATTGCTCCCCTCCTGTTTCTTTTCCATTTCCTGGATTTCATTTAGTTTCATTCGAGCTTTTTCCACACTAGGCTGGTGAGTTGATTTATCAATAATTGATTGTAAGGTTGCTTTAGCTTGAAATAGTTCTTCAGTAGCCAGAAAATTATCAGATATTAATAAGAATGATTTTGCCAGCCAGTCTTCATAGTTATAAAAAGAGTTGTTTAGCTCATATAATATTTCCAATGATTGATCATATTTTTTCTGATCGTAAAGTATTTTCGCAATCATATATTTAGCTTCCGCCGCATTTACATCTTTGGCCAGGTTAATAGTGGATATAAAATAGTCTGTTGCTTTTTCAAATTCACCTTTTTGATAGGCTACTTTGCCCTGATATAAGTATGCTTTATTTACATCCAGCGAATATTTGCTTTGCTCTATCAATAAGTCACCGTAGTATTTTACCGAATCATAATTTTTAAGGTTGTAATAGGTCTCCATCAATGAAGTCCAGGATATAGACCTTTCCTTGGGATTGTTAGAGTTAGCCAATAACTTTAAATAATATTCTTTGGCAAATTGGAAATTCTGAGTTTTGAAATAGATATCGGCAAGTCTGAGAATTGAACGGTTTATATATTCGCTGTTTTTGTCAGCTATTACTTGTTTAAACTCGGTTATAGCCTGTTCAGACTGATTTGATTTAAGATATGACTCGGCTAGGAAGTACCCCACATTGCCATTGTTTGGACTTTCTGGGTATTTTAGACGATACTCAATTAGTGCTTTAATGGCTTTTTCATACTTTTGATTATTGTAGTATGATTTAGCTGCCTCAAAATCAATGTTGACCAATGAAGTGTTGGTAGGATTGTTTTTGACAAACTCTTCTCTATAGCTGTTAAAATCTTCAGAATTGTCTGTTGCTGAAAGAGCATCCTGTATCCCTGAAAGAGCTTCTACTGCTATTGGATGTGTTGGATATTCATAAATTATTTTTTTAAAGTCTTCCACTGCTTTTTCGCTATTGCCTAAATTGCTATTGGCTATAGCTCTGAAATTTAGAGCATTTGGTATGTATGGGCTGGTCGGAAAGGTATTGATCAGTTTCGTAAAAATTCCTACGGATTCCAAAAACTCGCCACTGGTAAAAATGATTTCAGCCTTGCCATACATTGCGTCATCTACATATAAAGAATTAGGAAAAGCTGAAATTACTTTGTCAAAATTTGCAATAGCTTCTTCATTTTTTCCTCTAAATGGATAGATGACCCCCTTTTTGTAATAAGCATAATCCAAATCCGGATTTCTGCCTGCTATAGCGTTGTCGTATAAGTTAAGTGCTTCGTCAAAATTTTTGTTATAGGCATAGATATCGGCTAATCTTAATACAGCATCATCATAATACATTTTAGCCTGCTTGTCTTTGGTAGCCTCTACATAAGCTTTATAATGTTCTAAGGCTTTGTCATATTTTTGCAGGTTATAATATGCATATGCTATTCCATATCGGGTTTTTAATTGATATTCGTTTTGGGTATTTGAATTCTGAAAAACTTTGCTATAACTGTTTACAGCTTCATCAAATTCTTTTAATACAGAATAAGATTCACCTTTCCAGTAATTGGCTGCTACAAAAACGTCCTTATCCAGAGGGTACTGGGTGGATTTGTTGAACAATTCCAAAGCACCCTTATAGTCGTTATTATTAAAATTTTCTACACCCTTATAAAAAGTAATTCTCTGATATGCGGTATTTAACCTTAAACTACGATTTTTCAAACTTTCAATGTAATTGATAGCTTCTGTATAGTTACTGGTTTTTAAAAATGCTTCACCCAACAATTCGTCAACTTCTGAAGAATGTTTGCTTCCAGTAAAAGATTTATTGAATAGTTTTAGGGCGGCTATTGTCTCGTTAAAATTATTTAGCTCTGCATTTACTTTGGCATAATTGAATAGCGCCTCTTCTTGTATTTGTTTACTAAAATCTACTTTAGCTGCTTGTTGAAATGCTAATAGTGCAAATTGTTTATTGTCAAGTTTTAGATACGACAAACCTAAGTAGTAACTGGATGTTTGTCCAAGTGCATCATTACTTCCTGCAATTGATTTGAAATTTTGAGTGGCTTTTTCATACTTTCCGGTTTGATACAAACTATAGGCAAGTCGGTATTGTAAAGGAGGAGCCATATTGCCTGTTTCAGCTTGAGCATAATTCTCAAAAAATTCAACAGCTTTAGAATAATTAGATTTTAAGAACTGAGCCTCTGCAATGAGCAGATACAATTCTGACTTTTCTTTTATATCATTTCTTTTTACAACGGACTCAGCATAGGTAATCAGTTTATCGTTTTCACCCATTTGGTAATAAACATTGGCAATCAAATAAGGCACTACAGCAGAATATGCTTCGTTTTTTTCTGCGTTTTGCAGATCTGTCAACGCTTCATTATACAATCCACTCTTTAGTTCAAGATATCCGGCATAGTAGCTTGCTGCATAAGTATATTTGTGATTCTTGGTTTTGATTTTATTAAAAAGATCTAAAGCCTTTTCAAACTCTTTCTGACTAAAGTAGGCATAACCTAGTTTGAAGTTTAACTCCATTTGCTGCTCTTGCGTCAATCGATCTTGTTCAACCAGCAATAAATAATCTATGGTTTTGGGATATTTTTTACTGTTGTAAAAAAAGTTACCTAATTCAAAATAAGCCAAGGCAGCTTTGCTATGCCAAGGGTACTTTTTCAAAAATTCTGTAAAAAGATCTTCGGCATCCGGATTTAATAAATTAAGTGCACAATATGCTATATAATAATGTGCATCGGCCACTCTTATGCTTTCGTTAGTTTGATAGTGGGCTACATAATCTTCAAATACTATTCGTGCAGCCGAAAATTTATCGCGGTTTAGCAGTTCAAGGCCTGATTTAAATTGCCGCTCTTCAGGCGAATTTTCGATTAGGGTATTTTGCGAATACCCCTGAAAGGATGAGATAGTGCCCAGTATAAGGACTAATATAAAACGATATAACACTAGGGTATGATTCTTTTTAATTTTATTCAACACAGTTTTGATTAAAAATACGGCAAAAATTCAGACAAAATTCAATAAAAATATATCTTAAAATTATAAAAACTAGCATCACTACATTAAAATGAATGATTTTTAATGTAGAATTTTAAAAATCAGTTCTTTCAAAATCTGCCCTTCAGTAGTACTTACATTATTTACCCCTTTGGATTGTAAATCTGCTGTCTTTAAAAATCCTATTATTTGTATTACTTTGGGAAGAGGATACGCACCAGCTGCCTTTATATAATCTTTTGCAAAATAAGGATTTACGCCCAAAACCTTGGCCAAGTTGGATTCTGATTTATTGTCGGATGTATGTGCAAGTATAAGTTTGCTGTAAAAACTAAATAATACCGATATAATTGGAATAATTGGATTGTTTTTGGGATTTGCTTCAAAATAGTTAATTATTTTGTTTGCCTTCACAACATCGCGCTGTATTATAGCTTTTTGTAGCTCAAAGACATTGTAGTCTTTGCTTATTCCAATATACTTTTCAATTAGTTCCTCTCCTATTTCAGTTCCGGGTTTTACGTTTATGAGCAACTTATCTGCTTCATTAGTAAGCCTGCTCAAATCGTTCCCTATAGATTCGGCAATTATAGAAGCAGCTCGAGGGTTAATTTTAAAATTTTTCTGTCTGAAATAAGCTTCTATCCAATCAGGCAACTGATTGTCGTACATTTTTTTGGTTGTAACCAGTATAGACTTTTTATCTATAGATTTTCCCAAAGCCTTTCTGCCATCCAGTGTTTTGTATTTATGGCAAAACACCAAAACTGTCGAAGGTAATGGGTTATTCAGATATGCCTCCAACATTTTTTCGCCGGTATCTTTGCCCAAATCGGGTATGTCTTGTGCTTCCTTTACAATTACCACCTGTCTTTCTGACATCATAGGAAATCGTCGGGCGTTGTTTAGTATGACATTTATTGGTGCATCTTTACCATAAAGTATCGTTTGATTAAAACCTTTATCAGATTCCGACAAACAATTTTTTTCTATATAATCTGCTATCAGATCGATATAGTATGGTTCTTCACCCTGAAGAAAATAAACCGGGGAGTATTGGTTGTTTTTTAGATCCTGTAGTACTTTTTCCGGACTTACTGCCACAATTACGTTGGGATTAAAGTTGTAAACGAATGGCTAAATTGCTAAAATCGGATATAATAAACAAAGGAAATAATAGATCGAACCTTTGTTTAAATTTATATTTTTGTAAAAATTTTCTTATAACTGATGAATAACTTTGTTGAAGAATTGAAATGGAGAGGCATGATACACGACATTATGCCAGGAACTGAAGAATTATTATCTAAAGAAATAACAGCTGGGTATGTTGGTTTTGACCCTACAGCGTCATCACTTACCATTGGAAATCTTGTAACCATTATGATGCTTGTTCATTTTCAAAAAGCTGGACACAAACCAATAGCACTGATAGGCGGGGCTACCGGTATGATTGGTGACCCCAGCGGAAGGTCTGATGAAAGGAATTTTTTATCTGAAGATACACTAAGACATAATCAGAATGCTATTAAAAAACAGCTTGAAAAATTTCTTGACTTCAATGCCGGTGAAGCTTCTGCTGAAATAGTAAATAATTATGACTGGTTTAAGGATTTTGGTTTCCTTGGTTTTTTAAGAGATGTCGGAAAACATCTTACTGTAAATTATATGGTGGCAAAGGATTCTGTAAAGAAAAGACTTGAAGCAGGGCTTACGTTTACTGAATTTTCGTATCAACTTTTGCAAGGTTATGATTATCAGCATCTATATAAAAACAAGAATGTAAAGTTGCAAATGGGTGGTTCTGATCAATGGGGCAATATTACCTCCGGTACAGAACTTATCAGAAGAATGGATGGTGGTGAAGCATTCGCACTCACTTGTCCTCTTATTACCAAAGCCGACGGAACAAAATTTGGTAAATCTGCCGGAGGAAATATATGGTTGGATGCTGATATGACTTCTCCTTACAAGTTTTACCAGTTTTGGCTAAACGCTGCCGATGAGGATGTATTAAAATGGATAAGAATATTTACATTGCTGTCCAAAACTGAAATCGAAACGCTGGAAATTCAGCACGCAACGGCACCGCACGAGCGTATACTTCAAAAGGCATTAGCAAAGGATATTACTATACGGGTGCATTCTGAAGATGAATATATAAAGGCGGTTAAGGCATCTGAAATTCTTTTTGGGAAAAGTGCAACGGAGGATTTAGTGGCTGTTGATGAAAAAACCTTATTGGCAATATTTGAAGGAGTACCTCAGGTTGAGATTTCGATAAACGATTATAGCAATGCGGCTACAGTTACCGATTTGTTATCAGTTGTTTCCAATTCTGTTATTTGTGCTTCCAAAGGTGAAGCCAGAAAACTTATTTCTGGTGGAGGTATTAGTATTAACAAAAATAAACTCGAAAGTCCTGATCAAGCAGTTGATTTTGAGTTGCTTCAAGGTAAGTATTTGTTGGTTCAAAAGGGCAAAAAGAATTATTTCCTTCTTAGCATAGTTTAAAAGTTTGCAGGGAGGATTTCTAAATAATAGAATATTTTTTGAGAAATCCTTCCTGGCTTTTTAATACTTCTATAGTGTGCGTATAGCCTATTTTATAAATGCTCCGAGCATCTTTCAGATCAAATATGGTATAATTGGATAATCCTGGTGGCTCAATATAGATATCACAATATTTAATTCTTTCTTTCACATTGATAGAAAGCATTAAATGAAAGGTACGTTCCAAAACTGATCGCATCCCTCCTATATCATATTGTTTGTTCGTTGGATTGCAATTTACTCCGAATATAAAATCATTATGCCCCAGTAATGGCTCAACCGGCATATTGTTGAGCATACCTCCATCTATAAACTGTCTTTCACCTATTGAAACCGGATTGAATAATACAGGCAGACAGGACGATGCTAAAATTGGTCTTAATATAGGTCCTTCATGAAAATATACTGTTTTACCTTCTTTAAGATCTGCAGCAGATATAAATAGCTTAATTTTTAGTTCTTCAAAGGTTTTTACAGGTAGGTATAATTGATAAAGCTTTATAAATTTTTCGATGTTTAGAAATCCAAATCTGCTCCATGCTGGTCGTAAATACCGATGTAGTCTGGAGTTTATCAAGGTTTCTACAATATATTCAGGTTCTAATCCAGAGCTGTATAATGCTCCAATAATGGCTCCGGAACTAACTCCGGAAATCATAGTAGGTTTTATACCCCATTCATCAAAGGCCTTAAGGACGCCCAAATGAGCGATTCCTCGAGCTCCACCACCGGAAAGTGTAAGGCCAATTTTCATGGGTGATACTAGTTAAATTATATAATAATCCAACCTCTTAAAGTTCAATTAAGTTTAAAGATTGGACTGCAAATCCATTTTCTTTTTTTACCAATATACCGCATTCAATGTTTGGATCATGCTCAAACATAAGATACATATCTTTATCAAAAGCTAAGTTGAGTATACGTTCTTTTTCTTGCATAGACATTAATGGTCTGATATCATAACTCATAACATAGGGTAATTTGAGGTGATATGTAGAAGGAATAAGGTCTGCCAAATACAGCAACTTTTTGTTATTCAGGTCTATTATAGGCAGCATTTGTTTTTCTGTATGCCCGTCTACAAATAATATTTCCATAAATGAAAATGGAGATCCGCTATCAATAAATTGAAGTTGCCCACTTTCTTGCAGAGGAATAAGGTTTTCTTTCAAAAAACTGGCCTTTTCTCTAGGATTTGGTTGTATGGCACTTTGCCAATGATTTTGGTTTGTCCAGTAAGTGGCATTTTTACATGTGGGAATAATATTCTTTCCAGTCGTATCGTATTTGGTGGCTCCACCTACATGGTCAAAATGAAGATGAGTTAGAAATACATCGGTAATATCATCGGTAGAAAAACCTGCTTTCTGAATGGAAGATTCCAATGTTGCATCGCCATGCAAGTAAAAGTGTTTGAAAAAATCAGAAGGTTGTTTATTCCCTATTCCTGTGTCTATCAGGACTAGTTTGTTTTCGTGTTCGATGAGCAGGCAACGCATTGCCCAAGTACATAAATTGTTTTCATCGGCAGGGTTTAGTTTATTCCAAATGGATTTCGGAACCACGCCAAACATGGCTCCTCCATCCAATTTAAAATATCCTGTATCAATGGTATAAAGTTTCATCTAGCTGTTATCTTCAACAAAAACTCCCATGGCAGAGAATTTGTTGATTCGTTGCTCGATTCTTTCTTCCGGCGAAATTTCTTTTAGTTCTTTTATGGAGTCTAAGATTACTTTTTTTAGTTTTTTAGACATGGCTACTGCATCAATATGAGCTCCACCAAGTGGTTCTTTGATAATATTGTCAACCAACTTGAACTTTAACATATCTTGAGCAGTAAGTCTTAAGGCTTCTGCTGCCTGCTCTTTGTATTCCCAGCTTCTCCAAAGTATGGATGAACAAGACTCAGGGGAAATAACTGAATACCAGGTATTTTCTAACATGAGTACTTTGTCGCCAACAGCAATTCCCAATGCACCACCGGAAGCACCCTCACCTATTACTATACAAATTACCGGCACTTTTAGCATAAACATATCACGTATATTCTTAGCAATGGCCTCTGCCTGACCTCTTTCCTCAGCTTCTAATCCAGGAAATGCACCAGGTGTATCGATAAGCGTAATAATAGGTATTTTGAACTTTTCAGCCATCTTCATTAGGCGAAGCGCTTTGCGATAGCCATCAGGATTTGCCATACCAAAGTTTCGAATTTGACGCTGCTTGGTGTTTCTTCCTTTTTGATGTCCAATAATCATCATCGATTGACCATCTATTTCTGCTATACCGCCAACCATCGCTTTGTCGTCCTTAACTAGACGATCGCCATGTAGTTCAATAAACTTGTCGGTTATATCATAAATATAATCCAGCGTATATGGTCTTTCCGGATGTCTGGATAGTTGAACCCTTTGCCATCTGGTTAAGTTTTGATAGGTTTCCTTTTTCAAATCTTTAATTTTTTCTTCCAAAGATTTTACAGCCTCAGTTACATCAACATTACTGTCAATGGCAAGCTGTTTCATATCCTCTAGCTTAGCTTCTAACTCTGCAATTGGTTTTTCAAAATCCAAATACATGATAATTGTTTCTTTAAGATTTCTGAACAGTAAATTTCAAAATTACCTTAAAATAACTGTTAAATTTAATTTTAATCAATAATTTTCGCTTAACATATGTATGTATTAAAAATAGATCTTGTCAAAGAAATTGTAAATCAGCACGTATTGATTTTTTTTTAAAAAAATAGCGTTGAATACTTGTCCAATATATTCTAAAATACTACTTTTGCATCACTTTAAAGAACACCACAAAATGGTCTGGTAGTTCAGCTGGTTAGAATACATGCCTGTCACGCATGGGGTCGCGGGTTCGAGTCCCGTCCAGACCGCAAAAAAGCTCTCAATTTTCATTGGGAGCTTTTTTATTTTACAGCAAATGAAAAAAAGCTAAAAATGGATCAATCGGAAAAGTTCTATTCCATATCCAGATAGTAGGCATTCTTCAGTACATAGCCTATAAGCTTATAATTTTTATTTGTCAAGTAGATATTAGTAGTATCATCGGTAAAATTATTGAAATCGAATGATTCATTTTCAATAACGATTAATCTTGGTCTATACACCGTAAGATCCAAAGAAATTAGTACGTTATAATCATGCTCTTCAGCATCAATAGTCAATAAATCAAATTTTTTGGGAACAAATTGATTATCCAAAATGGATGTCAAGGTGCTGGTTTTTAATATTTGTTTTGTATAAGTCAGTCCTTCTTCTATAATTCCATTCAGATTTGAATTTTCGGTAGTTGAAAGTACATCATTTTCTACCCGATAAAACTCTCTTTCTTCTATATTGTTGGAAACCAATGTATGTACAAAAGTATCTGCTAGTCTAAAATATGTATATTTTTTTCTTAGGTTTTCATTAGCATCTATGCATATTCCTCTCCATCCTTTTCTATATAAACCATATGTGTTTGAATGAAATTTGGGATGATTGCAGCCTACATCTACATAAAAACCATCTTTATAAACTATCGGTTTTAAGATCCCTTCTATGATTCTGTCTTCACCAAAAAATGCAAAACTATACTTTAGACTTCTACCTAGTATTAATCTCAAAAGTGCTGAATTTAGGATAGTAATAGTTCGTAGAAAGCTTCTAATCGGGTACTTGCTGGTATAGAATTGTCTGAATGCAACCTGAATTTCTCGGATAACTGTTCCCCAAAGTGTATATTTTGCTCTGGAAAATGCATTGTTGTAAAGCGATTTATGTATTTTTTTCCTAACTAATTCTTTTAGATCCATACAGTTATATATGCTAGATTTTTGACTTTATTGGACTATTTGCAAGTATTTTCTTTGTTTTTTGGGGTGTAAATATGGGATTTGATAGAACGAGCAGATATAGTTTGCACATGTGTATGTATAGCTATATAAGTTCATTATCCTATTTGCTGATAAGCTGATTGTTCAATATTTCAGTTTCAAGGCGCCTTGGGTGTTGGCTTTCATGATTTGCATTTTTTCAAAATTACAACTTACGCTTTTGAACAAAAAAAAACCGGAATTAAATCCCGGCTCTTTTAAATGCTAATTTATAAGCTTTGTCGTAAAATCTGGTTAGGTTTTGCCAGTCAAAATCTTCTGATGAACTTTCAACCTGATTACGCTGCTGTATTCTGTCTCTTCTGGAAAGTTGAACAAATGAGAATAACATATTGGCTAATTGCTCGGCTGAATTATGGAAGTTTTCATGTTCTCTTTTTACAACATAAATGCCCTTTTGTTCGGGGTTTTCTACATTTTTGATTACATAGTCACCAAATCCTGCCAAATCACTCGTAACAGCTGGTACGCCACTAGCCATGCATTCCAATGGTGTATATCCCCATGGTTCATAATAACTCGGAAAAACACCTAAATGACAACCACGTACAAATTGTCCATACTCCATTCCAAATAATGGATTGGTTGGAGATATAAAGTCTGGATGATAAACTATTTTTACACGATCGTGTGCATTGTTAACCAAATTTGCACTTCGAATAAAATTTAGAATTTCATCCTTGTCATCATTGTATATATTATGAGTAACTACCACCGGAAGTTCTTGTGATTTCCAGCTTAGTAAGGTTCTTCTTAATCTGAGTTTCCAATACTCATCTACATAGGCATTAAGGTCAGGTAATTTGCCATCATCACTTTCAGCTGCAGCACAGAATAGTCTGTTACCAACTTGTTTTTCTATAGCTTCGCAGGTTTCTCGTATTTCTTCCATCACTGCTCTGGATTGTAGCACTTTAGGATTGATTGATGAAAAAGGCTGTTTGGTTATAAAGAACATTACGATGGTAATGTCTAGGTCAGCTTCTTTTATTTTCCAGTTTAATCTGGCTAAAGCTTCCAGGGTTAGGTCGTAACCTTTGTTTTTGTATTCGTATCTGCCAGAGGTAAAGAAGTATAATGTTTTGTCCAGATCAAATGAATAGCTCTGAAAGAAATGTCCCATTACAAATTCATGGATCTGCTCTTTGTATTGAAGATGCAGGTTTTGAAATTCATGTAAGGCTGTAAATCGTTCAATATTCAATCCATTTGGAAGTATTACATCGGCATTTCTGCCAAGCAAATGTGTACATTCTTTGCCTGTAACATCACTTACTGTAGTAAATACATGCGATCCGTGTGCTGCAGCCCTTTCAATGCGCACCATGGCATCAATATTAAAGTTTTTGGCTTCTGCTGCCCAGTCATAAGACGGCAAGTTAGAGTAAAAATTATGATCATTCATGGCCAGGTAGCGGCCAAGCAATGTAGCATGTGTGGTAAATACTGTAGTTACTGGAATGTTTTCTTTGCGTAGGTCTGGAATAACGGTACCGACCATCCATTCATGAAAATGGGCAACGATTTTTTTTCTAAATGTCTTTTCCTCTACCAGTTCTTTGATAAAGGTTTTGATCATAAAACCAAGGCTTACTACCTGGTTGAGCAGGTCATCGCCATCTGGTGTGGAGATATTATGATCAGCCCACAACATATACTTTATTTCTCCAAGTCTGGGATATACATTGAATGGGTTAAATAGAACTACCTTGGGTCTGCCCGATACCAACCAATATCCGTAATATACTTCAAAACCCTGATTTCTCATTCTGGTAACAACTGTACCTATCGCATCATCAGGATCTATAGTTCGTATTGGCTCAAATTCTGCAGTAGCTTTGCCATGAAAATAAGGTCCAAGTAACAAATAATTATCATCCCACTTTTCCCTAACTGATGGAACTTTTGATCTGATTACCGTGTAAATTCCACCTACCTGGTTACATACTTCCCATGCTACTTCAATTAGGAATTCTTCAGAATTTTCCTCTGCGTTCATTTTTTTTCCAGAATTTGTTTTAGAGGTTATACTGCTCTTACTTTTCACGGCAGTGGTTGTTCTTTTTCTTGCCACAATTTTACAAACTAAAAGTTTACTTTCATTTAAAAAAATATCACCGTAGAATCGCACAAAGAAACTACAATATTTTTACTTATTAAAAAATTATAGGTAAAATACATTTACTTTTAAAATACCTAACTTGTTATGCTTTTTATGAAAAATAGTACACATATTCTGTTATTTTTTACTATTGCCACTTTTATTTCGATTTTGACTACACAAGCTCAATCTAAAATAAATCTGGGAAGACCACTTAATAACCCACAAACTTCCGAACAGAATCCATCTATTAGCGGAAATGGTAAATACTTAGTGCTTGAAACGGATTATGGCTTTGAAGGTTTTTATCCGGTAATTACCCAACAAATTGCCTATATGTGGTCGCGGCCGGAAGAAATACTTGGAGTGTACAGCAAACTGACCAATGATCGGGATTGGAATTTAAATTATGAAGGCACTATACTTTACTTTGCTTCTACCAGACATGGCGGCTTAGGTAGTTCAGATATTTGGTTTACTAAAAAAAATAATTCAACATGGTCTACTCCTGTAAATCTGGCTAAACCATTAAACTCAACATTGTCAGAAACAGATCCTTCTATAAGTGCGGATGGGAAAACCTTGTACTTTGTACGTCAAAATGGTCAGAAGACACCTGAAGGTAAGGATTGTGGAAGTATATGGGTATCAACTATGCAAGGCAATACATGGTCTGACCCACAAAAGTTGCCTGTACCGATCAATTCAGGCTGTGAATGCTCTCCTACTATTTTAACAGACAATCAAACCTTGATATTTGCCTCTTCCAGAACAGGTGGCAAAGGTGGTTTAGATTTATACAAATCAGTTTTTAGCAATAATACATGGTCTGCTCCTGTTCCTCTGAGTTTTGTGAATACACCAAAAGATGACTACACCTTTGCCGTTTCCGAAAAAGGTGATTTTGCAATTATTCAGGCTTTAGAGCATGAAAAAAATGATCTTTTTAAGATTAAAATACCAGAAGAGTTTAGACCACTGCCTCATAAAGTGATGTACGGAAAGGTACTAAATGCTAGTACCCTAAAACCTGTTCCGGCTAAAATAGAAATTTTCGGCCAATCTAAGCTTACTAAAATCGCTCAACTATATACGTATGGTAGTTTGAGCCAATTTCAAGTTATTCTAACTGGGGAAAAGAAACAATTCTTAAGTGTTTCGCCTCTTTCTAAAGAATATTTTCATGAATTACTCGCAGTAAATCTTGATAACATTATTTCTGATACCATAGAACTTACCCCATTTTCAAAAGGAACAATAAAGCAACTTGAGCATGTAGATTTAAATCAAAATCAGCAATTTACTCCTGCTGCAAAGCTACAGTTAGATCAATTGGTTCTGAGTTTGCAGGCAAATCCGACTTTTAAAATTGAAATTGCTATACATTCAGATCAGGTACTCAAGGATAGTATAAGTTATGGCGACTTGACAGAAAAGGATTCAGTAGTATCTCAAAAAACAGTTTATGCTCCGAAAGAAAACAAAGAACTGTCTGCTTCGGATACCTTGAGTTCACCTAAAATGAGTCCTATCTTGGAAAATGTTACTATCTATTTTTATCATAACAATCGAACGCAAAAAGAAGCCGATGGAATCAAAAAATATCTCATTTCTAAAGGTATTGCCGCAGAAAGGATTACAGCAAAAGGATATGGTGACTCTAAAAACAAAACTATAAATTCTGCATCTAAACGATTGATTGAATGTATAGTGTTATAATTTTAAAAGTCCCAAATTAGCTATTCAAAGTCTTTTCAATAGAATTCCAAAGTTTATCTGCTGTTAATTGCCAGGAAAAAAGCTGACGTCGTTCACGACCTTTTATAATAAGCTGATTTCTTAGAAGAGCATCTTTGGCTACTTTAACCATTGCATCTTTTATACTTTCTACAGAAAACGGGTCAACAGTTAGTACCGCATCTCCACCAACTTCGGGCATGGAAGTAACATTGCTGGTAATGACTGGTATGTCGCAAGACATAGCTTCTAAAATCGGGATTCCAAACCCTTCGAAGGTGGAAACATAAACCATGGCTAGGGCTGAAGCCAGGACATTTTTTACTTCTACTGTCGATAAACGACCAGTGAAGATAACTTCATTTTTATATTCCATAGACTTATAAGCCTTCTGGATATCTTCTGTCCACCATTTTTTTTGACCAACTATCATCAATTTGGTATCCAAACTAGTTGTCTGCTTATAGTTTTCAAAAGCATAAAAAAGATTGGCCAGGTTTTTTCTGGGGTGAAGTGACCCTATAAACAAAAAGTATTGGCAATTTTGAGCATATATTTGTCGGGTTCTATTTTGAAGGTTTTCTTGGATAGGTGCATAATACTCGTTTGAACCATTATATACTACATCAATCTTATTTTCATCTACGCCATAAGATTGGGCTATATCTCTCCTACTAAATTCTGAAACTGTGGCTATTCTATTTGCCTTATGAGCAAACTTTGGAAAATACCGGTTGTAGTATAATCTGGTTAATTTGGGTAGATCATCTGGGAAATGTGCAAAGTTTAAATCATGAATTACCGGCAAAGACTTTACATTGGTTGTTGTAGAAAGCATACCATCCGGACTTAAAAACATATCAGGTTTGATGCTTCTGAATGCCAATGGCAGTGATAAATCAAACCAGGCAACATACAAAAAAGGGTGTCTTGCCTGAGGTGGGATAACTTTGGGGATTATATTGTCAGAAAAGATAAATTCCTCATCAAAAGCCCGATCAAACAAAAAATAGAATGTATGTTCCTTATGTTGAGTAGTTATCCTTTTTAATGTTTCATATGAAAACCAACCAATTCCCTCTAACTTATCTTTCAGCAACAACCTTGTATTTACGGCGATTTTCATGGGGCAAAGTTTTAAATCACAAGTTATACTTTTAAGATTCAATTAAAAAATCTGAAATACCCAACAGAGTTTTTGCTTGTTTATGAAATTACAATTCCCAATATAGAAGCCAACTCTCGTTCAGCCTCTTTGAGTTGCTTATGAATTTGCAAAAATGGGATTATATCTTCTTTGTTTTCTTCAGCCTTTTTCATTTCAAGCATATTCTCTTTTACCAGAAATTTTAAACTTCTGAATTTAAGCCTCATAATAATCAGATAACCCATATTGGAAAGTAAATCCTCATCTTTTGGGACGAAAATTTCATACCTGGCCCATTTTTCACTAATTGAATATCTGGAAGTTATAAGTGCTATGGCTTCATTTCTGATTTCGGCATCAGGGTTTGATATGAAATTACTTTCTCTGAGAACACCCAACTTTTCAAAATCTTCTTTGATCAGATCAAGTATTCGTTTGTAAATAGGAATGGTAAATTCTATATCTTCAATTTCTGATAAAACATAATGTGCAAAGTTGTTGGTATCAATTGCTTCATTACCATATTTTAGCAAGAGTCGAACAATTTCTTTTTCCTGCATTTCAACAGCCGACTGAACCAGATCTTTCTGCTTGGTTTGTTGTGGTTCTTGCTGGAAATTTTCTTGAACAGACTCTTCCCTGACGGCAGGTTCAAAATCAGGCTTTTTCCGGTTTTTTAGTTGTATTTTGTTAAACTCAGCGATTAATATTTCTTCGCTGATATTCAACATTTGGCTGCATTGCTGGAAAAATACTGCTCTTTTGATCGAGTCTGGTATTTTAGCAATACTTTCAATTATTTCGCGAATAACGGTGGCTTTTTTTACCGGGTCTTTCCCGGCTTCTTCAATAGCAATTTCAGCCTTGAAGGTTATAAAGTCTTTGGTGTTATTTTTTAAATAGTTGGCAAATTCCTCTCCTCCTACCTTTCTAACATAACTATCGGGGTCATCACCTTCGGGGAAAGTAAGCACCTTAACATTCATGCCCTGACTAAGAATCAGATCGATACCTCGAATGGAAGCCTTTATCCCTGCCACATCTCCATCATACAAAACGGTAATGTTATCAGTATACCGATTAATGAGTTTTATTTGCTCTTCGGTAAGTGAGGTACCAGAGGATGAAACAACATTTTTAATTCCTTCCTGGTGAAGAGAAATTACGTCCGTATATCCTTCAACCAATAAACAATTATCTTCATGCCTAATAGCATTTTTTGCCTGAAATAAACCATATAGTACTTTGCTTTTATGGTAAACTTCTGTTTCAGGACTATTTAGGTATTTAGGTTGTTTCTTGTCTGTTTTAAGTATTCTGGCACCAAAGGCTATAACTTTTCCTGTCAGGTTATGAATCGGAAATATAACTCTTCCTCTAAACCTGTCGTAAAGTGATTTTTGTTCAGAATTTTCAAGACTTAATCCGGCTTTAATCAAAGACTCTTTGGTAAATCCACCGGTCAAGGCTGTTTTTGTTAGCCCATCCCAACTTTCCAGACTATATCCTAAACCAAAGGTTTTGATGGTTTCTCGGCTAAATCCTCTTTCTTTGAAATAACTTAGTCCAATTGCCTTGCCGTCTTCATGATCTGTCAGGATATTCTCGTAGTATTTTGAGGCGAAGGATAACACGATGAGCAAACTCTCACGCTCAGTTTGTTGAGCCACCTGTTCTGGTGATTCAAATTCCTGAATTTCAATGCTGTATTTGTTAGCCAGGTATTTTAAGGCTTCTGGATATGAAAGACCTTCCAGATCCATAATGAACTGTATAGAATCTCCTGCTTTACCGCAACCAAAACATTTGTATATTCCTTTTGCCGGTGTTACAGTAAATGAAGGTGTTTTTTCGTCATGAAACGGGCAGCATGCCTGATAGTAATGTCCTTTCTTTTTTAGACTGACGAAGTCTGAGATAACCTCTTCAACAGAAACAGCCTGTTTTATTGTATCGATTATGTGCGATGAAATGGACAATGTGTGTGGAAGTTTAGGCTAAATTAGCCAATTTTTACTCCCTTATCAATATTGCAACGTAATTGGCGAAGTTTGTATGGTATTGCTTTTGTGCAAAGCCCTGTCCTGTATATAGATTTTAAATATGGCCTTGTGTCCGGAATACAAATCTTTGATCCATGGCTGATCAGAAATGGTAAAAGTCAATTTTCCGTCCAATGGGCCTTTGTAATTATTTGGATATAGTATGGGAAATCTACCATTAAAAATCGGAGGGCATACATACAAAAAATCTACTTTTGAATAATTACCACCATTTTCACTGACCCACATTTCCATAAAATAATTGAAATTATTCGGATTCTGTCGTATTAGGACTGTGTCTTTGTCCGCTGTTGGTTCGGTAAAGTAACCGATTATATAATTGCAGGTATTATAAAATGGCAGGGTGTCACTTGTACCAATTTTTATTAAATTGCCATCCTGATCATAAACAAAATCATAGGGATTATAAGGACTTTGAGTATCCTGATTTGATAACCCCAAATCGCCTTCGCCATCGCTGAATTTTATATCGATTATAATGGAATCGGTAAGACTTTGGGTAAAGGAATTTTTGACAGTAAATCGTTGAATATTTTCAAATTCGATTTGGGGAATTGCAGGATACTCAGGAGCTTTTTTGCAAGAAGCCGTAAGTATAACCAATAGACTGATAAACTGTAAAATGCGCATCTTTCAAACTTTACTTTCTTCAAACTAATGAAACGATCTAATAGTTTAAAAGAAGCAATCTTAACTACTGATTCCGACAGGTTTCCAGAATTGGCCTTATCTGTATTCAAAAGTCAGGCTATCTCAAATCCGGTTTATAAATCATATCTTAATTCTCTATCTATAGATCCGCAACAGATCAAACGTATTGAGGATATTCCATTTTTGCCAATTTCTTTTTTTAAGTCACATGAAGTGCTTGTTGCTGGTGTTTCAGTTCAAACAAAGTTTATGAGCAGCGGTACTACTGGATCAATCAGAAGTACGCATTTTATAGCTGATTCTGATTGGTATTTATCGGTTAGCGAATCGATCTTTGAACAGTTTTATTTTCCTATTAAAGATTGTGTCATACTGGCACTTTTGCCTTCTTATCAGGAAAATCCATACTCTTCTCTGATTTTTATGGTAAATCATTTTATCCAGAAAAGTGTCTGTCATATTTCAGGGTTTGTTTATAAGGCCGAACAAGTAGAAGCAAAAATACGCCAAGCTGAGATACTAAATAAGAAAGTTATTTTGTTTGGTGTAAGTTATGCGTTGCTCGATCTGGCTGATAATGATATTAATTTGGAGGGATGCACTGTTATTGAAACCGGTGGTATGAAGGGGCGCAGAAAAGAACTAACCAAAGAAGAACTTCATCGAGTTCTTGCACAGAAGTTTAAAATCGATACTATTCATTCTGAGTATGGTATGACAGAGTTGCTATCGCAAGCCTATTCTGACTCCGATGGGTTGTTTAGCACCCCACCCTGGATGAGAGTGTTAACCAGGGAAGTTAATGATCCATTTTTAGACAATACAGCACAGCGAAGTGGTCTGATAAAAGTAATAGATTTGGCCAATTACGAAAGTTGTAGTTTTATTGAAACAGAAGATATGGGTATTTGTACTAAAAATGGGCAGTTTAAGATCCTGGGAAGAATGGATAACTCAGAAGTACGAGGGTGTAATCTTATGTACCAAGGTTAATATTAATCCAAAAAATAGCTACGCTCCTCTTTGGTTGGTATTCGACAACTTTCTTTTTTTCCAAACCATTTGTACCTGTTTTTGGCTATAAAGTCATATACCCAGTTTCTAATGAAAGCAGGTATTAGTAAGAATATTTTTACAGGTTTTAGCCACCAGTTTAGTTGGCAAAGTATTAGTATTGCAGCAGTAGATTTATTTTTTAACTCACCTTTATCCCAAAGTAAAACTGAGGTTGAGGTTTCCAGATCCAGGTGAAGTTTCTCAGCAGTTTTGCCCTGTAGTGGAGCAAATACAAATTTTCGTTTTGAATCATATTTTATGGCAAAGTCAACAAACTTGTCGCAGAGTCCACACTCTCCGTCAAAAAAAATAATTTGTTTATCTTTTAATTTATGATCCAAAATATATCGTTAATAAATAGCCGGGTAGTTGATCGGATCTGATTCATGCATCAAACCATACGCAGCATCAACTATATCTTCAACATTAGGTTTAGAAAAATAATCACCATCAGATGCATAGGCAGGTCTGTGTGGTTTGCCTGGAATTGTGATAGGTTTTGAATCTAAATACTGATAAGCATTTTGTTCTTCTAAAACTTTTTGCATCATATAAGCAGAAGCACCACCAGGTACATCTTCATCGGTAAATATTACTCGATTGGTCTTTTTGACTGATTCTACAATGGTGTGGTGTCTGTCAAAAGGAAGTAATGTCTGAACATCTATAACTTCAATAGAAATTCCAAGTTCTTGCAATTGCTCTGCAGCTTCCAAAACAATTCGGCACATAGAACCATATGTCACTATAGATATGTCTGTACCTTCTCTTAATACTTCAGGTACACCAAGTGGTACTGTAAACTCGCCCAAATTGTCAGGCATACGTTCTTTTAGTCTGTAGCCATTTAAGCTTTCTATTATTATGGCAGGATCGTCAGACTTTAACATAGTATTATAAAAACCAGCAGCCTGAGTCATATTGCGCGGTACTAGTACATAAACGCCTTGCAAACTACCCAATATTAATGTCATAGGTGACCCTGAGTGAAACATACCTTCCAGTCTGTGACCTCTGGTTCGGATTATCATTGGGGCTTTTTGTCCGCCTTTGGTTCTATATTGCAGTGTTGCCAGGTCATCTGATAAGGTTTGTATTGCAAATATTAGATAGTCAAGGTATTGTATTTCTGCGATTGGTCTAAGTCCACGCATGGAAGCTCCTATACCCTGTCCAACAATAGACAACTCACGAATACCGGTATCTATTACTCTTAATTTTCCGAATTTTTGTTGTAATCCGGCTAAACCCTGATTTACATCGCCAATTGTGCCAACATCTTCCCCAAATGCGAATACACGTGGGTCATTTCTCATTATGGCTTCAAAATTTGCTTGAATAACTTCTCTGCCATCAACTAAAACACTGTCATCGGTATAGATCGGTGCAATTTCTTTAACTTTTAAGGCACTGTCGGAAGACTGACTGTATAAGTGTGAATTATAACGTTCTGCATTAGCTTCGGCAGATTTTTCGATCCAGGCTCTTAATTTGTTCTGAACCGGATTATTTTCATCTCTGATTAACCGTAATGCCTTTTTTATAGCTTTAAATGAGTCACTTCTAATAGGATTCAACACTTTGGAAAGCTCTGTTTCCAATGCCTTCAGTTTGTCTGTATAAATTGAATTATTTGCAGCTTCATTAATCAAATCAAGCGCTTCTTCAAAATCTCCTTTCATAGAGTCTACAAACTCATTCCAGGCTTCAAGTCTTGATTTTTTTACAAATTCAAAGGCTGTATTTTCTATATCTTCGAGTTCATCAATTGTAGCAATGTTGTTTTCTAAAATCCATTCTTTGAATTTTTTGTTGCAATCATATTCTTCTTCCCAACTAAGGCGTTCCTTGGATTTATATCGTTCATGCGACCCTGAAGTCGAATGCCCCATTGGTTGGGTAAGTTCAGCTATGTGCAGCAGGGTTGGTACATGACTTTGGCGAGCAATTTCGACTGCTTCAAAATAGGCTTTGCATAAAGCCTCATAATCCCAACCATTTACTTTTACTACTTCTATACCCCGCTCTTTCTTTGTTCTTTTAAAGCCAACAAACATTTCAGAAATGTCAACTTTAGTTGTTTGGTATTCCTGTGGTACAGATATACCATATCCATCGTCCCATATAGATACAATCATAGGGATTTGCAATACACCAGCAGCATTAATTGCCTCAAAAAATATACCTTCTGCCGTGGCAGCATTGCCTATGGTACCAAAGGCAACTTCATTTCCATTATTCGAAAATTGTTTTAAATAACTAAGGTCCGGATTACTTCTAAATAATTTTGATGCATAAGCTAAACCAACAAGTCTGGGCATTTGGGCACCTGTAGGTGAAATATCTGGACTAGAGTTTTTTATCTTTGTTAAATCCTTCCAATGGCCTTCGTTGTCCAGACTACGCGTACAATAATGACCTATCATCATTCTTCCACCTGAGTGTGGCTCTACTTCTATATCAGTGTGTGCATAAAGTTGGGAGAAATATTGCTTAATGGAAAGCTCTCCAATAGCCATCATAAAAGTCTGATCGCGGTAATAACCGGACCTGAAATCGCCAAATTGGAAATACTTGGCCATAGCAATTTGAGCTAGCTCTTTACCTGTACCAAAAATTCCAAATTTTGCCTTGCCCATAAAGACTTCCTTTCTGCCAAGAATACTGGCTTGTCTGCTTTCACAGGCAATACGGTAATCATTCAGAATTTCATCTTTTGTTAGGTCCAAACCTGATTTTACTTCCTGCGTATCCACTGTAGTATATTTTGAAAGGATAAATAGCTACTGATAGCTATTTGTTAAACCCCAAAAATATAGAAAAAGGTTTTAGCATCAAACCTTGATTTTTCATATTCTGCCAAGAAACTAATGATAGCTTCTACTATTATACAGCCAACAGTTTTTTATCGATACTTTTGCAATAGTTAACATTATTGGTTGTATCAATACAAAGAATTGGTCAACTTTTTTAACTCTATTTCGATACCACTATATATTTTTCTATCTTGTTGCTTCGCAATCATTTCAAAAAATGCTTGTGTCTTATAAAAAATGGAATAATATTTGAAAATTGATTTTACTTCAATTTTCAAATGATTTTGTACCAACTAATATATTTTAAAATGCTTAAAAAATTTTTATTTATTGTTAATGCATCTTTGCTGGTAATAGCAAGTGCTTTTGCCCAGTCTGGTGAATTAGAATTTCAGGAAGAGTCTTTTGATTTTGGATTGATAACAGAAGGTGTACAGGCTGAACATGAGTTTGTATTCAAAAACACCGGCTCTACTCCTATTATAATTTCCAATGTACGTGCTTCTTGTGGATGCACCACACCAAACTGGACTAAAGATCCTGTGGCTCCCGGAGCAACAGGAGTTATTAAAGCTTCATTCAACAGTCAGGGGCGTCCCGGTGTTTTCAATAAAAGCATCACTATTACATCTAATGCTGTAGAGTCTAATAAGGTGTTGTTTATTAAAGGAGTTGTAGAGACAGTCCCAGCAAAACCAGAATACACTGCCGAAGAATTAAAAAAATCTCCTGAACATAAAATTGACAAAAACGAATACAATTTTGGTAAAATAGAAAGAGGTCAAAAAGTGGTAAAGGAATTTGTTATTAAAAATACCGGAAAAAATCCACTTTCAATTTCTAAAGGTCAGTCTGCTTGTAACTGTATCAAATACACCTTAACTCCGGAAGTTCTGGAACATAATAAATCAGGTAAATTAGAAATTGTATACAGTCCTTATCAGGATGGTCAGAATAAAGACATTATTACATTGACTACGAATGATTTAAAGACTCCGAATATCCAAATTACTTTGGCGGCTGAGGTGGTTGAAAATTTAACAAATCAGAGTCCGGTAAAAGAAACTAATCCAGTTCCATTTAAATAATTAGGGATTATATAAATATTTATCAAGCCATTCTGAATTTCAGAATGGCTTTTTTTATCCCTTAACTTCTCAAACCTTGTAGAAATAAACTAGTTTTAGCGTTATGAAAATAGGTATACCAAAAGAAATTAAATCAAACGAATATCGGGTCTCTATGACTCCTGCAGGTGTTTATGAGCTTACCAGACTAGGGCATGAAGTGTTTGTACAGCATCAGGCTGGTATCGGTTCTGGTTATAATGATGATGAATATCTCAACAATGGCGCTACTATGCTACAAACCCTGGAAGAAGTATATGCTAAGTCTGAGTTGATTGTCAAAGTTAAAGAACCATTACCTCAAGAGTATTTATTAATTAATGCCAGCCATACAATATTCACTTATTTTCACTTTGCATCTTCCATGCAACTTACAAAAGCTATGATAGATAGTGGTGCGGTATGTATAGCCTACGAAACTGTTGCTAAACCGGACAAATCCTTACCTCTGCTTACTCCTATGTCTGAAATCGCCGGACGTATGAGTATACAGGAAGGAGCTAAATATTTAGAAAAACCAATGGGCGGAAGAGGGGTTTTGTTAGGTGGTGTTCCCGGTGTTCCACCAGCTAATGTGGTAATTTTGGGTGCAGGAGTTGTTGGAACACAAGCTGCAAAAATGGCAGCAGGTTTGGGTGCTCATGTTACAATATTTGATATAAATTTGGACAGACTAAGGCAGTTGGATGATATAATGCCCAAAAATGTTACAACCATTTATTCAAATTTTATCAATATAAAAGAGAGTTTATTCTCAGCAGATTTGGTTATTGGCGCTGTTTTGATTCCTGGTGCAAAAGCTCCAATATTGATATCCAGAGAGATGTTAAAATTGATGAAACCGGGATCAGTATTGGTTGATGTAGCTGTAGATCAAGGCGGTTGTATTGAAACTTGCAAGCCAACTACACATGATAATCCAACTTTTGAAATAAATGGAATCTTGCATTATTGTGTAGCTAATATGCCGGGTGCAGTTCCAAATACTTCAACCTTAGCCTTGACAAATGCAACACTACCGTTTGTAATACAATTGGCAAATCAGGGTTGGAAGAAAGCAATTTCTACAAATCAACCACTCAAAGCAGGCGTAAATATAGCCAACGGTAATATACACCACAGGTATTTGGCTGATAGTTTAAACTTAGCTTTTGTTTCGCTTGATTAAATGTTAATCAGCTTGAAAAACAGGTATATCTGTAAGATAGGTATATGAGCTGGTTTGATGGTTTATGGAACAACAGTAATGTTGTAAACCATTAGTTATTATCAAATGACTGGCTTTATAATTTTGGTTGTATTTTGATGCCTGTTCAAATACCATATTACTAAGTAATACAGTTGGGGCTTTGCATTCTACCAATAAAAATACTTGCCCCTTTCTGTCGTAAATGATAATATCACTACGACCGGCTAATTCATTAAATCGCACGCTAGATTCAATTTTTATCAATGATTTTGGGTATTGATAATGATTAATCAAAAAATGAACAAAATGCTGTCTAACCCATTCTTCAGGTGTTAGAATGATATATTTTTTTCTTACGACATCGAATATTGCCTTTTTTCCGTTAATTTCCTTGAATCGTAAAGGTGCCGGTGGCAAGTTCAAATTATACATATTCAAAATTACGAAAGGAGAACTGATTAATGAAGACGAAGAGCGAAATAGTATCTGACTGGTTGCCTAGATACACAGGTACTAATTTAGAAGAATTTGGTGAGTATATACTATTAACAAATTTCATAAACTATGTAGAAATGTTTGCTGATAGATTTCAGGTACCTATAAAGGGAAAAGATAAACCCATGCAAACAGCTACAGCCAACAATATAACAATAGTAAATTTTGGTATGGGTAGCGCTATGGCTGCCACAGTTATGGACTTGCTCAGTGCAATAATGCCCAAAGCTGCTTTGTTTTTGGGTAAATGTGGTGGATTAAAAAAAACTAAAGTGGGTGACCTAATTTTGCCAATTGCAGCCATACGTGGGGAAGGTACAAGCGACGATTATTTACCTCCGGAAATACCGGCACTTCCCTCATTCCGCTTACAGCGTTCGGTATCTTCTACTATCAAAAAGTTTGAGATGGATTATTGGACAGGTACAGTTTATACAACCAATAGACGTGTTTGGGAACATGATGAGGATTTTAAAAACTACCTACGTGAAATTCGAGCAATGGGTATAGACATGGAGACCGCTACTATATTTGTTGTAGGATTTGCCAATGGTATTCCACATGGAGCTTTGTTGTTGGTTTCAGATAATCCTATGGATCCGGATGGTGTAAAAACATCCAAAAGTGATAAAGAAGTTACTACCAAATATGCTAATCGTCACCTAGATATTGGTATTGAGTCTCTAATTGAATTATATAACTCGGGAGAATCCGTAAAACACTTAATATTTGAATAGAAAAGAATTAAATCTTGAAAAAATTATAGAAATAAGTAATTGCTATATAACAAAAAAAGCCTTGAATAATCAAGGCTTTTTTTGTTAGTGACTCCTCTGGGGCTCGAACCCAGGACCCCATCCTTAAAAGGGATGTGCTCTACCGACTGAGCTAAGAAGTCTAATTTAAATCTTTCTTTTGTGCAATTATTTTTCGTAATTGCAATGCAAAGGTAATACCTATTCGGATAAATACAAACTAAGTGATAAAAAAAAACATACTTTTTTTTGCAATATTTTCATTGTATACCTTAACTGCTTATGGTCAAAGTTATTTGGAATTACAAAGAAAAGGTGATTCATTGTTTCATGCAAAGGAATTCTATTATGCTTCTAAGGTTTATGATTCAATTTTAAACCAATCTGTAGTATCACCTTTGCTGTACTTAAAATTGGCTTATATATATGAATCAACAGGAGAGATAGCTGATTTAATGATTGTATTAAATAAGTATTATAAAGTGTATCCTTCAGCCAATATTCAATTTAAAATCGAAGAAATAGCACGAGAATATCAGTTGAAAGGCTATAAATATACTGATTTCGATTATTTTACTTCTTTGTATAGGCAGTATTACTACTATATAATGCTTTTCTTTTTTGTTGCTTCAGGATTATATTTTACCCATTTGGGTATCAAAAAAATCAATGGAAACCCACTAAGCTTTAGACCATTACTATTTATAGTAATTTTGTTATTTTTGTTATTGCTTGTGAATTTTAATCTACAGCCGGTACGGGCTATTATTAAACATTCAAATTCACTAGTAATGTCAGCACCTTCTGCAGGTAGTGATTTAGTAGAGATAGCCTCTTCCGGACATCGTGTAAATGTGTTAGATAAAATTGATATTTGGGTTGAAGTTGATTTCGAAAATAAGTTATGCTATATAAAAGAAAGCGACCTGGAGATAATTGATTAGTAATCAGTATTTATATAGTGGAAACTAACTGAGTTAATCTTAATCCAATAAAAACTGTTCTAACTCATTGGCCGATTTTTGTGGAATTGTGTCTTGCGATGAGCAATCAACACTTGGCATTGTATTTCTCCAGGAATAACCATTTTTTTTGACCTGAATATCCTTATTATTCAAAACCGAATACATATATTTTCCCCAAATTGGCATGGCCAAAGTAGCCCCCTGTCCTCCTATTATTCTAATGTCTCTCGTTTGTCCACCAACCCAAACACCTGTAACCAGTTCTGGAGATATACCTATAAACCAACCATCTGCAGAGTTTTGCGTTGTACCGGTTTTTCCTCCTATTTCGGCCTGGATTTTATAGTTGGTTTTTAAACTACTGGACGTTCCGTATTCAGATCCTGCTTTTAGCAATTCAACCATATGATAAGCAGTTTTTTCACTGATTACTTCTTTTGCAACCGGGCGAAATTCTTCCAATACATTGCCAAATTTATCTTCAATCCGCAGCAATGCATATGGTTCTATATAACTTCCACCATTTACAAAAACTCCATAAGCTGCTACCATTTCGTATAGGGATACGTCAGTTGTGCCTAACGCTAGAGAAGGAACTGCTTCCATTTCTGAGGTAATACCGAACTTTTTGGCGAAGTCTGTTATGTTTTCTGGGCCACATTGCATCATTAGGTTTGCCGCTATGGAATTAACAGAATTTGCTAATCCATATTTTAAAGTAACTGGTGCATTTTGATATTTATTGTTGCTATTCCTTGGCGTCCAGACCTTCCCTTTCCATGGATAGGCAACCTCTACATCCAAAATTTCAGAACATGGAGTTAAGCCTTTTTCTTCCATGGCGTAAGCATATACAAATGGTTTGAAAGTAGAACCGGCTTGTCTGCGACTTTGATATACATGGTCATATTTGAAATATGTATAGTCAACATCACCAACATATGCCCTAATCTGTCCGGAATGTGGATCAATAGACATAGCACCTGCATGTAGAATTTGAACCATATATTCAATAGAATCCATTGGACTCATTTTAGCCGTATAGGTATCTCCGTTTTTATACAGATTCATATCTATTTTTTCTTGCATTTTTTGCAGTATTTCCTTCTCGTTCAAACCACTGGATTGCATAGATTTGTAGCGTTCAGATTTTTTTGCCAGTTTAACTATGAAGTCTTTATCTTTCCATGGTTTGGTGTTCTTCCACTGCTTGAAATACTGGTTTTGCAAGTCTTTCATATGAACAGAGACAGCATTGTTAAGCATTGTCTGAGCTCTGGAATCTATAGTGGTATATATGCGTAAACCTTCACCATACAGGTCATGTCCATTATCGCTTGCCCATTTTTTAACTATGGGACGTAAGAAATCTTTTAAATGCGGTGCATTCTCTGTTTTTTCAGCAAAATGACGATATTTTAAACCTAGTTTCCATTTTTTTAATTCAGCAATAGTCTTGTTTTCAAGAAAACCACATTTTACCATTTGTGCTAAAACCGTATTTCTTCTATCTGTAGCCGCTTCAGGGTGTCTGATTGGGTCATAAACGGAAGGTCCTTTGAGTAAGCCAATTAATAATGCTGCTTGATTGATTGAAAGTTTTCTGGGATGTACATCATAATAAGTTTCTGCTGCATTTTTGATACCGAAGGTTTGTCTTCCAAATGAAACGGTATTTAGATACATCGTTATTATTTCTTTTTTTGTATATGCTCTCTCAATCTGCATCGCTACCATCCATTCTTTGATTTTAGTTATCAGCATATTTTCACTTAATAGACCTTGATATTTTTCATCATCTCTTAGTCTAAAAAGGTTTTTAGCAGTTTGTTGAGACAAAGTACTTGAACCTCGTTTTTTCCCTTGTATCATATAGGCAAAAATTGCAAAAGTACCCTTAAAATCAATACCGGAATGTTGATAAAACCGCTCATCTTCAGTTGCTATCAATGCGTTAATTAAATGCTCCGGCAATTCTGAATTTTCTACTGGAGTTCTTTTTTCTCGATAATAGCTTCCTATTACTTTACCATCAATAGACATAAGTAGGGACGCTTCATCATTTTTAGGATTTTCTAATATTTCTAATCCTGGCAATTCTCCGAATAAACCGAATAAGTTGATTCGCACAAAAAAGACCAAGGCTAAAAGCAAGAGTGAACCAATAGCAAAAGATAACCAGGAAAGTTTAATGATTTTATAAATCATAATATAATTGAATTTCAGATAGATACTTTTAGTTTGATCGGTGATTATTTAAATCAAAGTATTAGACAGTAAATTTACGATTTTATAGGATTTAATACCCTGTTCAATCTACTTTAATATGTGTTAACCTTTCATTGATACATTAACGGTATACTCCATATTTAATTGAAACGAATAAAAAGGCATTTTTTTGTAACCAGTGTCGCCTTTTTGAGGTTTACCTAAATATACTTACTGCAGTTTAGGATTTTCGGCTTGCTAATTGTGGTATATTCTGTAAATATTTTGGTTATGAAAAAACTCATCATATTTTTTCCTCCATTATTATTCATGTTCCTGATTATTATTTTGGGTGCTTGTGAGAATTATTATGAGAATCCTAAGCAAAACAAAACTTCACCTACTGATTCCGTTTATCCAAATGAAATGAAAAAGGAGATTATACAAGAAATTGAGGAGTCTGATACGTTAGATTTTGTTCCAGTATTAGATTCATTGAAATTTGATACCTTAACTACCACTCAAGATTCTTTATCTTTTGAAAATGAAACTCATGTACTTCCAGTTCCTAAGCCTACTTTTAAGATTTTTTTTAAATACATGAAACTTCATAGTAAGGCTCCAATTGTTTAATTTCAATTTATTTAATAGCGATTTTCTAAACATTTCGTTAAAAAAAGAGTAATATTAACTGTCCTAGGTAAAATTATGTCCTTGGATGTTTTCCTATTTTTAAATACCTCTATATTTTTATTAGAATGAGCAAGACCCACAAAAATGAAGTTGTAGCTGAGCCGCCGGTGAAGAAATCAACTAAGTCATCCGCTTCAAAATCAAAGCAGTCAAAAACTGACGAAAACATTATACCATCTAAAATTGAGGTTAAAAATAACAAAAGCACTTCTGACACTAAAAGCAATGCTAAGAAGATTGTAACGACACAAAAAGTAGCTAATGATAAAAAAATCAAAGGGACAAAAGAAGCACCTACTTCTAAGAAAATTGATAAAAAAAATATAGAAAAAGAAAATACAAAAATTGCTTTAATACAGGATGATCCCTGGTTAGAACCTTATGAGGGAGATGTTATATCTAGATTAGAGCGATTTAATAATGCCTTAAATGATATTAAAAAGCATTCAGGTTCATTAGAAAAATTTGCCAATGCATATAATTATTACGGTATAAACTATGACTCAGATAAAAAAGGCTGGTGGTATAGAGAGTGGGCACCGGGAGCTCATCAACTGTTTTTGATTGGTGATTTTAATAATTGGGATCGTACAAATCATCCTTTGACCAAAAATGAAAAAGGAGTCTGGGAAATTTTTTTACCATACAAAGAGTATAAAGACAAACTAACCCACGAAAGCAAAGTAAAAGTCACAGTTGTTGGGAATAATGGTACTACAGACCGAATACCTGCTTACATCAGAAAGGTAGTTCAAGACCCTAAAACGTATGATTTTGCCGGTCAAATCTGGGAACCTAAGAAATCTTTCAAATGGTCAGATTCTAAATTTACATACAACAACAAAAAAAGTCTTGTAATTTATGAATGTCATGTTGGCATGGCCCAGGAAAAAGAGGGTTTAGGAACATATCTTGAATTTGCCGAAGAAATATTACCCAGGATTAAAAAGCTAGGATACAATGCTGTTCAGCTTATGGCAATTCAGGAACATCCTTATTATGGATCATTTGGATATCACGTTTCTAACTTCTTTGCCCCTTCTTCTAGATTTGGTACGGCAGAAGATTTAAAGTACCTGATCAACAAAGCCCATGAAATGGACATAGCAGTAATCATGGACATAGTGCACTCTCATGCAGTTAAAAACCTTGCAGAAGGTCTTAATGAATTTGATGGCACCGACCATCAATACTTTCATGCTGGAGGCAGAGGGTATCATGATGGTTGGGATTCCAAACTTTTTGATTATGGCAAATGGGAAGTAAAAGAGTTTTTACTTTCAAATTGCAAATATTGGATAGAAGAGTTTCACTTTGATGGTTTCAGGTTTGACGGGGTTACCTCTATGTTGTATTTCCATCACGGGTTTACCAGTTTTGACCATTATGATAAATATTTCAAATCAGATGTAGACTGGGATACAATTACCTATTTGCAATTAGCAAATGAATTGATTCATAACCTTAAAAAAGATTTTATATCAATAGCCGAAGATGTAAGCGGGATGCCTGGATTATGTAGAAAAAATTCGGAGGGTGGTATCGGTTTTGATTATAGACTAGGTATGGGCATACCTGACTATTGGATTAAGTTGCTTAAAGAAAAAAGTGATGAGGAATGGAATATAAATGAGATTTATAATGTACTAACCAATCGCAGATGGAAAGAGAAGACTATTGCTTATGCTGAATCCCATGACCAAGCACTTGTTGGTGATAAAACATTGGCATTCTGGCTAATGGATAAGGAGATGTATTTCCATATGATGGTAGATGATAAAAATCATATAATAGACCGTGGCATAGCTTTGCATAAAATGATCAGAATGATCACTCTTGCATTGGGAGGTGAAGCTTATTTAACCTTTATGGGCAATGAGTTTGGGCATCCTGAATGGATTGATTTTCCTCGTCAGGGGAATAACTGGTCTTATAAATATGCACGCAGGCAATGGACTTTGGTTGATAGTACCAAGTTGAAATATCAGTTTTTGTCTAATTTTGATCAGAAAATGGTTAATGTTATTACTGATAACCATGTGCTCAATTCGGGCAATGCAAACCAGCTAAATATGGATGATCTTAATAAAGTAATAATATTTGAGCGTGGTAATCTGATATTTGTATTCAATTTTAGTCCGGGGAATTCAATATTTGATTATAAGTTTACTGTACCAAATAAAGGAAAATATAAAATTATTTTAAATTCTGATAATTCGAAATTTGGTGGTTTTGATCGCATTGATGAATCGCTGACTTATGAAACCAATAAAGATTCGGTACTTAGTTTATATTTGACTAATCGAACTGCCTTGGTTTTAAAAAAGTTGAAATAATTTTAAATAATTATAAGTTGTTATTAATCAATTGGCTACATGTTAATGTGGCCATTTTTTTTGATTTTTAACTAACAATGAAAAATATTTTTTAATTTTTTTTTAAGTCGAATTTTTAGCCTAGTTTCCAAATAAACAACTATTTAAATCTGGAAATAGGTTCTATAAATATACAACCTATTAAAATCTGTATTTATATTGAATTTAACCACCTTAAATTGAAGCTATATTTCAGAAATTCAGTGCTTTTTGTTGATTTGCTGGTGTAAATCAAGTTCCTTAAATTTAGGTTATATATAACAAAAACACTTACTGTTATGAAAGATACAATCAAAGAACTAGTTTACAGAGGCGCCAAATATTCTATCAAATCAATTACCAATGTTTCTAAAAAATACTTTAGAAATGAATTGTTTTATAGAGGTACTAAATATGTAGAGGAAATACCTCAAAAAATAAATTTAACAGGTATTAAAATGAACTATAGAGGTGTAAGCTATTAATCTAGCTTATCATCTTTGTTAATTCATTAAAATAAAGTTTTATTCAGGTTACACAAAAAGTCACACACTTGTGCTGGATCTTTTAATCCGTATTTAGCCAAGGTTGGGTGAGTTTGGTTTCCTACTACTATCCCAATTCCATTTTTTGCAATACTTGCAAAAGCGTCTTCATCTGTGAGGTCGTCGCCAAAGAATATGGGGATATAATTTTCCAAAGGGAGGTTCATGTGGTCCATAATCCACATTAGAGCCTTCCCTTTATGCCATTCTATATTTGGTTTTAATTCCATTACCATATTGCCAGGTCCTGCTCTTAGATTGCTATTCTGCTCTATTATAGAATTTACCTTTTGCAAGACTTCTTCGATTTTTTCTTCTGATACATGTCTATAGTGAACTGCTATAGCAAATTTCTTTCGTTCTATTTTTATCCCGGGCAAAGAGGATAAAGTTTTATTTAATTCTTTCTGTGCATTTTCCAATGCCGGAATACAGGCATTGCCTTCTTCAAAAATCCAGTTTAGATTTGGACCTGATATATCATAACCATGACTTCCTGCATAAATTAGACTATCTATAGCTATGCGTTGCTCAATGTCTGCTCTATCTCTTCCTGTAATTACAGCACATAAAGTTTTATTCTTAAGTTTCAAAAGTATTGAATGCATAGAAGAATCCAATCTAGCACTATTTGGATCATTGACAATTGGAGTTAGAGTACCATCAAAATCAAGAAAAATTACTGGTTTTCTTTTCGTAAATGCTTTTTGATCAAATAGTTCAAAGGCTGATGGTAATTGATGTGCAAATTTTTGTTGTAAGTCTTCTGTCGATTTTGATTTATTCATATTTTTTATTTCACGTGGTGTAAATTATTTAAACTGTTTAATCCACGTATTTCACAAAAGGTTGTTATTGGAGCTTATAAGAAATAATTAGTTAAGTGATTTTTATTCGATTTCACTGATGTTTATCCGACTCATCTGGCTTTGTATCCAATTTTTCTTTTTATTGAGATAAGCTGTAGGTGCTTTGGGATTCCACTTTCTAGGTCCGGGAAGGATTGCAGCAATCATCGCTGCCTGATTTCTGGTCAATTTTGAAGCTTTTGTTTTGTAGTAAAATTGTGCTGCTGATTCTATTCCATAAATTCCATTACCCATTTCAATTTTATTCATATAACACTCAAGAATTCTTTGTTTGTTCCATAGAAGTTCAATAAGTATTGTAAAATATGCTTCCAACGCTTTTCGAAGATAACTTCGTCCGGGCCATAAAAAAATATTTTTAGCCACTTGTTGACTTATTGTACTTCCACCTTTAATGGTTTTTTTTCGAGCTTGATTGTTGTCTTTAAAAGCTTTTTTAATTGCTTCAAAGTCAAAACCCATATGTGTAGCAAATTTTTGATCCTCAGCGGCAATAATAGCTTTTTTGAAGTTAGAGGAAATTTCATCATAAGGGACAGTTTGGTGCTCAAATCTGTATGGCATAGTTCCAAAGGACTGTTCAAAAAAACGTATGACCATTAATGGAGTTAAGGGTGGGTTTACGAAGCGATATAAGACAACTATAAAAATACTGATTCCAAAGAAAGCTAAAAGTATTGTTTTCAACCATGCCCCAAACTTTCGTAGTATATTTTTCATCGCTGGGCTGAAAATAAAAAAACCGCCAGATATGCTGGCGGTTTTGTAAATAATTATTTTTACACTAAACTACTTCTAAGCTTTCCGACTTTAACAAGATCTCCTGATATTTTGGATTTTCTATCACAAAATCTTTCACATAAGAACAACTAGCCTTAATTTTTATAAAATTTTTCATGGCATGTTGTAATGCATATTCAACTACTTTGGCAGCAATACCGTGGTTTCTTAGATTAGCAGGTACAAATATCATTCTATAATCCCAGATTGTATCACTTATTTTATCATAACGTAGTATGCATTCCTTACCTCCTATTGATGTAAAAAATTTCTGACTAATATTGTCATGTTTAACACTATACTTCATCTTCTTCCCTTCCATTTCAACCCTAGATAATTGTTAAATAATATTTTTATAACCACTAAAATTTGCATTTTGTTAAAGGTATTTACCTTTGCAAAATGAAAAAACAAGCAGCATTTTATTACATATTGGTATTTACCATTTTATTCTCCTGTAAACCCGGAGTAGATAAACACTTAGAAGAAGCTAAAAAAGCTTTGGATACTCAAAAATTTAAACTTGCAGAGCAAAAATCTTCCGAAGCAATTAAAATAGATCCTAATAATGCTAGCGCTCTAAACCTAAGAGGTATTGCCTTCCTAAATCAAAATGAACTTCAGAACGCTATTGCTGATTTCGAACATTCGATTGCAGTTGATTCAACAAATTACAAGGCATTTTATAATTTGGGCTTAGCGTATATTCAAAATAGGAATTTTGACCTGGCTATAAAAGCATTCAAAAATGCAATAGAACTCAACAATAGTGAATCTGATTTATATAATAATATCGGTATCGCTTATTATGAACTTAATCAACAGGACTCAGCTATTGTCAATTTTAGTAAGGCAATTAATCTGAATCCAAACTCTGAGTTAGCTTATATCAACCGTGCAAAAATTTATAGAGCTTCATCTAACTGGCAAGCAGCAATTGAAGATTATAATCAGGGCATAAAAATTAATCCCAATAATGTACATAGTGTTTTTGGATTAGCTCTTTCCTACTTTGAGGTAAATAAAAAGGATGAAGGTTGTAAATGGCTCAAAAAGGCCAAAATGAGTGGTCACCCGGAGGCTGAAAAAGAATTAAAAGCCAGATGTCAATAATCTTAACCTTTTTAATCTAATGTATAAAGACCAGAACATTGAAGAAATGATTAAAGGTTTAACTCAAGAGTTAAACCACTATAATTATATGTATTATCAAAATGATACATCGGTGGTTACAGATTATGAATTTGACTCTTTGCTTAAAAAACTTTCAGAACTTGAACAGGCAAATCCCGGATTGATACAACCAGACTCTCCAACTCAGCGAGTTGGTGGTACAATTACCAAAGAGTTTGAAACTGTAATACATAAATACCCCATGCTTTCGCTTGGTAATACGTATTCTGAACAAGATCTTCTTGATTTCAATGAAAGAGTAACTAAAGCCTTAGGAAGTACAGAATTTGAATTTGTATGTGAACAAAAGTATGATGGTGTTGCCATAAGTCTTACCTATGAAAATGGTGTTTTGTTAAAAGCAGCCACGCGTGGTGATGGAATTCAGGGCGATGATGTAACCGTCAATGTAAAAACCATAAAAAGTATACCTCTAAGATTGTTTGGAGATGAGATACCTGATTATATGGAAGTGCGAGGTGAAATTTTTTTACCAACAAGTTCTTTTTTAAAGATTAACAAAGACCGAGAACTAAACGGAGAAAGTTTATTGGCAAATCCCAGAAATGCAGCTTCAGGTACTATTAAAATGCAGGATTCGGCCATAGTTGCACAAAGAAATCTGGATTGTTATATATATGGTATTTATGGAGAAAAACTCTCAGTTACCTCCCACCTGTTTGCGCTCAAAAAACTAAAAAGTTGGGGCTTCAATGTGCCAAACCATTATCAGGCTTGTAAATCAATACAAGAAGTATTGAAATATATAAATCTTTGGGAAAATAAGCGATTTGAATTGCCAGCAGCAACGGATGGTGTAGTAATTAAAATTAATGATTACCATCAACAGCACGAACTTGGATTTACTGCCAAAAATCCACGCTGGGCAATATCATTTAAATATAAATCAGAATCAGCCTGCACCAAGTTGGAGTCAATTAGCTATCAGGTAGGCAGAACCGGTGCTGTTACTCCTGTTGCTAACCTTCAACCGGTTTTATTGGCCGGTACAATTGTTAAAAGAGCTTCATTACACAATGCAAATGAAATTGAAAGGCTTGATATAAGGCTTAAAGATTATGTTTTTGTGGAAAAAGGGGGTGAAATAATACCCAAAATAACGGGTGTGGATACCAGCAAAAGGTCTACTAACTCTGATCGGCTTATTTATATTGATAATTGCCCGGAGTGTGATACAAAACTGGTTCGAAATGAAGGAGAAGCAGTGCATTACTGCCCAAATGAAACAGGCTGTCCTCCTCAAATTAAAGGACGTATAGAACATTTTATTCAGCGTAAGGCCTTAAATATTGAGGGTATTGGTCCAGAAACTATACAGCAACTCTATGAGTCAGGATTAATCAAAGATGCCGCAGATTTATATACTTTAACTATTCCTTCTCTAATAACCTTGGAAAGAATGGGGCAGAAATCGGCCGAGAATATAATTAAAGGTTTAGAAAAAAGTAAAACAGTTGCTTTCAAACATGTTCTATTTGGAACAGGTATTCGATTTGTGGGTTTAACTGTTGCAGAAAAATTAGCTGAACATTTTAAAAGTATTGATGCTCTTAGTAAAGCTAGTATGGAAGATTTACACAAAGTGCCTGAAATTGGAGAAAAAATAGCTCAAAGTGTGGTAGCTTTTTTTCAAAATCCCATACATCTTGAATTTATAAACAGACTAAAAAAATATGGATTGCAATTGGAGTCTTTATATGAAGAAAAGGAATTTGAAAGTAACCTACTAGTGGGCAAAACTTTTGTTATATCAGGCGTATTTCAATTATATAGCCGTGATGGATTAAAAGAAAAAATTGAAACTAATGGCGGTAAAGTTCTTTCGTCGATTTCTGCAAAGTTAGATTATTTGGTAGCTGGCGAAAATATGGGTCCTGCGAAACTGGAAAAAGCTACTAAGCTTGGCGTTAGGATAATAAGTGAGCAGGAGTTTACAAATTTGCTAGGATGATATTATGAAAACCTTTGGATTGAAAGTAAGAGCATTTTTTAAAAAGCGCTCAAACGAGCGTAAACCGGTATCTTTTGATAAAGCTAAAACCATAGGTGTTTTAATTTACAATCCGGATTTTAGTCAAAATGCATTTATAAATTCTTTTATAAAAAAACTTACTTCCTTAGGTAAAGAAGTTGAAATAATATGCTACCTAGATAAAGAAGTTAATAGGTTGTATGAATTCCCCTATATCGAACTACGTTCGGTAGATATTGATATGACAGGTGGTTTTAAACAAGAAAAAATAAATAAATTTATAAAAACCAGATTCGACTATTTATATTCTATTAATATTTCACCATTTTTGCCTTTTGAAAGTATCTTAAGCAGAAGTGAAAGCCTGATCAGGATCGGTAAATATTTTAAAGGAAGTGAAAAGAACCTTGAAATTATGATTGATCTAACAGATAAGGCACAGCTGCATGATTTGATAAAAAAAATGAACGAGCTTATTCCAAATTTAAGTTTTCATGATTAGCAGGTTAGAAGGTGTAGGAGTAGCATTAATTACTCCTTATAATAAAAATGGTGCGGTAGATTATACAAGCCTAAAGAAACTGCTCAATTATGTTTCAGACAATAAGGTTGACTATTTAGTTGTAAATGGCACTACCGGCGAATCAGCCACCACAGAAAAACAAGAAAAACTCGATATACTATCTTATGTAGTAAAAGAGAACAACAAAAGATTACCCATAGTTTTTGGCTTAGGTGGAAATAATACCAAAGAAATAATCAAACTAGCAAAGGAAATAGATTTTAGTGGTGTAGATGCTATATTATCTGTTAGTCCTTATTATAACAAACCAAGTCAGGAAGGTATATATCAACACTATAAAGCTATAGCTGAAGAGTCGCCTAAGCCAATTATTCTTTATAATGTACCAGGGAGAACTGGCACAGATATATCAGCAGAAACAACACTAAGACTTTCGGAAATTCCCAATATAATAGGTATTAAAGAAGCTTCTGGAAATATTCTGCAAGCTCTGGAAATAAGCAAATGCAAGAGAAAGGATTTTTTGTTGATCTCAGGTGATGATCTTCTTACTCTGCCTCTAATTTCAATTGGTGCGCGAGGTGTAATATCTGTATTGGCAAATGCATTTCCGGAAAAATTCTCCACTATGGTTAAATCTGCTTTAAATTCAGATTTTGAAAATGCTGCACATATTTTAAGAAAGTTTACCAAGTTAAATCCATGTATCTATGAAGAAGGTAATCCTGTTGGGATAAAAACTACCTTGGAATTGCTTGATATTTGTTCTAGTGAAGTTCGATTACCTCTTGTAAAGGGAAGCGAACAGCTAAAGCAAAAAATTAAAAATTGCCTGCCAGAATTGATGTGATTTTATTAGAGAATATGCCATCATACAAAAGGCCAAATGTAACAACATTTGGCCTTTTGTATTTATGGGGAAATATTTGCCCCCCCCCCTCAAATGAAAAGCGTCACTTCTTTGTGGGAAATGACGCTTTTGAATTACTAGTAGTTAATTAAATTGAAATATTAGAAAGAGATTTGTTGTAAACCCCATTTTTAAGTTTTTCAGCAACTTCTTTAAAAGATTTAATAGTATAAGCTACATCGTCAAGTGTATGAACTGCTGTAGGAATAATTCTTAGCATCATAATATCCTTAGGAACAACCGGATATATAACTATTGAACAGAAAATTCCATAATTTTCTCTTAAGTCAATAATCATTTGTGCTGCTTCAGCTTCTGTACCACTCAATATTACAGGAGTAACTACAGATTGTGTTCTACCTATATTGAAACCCTCTTTTTTAAGTCCTTCCTGCAAAGTAGAAGCTACTTTCCATAGGTTGGCTTTAAGTTCTGGATTAGTTCTCAATAATTCTAATCTTTTTCTAAGTCCAACAACCATAGGCATAGGAAGAGTCTTAGCAAAAATTTGTGATCTGGTATTGTATCTTAAGAATTCAAGGATTTTTTCATCGCCTGATACAAAAGCACCAATCCCGGCCATAGATTTCGCAAAAGTAGAGAAATATAAATCTATCTGATCCTGTACACCTAATTCTTCACCCACACCAGCGCCTGTTTTACCCATAGTACCAAAACCATGAGCGTCATCAATTAGGAGTCTGAAATTATATTTTTCTTTAAGCTTAACAATTGCCTTAAGGTCTCCCATGTCTCCTGCCATTCCGAATACTCCTTCAGTAATAACAAGAATACCTCCTTTAGTTTCTTCAACTAGTTTGGTCGCTCTGTCTAATTGCTTTTTTAGGTTTTCGATATCGTTATGTGGGAATACGAATCTTTTTCCCTGATGCATCCTAACACCGTCTACAATACTGGCATGGCACTCACTATCATATACAATTACATCATGACGGTTTACCAGAGCATCTATTATTGACATAATTCCCTGATAACCATAGTTTAAAAGCATAGTATCTTCTTTGCCAACAAATTCGGAAAGTTCAGCTTCAAACTGCTCTATCAAATTAGAATTACCCGACATCATTCTGGCACCCATTGGGTATGCTAGGCCAAACTCTTTTGTAGCATCAGCATCCGTTTTTCTAACTTCAGGATGGTTAGCCAAACCTAAATAATTGTTCAAACTCCAGCACAGTACTTCCTTACCTCTAAACTTCATTCTTGGTGCTATATCACCCTCCAGTTTAGGAAATGCAAAATATCCATGAGCTACTGATGAGTGTTTACCAAGGGGACCTCTGTCAGTCAATAACTTATCAAATAAATCCAAGGTATATAATTGTTTATGTGTTAATATTTTTAACTATATGTGGCATCAAATGTACGTAGAAATTTATACATCTGAAAAAAGTCAAATTAAAATTGAAATTAAAATCATTGTATAATCCATTTAAATCTGCCAATAGTTAACAAGGTAAGGTTCTGTAAATGCAAAATTTATGTTGAACCTTCTAAAAATTCAGAATATAAATTTTTTCTCCTATATTTACCCTTTGTATAGTGACTTTTAAATACAAAGATTTTTTTAGAAAATTCTGGTCTTTTATTTGCAATCACTTTTTTTAATTTAAAATAGGACTTCTACAATTATAGTTTTATGAAAAAATATATAGTAGTTACAGGTTTATTGATGGCCACATCCCTGATGCCATTATTTGCTCAGAAAAAGACAACTAAAACAACAAAACCAGCTACAACTGCAGTTGAACCAGTTATTAGTGATTCACCTGCTATGGTTGCTGTAATTACAAAATTTAGAACAGGTGATTTCATTGGGGCTATGTTGGCTTGTGATGAAGTAATAGCAACTGAACCGCAAAATGCAGAAGCTTATTACTATAGAGGGCTCTCTAAATCAGAATTGGGAGATAATGAAGGAGCTATAGACGACTATTCAAAAACTATTGAATTAGACGGAAAAAATTTGACCGCTTTATTAAAAAGAGGCCATGCTAAAGCAACTATTGGTGATCAAAGTGCTGCAATTGAAGATTTCAAGCAGGTTTCTTTGATTGACCCAAAAAATACAGATGCACTTATGAGCATGGGTAACTCCAAATATTTACTAAGTAATTATGAAGGAGCCATTGAAGATTATACCAAGGCAATTCAGACCAATATGGCTCATAATTTTGAGGCGTATTATAAAAGAGGATTGGCAAAAAGTGAATGGGGCAAATATGAAGATGCTGTTGCAGACTTTACAAAAGTGATTGAGTTATATCCCAAATACAACTATGCGTATTTTTATAGAGGCTATGCTAAGAATCACTTAAATGATTATGCTGGAGCTATTCAGGATTATTCCAAAGTAATTCAACTGGATCCCCTGGATCAGGAAGCATACTTTAACAGAGGTATGAGCAAAGCTAATATACAGGATTATGCCGGAGCTATTAAGGACTTTACTAAAGCTATTGAAATTGATTCCAAATTTGAACAAGCTTATTTTCATAGAGGCGAATCAAAGTTTTTATCGAATGATATAAAAGGTGCAGAAGATGATTTTAATTTGGTTGTTGAAATGTTGCCTCATAGTAAAGATGCTTATTTGAACAGAGGTCTTTTTTTCCTTGACAATGGTCAGTTAGAAAAGGCAATTGAGGACTTTTCAAAAGGTCTTACATTGGCAAATGATCCTGATTTATATTATTTCAGAGGCTTAGCTAAATTTAACTCTAACGACAAAAACGGAGGGTGTGATGATTTGCAAAAAGCTGAAAACATGGGCCATAGAGAGGCTAAATTTGAATCAAAAAGACTTTGTAAAAGAAAGTAAATTTTGAAACCTTCCAATTCAATAATCCTTGCTTCTGGTTCTCCGAGAAGAAAACAGATACTATCAGAAGCAGGGATTATTTTTGAAGTAAAAACAAAACCTACCCCGGAAACCTTTCCGAAATCCCTCCCAATAGATCAAATTGCCCAATATCTGGCTCAGGCTAAAGCAAATGCTTTTTCTGATGAATTGAGCAACCATATTATAATTGCAGCAGATACAATTGTTGTAATGGGCGATATTGTGCTGGGCAAACCTGCCAATTTTGAAGAAGCATTTTCGATGTTAAAAATGCTGTCAGGTAATACACATGAAGTTATAACTGGTGTATGTATATTATCGACCAATAAGATGGATGTTTTTAGCGATCGCACAAAAGTAACCTTTCGTAACCTAAGCGATGATGAAATAGTTTATTATATAAATAATTATCAACCGTTTGACAAAGCGGGTAGCTATGGAATTCAGGAATGGATAGGTCAAATTGGTATTGAAAATATATCAGGTTCTTATTATAATGTAATGGGGCTTCCCATACATTTAGTATATCAAAAATTACAAAGTTTTTTACCAAATTAGATCAGTTGATTTTCTAATATACTGAACTCAATCGATGGGGAAATTTTTTCGTATATGATGTTATATACAGCCCTTACAATCGGTAAGTCTATGCTTTTTTCTTGTGAAAGTTCATATAAGCATTTTACTCCGTAGTACCCTTCTGCAATCATATTCATTTCCACCAAAGCGGTTTTTATAGAGTAGCCCCTACCTAACATATGTCCCAAGGTTCTATTTCTGCTAAATTGTGAATAGGTAGTCACAAGTAAGTCTCCATTGTATGCAGATTGAGTTACATTGCGTTGCAGAGGGTAAAACATGTTTAAGGCGTATTGCATTTCACTTAGGGCATTTGATACCAGAACGGCTTGAAAATTGTCACCATAGTTTAATCCACGTGCTATACCGCAGGCAATACCGTAAACATTTTTCATTACTGCAGCATATTCTGCACCATATAGATCAGTACTAACAGAACTTTTAATAAACCTGCAATAAAATAAACTGGATACAATACCTGCTTGATTTGCATTATTCCCGGCGATAGTTAGATAGGATTTTCTTTCAAGAGCTACCTCTTCTGAATGGCAGGGACCACTTATCATACAAATGTTGTCTCTGTTTATATATTTATGCTTTTCTAAATATTGACTTATAAGAAGGTTTTCTCCCGGAATCATTCCTTTTACTGCATTGACCAGTATTTTGTCCTTGAGCCAATCATTTTGCACTGTTGTCATTACTTCATGCACAAATGCAGCAGGCACAGCCAAGATGACAACTTCAGCTTCTTTCAGTGTATCTTCTATGCTACTACTTGCCAAAACCTTTTCAATATCAATCTCAACATCACTAAGATAAGATGGATTGTGTCTGAAATGGTTAATATGATCTACCTGTTTTGTGTTTCTTATCCACCATCTAATTTGGATATCAGTATTTTCCGACAATATTTTAACTATTGCTGTTGCCCAGCTACCTCCTCCTATTACGGCTACTTTTGATATTTTGCTCAACATGTTACTTGTTTTCGAATGCAAATTTAGTTTTCTGAAGTTAAGACTGAAATATTTTTACACTTAAGTGTTTTGTTCGTGATATCAATTCAATATATTTGATCTTATCTATATGTACAACGAGTTGATGAAATTTCAACTACTGGACATTTTGAAATGAACATGACAAATATGCTATATAACCTGCACCTTTTACTTTGGTTTTTATTCAACTCACGTATACCGAGGTATTAGTCATTTGTTATTTACATCAACAATATAATTAGCCTCTCTTAAGAGGCTTTTTTTTTTATCTATGCAAAAGATTAAAGAAAAATTAAGTCCGTTTACTGGCGCAATATGTGTATTTATAGGAGCTGTATTTTTCTCAGGAAAAGCTATTTTAGTCAAAATTGGAATACATGAAGGTGCAAGTGTTTTGACATTATTAAATCTTAGAATGCTTATTTCATTGCCATTTTTTATAGGAATGGCTTTTTATCAGAAAACTAATACACCTTATAAATTAACTGGAAAAGATTATATAATTATAGTTTTATTAGGTATTAGTGGATATTATCTGGCCAGTTATTTTGATTTTGAAGGTCTTAAGTATATTTCGGCTGGTCTGGAGCGCCTTATAGTTTTTGTCTATCCAACAATAGTGGTAGTGCTATCGGCTATATTTTTTAAAATTAAGATAGAGGTAAAAGAAGTTCTTTCAATATTACTAACTTATATAGGTATAGCCATTGCTTTTATTGCGGACGCACCTGTATTATCAAATGAAATGATTAAAGGGACTTTATTTGTATTTGCAAGTGCGTTTTCGTATGCCATATATTTGATTGGTAGCGGGCAAATGATACCTAAGGTTGGTGCTGCTCGATTTACAGGAATAGCTATGATTGTATCAACTTGTTCTGTAATTATTCATAGTATAATTCTGCAGGATTTTACAATTATCACCACCGAAAAAATTTATTTCATTGGAAGCTTAATGGCAATTTTATGCACTGTAATTCCGGCCATATTAATAGCTACCGGAATTAGTCTTATAGGTTCAGGTAAAGCCTCAATAATTGGTGGTATAGGGCCGGTTTCTACTATTGGCCTGGCAGCCATTTTTTTGAATGAAACTATTACTATATTTCAACTATTTGGAACGGCGCTAGTCATAGCAGGAGTGTTATTGGTAAGTAAGCAAAAAAGCCCACAGCCAAGTATAAAAGTATAGAATTATGAGCAATCATATTATAAATGGTATTATAAGTAATAAAGAAGATTTACTAATAAATGATAGGGGTTTTTTGTATGGAGATGGTTTCTTTGAAACTATGTTCTATGAAAACAGTCGTATTCAATTTATAGCAGATCATTTGAAACGTATTCAGTCAGCTTGCGAAGTGGCGGAAATTGATTTTCCAGAAGAGCTTGATGCAAATCAAATAACTCAGTTGGTAAAGGATCTTTGTAACGTTGAGAAACTTGAAAATGCAGCCAGAGTAAAACTGATTATTTGGCGAAAAGAAGGTGGAAGGTTTACACCAGACAAGAATTCTTCAAATTACATGTTACAGGTTACTAATTTTAGCAAAGCACCAGAAATAAAATCGAATGTGGCTGTTTCTAAAAAGGTTAAAAATTGTAATACAGCAATTAGTCAATTTAAGACACTCAGCTGTATGCAATACATTCTTGTTGGCATTGAAATGAAGAAAAGGAATGTTGATGATTTGATTATTTTGGATGTAGATGATAATATATCAGAATGCTCTAGTTCAAATATTTTTTGGGTTAAAGAAAACCAGATTTACACACCGGATAAATCTACAGGATGTATAGAGGGGATCCAAAAAAATAATTTATTGAATCTGTTTTATCAAAATAATTTTGAAGTTGCAATCGGTAAGTTTTCTTTGAGTGATCTCCTAAAAGCCGATTTGGTATTTACATCTAATGTTACGGGCATTAGCAAAATTGAACAAGTCGAGAATACGTATTTTGATAAATCGATAAACGTAAAACTTAAATTTCCATTTCTCTATACTGCTACCGGTGCTTTAATATGTGGATGAGCTTCATAGTTTTCTAACACAAAATCTTGTATAGTGAAATCAAAAATGTTTTTAATTTCAGGATTGATTTTCATAATCGGAAGTGGTTTTGGGTCACGGCTTAATTGCAGGCGAGCCTGTTCCAGGTGGTTTGTGTATAAATGAGTATCACCAAACGTATGCACAAAATCACCTACCTGCAGTCCTGTAACCTGAGCTATCATCATGGTTAAAAGAGCATAGGAAGCAATATTAAAAGGAACCCCTAGAAATACATCGGCACTTCTTTGATATAACTGACAGGAAAGTTTTCCATTTGCAACATAAAATTGAAAAAAGGAATGACACGGAGGTAATGCCATTTTTTCAATATCGGCTACATTCCATGCACTTACAATTAGTCGTCTGGAATCAGGATTATTCTTGATTTGTGTGATTAAGTTTGAGATCTGATCAATTGATTCACCATTGGGGCATGGCCATGATCTCCATTGATAGCCGTAAACCGGTCCCAATTCTCCATCTTTATCGGCCCATTCATCCCAAATAGAGACATTATTTTCTTTGAGATAGTTAATATTTGTTTCTCCTTTAAGAAACCACAATAGTTCGTGGATAATACTGCGCAGGTGCGTTTTTTTTGTAGTTATAAGTGGGAAACCTTTTTGTAAATCAAACCGCATTTGATAACCGAATACGCTTAGTGTGCCTGTTCCGGTTCGGTCTTCTTTTTTTACACCATGTTTTAATATGTGATCTATGAGTGTTAAATATTGTTGCATGGTAAAGCGAATGATCAGTTGATTAATTATGCTAAAATAAAAAGCCTTTCCAAGATTGGAAAGGCTTTTTCAAATTCAGAGCAATTATTATTTTTTACCCTCGCAAGATTTTTTCTCACCGTCTTTTTTGCAGCAAGACTTTTCTTCAGATTCTTCTTTGCTTGCACAGCATTTCTTTTTCTTCTTTTTGCTTTTTTTATCCTTGTCTTTTTCTTTAGTAGAAACTTCTTTATTGGTTTCCTGAGTGGTATTTGCAAATGCGTTGGAAAAATTGCCAGCTGCTAAAAACAAGATAATAGATAAACCGAAAATAACTTTGTTCATAATGTACATGGTTTAATGTTGATTAAATATAACGATTTTAATAGCAAATACAAAGCCAAGATTGAATATTTGCATCTAAAAATAACACGTATATTAATTGATATGATTTTACTAATAAAAATGTATCTGCGTTCAAAATATGTTTTTTTTCGATCAATATTTTCAAGTAATGAGAAAAATTATAACTTTGTCACGTTTTTAACATAAACCTCAAACAATTAATGAAAAAGATTTTACTTTTAGCAGTTTCAATTTTTGCGATTGGTTCAGCATTCGCTGGTGGTGACCAAACAGGAGCATTCACAGGCATTCAGAAGAAAAAAGACATTACTCAAGGTGGTTTTTATCTACACTTAGGTTTGGCTTCTCCTTCATTTAGAGCGGTAGATGATCCTACAGATACTAGATTTAGAATGGGGATTCAACCATCGTTGGAAATTGGTAACAATTTTATGTTCTACAAGACTGATAAGTTTGGTATTGGCATGAACGTAAGTTGGTTGACCTTCGGTTTTAGCTCAAAAACTAAGACCTATGATTATGGTCTGTTTGAACAAGAAATTAAAACTTCATCAGTGTATCTAAGTTTGTTAAAACTTGGACCAATGGGTACACTTGCTATCAATGATAATATGGCCTTAGATATTTTCTTTGACTTTGCTCCAACATTTTATATTGGTACACAGACTTCTCCAGATGTATTTGCAGGAGATGCTGACGAGGCTTTCCTTATGTCAGGTATAGCTATGGCACCAGGTGTAAAATTTAGATTCAAAAAATTATGTGCCGGTTTCGAAGCTCAGTTCGGAAAATTGAACTACGGAACAACTGACGAAGATGACAAGACAGATTTTAAAGCTAACTATTTCTCTCCAAGATTAATGTTAGGTTTCAAATTCTAAGAAGAATAATTGCAAGATTTAAAGGCTGTTTCATTAATTGGAACAGCCTTTTTTTGTTAATATATATATAGAAAATTGAACCTTTATATCGCAATACCATGCTTGCAGTTTATGATAAAAGTTCTAATTCTGCTGCTTTTTTTATCAGTTCGGCTGTATTATTTACTTTGAGCTTTTTCATAATATTTACTCTGTGGGTTTCGACTGTTCTGGAGCTTAAGAATAATTTTTCGGCTATCATTTTGGTACTTAACCCATTGGATACATATTGTAGTATCTCTTTTTCTCTTGCAGTAATATGTATTTGTTCATCATGGCCTTTTTTAATTGACTCGATCATTAGTTCTGACACACGATTGCTAAAATATTTTTCGCCGGCTACTACTCGTTTGATTGCAGTAAGTAATTCCTCTTCATCTACATTTTTAAACAAAAATGAATCAGCGCCATTTTGTATACTTTTGAGTATATAATTGCCATCTTCATGCATTGAAAGGACTATGATACCAATGTATGGAAGTTCTTTTTTAAGCAAAGGAATGGTTTCTAAACCATTCATTACCGGCATAGTTAAGTCAATTAATACTAAATCCGGAATAGTCTTCTTAGCCAGGTCAATCAGAATTTTGCCATTTTCAGCTTCGCCTATAACTTCAATAAAATCATACTTTTGTAGTAAAGCACTAATTCCTTCTCTAAAAAGCTTATGATCGTCTGCTAGTAATATTTTAACCTTATCCATTTAATTTGTTAACGGTATTTCACAATAAATAATAGTACCATGATTTTTTACTGATTTTATGTTAAAGGTACCTTTAAGGATATTAACACGTTCTTTCATGTTCTTTAAACCATATGAGTCATTTAACCAGTTTATTTCAAATCCTTTACCATTGTCAGCAATTTCTACAACTAACATTTCACTTGTTTCAAAAATTGCTACTTCGGCCTCAGTAGCCTCTGCATATTTTGCCATATTATTTAGAGCCTCTTGTACTATCCGATATATATTGGTTATTACATCAAAAGGAAGTTCTACGATAGTATCTTTTTCATACAGTAATGATATTTTAACTCCACTAGCATTCTGTATTTGATTGATTAATTTTTCCAGTGCTGCCTTAAGACCAAAATCAATCAAAACGGATGGCATCAAATTGTTTGAAATTCTACGTACTTCAAATATAGTGTCATCCAGTAGATTTTTTATATCAGATTTCGTTGCTTCGTTATCGGTCAAGTTACCAAGTTTAAACCGAATGGTGGTTAACAGTTGTCCCAGACCGTCGTGTAATTCGCGGGAGATCCTTTTTCGTTCTACCTCCTGCCCTTCTATTAGTTTTAAACTGTTAGCCTTCTGCAACTTGATTTCATTCGTTGTCAAGACTTTTAGTTTGTCTCTCATTTGTATTAGCGAGTTTCCTAAAACATCTTTGTCACTTAAAGGTGTATAACTTTTATCAAAATTCCCGTTTCCAATTTCAAATGCAAAGTCAGCCGTTTCTTCCAATGCTTTAATCAGTTGTCTGGTGGCCATTTTCATTTCTCCAATTTCATCCATAGAAACAGGATCGGGTATATTGGTTGGAATGATACCTTGTGAAGTTGTTAACAATAATGATTTTAAATTAATAATTCTATCAGATATTTTTTGAGAAATATATGTGGTTATCGTAATGTAGATAAATACTATAATTACTCCTATTATAAAGATTGACCACCTGAGTTGATAGATTGGTATTAAGGCTTCTGATTTGTCAATTTCAGAAATAATTGCCCAGTTTAAGCCCTTTAAATTCAGCGGTCTAAATACACTTAAAACCGGTACCTCTCTATAGTCTTTAATAATTTGAACACCACTTTTCCCCTTTAATGAAGTTTGAGCTGCGATTGTATTTACATTAATATCATATGGAATCAGATATGGGAAAAAGCGTGATTTTGATCGTAGCTTAAAGTCGGCACCAACTATATAGGATTCGCCGGTTTCACCCATCCCGGTTCGGTTATAAATAAGAGAAGTAAGCTCTGTATCATTACTTAATGCCAAAATAAGTCCAATTAGATTATTATTGACATCAAATACAGGCAATCCAATAATTACTTCTGTTTTATGTCCTTTAGAAGAAATCTTACCTGTGAAATCTTTAACTTCAATAGCCTTTTTGGAAGCTTGTATGAAGTCAACAAATAGCTTTTGTTTTGAAAACAACTCGTTGATGTTTAGCAGTGTAGAGTCTGTTGAAAAAATCGGTTGTAAGTCTGTATCCAGTAGCAGAATAGATTCAAACTGATAATTCTTATACACCGGGTTTATGAAACTCTTGTAGGTTTGGTTGCTAATTTTGTGGTCAAAAATATTTTTAGTTTCGGCACTTTTTGCCAGACTTTTCAGGATATTAATCCTGTTTGAAAAATAAGCTTCAATCTGATTTTTTTTAAGTATGTTGATAGAAGAAAGCTGATCGAAAGTTCGATCGGTTATAGCTTTTTCCAACGATTTATATGATACAAATGCCACGGAAAATACTGTAAATATTCCCAGAAGTAAATAGGCAATAATAAGCTTATAGCCCAATTTGAGGTTGTTGAATATCTCCAGCGTTTTAAATTTTACCATTATTAACTATCAAGTTGTCTATTTTAAGAAATAAAACATTCGTTTTTTTTAAAATACTGTAATTTTGCCTACTTAACCTTATTGAATTTATATGACCGAATACAATTTTTACGATATAGAAAAAAAGTGGCAACAATACTGGGAACAAAATAAAACATTTCAGGCACAAACTAATCATGAAAAGCCTAAATACTACGTTTTGGATATGTTTCCCTACCCTTCCGGAGCAGGACTTCATGTAGGTCATCCTCTTGGGTACATTGCTTCTGATATAGTGGCCAGGTATAAACGAGTAAAGGGTTATAATGTATTGCACCCTATGGGTTTTGATTCGTTTGGTTTACCGGCCGAACAATATGCCATTCAAACCGGGCAACATCCGGCTATTACAACCGAAAATAATATCACACGCTACAAAGAGCAACTACGAAATATAGGATTTTCATTTGACTGGAGTAAAGAAGTAAGAACCAGTTCTCCGGATTATTATAAATGGACGCAATGGATTTTTACTCAATTATTTGAATCCTGGTATGACAAAACAGACGATAAGGCCAAATCAGTTAAGGTATTGATTGAAACGTTTGTAAAAGAAGGAAACAAGAATATCCATGCTGCCTGCGATGAGGATACTCCTGTATTTTCGGCTGATGAATGGAACTCTTGGGATGAAAAAACTCAAAGTGATTTGTTATTGAAGTACAGATTGACTTTCCCAGCTGATACTATGGTAAACTGGTGTCCGGAATTAGGTACTGTATTGGCCAATGAAGAGGTAAAAGACGGATTGTCGGAACGAGGCGGATTTCCTGTAGAAAGAAAGAAAATGAGACAGTGGATCATGCGTATCACTGCGTATGCCAACAGATTACTAACGGGTCTGGAAAATCTGGAATGGCCAGAGCCTATGAAGGAAATGCAACGAAATTGGATTGGTAAATCTATAGGTGCTGAACTTACCTTTAAGGTTGAGAAAAAAGATATTGATCTAAAGGTTTTTACCACCAGAGTTGATACTACATTTGGAGTAACCTACATCTCCATAGCTCCAGAAAACGAATTACTTGCTGAACTTACTACAGATGAATATAAAGATCAGGTAGAAGCTTATGTAGAGAAAGCCAAAAATCGCTCAGAAAGAGATCGAATGAGTGATGTTAAAACTATTTCAGGTCAGTTTACAGGTAGCTATGCCATCAATCCATTCAACAACGAGCGCATTCCTATTTGGATTGCAGATTACGTATTGGCAGGTTATGGAACTGGTGTAGTTATGGCTGTTCCATCGTCAGATATTCGAGATTATAATTTTGCAAAACATTTTAACTTGCCAATTATTCCGGTTCAGGAAGGAGCTCAGACAGATATAACTAAGGATGATTTTGACCCTAAAAAAGGGACTATGATTAACTCAGATTTTCTGAATGGACTTGAAGTACCCGAAGCTATAAATAAGGCTATAGAGTTTATAGAATCCAAAGGTTTGGGAAGCAAAAAAAACAATTTCAAGATCAGGGATTCTATATTTACACGTCAGCGATACTGGGGCGAGCCAATACCGGTATATTACAAAAATGACATTCCGTATGTGTTGGAAAAAAATCAGCTACCGTTGATTTTGCCGGAAATAGATGAATACAAACCAACTGAAAATGGAGCTCCTCCCCTTGGTAGAGCCAAATCCTGGACTACTCCTGAAGGGTACCCATATGAGTTAAACACTATGCCTGGATGGGCTGGCTCAAGTTGGTATTTCTTAAGGTATATGAATCCTGATAACGTAGCTGAGTTTGCAAACAAAACAGATATAGATTATTGGAACCAGGTAGACCTATATATCGGTGGTTCTGAACATGCAACCGGTCACTTGTTATATTCCCGATTCTGGAACAAGTTTTTATATGATCTGAATTTGGTAAAAAGCGACGAGCCCTTTAAAAAGCTCATTAACCAAGGCATGATTCAGGGTCGATCTAACTTTGTGTATCGGGTAAATAGTACCAATAAATATGTGTCATATGGATTGAGAAAAAACTACGATACTACTGCTTTGCATGTTGATGTTTCATTGGTTGATAATGATATACTGGATGTAGAATCATTTAAAAACTGGAGACCAGAGTTTGCTCAGTCTGAGTTTATACTGGAAAACGGCAAATACATTTGCGGATTTGAAGTAGAGAAAATGTCAAAATCCAAATTCAACGTTGTCAATCCGGATGAAATCGTAGCCAAATATGGAGCAGATACTCTACGAATGTATGAGATGTTCCTTGGGCCATTGGAACAATTTAAACCATGGAACACCAATGGAATAGATGGTGTATATAAATTTCTTAGAAAATTCTGGAACCTGACACATGATGAGAGTGGTAACTTTATTATAACGAATGAAACTCCTGATAAGGCTGAATTAAAAATACTTCACAAAACGCTTAAAAAAGTTGAGGAAGATATCGAAAGACATTCTTTCAATACTTCTGTAAGTACATTTATGATTTGTGTGAACGAATTGGCTGCTTTGAAATGCACTAAAAAGGCTATAATAGAGCCTTTGGTGATAGCATTGTCGCCTTATGCTCCGCATATTACTGAAGAGCTTTGGAATTTGCTAGGACATACCAGTAGTATTAGCTATGCTACCTTCCCTGAATGGAAAGAGGAATATCTGACAGAAGATAGTTTTGAATATCCGGTATCAATTAACGGAAAAATGCGAGTAAAGCTTAATCTGCCTGCAGACCTTAGCAAAGAAGCTATTGAGAAAGCAGCCTTAGACTCTCCGGAAGTACAAAAATGGTTAAACGGTCAGGATCCTAAGAAGATCATAGTGGTGCCTAAAAAGATTGTAAATCTAGTTGTATAATATGGTAAAGAGGTCTTCGGACCTCTTTTTTTATGATTTTTTACTATGAAATATGAGGTTTAATAAGCGGAAGTATTCTATCAACCCAAGCCCGGTACATTTTGCCGGAAGGATGCAATTGGTCTTCAGCCAACATCTGAGTATCATTATTGAGATTTCTGCTAATATCAGTGATGTTTACCATCTGAAACTGATATTTACCGGCATATTCAGAAAATACTTGGTTGTAAATAGTTAGTTCAGAGGCTATTTTGGCTTTATCCATTTCCATGGCAAATGGGGTAACAGAATAATCCGGTATTGAAATCCAGAATATATTTTTGGAATTATAGGAGGCCTTTTCACTGCAAAATTTTGCAAGACCATCCAGATGTGCTTTGTATTCTTCTAAGGACTTGGTTTGGTATTGGTTATTTACACCTATCAACAAGAAAACAAAGGAGTATGTGGATTTTCGGGTTTGATTTTCCTGTAATTCGTTAAGCAGATCTTGAGTAGTCCAACCGGTTTTAGCTATTACTTCCAATTGGACTTCCTGATTTTCTTTCTGAAAAATTGTTGAAGCCAATTGCGACGGGTAATTCTGATAAAAAGGTACCCCTTCTCCTATTGTGTATGAATCACCAAGAGCAAGAATAGAAATTGGCATTTATCTGAATATCAATCTGTAAAGCATCACAAATAAAGCTACAATAAACATAAATATTGATACTTTATTCACGCCGTGCATTACTTTTACCGTGCGATTTGTTGGTTTGCTTGTTTCTTTTTTTCTAAAAAAGTACCCAAACACCGGCCCTATGTCAAAAAACTTCTTAATATTCATTGTTTTTAGATTAATTAGGCTGGACTGCCTGGTTCAAGCCAGTTTCCATCACTTTTGATTAGATTGATTAGTTCGTCTACAGCTTCAGCGGAAGGAACAGATTTTTTTACAACAGATTTTCCTCGATACAGAGCTATTTTGTCTTTTCCAACACCAACATAACCGTAGTCAGCATCGGCCATTTCACCAGGGCCATTTACTATACAACCCATTATACCGATTTTAATTCCTTTGAGGTGATCGGTTCTTTTTCTGATCATGGCTGTAGTTTCCTGCAAATCAAAAAGTGTTCTACCGCATGAAGGGCAAGATATATATTCCGTTTTGGTCATTCTGGTTCTTGCTGCCTGCAAAATTCCAAAAGCGGTCACATTCATGTCTTTAATAGCTTTGAGGTGTTTTTCTTTTTCAGAAAAATCCATCAAGTCAGCTGAAATAAAAGCTCCATCTCCTAAACCATCAATTAATAAACCACCAATATCAGTTGCGGCATATAGTTGAAGTTTGTCTAAATGCATGGAAGGATATCTGCGAAGTATAATAACCGGATTGGTTAGTTTTTTTAGCATTAATTCTATAAATACTCTTCTTTGCTCAGCCATGCCATGCAAATTATAGGTATCCAGAACTATTGCAGTTGTTTTGTCAGTGCTTAGCTTTTCAAGTAATTCATCCGAAATTTCGTCAATATCCAACAATATAAAATTCATTATTGGATGTCTCGGCAGGCCTTGCATATACATATCCGCACGCATAATCGGATATGATTCTTCTTTGTTTTCTGCAAGTTTTACCCAGGTTCTGTAGTTCAAAATCTCTTTCAAACCATTAGGTAGCATAAAAGGAATTTTATAATCACCTGAGAAAATATAATCGCTACCCTGGTCATTCATACTCCATTTGTCTAATAATGGAAGGTAGATATGCCCTATAGATTTTAAATCTTCTTTATCAATAGTACCAATTCTGCTGAAATCTGCAATTACACGTGGTGTATTGGATGCACCAATATTGGTTACTTCATTGGTGGGACGTCTGTTGTATTCAAATGAGGTTATAGGATTTTTAACAACCGGTTCAATAGATTTGTGCCCACTTCGGTTATAATATCTATTTACAAGCATTCGGGCTACAGGTATTTCTAATTCTGGTTCTTCTGTTAAAGAAACTCTAATAGTATCGCCCAAACCATCTTCCAGTAAAGTACCTATTCCAACAGATGATTTTATTCTGCCATCTTCACCATCGCCGGCTTCAGTAACACCTAGGTGCAGTGGATATGGTTGTAAGCCTTCAGTATTAAGTTTATGGACTAACAATCTATATGCCTGAACCATAATTTGAGTGTTGCTGGCTTTCATTGAAAGTACAACATCGTAATAATTCAGATCTTCACAAATTCTGAGAAACTCAAGTGCAGACTCCACCATACCAAGCGGAGTATCTCCATAACGGCTTAATATTCTATCGGATAGAGAACCGTGATTTGTGCCTATTCGCATGGCAGTGCCATATTCTTTGCAAATTTTGATTAATGGCTCAAAACGTTCTCTTATTCTATCCAGTTCAGCCTGATAATCTGAATCAGTGTAATCGACCAATTCAAATTTCTTTTTGTCGGCGTAATTTCCGGGATTTATTCTAACTTTTTCTACTAACCTTGCTGCTAATTCTGCTGCATTGGGTGTAAAATGAATATCAGCAATCAGTGGTACTTCCAACCCTCTTTTGCGCAGCTCTTTCTTAATGTTTTCAAGGTTTTGAGCTTCTTTCATGCTTGGCGCGGTGATCCTAACGTATTCACAGCCGGCATTTACCATCCTGATAATTTGCTCTACCGAACCCATGGTATCCATGGTATCGACAGTAGTCATCGATTGTACACGAATAGGATTATTCCCACCCATGCTTATATCTCCAATTTTTACCTCACGGGTTGTTCTTCTTGTGTAATTTGTCAAACTATCACAATAGCTTATATATGGTGTTATTTCAGAAAACAATTGACTCATAAAATTTTAAGGATTGTAAAGATAAAAAAATGATTGAAACTAATTATACAAAATTATTGTAAAAGAAAGTTGCAACATCATTATTCCTTCATTGTCAATTTATATAGTATTTAAACAAAGTATAAGTAATACGATATTTTATTCAAAAAAAACTGCAAACTGATTGTTGCCAATTTTTTCTATTCTATTTTAGATATCACCTTCCTGTGGTCTGATTAAAATTTCTTCTACAACAGTTCTATCTGATAATTTGTAGGCAGAATATATTGATTCTGCTACATCTTCGGGTTTCATAAATCGTGATTCGGGCAAGGTTGTTCCTTTCCAGCTATTGGTTAGTGTAGCTCCGGGTAATACGGCTGTTACTCTTATTCCCTTATCTTTCAATTCTTCGCGCAAAACTTTTGTCATACCTAATAATGCAAATTTTGAAATACAATACGAACCTCCATTTATGTAAGGAGTAATACTTGCAGTAGAGCATATTGTAAACACCGAACCTTTTTCATTTTTAATCATAGTAGGTATTATGGCTCTTGATACATAATAAGCACTTTGAAGATTAATGGCTAATTGATACTCTAATACTCCTTCAGCTTCTTCCAATATAGAACCTGGCATAAATATACCTGCATTGTTTACCAAAACCTGAATTGGTCTGTTTAGTTTCAGTATTTCATTACAAAAACCTTTAACCTGTTCAGGAACTGATAAATCTGTTTGAAAAGCATATAATTTCTGATTGGGAAATAAAGCTTGGAATTCTTTCGAGAAATTTTCCAGGTTTTCAGGATTGCTGGAACAGTTAACCACATCCCAACCTTTTGAGGCAAACTTGAATGCTATGGCACGTCCTATACCTTTTGTTCCTCCTGTAATAACAATAAGGTTTTTCATTGATTATTATTTAGGTTATTATTAAATCTATTTTGTAATTTTCTTCAAATTAAATGTAATTTCGCCTTGCATTTTTACCTCAATGGGCTATTTTTTTCAAAAAAAAGTCATTGTTAAATACTAAGGACAAGAATAGTTGAATGAAAAGCTTAGGCAAATACTTGTTATTACTGGCCAGTTTGTTCAGAAACCGTGAAAGATTTCAGGTCTATATCAAACTTATTATTGATGAAGCTGTCCTGATTGGTATAGATTCAATATTTATCGTTGTAATTGTTTCTTCATTTATTGGAGCTGTTACAGCTGTTCAGACTGCTTCAAATCTGGTTAGTCCATTAGTACCGGTTTATATAATAGGTACAATTGTTCGGGATATGACGGTTTTAGAATTAGCCCCAACCATAATATCGGTTGTACTTGCTGGCAAGGTGGGTTCTAATATAGCCGGTGGTCTTGGTACGATGAGGATAACTGAGCAGATAGATGCCCTTGAAGTTATGGGTATTAACTCGGCGAGTTATTTGATTTTACCTAAAATTGTTGCCTCTATCATTACCTTTCCATTATTGGTTATAATTGCTGGATTTTTGTCTATATATGGCGGATATGTTGCAGGTGTTTTGACCGGAGTATTAACTGAAAAAGAATATATTTACGGTATTAGATATGAATTTTCACCGTACAACATATCTTTTGCAATGATCAAGGCGTTGGTTTTTGCTTTTCTTATTTCATCTATATCTTCCTATCAGGGTTATTTTACCAAAGGTGGTGCTCTGGAGGTAGGACAATCAAGTACACAGGCAGTTACTAATAGTTGTATTGCAGTATTGTGTGCAGATTATTTACTTGCTCAATTACTGCTGTAGTTACCTATGATCGAGATTAACAATTTAAGCAAAAGATTTGGAGATAAAGTAGTATTGGATAATGTTTCAGGCTGCTTTGAAAAAGGGAAAACCAATCTGATCATTGGTGCAAGTGGTACAGGTAAAAGTGTATTGCTGAAATGTATGGTTGGGTTAATTCCTCCGGACTTTGGCAATGTAAGTTTTGATGGAAGGGATTTTACGAATGGCAATGTTGATATAAGACAGGAAATCCGAAGAGAGATCGGAATGTTGTTTCAGGGAAGTGCTTTGTTTGATTCTAAGAATGTAGAAGAAAACGTCAAATTTCCTTTGGATATGCTAACAGAAATGTCTAAAGAAGAGAAGCAGGAAAGAGTAAACTTTTGCCTGAAACGTGTAGGTTTGGAAAAAGCCAGCAAGCTTATGCCATCTGAAATAAGTGGTGGTATGCAAAAGCGAGTTGGTATAGCCAGAGCTATAGCGCTAAATTCCAAGTATTTGTTTTGTGATGAACCAAACTCAGGTTTAGATCCTCAAACTGCTATATTGATTGACAACTTAATAAAGGAAATTACAGAGGAGTACAATATAACTACCATTGTAGTTACACATGATATGAATTCGGTTTTGGAAATTGGAGATCATATCTTATTTATGTATAAAGGTGAAAAGCTTTGGGAAGGTACTAATAAAGAAATATTGGAAACCGAAGTAAAAGCCCTTCAGGATTTTATTTTTGCCAATAAATTAATTAGAGACTTTCATAAAAGAAATCCTTCCTAATAACTATTAAGCATATTATTAAGGTTGTTTAACTGCTCTATAAACTTTTCTCTGACTTCTTTGGCAAATGGATTTTCCAGTTCAATAGTCAAAAACAAATCCATTGAATCTTTGCCCAAATTCCTTTTTATATCTAATAAATATTGATATGCCGGTGTTTTTTGCTCTACATCAGGAATATCCATTTCATTGATCGATCGGCCAATAAAGTGTGTCAATGCCTGTACATAAGCCATTTGTCTGTCGTGTAATTCGGGTGTACGTTCCAGTACATTTAGCTTTAATTGGTTAGAAAAGAAAAGCGACAGATTATGATTTTTAGTATTCCTTACCGGACAAAGCACCATATTGAGACCGGCGATACCATTTTTACCGCTTTGAGGGCCAAATAATGGGTGTGTGCCAACAATGTCTGTGGTATCAGGTAAATATTTTTCGAGTAATTGTAGCGGTTTTACTTTTACCGAAGAAACATCCATCACCAGTGCTTCGGGATTTATGATGTCTTTTATTTCTAGTAAAAGCGGTTCCAGAAATTGAACTGGTACTCCCAATATTACAATATCCTTTTTTACAACTTCTTCCAAACTTGACCATACCACCCCCAGGTTTTTGGCTTCATTCGAAAAGTCTGCAAGATCATATACATTAATTTCAAAAAATGGTGTTAGAAACTTTACTATAAATTGACCAAAATTTCCAAATCCAACCAGACCAACAGAATGCTTCATAGCTTAATTATTTCAGGCAACAAATGTAGGAGAAATTGAGCTTTGTGAAAACCAGTCATCAAAAATATTCGACTTAATTGTTAAAAAAATAGAATGCGATATAATATGATTAAAGATTAAAAAAATAAAAAGAGACTACCTAGATTTATAGACAGTCTCCCAATAATTTTCAGAGTATAACTTAATGATTAGATCATTTTTACTTTTGTTTTGTCGTACTCTGAACTTTTACTTTTTTCAGGTATTTCTTCATCTTTACTATTTTGTTTAGATTCAGATTGCTGAAATTCACTATTATCAGACTTTGGTTCAATTACTTCATTTTCAAGTTTTACCTCGTCTTCTGTGCCAGTAGATGGTGCTGAAAATTCTACAGGTTCTTTACTATTAGCATTTTGTGGAACTTCCTCAGGCGCAACAAAACAAGTTATAGTATTGGCATCTGTCAGGAAGCATACCATATCCTCTTCTTCTATTTCCTGTGGAGTCTCCAGATTCTCGTTCTGTGCAATTGATTTAAAAAATCCAGCCAGAATCATCATTGTTATTAAGATATACTTTCCCATACTTCTGTATCCATCCTCACTTTTATATCTATTTACTCAACTTTACTTTATTCAAAAAAGTTATTGCCTTATTCTAATACTTGCAGTATTGCTGTATAAAATTTAACTTTTTAGGTATAAAATTCTCTGATATTTTTCAAGATACCTTTCAAAAGTCTTTCTCTGGATTCTATACTTGCCCAGGCTATATGTGGCGATAATATAAGTTTATCAGGGTTACTAATTTTCAGTAAAGGGTTTTCTGATAAAATGGGCTCTTGTTCAAATACATCCAAGGCTGCACCTGCAATATATTCCTGATTTAGAGCAAGTGCCAAATCACTTTCGTTTATAATGCCTCCCCTACCTGTATTTACAAGTATTGATTTGGGTTTCATTTTTTTGAATTCAGTGATTCCGAATAAATTTTTTGTAGCATTATTTAATGGAGCATGAATGCTTATTATGTCAGAATTTGCCAATAATTCGTTCAGATTTACTCGCTCAAATTCTGTTTGGTTGTTTATTCCGGATGTTGAGTAGTATAATACCCTGGCACCAAACAGTTGAGCTATGGTTGCCACCCTTTTTCCGATGGTTCCAAGGCCAACTATACCAACTATTTTTCCATTGATTTCAGAAAATTCTCTGTCAAATGAAGAAAATATTTTACTCCGGGAATAACCATTTTTATCTTTTACATATTGATCAAAATATCGGATATGGTTCAATAAGGCAAAAATTAACGAATATGTGTGTTGAGCAACGCTTTCTGTGGAATATGCACTTACATTTTTTACAGCAATATTATGTGCTTGAGCTGCTTCCAGATCAATATTATTCATGCCTGTGGCTGCAATACAAATCAGTTTTAAATCTGGACATTGGTTAAATACATCCATGCCTAATTTTACTTTATTAGTAATAACTACATCGGCTGACTGTATTCGTTCTATTATACGATCTTCTGGTGTAGTACCATATTGTTTATAATTTCCAAGTGTTTCAAACACTGATGCCAGATCCATATTTCCCATGGTGTCTGCATCCAAAAAAACTATATTCATGTATTGTTAAGTTCTAAATTTCCTTTGCTATTATATCGTATTTTCTCCAAATCCAGCAATAATCTGATATCATTCAAAACTGCTTTTTCATTTTCAGGATCAACCGATTTAATCAATTCCTGAATAGTTAAATCATTATTTGATAATGTGCTAAGTATTTTATTTTGAAAGGTAAGTGATTCAGTCGACTTGATTTTTGCCAGGCATACATCACATTTTCCACAGGTATTTACATTAGTTTCGCCAAAATATTCCAGAATCTGCAGCGAACGACAAACCTGATTGTTTAAAGCATATTGTGTCATCGCTTTGGATTTGGTTTCTTCCACTTGTTTTCTGAAAGCCATTTTCTTTTGATCAATGGGTAGGTTTCTTGCATCCATGCGTGGAGTTAAAAAAACAATTTGTGGTTGATTTTTCTGCTCTATATATTCTATGATTTTGTAACTTCTAAGTGCATTTAGTGCTAATCTGACCTCCTTTTCGCTGATATTCAAACTTTTGGCCAATACTGTTTCATTGATCGTTAAAAATGTTGTAAATAAACTTCCTCCATAAATTCTCAATAGAGTTTTAATAAATTTGTCCATTCCAATATTTTTTACCTGATATTGGTACAGTTCCTGATTGTTAATTACAATCATAGCTCTGGAAGGTGAAAAATAGGCCTCATTAAATTCAATAATACCTTCACTTTCCAACCGTTTGAGTGCATTATAGGCTTTTCGTTTAGGTAGTTTGAAATTTGAAATAAATATTTCAAAATCAAAATCATAGCTTGCCATTTGACCACCGCCAACAGCAACCTTGAGGAAATTGGCCAAACACTGGTAGGTATGTTTTATAAATTCAATTTCAGGAAATGAATCTTCTACTTTATCGCTAAGTTGTTTTATATCTGTATGGTTGTATAGCAATACAGCAAAGGCTTTTCGACCATCTCTCCCACCTCGGCCTGCTTCCTGATAGTAAGCTTCTATATTTTCAGGCAAATCTAAATGAATTACCACCCGAACATCCGGTTTGTCAATACCCATACCAAATGCATTGGTAGAAACCATTATTCGAGTTTTGTTTTTTATCCATCGATCCTGCCTGGCTGTACGTTCATCAAATGATAAGCCTGCGTGGTAACATTCAGATTGCAAACCTCGCTGGTTTAGATATTGTGATAAACTTTCTGTTTTTCGCCTGTTTCTGACGTAAATTATGGCAGTTCCGGGTACTTTTTGTAATACTTCCTGAATCTTCTTTTCTTTATTTTCATGGTAAAACACAGAATATGAAAGATTGTCTCTAGCACAGGATTGTGTAAAAATTTGAGGGTCTTTGAGAAGTAGTTTTTGTATAATATCAGCTTTTACATCCTTTGTAGCCGATGCAGTAAGTGCCAGTATTGGCGGAATAACTGGCAATTGCGCTCGAAACTCGCCTATGTCAAGATAAGGAGGTCTGAAATCATAGCCCCATTGTGAAACACAATGTGCTTCATCAACAGCTATGAGGCATATTTTCATTTTTTGTACCCTTGCTAAAAAAAGCGGAGTTTTTAATCGCTCAGGCGAAACATACAAAAATTTTATTTGCCCATATATTACATTATCAAGGATAATATCGATTTCACGAGATGATAATCCAGAATGTATGGCACTAGCTAAAATATGATTTTTCTTGAGTTTCTCCACCTGGTCTTTCATCAAGGCTATTAGTGGAGTAATTACCAGACAGGTTCCTTCCAGAATCAGAGCAGGTACCTGAAAACATAATGATTTTCCTCCGCCCGTTGGCAAAAATGCCAATGTATCTTGTTTATTGAGTACTGAAGTAATGATTTCTTCCTGAAATGGTCGGAATTTATCAAAACCCCATACTTGCTTTAAAATATGATTTGGGTTTGTCAATCTTGTTAATTCTGAAAAATTAAATATCAGAATCAATTTTGATAAAAAAAATTCGCCCTAAAAATTTAATGATCTTTATAATCTTTGAAACTACGGTTATGAATTAGCGGTGTGCTTATTTTTGAGTTAATATATATTCCAATTATAAACCTTTTTATAAATTTTTGATTTTTGAAGTAACTATATAAGTATGAATACTCCAAGACGTAAATTTTTAAAACAAAGTATTAATGCTGCTGGGGGACTTATGCTGAGCGGTATATTTCCTTCATTTCTGTTAAAATCAGAGACAGATTCTTTACCTTTTAATATTTCATTGGCACAATGGTCATTGCATAGGGCTATACAGTCACGAAGCATCACCAATCTTGATTTTCCGGGAATAGCACGTAATAAGTTTGGCATTGATGCCATAGAGTTTGTTAGTCAATTTTTTAAGGACAAAGCTAAAGACCATGCATATTTGAGGATATTAAAAAATCGTTGCCAGGATCATAATGTTAAAAGTTTACTAATCATGGTTGATCAGGAAGGAGACCTTGCGTCTTCTGAAAGCCCACTACGAAATAAAGCTGTAGAAAACCATACGAAATGGATAGAAGCCGCTGAATATCTGGGTTGTCATTCAATACGGGTAAACTTGCATGGAGCTACCAATAATGCTCAAACCTGGAAAGATGCTTCTATAGATGGTTTGAACAAACTGACTGAAAGAAGTACAAAACATAAAATACATGTATTGGTAGAAAATCATGGACAATTTTCTTCCAATGGGAAATTGCTAGCTGAAGTTATTCAACAGGTAAATAATCCATATTGTGGTACTTTGCCTGATTTTGGTAATTTTTGTTTAAAAAGAGAAAAAGGAGATCTATGGGATTCGCCCTGTATTGAAACGTATGATCGGTATAAAGGCGTAAAAGAACTGCTTCCATTTGCGAAAGGTATAAGTGCCAAAAGTTTTCATTTTGATGATGAGGGTTTTGAAAATTCCATTGATTATAAACAGATGCTCAAGTTAATAATGAACTCCGGCTATAAAGGGTATATAGGTATAGAATATGAAGGAGATAAACTTTCTGAAGAAGAAGGTATATTGAAAACTAAAGACCTATTAGAAAGGCTTAGGAAGGAATTGTAGGTTTAACATACCAAGCTGAAAGTTTATTAATTAAATATTCATAGAGCTGTATTTTTAGGATTTTTTTTATTGTTGAATAAACAATTTATAAATGTTTCAGTTTGAAATATTCTGATAACTATCATACTACTCAAACATGAAACAACTAGCATTAGTAATTGGAGGTGGAGGCTTTTTGGGTATCAACCTATGTTCATTGTTGTTGGAATCAGGTTTTAATGTGCGTGTGTTAGATAATCTTTCAGAGAGCATACATCCTATCGGCACAGAACGTCCACTTAACTTACCATTAGACGCTGAGTTTATAAAAGGCGATTTACGCAATCGTGAAATAATTGAGCGAGCATTAGAGCATGTTGATTATGTAATTCATTTAGGATCTATTGAAGGTGTTAGTACCAGTATGTTTAAAATACATGAATATACTGATAATAATTGTGCCGGAACATCGGTATTGCTTGAAGCCATTAATGGGAAAAAAATAAAGCATCTTATAGTTGCCTCCAGTATGGCTGTGTATGGAGAAGGTTTATACCTGGATGGTTCCGGAAATAAAATTCAGGATGCAAATCGGAAACCAGCAGAACTGGAAGCCAGAAAATGGAATATACAAGGTAAAGACTTAGAAGATCTTCTGCCGGTACCTACCCCCGAAAATAAATGTGTATTTCCACAATCGGTATATGGTTTAACTAAATATTATCAGGAGACACTTTGCCTGCTTAGCGGAAATACTTACAACTATCCGGTAACAGTACTTCGCTTTTTTAATATTTACGGGCCTGGTCAAAGTTTATCCAACCCTTCTGGTGATGTACTTGCTAAATTCGGAGCAAGACTTCTAAATAATGTTTCTCCTTTGCTATTTGAAGATGGTTTTCAGTTGCGCGATTTTTTGCACGTTAAAGATGCTGCAAGAGCCTGTTTGCTGACCTTGAAAGCCAATCTAAAGGGCGGCACAGTGCTCAATATTGGTAGTGGTAAACCACATTCAATACGTGAAGTAGCACTAAAAATGGCCTTGATTATGGAAAAAAACCGAATTCAACCACAGATTTCTAAACAATATCGAATTGGCGATGTAAGAAATTGCTTTTCAGATATTTCCAAAGCCAGTAACCTTATTGATTTTATGCCTACTGTTCAACTAGATGAAGGTATGCTAGAAATGACTGAATGGCTTAAGAGTCAGGTGGGGGCATTTGTTTATGAAGATCGCCATACAGATTTTTTTCAATCCAAACCTTGATTATTTCTCTATAAGAGGAATCCCAATAAAAATACAGTAAGTTCTATCGACCATCCAAAATTCTACTATTATGCAAGTTGCACTTTTTTGTCAATCTATATTGTCTGACTATAATTATACGGTCGCACATTTTTTGAGAGGATTGACCTTTGAGCTTCAAAGGACTCATCAAATTACAGTCTTTGAAAAAGAACAAAACGATTCCATATTAGCCGCGGTAAAAGATTTTGGCAAAACAGCTATCACTGAATTTCACCGCTATTACCCTACTCTGAATGCTGAGTTATACATTCCTACAGTAAAAAGTATTTCTGACAAAATTCAGGGCAAAGATTTGGTAATTGTGCATTCTGCAACAGATTTTATTACTATTAGTATTTTGGCTGAGCTAAAAAGAAAATATGAATTTAACTTAGTGCTAATGGATGATTCGTTTCAAATTGTTGATCATCCGGAATTAGCTCAAGAGTGTAATCTTGCTTTATATGACTTGATTTTGGTAAATAGCCAATATTTGCTTGAACGTTATAATAACATTAGTAATTTAAAGCAAGTGAGTAAATTAACTCAAGCAGTTGATTTAAATGTATTTCATCCAAGAAGTTCAAAAGAAATACAAAAAGTTGTAGCACTGAATCTGGATTGGATAGGTGATGAACAAATGGATGATATTGAAGAGTTTTTTATTAAACCTGTAAAAGACTTAAGAATTGGGGCTACAGTTTATGGCACTAAATATCCTCGTCATATAAAGAAACATTTTGCTGACTCAGGAATCGAGTTCAAAGGATGGGTTCCTTCCTTCAAACTACCAGAATTACTCTCAAAATATATCACCTTAGTACATATTCCGGATCATTCATCCAGTGAAATTCGAGCTGGTGTAACATCCATGAAATTGCTTGAAGGTATAGCCTGCGGAACACCTGTTATTTCAAAATCATGGAATAATAAAGAACAAATTCTCACCCCTGCTCGTGATTATTTACAAGCATCTGATAGTTATGAAATGAAACATTATATATTGGAAATGATGAATTCGACACTAAAAGAAGTAATTGCTGACCATGGAGTTAGAACAATCACCAGTAAACATACTTGTAAGCTAAGAGCTCTGGAATTAAATACAATACTTTATCAATTAACTCAATCAACCGGAAGAGTTTTGGCTAATAAGTAAAATTTGTAAGACTTATATTACTATAATACTAAACCGGATATAAATAATATAGCCGGTTTTTTTATGTGAACTAACTATGCAGATTTGATTTTACTCAATTTGGCAGAATGGATTTCTATTGCTATATCCTGGTTTGGAAATCCTATTGACAATTGGGTAAAAAAAACAGGTTTGTCTAAAAGACAAACCTGTATAACCCAAATTAAACTATTCCACTAAATTTCTTTAGTGTAAGTTAAAATATAACCCCTTAACTTTAACTTAAACCAAAGGTATGTTTTTTTTCCTATAATAACAAAATGTGTTTTTTATAAATTTCTGTAAATCAGATGCATGAATTTTATTTTTTATACAAAAATCACAAGATTTGAAATTGTTTTTTTTGTATAAATTCAAGTAAATCAGCTATAAAAATATTTTGCAGAAATTTGCCATTTGTAGAAAAATCACGAAGTGTTTTTATGGTTTTTTTTGTTTTTGCATTATAAATGTAGGCCAAATATGGTTTTTGATAGTTTTACGCAACTTGCCTTTATCAACCATGTTTTCTTTAATATCTAATATCTTCTTTCTAAAACTCCAACAAGTTTTGGTAGTAAGTTGAAGTTTGTTTGCTAATTCTTCTAAGGTGATTTCTGGATTTTGTGTAGTAAGAAACAGTATGTAAAAGGCTTTATGTATTGGAAATTTCAGATAGTGAAAGATCGTATTTACAGTCAATGATTCATCATACCCACATTTACTGCATCTTCTGGAATGTAAAGATTTGCCTGGTGACCAGGTTAAATTTTGGCAACGTTGACAATTATAACCATTTCCCCATTTCAGTTCTGCTAAGTAATTAAAACATGACTCATCATCGGGGTAAATTTTACTAAACTCTTCCAGATTTAGTTCACTTTGCATAACCCTGTGTTGAGCTATTTGCTGAACATCCTTTTTTAATCTGGTGTTATCCTCTTGCAAAAGTTGATTAATAGAGGCTATTTCATTTGCCTGAACTTTTAATTTTTCATTAGCATCCTTTAATTCAGTAGTCCTTTCTTGTACGAGAAATTCTAATTTTTCATTTTCAAGTTGCTGAGCTATTTTATCTTCTCTAAATATCCTTACTCGTTCGGCTAGTGCAGCAGATAGCATAAACATTTCAATAACAACACCTATGTTTAAAGCATATACGGTAAAAATATTTGGGGATAGATGTCCAGCATACATAAGTGCATTGATTAGAAAAGTGATAAATAATGCACTAAATCCAATTATAAAAAATCTTGCCGGTTTAAAGCCTTTTTGGTAAACCGTTAGTGCCGAAATATAAGCCAGAGCAAAAGGTATCAGGTCTATTAAAAATTTATATTGTAAAGTAGGTATATAAGTTACCGCCATGAGCAGGTATGCCGTTCTAACTAAAATAAACAATATGGTTGCCTTATAAAGTATAGGCACTTTTAGTTTTACAGGAAGAAAGGCATGAGTATATAATAGTAAAGAAATGACCACCGCGTATAAAAACAGTGGGATTGCATATGCATTGATACCAGGAAAATTTGGCCATATATATTGAAAACCTGTTCCGTCCTGTGCCATAGCGTATAAACTTATACTTGTAACATATAAGACATAGTAGAGGTATGCTTTTTCACGCACAGTAACATAAAGAAACAAATTATAGATAGCGATAAGAAGCAACATCCCATAAAAAATGCCTAATAAAAAATACTCATTTAAGGCATAATTGGTGAACCTTTCAAAGGTTCTTAATACCAGACTTATTTGAAATTTGTGATTGGCTTTGATTTTAATATAGATAGTCTGCTCGTAAGTTCCGGGATCCGGAATAATAAATTCAAAGTTTTTATGATTGAAGGTTCTTTTTGAAAAAATTTCATTTTGACCTGACTTTATATACTTTACGCTTTTATCGGCCAATTGTGTATAACATTCAAATTTATCTATTTGAAAATCAAATGATTCTAAAATTAATCCTTGGTCAAAATTTTGATTCTTATTGATTTTAAACTTTAGCCAATATGTAAAGTCTGGATTAGTAATTTCAAATTGTTTTGTTGCTATTTTATGGAATTTACCGGATGGTATTTTGAGTATATCCTCAAAACTAAGTTTGCTGGTCTTGTCGTTAAGTACAGACAAATATGTAGAATCTAAGCTGATTTGGTTTACATCAGAATTTAGGTCAACACCATTTGTATTAGCATTTGTGGATTTGGCAATACCTGTAACCAAAAATAGTATTGGAATAATGCAGAATCGTATTTTAAATAATAACATCTGTTGTCAAATAACTCTGTAAAATTGTATTTTTTTTAACCTATTAAAGAATCACAATTTACTCATAATAACTCGTTTTTAACCTGTTGAATTTTCCTTAAGAGTAAAATCTACCAAAAGATTTCTTGTTTAATAAGGCAGAATGGTAGTATTTTGAGAATTATTAACTCGTTTACGATGCATATATTTTACTGTATCCAGATTCAAAATAATGAGGCAGAGCTGGATCAAGATGAAAGCAGACACCTGAATAAAGTACTTCGTGTACAGGTAGGTGAACAGGTATTAGTTACTGATGGTAAGGGATTTATATATATTGCGAAAGTAGTTAATTCTGATCCTAAAAAAGCGATACTTCAAATAATTAGCAAATCTGATATTTACACAAAAAGATCATACTACATCCACATAGCAGTTGCTCCAACCAAAAACATTGATCGTATAGAATGGTTTGTGGAAAAAGCAGTTGAGTTCGGGATTGATGAAATTTCATTTATCAAAACAGACAGGTCTGAAAGAAAAAATATTAATCTTGATAGGTTGAACCGCATAGCCATAAGTGCCATGAAGCAGTCTTTAAAAGGTGAATTGGTAAAAATTAATGATCTAATTGCGTTTTCAAAGTTTGTAAAAAATGTCCCTGAACATTTCAATAAATTTGTAGGCCATTTGGATGAAACAAAGAAATTATCACTCATGAGTGCAACCAAAAAGGATGTTTCGAATTTAGTTTTGATAGGACCTGAAGGAGACTTTAGTGATTCCGAATTGGAATTGTCCTTTCAGAATGGTTTTAAGTCAATTACTTTAGGTGACTATAGGCTTAGAACTGAAACGGCTGCATTGGCAGCCTGTCATATATTGAATCTTGTAAATCAAATTTAAAGTACACAGGGATATAAAGAAGCTGACAGTATGAAACCTTTTATTATCACCAATCTTATTTTTTTGATCTCTTTTTCTTTTTGTATAGCTCAACAACCATCAATTAAAATTGGGAAATTAAAATATAATGGTGGTGGCGACTGGTATGCTAATAAAACTTCTTTGTCCAATCTGATAGCTTTTTGTAATAAGAATATAGGAACCAATCTATATCCCGAAGAAGAAGTGGTAGAAGTTGGAAGTCCTGAAATTTTCGACTTGCCTTTTATACATATGACTGGGCATGGCAATGTGGTATTTTCGCAAGCGGAAGCAGAAAACTTGAGAAAATACCTGATTTCCGGAGGTTTCTTGCATATTGATGATAATTATGGAATGGATAAATTTATCAGGATTGAGTTAAAAAAAGTGTTTCCTGAGCTGGAGTTAATAGAGTTACCATTCTCTCATCCTGTTTATCATCAGAAATATGATTTTGCAAAAGGTTTACCAAAAATACATGAACATGACAATAAACCACCTCAGGGTTTCGGTATAGTATACGAAGGACGTCTTGTCTGTTTTTATAGTTATGAAAGTGACTTAGGAAACGGTTGGGAGGATCAAAGTATTCATAATGATCCTGAGGAAATTAGACAAAAAGCGTTGAAAATGGGTGCAAACCTAATCATATTTGCTTTTACTTCACAGCAATAACTTACTTGTTTTACTGACGTTTTGCTAAAATTTTGATGATTAATTCCGAAAATTGCGTTAATTTGCAGGGGAATTATAAATGGGTTTAATTTGTCCTAGGGCATATTAACATTTTATATAATTCAATAGTAGTATTATTATTTATTTAAATTATTCACGTTGGAAATTTTAATTTTCTTTGTAGCACACTGGTACTTGTCTTTATTTAGCCAGACCTTCTTCTTACACCGATATGGTGCTCACAAAATGTTCACAATGAACACTTTTTGGGAGAAATTCTTTTACACATTTCTTTATGTCACCCAAGGATCTTCTTTCCTCTCTCCGCGTGCATATGCTGTTTTGCATCGTTTGCACCATGCATATAGCGATACAGAAAAGGATCCACATTCCCCGCATCACACCAAAAATCTTTTGACTATGATGTGGAAAACAAAGAGTATTTACAAAGATATTCTTAATAGGAAATCGAACGTAGAAGAAAAATACAGCAAAGATGTACCAGAATGGAGTCTGATTGACAATATAGGTGATACTTGGGGATCTCGATTATTCTGGGGTACTTCTTATGTTATGTTCTATATTGCATTTGCAGAATACTGGTGGATGTATTTATTACTACCTGTTCATTTTTTAATGGGACCTGTTCACGGTGCTATTGTAAACTGGAGTGGTCATAAGTACGGATATTCCAATTTTGATAATCAAGATAAATCAAAAAATTCATTGGTAATTGACTTCTTAATGGGTGGTGAATTGTTTCAAAATAACCATCATAAGTATGCAAGTAGAGCTAATTTTGCTATGAAATGGTTTGAATTAGATCCTACCTACCCGGTTATAAAATTGCTTAGTACTTTTAAAATTGTGAAGATGGTTAAATCCTCTTCTTAAAAGGAACTTTCAAAATTTATCAAAAGGGAACTCAATTTGGGTTCCCTTTTTTATTAGATGATATTGAAATTAACTTTTTCCCCTACTTTTACTATCTGTTTTTCAAAAGTTAACAGCTTTTCATTTGAGGGTGTTAGAAGTTCTACCTGATAGTAGTTGCCAGCAAAAAGACAAGAAATTACCTCACCATAATGATTTCCTTTGGGGTCTATTTGAATACTTTCCGGCCTTATGTATAAATTCTGATATACAGATACTGGTCCTAATATTCCGGCAGCGTATTTATTTTTAGGTGTTTTGTAACAATCTACTGGAGAGCCATGTTGAACAATTTTTCCTTTTTTTAAAATTGCTATCCTGTCTGAATATTTTAATGCATCCTGGTAATCATGTGTTACAAAAATGACTGATATTTTTTCCTTTCTTATTACCTTAAATAAAAGATGGGTAATTTCATTTCGATTATGATGATCCAGGTTGCTAAATGGCTCGTCCATCAATAATAGTTTAGGTTTATTGGTCATAGCCCTGGCTATTGCTAATCGTTGTTTTTCACCACCTGAAAGTTGTTCTACCTTTTTACCTTCAATTTGTGTAAGGTTGAAGTCTATGAGTAACTTCTTGATTTTTTTATATTTTTCGGCTTCTTTAATTGGTGGTAATAGAGCATGGATGTTTTCCCAAACTGTGCAATTGTGTGCCAGTTTATAATCCTGATGTATAAGTTTGATAGAGTTATGTCCGGCTACTAATTTGTCTTTAGGGCCTAATACAGGTTCATTGTCAAATAAAATTGCACCACCTGAGGGGTCTAATAATGCTGCTATTAAGCGGAGTATTGTTGTTTTTCCTGATCCATTTTCGCCCAATAAAGATAATATCTCGCCCTGTTTGAGTTTAAATGACAGGTTTTGAAGTATATTCTTATCAAGTATAGAATAGCTTATGGAATCAAGATATAGTAGGGAATTGGACAAAATTGTATAATTAAATAGCACCAGTAGCAAACTTACAAATTGTATCTCCCAATTTCCAACGTATGGATTTTTTAACTTTTCAATTAACATGTAAGTGTTTTATAATCTATGTGTTAAGTATTTTTTTGAAACACGGAGTAATTCCAGTTGTTAATTTTATAGAAGCCAAATGGTGAATGGATATGAGAAAGATAGGTTTAGTAATAGTTTCGATTTTAGCTGCAGGTATGTTAGGAACTGCTTATGCACAATCGGATTCTAGTTTGAATTCTAATAAATTTTCAGAAGGATATTATTTTGAAAGTCCTAATGAAACTGATGTAGAAGAAAATGATTTAAAGCGTCGAGATACAATGGGAACATTTAAACATCAAACCCAGCCAATTCGAAATGAGTCCGTAAATGATAATTATAAAGAATATGAATTTGATTCAGAAGATGAACCTGTAAATCAGAATTCTAATACTGAATCCGACCATGGTGGTTATCAAAAAAACGGACAGGAACACCACAATAAGATGAAAAATTAGAATTAGAATAGTGAAAAGTAAAAATGTTGTGCAAATGAAGATTTGAAGTCTTAATTAATTAAATAGAAAGCAAAACCCCGGGATTCATGATATCTTGAAACCCGGGGTTTATAATGGTCAGAATTAAAATCCTCTTTTTTTCATTAAGGCAGAAACCGAAGGATTCCTACCTCTGAATTTTTTGTATGCTATTTCAGGATCAATCGTGTTTCCAATAGAGAATACATGGTTAGTTAGCTTATCGGCTATTTTTTTATCATAAGGGCCAGTTCCTTCTACAAAAGCAGTATATGCATCGGCTGTAAGCACATCAGACCATAGGTAGCTATAATAACCGGCAGAATAACCATCTCCACTAAATATATGAGCAAATTGTGGAGTACGATGGCGCATTACCAATTCTTTGGGCATGTTTAATTCATTGAGTGTTTTCATTTCAAAAGCTTCCGGATTGATAGCTGTATCTTCTGAAAGGTGTAGTTTCATATCAACAAGACCACTTGCCAGGTATTCAGTAGTTGCAAATCCCTGATTAAATGTTGAAGCTTTTTTAATTTTTTGAACCAGATTTTCAGGCAGTGACTTGCCAGTTTTATAGTGTATTGCATACTTTTCTAATACTTCCGGAGTAGACAACCAATGCTCGAGTAATTGCGATGGGAATTCTACATAATCACGAACTACATTGGTTCCGGATAAAGATGGGTATGTAACATTGGATGATAAACCGTGCAAAGCATGGCCAAACTCATGAAAGAGGGTTGTTGCATCGTCCCAGGAAATTAAAATAGGTTCGCCCGGTTTGCCTTTGATAAAGTTAGAGTTATTAGATACTATAGTAGTTACGTTTTCATCCAACTTATTTTGTTCCCGATAGGCACTCATCCAGGCACCTGAACGTTTACCTTCACGAGCAAAAGCATCAAAATACCAGTAACCGATATGCTTTCCTGTTAGGCTATTGCTAACTTCCCATACCCTAACGTCGGGGTGATTAACCGGTATATTTTTTTCCTCTGTAAAATTCAAATTAAAAAGTTGGTCTGCTACCCAAAACATGCCTTCTCGTAGCTTTTCCAGTTGTAAATATTCTTTGATTTCATTTTGATCCAGGTCGTATCGTTCTTTACGTACTTTTTCTGCATAGTATTTATAGTCCCAGGGTTCAATAGTGATACCTTTGTCTTCCTTATCAGCCATGGCTTGCATGTCCTTTACCTCCTGCTCTACCCTGTTAATTGCCGGCTTCCATACCTGAAGCATCAGATCCATTGCTTTTTCAGGTGTTTTGGCCATACTGTTTTCCAATCTCCAATGAGCATGGGTTTGATAACCTAGTAGTTTAGCCCTCTCCAGGCGCAATTTTAATATTTTGGTTATGATGTTGTTGTTGTCATTTTTGTCACCATTGTCGCCTCGGTTTACAAACATTTTCCAGGCTTTTTCGCGCAGTTCTCTGTTTTGTGCATAGGTAAGAATTGGGTCTATGGAAGAACGGGTATTGGTTATAACGAACTTGCCTGACTTTCTTTCGGTAGCTTCTATAGCAGCCCCATCTATAAAGGATTGGGGCATGCCTATCAGTTCTTGTTCAGATTGTATTGTTATAATTTTATCGTTTTCATCAGCCATCAGATTTTGAGAGAAATCTGTATATAATTGGGCTAATTGTTGATTGATGGCTGCAATTTTAGTTTTGCTTTCTGCATTCAGTTTTGCACCTGCTCTTACAAAATTTGTATAATGTAACCAGGTTAATCTCTGTTGTTCAGGGTTTAGTGACTTGTATTCCTCACTTTGATAAACGGTTTCTATACGATTAAAGAGTGTTTCATTTTGCGTTATTAAATCATAAAAGCCTGCCAAAACAGGTTCTATTTCTTTTTCGACCTGCTGAAATGCAGAATCGCTCATGGTTGAACCCCAGATATAATATACAGACTGAACTCTATTAAACGTTTTGCCAGCTCTTTCCAGCGCTACAATGGTATTATTGAAATCTGGTTTGGTTGTATTTATGGCAATCGTATTTATTTCATCTAAATACTCTGCCATAGAAATCTCTAATGCAGGTTTGAAAAATTCGGCTTTTACCTGATCTAATGGAGGAAAACCACCATGAGGGCCTTTCCATTTTTTTAATAATACGTTATTTGCAATTTCCAATGAATCGTTTTTTTTGTTGGTTAATATATCTTCTGACTTAGAATCTGTCTGATTGTTTTGACAACCTGAACTGCCTAATGCTAATAAAATAGAAGTAAAAAGTATAGTTTTTTGAAGCATAGTAAGTTAAAAATACTGTACTGAAAATTTTATTTTTTAAATGTTATAACCCTGAATAGACTGAGAAATTTAAAATTGCCTATTCGATTAACAAAATCATCCAATTTGATAATATTTCGATACACCCAGCAACCATATTGTTTGGTAGATACAGATGGTTTGGTTTGTAACAAACCTTATACTGCTTAATTTGGATATACTATAAACTACAAGTAAAATTCAGTAATTCTGTTTGAATAGGTATAAAAATTTTTGTTATATTTTTTGAATATATTGGTTGAAAGCTGAAATTCTAACTAATACTTTATCGCCAGTAGAAAATTATTTTTCATTGTCTAATTTTTGAATGGATCAAATATGCGGAAAATTTCCGAAGGTTTGTGACTTATTTATATTGGTAGTTTGCCCGCAATTTGCAGTATTAATGAAGGTTTATAAAAGAAATAGGGATTTGTTCCTAGAGAGGTATATTCTGCTTATTTTCTAAAATATAGGAAAGAAATTGATTATTGATACTTATGTTATTTTAGCTAAAAGTTGATTCATATAGTATGGACAAAATATGAAAGGAAGCAACAAAAAAGGGAGGCAAACCCTCCCTTTTAAAAGGAATTATATCTGAAAACCAACATTGTCGGTTATATGTCCTGTTTGGTACAAGGTAAATACAATGACAGCCAATATTCCTATTATAATCAGTATAATAGTAAGTAGTTTTTTGTAGAACGAATTTTCCTTTTCCAGTTTATGCCTTTTCAAGATGTTTTTTACGGCTATTTCAGCACGGTGAAAAGCACTTTCATTCTTTATAATGTAATCAAAAGCACCGTGTGTAAGTGTATCAATAGCGATTTCAATTTTCTCCTGACCAGTAAACATTACCACTTCAGAGTTTGAATCTGATCGTTTGATTGCTCTTAGGATTTCAGTACCATTTTTGGCATTTTTATTTTCAGAGCTTAATGTATAGTCCAGAAAGATAATTTCTGGTTTTTCATCCAGGTGTTTTAAACATTCTTCACCGGTATGAAATATTTTTATGGAATAGTTATTATGCTTTGAAAGAGAATCTTTTAATAATTCACTCTGCATCTTGTCGTCATCCACAATAAAGATTTTTACTTCTTTTGCGTTCATTTGTAAGATGGTTAAGGTAGTTAAATTGTTTGTTTTTCTTTTTCCAGTTCTTTGAAAGCCTGGAAAACATAATTTTCAAAGGTAATAATAAGATCGGGAATTTTTTCCAGGTTTTTTTCTTCGCCGGCTGATATTTCTATTTCTTTCATGATCTCTCCTCCTTTTTTCATACCCATGTAGTTTATACGAGGTTTTAGGGAGTGAGCCATTGTTCTTACATCAGGCCAGTTTTGTTCCTTTGCCAGATTTTTTAGTTTGTCCCAATCCGCTGGTACTGATTCTAAAAATAGCTGAATATATTTTAGCATTTGTTCTCTATTGTTGGCGGTTAGCCCCCGCAGAAAAGTTAGATCTGTTATACCTGTTCTATCTTTTTTTAATTCAATCAGATTATTATCGGCAATTATTTCTTTCTCGGACTTAGATTTATTGATCTGTGAAGACATTTTGATCAATAATATTTCTGCATCAAAAGGTTTGGAAATAAAACCGGACATTCCGGATTCAAAGCAACGATCAATTTCAGGTTTTGTAGCACTTGCCGTCATGGCAATTATAGGAATTTCGGTATATCCCAATTCTTCATGTGCACGAATGTATTGGGTGGTTTCATAACCGTTCATTTCAGGCATTTGAACATCCATAAGTATGATGTCGTAATCTGAAAAGGCTTTTAATTTTTCAATGGCTATTCGGCCATTGTTAGCTACATCGATCGTAAGGTTTTTGATCAATGAATTGAGTGTATCAACAGCTACAACCTGATTAAATTCATTGTCTTCTACCAAAAGAATTTTTATACCATGTAATTCCTGGGCTCTGGTTTTAGTAGGAAGTTCTTTTTTCTGGACTTTTTCTTTTCCTTCTTTCAGCCATAGTATAAATGAAAAGGTTGATCCCACGCCAGGTTTACTGACTACTGATATTTTTCCTCCTTGCAATTCTACTATTTTTTTGGATATGCTTAGTCCAAGGCCTGTGCCTCCGAATTTTCTGGCTGTATCGCTAGCTGCCTGAGCAAAGTCTTCAAAAATGGTATTTAGTTTATCTTCAGGTATACCAATACCGCTGTCTTGAACAGAAAACTCGATTTGCAGTTCTTCACCATTGCGTTCTATCAATTTGCAAATAAGGTTGATAGTTCCACCAGTGCCGGTAAATTTGATGGCATTTCCAATTAGGTTTATTAGAACCTGGTTTAGTTTGCCCGGGTCGCCAACAATGGCATCCGGCAAATTTTCGTCAATAATTGGTGTGATTTTGATATGCTTTTCGTCAGCTTTAATTTTAAAGGTATTATACAGTCCATATATTATTTCAGAAAGGTCAAAAGGGATACTTTCAAACTGTATTTTGCCGGCGTTTATTTTTGAGTAATCTAATATTTCGTTGATTATAACCATCAGGTTGTCAGAGGACTGTCTGATGGCTTTGAGGTAACTGGCTTGTTTAGGTTCCAAGGGTGTATTTAAAATCAGATTGGTCATTCCCATTATGGCGTTCATAGGAGTTCTGATTTCGTGACTCATATTGGCCAAGAATTGTTCTTCTTTTTGCTTGGCATTTCTGGCTATTTCTACAGCCTTGTATAGTTCTTCTTCAGTTTCGATTAGTCTGCCTATATCCCGGTTGAGCAAAAATACGGCTCCTATCAGGAAGGATAAGGCCATGAGATTGCCTATTATTATAAACAGAATGGCATTGCCGGAATTTATTTTGGCGATTTCTGCTTTCAGGTCTTTACTCCTGGTTTCATCAGACTTTATTTGGGCAAGTATCTCCTGAGTATGGTTTATGGCTAATTTGCTTTTGCCCGATTGGATATAATTAATGGCTGCTCTTAGCCCTTTTTCTTGTTTAAGTTCAATTACTTTTTGGCCATATAACAATTGTGATTGCAAGCTGACTACCAAATTTTTGATTTTAGGGGCAGCCTGTTTTTCCTTTAGCATAAGAGTCTGATGGCCCAATGCATGAGATGCTTTGTAGTATGTGTCCAGGTAAAAACTGTCTTCTGTAATTATGTATCCATAAAGACCTGATTCTAATTCTTTTAAGTCGGAATTGATATTTTCCAACGTAGTAATAAAATCGCGGGTTTGGATTTCTTCATCCATTACATTTCTAAAACGATTGAGGCTATAGAAGGAAATAATTCCTACTAAAACCAGAACAGTAATAGCTGACAGAAAACCAATGCTGATATTTTTATTAAGGTTCCATTTCATACAGAAGGGTATTGCGGGATTTGTTGCAGTTATTCTGGAGTAAAATAACTTTCCTGCAAAAGTACAAAATGTATTTTATTTGAGTGTTACGGTATAAAAATTATAACTGAAGTATTGATTTCAGTTAACTATAATCACTTCCTGAATATTAATTAATAAAAAAAGCCTGATGAAGCATGGTATCATATTCATCAGGCTTTGGTATTTTGATGCCACTCACATTTTGTTTGCTATTGTATCTTTGGCTGCTTTGCCTGCATCTTTGGTTTTATCTATCATTTCTTCGCTGGATTCTTTCATGCTTTCTCCGGCATCTTTCATTCCATCTTTAGCATCGTTCATATTTTCGGTAGCTCCTTTTTGTTCGCAGGCAAAAGTAAATGCGGCTATTGTGGCAATAAATATAATTTTTTTCATAGTTTAAAAATGTTATTGTTTTTCTGGAAAACCTTTGAATATCAATATTGTTATACTCAATAGTTGAAAATGTTATAAAACGATTAAATTTATTTCTACGCTAAACATTTTTTATATAAAAAAGTTAGTGCCCTACTATAACTATTAAATTCACCAAACTAATGATTAAAAAAAGACAATTTCTAAAGCTTATTGCAGGTGCTGTATTTCTATTGTACTCTTGCGAAAATCCTCCATCTGATAAACAAAGTGATAAAGATACATCAACCACAACTTCTACAGCGTCTGAGGTTGCGGATGGTGAAAAATATAAAATAGATACTACAGCCAGTTCAATAAAATGGAAAGGTAAAAAAACAACAGGTGAGCACTTTGGTTCTGTCAAAATTAAAGAAGGGTATTTACTGATTAATAAAGACTCAGTTGTTGGTGGAGATGTCCAAATAGATATGAATACTATTGTGGTAGAAGATATCAAAGATGCTGAAACTAATGCTAAATTGGTGGGTCATTTAAAGGATAAAGATTTTTTTGATGTAACCAATAATCCTACAGCTACATTTACTCTGTCAAATATCAAAAATAAAGACGGTAAAGACATGGCTACAGGTCAATTGAAAATAAAAGGAATCAATAAGGAAATTTCCTTTCCTGTTAAAGTGACTGTAGAAGGAAAAAAAATTACAGCTAAAGGCACAGCTATTATAGATCGCACACTATGGGATATAAAATATGGTTCGGGTAAATTTTTTGACAACTTAGGCGACAAGACTATTAAAGATGAAATTGAAATTGAATTTGATTTGACAGCTAAGCCATAAATTTATTTATTACATATTTTCTAGATGCCTGTGGAACTTGTTTCATAGGCATTTTTTTTGGTTCGTATAGCGGCAATGTTTCAGGTTATGGTCAGAAAATGCCTAATTTGCATGTGACTTTACCTAAAAAATCTATTTGTCTTGCCTTTTGATCCATATAAAGTTGACCTGCCAATTCGCGAAGTAATTGGGGAGGTCAAGAAAATTCTAAATTCAAATACAACTCTACTGGTAAATGCTCCTCCCGGAGCAGGCAAAAGTACTTTGTTGCCACTTGCATTGCTAAATGAATCCTGGCTTGGTGATAAAATTATCCTAATGCTGGAACCTAGAAGATTGGCTGCAAAATCTATAGCTGCTCGCATGGCTTCATTACTAGGAGAAGAATTAGGTGAAACCGTCGGCTACAAAATACGCTTTGAAAGTTGCCAAAGCGCTCAAACCAAGTTAATGGTGCTAACCGAAGGTATACTTACCCGAATGATACAGGAAAATCGTGGGTTGCCCAATTTAGCGCTGGTTATATTTGACGAATTTCATGAACGAAATATTCACGCTGATGTGGCTATGGCTCTATGCCGTGAGGCACAGCAACAATACAGACCTGACCTGAAAATTTTGGTTATGTCCGCTACCCTTAATATGCCTCACTTAAAGCAAATGCTGCAATGTGAAGCCGTAGTGAGTGAAGGAAAAATGTATCCTGTTGAAATTAACTACACCGGTGAAAGTGATTTGACATTATTGCCAGAATTAACAGCCAGGGTTATACAACAGGCAATAAAAAATGATGAAGGTGATATTTTAGTTTTTCTTCCAGGACAGGGCGAAATCAAACAATGTGAAGCATTGCTAAGGAAGTCGTTAAAAGGGATTGCTATTCACAGTTTGTATGGTATGCTGCCTTATAATAAACAGTATGCTGCCATAATGCCAGATAAAAATGGCAAGCGTAAAGTAGTTCTAGCAACCTCTATTGCAGAAACCAGTTTGACTATTGAAGGAGTAAAAGTTGTAGTAGATACAGGATACGGCCGTACTCAGCGATTTGACCCAACAACCAGTCTTTCCAGATTAGAAACGATAATTATATCTAAAGACTCAGCCGATCAGCGTGCAGGTCGTGCCGGTAGGTTAAGCCCCGGCGTTTGTTACAGGATGTGGAGCCGGCAAAAGCAACAGGAACTGCAACCCTACCGTACACCAGAAATTGTAGAAAGTGACCTTGCTTCTCTGGTATTAGAAATGGCTAATTGGGGAATCAAAAATCCTGAAAGACTAACCTGGCTTACTCCACCTCCCAAAGCAGCCGTTGCACATGCTTTCGAAACACTGGAATTGCTGGAAGCAATAGAAAACGGACATATTACTGAAACCGGTAAACAAATTCATGGATTACCCTGCCATCCAAGGATTGCCCATATGCTACTGATGGCTGAAAAAAATGATAAACTTCCATTGGCTACAGACTTGGCTGCTTTGATGGATGAAAGAGATCCACTGGGTAGAGAAGCAGGTATAGATATAAACGTTCGGATAGAAGCCTTGCGAAACTACCGGTCTGATCAAAGCAAGAACAAGAAACTCTCAATAATAGAAAAGATAGCCAAATCATATAGAAGGTTGTTTGAAATAGAAGCCGAAAACTCAGAGGTTGATCCATACGATTCTGGTGTTCTGCTTGCCTATGCTTTTCCGGAACGAATTGCTTGTTCCCGACCTGGTAACAACGCTCAGTTTCAATTAGCCAATGGAACTTTGGCTTCATTTAGTCACAAAGATGAACTGGCTTTTGAGCAATGGCTTACCGTAGCGCAGGTTGATGCCAGACGTGGATCTGGTAAAATTTTTATGGCTGCTCCTCTTAACCCTAAAGATCTGGCTCCACTGGTAAAACAGAAAAAAATTATAACCTGGGATACTGAAACCGGTGATCTGAAAGCAAGTAATGACCTTAGAATAGGAAATATAGTATTGAAGTCTACCCCCCTGCCTGCTCCCGGTGAAGAACACCGGGTAAAAGCTATTTCCGAAGCTATTAAAAAAGAGGGATTTGAATTGTTGAATTTTTCGGAAGAATTTGAGCAATGGAAAAACCGAATATTAAGTCTCAAAAAATGGCAACCACAGGAAGGTTGGCCTGATGTAAGCATCCAATCTTTACTATTGATTAATGGTGAATGGCTAAGTCCGCATTTATCAGCTATTGAAACTCCGGAAGATTTGTATGAAATAGACTTGATGGAAGTAATACCAACGTACTTTTTGACAAAGGAACAAAAAAACGCAATGGAAATTCTTGTTCCGCAAATCTGGCAATCAGGCAGTGAAAATAAATTCGAGATTCAATACAGTGAGGATGGAGATCGTCCGGGAATTGTTGTGAAAATATCCGAATTAGCTACTTTAACCAAGCAACCAATGGTATTGCAAGAAACAGTTTCTATAGGCATACAAGTGGTTGATGAGTTAAGAAAACCCATTTATGTAATTCATAATCTGAATACATTTTGGGAAACTGAATTTCCGAATCTAAAATCGGAATGGAAAATTAATTATCCAGAAATAAACTGGCTATAAGTCTTTTTTGTAGGTTTTTGGGTTCAAAAAGTACTTCGTTTTACATACGCCATGTTTTCTGATTTATTAAGAAACAGAGCAATTGACTATATTGCATAGTATTTGTACTCTTTGAATATGAATGTTTCTGACGAAAATAAATCGGTATGCATAACCGATACCGAAATCGAACACTGTCTTTCCATCCTGGAAGCTTTGATTGAAGATTCGGAACCTTTATCCAGATTGACAGAAGAACGCAGAGTAGCCTTTCTTTTGGCAGCCGGAAAAATTTCACGGCCAGATCGTGACGAAATCAGAAAAAGGAAAAAAGATAAACAGAAATATGCCAATCTGGTTCGTAAAGAAACAGATCGTCAGTCTCGTGCTACAACCGGTATACGTTCAGCTCGCACGGCCAGTGTATTTTCTGCCCCCATGCAGATTGAAGCGCCCAAAGTTGATGGCGAAGAGCAAGCTAAACTGTTAACTCCAAGAAATTGCTATGTCTGTAAAGCAGAATATTCTGTTTTACACTTTTTTTACGACTCCATGTGCAAGACATGTGGCGATTATAACTACCAAAAGCGTTTTCAGGTCACCAATATGGAAGGTCAGGTAGCACTTATTACCGGTTCAAGATTAAAAATCGGATATCATGCTACCCTTATGATGCTGCGCTCCGGTGCAAGCGTAATTGCAACCACACGTTTTCCTACAGATTCAGCTCTTAGGTTTTCTGCCGAAAAGGATTTTAGCGATTGGGGTCACCGTTTACATATATACGGTCTGGATCTGAGGCATACGCCAAGTGTAGAGTTGTTCTGTACCTATATAGAGCAGCAATATGACCGATTGGACATTCTGATTAATAACGCTGCACAAACTGTACGCAGACCTCCGGGTTTTTATGCACACTTGATGCCAAATGAAAACCTGAGTTTTACAGAACTGCCTGAAAAGGTTCAGCAGATTCTGAAGCACCATGAAAATTTGAAGGAAAAATTACAATTGGGTGCTCCAATACCGGAAAAGGAAGATGAAGGTTCCTTGCCTGTAACCTGGCATGGTCAAGGTCCGGGTATTGGATTACGTGCATCTGCAAGACTTTCACAAATACCTTATAGTTATGATGTTTCGGAATCAAGCCATGAAGTATTTCCGGAAGGTAAACTGGATGTAGATTTACAACAGGTAGATTTGAGGAAAACCAATAGCTGGAGACTAAGACTTGGTGAAGTACCAACACCTGAATTGCTGGAAGTACAACTGGTAAACTCCATTGCTCCTTTTGTGCTTTGCAATCGATTGGTTGCTTTGATGCGCCGTGATTATACAGGCAAAAAACATATTGTTAATGTTACGGCAATGGAAGGCAAGTTTTACAGGTTTAAAAAAGAAGACCGACATCCTCATACCAATATGGCCAAGGCTGCACTTAATATGCTTACGCATACTTCGGCTTCGGATCTTGCCAAGGATGGAATTTATATGAATGCTGTTGATACCGGATGGGTAACAGATGAAGATCCAGCGGAAATGTCAGCTAATAAACAAAAGGTACATGATTTTCAGCCGCCACTTGATATTGTAGATGGAGCTGCCAGAATTTGCGATCCGTTTATAGATGGAATAAATACCGGTACCCACTGGTGTGGCAAATTCCTCAAAGATTATATGCCAATAGATTGGTAACAAAGAGGCTCCAAAAAAAATGGAGCCTCTTTATTTTTATTTGCAACAAGCAGCTTGTTCTTCGCAACAAGCTTTAGCTTCTTCACAACAGTCAGCCTTGGATTTTTTCTTCTTTTTGGATTCACAGCAAGCCGCTTTTTCCTTGCAACAAGCTTCATTTTTTTTACAACAGGCAGGTTTGTCTGATGAAGCAAAAACAGTTCCTAAGGCTAATAGCCCGCCAAATATGATTGTTAAAATTGAATTTTTCATAATAGTATATAGAATTTATAAAACATTGATTTGTAAATTTATAGCTAAAAAAGCTAGCGTGAAGGATTACAAAATGTTATATTCTAAATACTTGAAATATCAGGTATATTGGCCTGACAAGATTGGTGGATAGTAACTTAACTTCCGAAAGTGAGTAATTCAGAATTCGGAAATTAAATAGGTTTATATAACGGCCAGGTGCAGTAAAGTCATAATCAACCTGTGCTTGGTTGAAATTTATGTTTTTCTGAAGGGTTAGTGGCGAAGCTTGTGAAAACTCCTGACAGCAATCCATTTTCTTTTGTGACTTGCAACAAGAGTTGGATTTGGTGCTGGCGCAATGCATGGCACATAATTCAGCATTCAGCCCTGGCAGCAACCAGAACGAAAACAGAAGTATGTATAGATATTTTGTGAGCATTGCTAATGATGTTTATCGTTTCAAAACGATTATGTACAAATATAACGCTTCGTTGCCAGGAAAGATTTATAAGATTTGGGTTAAGTGTTATATAATATTATAATACTTTATACTAAATGATGGTTTGGTACCCAAAAAGTATGCCTGATGCCATTCGATTGGAAGGTGAAATACGATCGAAGAATTAGAGCTTAAATCTTCGATCTTTTTTATTCAAGGCAAATTTTTTATAGAAGCACTAGTCTTATACCTAGGTCGCAATTCTCTTGATTTTAATGTTTAGAGACTTTTCTAATTCTTTGATTTTTGAAACTTCGCTATTATCGATAAAGGCTACTGAAAGACCTGTTTTTCCTGCTCTGCCTGTTCTTCCACTTCGGTGAATGTAGTATTCTAACTGGTCTGGAAGTTGGAAGTGAATTACAAACTCCACGTTTTCAACATCAATACCACGGGCTGAAATATCTGTTGCTACCAGAAGTTGAAGTTTTTTGTTTTTGAAAGCCCGCATAACTTTATCGCGCTCTTTTTGCAACAAATCGCCATGAATGGTATCAACTGGTATCTTCTTTTCTTGTAGATTTTTGGTTAGGTTGATACAGGCAATTTTTGTTTTGCAGAAAATAATTCCACGTTGGCCTTTATGTACTTTGAGAAAATGAAGGAGAAAATCAATTTTTTCATACTCCTCACCTACCACATATTGATGGTCGATAGAGCTGTTGATTTTTTCGCTTTTGTTGATCTCAACCTTAAAAGCATTCGGTGCCATATAATCGCCAATTATTTGACGTATACCATCGGGCAAGGTAGCCGAAAATAACCAGGTAGATCTTTTGCCCAGGTTTAGTTTTAGTATTTCGCTAAGTTCTTTCTTAAAGCCCATGCTGAGCATTTCGTCAGCTTCGTCAAGCACTATAGTTTTGATATAACTAAGGTTAATGGCTTTCTTTTCCAGAAGGTCAACCAGTCTTCCAGGTGTTGCAACCACAATATGAGTAGTTCTGGAAAGACGGCTCATCTGAACATCTATTTTTTCGCCACCATAAACTGCTTCTGTAAATATCTTTTCAGAATAGCGTGTAAATTTGAATAATTGTTTGGCTATTTGTTGAGTAAGTTCTCGTGTAGGTGCCAGAATTAAGGCTTGAATGTTAGGATTTTTAGGGTCTATCCGTTGAAGTATTGGCAAGCCAAAAGCGGCAGTTTTGCCTGTCCCGGTCTGAGCCTGACCAATAAAATCACCGCCATTTTGTATAAGAAATGGAATTGCTTTTTCCTGTATTAAACTAGGTTGAGCAATTCCATTTTCTTTTAGAGCTTGTATAAATTTTTCTGATATACCTAAATCTTTGAAATCTGCCACTGTTGTATTTTAAATTAAAGTACAAAGATACGGCAAAAAAACCACATGCTCTCTTTAATTTTCCTCCTATCCCAAGAACATATAATCGACTAAGGCTCCAACTATGGCAAGTATTATGGCCAGCCATAATGAAGGCATAAATCCTTCTGTTTTAAATCCACTGCTAATTTGATCTACAATTTCTATAACAATAGCATTAGCAATAATTCTGGTTATAATACCTATTCCAAGGAAATAGAATATTCCCAGTGATGCTACATTAAGTATCAAAGTAAATAGCCAACCTATCAGAAAACTTAGTATACCTATAAGTATTGCTACAAATACGGCTGTACCAAAACTTTTTACATGTACTTTAGGCATTACTTTGGATGCTCCAAGTAATACTGCTGCGTTTATTAATAAATGTAATATCCAACCCATCATATTTGTTATTTTATTTTTTTAACATGGCTGATTTAAAATACGTTCCATTGCAATTTTTGTATTTTTTTACATGTACTAAAGTATTGTTATTCGGTTTTTTGAACATTAATGACTTAATGCAGTTTTAACGACTTAGCAACTATTTATTAGTGTATTAGAATTTAATTCGCTTATTTTGTTTTATAATATTTTGAATATAATGCCTCTGGCTTATTTATATAAATAGTAATAAATTTTAGTATTTATTCATTTTTTTTGTGATTTAATGGATACGTTTTGAGAAAAATATTTATAAAAATTATAAAATAATAATATGTAATAAAATTTATATTTTTCAATAAAATTTCAAACCTCTACCCCTAACATTTAACAATTCCTTAAAAATGAGATCTATCCGACTCTTAGTTTTTTTTATTATTTTTTCGCTGAATGCCTATTTGGTTCAAGGACAATGTACAAGTGGTTGCACTTCTACCTATAGTTCAGGAGGAAGTATAAACCCTACTGCAAACAATCAAATAATATGTATTACTGGTGCCGGAAGCTATACTTATAGTTCCAGTTATAGTAATATACATGTAAAGATTTGTGCTCCTGGTGTTACGTTAAGTTCATTTAACATAGGTTCTGCTTCTGCCCTTAACAATAGAATTGAAACCTGGTCGGCCAATACTACCATTCAAAATGTAAATGTTACAGCAGATACATTTATGCTGATATCGCATTCAACCAATACCAGTGTAACCGGTGGTAGTTTTAATAGAAAATCTAAGTTTATTACTACTTCAGGAGCAGATATCACATTAACTTCCAGTCTTAATCCGGGTGATAAAGTGTTTTTTGATATTGCTGAGAATTCAACTATTACTACAGCTAGTGTCACATCCAATCAAGGTGGGCAAATATATGTTGGTAAGGGTGGCAATTTCATTTCAACAGGTACCTTAACTTTCCAGAATGATGGTGAATTGTTTAATAAGGGCAATGTTACCATTGCCAATAATATGACAATACAGGGAGGTGCCAATGCCCTTAATAATTATTGTGGCAATTCTTTTATTACAATTGGAGGTGATTTTATAGTAAATACCGGTGTGATTAATAATGGCGGTATGATTATGACTGAAAGGATTCTCATAAATGCCAACAGTGGACCTATTTTTATGAAACAAGGTTCATATATAGAAGCCAATCGTATGTCTAATTTAGATCAGTTAAATATTTTTAGAGGTGATAGTATTGCTAATGGTGAGTGTGCAACCTTTAAATTGAATCTTTCATATGCGTCGTGGAATCAGGCTATGTCTAATTCGCCTAAAATTAACTATTGTGGCGTCGTACCGCCAGCAGGCAAGATAGGTACAGCTACCACTAGTTGTTCTTGTACAAGTGTTTTGATAGGTTGTGATTTGCAATGCCAAAAGCCAGATGCAGGTATAGATGCCGTTTATTGTACTCCTCTTCCTGTTATTGATTTGGCTGATGCTATTAAAGACCAAATTTGGGTAGCGGCACCCGGCAATCCTTCAACAGCAACTATTGATCAATTTACCGGATTAGTTAGTGGTATGACTTCCGGAGGTGATTATAAGTTTGTATTGATAGATACAATTGGTCCCCTTAGTTCTACTTGTACTGATACTGTTACATTAACAGTCGTTCCAAATCCGAATAATAATCTTCTTGTTACCGGTGGGGTATTTTGTAGTGATCAATCCAATGCAACAATTATTATTGAAAATGCAGAACCAGGAGTTACTTATAGTGCAAAAAACGGTTCTACTACCCTGGGTACAATAGCAAATACAGGAAGTACGGTAACAACTATTTCAATCAGTATTCCTTTAAGTTCAATTGCCAATGGAAAAACAGTAGTTAATGTAGTAGCTTCTATTCCGGGATGTTCTGATGTTACATTGACCGATACAGCTGCAATTGTTAAAAACCCTAAACCATCCGCATCACTTCTAGCCACCGGAGGTATATTTTGTACATCTCAAACAGAAGTTACAGTACAGCTAGCTAATGCAGAACCTGGAGTAACCTATCAGGCCTTGCTTGGAGCAACACTGGTAGGAACAGCAACGAATACCACTGCAACGGCATCTAATCTGAGCATTACCATGCCAATAAGTTCATTTGTAAATGGATTGAATGTAGTTAGTTTCAAAGCACTTATAGCAGGTTGTACTACAGTAGATTTGACAGACACGGCCGGTGTAGTAATTGTGCCAAATCCTACTTCAGGATTGACTATAGATGGCAATATCATATGTTCCTCGTCTGGATCTATGACTAATATCACTATTAATTCGGCATTGCCATTTGTTCGATATTCTGCATACTTGGGTAGTGAACTACTTGGCTCTGAAATATTACCAGGTACTGGGATTGGTGATCTTACTATACCAATTCTACTTTCTCAACTTCAACCTGGTGACAATATTGTATCAGTAAAAGCTGATATTTTTGGATGTGCAACAGTTGAATTAACTGATACAGCTAATGTAATTCTTGATCCGGAATTAACACCAGGTAGTATAACTGTTTCAAACCCTTTGGTTTGTTCATCAAGCTCTCCAGTTCTATTAAATGAAGTATTGCCAACGGGTGGATTAAGTCCATTAGTATATAACTGGCAGTATTCTATTGATGGAAATAGCTGGGTAGATATAGTTGCTTCAAATACTGCGGGTCCTGTACCGGGCGTTCCAGCCATTGCTGTTAATACACAATACCGTAGAATTGTTCAATCAAAACTTTGTACTGCTACTTCAGCAAGCATTGCTGCAAATGTAATATCATCAATGGATGGTGGTGAAATTTTCACACAAGCACCTAATGTATGTGATTCAAAAGTTCCTGCTAAAATCGAAAATGGGATTTTAGCAACAGGTGGAACTGGTGTATTATTAGAGTATCAGTGGCAATCATCGATTGACGGAATTAGTTGGAATGATATTTCTTTGGCTAATGATTCTGAATTTCAACCTGATGTTCAATTAGAAAATACTTATTATAGACGTAAAGCTATTAATGGCAGCAGTGCTTGTGATACAAGTTATGCTGGTCCTGTATTGATTTCAGTTTATGATGTATTGGAACCTGGCTCAATTCAATCAGGTGATACTATTGTTTGTGACCAAAGTGATGTCGTAATAAAGAATGAAATTTTTGCCACAGGTGGAAGTCCTCAATATACCTATTTGTGGCAAGCCTCAATTGCTCCTTTTGTAACTTGGACAGATATATCAAGTTCAGATGTAAGTAGTTTGAATATTAATAATATAGGCGAAACTACCAGATTTAAAAGGATAGTAATTAACTCTTGCGGACAAGACACAACAATAGGTTTTTACGAAGTAAAAGTGCTTCCTAATTTGGTTTCTGACATTGTGTTTGATACTATTCCCGGACTAATGTGTAATACAGACCAGATTTCAATCACTGCCACAACGACCGATGCTGGAGCAAATAGGTCTGTAGCTTGGTATTTAAATAATAATCCTTTATTGATTCCTGCCGGACAGGCAGATAGCGTATATTCTGAACAGGGAAATTGGAATAATGGTGATGTTATAAAAGCAATTGTAACCATAGAAGCTGGGAAGTTATGTACCACTATGTCTGATTCGACAGAAGTTACTTTGCAGGTTAATTATGCAATTTCAGGCAATAACCTGTCTGGTGATATTCAAAAGGCATGTACAATTGCAGACTTATTGCCTATTGAAGGCTCAACGGCAAATGGAAGTTTGGCAAACCCTGCTTATATATGGCAAATATCTACAGATTCAATTGCATGGAATGATATAGTTGATGCCAATGACCAAAATTATTTGCCTGCTATTTCGACCGGATTGGCTTATTACAGAAGAATTGCTGTTTCAGCTGGTGCCTGTGGAAATGATACAAGTTCTACTTCTTTTGAAGTAAGACTGGATGGGGATTTTGATCCGGGAACCATAGCTTCAGATAAGGATAGTCTTTGTCAGGGTACAAGTCCCATATTTACAGTGACCTCTCCTATTGGAGGTTTAAAGCCTTATACTTTTCAATGGGAAAGTAGTATTGATAATCTCAACTGGTTGCCAATAGATCTGGCTACAGATAGTAACTATATTTCACCAGAATTAACGGTTTCTACTTATTTCAGAAGAAAAGTATTTACCGGTACAGAGTATTGTACATATAATTCTAATACTGTTTTGGTACATGTTGATACTGCCGTTGTTTCAGCGTCCAATTCTATCACTTCTGATCAGGCTATATGTGAAGGAATGTTGCCGGAACAATTAACAGGATCTTTGCCAACTGGTGGATTAAGTTCAGTTGCATATAAGTGGATATATTCTACAGACGGATTAACCGGATGGACGGATATTGACAATGCATCCGATCAGAATTTTCAGCCGGATACATTACGTCAGACGACTTTTTATAAACGTATAATCACTTCTACAGGATCTTGTGCAAATGATACATCTGCCACTGCTGTAAAAATTTATGTTGATCCTAAATTAACCTCAGGTCAAATTGTTGGTCATGTTGGCTCTGTTTGTCAATTTGAATACGCAGAATTGTGTGGTGATAGTTTTACTGGAGGTAGTCCTATTATTAGTTTCCAATGGCAGCAATCTATAGATGATGTAAATTGGACAGACATAATCGGTCAAACAAACGATACGTTAATAACCGGACCTCTTGAAAGAACTACCAATTTTAGATTGATACTTACTTCTGGCTTAGCTATCTGCAAGGATACCTCCAATACCAGAAAAATTGTAGTAAATACTGCGGTTACTTCGGGTAGTAATTCTATTCCTTCGGGGCAGGATATTTGTCTGGGAGAAACAGCAAATGAAATTATTGGATCTGTTCCAACCGGTGGTTTGCCTATCAAAAGATACCAGTGGTTATACTCAGTAAATGGTGTTGATAATTGGACATTGTTGACAGATTCTGTCAGAAAAGACCTGAAGCCCGGAGCTGCAACTGAGTCTATCTATTACAAACGAATTGTAACTTCAACTGGTGCTTGTGCAAATGATACCACTGCCGGAGTTTATAGGCTTTTTGTAGACAACCCAGTTAATCCCGGAAAGCTTGGTGATGACCAGCAATTTTGTGGAAAAGATACTTTGTTTTTAAATCAGAAACTGGCCGCTTCCGGAGGTACATATATTAACTATACCTGGCAAATAGCAGCAGATACAACTAACGCAGTTTGGCAAAATTTACCCAATTTTCAGCATGCCAATCTTTATATATTAAAAGAAGACTTACCAGATTTTGATGCTTATTACTTCCGAAGAATTGCCAGTTCACAGGCTTGTTCCGCAATTTCAGATGTAATGGGGGTATTCCCATGCCAAAATCCGGAATTGTGGAATGGATACCCTGGAGCACTTTGTCTGAATGAAACCTTAGTCGATAGCATTGTTGTTCAAAAAGATTTTTCTAAAAATGGAGGTGGTTTAATTCCTCGTTCCGCACTGTCTTTAGAACCTATGCATGGTCAGGTAACCATGATAGATACCGTAAACAAAGTATTTACTTATAAACCGGACTTAGGTTTTTATGGTAGAGATTCGATTGGTTTTACTATTTGCGACACCAGCCAGTTTCAACGCTGTTCTGATAAAAAGATTTTTATAACGGTATTATACAGCAATAATGGCCCAGTGGTGGTTAATGAATATTACACCGATTACCGAAATACCAATATTACTGGCAATATACTTTCTAATGACTCTGATCCAGACAATGACACCCTTTATGTAGTTGATCCTGTTGTTATTTTGCCTAAAAATGGCAATCTAAGTGTGGATTACGATGGTAATTTTCTTTATATGCCATACAATGGCTTTACAGGTAGAGATAGTCTTGTTGTAACTGTTTGTGATTTTTCTTCTTTACCTCGTTGCGCACAAAGCATATGTCAGCCGGATACAGTGTATTTCAATGTATTGCCTAATCGTGTTTTTGTGCCTGATGGTTTTTCACCAAATAATGACAACAACCACGATGTATTTGTCATTCGAACAGATGCTCCTTCCAAAATTCATTTAGCAGTTTACAACCGGTGGGGTAATGTAGTCTATGAAGACAAAAACTACAACAATGACTGGAGTGGTGTAGCCAATAGAGGGTTAGTAATAGGAGAAGGTGTTCCCGATGGAACCTATTATATATATTACAACATCAATGATGGGGAGTTTGAAGATTTTAAATTTATAACATTAAACAGGTAATTAATCCCAAAAGTATTCAGATACCCTTATTAAAAGCTTGAAATGAAAAAGATCTGTTTAGTTATATTTTCCTTCATAAGTATTTTGCAAGTAGCAAATGCTCAGCAGGATGCATTGTTTTCTCAATATATGTTTAATACAATGTTGATCAACCCTGCCTACGCAGGTAGCAGAGACATTGTAAGTTTAAATGCATTGTACCGCAAACAATGGCTAAATCTTAAAGGAGCTCCTGAAACCATGACCTTTAGTGCGGATATGCCGATGAGGAACGAATCGATGGGTATTGGTTTGGCGGTATTTAATGATCGAATAGGTATTGTCAATAACACCGGATTTTATGTAAACTATGCTTATAGGGCTAGGCTTAACAATAATTTATTGTTGTCCATGGGGTTGTCTGCCGGAGCATCAAACTATCAGGCTCGTTATTCATCGGTTATTCTTGATGAAACCGGCAATTCGGGCGATATAGCTTTTTCTACAGATGCCAATAGAATTTTGCCAAATTTGGGAGCTGGTTTGTATTTAAACAATGATAAATTTTATGTAGGTATTTCCGTTCCTCACCTATTGAATAATAAACTCAACGAAAAGAACATTTACAAAACAGCCCGACAATACAGACACTATTTCCTAATAGCCGGTTATGTATTTACCATCAATCATTACCTCAAATTTAAACCTTCAACTTTAGTAAAACAGGTTTATGGTGCTCCCATTCAAATGGATCTGAATGCCAATTTGTGGTTTCATGACCGAATTGGGATTGGTGTCTCCTATCGCAGTCTTGATGCACCGGTTATATTAGCCGAGGTGCAATTGTTTGAGCAGTTGAGGCTTGGCTACGCCTTTGATTATTCACACTCACGAATCAGAAATTATAATGCAGGTACGCATGAATTATTGCTGCGCTATGAGTTTGGATATGATAAAGCCAAGATGATTACCCCTCGTTATTTTTAATGTAATGAATTTTAGTACCACTTCTATGAAAGGTTTAATTTATATATTTTTTATAATCCTGTTTATTGGTTCTAATACGGTATTGGGACAGGGTAATTTTAGGTTTGCTCACAAACAATATGAGCGAATGAAATATGCACACGCCATTGAGCAATATGAAAGAGCGCTGAAGTATGAAGAACCAAATCAAATTGTACTGCGAAATCTGGCAAATTCCTATTACAATGTAGGTGATATGAAAAATGCGGAACGTATTTATGCATTGTTTTTTAGTGATACTACCGACAATTCTAATAACGAAAGTAATGCCATATTGGAATATGCTCAAACTCTGGCACAGAATGGTCATTATCAAAAAGCCATGGAATGGTTTGAAAAATATGACAAATTGGTTGGGAATAGCGATTCCCGTGGTGCGGCTATTTCTAATGCTTATAAAGACGGTATTCATACCTTCATGAAAGACTCACTATTATATGCTGTTAAAAAACTAAATTTCAATTCATCTCAATCCGACTTTGGTCCTGTATTTTATGGAAATGGTATTGTGTTTTGTAGTGCCAGAAATATAGAACATGGTATAAGACGGGTACATTCTTGGAATAATGCCGCATTCTTGGATATGTATTATATAGACACTGCTAAATTTAATGATTGGGCTTATAAAACAGACCTATCGGCTGAGGATTCAACACATAATACTTATTCTTACAAGCATGCTAATGAAAAGTTGCATTCTGATGAAACACATTATACAAGCAACGATTCATACACAGTTGGATACCATGCTCATATTTATAAGGATAAGAAAGAAATAGATCCTGAAGCTATGGCAAAACCATTTAGCACTACACTTAATACCAAGTTTCATGATGGTCCCGCTACTTTTAATAAAAATCAGGATATGATCTTATTTACCAGAAACAACTACCACAAAGGAGCAAAAGGTAAAGATGATACCAATGTGAATCGCCTTAAGATTTTTATTGGGTATAAAGATGAAAAAGGGAATTGGGGTAATGTTCAGGAATTTCCGTTCAATAGCGATGAGTATTCTGTTGGTCATCCTGCATTATCAGAGGATGGCAATGTGCTTTATTTTGCTTCTGATATGCCCGGTGGGTTCGGGGCTAGTGATATTTACAAATCGTTGTACAACAACGGTAAATGGAGTAAACCGGTCAATCTTGGCAAAACTATTAATACAGCAGGAAGTGAACTTTTCCCATATATAGATAAGAGCAATACCTTATACTTTTCTTCCAATGGTCATCCTGGATTAGGAGGTTTAGATTTATTTAAATTTGAGAAAGAGCAATTAATACATATGAACTATCCGATAAGTTCAAAAAAGGATGACTTTGGTATAATTGTTTGGGATAATGGTCGCAAAGGATATCTGAGTTCAAATCGAGCGTTTGGTGGTCACGATGACGACATTTATATGTTTACCGCAACCAAAAATATTAAACTGGAAGGAAAAGTGTTTGATAAAATTACACACAAACTAATTCCAGGATCAATTATTTCCCTGAAAGACACCAATGGAACTGTTTTAGCAAGTACAGTTGCGGATAGTGTTGGTTTTTATCAATTAGAAGTTGATTTTGACCAATATTATAAGGTTACCGGTTCAAGAAGAAATTACTTCGATTCTACAGAACAAGTCACAACATACAATGTGTTGGAAGAAGTGGTAAAGCAGGATTTGTTTTTGTGGAACAAACTGGATGTAGCCCTGGTTGGCTTGGTAACCGAACGTGAGACAGGTACTCCTATTGATAGTGTCCATGTTATAATAAGGGATAAGAAGACCAATAAAGAATTATTTTCATTGCATACACTCAAAGACGGTCATTTTCGAGAAATGCTCGAAGAGTTACGAATGAAAGACACCATTGCTTTTAACATCAACCTTTCCAAAGAAAAATACTTAACCAAAAATGTATCTTTTGCCACCTTGGTATCTGATACGGTGATGAATCTTCACAAAAAGATGGATTTGGTTATGGATAAAATTAAAGTAGGTACAGATATAGGAAAACTGTTTGATCTGAATCCAATCTATTTTGATTTGGGCAAATGGGATATAAGACCGGATGCAGCTCAGGAACTTGATAAAATGGTTGAAGTAATGTTGGAAAACAAAGCCATTGCAATAGAATTAGGCGCACATACCGATTGTCGAGCAGGATCCAAATATAACCTGGATTTGTCAGACAAAAGAGCGAAAGCCTCTGCAGAATATATTATATCTAAGGGAATTGATAAATCCAGAATATATGGTAAAGGATACGGTGAAAATAAATTGATAAACAAATGCGAATGTGAAGGTGGCCGTAGCGTACCTTGTTCTGAAGATGAACATGCTCTAAATAGAAGAACAGAATTTGTAATTGTTAATGTAGATGGAATTTAAGTTACAAATTGAACCTTTTTGTTACTCTAAAAACCGATTTCGATCGGTTTTTTTTATGTAGCATGATTTGAGAAAGTCTTATATTTATAGAATATGAAATTTTATACACTAATATTGATCATGATGCTAGCCCTTGCATCCTGTGGGAAAATTGGCAAAAAAGTTTTAAACAAGAACAACAAGCATACAACGATGACAACAGATAGTTCAAAACTGGTAATAGAAATTTGGTCAGATATAGCCTGTCCATTTTGTTATATCGGAAAACGCAGATTCGAAAATGCACTCGATCAGGTAGAGTTTAAAGAATCAGTAAAAGTAGTATGGAGAAGTTTTCAACTGGATCCTTACGCTCATTATACTCCTGGACTGGATTTATATGAAAAACTAGCTCAGAAGTATGGCAAATCTCGTCAATGGGCAGTACAAATGAGCCAAAACGTTGCAGCTATGGGAAAAGAAGCCGGTTTGGTATTTAATATGGATTCGGTAAAAACAGGAAATACATTACATGCACACAGATTGATACATCTTGCTGCTGAATCTGACAAACAAAATGAAGCCAAAGAATTGCTATTCCAGGCCTATTTTACCGATGGTGAAAATGTTGAAGATATACATGGTTTGAAAAAACTGGGCGCACAATTAAATCTTGATTCTGCAGAAGTCAGTAAAGTTCTGGAAAGTGATCAATATAAAAAAGAAGTTTTAGAAGACCAGGCAAATGCAAGTGCTATGGGGATTAATGGAGTTCCATTTTTTCTTTTCGATGGTCAGCTTTATGTTTCAGGTGCTCAGGATGTAAACCATTTTGTAAAAGCATTAAACCAAGCCTATAAAAATTGGAAAGAAAAGAATCAACTTTCAGACAAAGATAAGAAATACAAAAACGGAGCTGTTTGCAAACCTGACGGCACATGTGAATAAATAGCTTTAAGGTAACCTAATATTCGAAAGAAAATATAAAATACCGGCTCATCTCCGGTATTTTTGTTTTGTACAAACCTGAAATTTTAGGTTACCCTTTGTTTTGTCTAATTTTGCATTCTTTAATAGTCCAAAATATAGTATGATTTCAGTAGATTCAGTTGCTGTAGAGTTCAACGGGGCAAGCCTGTTCAGCAATGTCACTTTTAATATAAATGAAACCGACCGAATAGCCCTGATGGGTAAAAACGGTGCAGGTAAATCTACCTTGCTAAAAATAATAGCAGGTGCCAATAAGCCTACCAAGGGCAAGATATCTGCCCCCAAAGATGCCGTTATAGCCTATCTGCCTCAGCATTTGTTGACAGAGGATAAGTGTACTGTTTTTGAAGAGGCCTCCAAAGCATTTTCTACCATTTTGGATATGAAAAAGCAAATGGATGAATATAATCTGGCTTTAGAAACCCGTACTGATTATGAGTCTGATGAGTATATGAAAATCATTGAGCAGGTTTCGGAGCTTAGTGAAAAGTACTACTCTATCGAAGAAATTAATTTTGATGCAGAAGTTGAAAAAACCTTATTAGGGCTTGGCTTCCTGAGAAGTGACTTTAACAGACCTACCGGCGAATTTAGCGGTGGCTGGCGAATGCGTATAGAACTTGCCAAAATTCTGCTCAAAAAACCTGATTTAATATTACTGGATGAGCCAACCAACCATATGGACATTGAATCTATTCAGTGGCTTGAGGATTTTTTGGTGAAAAGTGCCAAGGCTGTTATCGTTATATCTCATGATAGAGCCTTTGTCGATAATATTACCAACCGTACTATAGAAGTTACCATGGGTAGAATATACGACTACAAAGTCAATTATACCCAATATCTACAACTGAGAAAAGAGCGTCGCGAGCAGCAACAAAAGGCATATGAAGAGCAGAAAAGTCAGATTGCTGATATTCAGGAATTCATAGACCGTTTTAAGGGTACGTACTCTAAAACACATCAGGTGCAGTCAAGAGTAAAAATGCTTGAAAAAATAGAGATCATCGAGGTTGATGAAGTGGATACATCGCATTTGAATTTGAAGTTCCCTCCTGCCCCACGTTCAGGCAATTATCCCGTGATAGCTGAAGGAATGTCAAAAAAATACGGCGATCATACCGTGTTTAAAGATGCTTCATTTTCTATAGAACGCGGACAAAAAATTGCCTTCGTTGGTAAAAACGGTGAAGGTAAGTCTACCATGGTTAAAGCCATTATGGGCGAAATTGATTTTGATGGTAAACTGCAAGTCGGGCATAATTCCATGATCGGATATTTTGCTCAAAACCAGGCTTCTTTGCTGGATGGTGAAATGACTGTTTTTGAAACCATTGATACTATTGCTGTAGGAGATATCAGAACCAAGATTAAAGATATTTTAGGAGCTTTTATGTTTAGTGGTGATGCCATTGACAAAAAGGTGAAAGTACTTTCCGGTGGAGAAAAAACCCGTTTGGCCATGATTAAGCTTCTTTTGCAACCGGTCAATCTTTTGATTTTGGATGAACCTACAAACCACCTTGATCTTAAAACTAAGGATATATTAAAAGAAGCTCTGATTGCATTTGAAGGTACACTTATTTTGGTATCTCACGACCGTGACTTTTTGGATGGACTTGCCACCAAAGTATTTGAATTTGGCAACAAACGAGTACGTGAGCATTTTGAAGGAATCAACGGTTTTCTTAGAGATAAGAAAATGGAAAATCTGAGAGAGATAGAAAGAAAAGCATAATTGCAATATAGCTGGATACCGGCACTTCAATTACTGAAAGGAAATGACTGAAAAGTCTTTTCCTTTTTTTATGTTTTATATATTTATCCTTTTTTGTAGTTCATAGGCTAATTATTTAAGATTGTATAAGTAAAATTTCCGGAAACGAGTTATATAGACTAAACCGGATAATGAATTTTTAAATATGGCAATAATAATAGATCAGGTAAGGCAATTTTTTCAATTATGGAAACCTGAAGCAGAAATTAAAGAAATAGCTCAATTAGCAAAAGCCGGAAGTGATCGATTATATTTTAGGGTCGAAACTTCTACGCGCAAATACATAGTTACCTATAACGACAATGTTCGTGAAAACAAAGCTTTTATAGAATTTACCCGCCATTTTAGCAACAAACAACTTGCTGTACCGGAGGTCTTCCATTCTAGCGAAGATCGTCGCTTTTATATACAGTCTGATCTTGGGCAGGAATCATTGTTTGATATTTTGCAAAATCAGGGGTTTACAGATCATACATTTCAGCTTTACCAAAAAACCCTTGCTCAGCTTGCACATTTGCAGGTAAATGGTGGCACCGGCCTGGACTATAATCAGTGTATTGCTACCAATTCTTTTGACAGACAAGCTATTTATTCGGATTTGCTGTATTTTAAATATTATTTTCTTAGAGCTCTCCAACTTCCATACGATAAAAACTTGTTGCTAAATGACTTTGAAACCCTAAGTTATTTCCTGATGCAGGAGCGCAATAAATACTTTATGCACAGAGATTGCCAGAGCAGAAATGTAATGGTTCAAAATGATAAAGTATATTTTATTGATTACCAAGGTGGTATGCAAGGTGCTTTGCAATACGATGTGGCTTCCATGCTTTGGCAGGCCAAAGCAGCTTTGCCTTACGAATGGCGCGAGGAGTTGGTGAATTACTATTTTGATCGTGTAAATGAGTTGTTGGATCATAAAATTGTACGAAAAGATTTTCTGGACAATTACCATGGTTTTGTTTTGATACGCATGTTGCAAACACTTGGTGCTTATGGATATAGAGGTCTTTTTGAGCGCAAGCCACATTTTATAAGCAGTATTCCTTTTGCACTCAAAAATCTTAAGTATTTTCTGGAAAACATAAAAATTCCAATTCGACTGCCTGAATTGCAAAAAGTACTTAATGAAATGGTTGGTGATGAAATTATTAACAGGTTTGAAAATATCAAAGCCACCCCGGAAAGCAAACTGGTGGTTAAAATTTGTAGTTTTTCCTACAAAAAAGGACTTCCGCAGGATAGTACCGACAATGGCGGTGGATTTATATTTGATTGCCGGGGAATATTGAATCCCGGAAGGTTTGATGAATACAAGAAACTGACAGGCCGGGACAAAGAGGTAAAAGATTTTTTGGTTTACAGAACCGAAATGCCCGTGTTTTTACAACATGTATACAGCCTTGCAGATATTAGCGTGACCGATTATCTGAAAAGAGGTTTTGATAGTTTGATGATAAGTTTTGGTTGTACCGGTGGTCAGCATCGTAGTGTATTTGCAGCCGATAGCCTTGCTAAACATTTGAAAGAAAAGTTCAATTGTACTATAGAACTTAAGCATATAGTACAGGATGAAAAAAACTGGAAAAACTAAGGTTAACATTAATAATTGCCTATGAAAGCTATGATATTTGCAGCAGGTATGGGTACCCGTTTAAAACCATTTACGGACAAACATCCCAAAGCCCTGGCCAAAATCCATGAAAAAACCCTGATTCAAAGAAATATTGAATATCTGAAATCTTTTGGATTAAGCGATTTGATTATCAATGTGCATCATTTTGCGGATCAGATTGAGACTTTTTTGAAAGAGCATGATAATTTTGGATGCACAATTACCATATCTGACGAAAGAGAAGAATTGCTGGAGACCGGAGGTGGCTTGTTAAAAGTTAAAGATAATCTTCAAGGTATGGATAGTTTTTTGGTTATGAATGCTGATATTCTGACCAATCTTAATCTTGAAAGTCTGATATATGCACATAATTTGGCAGATTGTTTGGCTACACTTGCTGTTACAGACCGAGAGTCTTCTCGTTATTTGTTATTTAATCGTCAAAACGAGTTGTGTGGCTGGAAAAATACCAAGACAGGCGAAACTAAAATTATTCGTCAGGAAGATGAATATATACCCAAAGCTTTTAGTGGTATACACATTATAAATCCGAAAATTTTTAATCTGATCAGGCAAAGCGGAAAATTCTCAATTATTGATTCCTACCTGGATCTATGTGCTGAACATAGCATCAAAGGGTTTGATCATAGTTGCGACATACTAATTGATGTAGGTAAGCCGGAGGCAATAGCCAAAGCAGAGAAGTTGTTTTCTTAGAATTTTATCTACTTACGATTTGTGTGAGGCAAAAAAAGAATGAGCTTGTAAATTAGTTCTACAAGCTCATTCTTTTTTTAGACATTTATGTTTACGACCTTCTGTTGTTGTTTTTTAACTCTTCGGTTAGGTTTATTTGAGTTTGAAGATCTCTTTTCAGCTTTCTCTCCTTTTCTAAAGAATTCTTTTTATGGTCTTCAAACGATTCGAATAAATTTTCGTAATCAGCTATTTTTTGTTTGGTTACCCGGTTGCTTTTGTTGAACAAATAGAAGAAAACAAGTATTCCACCTCCTAGTACAGCAATTATAAACCATAAAAAAGCTGCGTATCCGTATTTGTCGACACTTGCTCCCATAAAAGTCATATTATCTTTACCTTCCTTTTCTGTTTCTAGAGCGGTTTTAAGTTCTTCAACTTTTTTTTCGAGAGAAACAAGTTGAGTTTTCTGATTTTTTATTTCTTTTTTTTCCTGCGAAAGTTCAGTTTTAAATTTTTTTACTGTATCCTGTACATTGTTCCAAATATCAGTTAGATCGCTCTTGTTAATTACCTTATAGTTTTGATAACTATTTGATTTGCTTAACATTTTATTCCATTTGGAATCTAAAAATTGGTCGTCTTTCTGCGCATGTCCCAACTGGAAAACTAATGCCAGAAGTATCATCATTGTTATTTTTTGTATCATCCTTTAATAATTAAAAAGTGAAAATTAAGGTATTATCCTATTTAATTAAAGAAATAATGACAAAAAGTGCCCTTTTATTGTTGAATATGTAAGAACTGAGTGATAAAACCGGTACCGTTGTCATATTTATTGGGAATGATCTCAATTAATTTATTGATTCCTTTTTTGCCTGTCCTTCAATTAGCAGAAAGCTACCCCAGTTTAATGGATGAGGATATTCTTTTTTAATTTTTAGTTTAGCGTTGGTAAATGCACTTCTTTTATCGGAAGTCTTGATATAATCTTCGTAAAAATAGAACATAAATTTGCGGGTTATATCATCATTTACTTTAAACAAACTCATTATTACTGCATTGGAGCCGGCAAGTAAAAATGACCTTTGAAGTCCAAAAACCCCCTCTCCTTCAATAATTTCGCCGAGGCCTGTTTCGCATGCACTTAAAACTACCAAGTCTGTGTTTTTAAGATTCAACGAAGCTGCTTCATAAGCTGTAAGTATTCCGTCCTGACTATTAATGTTTGCTTTATTATCAAGCAGATCACCACCTTTATAGAGCAACAATCCGGAATTTAGCAAAGGGCTTGTCAAAGGTGTATAATCTTCATTATAATTGCTTTCCTGAAAAAAACCATGTGTGGCAAAATGCAGCACTTTGTAGTTGTTGATATTTTTTACGGTGTCTTCGGTAAGCAAAGTTCCGGTAAGAATGGTATTCTGTAAATTGCTTTTAGCGAGTAATTGGTTTATTTCCAATACCTCTTTTTCTGCACCCGGTAGTTGTGCAATATTTCCTGAAGTGTTGGATTCATAATAGGATGGATTTCCTGCTAAAAAATAGGATGATTCATGCTTTTTAGAAGTCTTATGTTTACCTTCTGTTTTAACTACTACCAAATCTTTACTATTGGACAGGAATGATATATTTTGTTCTTCAATAAGGAAGTTTCCGTTTTGTGTTTTGAAAGTTTCCGGGTTTAACTGATAATATACACCATCAGGAGAAAAATATAAATACTTGCTGCTGCCGGTTACTTTGGCTATTTGGCTCCAGTATTTATTGTATGAGTATTCATCAGGCAGATTCAGTACAAGTGTATTTCTATGATATTTGTAATACCTTTTTTCCAGCTCAAGGGCATTGGGTATATAAACGTATTGTGGCAATGCCTGATCGCCTTTCAGAACAAGAGCTGCATAAAATGCTGAATCCGAAAACGTATGATTGAAGTAGCGTAATCTGGTTATTTCTACAACGCTTTCGTCTGGTCTTAATGTAGATTTTATCTGATTCCAGGTTATTTTTTGTTCAGCCGATTTTTCTGTAAAATCTGCCGATTTTAAACTGATAGATTTTTCCAGGTTTTCTATCTGGTTCTCCAGATCTGTTATATTTATACCGAGTTCTGATTGCTGAGCTTTAGTAATTCCGTATACAGTACCTAACTCCTCTTTTAAGGTATTCCATTCGTCGTACATAGCAAGTAATGTACTGTCGTTGGACATGGCTATGTTATTTCGTAGTTGTTTGTCAGAACTCAGCAAAATGGCTTTGGTAGCAATGAGGTTGTTATATACCTTGCCTAATTCTGCAGGTTTAGTATTATTGTAGTAGCTAAGTATTATATAGTTATAAAACTCAAACTCTTCTTTCAGATTAGTCCAATAACTGGCTTTTTGCCTAAAACTAAGGCTTGGAAATAGTTCCTCTATAAATGTGAGGTAGTTAGGAATTATTTCTTCCATAGTTTCTATGGACTTTTCTGGTTTGTTTTCCATAAAGTAAACCCTTGCCAGTTTTCCCTGACATTGGCTATATAATGGATGTTTTTCGGAGAAAAGGTTTTTTATGGCCGAAATGCATAGCAATAAATCTTTTTCTGCCTGGTTGTATTGCTTCTGAGCGTATTGAAGCTTAGATCTGGTATAAAGAAGTTTGATATAAGAAAGTGATTGAGTGTTTTCGGCTTTTAGGTAATCCATCGATTTATCCAAAATTACTTTGGCTTCTGAATAGCTTTTCTTTTCAATCAAAAATTCAGCATAGGCAATAAGGGTATTGTTGTATTGCTCACTTTTTTCTGTATAAATTTTGTTGGCATTATCGAGGGCCGATTTATATATAGCGCTTATTTCTTTGCTATCTGCTTTGCCGGATTTTATTGCTATTGATGCTCTTTGCAGCAATATATCAACTGTATAGCAATTAGGACTACCAAGAGCTTTGTTTAGTATTTCATAAGCTTGTTCTGCTTTTAAAGCGCCCTTTTTGTAATCGGCTATAGATTCATAATAGTGCGCATGAAGTTTTAGAACTTTGCCGTATTGTATGCTTTTATTTCCGTAATAGGTTTCGGCTATTTTCTGAGCTTTTTCAATTAATCGTTCAACCCGATCAAAATTTCCCTGTATGAGTGTTAGTTCGGCTTGAAGCATGATAAACGAAAATAGGAATGGCCCTTCATTCAACTCCTTGGTAGCAAGGGTTAAATTGGCGGATGCAATTTTCCCGGCTTTTGAATAATTTCCGGCATCTTTATAAATACTAGCCAGTGCATAATCGGTTTCGATGCTTTCCGGAATGTTTTGTAAGCCTTTTGCCGGTTTTTTGTATCCTCTTAATATATTGGCTATTCTAATACTTTTTTCTCGTTGACCACTTAGCTGATAAACTTCATTCAACAAAAGAAGTGTTTGTAAGCCCTTGTCAGAATATTCAGATGAAATAGCAAAGATGTCTTTTTCTATTAAATTAATTAAGGCTATAGCCTCCTGCATGTTACCCTTCAAAGCTAAATAATAGGCATAATTGGTTTTTGAATATAAGGCTTGACGTTTTTGAATTTTTGTATTGCCAGGCACAAACTGCAGGGCAAATTTGGAATAGTAAATTGCAGAGTCAAGATTACCTTTATAGAGACAATATTCTGCTGCCAGATTATAATATATGGAAGCCTGATATCCGTTTTGATTTAACTCTGAGGTTATAGTTTGTATATCTTGCAAGATGTTTTCAGTTACATCCTGAAATCCTCTAAATTTCAAAGTAGCCAATGCATTATCTAATTTCTCTCTTTTGTAGGCAGGACTGTTAGCACCGGTAAGTGTTTTGGTTATTTCGGCTTTTTCAGAAAGTCCGTTTAAAAATTTTTGAATATCCGAATTAGCATACTTAAGCTTGATATACAGGTCGTAAAAATCTTTTTTGGCCGGATGAAAAGCAGGCAAACTAACAACATCAGTATGCATATTGTCTAATTTGGATATAGCTCTGGATCCTCTATTGTCTTCATGAAAAAGTTTTACAATCAAAGCCAGATTATAATAAAACTCAACCGGGTCATTGTGCCCTGAAAGTTTGTATGCATCAATTTGCAACTCTCTCAATTTGTGGTCGGCCAGCACCAGGTTGTTTCTGAAAAGAGCAAGTTCTATCTGTTTAAATAATGATGGAGCTTTTGCTGGTGCCAATGGAGAAAATCCTGCCTGTCTGGTAGCCAGTTCGTAAGCTGTTTGAGCTTTGTCCCATTCCCCTATATTTTCAAGAGCATTTGCATGATTATAATAGGTTTTGGACTTTAAATTATCAGCTATATCGTGGTTTTCCTTTATAAATTTGATTAGTGTTTGTGCACTATCTACAGCCAAGGCATAAAAGCCCTGAGCAACCAGATTCTGAATTGCAATATTTTTGGCAAGTACATAATTGTCTTTATGCTTTCTGGCATTTTCAGCAGGTTTATTGAAATAGTTGTAGGTAGAATCGGTATTGCCTTTTGATATTAAATGCTTCAAAAGAGTTTCTTGCTTTTGAAGCGATATAAGACTTTGATTATAAAACCCTTGTTGATATAAAGCATTGGCTTCGAGTAGATTTAAATCTAGCTTTTCTATAGGCTTTAACTTGCTTTGATCAATAGTATGATATGCAGCTTTGTATTGCAGAATCTGACCTGTAGCTGCGTATATTTCACATAGTGCTATGGCTGCATGATTATTTTTATTATCAGCTTCTAAAAGGTTTTCTGTTTCTGTCAGTTTTTTATAATCTGCATTGTAAAAAGATGCCAGTGCTTTTAACACTACAACTTTATAATACTCATCAGGCTTTGCTGGCAGGTTTTGATATTTATTTATCAGGTTATCAGCCTCAATAATGGTTTCCTTGAGGTTTCCCTCCTGGTACAAATAAGTTAGTTGCAAGTATTTTTTTTGTAGATTCTTTTCTGCTGTACTTTGGGCATTACAGAATAAAGACCAAGAAAATAATAGTATAAAAATAAGTTTATGCATCGTCTTATTTAAAGAGGTTATCTACAGAATATCTAAGATTTAACTCATGTGTGTTTAACCTTGGCGCATCACCGGGTTTACTGAATTCATAGGCATATCCAAATCGAATTCTTGGCCCAAGATAGGCACCGGCGGTAAGCATATATTGATTTTGGGTGGTTATAGTGCCACCTGTCCAAAAATATTGTTTGATTTCTAACAGAAGACTCAAATCTGCTCTGGAAGATTCACCAACATAAACTATAGCAGAAGGTTTTAGGATATAATTGTCATTGAGTGTAACTAATCCACCGGTATATAATACATAGGGTTTGTCTGCACTTTCGGTTTCAAAATTTTTGTTGCCTGTATACAGTTCCGGTGCTGAAAATCCAACATATAAATTTTTGGAGTATAGATGTAAACCTGCACCAATTTTTGCAAAAGTACTTCGATAGGTTAATTCAGAAATTGCCTGATCTTCCTGATCCCAGACATTTTCCAGATCATTGCTGTTTACTGATGAATTGGATACACCACCTCTGAGGCCTAATGAAAGTTTTAATTTTCTGTTTAGTTGCAAACCGTAGGCATAGTTTAACAACACTTCTTTTTGTTTGGTAATACCATGTTTATAGGTGTTTATGTTCGCACCTATTGCCATTTTTTTGCCCGTTAGTTTGTAATCTCCCCATGCAGAACCAAAGCGAGGAGCGCCCTGTACATTGGCAAATTGATGTCTGTATATAATGGAAGCATTAAATTCAGAAAGCTCAGTACCAAATGCTGCCGGATTGTACAGTTGTTTGTTAAACATATACTGTGCTATTCTGGGTGTTTCCTGACCAAAGGATTGCTGAAATAGTAAAGAAACTAAACTGAGTGTAAAAATTATTCTCTTTAACATTTTTATATCTTTTATAAGAAATATCTGATTAATAGTTTACTACAAAAAAACCATTGATGCTAGTTGATCCACTATTGAAAAAATAGTAGTAAGTACCTTTAGGTAGTTTGCTTTCATTGGACTGTTCAGGCCAGTTGTTTTGATAGTTGTTTGCTTGGTGAATGGCTTTGCCAAATGAATCTGTAATAACCAGAGCATTGTCGGATCCGCTAATGCCTTTGATAACAAAAAAGTCGTTTTTGCCATCCAGGTTTGGAGTAATGGCGTTTGGCGCTGCCAGCCCAACTGATTCAGATATTTTTACGGTGTAGTCTTCGGTTTCACCAACATCGGCTATACGCATACAAGATTCGGATGCAGAGAATGAACTTAGTGGTCTGGCTCTTACTCTCATGCGAGCATCACCGGTATAGTTACTGGTTGCCGGAACTTCAATGTTGATTATTTTAACCTTACCATCAAAGTCTATAGCTGTACCTAAAAACTCATTTGGGTCATCAAAGTCTCCATCGTTGTTAAAGTCTATCCAGATACCTGCATATTGATTTTGGTCTTTATTGCTTGACAATTGTATTTCTGCTGAATAATACTGGCCAATGTATAAGTTGCCTGCTACTGTATCAGTAGTAAAGTCCCAATAGCCCAGATCATTACATTCTGTACTATTTTTAACCAGGTCATTTAACTGAATAGATTCTATGCTCCCCTGACTACAATCGCTAAAAGCATTTTGTTGGCAGGTAAGTTCTGTAAGCGGATATGGTTTAGTGTTGGTTGCAGGTTCTATATAAATGGCAATTGAATCATACAAATCAAAATTTGAATAGATTTTACAGCTCAACCAGCCTGCTGTCATAGAATCTGTAGCAAAATAACATACTGTTGAGGGGTCAGTAATACTGATATTTCTGTCTCCCCAATTATTACCTTCTGAGTTATCATTTGTAGGGTTACAATTTAGGTCCAACATACCCTTGCCTGTAAATGACCATTCATAGTAAAGGTTATCAATAAAGGGATAAATATTGTAGGTTACTTTAGAGTTTAATGGTACTTTTCGTTTTCCGATTATTTTGACTTCTTGTGGATACAGATAGTTGTATGCAAAGAATCTTTTATTCCCAAAACTATATGGATAATCCAATACATAAATACTATCGCCTTTAAAAATTATTTGATTGGGATTATTAAAATAAGAATCTACACCATAAAAATCATTGATTCTTTTGCCTGCTTCATCAAATCGTATAAAACTGTAGGAATTCGGATTTGCAATCCAAAAGTTTTTTTTGCTATCCACTCCAAGTGAACTTGAATTGTTTAAACTATATATTGAGTCTATATAAATTTCTGCTTTATACTTCGTTTTGGGCGAATATTTGTAAATATTGGCAGTTTCGTTATAATAATTGTATAAGTTGCCTTCAGGATCAATAGTGAATTTTAAATTTTCGTAATATGAAGATTGAATGGGTATTAGTTGAAGAAATTTTAGATTTTTATCGAATTTATATATTTTTCCACCCTCTGAATAGTCTGATTCTCCTACATAGACATTAAACTGCCTGTCAAATACAATATGATGGGCATATTGAAAGATTGTATCTGTTGTTTGGTTTCTGATTTGTCCCTTATAAATAGTTATGAGTTCTCCATTTTTGTCGTAAATAACCAAACCATTGTTGCCATCAGCTAAATAAAACCTGCCATCAGGCCCTATTTTAAAATCATTGATGTATATTTCATTATACTTTTCTGTATTAAGCTGAACTTTAGAAACTAGTTGGTAATCTGCATCGAATTTTTTGATGTAATAGTAGTAATCGTAATAGGTAACAGTATCTAATACTTTATCTAAAATGTAAATATCGCCGTTTTCTGCAACATCAAAAAAAATGGGATCTTCAAAAGTAGTGTCACTGGGATGTATACTACCAGAGAATTGAATAATTTGTGCAGGCGATATAAAAGCAGTTACGGTTAGGGTTATACCCAATAAGAATCTGAGTACGTTTTTTTGCATAATGGTAAAGAGGAAAGAAAAATTTATACTTCTACAAATATGTGGATTATTGCTTTAAAAATAAAGGAGTTAAAATAATTCATAGAATTGAACAATCGTACATTAAAATAGTATAAACCCGGATTGTGCAATTGTAGATTTTTATAGCTTACTCCGGTATACTTTAAAAGGTTTGAGTTGATAAGAACTCTATAGCTTTGATGGTATTGTTTCGAATTACTAATGAGTTCTCTCCCCCATGTACATTGGCTGTGTTGCTTTCCGAAAGCGAATAACCACTTCCATCCTGATTGGTCAGAATTTCCAGAAAATCAATAGATATTAGGATTCTGGTGGTTTTATCTTTTTCTACTCTAAATCGTGTAGGTCCAAATCCCCCATAAGTAAACGGAATAATTCCCTGTCGTTTGCCAATAGTCAGGTGAAAACTATTGTTATATACACCAACACCACTACCTTCTGCCAGCATAAATATATAACCAGCATCCCAACCCCAATACAAACCTTTGTATGTGGCTGAATCTAAAGGCGCTGGGGCCAATGTTGGGTCGGAGTTATTTAATTCTCGTGGTACTCCTATATCAAAACTAAGACCTGAATATTTACCGGTATCAGCTTTGAAGTTGATTTTAACGCTTTGAAATCCATAGCCTGCGTCAATGTTAGGCTTAGCAAATTCTACTAATTGTATCCCCGATTTGTTGGCGGATAATAATGAAGTCTCTTTGCCTTCAAAGTTATTTACACTACAATTGTGTACAAAAATAGAAAACGTATTTACGACAAATTGCTCATTAATAACAGACCTATAGCTGGAATCCATATATAACGGTTTGTTTCCAACCATTGGCACAAATACCAGCTCCAGATTGCCATGTATATTGTTGTTAGTAGTGTCAGGTGTTATATCCTCTATATCAGGAGAATCAGGTATTATTTCAGGATCTTTTTTGCATGAAAGAATGCATAAAAGTACAATTGTAGCTATTGCAATTTTATAAACTATGGTCATTGATAAATTTGGTATCGGTTAACGTTTTTAAAAAATTCACTAAGTCTTCCTTTTCCTGTGTTGTAAGAGGACTATGAGCATGCACATGGGTTGATTGATTTGCATGTCCCTGCCCTCCGGAGGCATAATGATCAATAACAGCTTCAAGTGTTTTTATACTTCCATTATGCATATAAGGAGCCGTAAGCTCTATGTTTCTGAGTGTAGGTACTTTAAATTTGCCTTTGTCGCTGCTTTTTTGGGTAATTTCATACCTGCCCTGATCGGCATAGTTTACATATAAGCCATTATTTTCGAAAGCATTATTGGTAAACAAATTGCCTGAATGACAAGATCCACAGTGTACTTTGTCGCCACCGCCATAGAATAATTTCCACCCTCTTACATCAGAATCAGAGAAAACCTCAAATTTGTCTTCATAAAAAAACTGATCATACCTGCTGTTGTAGCTTACTAAAGTCCTTTCATATGCTGATATTGCCCGTAGCAACGAATATTCGTCAGGCAGTCTTTGGTATGCATCAAAGAATAACTGTGGGTAATCTTTATGTTTGTTCAGGCGAGATACTACTTCTTCTATGGTAGTATTCATTTCTACCGGATTTATAATTGGTGCTCGTGCCTGTGCTTCCAGACTTAAAGCTCTTCCTTCCCAGAAAAAGTTACTGGCCCAGGCCATATTTACAACAGCCATCGAATTTCTGGGACCAGTTTTACCATCTACTCCTGCACTAAATTGCTTATTGTCGCTAAATGAAAATGTTGGATTGTGACAACTAGCACAACTTACAGAAGAATCACCGGACAATATTGGATCAAAAAATAGTAATTTACCCAATCCTACACGGTTTACAGTAAGTTTATTATCGTCAGGTATAAATGGTTCGCCAAATCTGGAAGGGTAAATTAGCTGATATGGGGCATCTGGTTTGCTAATCTGCATACCCGTATTACTAATAAGAAATACAAAAGATTTTACTTGTGAATTGCCACCTTTGTCGACTGCAAAAAATACTATTTCCAGTTTAGTACCTTCTGGTTGTGTACAATAGTATGCAGTGTCCAAAAGCAGTATTGTAGAACTGTTAAAAATCCAGGTGCTGTATACCTCCCTTGTTTCCAGGTTGTTTATGCTTATTTCTACTTTTTCCAGACCGGTATTGTCACTTATCTTTCCTTTGACAGGTATAGAAGAATTCGGTTTAAAAGTTGTGGAATTTACTAAACTTTCAATTGCAATTACAGGCTTTTCTGTATCCGGATTTGGGTTGGTTTCCTTCTTTTTACAGCCTAGTATGCATAGCATCAAGCTTAAGGCTATGTATATGTTTTTCATCTTTACAGAAAAGTATTGGTTGAAATGTCAGAAAAAATGGGTTTTATCTGATTAAAACGAAATTAACACTTTCTTATTAGAATTTTGGACTAAAAAAGGATTTGTTGATTTTTATGGATTTACGAGAGTTTTGAAAGTAACAAAAATACCCATCCACCGAATAGTAGTGGATGGGCTTAGATTCAACTATTGTTTAAGAAAAGTTTTTACTGAATTATAACGATCGCTTTGAATAGTAAGTATATAAGCACCTGTTTTTAAATTATTTAAAGGAATAGTGTTTTCGATCCCATGTATTATTGGTTGATCAATTAGCAGAATTCCGCTCAAATCTCTAACCTGTATGGTACCATTGGAAATTTCTGTTGGTAAAGATACATGCAAAATATCCTGAGCAGGATTAGGGAATACCTGCCAATTAAAGGTTGAAGCTAGTTGGTTGGATGTTATGGTTTCGTCTCCAAAATTATCCATAGCAAAATAGGTTGGTGTAATAGGTCCATAATCATTAAAATCGGTAGTTGTGTAGTCAAAAGAAAGACTATCAATATCGCCAAGTGATTTAAGGTCTATCCATTCCCATGAATCTACAATATAATCTTCATTAGAGTCCGGTGAACGAAAATCAGCCAGGTAAAAATTAACGCTATCCGTTTTCTTTTGACCATCCAGGTAACCGTATACGGTCAAAATAAAGAAATCCGGATCAGTTCCATCTTCACCACCAAATTTTTTGCCCATAAAGCTACCTCCTTCTTTCAAAGTTAAGGCTGTATAGGTGGTATTCGTTGCAAAAAAACCACTTACAGTTTGTGTGCTTAGTAGTTTAATACCGGCACTTCCATAGGCTACAGCATAGTTGCTTGAATTCCTATAACCTGCACCCGTAATGGCACTAAAGTCGTTGGTGTATGAGTTTGTTGTAATATCAGTAGAGTTGGAATAGATAAAACCTCCCCAACCTCCCCAAGAAGGATAATAGTTGCTATAGAAATAGGCATTGCCATTAGTAAAACCACCGATTTCTTCCGTGTCTGTCCAGTATGAATCTTTACTAAGTAGCAAATTTTCAAAAGTAGCTACTGACTGTCCATTACTAAATCCTGAAAAAATAAATGCAGTTAATAAACCCAAATAGGTAATTTTGGACGCAAATGATAAGTAAAAGTGTTTCATTGTTTTGTTTAAACCTTTATGATGAAAAATAATTTGCAACGAATACAAACTACGGTTTAAACTAAAGAATAGCAGGTAAGTCAGAAATACTAATTTCTAACAGGTACATGATTGATTCTTTGCTTTTTCACCGAAAGCTTGAATTATTTGATCATTGGCAGGTCTTCTGACTTACTTCACTTTATCACCTTCCCACTCCTGTTGGAGCAGTGGTTTGTTTGATAAAGCTATTTAGAAGCTTACAGCAGCGGGAACTGTTCAGGTATTTCACCTGATTCCCTTTTAATCCTTTCCGAAGAAAGAAACCAAAATCGATGCAAAGGTAGAGGAATTTTGATTTAAAAAAGAAATGAAATATGGGATAATAAATTACATCAATATGCTGAAATGAACTTAATGTTAATCCACAAAGAAAGCAAAGTCAACTTTCATGTATTCATAAGCTGTAAAGTCTTTTCCACCGGAAACCCTAAATTGTGCTTTTTCAGAAAAATTAATTAGTACATTTGGACCTAGCCAAAAATACATAGCTCCGGGAGATTTTTCTTTAGATTCAAGCAATTGAAGCGTTTCAACGTGTACTCCCAGATGTATAGTTTTTGAAACCCGTATGCCTCCATTTGACCAAAACCACAGATATTCAGATTTATTTTGCTGAACGTTTCTGGTTGGTAAAAACCAAAATGCATATAGATCAAATGCGACGGTTTTACCCTTACCTTTCAAAAGTAAGGATGGCACTATGGCATCACCAATAATTGGGTGCTTATAGCCTGAAAACTTGTTTCCGTAGGTCATGCCTAATAATGGTGAAATCAGGATCGTATTGTTTTTTAGTTTAAAGGTAGGCCCAATACCTGTTTGAATATTTCGCATCAAAGCATATACGGTAAGATAGGTGTTTTTGGTAAATTGAAATGTGCCAGAACCTATAACAAAAAAACCATTATAACTGTCTCGAATTAAGCCTATATACACTTCACGATTTGCCTGGGTTGTATCTATTTTTTGCGCATTTGCCTGCAGTGAAGCAATGAGACAAATAATCGATATTATACTATAAATTAGTTTCATACTGTTGAATGACTTACAATACCATACGGACTAAATCTATTCAACTTTATTAAAGATAGAAGGTTTAATTCTTGCCTTTGTAATGTTTTTTTATTACTCTGATAATCATTTAATTTTTACGTTCAAAATATTTTCAAATGGAAATACTTAACCAATTTTTTCGTCTTGAACACAACAGTGAATTATATAAAATTTTATTTGTACTGCTTATGGGGGTAGGCGGATTTTTGATTTCGGTTTTGCTTTTTGAAGTCCTAAAACTCTCACTAAAAACCACATTCAAGAGTTCTTCGTCCAATATTAATAATAATCTGCGAATCGTTTTTTATGCTTTTTTTAGCCTACTGTTTATTAATATAGCTTTACCATCAGCTGAGTTTGAAGGCTTCGTGGGAATCTACTTTAAGAAAACTTTTTACATTATGTTTATTGCCTGTTTTGGCATAATGATTTCTAAAATTTTATTATTTGCCAAGACCGTTATTTATGAACGCAATGATATAAATATTGAAAATAACCTCAGTGGTCGAAAAATTCGAACTCAACTTGATTTTATATACAAACTGGCAATAATTGTTACATCCATTATTGCTATTTCGGTAATTCTGATGAGCTTCAAACCAGTACGTGATTTAGGAACCAGTTTACTTGCCTCTGCTGGTATTGCAGGTATACTGATCGGTTTGGCAGCACAAAAATCCATTTCCAATTTGTTGGCAGGTTTTCAGATTGCATTTACACAACCCATCCGACTGGATGATGTGGTAATTGTTGAAAATGAATGGGGTAAAATTGAAGAGATTTCACTAACCTATGTTGTGGTTCGCATCTGGGACGCCAGACGGTTGATACTCCCAATTTCTTATTTTATTGAAAAACCATTTCAAAACTGGACACGCGTATCCTCAGAACTATTAGGTACAATCTTTTTTTATGCTGATTATTCATTGCCTGTGGATGCTTTAAGATCTGAAGTAACCAGATTACTTTCAACCTTAAAACAATGGGATGGAAAAGTTAATGTGGTTCAGGTAACAGATACTACCGAAAAAACCATGCAGATACGGATATTGGTGAGTGCCAAAAATTCCGGTGATGCATTTGATTTAAGATGTATTGTGCGTGAAAGAGTGATCGATTTTGTTCAAAAAAACTATCCGGCATCGTTGCCCAAATTTAGAACAGAAAAGCAGACAGATGTACTGCCATATAATGAAAAATAAATCGCCCGAGAATTCAAAAAAAGTAAGGTGCAGAGAATAAAAATCTGCACCTTACTTTTAAATCATTTTTGTGGCACTAAACTCTCGAATAGAGGACCGTTTTTTTTGATTAATTCTTCTCTAACAAACAATCCGGAAGGTGTTAATTGTTTTTCTTTCCAATTGCCACCCCAACCTGCACCGATAGTTATGGCCGAAGCTGTTTCTTCTTTTGACGAAACTGACCAGTTACACCAGCTTATTTTATGTTTATCCATAAAGTCCCACCAGGTTTGTGTAGCTTCTTTGTCCAGTTTTCCATCGCCGGTATATTCGCAGGTGCCATATTCGGTTACAAAAATACAAATACCGTTTTTAAGGGCCTCTTCTGCCCCATCTCTAAGTTCCTGTCCATGCGAAGCTGCATAGAAATGTAGTGTGTATGCAACATTTACATCATTAATAGGATTAAGAGAAGCCTCTCCTACCATTTGAGACCATACCCTGGTTCCAACAATAATTAAGTTGTCAGGATCATGTTCACGAATAGCTGCAATAACTTCCTCAGCATATGGTTTGATGGTTTTATCCCAGGATGTTTCACCTAATGGCTCATTATATATTTCATAAATTACATTGGGCAGGTGACCATATTTTTTGGCCATTTCAGCAAAGAATCGTTTTGATTCTAACGTATAATCTTCTGCATGATGGCTGTGAAAATCGATGATAATATATGTGCCATATTTGGCAGCAGCTTTCACCATACGTACTATTTTCTCTTTTTCTTCAATATCATTTTGCAAGTAACCACTAGGTTCATCTACGCCCATGGCAGCACGCAATACTGTGCATTTCCAATCGTCTCTCAACCATTTTGATACATTGGCGTTGTAAAATTGGCCCATCCATTGACTCCAAAACATAGACATACCTCGTAATTGCACTGTATCTCCATGTTCACTCATCAGATAGTTTCCTTTAACCTGCAACTTACCGTATTTTTCAACTATTGTAGTTTGAGCCTTTGTTTGCAGTATGGGGTTTACCAGCAAAAAACTAAGGCAAATAGCCGTTATAAAATTTTTCATGTTGTTTTGGGTATTTTTATTTTGGGTTATATAATTTCAAAGTTAATAAAAATGTCTGTTTTATTAGCCTATTGTATGCTATGCAGTATCTATGAGTATTGTGAATAAAAAAAACTAAGAAATATGGCCCAACAGAGGTATTCTATAAGCTATTTTTGTATCCTTGTAAATATAGAATTTTGCTTTTGGTCTATCTTCTGAAAGTCAATAATCCCTGATTTTAACAAATAATTATATATAAAATGGCTACTTGGTACGAATGCAAGTTTAAGTACAATCGCGAAGATCAAAACGGGGGTTTTGTAACCGTTACAGAAGTTTATTTGGTAGATGCAGTAAGTTTTACAGATGCTGAAACTCGCGTATATCAGGAGATCGGTTCTAATTATCAGGAGTTTGTTCTGCTTTCAGTAAGCAAATACAAACTTCATGAATTAGTATACAAAGAAGACGGGCTGACATGGTATAAATGCAAAGTTGGTTTAACAACGCTGGATGAAAAAGCCGGTAAAGAAAGAAAAACTAAACAGACTATTGTAGTTACAGGCAATACCGTAAAAGAAGCTTATGATGTGGTAGAAGATTTGTTTTCAGATTCAGTTTCAGATTATGAAATTCTTGATATCGTAAAAACTGCAATAGTTGAGGTAATGCCATATTTTGAAGAAGAGCCCTTAGTCGGCGATGTTGCTGGTAAAGAGGCTAACGTATCTAACCTAAAAACAGAATTGGAAACAGAAACTGCTACTGAAGTAACTGAAGAAGTTGAAGAGACAGAATTATAAAATATAGTTAGTACTAGATTCGGTATTAAAGGAGGTAGATATTTCGCCTCCTTTTTTTATGTTTTTTAGCAAAGTAGCGTTATATGGCAGTTACTTTAGTTAACTTGCATGTTGTTAATTCGGGTTATTCAATTTGCGAATGGAATAACCCGAATTAACAACATATACCATTGAATATCAATAATAATACCTATGAAATTTGCTGAATATAGAATTGCTCCTGAAGTAAAAAAGAATCTTGAAAATATGGGATTCAGGAGGCCTACCGATATTCAGTTTAAATGTATTCCTCCAATCTTAAAAGGCGAAGATGTATTAGCTATTGCTCAAACAGGTACGGGCAAAACAGCTGCTTTTGCCATACCAGTGGTGTCTATACTCCAAAATAGAAAGACCAGTAGTCGCTCACTAGGCGTACATTGTCTGGTAATGGCTCCTACACACGAACTTGCTATTCAGATTTATGAAGTTTTTAAGAGTATTGCTGAGCATACCAAAGTAAAAGTAGCTTGTATATATGGTGGTGTAGAGCAAGATCCTCAAATAGCCCAACTACAAAAAGGAGTTGATATACTAGTTGCTACTCCGGGTAGAATGTTTGATTTAGTGAGTCAGCAGCATTTACTGCTCAATAATATAGAAATGTTGATACTTGATGAGGCAGATCATATGCTTGATCTTGGTTTCCTCAAAGACATACAACAACTGGTACGCAAACTTCCTACCAATAGACAAACCTTGTTTTTTTCGGCCACTATTGATGAAAAGATAAAAAAGCTAGCTCATTCTCTGGTTAGGAATGCCATCAGAATTCAAATATCTCCCAAAAACTCTGTTTCAAAAAATGTAGAACATGCACTGGCTTATATTGGCATGGACGATAAGAGGTTCTTTTTGGAAAGAATGATAAAAGAAAATCCTGAACATAAACTGATCGTATTTGTACGCACCAAAGTACGAGCAGAACGCGTTTTTAAAGCTATGGAAAGGGTTGAAATTGAATCTATTACAATACATAGCGATAAGGATCAAAAAGAACGTGAATCAGCTCTTAATTCATTTAAAACTGGTAAAGTCAAAGTATTAATTACCACAGATGTTAGTGCCCGTGGTATAGACATTCCTGGGGTTGATATGGTTATAAACTATGACATTCCTGATAAGGAAGATAATTACGTACACAGAGTTGGTAGAACCGGCCGTGGTACTAATCGTGGTAAGGCAATATCTTTTTGTAGTCCTGAAGAAAAGGAGGAGATTGCTAAAATCGAAGAATATATTGGGCAGGAAATTCGTGTAATGGAAATTGACAAAACTACTTACAAAGAAACGCTAATTCTGTCTGATGAGAATTTTTCTGATTTGAACAGTATGATGAAAGAACTTGAAGAAATGGAAGAGAAAAAACGTAAATCACAAAAAAGAAAAAGGTAGGGAATATTGAATTACTCCCTTCCTTCATCATAAAAATCATACAAATCGCTAAAATACACATCCTGCCAACCTTCTACAATTTCATCATATGCTTCATCTGGTATATTAGTGTGTCTTACTTCAACAGAGGTTCCTTTTTTATCTTCATGTAGCTTAATAGTCACTATAGAAGCCTCTTCTTGTTCTCCAAAATACCATTGCTGTACAATTCTCTTAGCGTATTCAAATTCCAGATTTTTACCAACTATACTACCATCCCAAAGCGAAAACTCAGTATTTGGTGTAGCCTCCATTGTTGCTTTATCGCCCGTCCAAAGATTTATGGTTGCCTCGGTGGTCAGAGCCAAATATACCTCTTCCGGGCTTGCAGGTATTGTAAAGTATTTTTTATAATCTTTCATTTATATTCTGTTAAGCTTCAAAATTAGGCTTTATGTGTAATTTATATTCATTACCTTAGATTTTAATTTTTAGTATGGTATTTGTTTAAGCCAAAAGTCTTAGTTCTAAAATCAATATTACGTTAACAACAAAAAAATATGTTAAGAAAAAATAGTTTCATTTTGCCTCTAATTGCTATTACAATACTTTCTTCATTTATTATACTTCCTTCTATATCAAAAGATGATGTTATAAAAGGGCTAAAGGAGGCATTGCGAGTAAGTGCAGACACAGCAGTTGCCAAGCTTAACAAAACAGATGGTTATTATAAAGATGATTTAGTGAAAATTCTTCTTCCTCCCGAAATTGTAACTGTTCAAAAAAACATGAACAAGTTGGGCATCAGTTCTGTAACTAAACCGCTAATTGATAAATTGGTAATACAACTCAACCGTTCAGCCGAAGATGCAGCTATTGAAGCGAAACCAATTCTGGTAAATGCAATTACTACTATGTCCATAACAGATGGGTTAACCATATTAAAAGGTTCAAATACTGCTGCAACAACCTATTTAAAGGACAAAACCTATTCAAGTCTGAAAGGATTGTTTCAACCAAAAATTGAAAACTCTCTTTCTAAGCCTTTAGTAGGTAATATGTCTGCTGCTGCATCTTATAATACAATAATCACAAAGTACAATGATGCAGCTAAAGTTGCCAATAAGTTCGGAGGAAAATATGCTATAGCAAATCCTTCACTGAGTAGTTATACAACCGAAAAAGCTTTAAACGGATTATTTATTAAGGTTGCACAACAAGAAAAGAATATTCGTAAAGATCCGGCAGCTCAAGTGACGGATATACTTGGAAAAGTATTTGGGAAGTAATTCTTAGATTAATCAACATACATGACCTGGAGTATAAAACTTCAGGTTTTTTTATTCTATTTTTTTGTCAATATATGAAATCACATAGTTTTACTCTTTCTGGCAATATCATTGACGTTTTACATAAAAAGATTTATAAAGGAGAAATTTTTATAGAAAACGGCCGAATTGCCTCTATTGAACCCAAAGAAGTTGAATCAGAAAATTATATACTACCCGGGTTTATTGACGCTCATGTGCATATAGAAAGTTCTATGGTTGTGCCATCCGAATTTGCCCGAATGGCAGTAGTACATGGTACGGTTGCTACAATTTCAGATCCACATGAAATTGCTAATGTACTGGGTGTAAAAGGAGTGGAATATATGATTGAAAATGGAAAACAGGTACCATTTAATTTTTACTTTGGAGCTCCTTCTTGTGTACCTGCTACTACATTTGAAACTGCAGGTGCTGAAGTAAATTCTGAAGATATTGAGTATTTGTTGAGCAAACCAGAGATTCTATATTTGGCAGAAATGATGAATTGGCCGGGGGTTTTATATCACGACGAGCTGGTTTATAAAAAGATTTTAATTGCCCAAAAATTTAACAAGAAAATTGATGGGCATGCACCCGGTCTAAGGGGTAATCAAGCCAAAGAATATGCAGCGGCAGGTATTACAACAGATCATGAATGCTTTACAAAAGAAGAAGCTCTTGATAAATTAGCAATAGGCATGAAAATCTTAATACGAGAAGGTAGTGCCGCCAAAAATTTTGATGAGTTAATTCCGCTCTTAAATGATTACCCGGATGAAATCATGTTTTGTTCAGATGATAAACACCCGGATAACCTGATTGAAGGTCATATTAATATATTGGTCAAGCGAGCACTTGCAGCTGGTATAGATTTGTTTAATATATTCAAAGCTGCATGTATTAACCCTGTTTTACATTATGGATTGCCTGTTGGATTACTTAGAAAAAACGATTATGCTGATTGTATAGTAATTGATAATCTAAAGAATTTTACAATTTTACAAACCTATGTAAAAGGTGTTTTAGTTGCCGAAAATGGTAAAAGCAATGTAGCATCAGTTGACATACCTATTATTAATAATTTTGATACTTCCTCAAAATCGGCAAGGGAATTCGATTTTAAATCCGATATATCTGTAATACCTGTAATTCATGCTTTGGATGGTCAAATTATTACTAAACAATTGGATTTTACTGTTGAAAAAGAGAAAAATACAGAGTATATAAATTTCGAAAAAGATATACTACAAATTGCAGTAGTTAACCGATATGCTAATGTCCCTCCCATTGTTGCATTAATACATGGATTTGGATTGAAAACTGGAGCTATAGCTTCTTCAGTTGCCCATGATTCGCATAATATTGTTGTGGTTGGTACTAATAATGAGGATATATGCCAGGCTGTAAATTTGATTATCAACCATAAAGGAGGAATATCAGCTGCTAAAGGCAGTCAACAACATATACTCAAATTGCCTGTAGCCGGACTTATGTCAAATCTGCCAGGAGAAGTAGTCGGCGAGCAATATACTCAGATGGATAAAATAGCAAAAGAGTTAGGAAGTAAACTTTCAGCACCATATATGACTTTGTCCTTTATGGCACTATTAGTTATTCCCAAATTAAAATTGAGTGACAAGGGACTTTTTGACGGTGAGAAGTTTGCCTGGGTGGAAATCTAAAAGCCTGTTTATATGGTTAACAATAAAAAACCCGAAGCATTTATACTCCGGGTTTTTTATTGTTAATTTTATTTTTGAAGTACAAACTCACTTTGACCAATTTTTTTTGCGTCTGACCAAATTTCAACCGTGTATCTTCCCGGTGTATAGCGACTGCCTTTGTCGTAGTAAAAGGTAATTCGTTGTTTGGTATTGTTAAAATCTATGGTTTGTTTTTCAGTATAAATTACTTTTTTTCCATCTGCATCAAAACTCTTATTGCCTGAATACAGTGTATTTCCACTTGGTTCAATTACTCTTAAGTATATGTCCCTAGAACTCCCAGCCTCTGAATTTGAATATGCAGCACTAATATTTAAACTAGCTTTGATCTTACCGGCCATCATAGCTTTAGGATTTTTCATTTCCTTACCGCCGGTATTGTATACTATTACCATTATACTTTCAGCTTTTAGTTCTACTGTTTTTTCAGGTTTTGGTGCTGCTGCAGTAGTTGCTTGTTTTACTGAAAGGTTTTCTATTGAATCTATTTTTTCCTGTACCAATCTCTCAAGACGAACCTTCTCGGATACCAATCGTTGGTTTTCTGCTGCAAGGTTCCCTACACTTGCTTGTGCATTTTCGTATTCTTTGCGCGATGCATTAAGTTTTTTATTCAGAGCATTTATAGACAATTGTTTTTTCTGAACCTGGTCTTTATAAGTTTCTAGTTCAGCAATTCTATCTTTTTCGTTATTTAATGCTATACCTAAAGCTTCTTTTTCAGAAATAACTATTCTTAAGCTATCCTGTAGTTTTGATAACTCTTCAACCTTAAGATCTATATCTGTCTTTAAACCAAGTAGTGCATTTTCATTACTTTCTGCATTGGCTTCTAAGGTTTCATTAGTTTTTAGTTTGTCATAAGCCAGATACCCAACTACTCCCCCAAGCATTAATACTAATAGCAATAGAATGATCTTTATTGGATCTACATTCGATTTATCCTGATTATTTTTTGGTTTAACCGGTTGCTTAGATGTAGGTTTTGTTGTTATTCTCTTAGGTTGTTCAACCTGATTTGTTGTTGTGTTAGGAGCATTTGCTGCACTTGTAGCTGTATTTATCTCCCCAGCCAAATTTTTTGTAGGTTCAGCTTGTGTATTTTGCTGATTTGTACTAGTGTTTGAAGAAGGTTCAACTATCACAGGAGCAGATGCCATAGGTTTAGCAGTAGGTGTTGGTGTTGCTTCAGCTGCTTGTCCTACTGGTCTAGGCCTTGTAGTAACAGGTCTTGGACCTCTTATAATTGGTTGAGTTGGTCTTCTTGGAGGTAAATTAGTACTCATATTTTTAGGGTTAAAAGAATATTGAAATTAAATAATGCCTAGCTAATTGTCAATTAAAGTATTAGCCTATGTATGGAATTTCTGTAAATTACACAAATATAAATTTAATAAGAAAAAATAAGAAGAAATAATGCAAGTGTTTTTACAATTATTAGCTTCAATCTTTAGCATATTGGTTGGTTTAGTATCTTTTCGGTTCAAAAGTATTTCCACCTCCGGTCTTATAGCTTTATTGCTATTAAGTCATTTGTTTATTTATATGAATATGCTTATACCTTTATGTATTATTTTTTTAATGTTTGCATCCTCTACCATAATCACAAAATATAAAAAAGGTTTAAAAAAAGAATTTTATCTTGTTAATGAAAAGAATGGACCACGAGATTATATTCAGGCATTAGCCAATCTTGGTGCAAGTACAGTATGTATTATTGCTTTTGTATTGTTTAATAACGACTTATATTTAGTGGCTTTCCTATGTTCTGTAGCTACTGCAAATGCTGATTCCTGGGCAACTGAAATTGGAGGATTAAGTTTGCAAAAACCTGTATTATTGTCAAATTTTAAAACAGTACCCAAAGGAGTTTCAGGTGGTGTAACAAGATTAGGTATATTGGGAGGATTTTTAGGAAGTTTGTTTATAGTTGCCGCATATTATTGGTTAAATCAACATTATGCTAATACTCATTTGCCTTTCAAATTATATTGGGTATCAATCTTGTCTGGATTTTTAGGTATGATTCTAGACTCCTTATTGGGTTCAAAATTTCAGGTTCTATATCAATCCTCAAAAGGTCAGTTGGTTGAATACAATGCACCATCAAATAAACAGGTCAAAGGGATAAAATGGATTAACAACGATTTAATCAACGCTATATCAACTAGCCTGGCAGCAATATTTGGAATTATACTTTACAATTTAGTGTAAAATAGATTGCTGCAATTATATTTCTCCTTTTAAAAATTGCTGGCGTATGGAATTATCAAATTTTTCAATAGCGTATCGCAACATAGTTCTTGGCATTTGTTTGTAATACATTTTCAAAAAATCATATTCTATATCATAATTGCGGTTTCCAACTTCCCGTAGCATCCATCCTACTGCTTTTTGTATCAAATCGTGTGGGTGATTTAGTAGTTTTTTAGCAATCTCTAAAGTTGTAAAATAGTCGTCTTTTTTAATAAAATACAATGTGCTGATAATAGATACACGTTGTTTCCAAAGGTGATTTTCTTCTGATAGTTTATAAAGTAAACTTCTATCTCTTGTAAATAGCCAGGCACCAACTATTTTATAGGCACTCGAATCTACCAAATCCCAATTGTTTACATAGTCTAGATTGTTCAAATAAGATTTAACGATAACCTCTTTATGCTTGATATCTTTAGTTTTTGAAAACTGCTCTACCAATAGCAACAATGCAGTCAGCCTAAACTCGTGAATAGGATTTTTTAATAAGATCAGTATTTCTTCAAGGCTTATATATTTGCAGTAAGTTTTAATTATCTGTCTTATATGTGGTACAGTAACTCCAATAAATGTATCACCTTCTGCATATTCAACTGGACCAGCTTTGAAAAATTTAGGAAAAAATTCTGCCTTTTCAGTATTAGCTTTACTTAGCAAGTCTTCCTTTATTTGATCTAATAAAGTTATATTCATTTTTAGGAATTTAGGGCTTAGTTTTGTTGTTATTATACATTCTGAAATTAATCAGGTATATAGCCAATATGCCCAACAAGCCACCAATTACTGTATAGTTTTGAATCGTTTCATCCAGAAAAATCCAGCTTCCTATTGCTGCCGTAAGTGGAACCAGAAAAATGTACATACTAGCTTTGGCAGCTCCTAATTTAGTTGTTGCATAAAAATAGAATGTTGTTGCCATAGCTGTTGTCAAAGTGCTGCTGAAAAACAGATTCAACCAAAATCTAAAGTCACCATTTTTTATTATATCTATATTTAATTGCATTTCAGATAAGCCACCCATTATTAAGGAGCATATGCCATACATCCATAAACTAAAAATAATTGGAAGGCTAAAATTTCCGGCCTTTGCAGTTAGTAAACTTAATAAAGACCAACTAATTGTAGCAAGTATAAAATATAGATTGCCTTCATTTTCGAAGAGATTCTGTTGGTTCCAAATATTTAATAAAACCATGCTTCCCACTATTCCGGCTATTAATCCCAAAATTTCATAAAATACCGGCTTCTTTTTGTTTAATATCAATACTATTATATAGGTAATGATTGGATTTAATGTAGTAACTAAAACCCCTCCGGCACCTGCATGGCCTAACTTTAAGCCTTTAAAAAATAAAAATGTATAAATTGATAGCAAAACAGAGGCACCCAATAAATATACAATGCCGGTCTTGTGAACTTTTAAAGAGTGTGATGAAAACCAAAGTGGAATCAACAGTGAAATAAAGGTCAATAAAAACCTAAGAAATGTAATATTTTCCGGTGGACCATATGAGGCAAGTATTTTTCCGGAAGTCCAACTAAATCCCCAGCAAATCATACTGAGTATAATTCCAGTTAGGAATATTGGCTTGCTAATTTCTTTATTCAATTAGGTACTATTTCCTATTTCGCTAAACTGGCTCTTGCATCAGTAACCCAGTCAACAATCAATCTTGTTTGTTCCGAATTAAGTTTAGTTTTTGGGTGCATTTGAATATATGATTTTAAAGGCATTTCTTCATGTTCAACCTCTTCAGCAACTTCTTCTAGTTTGTGATCCTGCCTGGCAATAGGATATTTGGAAAATTCTGAAAAGTTAAGGTGTTTTTTCCCATCTTCAACATGACCATTAAGCCACCAACCCAGAGGCATAATTTCATGATACCAGAAATAAGTAGTTTTGTTAGAATGGCAATCATAACATGAAGTTTCTAAAATAGTCATTACATTTTCAGGCACTGAAACAACATTGGAAACGTCAGTAGTTGGATGACTTTGACCTAAGTTTTTGCTTGGTCTGAATAGTTGAGCTCCTGCTAATATAACCACTAAAACTAAAAAGATTTTGAATTTCATATTATACCTGTATTTCAAATTAGTGCCTTTGCTAATTTTGAAAAGGTAATATTAACAAGGAATTGAATATCTTTTTACATTCAAATAAATATTTTCTGCTGAAAATTGAATCGTATAGATTTATTAATTCATTTTCAATTCTTTATGTAAATAATTTGCTAAGAAATAATGGTTTGTGTTTCACCTGATTTATTTGATTTTAAGAATCAAAGTATTTCAGGAATGTTAGGTTTTTCTGGAAATTTCATTGGATATGCAGAAGGTAATAAACCGCTGGAAATTCTTTTTAATTTCTCTTGTAATATTTTTCTTCTGACAGGCTTTAGGTGATCAAGGTATAGAAGTCCATCCATATGGTCATATTCATGTTGAATAATTCTGGCAGTAAAGCCATTAAAAGTTTCAACTTGTTTTAAAAACGACTGATTTTCATATTCAATAGTAACAGACCAACTTCGCTCAATTTTTTCGGTTATTCCGGGGATACTCAAACAACCTTCATAGTCAATCCATTTTTCAAAAGATCTGTGAATAATTCGTGCATTTATAAATGTTTCTCGTATTCCTTGATCGCCTTCAAAATAATGTTCGCGATCCTTATCAGACAATGATTGGTATACAGAAAGGCTGTTTACTATAAAAAGCTTTACAGGCAGGTTTATTTGCGGTGCTGACAAGCCACATCCATGGGCATGGTCTAAGGTTTCCCACATATCGTTTATCACTTGTTGCCACTCCAGAAAATCATATTCTAATGAACTACATTTCTTTTTTAAGATTTCATGTCCATATGAATTTATTTGAAGAATCATCGCTTTTTATTATTGATAAACTCATAGTAAAACATACTCTTCTAAGTATTGTTTTCGCGATTCAATTGTATTTATATATTCAATAATTTTCGAAACAAAACAAATTTCCCATTACCTAAGTTCTTACTTTACTGAACTTTTGAGTCAATTTTATGCTAATCCTTGGTTTATTGCAATTGACACTTAGCAAGACTCTATCTTATTAATATTTGAACTATGATTAGAACATACTATACTCAAAAATGGTCGTTTATAATTTTTTTGTTCAATATGATATTGATACTGGCATTAATTTCTTGCAAAAAGGATAATGACAAAAAACCAGACACACTATCTAAACCAGAACCCGAGTTGATAGATTCTGATATTTCTGAGGATAGAGTACTTTCCTATTCAAATTTACATGGCAATAATTATTATCTAATAAGCAATAAGACAACTATTTATGCAAACTTGAAAATTGAGCCAGGGGTAATAGTCATCTTTAAAAAAGGCGCTGATCTATTTGTTACTGAAGCAGGAAATATACTCGCTGAAGGAACTGAAGGAGCTAATATAATATTTAAGGGAGAGAATGAAAGCAAGGGTTATTGGGGTGGTATTTTTATAAACAATAATAATGAATCGAATAAGTTGCTCTATTGTAATATTCAGTATGCAGGAAATATAGATCGCTCTGCACAAGCCAAAAGTGCTGCTGTAATTGTGTATAACAATGCTCGGTTATCCATGCAACATTGCCAGATTTTTCAAAGTGGCGGTTATGGTATGTATATATTTGAAGATGCTCAATTGCCTGAATTTAAGAATAATTCAATTAAAGAATCATCTACTGCAGTGGCAATGTGTGGTATGAAGGCACTTGGGTATTTTAATGGTTCCAATGATTTTAAAGGCAATAATAAAGATCATATTGATACCTACAATTCTCAAAATTATTTAAAAGGGAATCATACCTGGTATGCTCTAAATGTGCCGTACAGACTTCCCGGAAAAAGATTGGATATTGAGGGTTCGCTTACTATAGAGGCAGGCACTCAGTTTTTGGGTGTTCCAAATTCTGGGATCAAAATTAATGAAAAAGGTCTATTAATTGCTAAAGGAACTGCCAGCTATCCGATTATTTTTAAAGGTCAGGAGGAAACATCGGGATATTGGAGTGGTTTTCAAATTGCCACGGACAATGACAATAGTATGGAATATGTAATGATTGCAAATGCAGGAGGAGCAAATTCTTTTTCCGGTTCTGATCGCAGAGCCTCAATTGAAGTATTACCTGAAGGTAACGTTTCAGTATCGAATTGCACTATTTCTAATGGTGAAGGACCTGCAATAAGAGTTCTATCCGGGGGCAAATTAGCAGAATCAGGAAATAATTTGGAAGGTGGTATAGAAAATTAGATGTTTTAGCAACCTTTTTAATTTCTATACTCTTTGAAAGACGAAAACCCTACTAAGGTCGAAAATTACTACATCCTACTGCATCGTAGAAAGTAGTAATTAATTTTATAAACAATCAAGAGTTTGATAAGTGTTCTTGTTTTAATGTATTTTTTTCTATTTTTAAAACTAAATTTACTTACATCTTGATATGAAACAAAAATACAAGACCATTATAGGGATGGCAGTTTTCTGCTTATTAGTCTTATCCACTAAGTCTTATGCTCAAAATCAGAATAAGGATACAGCACATGTTTTTGTAAGATCTGATCTTAAGATTAACAAATTTTATTCTAAAAGTGAGTTGGAAAAACTTCCTAAATTGGATTTGATCAGTATTTATAAAAATCGTTTGGAATACCTTATAGAAGTGTTGCCTTTTTTGTCGCTGCATCCTAAACCAGGCTCCACTTTTCATGATATGTCAATACCTGAAACTCAGGAAAATATATATCATCTGGATAAAGAAACTGAAAATAAGCAGGGTTTTATAACTTCTTTATTTGCCACATTAGATGATGTTGTACCCTATTCTGAAAAAGAAAATATAATTTGGTGTATTATGTTTTTTGAGGAGATGATTAAAAAATCAGATTACGTAAAGTAATCGTTAACGATATTTTAAAATATTACATAAAAAAAGCCTGTAAATTTTATTTACAGGCTTTTTTTATGCTTGATATTAGTTGTTTATCCAAGATACGGTTTTAAACTATTGCTTCTTGAACTATGTCTTAACCTTCTGGTTGCTTTTTCTTTTATTTGTCTCACACGCTCTCTGGTCAGGTTGAATTTCTCGCCTATTTCTTCCAGCGTCATTGGATTTTCACCATTCAGACCAAAGTAATATACAATTACTTCCGCTTCTCTTTGTGTAAGAGTAGAAAGTGCTCTTTTTACTTCTTTACGAAGTGAATCCATCATTAGTGCAGAATCCGGAGTGCCTTCACTATCATTCTCCAGAACATCCAGAAGTCCATTTTCTTCGCCTTGAGCAAATGGTGCATCCATAGATACATGTCTTCCGGAAATTTTTAATGTATCAGAAACTTCTTCTGTTGGAATATCCAACACCTCGGCCAATTCTTCCGGAGAAGGCTCTCTTTGGAATTTTTGCTCTAAATCAGAGAATGTTTTTGATATTTTATTTAATGTACCTACTCTGTTTAGTGGCAATCTTACAATTCTTGACTGTTCTGCCAAGGCTTGCATTATTGACTGTCTAATCCACCATACGGCATAGGATATAAATTTAAAACCTCTCGTTTCGTCAAAACGTTGAGCAGCTTTTATCAGACCCAAATTACCTTCATTGATTAAATCACCAAGCGTAAGTCCGTGATTTTGATATTGTTTAGCAACAGAAACTACGAATCTAAGATTGGCTTTTGTAAGCTTCTCTAATGCAATCTGATCCCCTTCTCTGATTCTTTTAGCCAATTCAACCTCTTCTTCTGAAGTAATCAAATCCACTTTACCAATCTCTTGTAGGTATTTATCAAGAGATTCGCTTTCGCGATTGGTAATTTGTTTGCTGATTTTTAACTGTCTCAAATTATTATACTTTTATAGTAAATCTAAATAGTTCTGTTTGCTTGCGGTTGCCCGTAAATATTGCTTTTTGTAATAAAAATCAAACTTGTTATGTTTTGAAATTCTCTCTTTTAGCTCTAACGCTTTTTTTGTGTTAGAATTTTAACGTTAAGCTGTTCTTTTTACCAAAATATTTCCAAAGATACGGAAAAAAACCTTTATCGTTACAATGAAATTTTATCAAGAAAATCCATTCGGAATAACTTAATATTATTCATGTTTATTTTCCTATTTATTGGTAATTGAAATATACTCGTATTTTGTAACGTAGATTTTTTTGAAATGATTCTCAAAATATGCTTTTATTACAAATATTATCTTAAGTATTTAATTATGAAAATTTTATAAGTGTTTACATTTTCTGGTCTGCCAGTGTAAACGAAACTATTGTTTGTTTATTGATATTTATGATATCAAAATTTTGAAAATATAGGAATCTTGCAATTTATAATTTACTTTACTACTATTTTATAGAAAATATGTCAAACAAACATAATCCCAGGATTTCACTATTCTTTTCTTTGCTTCCACTGGTATTCCTTACAATTCTGCTGATAATCAATGTGGTTCTTTATGGTTCAGATTCTACTTCTGGCCCCAACCAAATGGCATTAATTTTTGCTGCTTCAATTGCTATGTTGATTGCTGTTATTAACGGGATACCTTGGACTATATTGGAGGAAGGAATGATAAATAGTATCCGTGCAGCTTTACCGGCTATCCTTATTTTGTTGTTAATTGGTTCTTTAGCAGGTACCTGGATTATAAGTGGTATTGTACCAACTATGATATTTTACGGCCTTAAATTACTTTCACCATCAGTATTTTTACTAGCTACTTGTTTTATTTGCTCTATCGTTTCAGTAGCTACTGGTAGTTCATGGACTACTGTGGCTACTATTGGTCTTGCCCTGACAGGAGTTGGAGAAACATTGGGAATTTCTGCCGGCTATGTTGGTGGTGCTATTATTTCCGGGGCATATTTTGGCGACAAGATGTCTCCCCTTTCGGATACTACCAATCTGGCTTCAGCTATGGTAGGTGTTAATTTGTTTACACATATAAGATATATGCTGTATACTACTATTCCATCTATGGTTCTAACCTTGATTTTGTATAGCATTATTGGCATGTCCATAGATTCTGATCCTAATTTTGAAACTATAAACCTGGTTGTCACTACGCTTGAAAATAACTTTACTATACACCCTATTCTACTTTTAGTTCCATTGTTGGTAATTGTATTGGGAGTTGTTAAAATACCTGCCTTTCCAGCCTTGTTGATTGGTGCAATAGCGGGTGGATTATTTGCAATAATTTTCCAATCGAATATTTTACAGCAAATTGCTCAAACTGATGTGTTTGATACCAAAGTAGCTTATATGGTGGTTTTAAAAGCTATGTATACCTCGATTTCATTAGAGACTGGAAACGAAATTGTAAACAGTCTTCTTAAAAGCAAAGGTATGGAAGGTATGCTTAATACTGTCTGGCTGATATTATCTGCAATGGTTTTTGGTGGAGTAATGGAAGTAAGCGGAATGCTAGAAAACATTACCACTCTTATAATCAAACAGATAAAATCTTTTGGTTCATTAGTTGCTTCTACAGTAGGTACATGTGTATTTTTTAATCTTACTGCATCTGATCAATATTTGTCAATTATAGTTCCTGGTAGAATGTTTAGGAAAATTTATGAGGAAAAAGGTCTGGAACCGCAAAATCTTTCCAGAACCTTAGAAGATTCCGGAACTGTAACTTCTGTTTTGGTTCCGTGGAATACTTGTGGAGCTACTCAGGCAGCCGTTTTGGGAATTGCTACTTTTACATATGCTCCATATAGCTTTTTTAATATTATAAGTCCGCTAATGACAATTCTTTTTGCCTACCTTAACATCAAAATAGCCAGAAAAGAGTCGGAGAAAAAATCAGAGAAAATTTTGGTATAGCAGTTAATCCTTCATTTTGTCTTTGAAGACCTTTTTGTATTTGTCAAGTTTGGGCTTTATCACATAAGTACAATAAGGAGCTTCTTTATTTTCGTTAAAGTAATTTTGATGGTAATCTTCAGCTTTATAAAAAGCTTGAAATTCAGCTATTTCTGTAACAATTGGTTTGTCAAATGCTCCGGATTGATTTAGTTTGCTTTTATAACTTTCAGCCTTGTTTTTTTGATCCTCATTATGATAAAATACAACTGATCTGTATTGTGTACCTACATCTGCACCTTGTTTATTTAAGGTTGTAGGATCGTGTGTTTGCCAGAATACTTCCAGAAGTTCATCAAAGCTAATCTTTTCGGGGTTGTACATTATTTGCACTACTTCGGCATGACCTGTTTTTCCACTGGTAACTTCTCTATATGTGGGTTCTTTAATTTTCCCTCCTGAATATCCGGATTGAACACTTTCTACACCTATTAAGTCCTGAAATATTGCTTCTACACACCAAAAACAACCTGCTCCAAATGTTGCTGTATCCATAATTTTAATAGTTGAAGTGAAATATTCTGATTTTGTTGAATTATCATTATTGGTTTTTTTTGCTTCACACGAAAATAACACCGTGCTAAATATAATTGGTATTATAAAAAATATCCTGATCATGATAAAGTTGTTTTAACTTTTAGCAAAAATTTTATTCAATGTATTGCAGTTTTTCATGGAGCCGGAAAAGGAAACATTTTGTGTACCTCTTCTATTTCCTTAAGTATTTCACTGTTTAATGTAATTAAGATACTATCAATATTTTCTTTCAATTGATCCATCGTTGTAGCCCCAATTATAGTTGATGTTACAAATGAGCGACTGTTGACAAAGGCAAGTGCTAAATGAACAGGACTAATTTGGTGTTTTTTTGCTAAATCTACATAAGCTTTGGTAGCTGATTCAGCTTCTTTGCTATTATATCGGTTAAGTTTTGGAAATAAACTGATTCTACTTTTTTGTGGCATTTGCCCATTCAGATATTTGCCGCTAAGTATTCCAAATCCTAGTGGCGAATATGGCAACATAGCTATTTGTTCTCTATGACAAATTTCTGAAAGTCCGATTTCCAACGTTCGATTTAATAAACTATATGGGTTTTGAATAGAAATTGGTCTTGGAAGCTTATGTTTATCAGCTAAATGCAGAAATCGCATGGTTCCCCATGGTGTTTCATTGGAAATTCCAATATGCCGTACTTTTCCTTCTCGCACCAAATCGCCAAGGGTTTGTAATACATTTAGTAAATTATCCTGCCATGGGTCATTTTCATCATGCTGGTAGATAAGTTGTCCGAAATAATTGGTTTTTCGTTCTGGCCAATGTAGTTGATACAGATCTACATAGTCAGTTTGTAGTCTTTTTAAGCTTCCATTTATAGCTTCTAAAATATGATTTCTGCTAAAGTTCGGTACATTTCTGATATACGATAAACCTTGTGATGGCCCTGTTACTTTAGTGGCTAGTACAATATCTACTCTTTTACCCCTTTTCTTAAGCCAGTTACCTATTATTTTTTCCGTTGAGCCTTGTGTTTCTTTTCGGCCTGGTACGGAATACATTTCTGCTGTGTCTATAAAATTTATTCCCCGGCTTAATGCATAATCAAGCTGCTCATGTCCTTCTTGTTCAGAGTTTTGTTCTCCCCAGGTCATAGTACCCAGACATATTTTGCTAACTGATATTTTGGTACCCGGCAAATTTTTATATTCCATGTCAAAAAATCTTATTCAGGTATAAATATAAAAAAGGGCCTTACAGGGCCCAATTCTTTAGTTGAAAAAATCCAAAATCAAAAAATCCCATCTTCACATTCAAACTCCTCTGTCATTTCAACCTGTGTAAGGTGAAAAATGTTATTATTTTTTTGATTTACTTAAAACCAATATTACTCCAATAATCATAAAAACCGATGCAAGTCCAATTTGCATTGTAAATGGTTCACCTCCGTATATACTTCCTATAAATATGGCTACAAATGGATTTACAAACGCGTATGTAGAGACTTGACTTGGTGTGGTTTTTTGCAATAAATAGGCATACGAACTATAACCTACAATTGAACCAAATATAACAAGGTACATAAACGCTATAATAGATTCATTAGAAAATTTGGAAGGGTCAATAGTTTGTAATTCTCCTTTTGCAAGTGCCACTAGTAACATAAATAATGATCCACAAATCATCTGCATGGCAGTAGCCATCAATACAGATATCCCATTATTAGATTTAACAGCTATTAATGATCCAATAGCCCAACAAATGGTAGATGCCAGAATGGCTATTAATCCTTCATAGTTTAATTGTTGATTGTTTTCAATAATACCAGGCAATATTAATATACTAGTTCCTAACAACCCAAGTACCGAACCTGCAATAGTTTTATAGCCAGGTAATTTGCCTTTTTCTTTTAATACCACCAATAATACAACCCAAATTGGCTCTATGGTGATAAATAAGGCAATTAAGCCGGAAGGTAATTTGCCTGAAGCCCATACTACACCTCCATTTCCTATAAACAATAGGAAAAAACTAAGTATAGCACTTTCTTTCCAATTGACCAGCTTTGGCCATGTTTTATATTTAAAGGCAGCAAAGACAAAAAGCAAAATTCCTGCAATCAAATATCTTGACGAAGCCATAGTAAATGGCGGCAGCGTATTAATAGCTATTTTTATACCATAATAAGTTGACCCCCAAATAATATACACAGCGGCGAAGGCCCCAATTATCGTCCAGTTTTTACTGCTGATAAATGTGTTGCTGTACTTTAATTGTCCTGATAATAATTGCTTTTCCATAGTTTCTACATATTGTTTTATTAGGTTGTTGTGATTTCAAAAAAAAAGCCCGAATAAAATCCGGGCTTTGGGTATTATGACTAATCAATTAATACACTATTCCCGGAAGGCATGACATACTGGGGCAATCGGCTTTACGATTACCATAATGGCATGAAACGAAGGGAGTATGTAATTATTAATCATTGATGTATTTTTCCTCTTAAATAAAAAAAACCCGGATTATAGATCCGGGTTTGTGTACTATTATTATACCAAAACAAATCCGGATTATTTCCTATGGAAAATAACTGAGGGTGCGTGTTTCGGTAGACAAATCATATTCATAAGTGTAAATGTAGCTATAAAATTGAACAATCTTTTACTAAGCAGAAATATTTTTTTAACTCTTCATATTTACAAACTGCAAAGGGATTCCATAATCCTTCGATCTTAGTAAAGCAATAATTTCTTGTAACTCATCAATCTTTTTGCCGGTAACCCTAACCATGTCATCCATGATGGCAGGTATTACTTTGGTCTTTGAGTCTTTGATATCTTTGATTATTTTTTTAGCAATTTCCTTATCAATTCCGGTTTGGATCGAAACGTCTTTTCTAATCATATTGCCAGATGCATATTCATCCTTGCCAAGGTTCAGAGCTTTAGGATCTACCCCCTGTTTGGCCATTCGGGTGCGAATTGCATCAATAATATGTTCAAGCCTCATGGTGTTCTCTGTAACTATTTGCAAGCTATTGTTCTTCTTATCAAGTTCAATACTGCTTTTGCTATCGCGGAAGTCATATCGGTTTAGAATGTCTTTTTTTGCAACGTTTATGACATTGTCCAGCGTTTGAGGATCAATTTTATTTACTACATCAAATGAAGGCATACCTGTTTTCTTTAGAATAACAAAATTAATAATAAATAAGACTTAATAAAGGTTAAGCAAGATATTGAAATAACTGTTTCTGATTTTTACTTATTCTGAATGTGGTTTTACTAAGTATTTTTTATAAGTTTTTAATATATATAATTCCAATTGCTTGATATATTTTCACTTAAGTACGAAGATGTATTTAAAGATGCCGATGTCCTGTTTTGATCAGGTATTTATATTGTAAAATGTGGAAAATCAAATCACATTTTATTTCATTAATTCATCCGTTAGCCTTTATATTACGTTCATGAGAAAAGAACATTCATAATATTTTTTACGATGGCAACTACGACAAAAACAACAATCAAAAAGGACAAAAAGATTTTTGTTCTGGATACATCAGTAATACTATATGACCATAATGCTATTAATAGTTTTCAGGAAAACGATGTAGCAATACCCATTACTGTTTTAGAAGAGCTGGATAATTTTAAAAAAGGTAATGATATTAAAAATTATGAAGCTCGTGAGGTTATTCGCTTTTTAGATGGTTTATCTGGCAAAAACCTTTTGCAGGAATGGATTCCACTAAAAGGTAAAAATAAAGGTTGCCTTAAGGTAATTATGAATACCAAAGGTTCTAAAACTATCAATGCTGAGGCTGTGTTTGAAGAACGGAAAGCTGATCACAGGATACTTAATACTGCAATTGGTTTGCAGGAGGAATATCCTGACAAAAAAGTAATATTGGTTACTAAAGACATTAACCTGCGACTAAAAGCAAAAGCTTTAAATCTTCCAGCAGAAGATTATGAAACCGGTAAAATTAAAGATGTAGACAGTCTTTATTCGGGAAATACAATAATTGAAGATGTTGATATTGAGCTGATCAATCAACTTTATGAAAAAGGACATTGTAGTATTGATTTTTTAAAAAAGGAACAAAGAATTCACAACCATTTCTTCATACTTAAAAGTGTTAAAAATTCGGCATTAGCATTTTATAATGCCGATGAAAAAAGGTTGGAGCAGGTAGAAAAAAAGAGCATATATGGTATTAAACCTCGTAATGCAGAACAAGCTTTTGCAATTCATGCTATTTTAAACCCAACGATTAAACTAATCACAATACAAGGAGTAGCTGGAACCGGAAAAACGCTAATTGCGCTTGCAGGCTGTTTGGAACAACGTAAAACAGTAAAACAAATTTATCTGGCCAGACCCATTGTGCCTTTGAGTAATAAAGATATAGGATATTTGCCTGGAGATATCAAATCAAAGTTGAATCCTTATATGGAGCCACTTTTTGATAACCTTAAGTTTATCCAAAACCAGTTTAATGAAACTGATAGTGATTATCAGCGAATTAACGAAATGGTTGGGAAAGAGAAGTTGGTAATTACACCATTGGCCTATATAAGAGGTAGAAGTTTGTCCAATATCGTATTTATAGTCGACGAGGCTCAAAACCTTACCCCTCATGAAGTAAAAACTATTATTTCCCGTGCTGGTGAAAATACCAAAATCATATTTACAGGAGATATTTATCAGATTGATACGCCTTATCTCGATTCGCAGAGTAATGGTCTTTCCTATCTGATTGATCGACTTAAAGACCAAAAGTTGTATGCTCATATTACCTTAGAAAAAGGTGAACGATCAGAATTGGCAAATCTGGCTAATGAACTGCTTTAGTCATAATTTCATAGATTGAATGTAAAAAAAGCTTCTGCGTAAACAGAAGCTTTTTTTATGGTCAAGAATTCTGATCAAATGCTTAATTGTTGAAAACTTAAGCGCCAAATTTTCCTGCAAAATCTTAATTTAGGCTTGAAGGAATTTATAGTAAACAAAGAAAATTGAAAGTCTGCATAGCCGAAAAGCCTAGTGTCGCAAAGGAAATAGCTGAAATTCTTGGTGCCAAAACCAAAAAAGACGGGTATTTTGAAGGCAATGGATACCAAATAACCTGGACGTTTGGGCATCTGTGCACCCTTAAAGAGCCTGAAGATTACCACCCCGACCTGAAAAGATGGCGATTGGAGCATCTTCCAATCCTTCCGCCCAAATTCGGTATTAAGGAAATATCTAACAAAGGTATTAGTAAACAATTGCAGGTTATTGGCCGACTGGTAAATAATGCAACAGAAGTGATAAACTGTGGTGATGCAGGCCAGGAAGGAGAAGTTATACAACGTTGGGTTCTTACCTATGTGAAATGTACTAAGCCTGTAAAGCGTTTATGGATTTCTTCCTTAACCTCCGAAGCTATACAGGAAGGTTTTAAAAGCCTAATAGATAGTAAAAACTACGACAAATTGTATGCAGCCGGAAGTTCCAGAGCTATTGGCGACTGGCTGCTGGGAATAAATGCCACAAGACTTTATACACTCAAATTTGGGCAAAATAAGCAAGTACTTTCTATAGGAAGAGTGCAAACTCCCACACTGGCTTTGATTGTCAATCGATATCTGGAAATTCAGAACTTTAAACCTGAAAATTACTGGGAAATTAAAACCCGATATAAGGAGGTTTTATTTTCAGCCAGAAAAGGTAAATTTTATAATCAGGAAGAAGCTTTAGAGTTTATTAGTAAAATAAAGGATCACGAGTTTACTATACTATCCTTTACCAAGAAAAAAGGAAAAGAAAGTCCACCAAAACTATTTGACCTAACTTCTCTACAGGTAGAATGTAATAAAAAATTTGGCTTCTCTGCTGATCAAACGCTTAAACAGGTACAGTCGCTGTATGAAAAAAAACTGGTTACCTACCCAAGGGTAGACACTTGTTTTTTGCCTAATGATATATACCCCAAGATTAAAGGCATCCTGGAGTCTTTAGGTAATTATCAGGAACTAACCACTTCTTTGCTTAGTGAGCCGATCAGGAAATCTAAATTGGTCTTTGATGATAAAAAAGTTACCGATCACCATGCCATTATCCCGACCAATGTCAAAGGATATGTTAGTGGCACAGAGCAGCAGGTATATGATTTGATTGTAAGAAGGTTTCTGGCTGCTTTTTATCCTGATTGTATTGTTTCTAAAACTGAGGTACTAGGCGAGGCAGCCGAACAAGAGTTTAAGGCTACTGGCAAACAAATACTGGAAGAAGGCTGGCGTAAAGTTTATCAGGAAGAAAAAGATGATAAGGAAGAAAAAGATCCTAAAAAAGATCAGGATGATGATGGTGAGAGTAATCAATTATTGCCAGAATTTGTAGAAGGAGAAAAAGGGCCGCATGAACCTGAATTAGCCGAAAAACAAACCAGACCGCCAAAATTATATACAGAGGCTACTTTGCTTCGCGCTATGGAAACAGCTGGAAAACAGGTTGCTGATGAAGAACTTCGTGACCTGATGAAGGAAAATGGTATTGGCAGACCCTCAACCAGGGCAAATATTATCGAAACACTTTTTCGCAGAAATTATATAACCAAAGAAAAGAAAAACCTTGTTCCCACCATAACCGGTGTGCAATTGATAGGGACTATTCAATACGATTTGTTAAAGTCGGCCGAACTGACAGGCACTTGGGAAAAGAAATTGCGGGATATAGAAAAGGGTGTTTTTGAAACATCAGTTTTTCTGGATGAAATGAAAGGAATGATTCAGGAGATAGTGCATCAGGTGAAAACCTCCAGAAGTTTTACTAGAATTGAAACCTTGGTAAAACCTGAGATTACTACCGAAAAGAAGGCAAAAGTTAACTCTATAGATAAAAACGCTACGCAATCTACTTTATGCCCAAAATGTAATAAAGGCACGTTGATCAAAGGCAAATCAGCATTGGGTTGTAGCGAATATAAAGCCGGTTGTAATTTTATAATACCTTTTGAATTATTCGGCAAAGTGCTTTCTGAAAAACAAGTGTCAACCTTGATTCAAAAGAAAAAAACGCCCCTAATTAAAGGTTTAAAGCAGTCTGAAAATACCATAAATGGTTTTATACTACTCAATAAAAATTTCGGATTTGAAGTGCAGGAAGAAAAACCTAAAAACGAAGTTAAAGCCAATATATGCCCTAAATGCAAAAGTGGAGAGGTTATAAAAGGACAAAAAGCCTACGGTTGCTCAAATTGGAAGACTGGTTGTGATTTTAGAATTCCCATGCATTTTGAAAAAATTGAGATTGATGCTGCAATACTCAAGCAACTGCTTACTTCTTTTAAAACAAAATCTATATTAGTAAAAGATGAACAGGGAAATACTGTAAACAGAGCAATACAATTAGATAAGAATACATTTCAGTTAGGTTTGATATAATCAGTGACTGATAAAAAAAAGGGCCATTTAGGCCCTTTTTAATGATCTTATTTTCTAATAAACTTTATTTTTTCTGGGGTAGGTCCTGCCCAAATACTTATAATATATACACCAGTACTATAATGTTCGCCGATTTTTTGTTCTTGGTTATTGGTTACAGATAGCTCTTCTACTAACCTACCTAAAGCATCGTGTACAGTAACTTTGCTGGTTGATTCTTCTCCGGAGAAAATAGTAAGTATGGTAGCTCCATTTGCCGGGTTCGGGCGAAGCTGAGCTAAGAAACTAATATTATCTACACTTACTACGCTTGAGTAGGAGGATTTGCCATCAAAATCTACTTGTTTAATTCTATAATATATAAGTTGGTTAGGTGCATATAGATCGGTAAAATCATATTGAATATAATCGCTGGAGTTGCCATTGGCCGGTACCTGACCAATACTAACCCAATCGCCATTGATTAAACGTTCAATTTCAAAATGACTGTTGTCTTTTTCACTGGCAGTGGCCCAGAATATCTTCACACCATGATCCGTTTTGATAGCTTTAATCCCTGCAAAAGTTACAGGCAGTACGCAAATATCGCGGGCCATAACTGGGATACGTGAGCAAGGGGAATATTGGGAAATATTCCAATTGAAAAAGTATGAATAACCATCAGCATCTAATCCACCATTTACCCATGCATCACCATTGTATGAATTTGTAATTGTGACATTGCCTGATGGAATTGAATTTATTGGAAATGAAAATCCAGTTGTATGATACATAGGAGCTCCATTAGGGTGAGTTGATGATTTAAGTTTTAATCTCAAATTTGTTCCCCATGCCGATGAAATATCAAACCCGCTAAATGGGAATGTATATAATTTGTTATTGTTACCATGATTAGCAGGAATAGTTTCCAGTGAAGTTGAAGAAGTAAAATTTCTCGCAGGAGAAAGTGAGTTTCCATTTGCATCTACAACTTCGATTGTTACACGAAAACCAGGTTCCCCATCTCCATCAGAATACCAAGTTCTAAAGGGTATTTGTAACGAGTTTATACTAAAATCATTTGTAAATGTAAAACCTAATGATTTATCATAACCATTATTCATATTTGCATTTGAATATGCTGTTGAACCTGCAGTGGAGGTTTGAATAGTCAAATCCTGCACATACAAAGTGTCACCAGTCACAATACCAGGTTGCACAATGGAACTAGCACCTGTTAGGATTGGAGTCCCTCCTGATGGCACATCGTACCATTCATAGGTTGTACCGGCAGGATTAACAGAAAATGTAATACTGGTATCAGCTTGTGTGGTTAAACAAAAATCTATGTTGTTTGGAGATGGAGAACCTGTTCTTAACCTAACATCTATTGAATCTTGTTCAGTCTGGCAGATGGGATCGTCTACTACAACTTTATATTCTCCTTCATCATTTACAAATAAGGTTTTGGTAGTTCCCAAAGGAAGAGGTACATCGTCTTTATACCACTGGTAAGTAACTCCCGGTCCTGTGAAGCTAGCATCTAATGTAAGAGCAGCAGGGTCACAAAGTTCAAGGTTAGAACCTAGGTCTATAGTAAATCGATCGGAAACTACAATGGTGTCAATTTTAGCACAAGAACCTGTTTGTTCAAGACAAACATAATAAGTGCCTCCTGTTGATACATCAATAGTAGGAGTGCCTGTAGATCCGGTTGACCAGTATATGGTTTCTCCAAATTGCAGTGGAGATAATCCAGGATCTAAGGTAAAAGTAGTAATTGGTGTACCACAGAATGTTAAATCTGGCCCTAAATCCGGTTGGCGACCTAAAGCTGCATCAGGACAACCAATACGGAATGTTATATCATCCAGGCCAAAATCGTCTTTTTCTGGACCAGTTATATCAGGTTGATTATCTATGATTTGAATAGTAATTGGTCCATCAACCGTCGATAGCCATGGCTGTGAATATTTTACCCACCCAGATCCACCTGCTGGGGCATCGATATTAACAGCTTGAACTATGCCATTAATTTTAAATTTCAATTTGGCTCTATTTGCAGGAGCATTATTTCCTAATCCTGAAATCCAGGTTTCAAAATAATAATATTTATTACTTTCAACAGTTACAGTTTGCTGCCATACAATTGGATCTGTGGCCCCACCTTTTCCATCAACCATCAAAAACAAATTACCTGATCTTGGGCTATTGCTCCATCCATTCTGAAAATTTGATCCGCAAGGTGTCGCTTCATTGGGCCGGTTTCCTATGTAATATTGACCTTCTTCAGAATAACTTCCATGGCATGAGCAGTTTGAAATATCGTTCCAGCTACATGGAATATCGGTATAAAAACTACCATCATCACCATTTTCAAATCCCGGATTTACTACCTGGTTTGGCCCGGTTAATACATTTGGGTCACAAACCTGTGCCTGTAAATAACCAATAGCCAGAATGTTGAAAAATATTAGTAAAGTAAATATTAGCTTGGGGTGTCTCATAATTCGTTTTTAATTTGGGCTAAAAACATGTTGGATTATTGCCATAAAGATAGAAAAAATATTATTATTTCCCATTGACTTACACGAATGGAAATGCGCAAAGGTTGTGTTTAAGAGCCATAATGTGGATAAATTGTTAAAAAAAAACGGGTAGATAGATTCTGTGATGAATTTATCTACCCGTTTTAAGGTTAGTTTTATAATGTATGTTTTAATTCAGAGGAGTATTATGCAGAGTTTCTTTCAGCATTAATAATTCCAAATGAACAACGCATGATTAGTTTTTCAAAGACAGATTTTGTTTTTGGATCAGCTTTAGACTTTTCAATTTCCCGTACTTTGGAAAGACCATATTGCTGTATTGCAACTAATGGTAATTCGATTCTTTGTCTCATTTGTATAGATAGCTGATCAACTGGTTTATCTTCCATCAAGTCTGATGTGCCGGTAAGTTTGAGTATATACTTGCTGGTAAGTTCAAATTCAGTATATATCAGTTTCCATACTTTACCAAATTCTTTACTATCTTCCAGATAGGCTGTTGCCGGGAAATAGCATTTTTTCATAGCCATTTCACAATTGCCAATTAGTGTACGGAAGAATAATGAGTTTTTGTATAGATTTTTTACACCGTCCCAGTTTCCGCTCTTGTCCATATACTGTAAAGCAGAACCTACTCCGTAATATCCAGGCAAATTTTGTTTTAACTGACTCCATGAACCAACATAAGGCACAGCTCTTAAGTCGTTTAGGTTTAGTTTTTTATTGCTACTTCTTTTGGATGGTCTACTACCTATATTTGTCTCTGCGTAGTAACGTAATGGACTACAGTAGTTTAGATAGTCAAGAAAATCATCATCGTTCTTGAGTTCGTTGTATATGTCATAACTTTTGTCCGATAGAAGCTGTAGTACTTTTTCTTCCTCCGGACTCATGGTGTAATCTCTATTAGTAAATAATGCATTGCTAATACCAGCATGCATTAGCTGCTCCATATTGTATCTGGCAGAGTGTATGTTGCCAAAATTGGAACTTACTGTCTGTCCTTGTACAGTTAACTGGATTTCTTTGTTGGAAATATTGTTACCCATTGATGCGTAAAATTGATGGGTTTTTCCTCCACCTCTGGCCGGAGGTCCTCCTCTTCCATCAAAGAATATTACTTCAACATCGTATTGTTTGGCTATGGCACTTAATTCTTCTTTGGCTTTGTAAATACTCCAGTTAGCCATCAAATAACCACCATCTTTAGTACCATCCGAGAATCCAAGCATGATAGTTTGGGTATCTCCTCTTTTCTTTAAATGTTTGCGGTATATACTGTTTTGGTAAAGCTCTTTCATAGCACCTGCAGCGTGTTTCAGGTCATCTATGGTTTCAAAAAGAGGAACAATATCTACCGTAATACTGTCTTTTTTCCAACCGCTAAACTTTAACAAGGCAAATACTTCAAGCACACTCAATGGACTTGTTGCATGACTAATAATATAGCGATGACAACCTTGTTCTCCATTTATATCCTGTATGGTTTTGATATTTGCCATAGTCTCTATGGTATCGATGAGGATATCATCCGAGAATAGGTCTGAACTAACATCACCTTCAGTATTGGTTAGTAGCTCAATTTTCTTTTCGATTGAAAGTTTATCGTAATCTTTTGGCAGTAAATCTGTTTTTTCAGAAATTATAGAAATCATTTTTTCATGCACTGAGCTATCCTGGCGTATGTCCAGCGATGCAAAATACAATCCGAATAAATCTACTTTGCTCAGTAAATTGTCTACCAAATCAACAAACATATTGTTGTGGTATTGCTTGAGTTTGCCTTTGATGGTTATTAATGTATCAATAATCTCATTTTTGGTCAAATCTGCTTTTTTGCCTGGAATAAACAGGTTGTCATAAAGTTTATTTTCTAGTTCCTGAAGCATGTTTTCAACACCTCTAAAGGTCAGTCTTCTTTTAAGTCTTCTTACATCCATGTAGTATGACTTAATAATGGCTCCTCTAAGGGCCTCTGCAACTTTTAGCGTTGTATCAACTTTTACAAATGGGTTACCATCACGGTCGCCTCCCGGCCAGAAACCCATTCTGATTATTGGGTTATCATTGTTAACGGCACTAGGGAACTGATTTTTTAAATAGGTTAAAATATTTCCCGCTGCCTGATAAAATACATTTTCCAGAAACCAGATTAAACTTACTGCTTCGTCAAATGGAGTTGGTTTTTCTTTTTTGAAAAAAGGCGTTATAGCCAACTGTTGCAGATAGGTATTTACCTGGGCAGTATTGTCATTGATTAAGGCTTTGGCAAGATCGTTTATGATACCCAAAACGGCACTTGGGTAAAATTGAGTTGGATGTGCGGTTAGTACTAATCGCACGGAGAAATCTTTAAGTTTTTCGGCTAACTTGGCCGTATTTTGTTCACGACTTAGTTCAGATTGTAAATGTTTTAAGGTACCGCTACCATTCATGTCGTTTATATCAACAAAAGCGGCATCTTCCAAGGCGTCAAACAAAACTACCTGACGTTCTGCGTATTGTATAAATCTAAAAAGCAGATCTTGTTTTTCCTGATCGGTATTGTATGTAGTATACTGTTCAAGAAAAGATTCAATGATTTCAACAGGACTTTGCTTTTTGTTAAATCCTTCTTCGCAATGCAATAAAAACAATGAAAGCATTACTCCGGTTTTTTCAACCTTATGAAATGGTAGCGAAGTAAATAAACTATTATAAAGTTGAAATTTGATTCCAACCAGATTTTTAAAAAGATTAAGTGTACTATTTGAAGATGTTCCCATGAATATTTTTATATCTTTATTCTTGACAGGCCTATATTGTGCAATAGCTTTGAAACTACTATAAAAATTACTTTTATAAAAATTTGCCATTCAAATTTTATGAAGTTTTCAATGATTTGTTTCATTTTGTGAAAATAACATTTTAGCCTAAAATTGATTTTTATATATCTTATTAAACAGCTATGAATAACAACGCCGAAGAAATTAACTATCCCACTGAAGTTTTAGGTATTAAATTGGATGAAAACACTATTGAAAAACTCAAAAATGGTGAAGAAACAGATTTAATTGAAGGTTTGATAAGTAATAAAACCGGAAGGCCATTTTCAGCATATTTGTCGCTTAATGAAAATAATCAGATAAAGTATCGTTTTCCGCCCAGAGATAAACCGGAAAGGAAAATCAGTACTGAGATACCAAAAAAAATTGGTGGTGTTGAACTAGAACCGGATGATATAGAAGAACTTAAAGCAGGCAGGGAAACTAAATTGATTATGCGACTTGAAAGTAAGAAAAAAGGTAAGTTTTATGATGCTTATTTGCGCTGGTCACCGGAAAAAGGGATCCTTTTTAGGTTTCCAGGACAAGATTTATAATTAAATAAAAATGCCGAGTATAATCTCGGCATTTTTTATTGTACTAGTTCAATTTAGGATTAATATAATTGATATTGTGTGTTTTCAATTACAGAAAACTTTACAAATATTTTGTAAGCGTTTGAATTGCAATCATTAACCTTCGTAGGAGTGCTGTTTGCATGTCCTGTTTTTAGCACATAAGGTCCTTTGAAATCAGTACCACAATTTGACCAGGTAAGTGCTTCAATGATTTGAGTTTGATAATAGTAGTTGTCATCAATGGTATAACCAGTTTCAGAAATATTGTCTAGTGTATCACCTGCAACACTAAAAGTTAAACCCTCCCAGCCATTGGAAGAAGACCAGGTTCTTAACTGAAAATGATTTCTTTCGCGTACTTCACCATTTTCAAATGTGATAAGTAATTTACCTCGTACTTTGTGTTTGATAGTTTCGTTAAAAAATACAGCTTCCCAGATATAATGTCCATCAACATTGGTTACAGTCAGGGTTCCATTTACTGTAACTTCTTTACCTGTTGCTATTACTTCAACCTTGTATTCAGTAAAAACCACTGAATATATAGCACCAACTTCGGCAAATGTATTACCTGAAATAAGTTTAAAAGCTATACTACCGCTTTTTCTTTTGTAGCCACATGGCGTGTTTTGACCATATTGTGCTGTGTATACTTTAGTGCCATTTACTGTGCTTGAGTCAAACTTGATAATTCCGCAAGGTAGGTTATAAGCTGTAACACGGGAGTTTGACTTATTGTAGCCGCCTCCTATTTTGTTGCTAATTATATCGTTTACATCTTCTACTGCATCATCAATGGCAGAAGCACCCTCCTGATCTGTTTGGGTTGTGGTTGATTTTTTAGGCTCAGGATCGTTTTCATTTTTATCTTTACATGAAGAAAAAAATAGACTTGTACAAAGTACAGAACTTAAAAACAAGACATTAAATAATTTCATAAAGTATTGATTTGGTTAATAACTGCAATTTTTTAAACTACTTATACGTGTTTTATAGAAAAGGTGACCAAGAATTATACTAATTTTATTTCCCACATCTGGTTTCTGGTTTTAATCTAATTTTATGTTGCTCAAAATAACATATCAGGATCAATTTTTTGTTGCTGTAAATAAACCGCATGGTCTTTTTGTTCATAATACCGGTTTGGCAAATGAAACAGATGTTTTTGCACTTCAAATACTGCGCGATCAGATAGGACAACAAGTTTTCCCGGTTCACAGACTTGATAGAAAGACCAGTGGTGTTTTGCTATTTGCCTTAAATAAAATGGTTTTAGCACAGCTTAGTACATTATTTGAAAATAAAAAAATCTTTAAAAAATACTATGCAATTGTGAGAGGGTTTACAGAAAATGAAGGTGTTATTGATTATGCATTGACCAATGATAAAGGAAAGATACAGGAAGCAGTATCCAACTATAAGACCATTGAACATGTTGAAATACCTTACTCTATGGGTAAATATTCAAAACAAAGATATTCTTTGGTGGAGGTTGTACCAGAAACTGGGCGTATGCATTAAATCAGGAAGCATTTTGCACATATTTTTCATCCTATTATTGGAGACAGGCCTTATGGATGTAATAAACAAAATAAGTTTTTTAAACAACAGTGGGAAATGACTACCATGATGTTACATGCTGCAGAATTAAATTTTACACACCCGGTTACTGAACAAAATCTGATAATAAAAGCTGAATTAAGTCCTCAGATGTATGATACATTGAAAATATTAGGATTTACTAATATTACCTTTTGATGAGGAGTTAAGGTTTTCAACTCGTTTAATTTGTTTGTCTGCTTTAGTCCAACCTGTTTCGATAGCTTTTAATCGCGTAGATCTGCCGGGATGTGTTTTAGTGCATTTTTCTTTGCAAACTGCATTGATTGCTGCCTGAGCCTGATTGAGGTTCGCTCCCATTCTTCTCAAAATAAAACCTGCAAAATTATCAGCTTCTAATTCAGCTTCATAATCACTACGATCAAAATAAAATGTATGACCATTCAAATGATGTCCAATTTCATGAGCCAAAACTCCAATTCCGGCCCAATTGGTGCTTCCTTTTTGATTGATCGATTTTATGTATTCAGTATTGTATAAAATAACGCGCTGATTATCACGTATAACTGCTTTAGCATTAGCTATATCAGCTTCCCTTATCTCAAAATTTGGACATACTCCTGCATGGTCTATAATAGACAGAACAATTTTTGAAGCCTCTGTATCATTATCAAAAAGTGGACAATTATTAGTTGGAATAGTATCGTTATTTCGACCTATCTCCTCGTGTTTAGCGTTGGCTAATACTGAAAAGTTTAACCAAATAGCCATGAAAAACATTAAAATTTCTCTCATTTAAAAAAAACGAAATAGTATTATTTTTAGTTCGAAATTATTTAATCTATAAACTTATTTTTAAAGGTTTTACTGATCAATTTTGCTTCTTTAAGGTTGAATAGGTATTATTATCCTGAATGTTTTACAATTAATTGATATGAAAAGAATAACTATTATACTCACAACATTGCTGCTTTTAGGAACATTAATTGGTATTTCGGGCTTTCAATTGTTTAAAACGAGTCTTAGGATAACCGTACTTAATGAATTGGGCAATATCGAATCCAATGCCAAAGTTGCCATATTTAAAAGTGAAGAAGAACTTAAAAAAAGTGAAAATCCGGTAAGGGAAGGAAATACCGACAAAAAGGGTGTTATTACTTTTCAGGAATTGGAAGTTATGCCCTACTTTATTAGTGCTAGCAATGGTGATAGAAATAATGAAGGAGGTGGCGAAAAAACCGAGACAATTGAAGAAGGTAAGTTAAATAGAATTACGGTTGTAATTTCAGAGTAAAGAGTGCCAAAGAATATTAAATACTAGTTTAAAGAATACTATACCATTTTTATCAGTTCACATGCGATTCATATTTTTATTTATAGCTTTTTTAATTATTTCAGCTTGTCAAAAGAATCCAGTTGCCACCCAGGAACAGGAAACTATTGTTTCAAAGGACAATGAAAGGCCCGATACAGCAAGCCTGGATACCAAAATTGGTCAAATGATTATGATTGGCATAAATTCAGGTTCTTCTTTAAAAACTACAGACCCATTGAGTAAAGAAATTGCTGAGGGAAAAGTTGGTGGTATTGTACTTTATGAAAAGAATATTGCCAGAAGTAACTCATCAGAGAATTTGAAAAAACTGGTTTCAGACATCCAAAAGACCTCACCTATTCCGGTATTAATTTCTATAGATGAAGAAGGTGGATTAGTACATAGGATGAAAGCTAAATACGGTTTTGTTGATATACCATCTGCTGCCCAGCTGGGCAAGATTGATAATATTGATACAACCTTTCAGGCTACTAAAAGACTTGCAGATGTATTATATAAGCATGGTATAGATTTAAATTATGCTCCGGATATAGATCTGGCAATAAATCCTAATAACCCGGTGATAGCCAAATTAGGAAGAAGTTATTCTGCCAATCATGAAGTTGTGAGTGCTCATGCCCTTGCCAGTATCAAAGCTCATCATAGTAGTGGTGTAAAAACAGTTATAAAGCATTTTCCGGGGCATGGTAGTTCAACCACAGATTCGCACAAAGGTATAACAGATGTAACCAATTTATGGAACATGGTAGAAATTTTTCCTTACTATGATCTAATTAAAAGTGGAGAAGTAGACGGAATTATGACAGCTCATATCATTAACTGCAGGTTGGATAGTCTATGTATACCTGCTACCTTGTCCAAAACTATAATTACCGGCATTTTGCGGAACATGTTAAACTTTGATGGTGTGGTTTTTTCTGACGACATGCAAATGTATGCTATTAGCAAAAATTATGGATTGGAAAATGCCGTAAAACTATCTATTAATGCTGGTGTGGATGTGATAATGTTTGCAAATAATGTAGATGCAAATGATCAGAAATCTGCTACAGAAGTTTTTAATTTGATTAAAAAACTTGTACTAAGTGGCGAGATTTCAGAAGAAAGAATAGATCAAGCTTATCAAAGGATTATGGCTTTAAAGGTTAAAACCTTTTAGTAAGTTTTAAAATGGCTGGAGTTTTTATTGACAATTTCTTTTGTTTTGAAATAAAATCTAAACATTAATAAAACGGCAGCAACTGATAATCCGATTAATAAACCGTACCAGATACCTTCAATTCCCAAGTTGAATTTAAAAGCTAAAATATAGCCTATTGGTATACCCAATATCCAGTAGGCTAGAAATGTTATAAAAGAAGGAATTTTTACATCCCCTAATCCTCTTAAATTGCCCAGGCCAACGCACTGTATACCATCAGAAAGTTGGAAGAACGCAGTAATTAATAATAATGCTGAAGAGATTGTAATTATTTTCTGGTCGTTTATATACAAAGTTGGTAAGTAAAACCGCAATCCAATGAATATAATAGCATTGATGCACATAAATAAACCCACCATAACAAAAGCAGAAGACCCAGCCTTTTTCATTGTACTGTAGTCAAGTTTGCCCAATTCATTTCCAACCCTTACTGTTGCAGCAGCTGATAAGCCTGTAGCAGCCATATATGTAATAGCAGCTAAGTTTAATGCAATTTGGTGAGCAGCAATCTCATTAGTACCTATCCATCCTGCCATAATTGCTGTAAAACCAAATGCACCTGCTTCTAGAATTAACTGAAAGCCAATTGGAAAGCTTATTCTGGAAAGTGATTTCAATTCCTTCCATTCAAAAATAACAGTTGAAAGTTGGTTATAGTACGATTTTAGACGAATGTTTAAATATATATATATGCCTATAACAAGTGCCATATATATTCGTGAAATAAAAGTTGCAATGGCAGCTCCCTCTACTCCCATTGGCTGGAAACCAAATTTTCCAAAAATCAATATGTAATTTAAAAATATGTTGAGTAAGTTACCTGTAAGACTAATAGTCATTGCAAATTTTGTAATACCGAATCCTTCGGCAAATTGCTTATTGACCTGAAAAAACATTACCGGTACCATGCTAATAGCCATCCAGGTAAAGTAATCAAAAGTTAGTGGAAGTATTTCGCCAGGTACGTTGAAAAACTCAAGAAATGAGGTCAAAAACCATAAAAATATGCTTATTGCTACTCCAAAACTAAGATTAAGCCACAATCCATGGTAAAGAATACCTTTTATTTTTTCTGGTTTATTTTCACCATCAGCTTTGGCTATTAATGGTGACAATCCATATGAAAGCCCTATGCCAAACATCATAAAAGGGAAAAATAAGCTAAAACCAATTGTAGAAGCGGCCAATTCAAGGCCTCCTAATTTACCAAGCATCATACTATCAGCAACACCAACTGTAATGTGTCCTAACTGGCTAATTATTACTGGTATGGCAATCTTAATTAGTTTTTTGTATTCGTTACCGAATTGCATAAATTATCCCAATTACTTTGTTGTAGTTGCAAAATTTGTACTTTAAATTGACTTTAAACCCAATCTTAAATTTAAAGAGTTGCAAATCTGTCAAAATAAATTCATCAATGACAATAAATAAAGGTAGAATTCTGACAATGTTTTTTCCAATACTTCTTATAACAGGTAATTGGTTTATTCCTTTCCAAAAACAGGAGAATATGTCTACAAATAATCCGCGCAAAGTTGCAAAAATTGTAAAGTCATCCGTTTCGCATATGGGTGAAATATTGATGAAGCAGCCATTGCCTTCTAGAGATTTGGAAATGATTGATCCTTTTCTTTTGTTACATCATCACGGACCAGCTTTTTTTAAACCTAATAATTCAGGTTTACCTTTTGGACCGCACCCGCATAGAGGTTTTGAAACAGTAACTTTAATTATCAAAGGAGATGTAAAACACCGTGATAGCAATGGTTTTGAAAGTGTAATTGAAAGTGGTGGTGTACAATGGATGACTGCCGGAAAAGGACTTGTACATTCAGAAAGATCTTCAGAAAAATTTAAAGAGCAAGGTGGAGAGTTGGAACTAATACAGCTTTGGGTAAACCTACCTGCTAGTAAGAAAATGGTAGAACCTCATTATGAAGGGTTGCAGAAAAAGGATATTCCACAAATTGTAAAAAATGGAGGCGACATAATAATAGATTTAATTTCAGGCTCTTTTGATGAAGAAATAGTTGCTGGTAAAGGCCAATATCCTATTGATTTGTATTCAATTACTTTGCATAAAAATGCTACTCAGGCATTTTATATTCCCCAACAAAATAATATTCTATTTTATATTCTAGAAGGAAAAGTATTGGTAAACGATAAAGTAGCAGAAAAACATGAATTAGTACTTTTTGAAAACCAAGGAACTGATTTGAAAATAAAGGCTGAATCAACAGCCAGAATACTTTTAGGTCATGCTTTACCGATTAATGAAAAAGTAGTTTCACACGGTCCATTTGTAATGAATAGTGAGCAGGAGCTTTATGATGCAATTAATGATTACAAGTCTGGTAAAATGGGAAGTTTGGAGGAGTAATTTATTGTTTTCCTATACCTGTACTCAACGATTTTAATCTGCTAAATATCATAAATGTGTACATTTTTAGGTATTTAGGCAAACTTAAAAACTCCACATTAAAATGCTTAGCCATATATACCTGATTTAAAACAGCTGCAATTAACATAGTTGCAAGAGTTGCATAAGCTGCACCAATGGTGCCATAGATAGGTATTGCAATAGCATTTAGGACAAAGTTTATAGCTGCATTTCTTGCTACGAAAAGCATATTTTTCTTGGCCTTCCCAATAGCTTCTAAAAGTATTCCCATTTGTTTATTTAATGGAATTATTAGTCCATATAGCATGGTAACTTTTAAAATATTGGCAGTTTCCATATATTCTTCACCAGCTAGTAAAAGAATTATTTGATCTGAAAAGGTGATAGCTAAGATTACAAATGGAAAAACCAACAGTATGATTACAGCAACTGATTTTTCGTACAGATCTTTAAATGCCTTATCACCTTTTTCTTTGGCCTGTTGCACAGCTTTTGGAAATAACATAGATGCAATTGCCATTGAAGGTACTTCAAACAGATTGGCAATTCTTATTGCAACATTATATACGGCAACTGCCACAGGTGAAATAAAGATTCCAAGCATCCAGGTATCGATGTATCGAAGCAATACTGCACTAATATTAGAACCAAGTGTATAAGACCCATATCCAAATAATTGCCTGGCCCAAACTCTGTCAAAACTTTTTCCTATAACAAATATGTCACGTACAAAGAAATATGAGAATATTACACCAATAAATGCCGATATAGAATAATAAACAGCAAGTAACCAGATTGGTAAATGAGTTTTAGTAATAAAATAATAGGAAATAATAACTATTAGAGAAATACCTCTTATCAGAACAGCCAAGAATGAACCCTTAAACCTAAAGTTTGCTTTTAGTATATACTCAAAATGGAATAAAAAACTATGAACGATATTGGTACCTAAATAGATAAGAAAAAGCGTAAACAATTCAGAATTATCCCAGGCAATACTAATCGGGTACATAACCAACAGCATGAGCAAGGCAAAAGCTGTGGAGAGTCCAAGGTTTAAAATAAATGAAGTGTATTGAATTTTGATTTTTTGCTCCGGTGTTTCTTCGCCATTGTTTAAAAATCTTATGAGTGGATTTTGAAAAAAACCATTTCTTGCAGTATCTAATAATGTAGTGATAGTAAGAAAAATGATCCAGGTTCCATAGTCTTCTTTATCCATGACTCTTACCAAAAGGTAAAAATTTAAAATTCCGGTGAATAGTAGACTTAATCTTTCTAACAGGGTAAACTTTCCTGAACTAATCCAATAAGAACTCTTCTTTGTCATACTGCCCACGTTTTCCTATTGTTAATCTATTTAGTTTCTTAGGATTTTATATTATATCTGAGTTGTTAAACCTTTAGCGATATTTAAAATTGGTTAATCAACTTGTTAATCTAACATGCCTATCATTGCCATTGTTTGAAATTCTATTAATATTAGTTTATTTGTCATTTTATAGATTTAAAAAACTGTATGTTAGTGTTTTATAATGTTTTTAATTGGTGTTAATAACATTTAAATCAATAATTCTATTTGAATTATAAAGCCGGATGATTTGGAAATGAGTATACCAGTAAATTTTTACATAATGTTCTCAAAGTCCTTTTTTGCGGCAAGAAAAGAAAGATATGAATTCAAATATATTGTAAGATGAGTAGGGAAAGTGTTCTTCCAAATTTTCTAATAGTTGGTATGGCTAAATGTGGTACATCATCACTTAGCAAATATTTGCAGCAACATCCGGAAGTTTTTATTAGTGAGCAAAAAGAACCCAGGTTTCTAAGTAGTCAGGTGATGAGTTTTCCGATGAATGGCCCGAAAGATGATCAAGTTGAAAGTTGGTATGTTAAAGATTTTGACAAGTACAAGGAATTATTTGAAAATGCCAATCACAAGGCAATAGGAGAAGCAAGCGCTGATACTTTGTATTTCTATAAAGGAACAATTCCTGTTATCAAACAATATCTTGGAAATCCAAAAATTATAATAATCATTCGAAATCCGGTAAAAAGGGCAATGTCTGCATACACTCATTTGCTTCGCGACAACAGAGAATTCCTGTCATTTGAAGAAGCTCTGATGCGTGAGCATGAAAGAGTAAGAGACAATTTTGAATTAATTTATCACTACAAAGAAGCTAGCAGATATTATGAACCCATAAAGGCTTTTATGGAAGCTTTTGATCAGGTAAAGGTTATTCTTAACGAAGATCTACAAAGAAATCCGGATCAAACGCTTGGCGAGGTCTTTGATTTTCTTGGAGTAGAAAATCAATATGCAATCGATACTACTTTAAAGCACAATAAATCCGGACTTCCCAAAAATAGAATATTACAAGAGTTCTTTCAGGAAGGAAACCTGGTTCGAAAAGCAGTAAGGCCACTTGCACGTACTTTTTTTCCTACTAAGGAAAAAAGAATCAGGGTATTTAACTGGATAACCGGTAAAAATTTAAAGGAAATGACCATGGAACCAGAAACTAAAGCTTTATTAATTAATGAATTTAAAGAAGATATTCAAAAAACATCTGCATTAATAAACAAAGACTTAAGTTTTTATTTGAAGTAAAGGAATTAGTTAATGTGGGTACTTTATTGAAAGTATCCACATTTTATAACTTTTTTTTGCACCCATTTTTATTTACGATCTATTTTCGAATGCAAGCAGAAGGGTTTAATATTAACAAGGTAACTTTAGGAGGTTTAATCCTTACACTAGGAATTATTTATGGGGATATAGGTACCTCTCCTCTTTATGTTATGAAGGCTATAGTAGGAAATTCTGCCATAAACAAGGAATTGGTTTTAGGAGGACTTTCATGTGTTTTTTGGACTTTAACCATTCAAACCACATTTAAATATATTTTATTAACACTCAATGCTGATAATAATGGCGAAGGAGGGATTTTTTCGCTTTATGCGCTTTTGCGAAAAAAATCGAAAAACCTAATTTGGTTCTCAATAATTGGAGGAAGTATGCTACTTGCTGATGGTATGATTACACCTCCTATTTCCATATCTTCTGCAATTGAAGGGTTAACTATTATTGTGCCAGATATACCGGTTATTCCTATAGTATTGACAATAATTGGTATGCTATTTTTTGTACAACAGTTTGGAAGTAAGTTTATGGGGTTTGCGTTTGGCCCCATTATGCTTTTGTGGTTTTCAACATTGGGTTTACTGGGAATTTTTGAATTGATTAAACAGCCTGAAGTTTTAGTCTGTATTAATCCTTATTACGCATTAAGATTTTTAACGGACTTCCCTGGGGCATTTTGGCTTTTAGGTGCAGTATTTTTATGTACTACTGGAGCAGAAGCACTGTATTCTGATTTAGGACATTGTGGTAGGAAAAACATACGCATTAGTTGGATATTTGTCAAAATATCTCTGCTATTAAATTATTTTGGTCAAGGTGCCTGGTTGCTTCAACAAGATTACCTTAAGGAGCGAAATCCATTTTATGCTATCATGCCTGAATGGTTTATTATTCCTGGTATTATCATTGCCACTTTAGCCGCAATCATTGCGAGTCAGGCATTAATTTCAGGGTCATTTACTCTTATTGGCGAAGCTATAAGAATGAATATATCACCAAAATTTAAAATGTTGTTTCCAACAACACTAAAGGGACAAATTTATATACCTACTGTAAATTGGTTATTAGTTTTTGGATGTTTCTTTGTTGTTCTTCATTTTAAAAAATCAGAGAATATGGAAGCTGCTTATGGTTTAGCTATAAGTCTTACTATGCTTACAACTACTTTATTACTGAGTTTTTACTTGAGAAATATTAAAAAATGGTCTTTAGGAATTCTAATTCCGGTTATTATGCTTTTTGTGGTTGTAGAATGCAGTTTTTTAATAGCAAATCTGGCTAAATTTACTCATGGAGGATATATAACGTTGGTTGGAGGGAGTATTTTTTTCCTAATAATGTATATCTGGTATGAAGCGTACAGAATTAAACACAGATTAACAGAATTTACCAAATTAGAACCTTTTCTAAATTCTTTTAAAGAAATTCGATCTGATGAATCTATTCCTAAATATGCTACTCATTTGGTATATCTCTCAAATAGTAAAGAAGCAGAAATGATTGAGACCAAAATTGTTTATTCTGTTTTTCAAAAGTCACCCAAGAGAGCAGACTATTATTGGTTTTTACATGTGCATGTAACTGACGAACCCTACACCTTAGAATATAAAGTAAATCACATGTTAGTGGATGATATTGTAAGAGTAGACTTTTATTTAGGTTTTAGAATAGAACCTCGGTTAAATTTATTATTCAGAAAGGTTGTTCAAGAATTAATAGAAGCGAAAGAGGTAAACATTTCTAGTAAATACCCATCTATTAAAAAATTAGACATGATTGGTGATTTCAAATTTATAGTTCTTAATAGACACTTAAGTGTGGAATCGAACCTTCCTATATGGGAGCAGTTTATTATAAATATGTATTTTAAATTGAAAAAAATTGCTGTTTCAGAAGAGGATGATTTTGGACTTGAAACCAGTGCTGTTGTAGTTGAAAAAGTGCCACTTGTTTTGTCGCCAATTCAGGATTTTGAATTAAAAAGAATTGATAATTAGTGTTATATCCAAATAACTACAAATATTGAGTTACCAAATCTGCCAATTGCTGATAGTTTAGCGTACCCGGGTTTTTCCAGATTACTTTATCATTCTTAAGTAAAATAATTGTAGGAACTCCTCTAACCTCAAAGTCAAGTGCATCTTGTAGGTAATCGTTAATATTGACTTTAACCACTTTAATAACTGACTTATATTCTTCAGAAAAACGATCTAAATCTGGCATCATAGCTTTGCATGGACCGCACCATTCAGCATAAAAATCAATCAAAATCGGAAGATCAGATTCAATAATCTTGGCAAAAGCAGGAGTTTCAGTTTGCATCTTTTCCATATAAATGTTGGTTACAAAAGTACAATTTATACTATTTAAGTAGCTAGCAAGCGAAATATTTTGCTTGTCATTTAGGCACAGAGTATTTAATTTTAACTTTTCATTGAATTTAGAAATATATGGCAACAACATCGGATTTATCAAAGGGCTCGTTTTTACGATATAATAATGAACTGGTTCAGGTTTTGGATTATATACATATTACACCAGGCAAAGGCCAAGCACAATATCAGGTAAAGGGAAGAAATGTAAAAACAGGCAAACAATCTGAAATCAGATTTCGCTCTGGTGAAAAAATTGACCTGGTAAGAGTTCAAACTAAAGAAATGCAATTTCTTTATAAAGAAGGTGAAGCTTTAATGTGTATGGACAGTGAATCATTTGAGCAGATACCTATTCCGGAATCGCTTTTTGGTGATTCAAACAGGTTTTTGCTTGAAAATATGATAGTACTTATTCAGTTTGATGATAATGAGGAACCCGTATTTGCAGAACCCCCTACTTTTGTGGAATTAGAAGTAACGTATACTGAGCCAGGTATAAAAGGTGATACAGCTACTAGAACTTTAAAACCTGCAACTCTTCAAACTGGCGCTGAAATAAACATACCTTTGTTTGTAGATATGGGAGAGGTTATTAAAATTGATACCAGAACCGGAGAGTATGTTGAAAGAGTTAAAAAATAAAATAGTTAAGACTATTAAGTAAACGTTTTTTGTCGAGCGCACTACTCGGATCAAAAAAGCCACATTGAAAAAATCAATGTGGCTTTTTTATTAGTATGGATTGTTATTCGAAATATATTTCTATAATACTTGAACTTTAACCGCATTAAGACCTTTTTTGCCTTTTTCAATTTCAAACTGTACATGATCGTTTTGACGAACCAGATCAATCAGACCAGACGAATGAACAAATACATCACTCCCGTTTTCAGGGGTAATAAATCCATAACCTTTTGACTCATTAAAAAATTTGATTGTACCTTTTTGCATAATAATATTGTGTTGAATTATTGATCTATAACCAATTGAATTAATTTTTGTTTATCATACTCTTAAAAAATATGAAAATCGGCATTTATCAACATTATAAAGGCAATCTATACAGAGTTTTAGGTCTTGCTAAACATTCAGAAACTGAAGAGAAACTAGTAGTTTACCAGTGTTTGTATGGAAATTATGATTTATGGGTTAGGCCTGAAGATATGTTTAACGAACAAATTGAAATAGACGGGAAAAAGATTAATCGTTTTAGGTTTGTTGAAGAAGCATAGCATAGTGTATAAAACCAAGAAATAATCTTAGTTTTATAACTAGCTTTTAATCAGATTATAATGTGTTTTTGATGATTTTCAATTGCTCTTCCAATATTGAAAGTTCTGCTTTGGCTTGCTCTATATTACTTTGAATTTGATCTTTCAGCTTCTCAGCCTTGGGTGAGTTTGCCAGAAAATCCATATTGGTAATCCAGGTTTGTATATCACTTTTTAGACCTTGGATTTTACGGTATAAATCTCCTTCTTTCTTCTGTAATTTAGCTTTAGAATTTGGATCACTTTTTAATGCACTTACTTCCAGTTCTAAGATTAAATTGTTTTTGTTGTCAGCTTCAATAGTATCGATACTTTTGATAAATCCTTCAACAGCTATTTTATAAGCATCTCGTACCTTCTCTATATTAGCTTTAGGTATAAAACCAATAGCATTAAACTCAATTTGAAGGTCTCTTATATCGTCTGGATTTTTAGTTTTTTGGGATGCAAGTTGGTTGATTTTTTCAATTACCGCCATTTTAGCTTCCAGGTTACCCAAAAACTCTTGCTCCTTTTCTGCATGTTGAGCTCTTTTTAAGTTAAACAAATAATCACTTGCTTCTTTAAAGCGCTTATAAATTTTGTCATTTTCTGCCTTAGGTACTGGGCCAACTTTAGACCACTCGGCCTGAAGGTTTTTAATAGTATTGGTGGCTTCATGCAGGTCTGTACTATCTTTTAATTTTTCTGCACGTTCACAAAGAGCTGTTTTTTTAGCTAGATTTTCATGTCTTACTGCTTCTAATCCTTTGAAAAAGTTGTCTTTGTTTTTAAAGAAGCCTTTATAAGCAGCCCAAAACCTTTTAGCTAAGGCATTGGTTTCTGATTTAGGAACGGCACCTATACTTTTCCATTGATTTTGAAGTTCCAAAACTTCTTGGGTTTTATCTTTCCAGATGTTTATTGAATCTGAATCAAACTCACTGTAGGCTTCTACTTTTTCAATTAGTTCTTTCTTCTTTATTAAATTCTCTTCATGAATGGCTTTGTTTTTTGCAGCAAGGATATTTCTATTTTCATAAATTTTGTCAGAAGCGGCTTTAAATCTAGTCCAAAGGTCTTCCTGGTCATCCTTGGGAACAGGACCTACCTGTTTGTACTCGTCATGAAGTTTTTTAAGTTCTTTTATAGCTTCGCCGATATTCTCAATAGAACCCAATTGCTCACAACGTTCTATAATTTCGTTTTTAGAGTCCAGGTTCCTTTTTCTGTCTAATTCTTTTAATTCAAAATAAATGCTTCTATTGTTGTAGAACATTTCTACCAACGCATTATAGTTAGCCCAAATGTCTTTGGATTTGGCTGGAGGTACAGGTCCTGTATTTTTCCACTCTGCTTGTAATTCTTTGAATCTATTTAGACTTGTTGAAGTTTCTTCCCCCGAAGTGATTTCTCGAAGGTTATCAAGTATGGCTGATTTTTTCTTGAAGTTTTCTTCTTTTTCTGACTCAATTTTACTTATTCTTTCGGAAATCTCATTTCTAAGCTTATTAAACTCCTTTTCAAAAACCTGACTTGTGTCGTCTTTTTTGAAATAAAAATCATCTTTGTTTCCACCACTCTGAATAAAATTTGCAAGAGCCTCCTGCTTTTCGATATCTGAGATTTCATCATATTGTTGCTTTATTTCTCTTAGAAAACCTAGGGTTTTAGAAAGTTCAGCAGTATTGATGCTTATATTTTTTACTTCGGAAAGTAATTCGTTTTTGGTGAAGTTAGAAACATCAGGAAATAAGGTTTCATCAGTAAGGTTATCCTGATTTTCCTCTGATTGTATATCCTGAACCTGGTTTGATTCCATGTTGGAAATTTTTAAAGGTTCGTTATCAGATTGCATATTCATAAAGTTTAATAAGCGATATTAGTTAAGTCTTGGATCAATGGGATAATTAGAATACATTTTATATATAGGTCCCATATCTTTTAATATATCTCTCCACATATTTTTGGGGGACATTTCAAATATACTTTTAAGACTACTTTGTCCATATATCCAAGTATTATTATTGATTTCCTCTTCAAGTTGGCCAATAGACCAACCGCTGTATCCAATGAAAAATTTAAAATCATTTTGTTCAATAATACCTTGTTCTGCAAAATCAATTAGTTGTTCAAAATTACCTCCCAGATATATTCCTTCACCTAAATGTAAGGAGTCTTCAATTAGGGTTTTGCCCTTGTAAATAAAGTTTAAAGAATCGTTAGCCACAGGTCCACCAATTAAAGCCGCCTGCTTAAAAAACGATAATTTTTCGTGCAACTCTTCAACTTTTATTTCGGTAGGCTGATTGAGCACAAACCCATATGCACCTTCTTCATTGTCCTCACAAAGTAATACTATGCTTCTTTCAAAATTAGGATCATTTAGAAAAGGTTCTGCAATTAGTATTTTAGTATTAAGGCTCATTCCTATGTATTTGGGTATTTTCAAGGATTCACAATTTAATAATTATTGATTAAGGCTACAAAAAATCTTCTGGTTTCGTAAGTTTCAATATTAATTTTCCTTTATTATTGTTCATTGAACATGAATGTATACAAAAGTTACTTAGAATATGAATAAACAATTATCAATAGCCGGAATTAGGCAGGAATATTCAAGTCGCGAGCTAAATGAGGATAGTATTGATACAAGTCCACTTTTGCAATTTCAGTTTTGGCTGGAGGAGGCATTAAAAAGCAAAATTAATGAACCTACAGCCATGAATCTGGCTACAGTTGATATAAACAATAGACCTAAATCAAGGATTTTATTACTCAAAGAATGTACGAATGAAGGATTTGTATTTTATACAAATTATCAAAGTCAAAAAGGTAATGATTTAGCTCATAATCCGTTTGGTGCTATAAACTTTTTTTGGCCTGAATTAGAAAGACAAGTAAGAATTGAAGGGAAAATAAGTAAGGTTGATAACCATCATTCGGATGAATATTTTGCCAGCAGACCAAGAGGAAGTCAGATTGGAGCAAATGTTTCACCCCAAAGTAAATCTATTCTAAAATCTAAGTTAGAAGAGCTTGTTCAGGCGTTTTCCGCAAGAAATGAAGGCAAAACGATCGATAGACCAGAAAATTGGGGAGGCTATATTCTTAAGCCTGATTATTTTGAATTTTGGCAAGGCAGACCAAGCAGGTTGCATGATCGTATTACTTATACCTTAATTAATGGTAGCTGGGTGACAAATAGGGTTGCACCTTAAAAGGTCGACTATATTAATTGTTCGAGGGAACTTATTCCAACAAATCTTCCTTTGTCTGTGCAAAATCCTTCTCCATATTTTACACCAATAGAATGTCCAAATTCTAATGCTCTGGCTTCAATAAAGGTCATAAAATCCGGATTGGAAATATACGTTTGAGGTTCTGTATTTTTAGGGTCAAAGAATTGACTTTTGAAAGCTCTGATTGCTTTGTTTTTTTTCTCCCAATATGGTGTGATATCTAATACAAAGTCTGGTTTTATATATCTGTCCTGAATAAAATGGAATACCATTTTGGGTCTCCATGCCTGTTGTTTTATGCCGGCAAAGGTAGTTTCGATTTTTACCAGACCTGACAAAAAACAGGCTTTGGAAGATATTTCAGCACCTTTTCCATGATCTGTATGTCTGTCATACTTGGCATTTATTAAAACTGTTTCAGGCTGATATTTGCGAATAGCAGCAATAATTGCATGTATTGCCTCTGGGTTGTCGTTCAGGTAACCATCAGGCAAGCCCAGATTTTCTCTTACAGACAGACCCAGAATTTTTGCTGAAGCATTAGCCTCTGATTCTCTTTCTGAAACAGAACCTCTGGTTCCAAGCTCACCTTGGGTTAGGTCTACTATACCTGCTTTTTTGCCATTTTCTGTGTACGACAGTATAGCTCCCGAGCAACATAACTCTGCATCGTCTGGGTGTGCAGCAAGTACAAGCAAATCCAATTTCATATAAGGTTACTAACGTATTCTTAGTCTTTGCCCTACTTTTAGGACACTACGGGTTGATATTTTATTAAGCTTGCAAATAGTACTTACTGATACACGATATTTTTTACTGATTGCACTTAGTGTTTCACCTGATTTGATTCTGTGGTAAACGACTTGTCTGGCGGTCCTTATGTAATCAAAGTGTGAAGGAGTAAGATTAAAAACCCTGCAGGTCAATGTATTGTTTTTAAAATCATAGATTTTATGAGGATCTATGGGATTGCCTTCATAACGTACTTCATAGTGTAAATGTGGCCCAGAGCTTCGACCAGTATTACCTCCCTGAGCAATTATTTCTCCAGCCTTTACAAGTTGTCCTACTTTTACATTGGTAGAACTTAAGTGGCCATATAAGGTTTCCAGTCCATTGTAGTGTCTTACTACAAGATAGTTTCCGTAACCACTTCCATCGTATTTGCTAATTCTAATTATACCATCAAATGCTGCGTAGACGGGGTCACCAATTTCTAAATCCAGGTCAGTACCATAGTGCCATCTGTATGAACGCATCCCAAATTCTGAATTGATAGCACAACTTTTCAATGGCATAGACCACATAAAGTTGCTTATACTATCGTATAAGTTAAAGGATATTGTATCCTTATATTGAGTAGGATCAATTTTATATGGATTGATGGTACGGGAATCCCAAATAGCAAAATATTCAGCTATGGTTACCCATACGCAGTCCATTTTCATTTCATCAGCTACTTCAACAATGCTAAAATCTTCTTCAAGAACAATAGCACTATCGTATTCTTCTTCATAAAGACTGATTTCCAGTTCCGGATTGAAATAAATAGCATCTTCCTGATCATTTTTTAGCTCATCTTCAAAGAGGATTTCATCGCTATCAGGTTCAGAGTACTGAATGGCTGGAGCTTTGATCTGAAAAAAGTCTTTATACTTTTTATCCGTTTGATCTTGGCTGTAACCTGAAATTACAACTCCTGTTAATAATAGAATAGTTAAGAATAGACGCATTTGATATATTAAACCAGTTCTTTTGCTGCCAGGTACCTCTCAGCATCCAGAGCCGCCATACAACCTGTTCCGGCTGCTGTTACGGCTTGTCTGTATACATGATCCTGTGCATCTCCACAAGCAAAAACGCCTTCAATGTTAGTTTTGGTACTTCCTGGTGTAGTTTTTATATATCCATTTTCATCCATATCAACCCAATCCTTGAAAATATGGGTGTTCGGCTGATGTCCGATTGCTACAAAAAATCCATTTATTGGGTATTCTTTCTTTTCACCTGTTGCGATATTATGGACGCGCATACCTTCAACTTCTTCATCTCCTAATATTTCATCTGTTTCAGAGTTCCATAGTACCTCAATATTCTGAGTATTTAAAACTCTCTTTTGCATGATTTTAGAGGCACGCATTTCATCTCTTCTTACCAACATGTATACTTTTTTGCAAAGTTTGGCTAAGTAACTTGCTTCCTCGCAAGCTGTGTCCCCTGCACCAACTATTGCTACCTCTTGTCCACGGAAGAAAAATCCGTCACAAACTGCACATGCAGATACACCTTTACCATTTAGTTTGGCTTCTGACTCGATTCCTAACCATTTAGCGGAAGCTCCGGTAGAAATTATAACTGTTTCTGCTATTATTAAATGACTATCGTCAATGATAACTTTGTGTAATGGGCCTGAAAAATCCACTTTAGTAGCTATACCATATCGAATATCTGTTCCGAATCTTTCAGCTTGTTTTTTGAAATCTTCCATCATTTGCGGGCCAACAACACCATCCGGATATCCTGGAAAGTTTTCAACATCATTGGTTATCATTAATTGACCACCTGGTTGCGGGCCCTGGTACATAATTGGTTTAAGACCTGCTCTGGAAGCATATATTGCTGCTGTATATCCAGCCGGACCTGAACCTATTATTAAGCAACCTGTTTTTTCTTCTGACATAATCTATCTTTCATTTAATTGGCGAATTTCGTAAAATATGTTTTTTAAACAAATTGGAATTTCGCTAAATGGTTTTTAAAATATTAATAAAACTAAAAACGCTCCTTAGTTTGGAGCGTTTTTAGTTTTGTTATTTAGCCAAGGAATGGTTTTAGAGCGTTTTTTCGGGTTGTTTTTTTGAGCCGTTTAATGGCTTTTTCTTTTATTTGCCTGACTCTTTCACGAGTCAAATCAAACTTCTCTCCTATTTCTTCCAGAGAATACGAACTGTTGCCATTTAGCCCATAAAATAACGCAACAACCTCGGCCTCTCTTTCTGTCAAAGTGGTAAGGGTTCGGGATACTTCTTTGCGCAGTGAGTCATTCATTAACCCTGAATCGGGTGTTTCCTGGTGATTATTTTCCAAAACATCCAGCAAACTATTGTCTTCGCCTTGCGCAAACGGAGCATCCACAGAAATATGACGACCGGAAATTCTCAATGTATTTACTACTTCATCGATAGTAATTTCTAAAACTTCAGCTAACTCTTCTGGTGAAGGTTCTCGCTCAAATTGTTGTTCAAGCGCTGAAAATGTCTTCGAAATTTTATTTAGAGAACCAACTTTATTTAGAGGTAATCGCACAATTCTTGACTGCTCGGCCAAAGCCTGCAATATTGATTGTCTAATCCACCAAACAGCGTATGAAATAAATTTAAAACCTCTGGTTTCGTCAAATCGCTGAGCTGCTTTAATTAGGCCAAGATTTCCTTCGTTAATTAAATCACCCAGTGTGAGCCCTTGATTTTGGTATTGTTTAGCAACCGAAACAACAAACCTCAGATTAGCTTTTGTGAGTTTTTCTAAAGCTAATTGATCCCCCTCACGTATTCTTTTTGCATATTCAACTTCTTGTTCTACAGTAATTAAGTCTACTTTGCTAATTTCCTGAAGATATTTATCCAGAGATTGACTTTCTCGGTTAGTGATTTGTTTACTAATTTTTAATTGTCTCATTCTCAAAGATGGGGTGAAATACAAAAAAAAGTTTAAAACATAGTAACGTAAGGTTTAATAGGTTTATTGTTTCGGTTTATTATTTTTTAATTTTTAGCTTCTTATGCCTGTGTGTTTTTTTCTGGTCTAGGCAACAAGACTTTTCTGCTAAGTCTATATTTACCGGTTTTTTTATCAATTTCGATAAGTTTGACCTTTACCTCTTCGCCTACTTCTAATACACCTTCCATATTTTCTAATCTTTCCCATTTGATTTCAGAAATATGTAGTAAACCATCTTTACCAGGCATAAATTCTACAAATGCACCAAATGGCATGATAGATTTTACTTTTCCATTATAAACTTCGTCAACTTCCGGAATTGCAACAATTCCTTTGATCCAGTTTACAGCCTTATCCATCACATCTTTATCTTTAGCAAATACAGAAACTTGTCCACCAGCTTCAGTTTCTTCAATAATAACAGTAGCCCCTGTTACTTTTTGAATTTCCTGTACTACTTTACCACCAGGTCCGATTACAGCGCCAATCATATCTCTCGGTATGATGATTGCCTGCGATCTAGGTGCGTGAGATTTTAAATCTTCTCTGGTGGTTGGAAGTGCTTCCAATAATTTACCTAATATATGAAGTCTGCCTTCTTTAGCTTGCTCTAAAGCCTGAGATAGGATTTCATAAGAAAGTCCTTCAACTTTCATGTCCATTTGACAAGCTGTAATACCTTTGCTGGTACCACACACTTTGAAGTCCATATCGCCTAAGTGATCTTCGTCACCTAATATATCGGAAAGTACTGCCCATTTACCTGATTTGCTGTCGGAAATTAAACCCATAGCAATACCAGATACCGGAGCTTTGATTTGAACACCAGCATCCATAAGCGCTAATGTACCTGCGCAAACTGTTGCCATGGATGAAGAACCGTTTGATTCAAGGATATCAGATACAATTCTTATGGTGTATGGACTTTTGTCAGGCGTAGGAATCATTTTTTTCAAGGCTCTGAAAGCCAGGTTTCCATGACCTATTTCTCTTCTTCCAGGTCCGCGATTAGGTTTTACTTCACCGGTAGAAAAGCCAGGGAAGTTATAATGCAACATAAACTTGTTGGTACCACTAATTAATGCACTATCAATTAATTGTTCGTCAAGTTTAGTACCTAATGTAACTGTGGTTAGAGATTGAGTTTCGCCTCTTGTAAATATTGAGGAACCATGTGCAGATGGAATATAATCAACTTCACACCAGATATTTCTGATTTGGTTTAGTTGACGTCCATCCAGACGGTATCTTTCGTCCAATACTACGTTTCTAACTGCTTCTTTCTCTATTTTGTGGTAGTATGTACCGATAAGAGCTGCTGATTTTTCTTCCAGCGTTCCGTCAAGACCGGCAACAAATTCATCCTTTATTGCTTTGAACTTATCTTTACGGATGTTTTTATTGTCTATTTTCTGAGCGGCTATTTCATAAACTTTAGAATAAAGAGCTTTGTACATGGTATCATACAAATCTTTGTCATGATATTCATGGCTATACTCTTGCTTTTTCTCTTTACCGGCAGCTTTTTCAAAGTCTTTTAATACTAAACACTGCTCTTTGATTGCTTCGTGAGCAATTTTTAGAGCTTCCAGCATATCGCTTTCGCTAACTTCAGACATTTCACCTTCTACCATTATGATGTTGTCGTATGAAGCACCAACTAACAGGTCAATATCGGCTAATAGTAAATCTGCTGGTTTTGGATTGATAATGAATTCACCATTTTTTCTGGCAATACGCACTTCTGAAATAGGACCGTTGAAAGGTATATCAGATACTGCAAGAGCAGCCGCAGCAGCAAGTCCTGCAAGGGCGTCAGGCAGGTTTTCTGCATCTGCAGAAATCATAGTAACCATAATCTGGACATCAGCATGATAGTCGTCTGGGAACATAGGACGAAGAACTCTGTCCACAAGTCTTGAAACTAGCACTTCACTGTCACTCAGTTTACCTTCTCTTCTTAAGAAACCACCAGGGATTTTACCTGCAGAAGCAAATTTTTCCTGATAGTCAACGGATAAAGGTAAAAAATCAATTCCTTCTCTTGCATCTTTGGCAGCAACAGCCGTTGCAAGTAGCATGGTATTGCCCATTCTAACTACAGCTGAACCATTAGCTTGTTTTGCTAATTTACCTGTTTCCAGGGTTATTTCACGGCCATCTTTTAGTTGTATTTTTTTGGTAATAACGTTTGGAAACATAAATCAAATAACAAATAATCTTAAAAATATATGATGTAAAATATCAATTTTATAAAATGGATATAACACGAAAAGAGGGAACCTTTTTCAAGATCCCCTCTTTTTGGTATAACTAAAATATTACTTTCTGATATTTAGTTTTGCGATAATCGCTCTGTATCTTTCAATCTCAGTTTTGTGAAGGTAATCAAGTAATCTTCTTCTTTTACCTACCAATTTCAACAAACCTAATCTGGTTGAAAAGTCTTTTTTGTTGGTTTTAAGATGCTCTGTCAAGTGAGCTATACGGTGTGTATACAACGCAATTTGTGACTCTGCAGAACCGGTATCTTTTGCAGATGAACCGTTAGCCTTAAATAATTCTTCCTTAATTTCTTTGGTTAAATACATTTCAGTAACCTACTATTTATTGTTGTCTTTTTTCAAATTGCAAAGCTAATACCCTATTTGCTTAAATACAAATAAATTATTTAATTATTTTCTTTTAAACGGTTTTAAAATTTTGCTTAAAAGTATCAGATAAAAATCTGTTTCCAGAATTCTCGAATCTTTTTTAGCTTGCCTTAAAAAGAAAAGTCCGATTGGTAAGAGTACAATATTTCCTAACCACATTCCGAGTTCTACATCGGTAACCCCCTCTTTAGCCCATTTTTCACCAATCATTGTTACTACATAGTAAATAATAAAAAATACTATGGATATAATAACAGGCACACCAAAGCCACCTTTTTTTATGATTGCACCTAATGGAGCTCCTATCAAAAACATAATAAAAACGGCAAAGGCCTGAGTGAACTTTCTGTATTTTTCGGATTTATAAGAGCGTATTTCCTTGTTTGTTATGTTTATACGTTCTTTGTTTCCTGATATATAAGCTTTTATTCCTCGGGCATTGTTAGCTGCCCGGTTGTAAATTATGGAGGCTTTTACATCTAGGGCCGGTATTTTGATCGAATCCGGATTGGGTGGAAGTACTGCAGATCCTGTGTCTGATGTTATGATTTTGTAAGAATAAAATGTACCAATATTTGATTCCAGACTTTCTATGTTTTGGTTATTTATAATAGTCATAGAGTCTATATCGTGCTGCAAGGTTCCAACAGACTTCATGACTTTGTTTGCCGAAAATAATTGCGTTGGTGTAGAATTTAAACCAAAAGAAGCAAGACTGAATATAAGCTTACTTTGCTTGAAGGAGTTTCTTACAAATTCTTGTGGGTATGTGTTGTATTTGTCTTTTGTGTATTCGGTGAAACTATTACCGTTAAATAACTCCAATACCAAATATTGGTCATGATTAATTGTGTACATAATGCCGGAGTCAGCAAGTATTACTTCTGTATTTCCTTTGTTTTCGGCATGATTGTAAATCATAACACCCTCAAGGGTTTTACCGTCATCATGTTTTTTGCTGATTTTGACACTATAGCCGGGAAGTCCATTGTAAAACGCGCCTTCTTTGAAATCTAAGGAAGGTTTCTTTTGCCTAATGTCGTATAATAGACTGTAGGCTTTGAGGTTTGCTTTGGGTACTACAGTATTACTAAAATAGAATGACGTGGCAGTTAAAATAAGTGCCATAAATGCTACAGGAAAAAGCACTCGGATTAAAGATATGCCACTACCTTTGATTGCTGTCAACTCAAAGTTTTCGCCCAGATTTCCATAAGTCATTAGCGCAGATAACAATACAGCAAGCGGCAACGATACTGGGATCATGTGTATGGCAAAATAGAATATAAGTTCTCCATAAACCTCAATTCCTAAACCTTTTCCAACAAAATCATCAAGGTATTTTAGTAAATACTGGGTGAGGAAAATAAAAACTACTACAATAAATGTTAGAGAAAATGGCCCTAAAAATGCCCCTAAAATTAATTTGTCAATTTTCTTCATAGTGTATTAGAAGTTTCAAAATTAGTTTGAAAGCTGCTACTTCCAAATTAATTTTTCCTTCATTTTATATAATACTGATTAAGGATGTTAGTTTAAGTAATATTTTTGTGTTAAAATTCGTTTCAGTATTGGATTTTTATAATTTTACTTCCATTTCAGAAATATTTTCGAATGAAAAAAACATTTCTATTTGCTCTTCTAATTTTTAGCTTTTGTACCATTAAGGCTCAGGATCAGTCTGAAACTAATCAGCCTAAAGTAATAATTTATGCAGCTGAAGAAGAAAAACAGGAAAAAGCATTTAACCCTGAATATTTGGTTAAAATCAATTTAATAGCTGCTTTATCCGGAGATATGGGGTTGTCTGTTGAAAAAAAAATATTGAAAAAAATTTCTGTTGAAGGTGGCTTGGGTTTGACAGTAAAAAATTTTTCACAAGGGTTATTTGTTAACTTTTTTGATATAACGGATGGAGTAAATAATCCATTAATTGAAAGACAATATAAGTTAGGCCCTAGTGTTGTTGCAGCTTTAAAATATTACCCCAACGGAGCTATAGATGAATTTTATTTCGGTCCTGAAATTCGATACAGACGCTATAATTCGGATGCAAGCATACAGGGTGAAAGAGCAATCTATAAAGAGTATGTTGGTCTTGCAGACTTTAAGATAAATTTTGGGTATATAAATTTTATAGAAGATAATATCTATATTGAATATACCGGTGGTGTTGGTATTAGAAATAGAAACCAAAGTGCTCTGACTTCGCAGGATGATAAAACCCTGGCTCCTATTCTGAAAAACCTAAATGTTTTTGCTCCTCTAATAAGTTTTGGACTTAAAATTGGATTTGTAGCTAAGTAGTTTTAATGACCTAGGTATATTATTTAATACTTTGCCAAACACCGTTTCCGAATAGCTGAATTTTCCCATTTGCTAGTTTCCATTCGCTAAATTCAGGTTTATGGACATATTTTCCGCTATGGTCAATTACACCATATTTGTTGTTTGCCGATACGACCGCCAGCTTATCTTCTGTAAAGGAAAATGCTTTCTCAAAAGAAAAATTGATTACTTTTTCTCCTGACAAATTGCAATACCCCCACTTTTTGCTTTTAAGTACAGGTATTAAGTTTTGTGAAGCATAACCAACTGAGTCAAATACTGCTTTGGATATTTCTTCTCCCCTTATGTTGATAAGTTTATAACCTTTGGATGTTTTTCCTGCATAAATATTATCTCCTGAATAGTACAATTCTTTGTAGAAGGGTTTGCTGATTTCTTGTCCTTGATTATTGATTAGTCCATACAACTGATTAGACTTAACTATAGCAGGCCACTGAGGTATTATTGAATCATTGAAATGATTGCTTATATACTCATAGGTAGGTGGCAATAGTATTTCTCCAGTAGTTTTATAGATGCCAAACTTATCCATCTTTTTTACAATTAAAAGACCTGTGCCCGCCTGATTTATTTCATCATATTGATTGTCTAGAATTGTATTGCCATTGTTATTGACCAGACCTATATAGTTGTCTTTGTAAGTTTTAAATACAAGTCTGTTGGATAACCACAAATATTCGATTTGAGTATATTGAGGGTTTATTATAATCTCGCCTTTACTATTAATCACGCCCCAATCTTGAGCATTTTGTACTAATGCATAATTGTTTTTGAAAGATTTTCCATTGGTAAATTTTCCAGTTAGGTATTGGGCTTTTGTTAGATCCCAATATCGTGTTTGTCCATCGACTTCGAATAGCAATATTGAACCGGAATCGGGTATTACAATTTTTTCTACAAGCGGAGATATTTTATTGCCTTTGGAATCTAAAATGTAAAACTTATCACTATTGCCTTTGTCAGATACTATATAGTTGAAAAATCCAGAAATTCTGGTTATCGATGTATATTGAGCCGGAACTACTTCGCTCTTGTCTATACGTATAATGCCAAACTGACCATTTTTTTTAACAATTGCCTGTTTGTTTGCAAATGGTTGAGCTTCCTCGTACAAGTAATCTATATACTGTTTGCCCAACAGATTCAGGTATCCGTATTTTGAGCCCTTTCGAATGGTGAATAAACCATCACTATAGGTGCCAATTTCTTCATAGATAGGATCGGTTAGACTAGTACCTTGTTGATTTAAAACACCATATTTATCATCTTTTTTTACAATAAAATGTGTTTGTGAAGCAGGATATATGGTGTCATATATTGGGTTGGAAAGTATTCGGCCATCGTAAGAAAGCATACCCCATTTATTTTCAAGTTCGAACAAAATAGTAGATTTGGATACTTTTTTTACATGAGTGATCTTGGGGTCGATCAAATAACGGCAGTTTACATGATTCACAACACCAAAAAGACCGTCTTTATTTTTAACCATAGAAGCATTTGCACTCATGGGTTTTGCTATTTCAAACTGGTTTGAGCAAATAGTTTTTCCGGTTTCTGTGTTCATTAATCCCCATTTTTCACCTTTTTTTAACCAGGTAAATTCACTACCATCAACGGGTTGTATTTCTTCATAGGTTGGATTAATCAAAATCTTGCCATTGTAGTCTGTCAAACCCCAAAGATTTTCTGATTGAAACCAGGCTTTTCGATCGCTATAGCTTGTGATACTTTGAAAGGTTGGTGGAATTATAACATTTCCTTCACAATCTATAACTCCCATTGAGTTGCCTTTTTGTACTATGGCACGGTTGTCATTAAAAGGACTTACCTTGGTATATACAGGTTGTATTACCCATTGCCCCATTAGGTCAGCAAAACCCCATGTTCTTTTGTTTTTATCATATTTAGGCAGAATGTCATCCGGGCAGTTTTGAGCATTTGCTGTTGTGATGTATGAACATATGAGAATAAAAATAAGTCTTAAAAAGCGCATTTTATTTTGGTTTACTTGTCCAGGGATTGTCTTTTATTTTAAATCTGTATGGTTTATCAGCCCATTCTTCGGCATAAGCTATTCCAACTCTTGGACCTTTTTGTATTTGACAGTTGGCATAACGTATAGAGGTATCTTCCAGCCATATTTTGTTTTCCTGAAGGTCTATACCGTTGTGCCTTTTGTTAATGCCCAATGCCATTGACAAAGCACCCGGACCTGAAGTCAGGCTATAATTAGTTTGTGATTTTTGTCTCCGTATTGCCATTGTCGAAAGCCCTTCTACAGGTTCAATTGCTCTAATTAAAATAGCATGCGGTATATCTGTTTTGTTTGTAACCACATTAAATAAATGATGAATACCATAACATAGATATACATATGAAAAGCCTCCTCTGCCAAAAAATATCTCGGTACGACTGGTTCTTTTGTTATTATATGCATGCGAAGCTTTATCTAGCGGCGCTGCATATGCTTCAGTTTCTACAATTATGCCTGCTGTAACTTTATCATCAAGTTTTGTAAACAGGCACTTGCCCAAAAGTTCCCGGGCAATTGTCAAAACATCGTCACGTTCGTAAAATTCTCTGGTTAACTTCAATTATTTAGTAAAGAATAAATATGCTACAATTATACCGGCAATTACACCAACTATATCTGCTATTAAAGCACAGGCAACAGTATGTCTAGAGCGTTTTACAGATACAGCTCCATAATAAACGGCCAAAACATAGAATGTAGTCTCTGTAGCACCTTGTAAAGTTGCGGATAAATTGCCTATAAAGGAATCTGTGCCATATGTTTTCATGGCATCGACCATCAATCCCCTGGCTCCGCTCCCGGATAATGGTTTCATTATAGCTACAGGAAGAGCCTCCACAAATTTTACATCTATTATATATTCAGTACCAATGGATAAAAGGATATGGTTCATTCCAAGAAAAATATTTCGGATAAGATCCATCAATATATCCATAGCTCCGGATGCGCGGAATACCCCTATAGCTACCAGCATGGCAACCAGATACGGTATGATTTTAATGGCCACTTCAAAGCCATTTTTTGCACCTTCAATAAAGGATTCAAAAATATTTATTCCCTTTTTCAGGGCTAATAAAATAAAGGCAATAATAATCGAAAATATAATTCCATTGCCTATAATGCTACTTGTTTTGCCAATCTGTTCTTGTGGCAATCCTACAAAATACCATATAAGGCAGGCTATGGCCAAAGTGCCACCAACAAGATAAGAAAGCACAATTGGTTTGAACAGGTTGATTTTTTGATAAAAAGCAACTGAAATCAAGCCTGCAATAGTTGCACAATAGGTCGTAATTAGTATTGGTATAAATACTTCCGATGGATTAGCAGAGCCATTTGCCGCCCTGATAGCCATAATACTAACCGGTATAATGGTAAGTCCGGATGCATTGAGCACCAAAAACATAATTTGAGCATTAGTAGCTGTGTCAGGTTTGGGATTCAGCGTTTGTAATTCTTTCATTGCCTTCAGCCCCAGAGGCGTAGCTGCATTGTCAAGACCGAGCATATTGGCAGAAAAATTCATTAACATACTGCCCAAAGCAGGATGGTTTTTGGGTACTTCAGGAAATAACTGCTGAAAAAAAGGTCCTATAACCCTAGAGAGTACATTAATTGCGCCACCATCTTCTCCTATTTTCATTATTCCCAGCCAAAGAGCCATAGCACCTATCAATCCAATTGAAATGGTAACACTAGTTGTTGCCATATCGAACGTACTTTGTACAATATTGCTGAAAACCATCAGATCGTCAGGATTGGCATGGTAACCAAACTGTAATAATAAATCCCTAAAAAAGTAGCTGAGTAGTTTTAGAGTTGCAGTCAAAAAAGCAAGTAGAAAAAATCCAATCCATATATAATTGAGCGTCATAAGTCAGGTATTTTATACAAACTTAATATTCCGAAGCAAAATATTTTAAACTGTCATTAAATTCTTTGGTTACTAATGTGTAGGACAGTTTAGCCATGATAAAATATCCGATTATATTATTTAGTATTTTATGCATTATAATTTTGAGTTGTGATAATGGCAATAAACCATTTACTAACCCAGAAAAGAAGAAAAGTTTAATTAACCAATTATTCAAACCTAATATCGGTACTGAAAGTATTGATAGTTTGACCTTAAACAGCTATCTGAATTTGCATCCGCAGTACAAAAGTTTTATTCTCGAAGAAATTATCAGTTAGCCTGGTCGTATGAAGGTGAGTTCCGTCCTCAGGCCAGTATGTTTCTGAATCAGTTAAGAACTGCACAAAGTCAGGGTACTGACCCCAATATTTTTAATACCTACGATCTTGAAAAACGAATTAAAGAATCGTATGGTAAAAAGCGAGATAGTTTGATGCGTAAAAATATTGATATGGAGCTTTCAAGTGCCTATTTTCAATATAGTCAGCGTTTATGGAAGGGAGAAGTAAATCCTAAAGAAGAGGGCTTAGAATGGTTTGTAGACCGAAAAAAAATAAAATATGGTAAAACCTTAGATTCGATTTTAGAAAGTAATGAAGGAAATCCATTTGTGACGTATATGCCTGTACACTATGAATACAAAGCATTACTTAAACAATTGAACAATTATCAGCAAATTAAGAAAAACAAACAATGGCCAAGTCTTGACTCGGTTGCTTTATACAATTTATCACTAGGTGATACATCCGCTCAATTATATTTACTCAAGAATAAACTGCAACAAAGTGGCGACTTGGGTAAAGATGTAGTTATTAATAATTCCTATGATTTGAAACTCACAGAGGCAATTAAAAAGTTTCAAAATAGACATGGCTTAGAAACCACCGGTAAATTGTCAGGTAATACCTTGCATTTTTTAAACTTAACAATTGAGCAAATAACTAAACAAATATTAGTAAATCTGGAGCGATGGAAATGGGTACCGGAAAAGATTGCTGATGATTATTTGTTGGTTAATATTCCTGATTTCACCTTGCGTGTATACCAAGATGGTAAAGAAATTCATAGTATGAAGGTAATAGTAGGTAAAACTATGACGCACACTCCAATTTTTAATGACCAACTAAAAAATGTTGTAATTAACCCCTATTGGAATATACCTCAAACAATCACGAAAGAAGAAGCTTTGCCTGCCATTCAGAAGGACTCGACATATTTGGATAGATTAAATATTGAGGTATATGAGGCATATGATTTCGAACATCCCATTGACCCTAGCAGTATAAATTGGGATACTATACAGGTTGAAAAATTTCCATTTCAACTAAGGCAAAAACCCGGTGATGGCAATGCTCTGGGCAGAGTTAAATTTATTTTTCCCAATAACTATGATGTATATCTGCACGATACTCCGCAACGGTATTTGTTTCAGAATCAGGAAAGAGATTATAGCCATGGATGTATCCGAATCGAAGACCCATTCTGGCTAGCCTCATATTTATTAGAAGATTTTTCAGAGCAGGAATTACAATCAGTAAAGGAAGAAAATAAATGGTATAAAATTCCTGTTAAGAAACAGCTTCCAGTTTATATAGTCTATTTTACTGCCTGGGTAGATAAAAATGGAAATCTCAATTTACGAGATGATCTTTACAATCATGATTTTAAGTTAGCTCAATTACTTTTTGAAGAGTAAAAAAATCATTTTTTGTCAATGGACAATCTAGCTTGTCTAAAATGTTGAATTTGAGCTAATCAAAAAAAGGCCCATCTATACTGTCATATTGTCATGATTTGTATAGCTTTTTTATTATCTTTGTTTCCCTAATTTTAAACAGTATGAAACAGGTTGTAAAAGAACTGGAAATTCTGGCTACTGAAGAAGACAAGACTTTATGTGAACTGCCCCGAATATCTCTGGAAGAAAATACAGGTAAAACCCGAAAATTATATATAGAAAGTTATGGATGTCAGATGAATTATTCTGACAGTGAAATAGTTACTTCTATTATGCAAAGCAATGGATTTGATACAACATCAGATGCCACCATTGCCGATGTTATATTTCTGAATACTTGTTCAATACGTGAAAATGCCGAGCAAAAAGTAAGGAACAGGCTTTCACAATTTAATGCCATCAAGAGAAAAAGACCAGCACTCATGGTAGGCGTATTGGGTTGTATGGCTGAACGATTAAAGTCCAAGCTGCTGGAAGAGGAAAAAATTGTGGACATGGTTGTTGGCCCGGATGCCTACAGAGATCTTCCTAATCTAATCAAAGAAGCTGATGAAGGACATAAAGCCGTAAATGTATTCTTATCCAAAGAAGAAACCTATGCAGATATAAGTCCTGTAAGGCTTAATTCCAATGGAGTTAGTGCTTTTATATCCATTATGCGCGGTTGTAATAATATGTGTTCATTCTGTGTAGTGCCATATACAAGAGGCAGAGAAAGAAGCCGGGAACCACAATCTATTTTGAAAGAAGCCAGGGAATTATTTGATCAAGGTTTTAAAGAAGTAACATTACTTGGCCAAAATGTGGACTCATACCACTTCGAAACAGAAAATGGAGAAAAAGTAACCTTTGCCAATCTATTGGAAATGGTTGCATTGATAAGTCCCCAACTAAGGGTAAGGTTTTCTACTTCGCATCCCAAAGATATCACCGACGAGGTTTTATATACCATCAAGAAGTACGATAATATTTGCAATTACATACATCTGCCTGCTCAAAGTGGAAATAGCAGAATTCTTGAATTGATGAATCGCACCTATGACAGAGACTGGTACATCAATAAAATTGATCGTATAAGAGAAATATTAGGAGAAGAATGCGGTATTTCTACCGATATGATTACCGGGTTTTGTACCGAGACTGACGATGAGCACGCTGAAACACTATCTTTGATGGAATATGTAAAGTACGATTTTGCGTATATGTTTGCATATTCAGAAAGGCCAGGTACACCCGCTGCTAAAAAACTGGTGGATGACATACCGGAATCCGTAAAAATGGCCAGACTCAACGACATAATCAATTTACAAAGTCAACATTCACACGCTCGCAATCTCAAAACAATCGGTCAAATACATAAAGTGTTGGCCGAAGGTGATTCTAAAAAGTCTGAAAACTTTCTTCGTGGGCGTAACAGTGCCAATACCATGGTTATTTTCCCTAAAGGAAATCATCAAAAAGGCGATTATGTAAATGTTTTGATAAACGATTGTACCAATGCTACATTATTTGGAGAAGTAGTAGAATAACATTTTTAGAATGAATTTATCCTCTGACATACAAAATATAAAACAACGGTTTAGTATTATAGGTAATTCACCGGTATTAAACCATGCAATTCAGGTAGCCATACAGGTAGCTCCAACTGATATGACAGTGCTGATAACCGGCGAAAGCGGAACAGGTAAAAAATCATTCTCAAAGATTATTCATACACTGGGTACAAGAAAGCACGG